>OLRC01000017.1_pt1 | contig 123169 bp, 130 predicted proteins | sample 1672081 | NCBI WGS metagenome assembly OLRC01 (sample SAMEA3136643, study PRJEB25190) | human gut metagenome | biome: human gut; feature: human-associated habitat; material: faeces | place: Austria | collected 2013
GCAGCCGCCGGAGCGGTGCTTAAGCCGTAAGGCGGGAATTGTGCGGTGTTGCCTTTGTTTCTTTTTCCACTGCCGGTTCAAAGCGGTACAGCTGGGCGCTGTAGGGGGCAAGTGTCAGCTTTACGCTGCCGGCGGTTGTTTTGCTGCGCAGGGCTTTGGGGCGGGCCGTCCTGCCGCCAAAGCAATTCCAATCGCTGTTCAGCAGCGGGGTGATCCTGCCCTTGCCGGGCAGGGTTAGCTCATAGTCTTTCAGCTCGGTATCACCAAAGTTGAACGCCGCAAACACGGTGGCTTCCTGCCCTTTGCGCAGGATGGCGCAGGCATCCAGTTCCGGGTGGTCGCAGTCCAGCCACAGGAAATGGTCCGGGTTGTATTCTCCGCTCCAGAACGCATCATATTTCTGGTACAGTTCGTTCAGGGTGCGGCGGTAGTTGGCGAAGGCCTCGTGGATGGGGTAATCCAGCAGCAGCCAGTCCTGCTCGCGGCTTTCATCGTATTCCCGCAGCTGGCCAAACTCGTTGCCCATAAAGTCCAGCATCTTGCCGGGGTGAATTGCCATATACAGATAGAGCGCACGCCCCTGGGGGAATTTATCCTCATACTCGCCGTACATCTTTTGCAGGATGGTCGCCTTGCCATGAACATTTTCATCGTGGCTGAACGGCAGGATGTAATGCTCCCGCCAGAAATACATCATCGAGAAAGTCAGCTTGCCCAGGTTGGATTTGCGTTCTTCCGGTGTTTTTTTGAAGTAGTCCAGCGTATCGTTCATCCAGCCAAGGTCCCACTTGTAGTCAAAGCCCAGGCCGCCGTATTCCACGGGGGCGGTCACTTTTTCAAAGTTGGTGGAATCCTCGGCAATCAGCATGGCGGTGGGGTGGCGCTGCTGCAACCCCTGGTTCATATTCTTCAAGAATTCCAGGGTAGAGCCGTTCACACCGCGGGCGGGGTCGCCCTGCCAGTAGATCAGGCGGCTGACGGCATCCATGCGCAGGCCGTCTGCGTGGAAGGTGCGCAGCCAGTAATCAGCGGCCGACTGCAAAAAGCAGCGGATTTCGCCGCGGGAGTGCATGAAATTGCAGCTGCCCCATTCGCTCTCCCCCACCGCTGCGGCGGGGTATTCGTACAAAGCAGTGCCGTCAAAGTGTTTCAGGCCGTATTCATCCACAGCGAAGTGGACCGGCACAAAGTCAAAGATCACGCCAATGTCCGCCGCGTGGCAGGCATCGATCAGGGTACACAGCTCGTCCGGCGTGCCGTAACGGCTGGTGGGGGCAAAAAAGCCGGTGGTCTGGTAGCCCCAGCTGCCGTCAAAGGGGTATTCGCTCAGCGGCATCAGCTCCAGGTGGGTGTAGCCGTTTTCTTTCAGGTAGGCGGGCAACTGTTTGGCCAGTTCAGAATAAGTATAGGGGGTGCCATCCTCCTTGCAGCGCCAGCTGCCTGCCTGTGCTTCGTAAATGTTCAGCGGAGCATCAAAGTTCTTGCTGCGCTTTGCCATCCAGGCGGAATCCGTCCACTGGCAGGTGGGTGCGCCCCACACAATGCTGCGGCCATCGGGGCGCAGTGTCATGGCCGTACCGTAAGGGTCGCAGTGGTCCACCACACTGCCGTCTGCGCCACACACACGGTATTGGTAGCAGGTGCCGCGCGTTACCCCGGCAGCGTCTGCCTCCCAGCAGCCGGAATAGCTGCGGTGCATCTGCCATTCTGCCCAGCTGCCATCGCTCAGGCCGCTGGTGATAACCTTTACATCCCGTGCAGACGGTGCCCACACAGCAAAGTGGGTCCCGCCCTCATAGGGGTGCGCACCAAAAAAGGTATCCGCGTCAAACTCCCTGCCGGTATAAAACCCCTGAATATTCATAAAGCATATTCCTTCCTTTTATATAGTAGCATAATAATGCAGCATCGGCAGCCGCCGGGCCGTGCAGTGGGCATCTATTGTTTCTTTCCAAATTATGTTCTACAAAAAATTATACCATGCCTTGCGGCATGGTACAATTAACAGTTGTTCGACTTTGTGTTCAAAAACTCTGCATCAGATATGCAGCACCATCTTGGCCACGTTGAAGTAGATCAACAGCGTGGTGGTATCCACGATGGTAGTGATCAGGGGCGAAGCCATGACCGCCGGGTCGATCTTGAACTTTTCCGCAATCACCGGCAGCAATACGCCGATCAACTGGGAAAGCAGCACGGTAAAGATCAGGGTGACGCAGACGACCAGCGCCACCGGAGCCGCGATGCGGTCCAGCAGCAGCATTTTGAAAAAGTTGCACACGGCCAGCGTCACGCCGCACATCAGGGCCACGCGGCATTCACGCCAGATAATACGCGGCAGATCGTGGGGGGCAATATCGCCCACCGCCATGCTGCGGATGATGGTGGAGGTACTCTGGCTGCCCGCGTTGCCGCCCGCATCGGTCAGCATAGGGATATAGGCGGTCAGCACAGTAACGGCGGCCAGCGCGCTTTCATACCCGCGGATCACCAGGCTGGAGAAGGTTGCGCTGAGCATCAGGAACAGCAGCCAGGGGATACGGCTTTTGTAAACATCCAGCATGGACTGCTTGAAATATGGCTTATCGCTGGGGGTCATAGCGTTCATCTTCGCGATGTCTTCGCTGGCCTCATCCTGCAAAATACTGATAGCGTCATCAACCGTCAGGATACCAACCAGGCGGTTCTCTTTATCCACCACCGGCAAAGCCAGGTAGCCGTACTTTTCAATCAGCTGGGCGGCATCCTCACGGTCAGTGCTGGTTACAACGCTGACCACATTGGGGTTCATCAGCTCTTCAACCGGGCGCTGCTCGTTCTTTTCCAGCACCAGGGCACGCAGGCTGACCACGCCAACCAGGGTACGGTCCTTGCGGGTAACGTAACAGTTGTTGATGGTTTCCTTATCAATGCCGTTCTGGCGGATGGCGTCCATGGCGCTGCGCACGGTCCAATCGGGGGCAAGCTCCATGAACTCGGTCGTCATAACGCCGCCGGCGGAATCTTCCGGGTATTTGAGCAGTTCGTTGATCATCTTGCGGGTGTCCGGCTCTGCCTGGGCCAGGATACGCTTGACCACGCTGGCAGGCATTTCCTCCACAAGGTCGGTGGCATCGTCCACGCACAGCTCCTCCACCACGCTCTTCAGCTCGCGGTCAGTCAGACCGCGGATCAGCGCTTCCTGCGTTTCGGAGCTAAGCTCCGCAAACACATCGGCCGCCAGGTCCTTAGGGCACAGACGGAACAGCACCGGCATTTTTTCTTCGGGCAGGTCCTCAAACACGGCGGCAAGATCCGGCGCGTTCATGGTAGACATGACATCACGCAGGCTCTGGTACTTTTTGGCATCGTCAAGGCTGGCCAGCATCTGGCGCAGCACAGCAATGGTGTTGTTTGCCATAAAAAATCCTCCCTGTGCAGCCGTTGTTTCAACGCAGACGCACAAGGAGGGTGAAATCTTTCAAAATGAAGCAAGCGTGCCGTGCGCTAAAAATGCGCACACAAACAGCAAGTGGCTCCGCATAGAGCCACCGCCTGCACCTCTGCACCGAAACAACGGTTGCCATTATATTCAGTTTTACATCGGTTCACAGGACTACCGGGAATCTCCATGCTTAACCACCTGCCTTTTGTGTTGGATTTTTATCATCATGGTTCCATGTTTTGCTGCAAAAGCGCTATGAAACCATTTAAACTTTACCATTCCACCGCGGGTTAGTCAACCCTTTTTGTGTGTTCTATATAAAAAAATAATGTCAGCGGGCTGGTAATTTCTGCCGCAGGAATTTGGGGGCAACATAGCACAAAAAAGCCCCCGCACCCAATCGGATGCAGGGGCTTGCTTTGGCCAGCTCAGCAATTTTCAGCGCAGGCAAAAACTTCAACTTCCGTGTCAAAGCCATTGACCAGGTTAATGCTGTAAGCGATCTGAGCCATACGTTCCAGAATTTTTTTCATAACTGATATACTCCTCTCGGCACGGCAGCTTTCCCGGCTGCGGTGCAGGTGCCGCCCTCTATTGCAGCACCGTCAAGTTTTCTTTCTTGACGGCTCTATCATATCAGTTATGCACAAATAATTTGTTATCTATTTGTGAATTGTGCTGTAAATTCGAGACATCTTCCGGTTTTATAGGTTTCACAGCCCAGTTTTCACCGCTTTTTTGTGTATTTTCACCTCGCTGCACACGCCCGCTGCACATCATTTTTGAATGCAGCAATTAAAAAGGGGCTGCCCCTGCACGGTTCCCCGTGCAAAGGCAGCCCCAGTAAAAGCTGTTTTGGCTGATTATGCCATCAGTTCCTTTACGGTTGCAGCGATCTTTTCATCCTTGCAGTCTGCAAAGAAATGCTCGGCAAAATGCTCCCCGGCAAAAGCGCCCTTGACCAGATCGCGATCCAGATCTTTCAGGATATCGCACAGGTCACGGAACGCCACGGAACGCACGCCGTCCAGGATCTTCTTGTTGCGCTGTTCGGGCACAACGCGCTCCTTCGGGTAGCCCTGACCATGGCCAAAGCCGAACAGTTTTTCAAACACATATTCCAGGTTCAGCTCGCCGCCCCAGCCAAAGCCTTTGGCAAACGGCAGGGCAACAGCATTGCCATCGTTCACATGAGCAAAGGTATAGGCATCCACGGGATCTTCCACATGGCCGCAGATCACGCCGGGAAAGCTGTTCAGCGCCAGCATGGCACCCTCGCCGGTGCCGCAGCCGGTGATAACATAATCCGCTGCGCCGGCGTTCAGCAGCACCGCTGCCAGAATGCCGTTCTGCACATAGGTCAGTTGGGCGGCATCATCGGCTGCGTACATACCATAGTTGACAACCTCATGGCCCATCGGCTCCACAACCTTGCGCAGGGTGGCTTCGATCAGGGCGTTCTTGGCGACCTGGCTGTTTTCATTGATCAGTGCAATTTTCATGGCTTGATTTCTCCTGTTTATTGTATCCTTGAAGGGAGCAGGGTCGTCTGCAGTGGCAATCCCATTTATCACATTACAAGTTCGCGAAAATATTTGGTATTCACCGTCTGATCCGCTTCGGCCAATCTGGCAATGCAGCCATCCAGTGTTTTGGCAATATCGTCCAGCGTATGCCATCTGGCGGCTTCGGGCTTGACGTACTGCTCCAGATATGGGGCAACCTCAGTATGGGAACAAGCGCCTTCGATTAGATAGGCACCGTCCCTGGCTGGCTGGGTCTGCGGGGCATAATCCTCCGCGCTGGCCAGCATCACCAGTTGGAAATCCCCCTTGCGGCCGCGGCCGCCCACCAGCAGCCGCACCCCAACTGGGGCACAGGGCGTTTGCTGGGCTGCCTGCTGCAATACCTTGACCGCCTTTTCCAGCGTCATATACTGCACATCGTATTCATCCAATTTATTGATGATCTGGGCTGCTGCCACAGCATCCCCTGCAAAGCCGACCAGCACGTTGCGGTTCAGCTTGCGTACTTTGGGCAGTGCATCCGTCAGCACCTTGATTTTGCCGTCTGTGATTGGTTCTTCCACCATGCGGCCATCGCTGACCATGGCACAGAACGCCGTACCGCATACTGCAAGAATTGCGCTCATGTTATCGTTCCTTCCTGTTCCGCCGGGTTGTCGGCGGTGTATCTATCTGTATCTTACCATAGTTTTGCCCCAATGGGAAGAGCCGCGCATCAAAAAACCCAAAAGCCCAAAAGCGGCACAAGCCCAAAGCCTGTGCCGCCTGTATTTCTCAAATCTGCCGGATTACTTGTTCACCTTCATCATGTCATCGCCGGGGTTGACATTGCCGGAAGCAACCACATCCACGCTGGCAAAATCATCGGTGTTGGTAACAACGGTGATAACCACCGCCGGGTGGCCCGCTGCCTTGATCTTATCCAGGTCCATCGTCAGCAGCAGCTGGCCCTTGGTGACCTTGCTGCCCAGCTTGACCTTGGATTCAAAGCCGTCGCCTTTCATTTCCACGGTATCTACGCCCACATGGATCAGCACTTCCACGCCGCCGGGGGTGGTAATGCCAAAGGCATGCAGGGTATCCGGTGCCTGGGTGATCTCGCCGTCACAGGGGGCGTACACCTTGCCCTCCGAAGGGTCAATACCGCAGCCCTGGCCCAGAATGCCCTGTGCAAACACCTCGTCCGGGATATCTTCCATCTTGACAAAAGCACCAGCTGCATCCGCTGCCAGCACAACCGGGAAGGACGGTGCGGCATCCTTCTTTTTGAACATATCAAACAGTCCCATATGAAAATCTCCTTCTGCTCATGGCCCGCTACGCAGGGCGCAGCAAAGCCGGATTTATGCCTTAATTTATCACGGCGCAGCCGCCGCACGCACAGCGCGCACAGCCTGCCATGTGATATCTGCCATTTCATCTACCGTTTCAGGCTTACCGTTTTGCAGCCACAGGTCAATATTGCCAAAGCACCCCTGAACGGCAAATGCCACCATATAGCGCTGCAGCTGGGTTTCTTTCTCCCGCGGGCGCAGGTAGCCAAGACAACTTTCTTCAATCACGCCTTTCAGCCGGTGCACAAATGCAGTATCCCCATTTGTGCCCAGCAATACACTGCAAATACCATCGTTTTCGTCCAGATAACTGAACAGCGCCCTCAAAGCTTCCGGGGTGGAATCTTCTTCCAGCCGCGGCAGGATATCATCCATCAAAAGCTCCAGCGTGTGGATTTGTTCCCGCTCCACATGGTCCATCAGGTCATAAATATCGGTATAATGGAAATAGAAAGTTCCCCGGCTGACGTTAGCCAGTTCGGTCAGCTCCCGCACGGTGATTTCCCGCACCGGTTTTTGCATCAGCAGCGTGATCAATGCATCGGACAAGCGCTTGCGGGTCAGCCGCACGCTGCGGTTCTCCTCACCCTTGCTGTTCATAAGCGTATGTTCCCTTTCCGTCAGGCACCCGCACCGTGCATTCCTGCGCTGGCCGGGCAACTGTTTGGTTAATATCTTAATAGTAAAGCCGCACGGCCTTTTTGTCAAGGAAAAGCTGCACTTTTGTATAGATTTGCACTCAAAGAGGATTATGTTTTTGTGCGCAGTATACGATTTTGCTGCTTTTTGCGGTTTGCGGCGCTGTGCCCACGGATTTGTGCTATAATCACAGCAGAATCAAAACCAATCAGGAGATGGATATCGTGACTGTTGACCGCCAAAAGGTTCTGGATGCTTTTGCCGCCTATATCAGACCCTATGATGCGCAGGATCCCAAAGTAAGCCTGAAAATCCACCACACTTACCGTGTGGCCGCCCTGTGTGAGCAGATTGGCCGCAGCATTGCGCTGGAGGGCACTGCGCTGGATCTGGCCTGGCTATGCGGCATGCTGCACGATGTCGGCCGCTTTGAACAGCTGCGCCGTTTTGGCACCTTTGATGACAGCAAGAGCATTGACCACGCCCGCGCCGGGGTGCAGGTATTGTTCGAGCAGGGGCATATCCGGGATTACCTGGACGATGATTCCGAGGATGCCATGCTGCGTACCGCCGTGGAATGGCACAGCGCCTACCGTCTGCCGGACGGCCTGGACGAGCGCACCGTAATGTACTGCAACATCCTGCGCGATGCCGATAAAATTGACATCCTGCGGGTCAATGTGGAAACCCCGCTGGAGGATATTTATAATGTAACCACCGCAGAACTGCTGGCCTCCCCTGTTACCCCTGCCGTGCAGCAGGCTTTTTATGAGCACCACGCCGTACTGCGCAGCATAAAGCAGCACCCAGCGGACCACGCGGTGGGGCATTCCTCTCTGGTTTATGAACTGGTTTACCCCGAAAGCCGCTGCATCGTGGCAGACCAGGGCTGGCTGTGGAAGCTGATGGACTTTAAGACACACAATCCCGAAACCGCCACTGCCTTTGCCCTGATGCGGGAACACATGCACCAATGGCTGGCAGAGAACACCTGACTGATAAATAATAATGAATAAATAATAAAGAATAATTTTGGTGGACCGCGGCGCAAAGCGCCGCTCAAAACATTGGAGTTATAACAGAACAAAAAAACGCCGCCGGGCGGGCATGGAAGCAGTTCTTGCGGCCCGGCGGCGGTTTTGTTTTGGCGTATTACTTTTTCTTTTTGTGGGGGATATGCACCTCTGGGATGGCCACGTTTTCGTAGTGGATGTTTTCTTTCTCCCCGGTATCCTGTTGAGCGGCCTGCTCATGTGCTACCTTGCCGGTATGTACTTCCGGTACGGCAACATCTTCATTGCCAACATGATAAACCTGTTCCTTTTTCTTACTCCATTTCCAAAACATACAGATGTTTCCTCCAAGTCATCTCTTGATGCTTTTTCATGCCGTGCACTGCTTTGCACAGCGTGGTTCAAATAAAGTTGATAAAAAATGTGGTAACAAGGCTGTTGATAAAATCCGCAAACAAACTGCCGACCAGGGGGATCAGCAGGTATGCCTTAACTGAGGGTGCATATTTTTCACACAGGGCCTGCATATTGGCCATGGCGTTGGGGGTTGCGCCCATGCCAAAGCCGCACACGCCGGAAGATATCACCGCAGCGTCATAATCACGGCCCATCACGCGGAACACAATAAAGTTGGCAAACACAAACATCAGCAGCGTCTGGCCAGCCAGCAGGATCAGCAGCGGCAGGGCCAGTTCGGCCAGCTGCCACAATTTCAGGGTAATCATGGCGATACCAAGAAACAGCGAAAGGCTGATACCGCCGATATCGTTGATCTCGCCCATATAGATGGTGATTTTTCCGGTATACTCGCCGATATTGCGCATACAGGCGGCCGCAATCATGGCACCGATATAAATTGGGAAGGTCATGCCGGTCAGCGAGAGCAGCTTGGAAACAACGGTTCCAATGCCGATGGCGATGATCAGCTGGAACACCGCGGAAGGATACATGCTGGCGTGGCGTTCGTGCTTGATTTCTTCTTCCACCAGCAGGCTGTCGTCCTCCTGCACCACGGTATCCAGCAGCTTGTGCTTTTCAATCAGGCGGCGGCCAATGGGTCCGCCGATCATGCTGCCTGCAATCAGGCCATAGGTTGCCGCAGCGGTGCACAGCGTGGTTGCACCGGAAATGCCAAAGTCCTCCAGCACAGGGCCAAAAGCGCCCGCTGTGCCGTGGCCGCCAACCATCGAAATGGAACCGGTGCAAAGGCCCACCAGCGGGCTGATCCGCATCACGTTGGACAGCCCCACCGCCAAAAAGTTCTGGGCCAGAATCAGCGCAACAACCAAGCTCAGAAACACCAGCATGGATTTGCCGCCGCTTTTGAGCACCTTCAGGTTTGCCTGGAAGCCGACCGAGGTAAAGAAGAATACCATGCAGACTTCTTTCAGGATATCATCAAATGTAAACTCCACAATGCCGGTCACATAGCACACGCAGGTGAACACGGCAAACAGCACGCCGCCCACAACGGGCGCAGGGATGCAGAACTTTTCCAGCAGGCTGCATTTTTTACGCAAAAACTTTCCCAACATCAGTACCACGACCGCAATGGCAAGGGTCTGGTACATATCCAGCTCTATGATCATGCTGCGTCCTCCCCTGCTGCCATGCCGTTCTCCTGATAATATGCCGCCGCACCGGCGTGGACCGGTACCCCAATTTTATCCGCGGGGCCCAGCTCCAAGGGGAGGCCAAGCTCTGCCTGCAGGGTATCTGCCCCGTCATACAGCGTCTTGGTCAATGCTTTTACGGTGTTTTCCGAAAGTTCATCACTTGCCAGCAGCACGGCCTTGACCCCCATGGTCGGCACATCCTGGTCCTGGCCATTGTAGCTGCCCGCCGGGATCACGCCCTGGCTGTACGCCGGATAAGCGGCCAGCAGACGGGCCGCTGCGCTGCCATCCACCGGCAGCAAGGCAATGCCGCAGCTGTTGGCCAGTTCTTCAATCATCTCGGTCTTTACGCCGGACGTACAGAACAGCGCGTCGATCTCACCGCTTTGCAGCTGCTTGGCCGCATCGGTGTAGTTCAGGTTGACCTCCTTGACCAGCTTTTCGTCCAGGCCATAAGCCGCCAGAATCTGTTTGGCGTTCTGCTCCGTGCCGGATTCTTCCTCGCCAATGCTGACGGTCTTGCCTTGCAGCTCCTCCACGGTGTTGATGCCGGAATCTGCCCGCACAACAATATGGCATTCTTCCTGATACAGTACCGCCATGGTGCTGAAGTTATTTTCTACCTCAGATTCCGCAAAAGCGCCGGTTTGGTTGTAAGCATCCTGGGCCATATCCGCCTGTACCACCGCCATCTGCAGGTACCCGCTGGACAACAGCCGCAGGCTTGCCGCCGAACCGGCGGTTTCACGCACTTCCAACTTCCGACCGCCGTTCTGGGCCTGCAGGGCGGCGTAATCCTCACCAAATACCTGGTACACGCCGCCGATACCGGCCACACCCAAACGGATGGTTTTGTCGCTGCACGCAGCCAACAGCAGCACCATCATCAGTGCCGCCGCAAGCGCAAGGGCGATTCTTTTTTTCTTCTTCATCGCTTTCCTCCCCTTATATGGTGTCCCTGTCAGTAGCTTCGAAGCGCTAAAAATTATTGTACCACTTTTCCCCTTACAGAGAATATAAGATAAAGTGCCGTTTTTAACGCCTTAAGCCTGCTGTCGGACCACCGAATCCGCAATCATGTGCCGCACAACACACGCTTACTTCTTTTGTTTTGCCAGCCATTCCACAGCCGACAGGGCTGCAACATTGCCCTGCCCCGCCGCCTTGATGTACTGGTACGGCTTCCCCGCCAGATCGCCGCAGGCAAAGCAGCCCGACAGGTTGGTTGCCATGTTGGCATCCACCCTTACATGTGCCCCCTCCACGGCAAGCCCCGGCACCAACTTGTCCGGTGCAACAGCATCCCGCAATACAAACACACCATCCACCGCATAGGTATTCTGCTCCGTCTGCACGCCTTCGGCATGGGTCTGGCCCAAAATGGCAATGGGACGCTCATTAATGACCTGCACATGGTCGTTCACCGCAACCTCGTGGGGCACAACAGGGAAATACAGCAGCCTGCCCGCAGTTTCTGCCAAAAAGTTCGCTTCCCGGCAGGATTCTGCGTTGTATCCCAGGACTGCAACGGTTTTTCCGGGGTAAAAATGCGCATCGCAGGTTGCACAGTAGCTCACACCGCGGCCTAGCAGCTCATCCTCTTTCGGGAACGGTTTGCCCATCACCACACCGCCCGCCAGGATCACGCTGGATGCTTCCAACATGGCATCCGGCGTCTGGATGCCAAAATAGCCGCCCATGGCATACACCGCCGTGACCTGCTTCTCTGTGATTGGGATTTCCAGCACATCCAGGTGCTTTTTGAACGCCTGGGCCAGCTGGGCACCATCAATATCCGGCAAACCGGGGTAGTTCTGGATTTTATGAGCCTTGGTCAGCTTGCTGCTCAGCTCCCGGCTACCAAACAGCAGCACTGTTTTGCCACGTACCTTTGCCGTAATGGCCGCCGAAACGCCCGCCGGGCCGGTGCCGATAATTGCAATATCCGCACGCTCCATCGTTCCTCACCTCTCTGTTCTGCCCTATGCAGGGCACAATTCTATTTATAATTATTGTAAATTATACCACCGATAAGCCGCCTGCGTCAATTTATGGGGGAATTTAACAGAGGGAGATAGAACTTTCTCCATACTATGTATAGAAATGCACAACTGGACTAAAAAGCAGAGAGCCATCCCCGTAAGAGGATAACTCTCTGCTATTTTTGTAAAGCCTTTTCTGCAAGTTTGGTGTCAATGTGGTGTTAAATCAGCCAAGCCAGGTTTATAAAAGGCGTGGAATCAATGCTTTTTAGTCGATGGGCTTCATCGTCGGGAACACCCTTCTACCCTCTTCATCCGGTTTCATCACGCCTTGTACGGTCGAAAAAGTGCCGTTTTCACGAGGTTTTTCTAACTTTTTGGATTCCATAGTGTGTCCTCCTGTGCCGTCTGGTTCGGGGCAAAAGTTGTAAAAAAGTTGTAGAAAGTTGTAGGCCGGTTTTCCGTCCTTTTTTTGAGCATTTTTACAAAAAGTCCCAAACAAAATTTTTTGTAAAATATTTCCAAAAAATCGACTGATACATTGTAGAGCAATGGAGAACATCCCAAATGCTGTGTGCCTTAGAACAACGAAAGCCATTCAGAGCAATCAGCTGAACCCAATCGACAAAGCCTCCAGCCGATTCTTTTTACAATACAATAATAACATAAGCCCCCAAGATGTTCAAGTCAACGATTTTTTCGTTGGACCTTCCAATTTCATACCTTATATATAAAAAGGAGAAAGCCATGCCAACCTATCAATTACAAATTAAACAGGTGGTGGACTACCCACGCTGCCGGATCTACCGGCAGTTCGTCCGCTTTCTGATGGAGGACCGGAGCATTCGCGTAAGCGGAGGCTCCGGCCTTTTTTATTTTACGGTAATTTGCAGCTACGCAAACTTCCGCACCTCATATCGCCGCATCGACGGCATCAGCTATACCGTCTACCCTGGCGAATGGGTCTGCACCCTCAAGGAGCTGTCCCACTGGTTCCGTACCCGGTTCCAGTGCCAGGCGCTGGCCGTACTGGAACGGCTGCAGAAGCAGAACCTTATTTCCTTTCAGACACTGGGCCGCGGGAATGTAGTCCGCTATAAGATCTGCGACTGGGCGCGGCATAATACGGTCCTGGAGTACAATGCCCCCTGCCAGAAGGACACCGGCTTTTTCTTCCTGCCGGTTTCCGTTGCCACCGACCTCATCAGTTCAGACCGCTGCTCCGAGATGGACATTGTGCTGGACCTGTGGGTATCCGCCATCTACAACGACAATCAGGTGCAGGGGTCAGACCTGGGGCCGGTGGTCTATTTCCGCAACGGCACCGGAAATCCCCTTGTCACCTACACCGAGCTGGCTGCCCGCTGGGGGCTGTCCCGGGCGACAGTCGGCCGTGTCCTGAAAAAGCTGGCCGCGCTGGACTACATCTCCCTCATGTCCTTCCCTGGCCGGCATGGCAGCGTAATCTATCTGCAAAAATATCTGTCCACCATGTTCGAGATTTCGGATGTGATGGTGGATAAAGAGGAGGTCGCTATGACGCTTAACATACGCCTGGAACTCCCGAAGGAGGACAGCGCAGGCCACGACGCCCCCGCCTTGGAGCATGAGGTCATCGTTTCAGATGAACTCGCCAGCGTTTCAAAATCGCACATTGAAATTATCCTTCAGAAAATGGCGCAAATCCTGATGGCACAAGGGATTTCGTGCTTTGGCTGCCCGCTCTCTCGCTACAAGTTATATCCCTTATCGGGCGACTGCCGGGAAGATTTACTCCCCCGCGCGCGAGAGCAGTCCCCGATGCGTTTTGGCCTTGCTGTTCTGTGTGGGAACAAGCAGGTCGCCACTTTTGAACTTACACTCTCTCCCTCGGTGGAGAATTGAACAAGGAGGTCTTACCGTGAAGAAATTTGTTGAAAAAGATGTCGCAGAGAACCCTCTGTACCATGATACCTGGAAATTACTCAAAAAATACCGCGATGTGGTTTGGAGCTTGGAGATTTCCGTCCAGCATGTGCGGGCCAAGTTCGAGATTGAATACGGCACTTCCATCGAGGAGTTTCTGGATTCCGTCTACCTGGCCGGCGCAGACCTGAACGGGAGCGACATTGAGCACCATGCCAAATGCATTGAGCGCAGCCACAAGATGCTGAAGCTCCTGGATTCGGCAGTCGAATTGCTCCGCACCCGCCATAAGAACGGCGAGGCGTATTACTGGCTGCTGTACTACTCCTTCCTCTCCCCTCAGCAGCTGAAGAATGTGGAGGAAATCATCGAGAACCTGCGCCCACATATCCGAGACATCTCCTTCCGCACCTACTACCGCAAGCGGCGGGAGGCCATTGAAGCCCTCAGTTCTGTGCTGTGGGGCTATACCTCCAAGGACAGTCTGGATGTGCTGGAGCAGTTCTTCCCGGAGCCGAAATCCTCCGAGAAACAGGCGGGCAAGTAATTGGCACAATTCGGGACTGAAATTGGCGCGTTCCTGCCCTTGAGCCGTAAATCCCTATGTGTTAGACTGAATATGCTCAAACTTGCACCCAAAACTGAATACAGGCAGTGAACAGCACCTTTTTCGAGGTGCTTTTTTGCTGCCCAAACGGTCTTTGGCCTGAGAAGGAGTCCACATCTGCACAACGGATGCGGGCTCCTTCTTTGCTTTTTGAGCAATGAACATCACATTTGGATTGGAGGTCCGCAAAATTGAAAAAACTGAGAACACCTCAACAGCAGCGGCGGGAAGATGACAGTAGCCCGCCTCGTCGAGTTTCCATCGGCCGGATCGCCTATACGGCGTTCCTCTGTGTGATGATGGCGATGATGTTCTGTCAGCCGGCATTTGCTGCAACCGATGTTTGGACGAAGGCCAAGGAAATTATGCAGGATGTCTACACGCAGATTCTCGCCATCTCCACCATTGCGGCCATCGTGACCGCCTCGGTGGCGCTTCTGCTTATGAACTTTTCGCGCTCCGGCCGGACAGTCGATGAGAGCCGGGCGTGGCTGAAGCGCATCTGCATTACCTGGGCCGTCCTCAATGGTCTCGGATTCATCATGGCTTATGTGACGCCTCTGTTCTCTGGTGGTCAGTGGACAGGCTGATGGCCGCCGCAATATACCCACTGGAAGGAGGCGTAAGCTATGGGTATCCTGGATGGCATCGTTGAATGGATCGCGGAGCAGGTAATGGCCGGCCTTGACCTGGTGACCACTTCGGTTTTGGGCGCTCTGGGCTGTGACATGGCTGTTTTTCTGCGGTACTTTCCCGCTGCCGAAACGATGTATAGCGTCTTTGTGGCGCTGGCTGTTGGCATTATCCTGCTGAATTGGGTCTGGCAGCTGTTCAAAAACTTCGGCCTGGGTGCAGGAATCGAGGCGGAAGATCCGGTCAAGTTGAGCATCCGGTCGGTCATTTTCATCCTGCTGGCGCTCTTTTCCGATGAAATCGTCAACATCGTCCTGACCATCGGCGGCACGCCGTACCGCTGGATCATGGATTCGGAGCTGCCGCCCCTCAGCTTTGCCGATTTTAACTCGGTCATGCTGGTGATCATCGGCGTCTGTGCCAATGGCGCTGTTGCGCTGATCACCCTGATCCTCGTCATCATCTTGGCCTGGAACTACCTGAAATTACTGCTGGAGGCGGCGGAACGGTATGTTCTGCTGGGTGTGCTGGTCTATACGGCGCCGGTCGCTTTTTCGATGGGCGCAAGCCAGACTACATCGAATATTTGGAAATCGTGGTGCCGGATGCTGGGCGGGCAGATTTTTCTGCTGATTATGAACGCCTGGTGCCTGCGCCTGTTCACGAGCATGGTTGGCTCTTTTATTGCCAATCCGCTCTCTTTGTAAGGAGGGGCGCTTTGAAAAAATTCAAGAAAATTTTGTTCCTTGCGCTGATGGTTGCTGCTCTCTCCTGCCTGTTTTGTCAGCCTGCTTTTGCCATCTCCGAGGAAGAGGTGCAGGCCCAAGTGGACGCTGTAGGTAAGGAGACGGTTTCCGGCAACGTTCTGATATGGTTCATGTGTGCGATAGGCTTCTTGAAGGTATCGCAGAAAATCGACTCGTTCATGGCAAGCCTGGGCGTCAATGTGGGCCACACAGGCGGCAGTATGCTGGCTGAGGCCATGATTGCGGCCAAGGGCATCGGCGGCTTTAAGAACTTTTCCAGCCACCACTTTGGCGGCGGCCGCAGCAGCAGTTCCACCCATGTCAATGCCAGCGGTGGAGGCGGCCGGGGCGGCGCCGGGTTTGGCGCAGGCTTTGCCAGCGGCGGTCTGGCAGGCGTAATCAAGCGGAATGTCACGAACAACGCCATCAAGACGGCCACAACGCCCTCGGACGCCAAGCCGTCAGGTCTCGGCGGTCTTGTGGGTGGTGCTGCTGGCGGTGTCGGCGGCCACATTTATTCTTCTTCGGTAAGCAAGGGCGGCAGTTTCGCCAATAATGTCATCGGTTCCGTGGCTACCGGGAACATCACTCAAATGGGCTCGATCACCGGCGAAAAGGCCGTTGAAGCCCTGCACTCCTATATGGGCCACACGGCACTGGGGGCTGGGGCAGAGAATATCCCCACCTATCAGAATGTCGAGATCGGCGGCGGTCGCATCACCGGCACAGAGGTCACTCCGGAACACCCGGAGGGCATTGCCTTCGGTATGTACCATGCGGACCAGTATGTTGCGCCGGAGGGCCAGTACACGACGGTTCACGCCGCAGACGGCACCGCCTGGTATAAGCAGTATGCGGTGGACGCAGTGGACAAGACGCCCTACATGGCCCCGGATGGCTCGATTGCCTACAATGAGTCCATTGTGAAGAAGCTGCCGCCCACCCCCAAACGAAAGGATAAGATCTGATGGCTGAAGAACGCAAGGACAGCTTTGCTGAAACGGTAGACACTGCGGCCTCCGCAGCGCATACGGTCAAGGGCGCCATCAAGGCCGGCAAGGCGATTTCCGGCGCGGCCAAGGGCGCTGCCGCCGGCGGCCCCTATGGGGCTGTGGCCGGGGCGGTCTGGGCCGGGCGTAAGCATATCGGCAAGATTATCGCCGTCATCATTATTCTGCTTTTGCTGCCGGTCCTGTTTATTTTGATGCTGCCCGGGCTGATTTTTGGCGGTTTGATCAATGCTTTTTCGCCGGCAGACACGGAGCAGCCTGTCCTCAACAGCGAAACTGCTATCGTAGAGAACGCCAACGACATCACATTTACCATCAATTCCATCTTGGGCGAGGCACTGGACGATGTGATAGCCCGCATTGAAGCGGACTTCGCCTCTTCCGGCGCTGACCAGATGGAGATCAAAAATCCCTATTCGGCCGGTCCCGTCTATAACGCCAATCTCATCGTCTCGCAGTATTGCGCTGCCCGGGATGAGGATTTTGAGAGCATTTCGCTGGATGATCTGGCCGCTGTCCTGCGGGAGAACAAAGAGCATCTCTACTCTTATACCAGCGTGCGGGAGAGCCGTGAGGTCACATCGGAAGACCCGGAGACCGGGGAGGAAACCACAACTACCGAGATCTGGATGGTCTACACCATCCGCTACAACGGCGAGTCCTATCTTGCCGACCATGTTTTTGCGCTTACGGATGAGCAGAAAGAGCTTGCCTCCGATTATGCCTCTAACCTGAGCATGTTTCTGGGGGACGGCCTGCTGCAGAACCTGACAGAATGGACTGGAAACAGCATTCCCTCCCTGGGCGATGTGACCTTTACAGACGGCGTGACGCCGGTGGTCTATTTCAACCAGCTGGACGAGCGTTATGCCAGCCAGCCCTACGGCACCGACAATATCGGCGGCTACGGGTGTGGGCCTACCGCCATGTCCATTGTGGTGTCCTCCCTCACGGACGAAACTGTGGACCCGGTTGCGATGGCCCAGTGGTCCTATGAAAACGGCTACTGGTGCAAGAGCAGCGGCTCCTATCACGCATTGATCCCCGCCGCCGCTGAAGCATGGGGCCTGCCGGTATCCGGCTGTACGACTTCCGAGCCCCAGCGGATATTGGACGCCCTGGCTGAAGGAAAGCTGGTGGTGGCGATTATGGCAGAGGGCCATTTTACTTCATCCGGGCATTTTATCGTTCTCCGTGGCGTGAAAGACGGTCAGATCATGGTGGCGGACCCGGCCAGCTACAAGCGCAGCGAACAGCTCTGGGATCTATCCATCATCCTAAACGAAGCAAGCCGCCGTGCTGGAGCAGGCGGTCCTTTCTGGATCATAGGCTGACCTGCCCCTCGGCTGCGGAAACGAGGTAATACATGAGCAACAAAAACGACCATGATACTTATATCATACCGCCGAATTTCATAGAAACAGGCACCTTTTTCGGCGGTATGTTCCGTGCGCGGAATGTGATTGAGGCCGGCATCCTGGTGTTTGCCATCGGGGCGCCGGTTTTTCTGTTCCTTCCGTTTGGGCTGACCACCCGCATCATCATTTTGTGCCTGACCGCTCTTCCGGTAGGGCTGGTCGCTTTGATCGGCATATCCGGTGAGAGCCTTTCGCAGTTCCTGGTCATCTTTTTGAAGTACCTGCGGAACCGCCGCGTTGTCGGCGGTGACGGTGAGCAGCCGGAGGAAAAGGCGGCCCCCTCCAAATCGGCCGGCAAGCATCTCAAGCAGCGGCCTCCCAAGGAGAAAAAGCCCAAGGCCCCGAAGCGCCGGCGGTCTGGCGAGGCAGATTTCCCGGCTGAGTTTGATGAAGTACGCGGCTATGAAATCCGTGAAAAGCTGCGGCCCAAGAAAAAAGCCAAAAAGGAGCGTCCTGCCAAGGCCAATAAGGCGAAAAAGAAAGCAAAGAAGCGCCCTGAAAAGGAGCGCCTGCCTAAACGCCCCGCCCATGTCAAGGAGCAGAAGCCCGCCTGCCTCAATCCGGTGGCGGATTACCTGCCCATCGAGAAGGTAGAGAACGGCATTATCTACACCAAGGACCATCGGTTTGTCAAGGTGGTCGAGGTCGTCCCTATCAACTTTATGCTGCGGAGCGCCAGAGAGCAGAGGAATATCATCTACTCCTTCGTTTCGTACTTGAAGATCTCGCCCGTCAAGCTTCAAATCAAGGTTCTGACCCGCCGTGCGGACATCAACCGCCACCTGGACACGGTACGCCGGGAGATGGCCCATGAGGAAAACGAGCAGTGCCGCTTGATGCAGGAGGATTACCTGAACTTTGTGCAGCAGGTCGGCTCCCGTGAGGCTGTTACACGGCGGTTTTTCCTGATTTTCGAGTATGAGCCCTGGGCCAATACCCGGCGGTCGGAGCAGGAAGAAGAAGCCATCCAGTCCCTCCAGAGCGCCGTCCATACGGCCTCCAATTATCTACGCCAGTGTGGAAACGAGGTCATCGTCCCTGAAAACGAGGATGAATTTACCGTTGATGTCCTCTACAACCTGCTGTGCCGGAACGAGAGCGCCGTCAAGCCGCTGTCGGTACGGGCGCAGGAGGTGGTGGCGCAGTATATGGAGCACGGCCGGGAAAGTGAGATCAATCACATCCCGGCAGCGGAGTTCGCCGCCCCCCGAAGCATTGATTTTTCCCACGGGCGCTATATCTGCATTGATGGATTGTACTATGCCTATCTGCTGATCCCCTCGGACGGGTACAAGACACAGGTGCCCGCGGGCTGGTTAAGCCTGATTGTCAACGCCGGCGACGGCATCGACATGGATATGTTCCTCGCCCGTCAGCCCAAAGAGCGCATCATCCAGCGGGTGGGCCAGCAGCTCCGCATCAACCGCTCTAAAATCAAAGACGCCAGCGACACCAACACGGATTTCGATGACATTGACGGCGCCATCCGGAGCGGATATTTCTTAAAGGAGGGCCTTGCCAACAGCGAAGATTTCTATTATCTGAACCTGCTGATTACTGTGACGGCACCCTCTGTGGAAGACCTGGAATGGAAAGTCAGCGAGATGAAAAAGCTCCTGCTTTCGCAGGATATGAATGTCAGCGCCTGCCACTTCCGTGAAGAGCAGGCGTTTCTTTCTGCCCTCCCGCTGGTCTCTATGGAAAAAGGGCTTTATGAGCGCGGCAAGCGCAACCTGCTGACGGGCGGCGCGGCCAGCTGCTATCCCTTCACTTCGTTTGAGATGTGCGATGATAACGGCATTTTGCTGGGAGTCAATAAATATAACTCTTCCTTGATTATTGTGGATATTTTCAATTCCGCAATCTATAAGAACGCTAATATGGCGATCCTGGGCACCAGCGGCGCCGGCAAGACCTTTACCATGCAGTTGATGGCGCTCAGAATGAGGCGCAAGAACATCCCCGTTTTTATCATTGCGCCGCTAAAAGGGCACGAGTTTCACCGGGCTTGTGCCAATGTGGGTGGTGAGTTCATCCAGATCTCCCCGGCCAGCCCGCACTGCATCAATGTCATGGAGATCCGCAAGGTGGATCGGTCGGTCAATGAACTGCTGGACGGCCCCGGTATCCAGCTCTCGGAACTGGCGGCGAAGATCCAGCAGCTGCATATTTTCTTCAGCCTGCTCATTCCCGATATGAGCCATGAGGAGCGCCAGCTGCTGGATGAGGCGCTGATCCGCACCTACAATGCCAAAGGCATCACCCATGACAACGCCTCGCTGGAAGACCCGGCCAATCCGGACCACTACCGGGAAATGCCGGTGCTGGGCGACCTATATGAGATTTTGAAGGCCGCCCAGGAAACTACCCGCATGGCCCATATCCTCAACCGCCTGGTGAACGGTTCCGCCAGCACCTTTAACAAGCAGACCAATGTGCGGCTGGATAACAAATACACCGTACTGGACATTTCCTCCCTCACCGGCGATTTGCTGACTGTGGGGATGTTTGTGGTGCTCGATTTCGTGTGGGACCGCGCCAAAGCCGACCGCACCGAGGAAAAAGCCATTTTTATCGACGAGTGCTGGCAGCTTCTTTCCGGCGCCGGCGCCACGGGCACCCGGTTGGCTGGCGATTTCGTGCTGGAAATTTTTAAGACCATCCGCGGCTATGGCGGTTCAGCGGTCTGCGCCAGCCAGGACCTGAACGACTTTTTCAATCTGGACGAAGGCCGTTTTGGGAAAGGCATTATCAACAACAGCAAGACCAAAATTATCCTCAATCTGGAGGATGACGAGGCAGAACGGGTCCAGGAGACCCTGCACCTGTCCGATGCGGAAACGATGGAGGTCACCCACTTTGAACGCGGCAACGGCCTGATTTCCACCAATAACAACAACATCATGGTGGAATTTAAGGCCAGCCCGCTGGAAAAGGACCTGATCACCACCGACCGCCGCGAGCTGCGTGAAATTTTGGAGCGCAAGCGCCGCGAACAGGAATCTGCATAGGTTCAAATGATATATATGCGAGGTGAATCCCTTGTTTTGATGTACTGCGCTGGGTGTGCGTCTATATGACGCCTTCCATGAAGAAAAAGGCCGGTTTGACGCCCGGATGGCGTCTTTCCGGCGTTCCAATATTTGATAAGGCGTTCCGATGACGCCTTGATGACGCCATTTGATAAAGGAGGTGAGCCCCCATGAAGACCAGGGCTGAAATCTATGGAAATGAGGCTGCGGACTTGCTGCGGACAGTCACAATGTACCCTGGCCTCAGTGAACAGCAGCTTCTTTGTTTTCACCCTGGCAAAGAAGAAACGGCCAAGGCCCTGCTCTCCCACCTGGAGAGGCAGGGCCGCATTTTTCAAGCAGAGAGCGGCGGCTATTTCCCGGCCGGCCAGCCGGCAAAACTTGACCGGGCGCTTGTCCGGGCAGTGTGGGTCCTGCTGGACTTCATTCAGCGGGCCGATTACCATGCTCCCGCTGATTTTCCTGTCAAGCTCGTTTTCTTTGCCGATGGCGAACTCTACGAGGTGGCCTGCGTTGAGGACGGGCAGGAGGCGCTTGTCTGCCATGCCCTGCGGGGCAACAAGGGTGACAGCCGCCGCATTATTCTGGTCGATTCACCGGCGCAGATTGCCAAAATCGACTGCCCCGGCATTTCCGGGTTCTGCACCGTAGAGGAAAACGGCCAGACACACTATTTCAAGAAAGCAGGAGGCACATGATTGGACCGAAAACTTATATCCCGCCGGATCGGGAGTATCCTTGACGACATATCCCGGCTGAGCAACGCGCTGTATGCGATGGACACCACCGACATCCAGCGTTATCCCGATAACTATGAGACCCTTTCCACCGATGCCGCGCTGCGGGCAGAGCGTATTGCCTGCCGGCTGCGGCATTTGATTTATTCCAGCACGACCATCCGCAAGGGCGATTACCTCAAGTCAGCCAGTGTGATGCACGGCATCACCATCACCTATGAAAACGAGGTACTTGCTGTGACACTGCCCAGCCTTCTGCCAAAGCGCAGGCAGCGGCAGAGCGCCGAGTTTCTGCTGGACCCCCTCTATTTTGCCCTGGAGCAGTACGCCAAAGAGAACACTTTGCCTCACTACCGGGAATGTGTTGTCTGCTTCGCCCAGGTATATGACCAGGCGCTCCCCACCAGGCGGGTGCGCGACTATGACAATCTGGAGGAAAAGCAGATTTTAGATCTGCTGTCCTCTTTTGTAATGGCGGATGATACCGGCCTGCTGTGTGATGCCTATAACACCGCCGAGCTGGGCGAGCAGGACTGCACGATGATTTTCGTCATGGAGAAGCACCGCTTTCCCGGGTGGCTTGCGGAGCATAAATCAAGCCTGAAATCCATCTCGGATTTTTGAGCATTTTAGGCCCCTTCCGGCCCGACATCCCGCGAAGCCGCTGAAAGCCCCGGATTTTCGGGGCTTGCGGCCATTTGGGAGAGGCCTTATTTTACCGAAGTTCTCAGTCATTACGGTAAAAATCCAGCACCGACAAAGGAGGTGATCCCTTGGGAAAAACAGCCGCACTTTTCCACAGCCGGATACGCTCCCGTTCCGGCTTTTATCGCTGACCGCCATCTCTGGAGAGTTCCCAACCAGCCAGCTGAACCGTCTCCCGGCCAGCCCCTACTATTTGGAGGCGGTCGTGACCTCGCTCAAAAAGAGCGGGCTGCTGCGGACCTACTACCGCGACAGGCTCCGGGGCTATCGGCTGGGGGCAAAAGCCAAGGCCGCCCTGCTGGACGGCTGGCCGGAGCGTTTCTCTCCCTACCTGACCGGCGACACCGACACCAACCGCCTCAAGAGCGAGGTGAACCGGCGGCTCCGGCTCCACCGCCTTGCGGAAACCTATATCACAATGGACAATGCGGGGGCCGGGCTCTTTCAGGATGAAAAGCCGAAGGTTTTTTCGCCACAGGGCTATTGTGGCGAAGCTGTCGAATATCCTGCCTTTTACAGTTCCCGTGAAGTTAAGGAAATGGGAATCGACGCCACGCAGATTCGCAGCTCCCGGTTTACAGGGGTGCTTCTTGCGCCCACCGGCATTTTTGTCACCTACAACAGCGGCGCTGCCCTGATGAAATGGCGCTGCAAATCCGAGATGCGGGTAAAGGCGCTGATGTGGAGCGTCCTGTGCCAGCAGCGTTTGGCCGGGCAGTACCGCGCCGAAGATGTGCATGGGCTGGTGCTGGGCGACAGCATGGAACTGGCCTACCAGATGCTCACCAGCACCGGCGGGGCCAGGCACGACTATTTCATGTTGGACGGCAGCTACGACCATTTTTATTTTCTCACAAATAACCACCAGGGGGAGGTGATCCTTGCTTTACTGTGTGATCCCTTGAAAACCGCAGAGCTTAACCGCATTCTGTCCCAGGGCTTGATTGCCGGGAACGCCGGAAAGGCCATTGAGCAGGATGCCGCGGAGCAGGACGGAACGCCGGTGCTGTTCGGCTACTCCTGCGACTTGCCCCGGATCACACGCTTCAGCACCTCCCTCGACCTGATGGAGCGCCCCGGCACGCTGATCTGCTTCGACTTCCAGGCAGATGTGCTGCGCCGCTATTGCGGTAGCCGGGTCCGCTTTCAAACCATTGATTTCACAAAATTCGAGGGGAGGTTGTTCCCATAGATAAGAAGAAACTCATTGCAGGCCTGATCGCTGCGCCGTTCGCCATCCTTGCGATTCTCTACGCAGGCGGCTTTCTGGGGCAGATATTGGGCAACTACGCGGCATGGAAACAGGGCGGCGGCATCCCCGGAGACGGCACATCTCCGGCGGCAGCGTCGCCCGATTTTATTACCTGCCTGACCTCTGTGCTCCATCCCCCCTATGGGGTGTACGGGGTACTGATCTGCATTGGCCTGCTGGCGGTCCTGCTGCTCATGGTCATGCGGATGGGCTACAGTGATACCGGCGAGTATGACACAGACCGGAACTTTGTCTATTCGGCCAAGGGCACCTATGGCACCTCCGGCTGGATGGGCCGCAAGGAAATGAAGGGTGTGCTGGATCTGGTGCCGGATCTGCGCAAGCATAAGGGCATTGTGCTGGGGATGCTGGACGGGAAAGCCGTCTGTATTCCCGAGAATCCCCGCATCAACGGCAACCTGGCCGTGTACGGCTCCAGCGGAAGCATGAAGACCCGGTCGTTCTGTATGAACCGCATCCTTCAGGCGGTAATCCGTGGGGAATCGCTGATCATTTCAGATCCGAAAAGTGAACTCTATGAAAAATCCAGCGAATACCTGCGGGAGCAGGGCTATTGTGTCAAAGTTTTCAATCTGGTACTGCCGGAAAACTCAGACAGCTGGAACTGCCTTTCCGAAGTGGAAGGGCAGGAACTGATGGCGCAGCTTTTTGTGGATGTCATCATCAAGAACACCAACAGCACCGGCAAGGGCGACCACTTCTGGGACTCCTGTGAGATGAACCTGCTGAAAGCCCTCGTCCTCTATGTGGACCAGAGCTATGCAAAAGAAAACCGGAATATCGGCGAGGTGTACCGGTTGCTGACGCTGAACGGGGAATCCGACCTGGACAACCTGTTTGATGTTCTGCCGCCCACCCATCCGGCCAAAGCGCCCTACAGCCTGTTCAAGCAAGCCAGCGACACAGTGCGCAGCGGCGTCATCATCGGCCTTGGCTCCCGGCTGCAGGTGTTCCAGTCGGAGCTTATCAAGAAGATCACCACCCGGGATGAGATTGACCTGGAACTGCCCGGCCAGGAGCGGTGCGCCTACTTCCTCGTTACCAGCGACCAGGACAGCACCTTTGATTTTCTGGCAAGCCTGTTCCTGTCCTTTTGCTTTATTAAGCTGGTGCGGTATGCAGACAAGAACTGTGAGGGCGGCAAGCTGCCGGTTCCCGTCCATATCCTGGGGGAAGAGCTCACTGCCTGCGGGACCATTCCGGACCTCTCCCGCCGTCTCAGTGTGATTCGATCCAGAAACATATCCATGAGCTGCGTCTTCCAAAATCTTGCGGGTCTCCAAAACAGATACCCGCTCAATCTCTGGCAGGAAATTTTGGGAAACTGTGATGCGCAGCTGTTTTTGGGCTGCACAGACAGCCTGACGGCGGAATTCATCTCCGAGCGCACCGGTCTGGCATCTGTGTCAGTGTCCAGTAAATCCAAGCAGCTGGGCACCTGGCGCATCTCCAATTATACGCCGGAATACCGGGAGACCTCCGGCGTCGGCAAACGGCCTGTCCTCACCCCGGATGAAGTGCTTCGTCTCCCGATTACACAGGCGCTGGTTATTATCCGCGGCCAAAAGGCCCTGAAGGTAGAGAAGATGGACTACTCCAAGCATCCGGAATCCTCCAAGCTCCGCGACTGCAAAGCCTCCGCGCACATTCCTGAATGGCGCGAGTTGGAGGAACAAGCGCAGCCGAAACCTGCCGCCGCGCCGCCCCCGGCCCCCAAGCCGAAGGAAAGCGCCCCCAAGAAGCCGGCGGCAAAGAGAAAACCGAAATCTTCCGGTACGCCGGCTGCCCCGAAATCGCCCCCGTTACCGCCTGCTTCCGAGGCCCCGGACGGGATCATCACCACAGACAAGGACTCGATCCTTTCTTAAATTCACAACATAAGGAGGTTTTTACTTATGGCATCCAAGAAAAAAGAATTGCTTGAGCAGGAAAATACCGCACCTGAGACCACGGTTCCCGTGGAGAACGCTCCGCCCCCTGATGAAGCGCAGGCTGATATGGCGGCGCCCGCTGATGGCGGCGATTTGAATGAGCTGCTGGCCTCTATGGACCAGCCGGATGAAGAGGCAACCACCATTGAGGATGACGGCAGCCTCCCGGAACTCACCGAAAGCGAGATGTTTGGTGAGATGGACACCGATGCTACGGCGGCAGACGTCCTTCCCGGCGATGATGACGCCGCTCTGACAGAGGGCTCTGACAGTGATGATGGCGAAGATGCCTCTGCTGTTCCCGCTGACGATGGTGCGGCCGATGTCCCCGGTGAGCCTGTTTCTGAAGCGGCTGAGGAACCGGAACCGCCCAAGCCCAAACGGGCCACCCGCAGGAAAAAGACCGTGACGGCCGAAAGTATGGAGCCGGCGGAAGGAGTTCCCGCAGAAGCAGAGCCTCCTGAGCCGACGGCTCCTACTGGGGAAGATGCGCCGTCTGATGACAGTGAGGTGGCTACGGCTAAAGATTCTGCCTCTCTGGCCGAACAGCCTGCTGAGGCAGCCCCTGCTCCCACTTCTACTCCCAGGCGCACCGCCGCTCCCCGCCGCGGCGAGCCCTCGATCCTGACCATCCGCAGTCGGGAAGATGTGGAGACGCAGGAAGACCGTGAGGACATCATCTGGCATGAGATCCACAACGCCTACCGCACCCGCCGCATCCTCACCGGCAAGCTGGGCGGCATTGAACAGCTGGACAACCGCAAGACGGTGGCTGTGGTGGACTACAAGGGATTCCGCATCATCATCCCCCTGAAGGAAATGATGATCAATCTGGGCCGCAGCCCCTCCGGCCAGGAATACACTGACCTGATGCTGCGCCAGAACAAGATCCTGGGGAATATGCTGGGCGCCGACATTGACTTTGTGGTGCGGGGCATCGACTCCAAGACCCGCAGCGTGGTAGCCAGCCGCCGGGAGGCCATGATACGCAAGCGCCAGACCTTCTATTTCGATCTGGACCCGGATGGGATGTACCGCGTCTACGAGGGCCGGATTGTCCAGGCCAGGGTCATCGCTGTGGCGGAAAAGGTCGTCCGTGTGGAGGTGTTCGGCGTGGAATGCTCCATTCTGGCCCGAGACCTTGCCTGGGATTGGATCGGCGACGCTCATGAGCGGTTTTCTGTGGGCGATGAAGTGCTGGTCCGTATCCTCAGTGTGCGGCGCAACAGTCTGGAAGACCTGGGCATCCGAGCCGACATCAAGAGCACTTCGGAAAACACTGACCGGGACAACCTGCAGAAGTGCCGCATCCAGGGCAAGTATGCAGGAAAGGTCACCGATGTTCATAAAGGCGTGGTCTATGTCCGGCTCGCCAATGGCGTCAATGCGGTAGCCCACTCCTGCTACGACTACCGGATGCCCGGAAAGAAGGATGATGTGTCCTTTGCCGTCACCCGCCTGGATATGGAGCGGGGCGTGGCCGTGGGCATCATCACGCGCATCATCCGGCAGAACCTGTAAAAGCAAAAGTGCCTGGGGAGTAGTGACGAACTGCTCTCCAGGTTCCTTTTTTGTCATTATCAGATCCACCACTGTATATCTTTATCACATAGGCTTCCTTTCAAATCCCCATTTCAAAGAATTTATTTTGTATTTGCGTTGATTTTTCACAAAATCCGAGTTATAATATATAAAAGTAAAGGTTTAGGAGGTCGCTTATGCTGATTCAATTTAGTGTGGAGAATTTTCTATCTATCAAAGATAAAGTTGTATTATCCCTGCTGGCCAGCAAGGATAATGAGCATCCAGAGCATCTTATCGTGGATGGAAACAAAAGCTATTTGAAGTCTGCTGTCATTTACGGAGCCAATGCTTCGGGGAAGTCTAATGTCCTAAACGCGTTCTGGCTCATGGTAAACTATGTGCTGACCTCACATAACCAGCAGCTTCATAAGACCATTGACCGTTCGCCTTTCAAGTTTGATCCGGAAACGCCAACGCGCCCCAGCAGCTTTGAGGTCATCTTTACCACTGAAGGTATCCGATATGCGTATGGTTTTTCTGTGACAGATAAGGCTGTTACAGAAGAATACCTATATTACTATCCCAACGGCAGACAGGCGCTTATTTTTGAGAGAAAAAATACCAAAGATTTTCGTTTTACGGTGGATATAGATGAACAAAACACGCTCAAGGAGCGCACTTCTGCGAACAAACTCTACTTGTCAGTTGCATCAAACTGGAGTTACTCTAAAGTGATTCCGGTTTTGGAGTGGTTCGCTTCTTGTCAGATTATCACGAAGAATTCCGTGGCGGACGCTTATGGGCTTGAGGCAGAGCAGCTGAAAGATGATGATTACCGGCGTGTGATCGCATCTATGCTGCGTGTTGCCGATTTGGGAATACAGGCTTTGCAAATGCGCGATGCAGAGCCTGCTCCATCGCAGCACAGTGACAGCTTTACAAATATTGAGGCCATTCACACGGTAAAGGATACCAATGGAAATGCGTTATCCTATGCGTTAAATATGGCAGAGGAATCTGACGGCACCAACAGTTACTTCAAACTGATCGGCGTTGTGAAAAAGGCTTTAGACCAGGGAACGCTTCTTGTGGCTGATGAGATGGACGCACATCTGCATCCTCTATTGACCAGGCATCTGGTATCCCTGTTTGACAGCACAGAATTCAATCCAAAGGGTGCTCAGTTGATCTTCACATCTCACAGCACCAATCTTCTTGATCTGGATTTGTTGAGAAGAGATCAAATTTGGTTCACAGAAAAAGACGAACAGACAGCAGCCACCGATCTGTTCTCCCTTTACGATTTTTCCGTTCGCAAAGACACTAAAGTAGAAAAGAGTTATTTGATCGGCCGTTTTGGTGCGATTCCCTTTATCAAGGGAGGGCTGTAAATGGCACGCGGACAAATTGAAAAGCGTGGGCAGCGGCGCAGAAAACTAAAACCTGTCATTCTGATTGTAACAGAGGGTTCTCAAACTGAACCGAAGTATTTTGAACATTATCGCAGCCGCCAGACCAATATTGACATTCGTGTGGTCGGCAGCCGCACCAAAGGAGGTGAAACCGATTACCTTGGCCTGATTCGGAAAGCCGTGGAATATCAAAATAAAAATCAGATTTCTGCATCAAATGGGGATGCGGTGTGGGTCGTTGCTGACGGTGATGTAAACTATAATAATCCTGATCCTATCGCCGCCAAGGACACCTTGCTCTCCAGAGCAAGGAAACTGGCAGATGCAAAGGGAATTCACATCGCAATCTCGAATCCCTGCTTTGAGTTTTGGTATTTGCTGCATTTTCAGTACACAACAAAATTTTTCAAAGATTACCCTGCAGTGAAGACAGCCTTGACCGCCTACCTCCCGGATTATGAAAAAGCCGGCGATATGTATGCGCAGTTATCTGAACATACAACTGATGCGATCCAGAACGCCAAGCGTGTAGAACAATACCATATTCAAAATGACTGCAATAAACCGTTTGGGATTGCCGTTAATCCATTCACCGACATCTATCAACTGGTTGAATCACTGCTGTAATTGTGCGTAGGATTTCTCGTGAGCATCATGCAGACCGTATAGAACTCGTCTCCGTTGCTTCGACAATCACACATTATTTTTAAATAAGATGATGTGTGATTGTCATTCCTGCTTTTAACAACACATTGAATTGGCACAGGATTGCCCATACATTGGCGCAGTCCTGCCCTTTCGCCGTAAATCCAAATCTGCTATACTTGGTACAGTCAAAACTTTGTAATGCAGCCGTTCCGGTCGGGACGGCTGTTTTCATTTGTAAGTAAAGGTGGTGGTTCACATTCATACTTTCCTGCAAAAAGTCCGCAGGACATTGAAGAGCGAACGGGGCGAGGCCAACTATTTCTCCACGGTGGTGTTCATCTTCATCGCCGTTATCCTGCTGGCCTTTATCATCGACCTGTTCGGCATCATCTCCACAAAACAGGAGTTAGACCATGCGGCAGATCAGATGGTCAAGCAGATCCAGCTGTCCGGCGGCATCAACAGCGAGACCGACTCGCTCTTTGACTTCCTGTGCTCGGAGATTGAGGGCGCGGAGAATATCACATACTCCATCGATGCCACATACAAGACGCCTACGCCGTCCGGGATGTCCCGGGCCATCCAGCTGGGGACGCCCTTCTACATCACCATTGAGGGCGAGGCCAAGCTGGGCGGCTTCTGGAACCTGGATCTGGTCAACATCACGGTGGTTGCCCGCGGCTCCGGCGTCAGCGAGCACTACTGGAAGTGAGGTGGCCTATGAAGCGTTTTCTTTCACGGCTGCGCCGGCCGCTTTGCAACGAGCGGGGCGAGATCACTTTCTTTGCCTGCTTTTTTGTAGTCGGGGTCGTCATGCTCATCTCTTTCCTGCTCCTGTACGCCTCGGTGCGGATCACCTGCATCAACATCCGCAACGGCGCCAAAATGGAGCTGAACAACCTGAGCGCCACCATCTATGCGGACACCTACCGCTCCCAGCGAGAAACCAACTTCGAGGAATACCTGCGCACCCTCTATTCCAGCAATGACTATACGGAAATGCTGGAGGCCACTGTCGCCGGCGGCCTGGCGGAGAAGATCCCGCTTTCCACCGAGGACTATGAGGTATCCGACATCAGCCTGGAGTTCAATGTGGTGGGCGACCGGGTGGAATATATTTTCTATTGTGATGTAGATTTTTACATCCGAATGTTCGGCCACAGCTACCCCACCATCACACAGCGGGTGGAGCTGACCGGCTACCACAACACCAAATTTTAGCGGCGCTGTTGAAATCCAGTCAGCTCCGCAGTATAGGCTTTATATAACAGCAAAAAGGAGTGTGGACACACATGAAGAAGTTTTTTCAATCCAAAGGCTTTATTGTTTCGGCCCTGGCTGTCCTCTGCGTCGCCATCCTGGGCATCTGCTGGTTCGTGAGCCGGGACCGCACGGAAGAATTCCGGCCGAATGAATCCCCGCCCAGCAGCACCAGCAGCGACTGGTCGGATGGCGGTGTGCAGTCTGGCGACGGAGGCGGGGGCGCAGATGCCTATGCGCCCGGTCAGTCTTCCAGCGCCGAAGAGGAATATCCCAAGGTGACCTCAGAATCCGAGGGCGAGGTTGAAATCGACTTTACCGATACGGAGAAGCCGGAAGAAACGCCTCCCCCTGTGCCGGAAGGCAAGACGGAGATCGAAGACCCCGGCGAAGAGCATGAGGTCAATCCCGACCCGGCAGTACCGGAAGTCACTGCTCCTCCCGCAGAGGAATCCACTTCCAGCAATGAGCCGGCCCCCGGCTCCAGCAATGGCAGCGGCGCTGTCTATGATCCGGTATTTGGCTGGGTAGTCCCCGGCGATGTGCAGCAGTCCACCGGCGACAGCGACGGTGACCTGAACAAGCAGGTCGGCAACATGGGCGGCTGACCACCTACAACTGAATATGGACCTGAAGGGCCGTCACAGGATTGTGGCGGCCTTCTTATTTTCAAGAAGAACGGAGCGTGATGTATTTGAAACGACTTCTCGCCCTCTTATGCAGCCTCGCCCTGGTGTTCTGTCTCGTCCCTTCCACGGCATTTGCATCAGGAGGCAACGGGAACATTGACGGTGGCGGCGGCGGGATGGGGCAAGGCACATCCTCAAACTTCTGGAATCCCGGCAACGATGGCGTGCGTATCACGGTTGTCGACGCAGCAAGCGGTGCTGCCGTGTCCTCACCGCTGGACTTTTCCAACCGGACGCAGAAAAGCAGCATCCTTCATTTTGGCAAAGTCAACAAACTGCAGTACCTGAGCGGCACTGGCCTCTCCCTCCAGTCCGGGGTGGCCTATTCCTGCATCAAGCCCGCGCAGTCCATGCCCACCATCGTCAGCAGCAAGGGCCAGAGCAACATTGACGCCATCAAGCGGTACTTCTGCTCGGAATATGCCTGCATGATGGTCGCCCAGGCTGCGGGTGTGGACTATGAGCGGATGATCGCTGGAGAATATAAGCTGCTGATCGAGCCCATCGCCTACTTTACCCACAACGGCCAATATTACTGTATGACGGCCACCGAGGCCGGCCTTTACGATCAGATGTCCGGCGGCAATCTGCGCCGGACCATGACCTCGCTGACCCATAAGAACCTGCCGCTGTCCATGTTTCTGGAGTTCAGCGACCTTGGTATTTCCGCCTGGACCGGCAACACCACCGGGACGCAGAACAATTCCGACATCATCAATACACTGGGCGTCGGCATCGTCTGGTTTGATGAAGCCCCGCCCGAGGGGGATATTGAGGCCCCTGATGTGGAGTACCGGGTAGATACCGATGTCATTACCTCTGTCACCTTGCGGACAGATACCGACCTGACGCCGGATAATCCCGCTTCGGTGACCTTCCACATCCTCGGCACCACCTACCGAGTCAACAATGTGGTAATCCCCGCCGGCGACAGCCAGGTGGTCTGGGTCAAGTGGCATACCCCCACTACACCGCAGACAGTCACCATCACGGTATCCGTCAGCGGGGCCTATACCGCCCAGGATACCTTTGTGGCGGAAATCGTGGATCTGAATGAGCATATTCCGCCCGACCCGGTGGCGACTGATACCAACCCCAGTTATACGGTACCGTCCCTGCCCAACGAAACGCAGAAGCTTACCGCCAACTGGGGCGTCTGGAGCTGCTATTGGGTGCCGGTATGGGTCTGGTGCGACCATGGGGAAGACGGCGGGCACTGGGTCGATGAAGGCTATTGGGAATATGAGTACACCGGCTATTCTGCCTCCATCAGCGGCGTTATGTCCCTGATGCCGGACGATATCGTACCGACAGCCTCCGGAAAGTCCATGAAGAGCGGGTACGGCGTCAAGCAGGATGTGACCGCCACGCTCTCCACCGACGCGCCCACCAGCCACATCACCCATCCGCAGACGGCCTTTTCGGTGTTCCCGGAGTTCCAGTATGAAACCTATCTCCGCCTGCTGCAGCGGGTGTCCAGCGGCCGGAGCGCCAAATTCACCTTCCAGCCCAATGAGTTCTCTACTTACAGCCGGGAAGTGCACTTTACCCCCATCTGGTTCCCGGATGCGACGAACTACACCGTCTTCACCCAGGTCTGGGATACCTGGACGCCGGACGGGATGCTGAGTATCAACCTGAATGACTATGTTTCCATTGACGGGAGCCTCTATGATGACTGGTACACCAATCGAGAGTAATGTGTGGATGGCCTACCTGCTCACTGTTTTTCTGGTGGTGACGGGTTTTGCCGTCTACGACATCCTATACAGGCGGGTGCCCGACCGGGCGCTCGTCTTTTTTATCCCCCTGGCCGCGCTGGCCCCGCTGATCCAGGTCTACTTCATTCTGGAGTATGACCGGATGCCCATTTTTATCTGGCCTGTTGTGACCGAGGCGCTGATGGGCGCGTTGCTTGGCTTCTGCATCCCGCTGGCCGCTGCTATGGCGACCGGCGGCAGCGGCATGGGCGGCGGGGATATCAAATTCTGCGGGGTACTGGGTCTGGTCTATGGTCCCTCCGGCATGGCCCTGGTATTTTTGGTAGCCGCCGGCTTCGCCATGCCGGTGGTGCTGCTGTACCGGCGGCTCTTGCGGGACAAACAGCCCACCGCGATCCCGTTTTTACCTTTTCTGGCCTGCGGCTGCTCTGTGGCGACGCTGGCTGAACTATTTTTATGACAGGAGAGATGCTTATGAAACTCAACAACCGATTTATCTTCGGCATTCTGTCCCTGGTTCTGGCGGCGGTCATCGCATTTGTGGCACTGCCCACCATTGCCCGGCAGACCAACGGCAAGACGGAGATCGTCCGCATCACCCAGCCGGTGCTGAAAGGCGAAAAGATCACCAGCGACAATGCCGAAGTCGTAGAAGTGGGCGGGTACAACCTCCCTTCCAATGTGGCCCACAGCATGGAGGATGTGGAGGGCCTGTATGTAACGGCCGAGCTGGCCGCAGGCGACTATATCCTCACCAGCAAGGTCAGTACCGTCCCTGTTTCCTCGGATGTGGCGCTCAACGACATCCCCTCTGGCAAGGTCGCCATCTCGCTGACTGTGAAAACGCTGGCCTCCGGCCTGTCGGATAAGCTGCAGCCGGGCGACATCATCCGCATTTATCACTTCCTGGAGACGGCGGAAGAGGTGCCGGAGCTGCGCTTTGTCAAGGTGCTGTCGGTCACCGACTCTGACGGTATCAATGTGGACAACACCAAGGAGCCTACCGAGGACGAAGAGCCGCAGCAGTCTGCCACCATCACTGTGCTGGCAAGCCCGGAGCAGGCCCGTATCATCACTGAGATGGAAAATGACGGCGTGGCCCATGTGGCGCTGATCTCCCGCAACAACGACCAGCTGGCCGAGGAACTGCTGGCCGAGCAGGACAAGACGCTTCAGGAGATCTACTTCCCCGAAACACTGGTTGAGGAAAATGCTGAAAGCCAGGATGGTGGAGAAGCCGCTGAAGGCGCCGCAGATGGCGAGTCCACAGGCGAGACCGGCTCCGATGGGGCGGAAGGCGGTACGGAAACAACTCCTGCGGACAGCATCCCGGAAGACGGCGAATAAAAATGGGCGGTGAACAGATTCACCGCCCGTTTCCTCACTGCTGGTTAGAAAGATGATCCTCGTTAATCAGGAAAAGCTGTGGATTTTCTTTGCCCAAGTCAACAAGACGCTGGGTAAAACCGCTTTTAGAAAATATCCCAAAAATAGGCTGATAGCCTTTCCATACCTTTTGGATTTCACCAGAAGCCTGCACCTTATCGCGGAGAGCAAAAAATACAGGCGCATCCACCGGCTTATTGTGGTATTTGCACTCGCCTGCAAAGAATCGCTTGTTTTGATGGTCCACCGCCATCACATCAATTTCCGTATCGCTGTCCAAATCATTCAGCCAGTAAGCTCCGATCCGCGAGGGAACAAAGTCAATGACACCTTCCCTGCAAAGGTCTGCAAAAATGGATCTGCAGATATCTTCATAGGCGAAGGCCACAAACTTCTGTACGAAGTCTTTTCGGATTTCATCCAGAACAATCTGCGTATTGTCCAGTTCCAGTTCCCCTTTATATGGATAGACATACCGGAACCAGAAACGCACAAAGTTATCAGAGATGAAATAAAGGCCTTTACGGGACTTCTCCGGATTTTTCTCCGTAACCGGCGTTTCCTTCACGACAAAGCCAAGGTCGCTGAGCGTGGAAAGATATGGCGTCAGCGCGGAAGTTTCTGTCCCCAGAGCTCCCGCAATTTTCCCCAGCTTGTGGTTTCCATCCGCCATCACGCGGATAATGGAAAAATAGTTGACAGCGGATACCACTTCATCTTTCAGCAGAAAGTTTGGTTCTTCATACAGAAAACCGTTCTTCGAGAGAACCGCAGACTCCACCTGTTCCAGCAGTCCTTCCTGATCGTTGAAAAACTCCAGATATTTGGGTACGCCGCCGGTAATCGCATATTGCTCCACCGCACGCTCAAAAGAGAGATGCTGAGCGGCATACACATCCGGGAACGGCAAAGGCGCCAACCGGATCTGTGCAGTCCGGCGGCCATACAGGGGGCTGTCATAAGACAGCGCGTGTTTTTGCATCATTCCAATCAAGGAGCCGCAAAGAATCAGCATCACATTGCTGTCCTTGAGAACTTCGTCCCATGCGTTTTGCAGAATAGACGGGAACGCCGGATTGGACTTAACCAGATAGGGAAATTCATCAATAACCAGGACTTTCTTTTCCTCCGGCCGGAATTCCGCAATGATATGGAACAAATCCAGCCAGTCGGAAAAGGCTGCACGCTGCAGCAACGGATTCCGTGTTACCCGGGACACAACACCAGACAGCCGTTTTATGCTTTGTGATTCCACTTCCTCCGTTGCGAGAAAGTAGAATGCCAGCTTACTCTTGATAAATTCTTTAATCAGCGTTGTTTTTCCTACACGCCGCCTGCCGTAAATCACAACAAAGCTGCTGTCTTTTTGGTATTCCCTTTCAAGAGACTCCAGTTCTCGTTGTCTGCCGATAAACTTCATGTTAACGCCTCCTTTATCATAATTCATTTTATGATAATCTATCTTATATTATACATTTGTTTTGCAAAAAGTCAAGGGCATTCCACCCTTGGGAAAGGAGTTTCCTATGGGAAAAGTCATTACCGTCTGGGGCAGCCCGGGGAGCGGGAAAAGTATGTTTTCCTGCATCCTGGCAAAAGCCCTGACCCGCGACAAGCGGAAAGCCATCATCATCAATGCGGAAATCAGCGTCCCCATGCTCCCGGTCTGGCTGCCGGAGCAGATCATTCAGACCAATGCCTCGGTGGGGCAGGTCCTGAGCAGCGTAGAGATCGACACCTCTCTGGTGGCAAGCCATGTCACGGTGCTCAAAAGCTATCCCTTCATCGGCCTGATGGGTTATTCCGCCGGTGAGAATCCGCTGAGTTATCCGGAAATCAAATACGCCATGGTACTCCAGCTGGTCAACGCCGCCGCCAGGCTGGTGGATTTCGTCATTCTGGACTGCAGTTCCAGCATGACCAATGTGTTCACTCCGGCAGCAATCGAGTCCGGTGATCTGGTCATCCGCCTGCTTACCCCCGACTTAAAGGGCGTCAACTATCTGAAAGCCCATCAGCCCCTGCTGGTAGATGGCCGGTTCCATTATGACCGGCACATAACTTTTGCCGGCATGGCCCGCCCCTTCCACGCTCTGGATGAGATGGGCTATATCATCGGCGGTTGGGATGGGCTGCTGCCCTACGGCAAGGAAATTGACCGCTGCGCCACCGAAGGAGGGATGTTCCAGGCCATCAAATACTGCAATCCCAAGTACACCGCCTCGCTCAACAAGGTGCTGGACGCTTTGGAGCAGATGGAGCTGGCCGAGCAGGCGGCAGAGGACGCGGACGACGAGGACGAGTTCGAGGAGGATGACGCCGATGAATAATCTCAACGACATATTCTTCGCGCCGGCAGCCAACCAGGACCTGACCTATGACCAGGTGCTGGAGGATGTGCAGCGGTATTTTGCTGAAAATCACGCCTCCACCATTGCCGAGGCCGGCGAGGGCAACGCCGAGCGGGCCACCACACTGCTCAAAGAGCTGATGGTGCAGTATATTGTCAAGCGGAAATACGCCATCGAAGGGCTGACTACCGAGGAACTGTGCGAAAAGCTCTATGAGGATATGGCCGGGTACTCCTTCCTCAAGAAGTGGATCTACAAGCCCGGCATTGAAGAAGTCAACATCAACGCCTACAACGACATCGAAGTGATCGAGGCCGGCGGGCGCAGCATCAAGATCCCGGATAAGTTTTCCTCCCCGCAGCACGCCATTGATGTGGTGCGCCGTATGCTCAATGCCTGCGGCATGGTCATTGACGACACCATGCCCAGTGTGGTGGGCTTTCTGGACAAAAACATCCGTATCTCTGTGGATAAGACGCCCATTGTAGACCCGGATGTGGGCATCAACGCCTCCATCCGTATCGTCAACCAGCAGACAGTCTCCGAACAGAAGCTGCTGGATTCCGGCAGCGCCACCGCCGAGATGCTCCACTTCCTGATGGCCTGCATCCGGTATGGCGTCAGCGTGTGTATCGCGGGCTCCACCGGCTCCGGCAAGACCACCATCATGGCATGGCTGCTCTCCAATGTTCCCAACAACCAGCGCCTTATCACCATTGAGGAAGGTAGCCGCGAGTTTGATCTGGTCAAGCGGGATGAAAACGGAAATATCTTGAACTCCGTCATCCACCTGCTGACCCGGCCCAGCGAAAATCCGGCGCTGAACATCAATCAGGACTTCCTTTTGGAGCGGGTGCTGCGTAAACACCCCAATGTCATCGGCGTCGGCGAGATGCGGTCCGCCGCGGAAAGCCTGTCGGCGGCCGAAAGCTCCCGCACCGGCCATACCGTCTGTACCACCATCCACTCCAACTCCTGCAACAGCACTTACCGCAGGATGATGACCCTTGCCAAGCGCAAATACAGCATGGATGACGCCGTACTCATGGAGATCATGGTGGAGGCCTATCCCATCGTGGTGTTTACCAAGCAGCTGGAGGACCGTTCCCGTAAGATCATGGAGATTCTGGAGGGCGAAGACTACCGGGACGGGCAGCTCATTTCCCACACGCTCTACAAGTTTGAGGTGGAGGACAATGTGACCGATGAAATGGGAGAGATCCATGTGGTGGGCCATCACCGGAAGGTGGGCCTGATCTCGGATACTTTGAAAAAACGGCTCCTTGACAACGGCATCTCCAATAAAGAGCTGGCGGAGTTCATGGACGCCCCGAAGGAGGTGGATTAAAGGTTGCAGTGGATCTACATAATTTGCTTTGCGCTGATCAGCGCGGGCCTCCTGGCTCTGTTTGGCGTGCGGCCAGGTGATTTCATCGACGCCCTGTTCCGCTCCCGCCGCAAAGCGGCCACCCTCTCCGACGAACTCAATGTCCTGATGGGTACGCCCGCCAAGGGCTTCTTCAACCAGGACTATGAGCTGAAGCAGATTTTGAAAGGCACCGGCCGCTCCGACCGCTATGAGGCGGTCAAGCGGCTGTCGCTGATTCTGTTTGCGGTGGGCGCTGTGCTGGCGCTGCTCATCAACAATGTGTATATGGTGCCGATCCTGGGCATTGGCTTTTCACTGGCCCCCATCTGGTATCTGCGCAGCACAGCTGCCAGCTACAAGAAGCATCTGAATGAGGAGCTGGAGACCGCTATCTCCATCATCACCACCTCATATCTCCGCACGGAGGACCTGATCCGGGCGGTCAAGGAAAACCTGCCCTACATCAATGAGCCGGTGAAGGCCAACTTCGAGGCATTTGTGTACGAGGCGGAACTGATCAACGCCAACCTGACCAGCGCCATCAACTCGCTGAAGATGAAGGTCCCCAACCGGGTATTTCATGAGTGGTGCAACATCCTCATTCAGTGCCAGTCTGACCGCTCCATGAAAAACACGCTGCCCACCATTGCACAGAAGTTCAGTGATGTGCGTGTGGTGCAGTCTGAACTGGAGGCCATGATGCAGGGGCCGCGCCGTGAGGCCATCACGATGATGTTCCTGGTGATCGCCAATGTGCCGCTGCTTTACTTCCTCAATGAAGACTGGTTCCATACGCTCATCTTCACCACACCCGGTAAAATTGCCTTGGCGATCTGCGCGGCCATCATTCTCTTCGCCCTGACGCAGATCATGAAGCTGAGCAAGCCCATTGAATACGGAGGTGATGGCGCATGACCCTTTTGGCACTTGTGGCGATCGTCTTCTTTGGTTTTGCCACCTACAACCTGACCTGCGCCTTTGTGGATATTCCCACAAAGAAGACCTCCCGCATGATGATGCTGGCCCGTAAGCAGCAGGGCGTAAAGGCCGAGAAACTGCTGGATGTCTACATCACTAAAATCGCCGGGTTGATTGCCCCGTACCTGAAGCTGGATAAGCTCAAGCGGAATAAGCTGCAGCGGGCGCTGGATATTGCCGGTCTGGAACTGACGCCGGAGGTCTACACGGCCCGGGCCTGGGTCACGGCGGGTGCCGTCGGCCTCTGCTCTATCCTGATGGTATTTCTGGTGCCGCTGATGGTTCCCGTGCTGATCGGTCTTGCGGTGGCGCTGTGGTTCTCAACTTATTACAGCGTCTTTGATTTTGTCAAGAAGCGCCGCAAGCTCATTGAAAGCGAGATCCCCCGGTTTGCACTGACCATTGGGCAGAACCTGGAGAATGACCGGGATGTGTTGAAAATCCTGACCTCTTACCGCCGGGTAGCGGGCAAGGACTTCGGCGCGGAACTGGACCAGACCATTGCCGATATGAAAACCGGCAACTATGAAAATGCACTGATCCATTTTGAGACCCGCATTGGCAGCCCCATGCTGTCCGATGTAATCCGCGGCCTGATCGGCGTGCTGCGCGGCGATGACCAGCGGATGTACTTCAAGATGATCTGCTTTGACATGAGGCAGATCGAACAGAACAATTTGAAAAAAGAAGCAGCCAAGCGCCCCAAGAAGATCCAGCGTTACTCCATGATGATGCTCATTTGCATTATGATCATCTATCTGGTGGTCCTCTGCACCGAGGTCATGAGTTCCCTGGGCGCTTTCTTCGGCTGACAGGTATCCGCCCACGCCTCTGGTGTGGGCTTTTCATATACCCGCTCCCACCCGGGGCGAATCTACGATGGAGGTGATGTTTTGTACCGCAGTTGGTTCCCATAGCAGCCGCTATGCCGGCTGCCTTCCATCCATTTCCCAAGGGCCGGCCTGCTCCCAGGCCGGCCCTGAACCTACCGTCTGAACAGGAGAAATCCATGTCGAAGAAAAAGTATATTCCGCCTGACGGCAAAGATGGGCGGCGGCGCCGGTTCCGGTGGCTTCTGCGCCAGAAGCCGAAAGCGTATCCGGACAGGCCCCGCTCCAACAAAAACAGCCTGCTCAAGCCTATCCGCCGGTCCTGACCGGCCATAACCATACCAAAATCCAATATCACATTTACAGGAGGTATTTCCATGAAGAAGTTTACCAGCTGCATCCGCAGCAAAGCCAGCGGCCTCGCGCTTCGGGCCCGTATGGCGCTCTCCAACCAGCGCGGCGATTTCTACATCTCTGATGCGGTCAAAATCATCATCGCCGTTGTGCTGGGCGCCCTGCTGCTGGCGGCCCTGACCCTCATCTTCAACGATACGGTCATCCCCCGGATCACGCAGGAGATCGAGGGCCTGTTTGGCGCGGCCAACTAAGGGCTTGTTCGCTTAAATGCCGTCAGCGGGGATCAGCTTGTGGACATCCACAGCTGGTCCCCGCTTTTTTATTTTCTCAAAAAACGACTATTGGAGGTAGAGGATGAAAACATCCTGCAAATTTTATTCCTTTCTGCGGGCCGTCCGTGGGAACTGGCGCAATGCCATCTTTGTCAGCTGTGGCTGCGATGCCTGTATGTATGGCTGGGAGAAGCCCTGTTCCGGATTCCTGCTGGCAGTGGATGAGTGCGGGCAGGTCATGCTTCTGCCTGCGGAAACCATCCATGAACTGACCGGCGAGGAAGTAGAGCCCGCCGAGTGCAGCGCCGTCCTGTCGCACCGCTCTTTTGACGCCGCTTTTTCCAAGTACATCGAATGGCATGCGCCGGACCCTTCCGCATGTACGCTCAGGCAGCTTTGTCTGGACCCTAGCTGCAGCCAGAACAGCTGATTTTTACACAGAAAGACGCCATCGCGCCGCCTTTGGCGCGTCTTTGGAGGTGATGATTTTATGATGAAGCAAAAAACGATCAAGTGTCCTTATTGCCATGCCAATGCCTCTCTCCGTCCGGCCAGCGTGGTTTACGGCTTGAACCGCCGATCCCAGGGGAAATTTCTCTACCTCTGCGACCGCTGGCCCGCCTGCGATGCCTATGTGAGCGCCCATGACAGGACGCACCGGCCTATGGGAACTTTGGCAAATGGAGATCTCCGGCACAAGCGCATTTTGGCGCACCGGGCATTGGAACAGCTGCAGCAGAGCCGGCACATGGAAAAATGGGAGGTCTATATCTGGCTGCAGGCGAAGCTGGGGCTGGATGAACGGCAGACCCATATCGGCCAGTTTTCCGAATGGATGTGCGATGAGGTCGTCCGCCTCTGCAGGCAGGCCTCAGCTCCTCCCGCCGCCGGACAGGCGGCAGCCTGACGGGAGGTGAGCAAATGACCAGTCTGACGAAACAGCAGCAGGAACTCGTTGCTCAAAACCTGCCGGTGGTGCATTGGGTGATCTGCGATTATATCCATGTGAATCCGACTATCTGCGGCCTGGAGTACAGCGATCTGTTCCAGGAGGGGTGCGTCTGGCTCTGCAAAGCCGCGGCCACCTTTAAGGATGATGGGCGGGCGCAGTTTGCCACCTACGCCAAAACGGTCGTAAAAAACGGGCTTCTGTCCTATTGCCGGACGATCTGTAACAGGGGCAAGATGTTCAGCCGGCTCATTATTGGAGAGCATGGGGAACTGGCCGCTGATGGCGAGGTCCTGGAGGCGCAGTCCGACGTATTTGACGCTCAGGTGTCCCTGATGGAAACGCTGTCGCTTCTGGAGGCCAGCAAGCAGGACTATGACGGTGTGGCCCGGCTTGGAATTGAAGCCTTGGCGCTCAAGCTCCAAGGGATGCGGGTCACGGATATTGCGGAACTCTACCAGGTTCCGCCCTCCCATGTGGGTGCATGGATCTCGCGCTCGGTCGCCAAACTGCGCAGCGACCCCCGCTTTCTGGCAAGCCTGCTTTGAATTTGTTGAAAACCACGGCCTTCCCGCAGTAAAGGATATATAAAAGGAGGCATTGATCGATGGAACAGAAAACCTTATATACTGCAATCGGCCGTCTGGAGCGGGAAACAAATGGCTGCGGCCGGTCCTGTCCGGTCATCCGCCTTGGCGGTCAGCCCTACATGGTGGATATGCAGGAGCTGGTTGTTTGGACTGCCCTGAATTGGCGGATCTCCAAGTGGGAGGATATTTCTTTTCAGTGCGATAAGCTGGCCTCATCTATGGGCGGTGCTGTCAGCCGGCCCTGGGATGACTGCGTGAACCGCCTGCTTACCCGCGGCCTGCTGGTTTCCGGCTGCGGGGAGACCGAATACGATGCGCTGTATGATCTATTGAGTTCCCTGGGCATCATCCCCACCAGCGGCTCTGCCCTGGTGCGCGGCGTATCGTTTATGAAGCTGGTATTCAGCCGTCGGGTTTCAGTCGGGCAGGCGCTGAAGCTGTTTCGCAAAGACCGCCGGACCGACTATGAATCCCGCGTCATGCGGCTTTCCCGGCAGGCCCTGCTTTCCACTGCTGAAATCATCAAATGTGTGGAGCAGGATGTCTTCTCCCTCCCCAGTGAGCGGGTCCTGATGGAGAAGGTGTATGGCGACAGCGAGACCACCTGCCAGAACATCGCCAGCCTGATGAAGAACAGCCGGAGCAGCCAGGCTGTAACGCTGGCCGTTGCCAACCTGTATCTGCGCCAGCAAATCATTTTTGAAAGGATCAGCACATGAAAAATCAATGGAGTCAATTTCCCTTTGTCCTGCGGCGCAAGATCCTGCTGACATTTCTGGCCGGGATCGCCAGCATCGCAGTCAGCCTTGTGATATTCACTGTCGCCGCGGACCGCATTCTTTTGGTGCTGGGTGGATTCATTTTTGCCGCTTCTCTGGTGCTTGGTATAAGCCTGTGGAACACCGCCGCCCGAGGCCGGTACGAAGTGGTGGAAGGGATCTGCGCCAGCGTCAGCACCCCTATGCTGCGTCGTTACCGCAAGATCCAGCTGATTGATGAACAGGGGGCGGAGCGCACCTTGCTGTTGAGCAAAACCGCCAAGTTCCAGATCGGCGCCCGCTACCGCTTTTATTTTCAAAAAGGGAGCCGGCCTGCCGTTGGAAACGACTATCTGGATGCCGCCCTCTCCACCAACAGTTTCCTCGGATATGAGGCGCTGGAGGACGCAGCCTCCTGTGATGAAGATATGGAAAGCAGGGAGCAAACACCCCATGAGTAAGAAATAGGGATACGGCACCAAAGTCATAGCTTCAGTGCCGTATCCCTCTATTTTGTTATTCTCATTCGGTAACCGTGGCCTCGAACGGTTTCGATGATGTCAGCCCCCAGCTTGCGGCGGAGCTTGTAGACCATGCTGGAGATCCCGGTCCAGCTGGCGTCAAAGGAGTCCGCCGCAACGGCCTCATAGATCTGGCGGGCGGTGAACACCTGCCCTGGCCGACGGGCCAGCAGGAGCAGAATATCGAACTCCATCGGGGTCAGTTTAACCGGCGCACCAAACAGCCGTACCAGGTGATGCCGAGGGTAAATTTCCAATGAGTTCATCAATAGTGGTGCATCTTTAGAAGCCGCTAGTGTAGAAAAATCTGAAATTGCGGAAAGTGTAGAAATCAGTTTCTCTAAAGCTTTTTCTTCACCATCACTGAAAGACAGTATTACAAATTTCCCAAATCCATCACCTCCCGATGATTTACTCCATTCTCAGCCGCTCCACGATGCTGTGTTTTTCCAGGTTGCGGAAACACAGATGCGGAATCAGCACCGCAAAGATCAGCAGGATCGGGGTGCAGGCCACCAGCGGCAGCAGGGTGAAGCGGAAGGTGGTAAATCCGCCCTCTACCATCGCCCGGACCACAACGCCCACGGCCAGGCTGCTGATAAGGTACGATGCCGCCAGCGTCAAAACCGCGTAAAACAATCCCTCGTTTACCAGCATCCGATTGAGCTGCTTCTTGGTCATGCCCACGCTCTGGATGACCGCGAACTCACGCTTGCGGGATACGATAGCGGTCACCATCGAGTTGATGAAGTTCAGCACACCCACCAGCGCGATGACCACGCTGACAGCGTTGCCCATGACGGCGGAGGAACGGGTCTGGGCCTCGTACTGCTGTGCCATCGTCTGGCGGGAAGCCACCGGCAGGCCGGGGTCCGTCGTCTCCATATAGTCATCCAGGAACGCCTGTACTGTGTCGATGTGGGCATCATCCACATTGAGGAACAGCTTGCGCAGGGTGTGGTCCGGCCACTGCTCGCGGAACACCTCGCTGGGGATGATGAAGCTCAGATTAAACTTGTCGCCCGCGCCCTGCTGCACCGTCAGCTGGGTCACCGGGTTCAGCGGATAAACCACCGCCATGACCGTATAGGTGCGGCCGTTCAGTTCCACGGTGCTGCCCGCAGAGGGTGTCGGCAGCACCGGGTACTCTGTACCCAGTTCCAGGCTGGGGCCCACCGCCAGCACATAGTTCCCGCTGGCAAAGGCAGCGGCGTCAAAGCTGCCTTCCAGCACATACTGCTCCTGCGTGATGGCCTCCAGCGGGATGCCGTCCAGGCCGTACAGGATGGCGGAGCCATCTCCTGTCTCCAGTACATCCCGAAGCTGCTGGGCACCAGCGGCATCGTAGGTTTCCCAATCAGCCAGTTTGTCCTCGGTGTAGAAGGCCGCCACATTTTGCAGGGTGCCCTCGTCCATCTGCCAGTCGATCTGGGCCGAGTACAGGCGGCCGGACGCCTCCACGCCCTCCTGCCCTTCCACCTGAGATACCAGAGAATCGGTCAGGGTGGTGCCGTGAGGGTCATACAGGTTCATGTAATCCTCACTGGTGGCGTCGGACAGCTCAAAGTCGGCCAGAATCAGGTCGGCCAGGTATTTGTCCATGTCAAAGGCGGCGTTCTTGGCGTAAAAGCTGCTAAGCAGCACCAGCCCCAGCGTCAGGGAGCAGATGACGGTGATGGTGCGCTTTTTGTTGCGCCACAGGTTTGCCCAGGCCATCGAAGCAAGAGAAGCCGTTCCGCGATGACGCTTGGTTTTCTTCCTGCTGCCGCCATCCGCGTCGCTCATACGCAGAGCCTCGATGGGGGATACTTTTCCGGCGAGCCTTGCGGGCCGCAGGCAGGAGATCAGCACCGTCACCCAGGCAAAGAGCGCCGAACCGAGGAATATGATGGGGCTGGCAGAGACCACGGCCTCGCCCTCGATTGTTCCCATGAGCACCGGCACCAGCACGCTGCCCAGCAGCCAGCCCAGAATCAGGCCGATGGGGATGCCGATGACGCAGAGCCGGTTGGCCTGCCCGTAGATCAGCTTTTTCAGCTGCTTGGTGGTGGTGCCCAGGGTTTTCAGTTTCCCGTAGAACTGCACGTCGGCGGTAACGCTGATCTGGAAGATGTTATAGATGATCAGATATCCGGCAATGAATACCAGCACCATGCCCAGATACATGGGCATGCTCTCTTGGGCGGCCATCGCCCCCATCTCCGGGGAATAGGCCAGGTTGACATTGTATGCAAGACCCGTAAGCCCGGTATCCGCCAGGATGCGGTCCATGGTTCCCTCAATGTTCTGGTCGCTCGCCAGATTGACCTGTACCATATAGAGGCCCAGCACCTGGCTTTCATCGGTGGAAATGACGCCGTGGGTCTCTGCATCGGCATAGGCCCGGCTGACCCAGGCCATCGAGGAATAGCTGGACTGGTTGCCCTCCCAGAAGCCGCAGAGGGTGAAGGTGGAAGTCGTCACTTCCTCGCCGCTGAGATCCTTGCGCCACTCCAGAGTCACGGTCTGCCCCAGCTCATGGGGGATGCCCAGACGGTCCAGGATGCTGGTATCCAGTGCGATCTCATCCGCCGCCTGGGGCATCTGCCCGGTGGTGGGGGCGGCATAGGAATGCCGGGCGTAGGCGTCATTGGCCCAGCGGATCTCCACCGATTGCCCAGTCAGTTGTTGGTTTTCCGCAAGGCCCAGCACGATGCTGCGGCCCAGCTCCGCCACATCCGGGTGACCGGCGATCAGGTCGGCCTGCTCCTCGGTCAGTCCCCGCATGGAGGCCTGGGCATTGTAACCGGTCTGGCGGAAGGTCATCTCCACCAGGTTGCGGCTCATGCTCTGGGTCAGGGTGAACAGGGTGGCGAACATCATAGTGGTGAGCAGGATCGCCAGAATTGCCACCAGATTCCGGCCCCGGTTCGTACGGAACATCCGTTTGGTCAGTACCGGAATAGGACGAAAGATCAATCGTTTTTTCATACTATCCGCCCCCCTTACTGTGCCACAATCCGCCCATCCTCAATGCGGATCACACGGTCGGCCATGGCGGCAATCTCCGGGTTGTGGGTGATCATCACGATGGTCTGGTGAAATTCCTGACTGGTCATCTTCAGAAGGCCGATCACATCGTCGCTGGTCTTGGAGTCCAGGTTGCCGGTGGGCTCGTCGGCCAGAATGATAGAGGGCTTGGAGGCCAGGGCACGGGCAATCGCCACCCGCTGCTGCTGGCCGCCGGAGAGGTTATTGGGCAGACTATCCAGCTTCTTCTCCAGACCCAGCAGCTTCACGATGTTCATGATGAACTTTTTGTCCGGCTTGCGGCCATCCAGAGAGATGGGGAAAATGATGTTTTCCCACACGCTGAGTACCGGCACCAGATTGTAGTTCTGAAAGATAAACCCGATCTGTTTGCGCCGGAAGATGGTGGCCTGTTCGCTGTTCAGCTTGGCAAGCTCGGTATCGCCTACCCGGATGCTACCCTCAGTGGGGGTGTCCAGGCCGCCCAGCATATTCAGCAGAGTGGATTTTCCGGAGCCGGATGTTCCGATGATAGCGGTGAATTTTCCCCGCTCAATATCCAGGTTCACCCCGTCCAGGGCGCGCACCTGCGTCTCACCTTTGCCGTAGTATTTCTTCAGACCTCTGGCCTGCAAAATGGTCTCCATAAGCCGTACCTCCTCGTTCTTTTGAGAAGTCCTCCCTTCTCTTTGTCTGTATCATAGCAGGCCAATGTCTCATTTCAGGTACAGCAAAGGTACATTTTTGTGACATTGCAAAAAAACGCGCCTTCCCACAGGAGGGCGCGTTTTCGCATTTTCATTATTCCACAACTCCCAGCCGCTCCTGAATAGTGCCTCTGGTAATCCAGTACAGGCAAAGGAGCGGGGTGAGCAGCGCCAGCGCCGCGATCACCGGCAGGATGATCCACAGCGGCGTCACATCAAAGGTGTAGACGGCCACCCACGACAGGTCCGCGATCACGCCCGGCATAAACCAGAGGGCAAAGGCCAGGGTGGCCGGAAGAAGAACCGCCGCCATCAGCAGGGCGTAGAAGCCGCCCTCCAGCAGAACCAGGCGGCGCAGCTGGCTGACGGTCATGCCGAGGCTCTGGTACACGGCAAATTCCCTGCGGCGGCTCACAGTCTTAACCACCAGGAGATTGACGAAGTTCAGCACGGCGATTCCCAGCAGCACTGCGGCCACCAGGCCCAGCACCAGCACCATGTTGAGCCGGGCACTTTCAAAGTTCTCCTGATAGTCGCTGCGCAGGGTGATGCTGATGCCCCGGTTCAGGCCCTGCTCATACCCGGCCAGGTATTCCTCAAAGGATGCCTGTTGGCCATGGTCGATGTCCACCGCCAGCTGCCGGTAACTCTGACCGGGGAACAGCTCGTCAAACACGGTCAGCGGCACCAGATAGTAGAAGGTGAAGGAGGATTCCGGGCTGTTGGTCCCCTCCAGATAGGCATTGTCGTGCATCAGGGAGCCCAGCACGGTAAAGGTCCGTCCCTCCAGCTCCAGCGTTTCGCCCGCCGCCAGGCAGGAGACGCCCTCATGGTACGCGCCGCCGGCGATCACATAATCGCCGCTTTCAAAGGCAGCCTGGTCAAAGCCGCCGCTGGTGAAGGGACAGTATTCCAGCACATAGTCCAGATACGCCCCATCCAGCCCTACCACAATGGCGGTGTATTCGCCAGTCTCGGTAAAGCGGTCGATGCCTGCCATCCAGTTCGGGAAAGCGGCCTGAGACTCCCGCAGGGTCATGGTCTCGTCATAGGGCTGGTTGTAGTAATCCACCACCCGCTCTCGCAGCTCGCTGGAGGCCGTCAGCGGCACCTCCCGGCTTTTCAGCGCGCTCACGGAGTCAACCTCCGGGCGGGTCCTCAATTCTTTCACCATCTCCTCTGTCACGCCCCGGTTGCGCTCATTGTACTGCTGGTAAGGGGTCGCGGCGGAGGCGTCTGTGATAGAGTAATCCCAGGGTGACATGGCGGAGAGGTACAGATCCTCCCGCAAGCTCACATACTGCATTCGGATGTCGGTGAGCAGCAGGACGGCCGCCAGCATGGTGACCAGCGACAAAATGGTGCGCCCCCTGGCCCGGCCAAAGGTCCGCAGGGCCATGCGCGGCAGCGTAACCATCCCCGTCCGCGTTCCGCCCCTGCGGCTGGACCGGGGCGCATTCACCCGCAGGGTCTGGGCCGGGGTCATGCGGGACAGCCGCCAGGACGGCAGCAGGTAGGCCAGCAGGACCGTCAGGAACGAACAGACCGCGGCCACAGCGAAGGGCTGCCAGCTTAAAAAGTAGAGGGCCGGGTTCTGCTCCATCCCGACCACCACCCGGGGCGTGACGGCAAAGTTCAGCCCAAATCCGATCAGGAAGCCGGGAATCAGGCCCAGCGCCGCCACCGCCAGCGCCTTCTCCAGCAGATACCGGCGCAGCTGACGGGGCGAAAGGCCCAGTGCCTTCAGCCCGGCAAAATAGGCCCGGTCCTGCTCCGCCGTCACCTGCACAATAGCGTAAATCATGAAAAAACCGCACACCAGCACCAGAATGGCGGGCGCGTAGTACGGCCGCGCCTGCTGGCCCGCTGTCTCCATGCGGGCATCGTTGTAGGCAAGATTGGTGGTAAAGGGCACCTCCGGCAAGCCCTGGTCAGACAGCATTTCAGCCGCTTGTTCCTCCAGGCCGCGGGGCTGGTACAGGGTAACGCCCAGGGTCAGATTGGTGGCGTTCTCGCTGTCGTAATCCGGCATCAGGCTGGCGGCGGTATCCGCCGTGATCCAGGCGCAGGCCTCGGTGAAGTTGGTGGGGCTGGCCCACCAGCCGCACAGGGTAAAGGCATCTGTATGCGTGTTCCCGGCGGCGTCCGTCCACTCCAGGGTGACGGGGGCGCCGATCTCCTGCAAAACGCCCAGCGACCCCATGGTAAACTCGTCCAAGGCAATTTCACCCGGCTGCTCCGGCAGTCGGCCGGTGGTGGGGATGGACAGCACCGTTTGGGCATAATCCCGGTCCGTGACTGCCAGTTTCACCGACCGCTGACCCAGCATGGGATCGGACAGGGTTCCCACAGTACTCAGCCGCACCGCGCTTTTGACATTGGGATGCTGGGAGAGCAGCGCCGCCTGATGCTCGGTGAGGCCGGTATAGAGAATGTGGCTGGTGGAGCCGTAGGTGTACTGGTAATTCAGCAAGTAGGCGTCCTCCACCGCCCCGCCCAGCAGGAACATAAAGGCATACAGGCCGGTGACCAGAGCCACAGCCAAAGCCAGGATGCAGTTTTTGGCCCGGTGAAAGCGGAAATCCCGCTTCGCCAGGGTCCAGCAGACCTTCAGGTTGTTGTTCGCAAGCATAGCCGGACCTCCTTACACACGGATACGTCCGTCCTCGATGCGAACGACACGGTCGGCCATCTGCGCCAGCTCCAGATTGTGGGTGATCATCACCAGCGTCTGCCGGTAGGTCTCCACCGACAGCTTCAAAAGGCCCAGCACATTCTGGCCGGTCCTGCTGTCCAGGTTGCCGGTGGGCTCGTCCGCCAGGAGGATGGCGGGCTTGGCGATCAGCGCGCGGGCGATGGCCACCCGCTGCTGGCCGCCGCCGGAGAGCTCGCCGGGGTAGGCGTTCAGCCGCTCCTTCAGGTGCAGCAGCTCCACGATCTCGTCAAAGAAAGCCGGGTCCGGGGTGCTGCCCGCCAGGCTCAGGGGAAACAGGATGTTCTCCTTCACCGTCAGGGTGGGCACCAGATTGAAGTTCTGATACACAAACCCCACCTTGCTGCGGCGGAACACCGCCAGCTCCTTCTCCTTCAGGCCCCGCAGGTTCACGCCGTCCACGATGACCTCCCCCTCGTCGGGGATGTCCATGCCGCCGATCATGTTCAGCAGCGTGGTCTTGCCGGAGCCGGAGGCCCCGATAATGGCGGTGAATTTGCCCTTTTCAATCTCCAGGTCGATGCCGTCCAGGGCCTTGACCTGATTTTCGCCTTTTCCAAAATATTTTTTCAGGTTATGTACCGTTACGATGTTCATAAAATCTCTCTTACCCTCTTAAAACCACCCGATCTTCTCATCCCGAAACTGGGGTTGATCTCCGTCTTGGTATGGGTCATAGTTATGGATATTACAGCCAAACTCTTTCAGCGCCTTGATCTTTCCATCTGCAGCCCATTCGATCAGCGAAAGGCCGTCAAATTCCTCCACCTTACCGGATGTCATTTTGTTTTTGAAGTACCACTCGACAACAGTTTGTCCATCTTTGTGGAAAAACTGTTTGATATCCCATACCTGGACCTTGCCTCGTGTATTCCATTCCTCAAACCAGTGTTTTATGGCTGCGCACCCTTTGTATTTTGGCCCCCAGCTTTCCGTATAAACAGCATCGGATGTAAAGATGTTCTCAATGCCAGTGTCACATTGTGCCAGCCACATCTCAAACCACGTCTGTATCACTTTCTCGTGTTCTTGCAACGATGATCCCTCGCTTTGCTTAACTTAATAGATACATAGAGAAGGTCGTCCCCTCCCCGACTTTCGATTTTACACTGATATATCCCTTCTGCCGGGTGATGATGCCATTGGCAAGATACAGCCCCAGGCCCACGCCCTCCTGGGCCGCTACCTCCGGGGCGCGGTAGAACCGCTGGAACACATCGTTGTAGTGCTCTTCCGGGATGCCGATGCCGGTGTCGGTGATGTCCACCCGCGTGTAGAACTGCCAGGGGCGCACGGTCACTGCCACCTTGCCGCCGGGCGGCGTGTACTTCACGGCATTGTCCAGGATATTGCCGATGGCCTCCGCCGTCCACTTGGGGTCGTGCTGCACCGTGATGGCGCCGTCGCACTCCGCCGACAGGTCGATCCCCTTGGCCTCCGCCTTGGCCCAGACAGTACTCATAGCCTGGGCGATGGTATCGGAGAGCCGGGCCTCCTCCATATGCAGGGTGAATGTCCCGGTTTCCAGCCGGGACATTTTGATCAACGACTGCATCAGGAAGTCAAGCTTGTCGATCTGCCCGTCCATGGTGGCCAGGAACTCCGCCCTTTTTTCCGGCGGCAGGTCGTGGCCTCGGAGGATACCGGTAAACATTTTGATGTTGGCAATGGGTGTCTTGACCTGGTGGGAGATGTCGCTGACCAGACCCTGGATGGTCTCCTTGTCCCGCTGGCTCTGGCGCTTGCCCTCATTCATAATGTCGAAATACTGCATCAGCTTGCCCTGCACCTTGGCGGTCAGGCTGTCCTCATAGGGCTGGTAGCCCTCCACCGTCCGGCCGGACATCAGGGCGTCCAGCGTCTCGCACAGGTCGTCGGCAAACAGGCTCACCTGCCGCCGCTGGTACCAGGCCCACAGGCCCACCACGGCGAAGATGGCGGCGCACAGCCCCAGGATGCCCCAGCGCACCGCCGCCCAAGGGACGGTCTGCCACAGCAGCCAGACCAACACCCCAAACAGCGCCGCCGAAATCAGGAACATCCCCGCGCGCAGGACCGTCATGCTGCGGTGTTTCATGGCTTGCCTCCCGTCCAGATGTAGCCCATGCCCCGGACCGTCTTGATATAGGTATGGGCCTCATCCTCGATTTTGGCCCGGAGCCGGTTCATGGTGACGGTCAGGGTGTGGTCGTCAATGAAGTTGCCGCCGCTGTCCCACAGGCGCTCCAGCAGTACCTGCCGGGTAAGAATCTGACCGCTGTGCTCCGTGAGGGTCTTGAGCAGCTTATATTCATTGGGGGTAATGACCAGTTTTTCCTCGCCCCGCTGGGCGGTGAGCGCGGAGAAGTCCAGCGTCAGCCAGCCGTCGCTCCAGCGGTCAGCCTGGGGCGCGGGCTGTTTGACACCTGCCCGGCGCAGGACCACCTCCACCCGCCGCAGGAGGATCTGCATGTTGAAGGGCTTGGTCACATAGTCCTCAGCCCCCATATCAAAGCCGTTCAGTACATCTGTTTCAAGATCATTGGCCGTGAGGAAAATGATAGGCAGTTCCGGCCGTACAGCCTTGATTTCCCGGCACAAATCAAATCCATTTCCATCCGGCAGGTTCACATCGAGAAGTGCCAAAGAAAAGCTTTCGTGTTCCAATAGATACCGCGCCTTGGTGCAGTTATATGCGGCCACGGTCAAATATCCTGCATTGTCCAACTCAAAGCAAAGACCTGTGCTCAAAGCCAGGTCATCCTCTACCACTAAGATTCGTTCCATCCTTTATACCTCAAACAGAGAATTCCTTTAGCATTATAGCAAATGATTTCTCTTTGTAAAATATCAGATTGATTTAAAAAGAAGATTACCTCTGCTGCTTGATGAATCATAGCCATCGGTTGAACTTTTTCAGCCATAGCATTGACTATTATACAACTCATAGGAAACAGCCGTCAACGAATAGTCATGACATTCAACTCAACATTAAAGAAAAAGCGAAAATTCTTGATGCACTGCAGAATTTGCGCTATTTCTCCCTATTTAATAGGCGGAATACTTAAAAGGAGGTCCACCCCAATGTATAAGCCCCACACCATTGAGCAATACAAAATCCAGCGTTTTCTGGACGACACCTTTGCGATGGAGCATTTCCTGGTCTCACCGCTGTCCCGCACCTCGCTCTTGCTGGAGGATGAAACCGGCGAGCAGCTTGCTTTCGGCTTTTTGGATGACGAAGTGCGTGAGATCCCGCTCCCGCCGCCGGCCGCCCCGGAAGAAATCAAAGATTTCATCCGGCGCTTCCGGTCCCTCAATCCCAAACCGCGTCTGCGTACCTTTGAAGATATTACCCGCTGGTGGCTGGACCACCCCAATCCTCTGACCTACCAGCAGGCCCTTGGGCTGTCGGACGAGCTCTACCGCCATTTTCTTTCCCGCCCCATGATCGATGAGGAAGACGCTTATCGTCTGGCTTCTTCCGGTCTTGTCAGTGAAGATGATTACCGGGATATTCAGCTCTGGTATCTCGACGGCAACACCATCTCCCACTGGCTCGGTCCCTTCGGCGTGGATGGGACAGGCAATCTCTATCGTCTGATATTCGGCTACGGGACGCCGGCAGCCCGTGCACTCAAATTCTATCTGCTGGATGATTACTACCGCGACATGAGCCATATATTGTGATTCGCCTCGCTTAAATATCTATATATAGTATAATACTGCTTGACAAACACAAGATATAGTGTTACACTTATCTTGTAATTGATTTTTGTGCGTTTCCCCTTGTGGGATACAGACTTAGCTTCTGTACCGCAGATTAAACATCTGCATTGCACACGCAGTCAAGGTTGTATGCTGTATCAAGTGTCAGTGGTATTGCCGCGCCCTTTCGGGTCTGGTATCTGCTGGCACTTTTTATATATAGATATTAACGCCAGAGGCGAAGAAAGGAAGTGTTATGGCACAAATCGTTGTATTTGGCCGAGTCATGCACGAGCTTGTCCCGAAAGAGGGCCAGTCAAAACAGCAATATGTCTGTTTTGACCTGATGGAGCGTTCCGGCAACACCCCGCCGGACTACTATCAGGTATGGGCCCGCGGTGACGATGTTACCCGGCTCATGCGGCTCAAGGTCAAAAAGGGAAGCATGATCTGGCTCACCGGATCGCAAAAACTGGTGGATGTTCGCCAAAAGGACGGAACCACAGTCAAGAAACTGAAAATATGGCTGACGGACTTTGGATTTCTCCCCGGGCAGTCCTCCAAAGCAAAATCCGAAAGTGGACAGCATGACCCTGACGACGCGGCGCCTGTTCCGTCACCTTCCGAGGTGATGAATGGCGACCGTGAACCCCTGCCGGAATAGCTCCCGGCATCCAAGAGGGACCGTATCAAGTTTTCAGAATGATCTGAAGCTTGGTGCGGTCCCTCTTTTTTTGTTTTCAGGCAAAAATCTAAAGGAAGGACGGTAAAGATATGAGTAATGACAAGGGACTTTTGAGCGGCAGCATCACCATCTTGATCGGTGCTGTCATCGCCATCATGGCTCTGGTGCGCGGGCCGTGGCAGGCGTGGCTGCTGATTGGGGTATTCACCCTTTGGGGGCTTTGGGTCGTTCTGATCCTCCTGCTCCCGTATATGCAGCAAGCCAAACGCCGCCGGCAGCGCCAGCAGAGAGAACGCCGGCTGCACGCTGAAGGCATTGCCCAGAGCACATTCCAGGTCCCGGAACTGGAGGAACCTGTTTCAGACGACCTGCTGCTCCGCTATGCCAACCACCGGATTCTGGCCTATCTGCGCTCGTCGTATTCTGACGCCTGCTTTGAGTGGTGTGAGAAGCGGCCGGCAGAGCTGATCCGCACCAATGGCACTGGGCGCATCCGGCTTCACAATGTAGATGGATTCGACCATGCAGACATCACATTCGGCCAGGACGCGACTATCAAGTGTGACCTGCTCAAAATCGTGCCTCTGTCCAAGGCTGGCACAGAACAGGGCGATGAAGCCAATATCCCGCCCAACAAGCAGCCCATTGATCCGCGCATCTGGTACGAAAACTGTGGGCGCGAAGTCATGGAAACGCTGATCGCCGACCTGAATTCCCGTGGGCACAGCAAGCTCACGCTGCGGGAAAACGGCGACATCTGCATCCAGCAGGACGATGAACTGGTGCCGCAGGAACATCTTGCGAACTTTCCCGCGAAGGTCTATTGGCCCCGCTTGGTGGAAGTGTTTGAAAGCAAGGGCCTGTCGGCTGAAACCACGGCGCAGGGCATCCAGGTCTCCTGGTGACCGCCATCACCCAGAGAGGGGAGTGAAATCACAATGAAATCAGGGATCAGTCTTGTAGACATGGCAAAGGAGATCCAGCGCCAGGCTGATTTGAAAGCCGACTATATGCTGGACACCCGCAGCCTCCGTCTGGAGCCTTTTGACTCGAAGCTGTACCTCAACGCTTATGACCAATCCGGTGTCCCGGCGCTTGAACCGCTGGAGGTCAATTCCATTGCCCACCGACAGATCGGCACACACCTGAAGATCCCGGCAGCCTACTATGACAAGATGCTGGAGGAATATCCCCAGCTGCTGGCGCAGAATGTGAACGCCTGGTTCCAGCGGGAGCCCTCTGTCCGTATGATCCGCACCATTGAGGGTACGGCACGGGCATTTTTGAGCAACCGCTACCGGCGCATTGACAACCTTGATATTGCGAGCATCGTCCTTCCCGTCCTTCAGGATATGGAGGGAATGCACTTTGAGAGTTGCCAGCTCACAGAAAGCCGCATGTATATCAAGGTAGTCAACACCCGCCTGGAGGCCGAGGTCGTACCGGGCGACATCGTTCAGTCCGGCATCATCATCAGCAACAGCGAGGTGGGACTCGGTTCGGTGAACATCCAGCCGCTGGTCTACCGGCTGGTATGCAGTAACGGAATGGTCGTAAATGATGCCCAGACGCGCCGCAACCATGTGGGCCGCGTCAACGAGGCTTCGGAGAACTATCAGCTGTATTCGGAAAAGACGCTGGAGGCAGACGACAAAGCCTTTGCCATGAAGATCCAGGACACGGTGCGGGCCGTGGTAGACGAGGTGCGCTTTACCCGTGTAGTCAACATGATGCGGGAGGCCAAGGAGGCTCGCATGAATACCACCGATGTCCCCGGCATTGTCAAGCTGGTCAGCAGGGACTTCCACATCACCGATGAGGAAAGCTCCGGTGTGCTGCAGCGGCTGATCGAGGGCAACGACCTGACGCTCTATGGTTTATCCAATGCGGTGACCCGCCACAGCCAGGATGTTCAGGACTATGACCGGGCGACTGCACTGGAGGGCATCGGTTACAACATTCTCTCCATGCCGGCAAGGCAGTGGAGCCGTATCAACCAGCTGGCCGCCTGAGTGGCTGCCAACCATCCAATTTTAAGGAGGAACGAACTATGTACGAACAGAATACTTCTATGATGAACACTCCTGAGCGGAACACTTTCCTGCTCCCTGCGATGGTGGAGGGTGATTTCAGCAGCGATGAGATCGCGGAAGATGCGGACGGCCTGCAGATGATGAGTTTCCAGCGGGTGAAAATTCCCGCCGGCGGCGCCCTGCAGTTTGAGATCCCCACGGAAGACCCCGACAATCCGGATTATGCCCGGACCCTGGAAGGAGTCATTCTCTACAATCATTCTGCCTATACCCTGTGGCCGGAAGGCAGCGAGTATGACGAGGACACCAAGCCTCTCTGCTCTTCTGTGGACGGCAAGACGGGCATTGGGGAACCGGGCGGCGCCTGCGCCACCTGCCCGATGAACGCATACGGTTCGGCCAGAGACGGCGGCCGCGGCAAGGCCTGCAAGAATATGCGGGACATCTACCTGCTGCGCAGCGGCGAGTATATGCCTCTGCTGATTTCTCTGCCGCCTACCAGCATCAAGCCGTTCAAGGAGTTCCTGAACCGGGCCTTTGTCTACCGCCGGCGCGCCACCTATGGCAGCCTGATCCAGATTGGGCTCAAGAAGGAGAACAATGGCAGCAACGACTACAGCGTTGCCACCTTCCGCCTTGTGCGCGACTTCCAGGGCGAGGAACTGGCTCAGATCCGCACCTATGCCAATGGCTTTAAGGAGCAGATCAAGGCCATCAACATCCAGCGGGCCCTGATCAACGAGGAGCAGCGTACCAACGACTGCGACTATGTGATCCCGGAGTCCGCTACGGCGCCCGACAGCCCCGATGGGAGCTATGTGGTCGGTGAGATCAACGGCAACTACGAGAAGCTGCCCGCGTAATGAGTTTTGTTGCGGCCTCAGCCGCATGACATGTCATCAAGGGATACCTTCGGCTCACGCCGGGGGTATCCCTTTTTTGCTTTAGACTGGAGGAAATATATATGTTATGTGAAGTACCGTTAACAAAGGAGCAACAGGAGTTTGCCGCTGAACATCACGGCCTGGTCTACAAATTTTTAAATGACAACCATCTGCCAGATGACGAATTTTATGATGTGGTCATTTTTCCCTACCTGAAGGCTGTGCAGGATTATTTTTCAGATGAATCGGCACAACGCTATTCATTCGCAGCGATTGCCCGCCACAGAATGCGTCTGTGTGTCTATGATCACTTTCGCTCGCAGGCTCGCCGCAAGCGCAACGCTGAAATCCTCAGCATTCATATCGGCCTGTACCCGGACGGAGTGCCCCTGGAGGAACTGCTGCCGGCGCAGGATGATCTGATGCAGGAATTTGAGATGAAGCAGCTGCTCCATGACCTGGCTGGCCGTGTTTCCAGGCAGCAAATGAATATCGTCCGCATGAAGGGCTGCGGCTACGGCATCCGTGAGATCGCCAGCCACGAAAAACTCCCCATGAAACGCATCAAGGAACTTCTGGAAGAGGTCCGCGCGGTGTTTCTGGAGTTGTGCTATGAGTAAATGCCTGCCGCCCCTGGCAGGCCAATGTCAAAAATGAATGGAGGCTGACTATTATGACGAAATCGAAAAAGTCCATTGTAATGCACGGAATGCTTTTGTGCCCGCTGGTTCTCGGCCACTGCGCCTTCCTGCGTGCCAACGGCTCCGACTACCGGACCTCGCCCGTTGTGGCGATCCATCAGCAGTCCGGGGATCTGGTGCATTTCGAAACGCTCAACTCCAACTACTTCCTTTCGATGGACCCTTTCCCGCTGGCGGCCGCCAGCCCGCTCCCGACGGTTCTGGCCGCGTGCGCGTAGAGAAGTCAAAACAATAAGGGGTAATGCCCCATAGGTCACGGCCGTGGCAGGCACACTTGTCTGCCGCGGCCTTTTTTATGGAGGAATGTATGGAACAATCCAAAACCCTTGCTGTTTCCGTAAGCGCCAAGGAGTTTGTCACATACCAGTGCAGCCAATGCGGCCATTGCTGCCGCCGCATCGAGGGCTGTGTCATGGTGGAAAGCCTGGACGCCTACCGGATGGCAAAACACCTTCGAGAGCAGCATTGCGGTGTCCGCAGTACGGATGATGTGCTTCTCCAATACTGCGAGCCCACACCGCTCACCGATGAAGGGTATCCCATTTACACACTCAAAACGGTTGGAGCAGAAGCATCCTGTGTTTTTCTGCAGGGCAACCAGTGCAGTATCTATGCCGCCCGCCCTCGAACCTGCCGCCTTTACCCATTTTCGGTGGGGCCCGGTGAGCGCGGCCGGGATTTTGAATACTGCCTCTGTTTTGATGATAACCAGCAGTATCACTTCAGCGGCGGGAAGGTGCTTGTCAAGGACTGGCTGTACCGAAACTTTCCCCGGGAAGATAAGGAATTCCTGAAACAGCAGTACCGGGCCATCCCGGAAATCGGCAAGCTGATGCGCCGCATACCAGAGGAACTGCGCCGGGCATCTGTGTTCAAGATCTTGTTCTATCACTATTACAACTTCGACCTGGATCAGCCGTTCCTGCCCCAGTATGAACAGAACAACCGCAGCCTGCTGCATGATCTTCGTCAGCTGGCGCTTCTGGACTGAGGCGGCGCCTATGATGTACGCACTGGAACACTTTTCAGCGCAGGGAACCGGCGGCCGCCCATGTCGATGCTGGATACAGTACGCTATCTGCGGAAAATATGAAATTTTAGAAAAGGTCTGCCAAAACCAGCGCCGGCCGGAGGAATGGCGGGTAATTCCTCTGGCAGCAGGCGTACCAGAAGAAAGGAGTGCCGCATGAGTACCAACCAATACCAGGAGATGCGCAACCGCCAGCAGGCGGAAGTAAACGCATTTCCCATGTTCTTTGCTTTTAATAAACAGCAGTTTGCTGAAGGAATGCGCAAGCTGGGCTTGTCCCCCTCGGACACCCGCCAGGTATGCAGCATTTTTGGAGGCGGCTACTGCCGTAAAAGCGATGTCGCAAAACTGAATGAAATGTTCACCCGACACCGAAAAGAGCTGGAAGATGCCATTGCCGGCGACAAAACCGGGCAAGGTTTTATCTGTGATATGTTCCTCCAGGAGTTGGAGAACCATGAGTACAGTTATACCGGCGATGTGCAGGAAACTCTTGATGCTTTGGGCATTACGGCCCAGTATATGGAGGCTGTTCCGCAACTGCTGGATGGCCTGGCTCTGGCCTGTGAAAAGGCTATGCAGCACGATTGTTTCGACTGACCCAGAAAGAAACCATGCCCCACCGGGGTCCGAATCAACAGCCGCCGCAGCTCATATGCCGCCGGCGGGCTTTTCATTGACAGGAGGTGCAATCTTTGAATTTTCACGAAACGATATGCGGCCGCCGCTTTTTTGACGCCCAGCTGCCCCATCTCATCAAGGCTCTGGAACGCATTGCCGATGGCCTTACCCAACCAAAAATGTCTTTGCCGCATGGCATGACTATTGAGCCCAATTTCCTGCATGACCTCTATTACGGCGAGTACGAACCGAGTGTTTTTAAGGAGCAGGACAAAAAGCAGCAGGTACTTAACCACACAGTATCTGCGGCTGAGACCGCCCTACGCGGGGAACTCTCCAAAACTCCTGCAGCTCTGGCAGCTTTCGAGGTGTACCAAACGGCCGCCGGTGAGCGCAACAGCGCTGTGATTGAACAGGCTTTTGAGTCTGGATACCGTACTGCCATGCAAATGCTTTTTGCTGGGCTGGTATCTGCTCCGCCGGAGGACCACGCCAATGGATGAACAGCAGCACAACGCTTTAGAATTGCCAAAAGGATTATACGAGCCTGTGCTCCGGCAGCCGATGGAGTTAGACTTCCTGCTGGGGCAGGAACTCTCCCTTTGCTTTCATGATTTGGACAGCTCCCATGTGTTCAAGACCTGCTATGGCGATATCTGCAAAGCAGTCAATGCCTTACGGGACTATGCACGGCTGCTGGAGATGGCCTGTGAGCAGTGGGACCTGACTGGTTTCCATCGTGCCCTTTATGAGTATCATGCGGAAAAAATGAGGGAAATTGCAGGCAAATTTCAGGCCGGCATCGGCTATGACTATGACGCTGCCATGGAAAAATGCCGCAGGAAAAAGAAACGCAAGAAGAAGGAAGATGATTTTGGTGAGGATGCTCTTGTTCTGGCCTTCAAGCGGACAAAGCAACCCGCCGAGCAGATGAAGGAGGCAGATACTGATGTTGATGACTCTCCCTGGGAAGAGGACGAAGACGAACAGGAAAGTGACGACTGATCACAACACGACCCGCCCCAGCGGGTATCGGGATCGCCAGTCTGGTAAGCTGCAAGCCTACCGCTCTTTTGCTGCCACTCATTTGCATGTGTATGAGCGGTGCCGCCATTTTCGTCGCGGATAACTGAACGATTTTTGATCTGCGGGGCTAGGGCATTGTACCCAGCCCCACCCCACAAAAAGGAGGGAGCAATGATGATTTATCATCAGCCTGGAGAAGAATTTTGGCATGAGGGTGTCTGCTACAAAGTCGGCGGACGCATTGTTGCCAATGAAGCGAGCGATTACGCAGGGCTCTTCGGAAATATCCTTGAAATCCGCACCGAGGATGACCGGGAGACTGACAACGACACGCCGGACATCTACTGCGCGTTTGAAGCGCCGGTGCGCTCTGCGGACCGTCTTGCGCTGGAGCAGACCTTTTCACAGCTTTACCGTGAGCAGAAACACATCGAGGATCTGGGCCTGGATATGGTCATTATGGGGCCTGAAATGATTGTTCCCCTTGAGCATCCTGCCCAGGTATATCCCACAGGGACGCTCTATGTAGTCGCCGTCCACTGGGCTACCGATGGGGAGTATGGTTCCTATGAAGCGATCTTCACGGAGCGCACCGATGCCCTACATCAATTTCACAATGATCTTCGGGAAGAATTTCTGGCTGGAAGCATTCCACGCTGGAAAGAAAGCAGCCAATTCGTCGAAGAAGAGTCTGACAACAGCTATGAGTGCTATCTGGACGGCGAATACTGTGAGAACCATTTTTCGATTGCGCTGGAGCAGCGGGCGCTGCCTCTTTCCCCTGCATTTTGCCGCAGCACGGCAGAATTGTACCGCGCAGAATGCCTGCGGGATGATTTCAGGGAGCATATTGAGAACTGTGACGATTTTCAAGAGCTCTCTGACACACAGAAAGAAGCACTACTGCGTTCTCCCAATTTGCCGCAGCGGATCGCCAACCAGCTGGAACACAGCTGCGCCTACGGTGAGGCTTACTGGCAGGCGGTGTCCGATGTGGCACGCACTCTGCTGAAAGAGTTGCGCCAGCAATCCGCAGGACATAGCCCCTGCTGACGCTGTGACACATAAATCATAATAGATTGGAGGTTTGACTACATGGACGAAAAAGAAAAGAAACTGCGTGAAGACCTGGAATTCCATCTGGATACGCTCCGGCGCAACCTGGAGGTCGTTTCGATGGAAGATCTGAAAGCGAAATACGCAAAGCCATTCAAAGACCTGAAAGATAACATCTGTAAGACTGCCACCGCATACACTCAGTACATTTCCCTCGGTGGTATCCGCGTCAAGAGCCGCTACGGCGACGAGGCCGTGAAATACATAAATGAGGCAATCAAAGATACTCCATACCTGAAAAAGATCTCCGAGGCCGCCTTTGAGCGACAGGACATGGATGAGATCGCGGCACTGGCAAGGCAGCTCCGTGAAGTAGTTTTGCAGAGCCTGCATGTGTTCAGCCTGCCGCTTTTCTGCCTGTATGTTCCTACGGAGTGTATGAATGACTACCACACTCCCCCGGAGATCTATAATGATGTCACTTCACAGGTCTTGCGGAACGGGGAATGGCAGCTTGCGGAGCATATCCGCCCCGGAGAACTGATTCCTGTGCAGATTATTTATGAGGTGCCTGCGCCGTCTGAGGAAGCGGCATGAAGCGGCCGCAAAAATACTTGAGCAGCGAGGCTCACGGCTATTTACAGGAGGCGGAGGCCTGCTCCCTGATCCTCAAAGACCTGGAGCGCATATCCGCCAAACTGCAGCGGCGAATCGATAAAGAGGCCGCCGCAAGGCAAGCTGACTTTGAAGCCGCCATGCAGTACCACAGCGAGGCGGAAATTCAGGATGCTTACGGCTGGGAGTTCATCACTGAGGCACAGTATCATGCCTATTTAGATCTGTTCCGCCGTGGCAGAGAAGCAATAGAAAACCATCCTCCCACCATCTCTGAAATGGCGCTCGCCATTATGCGGAAGGTCATTCGTGATTTAGAATCAGACAAACGGGAATATGAGTTTTCCGCTCTCACACCGGAGCAACAGGTCGTGGAGCTGCAACGCGCAGAACAGGCCCGAAAGGAATGGAAGGCACATATTGCCCAGCTGCGGGAGAAACAGGGCCGTGTACTCAAATCCGAGGATTTGGAGGCTTCACAGCCTTAGCTTTCCTGCGCCAGCCAAATGCTCTGCCAAATAGGCAGAGGGCATCATTACAAAGGGATCGACAAACCGTACCGCTATGGTCTGCCGGTCCCTTTCTTTATAAAGGAGTAGGATATGAAGAAAAAACCATCTCACCCAATGCTGAGGAAATACACCGTAACGATTGAAGAACAGATCGTTCAGGAGTTTCCCGTGGAGGCTTATGACCTTTCCCATGCGCTGGAAACAGCCGAAGCTGCCTACAAGCAAGGGGAATTGGTGGTACAGCCCTCAGCACCGACTACCCGCCTGATCATGGCACGGCACAACAAGACCGGAAAAACAACCGGATGGAGAGAATTTTAACCATTACCACAAGGGAGAGATAAATATGAACTTATGGCATGACAAGTCCTATATTTCGCCTTCAGGACCGGAATGGGTCGAACGGGGCTACGCTATGTACGATGTTCATTCCGTGCGCTTTCAATTTGTCTATACGGAAGAACAGAAGAAAGCCAACCGCCGTGCGCATACAGTGGCTGATGGGGGCCAAGCCCTGCTCATGGCCGCTGAAGCTCGCAATTCGATTATGAAGCCCATTATGGATGCCATTGGCCAAAATTTCGTCTGTTATCAGTATGAGGATACCGAACCGGCGCCTTTTAAGAACTGTCAGTGGGACCTCTACTTCTGGTGCAATGATTTCAGCAATACGCTCCACGGCTGTGGCCTGTCCGGACGGGACTATTCCCACTTTACATTGAGCTTCAACGAAAACCAGACTGTGGAAAAGCGTGCTGAGGTCTGCTGGCGGCTGCTGCAATTTCTGGAACACCGCTGCCGGAAAAACCGCAATCTGGATGTTGCCGTCCAGTACAGCATCTGGTACGACCATGAGAAGATTGAAAAAGATGCTGACCGGATGAAATGTCTGCTGGCAGGCTGCAGCTACACCTATGGCAGTAAGGACGGGAAATTCCTGTTTGATAATGGCATTTTATGCTTTCGTCCCAAGTACGCCAAACGGCGGCTCTATCGTGTTTCTGATGCCGAGGTTCTTGCCCTGTGCTGGAAACTCGGCCTGACAGACGATGCTTCTGACGGCGGCCCTCTCGCAACGGGGAGGTGCAGCGCATGAAGTGCAGAGAAATCCATGCCGTATTGGCAAAGCAAAGGATGGATGTCCCAGGATTCCGCTTTTTTGAAAGCACAGTGGATGCGGCCTGATGATTGGTCAAGGGGCGGGTAACCAACGCCCCAAAATCAGTTTATAGTTCAAAGAAAACGGGGGGCGTTTTGTTTTGAATGCCTCCTCCACCCTGCCCTTACAGGCAGGCTTATCACGAGGACCGGCAGGCTGCTCTTTGCGGCCTGCTGGTCTTCGTTCCGGGGGAAATCATGAAACCAATACCATTTAACATGAAAGGAACGGAATATGCCCTGACTCTCAAAGTTTCCACCTATCCGGAAGGCAATCTTGCCATCAAGCTCTATCAGGAAAGCTTCGGCCAGTTGGTATTCTGGGACAGCCTCACGGTCAATCTGGGCGGCCTGTGTCCCAAAGATTGTGGATATATCAATATCAGGTCCGCTGGCAAACGCTTTTACGCCTGGATCAAGCGCAATGGCCTGGGGGAACGCACCGGACAGGTTCGATTGGAGGACGGCGTAGAATATGTGGAATACCTCTTCAATGCCAAAAAACTAAAAAAACTGGACCCAGAGGGTTATACCTACTACGAGCGGCGCTTGAAGGGAGAACTCGGCCGGCGATATGAGCGGCTATATCAGGCGCTTCGGCGGCTGGCAAACTACATTCCGGATTTCCACTACACCGATTACAGCGGGTGGCGCAGGCTACAAAATTCCCTTGACGCGCCCCCACTGCGGGTCGAGGCCGAAGATCCGTCACATCACCGGCGCTTCACTTTTGAGCAGCGCGGAATCATCCTGCGGACTACGATCACAGACTGCGACACCAATCTTGCGCGGAGCAGTTTGTATCGCCGCCGGGAGGATATGGCCGCCGATCTGCTGGCGTTGTTTCAGGGCGAGCTGCCCGCTTCTACCCCCTGGTCCGAAGCCCGCCGCAGAGAAAGCGACGCAAGGCATGACCCGCCTCTTGCTCAGACATTCAAAGAAACAGCCGAAGCCCGCCAGAGGGCAGCAAAAAAGAAATCCAGAAGGAGGAGCACAAAATCATGAAAATCAAATTATATCCTAAAGACCTGTTGGAGACTGCCTGGCGTAAAGATAAAAAGCTGTATGCAGACGGCGATGCTGTAAAGCCGCCCCAATGCCTGCGGTGCGGCGCCCCTCTGGCAGCCCACCTGATGGTCAATGCCCTCAGCCGCTATGCGGATGTGCAGATCTGTGAAGCCTGCGGCATGGACGAGGCCCTTCGGGATGCCGCCCATGCTCCTTTGCCCCTTACAGAATGGGACGCGGTGAAGCGCGGCAGACTTCCGACCTCTGACAAAGGGCGCGTATGCTATTTGGATACCACCTGCACCTTTGAGGAAGTATTCCGGCACACCTATACACCGCCCATGCAGCTTACTGGCCGGCCCGTCAGTGAGATCGCCTACTCCCGCTCGGATTATGACGGCCATCGGTGGTGGACAACCTGGCACGATGGACCTGGGAAAAAGGCAGTGCCGGAGCTGGTGAAGGAGATCGACGATTTCCAGAATGCCCTGTTCAAGCTGCCTGCATTCAAAACGCTGAATACTATGCGGCGGTTCTGCAGGTACGCGCAGGCCACCAGTGAGGCGACGGAGTTCAACCTCTATTCCGAAACAGATCACTTGTATATTTGGATTCGGATGATCACCCGGTTCCGGGATTACAATGTCTATGTTCACTATTACGATAAGGCGGCTGTTGGAGGTAAGTAATGCGGCTGAGATACTACGACAAGCATGGTGCAGAAATTCAAGTCGGAATGCTGCTGCGCCATGATGGCGGCGCTATCGAGCGCGTCCTGGAGGGCGTCAATAGCAACGGAGACATCACGCTTGGCTTTGAGGCATCTGCCTCGGAAATTTATCCGCTGAGTGAGTTCAACTTGAAAGAATGGGAAATTGCGGCAGAGTAATTTTGCCGCAGCGAGGCCGCAGGTTGGGACTTTCCCAGCCTGCGGCTGTTATTATAGACACCTTTACAATCCCTTGTATTCTTCGGCACAAAGAAATATAATGGATATGTCGGAGGTGCAGCTATGGACTATATGACGATCAAAGAAGCAAGTGAAAAATGGGGCGTATCTGCCCGTCAAATAAATTATTACTGCGCGGCAGACCGCATCCCCGGCGCTGTGAAAATGGCAACACTATGGTTAATTCCCAAAGACGCTAAAAAGCCGGTGGACGGCAGGACAAAGCAAGGGAGGGCTTTGAAACATGAATAGTGTTTTGATTATAGACGATGATAAGGAACTTTGTGCCTTGATGAAGAAATGCGTGGAACAGGAAAACTTGTCTGCGGTGGTGGCGCATGGCGGTTTAGAGGGCTTACGTCTGCTGGGAGAAAACAAAAACACCTGTTGCCTGATTATTCTGGATGTGATGATGCCGGGTATGGACGGCTTTCAGGTATTGCAGAAAATCCGGGAAAAAAATAATGTGCCGGTGCTGATGCTGACCGCCAAAAGCGACGAGGAAGATAAAGTTTCCGGCCTGCGGCTGGGGGCGGACGATTACCTGACAAAACCTTTCAGCATTAACGAACTGATGGCCCGCGTCAATTCCCTAATCCGGCGCTACACCACCCTAAATCCCGTGACCGGGAACGAGGCCGCCACCATGCTTCTGAAAGATATGGTGATTGATAAAGTCAATCGGACAGTGACTGTCCAAAATATCCCGGTAGAGCTGACCGGCAAGGAATTTGATTTGCTTCTGGTTTTGGCGTCCAATAAGGGACGGGTATTTACAAAAAAGCAGCTTTACACGCAGGTATGGACGGAAGAATACGACTTTGACGATAACAATATCATGGCCTTTATCAGTAAACTACGGAAGAAGATTGAGCCAAATCCAGAACAGCCGTTTTATATCCAAACCGTCCGGGGTGTGGGGTATCGGTTCAACAAGGAGGCATGAGCATGGAGTTAAATCTTTATCTGCTGCTGGCCCTATTGATTGCTCTGCTGGTGATCGGCTACCTTTTGGCAAAACTTCACCGCGTCCGGGGCCAGCTTTCCCTTATCAAAGACGCTCTGGCAGATATAAAGAACGGGAACTTGAACCGCCGTGTACTGGCGCGGGAAAGCGATCTGACGAAACAAATCTGCTATGACATCAACGAGATTGCTATGAGCAGCCAATCCCGACTTATCCAGCAGAGGCAATCCGAGCAGGCTTATAAACGGCTTATGACAAGCCTTTCCCATGACGTGAAAACGCCGCTTGCCTCTCTGGTGGGCTATTTGGAAGCCGTGGAAAGCAAGATGGTGACAGGGGCCGAGCAGGAAGAATATATCCGGGTGGCTATGGAAAAAGCCCACCACCTGAAAGACTTTGTGACCGCCCTGTTTGAATGGGTGAAGCTGGATGCCGGGGAGCAGATTTTTCATTTTGAAGTCTGCGACCTGAACGAGCTTTCCCGCGACATCATGGCTGACTGGGTGCCGCTGCTGGAAAGCCACGATCTCACCTATGAAATTGAGATACCCGAAGCAGAATACATGACGAGGGTTGACCCTACCGCATACACCCGTATTCTCAATAACCTGCTGCAAAATACCCTGACGCACAGCGACGCAAGGCAAGTGTCCCTAACCATAACCGAAACGGAGCAGCAGGCAAAAATCATAGTGGCTGATAACGGGAAAGGGATTTCCGCCGCTGATCTCCCCCATATCTTTGAGCGGATGTATCAATGCGACCACTCCCGATCTGCCAAAGGGAACGGGCTGGGCCTCTCCATTGCTAAGGAACTGGTAAGCGTCCATAAAGGAACCATCACGGCAGACAGTATCCTTGAAGCTGGAACAACATTTACCATCATACTTCCGAAAGCTCTGTGATTTCGCAGAGCTTTTTTTGAAAATTTTTTTCTCGGCAAGGTTATGGCAAGGTTTGCCCTTTATAATGGGAACCATGAAAGGAGGAAACCACATGACGATCATTGCAACTGAAATCCAGAAATGGAAGCGAAATAAGATTGTCTGGTGTATTCTGGCTCTGACGCTGCTGTTTGGAGCATTTGCGATTGAGCGGGCTTGCAGCATTGCAAGGAGCAGCCCCTACATGGATAGCTTTGGCGACCTTTACACACTGGCGTTTAAGAACTTGTCCAGCCTGTTCCTGCCGATCGTGCTGGGAATGTTCGCCACAACCTTGTTTTTTGACGAACACAAGAACGACACGCTGAAAGAACTGCTTATCATCCCGATCACAAAAGCGCAGCTATACTTTTCAAAAGTCGCTGTGGTGATCCTGATGTCTGTGGGACTGTGCCTGATTACCTTTCTTTTGTGCGTTGTCGGCGGGGTGATCGCCGGGGGCTTTCCCGACTTGAACGCCAAAACGCTGATGGATGCTGGCCTTTTGTATCTAACGGGCGGGCTTCTAATCCCCATAGCCATGCTCCCGATAGTATTTCTTGCCACGCTGTCAAAAGGATATATCCTGCCGATTGGCGCAACGCTGCTTTATCTGGTTCCCGTAGTTATTGCCCCAGCCTACCTTACGGGAATACACCCGCTGGCAAGCGTGATGGGGATTTATCCCCATATTTCCGAAGCAGCCGCGGTTATGGTAGAAAGCCTGATGCAAGGTGTTTTGCCCCACACTTCACCGCTTGTTTGTTCCGGTTCGCTGCTCCTGATTGGTGCCGCATTTGCCGCCGCATCCGTCGTGGCTCTAAAAAAGCAATCTTACTGAAAGGAAAGACCTATGAAACGATTGATTAGTTTATTCCTCTGTGTTCTGTTCACTTTTTCACTTTGCGCCTGCCAGCAGGCCGCCCCATCTTCCATCAAGGCCCCCGACCAGCAGGCCATTACAGAGGAAGCAACCGAATACTTTAACCAGATGATGGATGGAGATTTTGAAACTTTCTTCAATGCGCTGCCGCAGGGCGTACAGGACAACACTTCTGCGGAGGCGATACAGGAAACATGGGAGGAAGAAGCCGATAAGCTGGGCGGACTGCCGGAGGACGCTTCCCCGGAGGTGTCCTGTTATGTGCCGGAACACTCCGACCAAATCCGTGTTGAATTTGTCATTCCCTGTGAAAAGGGCGATTTCAAAGTGTTCATCAACTATTCCCCGGATGGCAGTCTTTACAACTATGTCATTTGGAAAAATGAAGCAGAATAAGAAAGAGAGGCATCTTTATGAGTGACTTTGTGATTGAAACCAAAAAGCTGACGAAGATTTACGGCGAGCAAACCGCCGTCAGCTCTGTGGATATTCATGTGAAGCCGGGCCGGATTTACGGGCTTTTGGGCCGAAATGGAGCCGGTAAGACCACCATTATGAAAATGATTTTGGGCCTTACGCCAATCACTTCTGGCGAAGTGGATGTGTTCGGCCAGAACATCAAAGGCCATGAGAAACGCATTTATCCCCGTATTGGGGCTATCATCGAAACTCCCGGCTTTTACCCGAACCTGACCGGCACAGAAAACCTTGAAATCTTTGCGAAGCTACGCGGGACGCCCCGGCCCAACGCCGTCAAAAACGCACTGGAAGTCGTGGGACTTCCTTACCGGGACAAAAAGCTGTTCAGCAAGTATTCTCTCGGTATGAAGCAGCGCCTCGGCATTGCCAACGCCATCCTGCATGACCCGGAGCTTTTGATCCTGGATGAACCGACCAACGGGCTTGACCCCATCGGCATTGCCGAAGTGCGGAAATTTATCAAGGATTTAAGTGTGGATCGCGGCAAAACCATCCTGATTTCCAGCCACATTCTTTCCGAAATCGCACTTCTGGCGGATGATATTGGCATCATCGACCACGGCGTACTGCTGGAAGAAAGCAGCATGGAGGATTTGGAAAAGAAAAATCGGAAATACATCCAGCTTCAGGTGTCGGATGTCCCCAAAGCCTCACTGATTTTGGAACGGCAGTTCCATGTGACGGATTATGCGGTGCAGGACGAACATAACCTGCGGCTCTATGACACCGCACTGGATATGGCGGCAATCAACAAGGCCCTTGTGGTGCAGGATGTGGCTGTTATCAGCTCCCAAATCTGCAATGATACCCTCGAGGACTATTTCAAGCAGATTACGGGGGGAGAGGGCATTGCTTAAACTGATACAGGTTGAATTTCTAAAGCTGCGCCGGAGAAAGTTTATCTGGCTCATGCTGCTGGCAGCTCTGTTTATGCCGCTGGCCGCCGTGTTCTACTTCGCAAGTGTTAAGGGAACCGGCGTGGAACCCATCGAGTTTTACAAGTGGACGGCGTTCAGCTATACCCCGTGGATTATCCTGCCGGTGGTGCTGGGGATGCTGTGTACCATGCTGATGTATAACGAAAACCAATATGATATGCTCAAACAGCTCTGGATTGTGCCGGTCAATAAGATGGCGTACTTTTTCAGCAAATTTGCTGTGGTGCTGGTGTACTCGGTCTGCTTCATGCTGATTACCGCAGCCGCGTCCATCCTTACCGGCGTCCTGCCCGGCTATATTGCCTTTGACAGCGGGAGCGTCCTTTATCTTCTGCGGAAGTGTATGGAAATCTCTCTGCTGACCGCCTTTGCGGTACTGCCAATACTGGCGGCTGCCGCAGCACAAAAGGGGTATATTCTTCCCGTCTGCTTGACACTGGTTTATACATTCCTCGGCTTTATCCTCTTGATGGTGAATATGTACCTGCATCCGCTGTCCAGCATGACCGCCATTGTTATGCGGGATATTCCGGGTGTCGTAATTACCCAGCCACTCAATATTCCGGGGGCGTTCCTTTGCATAGGCGTGTGGGGCGTTGCTTCTGTCCTGCTGGCTGGGGCTGCTTTGAAAAAGAGAAAGTGAGGTGCATTTGAAATGGAGCTTTTACTTTGGGCGGAGCGCCGGAAACTCCGCCGTTCCAAAATTTTGTGGATTGCCGGTTTTGCAACGGTCATGGTGGCGTTGATTGTCTTTGCACAGGGGCAGTTCACATTTTATGAAAGCCGCTATATTGACGGTGCCGGATGGTTTATGACAGCGGCCCAATCCCTCGCCACCTTTTATGTGCTGCCTGCGGTCATTGCCCTGCTGGGAAGCTATATGATCTGCCGGGAGGAACAGGAGGACACCCTAAAATCCCTGCGGCTCATTCCCGTGGATGAAGTGAAGCTGACGCTCTCCAAAATGGTGCTTGCTCTGGTATTCAGCGTCTTAATCTATCTTCTGCTTTTTGCGATTACCTTTCTCGTTGAGGCCGTTTTACACTTTGAAGCTCTTTCCATTGGCCTTGTTTTGAGAAACCTGAAAACATATCTTCTGGACGGGATCGGCGTGTTCTTTGCCATTTCTCCGATTATCGCTTTGGTGGCCCGGATGAAAAAAGGTTACTGGCTGGCGCTGGTATTTGCTGAAATTTATTCGTTTGCCGGGCTGTTCGCAAGTATGTCCAGCCAGCTAAAAACGGTATATCCCATGACAGCCGTTTTCAATATCTCCGGCTATTACGATGCAAATATGGTTCAGGTTTTCATTGGTATCATAGTTCTGCTGGCCTGTGCGGTTCTGGCACTGTTTATTCTGAAAGGGCTGAACAGGAAAGTAAAATAATTAGTTTTACCTGCCGGACGACGGCAAAAGGAAAAAAGCCGTCGTTCAGCAGCCCATTTCCCATGCCTGATTACATCACGACGGCTCATAAGGAGGCGTCAGGATGGAAAAGACCATCATTATTCGAATAACGAATCCAACAAAGGCACAAGATGCTTTGCTCCAGCGGCTCGTGCGGGCATTTCGGGCAGAACATATTGAGGTTCAAGAAAACACTGCTTTTACTTTATTGTCTGGAAATCTGCAAATCGACCCGCAGCGCAGGCTGGTATGGCAGTCCGGCCAGACGGTGGAACTGACACCGATGGAATTTGACATTCTGCTCCTGTTGGTCCGCCGGCCAGGGCAGGTGTTCACTGCCCGCCAAATCTATGAGGCCGTTGCAGCAGACTCCTTTGATGCCAGCTGGACGGGGATCTCCAGCATGGTCTATAAGCTCCGCCGCAAGCTGGGCTCCGGTATCATCGAAACCGTCCGGGGCCACGGTTACAAATTTTGCGTCAAGAATACAGCCAAATAATATCAGGAACGCGCAACGGAAATTTGAAGTCCGTTGCGCGTTTTTGTAAAAAATAACTTCTCTCCACCTCAACTCCACCTTTCTATGTTACACTACTCTTGGAGGTGTCATAATGCCAAAAAAAATTTTAGTAATCGAGGATGAAGAATCCATTCGCAATATAATCCGAGCCTTTTTGGAAGACGCCGGCTATACCGTGTTTGTAGCCGGGGACGGTCTGGAAGGAGTCAACAAGTTTCACGAAAAAAATCCTGACCTGGTTCTGCTGGATCTGATGCTTCCTAAGATGAATGGCTTTACCGTATGCGAGATCTTGCGGAAAGAAAGCCGAACTCCCATCATCATGCTCACCGCCTTGGATGATGATGACAACCAGTTGAAGGGTTTTGATGCCCTGGCCGACGACTATATTACCAAGCCTTTTTCTATGCCGGTGGTAATGAAACACATTGAAGCGGTATTGCGCCGCACAGAACCGGCTGCATCGGAATCTTTGGTCATCCGCTATAAAGCACTGGTTTTGGATGCGGATAGTTTCTCTGTCCAGGTAAATGGGTCACCTGTGTCCCTCACGACCCGGGAATTTGAAATACTGAAATTTTTACTGGAAAATCAGGGGCGGGTCTTTACACGCGACAACCTCCTGGACAGGATATGGGACTACGATTATGTGGGCGATGAAAAAATAATCAACACACACATCAAGAACATCCGTAAGAAACTGGGTGTTGACTATATTGAAACCATCAGAGGGGTGGGATATAAGATTGAAAAAGAAAATCAGTGAAAGCATTCAAATTAAGACTTTCCTCAGTATGCTTGCGCTGCTGATCGTGAGCTGCGTCCTTATTTATGGGTTGGTCATGTTCTTTTTGCCGAGGAATTACCATGCCGAACTGCAAAGCCAGGTCACAGCAGATTTCTACGAACTGGTCGAGATCATCGAGCAAAATGGCTGGGAGTCAAGTACAAATTCCATCCTGGAATTTGCCTTAAAAAACAACGCTTCTGTCACGGTTACTGATGGGGCTGGGGAATCTGTATTTTCAGTGAATTCGGTCAATTTGGCAAGTACCGAAAATGTCGTGCCGACAACTGATTCTACTCCCTCTATGAGCTGCTCTTCTGCTTTTCAGGATGGCGGGCAGGCGTATCAACTGTATGCCAATATCGCTTTGATCGCAGTATCGCAGTCCTATGGTATTCTTCTGCAGCTCCTCCCCCTCATTGTGGGAATCATTCTGGTGGTGTCCGTCCTTGGGGCGATGATTTGCTCCCGGTACTATTCCAAGCCGCTGGTCAGCATCAGCAATGTGGCAAAGCGGATGACCACCTTGGATATGACCTGGAAGTGCGAAGTCAACCGAAAGGATGAGATCGGTGTTCTGGCTGCCAGCCTGAATGAGATGTCCCAGCGGTTGAGCGACGCGATGGACAGTTTGAAGGCAGCAAACTGGAAGTTACAAAAGGACATCGAGCGGGAACGCGAGCAGGAAAAGCAGCGTGTGGAATTCTTCACCGCCGTATCCCATGAACTGAAAACTCCCATCGCCATCATCAAGGGGCAACTGGAGGGCATGATCTATCAGGTAGGCGAATACAAAGACCGCGATACTTACCTGCGTCACTGCTTGAAAACCACCAATGACATGGAGGCACTGGTCAAGGAGATTTTGTCGGCGGCTCGGATGGGCGGCAGCGATTTCCACCTGGAGCGCACCGACCTGGACATCAGCCAAATGCTGCGAAAAGTCTGCCAGCAGTTCCGTGGTCGGATGGAGGATAAGCAGATCGAGCTTCGCATGGACATCCAGCCGGAATACCACTACCAGGGGGACCGGCGGCTCATAGAGAAGGTGTTCACCAATGTGATCGGAAATGCCGTGGCCTATTCGCCGGTGGGGGCGGTGATTACTGTCACCCAAAAGGACGAGGTGTTTTCCGTGGAGAATACCGGCGTTCACATTGCCGAGGAAGATTTAGAGCGTATCTTCACTCCCTTCTACCGGGTGGACAAATCTCGGAACCGGAACAGCGGCGGCAGCGGCCTGGGGCTGTATATCACCAAGACCATTCTGGACCACCACAAAATCGTCTACAATATGGTCAATACAGAAAACGGCGTGAAGTTTACAGCGTTTCTGTGGTAACGAAGACGCATATTATTCTTCAACTCAACCGAGGGGTTTTCCTTGAGAAAGCCCCTCGGCTTTTTTTGCTCTATCTCCAACTCCACCTAAAAAATATCTCAACTCCATCTGTACTCCACCTTCATAGTGTACCATGAGGGTGTTCTCGGCAGACGGGAATACTTTCGGGAAGTGCCTACTGCTCCCGGCAAACAACTGTAAAGGAGGCACACAAGTGAACCCACTGGTTTTACGCAAAGGAAATGAGGTGGCTCAGACATGAACCTGTGTAAACGGGCCTGCCTGTATTCCATCCGCAAAAAGGGCAAGACCCTCACATTGCTGGCGTTTCTGCTGGTCATGGCTACGTTAATGCTGACCTGCCTTTCCATTCAATCGGCCACGGAAACAGCCAATGCCAATATCAAAAAAGCCCTGCTGGGCTATTTCACCATCAACGCCAAGACGCTGGAAAACGGTATCCCGGAGGATACGGTGAGCCAGATCCTTGCTATGGATGGCTTGAGCGGCAGGTACACCCTGCGCTCCTACACCTACGCTACTTATTTTGACGCAGACGGGAACCTTCTGGAGATCAACACCGAGGGCGCTGCCCAGGTGCCGGAGGGCTACGAGAACGCCGGACGGGTAGTGGCAAACTCCAATTCCCAGGAGGACAGCTATTTCACCGATGGCGGCTTTGAGATGGTGGAAGGCAGCCCCATCACTACCGGAACCGGCAGCCAGGTGCTGATCCATGAGAAATTCGCCCAGCGCAATGGGTTGGCGGTGGGCGACACCATGCTGCTGGGGAATGTGGAGGACAAAGATAAGACCATCCCCGTGACGGTGGCCGGGATCTTCACCAATACGGAAGAACAGGATTCCATCGGCATGGCCCCGTCCTATGACCTTTACGACAATATCGTTTTCACCGACCTCTCCACCGCCTCTTTCCTGCTCTACGGAACAGAGGGAACCACCAATGTCCAGTACGGGGATTTCTATGTGAACGACCCGGACGAACTGGAACGCATTATGACCGATGTGCAGGAACTGGATGGCGTGGATTGGGAGAGCTGTACCCTGACCCGCTACGACAACGACTATCAAAACGCCAAGGCATCCCTGGAGGGCTTGCAGAACATCGTCTTTATCGCCATTGCGGTGGTATCGGTGATTTGTTTCCTGGTGCTGGCCCTGTTCCTGACGCTGCGGCTCCGTGGGCGTATCCATGAAACCGGCGTTTATCTGGCAATGGGTATTTCCAAAGGCTCGGTGCTGCTGCAATACCTGCTGGAAGTGATCCTTGTGGCGGCCATCGCCCTGGTGATTTCCTTTGGAACCAGCACAGCCATTTCCCATCAGATCGGGAGCAGCCTGCTCTCCCAAGTGACAAGCGAAACCTATGAAGCGGTGGACTTGACTGGGGAAAGCGAGGCAGCGGAAGAACCCACCGAGGATTTGGGTCTTGCCGAGATCGAGGTGGCTGTTTCCGCCGAGGATTACGCACTGGTGTGGGCTTTCGGCATGGTGCTGTGTGTGGCCTCTACCGCACTGGCGGCCTACCCAATCATGAAGATGAAGCCCAAGAGTATCTTGTCGCAGATGAGCTAAGGAGGCACAGGCGATATGAATTTAGGAATACGGGCAATTTTATATAGCGCACGGAAGTGGAAAAAGACGCTGCTGGTGTTCTGCTTGCTCCTGGCCATTACCACTTTGGTGCTTTCCGGCCTTGCCATAGCCGACGCCCAGGAGGAACAGGCTGAGGAACTGCGTGGAACCACTGGAGCCAGCTTCACGGTGGAGCGCGACATCTCTACGGGCGGCTGGAACGGCAATTACAGCACACAGGAATTTATGTCCGAGGACATGATCCAGCAGATTGCCGCAGTGGATGGCATTGCGGGGTATGACGCCACTTTGATTACCCTGCCCCGTATCTTCAATGATAAGGGCGAGGAACTGGCCCATGAGAATTACAGCTTCTACAACTACGGTTCCTACAACTCCCAATACCATGAGCTGTTTCTGTCAGGCCGGTTTGAACTGGTGGAAGGCACCCACATCACCGATGATATGACGGGTAGCATTATTATCAGCAGGGAACTGGCTGAGTGGAACGGGCTGAAGGTTGGGGATACCTTGACAGGCGTTTACTACCCGGAGAATAACACCCCGGAAGTGGATATGGAGATCGTAGGTATCTTCGATGTGGTGGCTGATAAGAACGACCAAGTGAATATGTATGATGATGCGTCCTATTACGCCTATTCCAGCTATGTTTTTTGCAGCATGGACGCAGCCGAAGGCTTGATTAAGGGCTGGGGCGAAGATGGCGAGGGCATTTCCGAAGCCTACTACTATGTCACGGACGCCGCCCAATTAGAGAATGTGATTCGGGAAGTACAGAGCATTTCCTCTATCAACTGGAACAACTATAAGATCACTGCCAATGACGAAGTGTATCAGAATATCTCCAGCGCCCTTTCCGACACTGGCACCCTGATTACCACCCTCATTGTTGTTATTACTGCTGTGAGCATGGTGCTGATTATCCTGATCCTCTCCATGTCCATCCGCAGCCGGAAACGGGAAACCGGAATCCTGCTGGCAGTGGGGATCGCCAAGCCTGCGGTCATTCTCCAGTATGTGTTGGAAACCCTGCTGATCGCAGTAGTGGCCTTCCCGCTGGCGTATCTATCGAGCAAGCAGGTTGCCGGCGCCCTGGGTACGCTGTTCGGCAAGGCGGCGGAGAATGTCATCGTTACGCCGGAGCATTTCATGCTGGTGGCTATCGTGGGCGGTATTTTGCTGGTGGCGGCGGTGCTGGTGTCCAGTATCTCTACCTTGCGGTTAAAGCCCAAGCAGATTTTGGCGCAGATGGAATAAGACCATCCCCCCTAAAATAACGAAATGAGGTAATCACTATGAGTATCATGGAAATCAAGCAAGTGGGATATTCCTACGATAATAAAAAGAAAGTCTTAAAAGGCGTCAACGCCGAAATGGAACAGGGAAAACTCTACGCCATCCTGGGGCCTTCCGGCTGCGGCAAGACCACCCTACTTTCCCTGATCGGCGGCCTGGACAGCCCCGGCAGCGGCCAGATTTACTTCGACGGGCAGGACATTGCCAAGACGGGCCTTTCCGACCACCGGAAAAACCATGTGGCGTTTATCTTCCAGGCGTACAACCTCATCGACTATCTGACTCCTGCGGAGAATGTGTCGCTGACTTCCAAGCTGCCGCCGCTGCCCATTCTGGAGCGGCTGGGCCTGACGAAAGAAGAAGCCAGGCGGAATGTGCTGAAGCTCTCCGGCGGCCAGCAGCAGCGGGTGGCTATCGCCCGCGCCCTGGCAAGTGAGGCCCCGGTGATCCTGGCGGACGAACCTACCGGCAATCTGGACGAGGACACCGCCCAGGACATCACGGAAATTCTTAAAGAGAGCGCCCACAAGATGAACAAGTGTGTGGTGGTCGTTACTCACTCCAATGAGCTGGCGAAACAGGCCGATGTGGTGTTCCGGTTAAAAAAAGGGAATTTATTTGTGGAGTGATTTCTCGGTTTTCAATCGTGCTTGCTTACCAATATAAAGAAAGGAATCAGATAACATGGAAATCAACATTCAAAATGTCAACATGACCTATCCAAACGGGAAAATTGCACTGAAAGATCTCAATTTAGATTTGAAAGCCCCAAGCCTCATCGGCCTGCTTGGTCCGAATGGAGCCGGGAAATCCACCCTGATGAAGCTCCTGGTGGCCGCTCTCATGCCCACCGGCGGCTCTATCCTGGTGGATGGGCAGCCGCTTTCCAAAACGGATCGGCTTTTGAAAGCGAGACTCGGATATCTGCCGCAGGACTTTGGCTTGTTCGATGAGCTGACGGTCACACAATTTCTCGACTACATGGCCGCGCTCAAAGGGATCTCAAATCCCAAGGCCGCAATTCAAAAGACAATCCAAGCGGTTAATTTGGAAGAAAAGGCAAAATCCAAAATCCGCACCCTCTCCGGCGGCCAGCGTCAGCGGGTAGGTATTGCGCAAGCTCTGCTGGGGAATCCGCCCTTCCTGATTTTTGACGAGCCCACGGTGGGCTTGGACCCGGAAGAGCGTATTCACTTCCGCAATCTGTTCTCCCGCACAGCAGAAGACCGGCTGGTGCTGCTTTCCACCCATATCATCGAGGATGTGCAGTCGGTGTGCGACCAGATCGTGGTCATCAATCATGGAAATATCCTGTTCACCGGAACGCCGGAACAGTTGATTCAGTCCGCTGCCGGCCATGTGGGCGTCTTTTGGGAGAAGGACGAAGTCCAGGAAAAGGGGCTACATATTACTGCCCGGGTCAATACCAGCCAGGGAATTCGCTGCCGTGCAGTTGCAGATAAACTCCCGGCCTATGCGCAGGCGGATGAGCCCTCCCTTGAAGATGCTTACCTCTATCTCATCTCCCGGGAGGTGGCACAATGAAGACGATCCGCCTTTTCCCCTTGGAGTTTGGACGGCTGCTTCAAAACCGGCTGACCTGGCTTATTGTTCTGCTGACTGTGATCTCCCCGGCAGCTGGCCTTTTCCTCTACAAGCCGGCCACAGCCACCACAATGCTCTCCCTTTATCTTGCCAATCCTGCCATCGCTGGCGGTGTTGTTGGCGGCATCCTGTTTGGCCTGCTCACAATATTTGAACTGGATCGTGTCAGCCGCAGCCGGGCGGATGTTCTAATGGACGCGGCAGTATCTCCTCTGGCTATGGCCCTGGTTCGCCTGTTGGCTCTACTGGCAGCGGCGGTCGTAACTGTGGCCCTTACGATGCTGGTTTGGCTCCCCATCAGTATGCACCTCATTGGTTCAGTATTTGGCGGCCTGGATTATGTGCTGGCCTATCTGCTTTTGATGGGGCTGGCCCTGCCGCTGTCCATTCTGGCCGCTGCAGCCGCCTATCAGTTCACACGGAGGGTTGACCTGTCCCTGGTGCTGTTTGCTGCCTTTGCGGCCCTGAGCCTGACCGTCTGGGCGGATGATTGGCAGCTCTGCTGGCTCAATCCCTGTGTTTGGGCGTTGTCGGACGATTTCTCTAACTTTCGCATCTTCCGCTCGGTTGCCTGGATGCGCCTGACCTGGCTGGCGGCCCTGGCCGGGGTTTGGACGGTCTCCTATCTCTGTATTCGGCAATATGGGAAGGGGGTACTTGGTTCCCTGGCCGCAAGTGTACGGCGGATCTACCGTCCAGCCATTGCCCTGCTCCTGTTAGTCTGCTCCGGCACTGCCTATGCCGCACAGCCGCTGGTTGACCAAAGCAATCCGGACGAAATGGCGATGACTTTTTATGAGGTGCCCTACGCAGAAAATGTAGTTTGCACTGGACGCAGCGCCCAAGTGTTCCCCAATACTTCCACAGGCTCTCTTTCCGGCACGGCATCCTATCAATTCCAGAACACTTCGGGTCAGAAGCAAAATGTGGCCTTTGGCATCAATCCCGGATATACCATCTCCAATGTGCAGGTGAACGGTGCAGATGTCCCTTTCTCGGTGAGTGAGTACCAGGAGTACAATGAGGCCATGTTGGAAGTGACCATTCCCGTCGATGAACAAGCGGAGCTGGTCATGGAATACAGTGGTTTTCCGCAGGAGAGCCGTAATATGTCCACGATGCAGGGCAGCAAAGAGATCAGCACAGAATATCTGTGTCTGGAGAACTCGGCTCTTTCCCCGCGCCTGATGAATGTTATGCCGGGCGAAAATGGATACCCTGCCACCATTGAAATTACACTGCCTGCGTCCATGACTGCGATTCCATTTGGCTCCAGCGAAGCAGAGGTGATTGCAGAACACGACAACGACACCAAAACCTGGCGTTATGAGGCCAATGGCACGGGCGGCATCCTTTATGCCGGGGATTATATTTGTGAGAATATTGAGGCTGGCGGCATGACCATTGAGTTCTACTACGGCCGGAAACACCAATCTGTTATGGAAGCTGCGGGCGCAGTAGAGGCAGTCAAATCTGTGGTGGACTACTGCACGGAACACTATGGCCCCTTGTCTTTTGGAACAGGTGAAACGCTCAAACTCATCCAAAGCCGGGTCACTGGCGGCGGCTATGCCACGAATGGCGCCAGCTTGCTTGACGAGGCAGACTTCACCGCTGATAACCTTGGAAATGCTGATAAGGGCGGCGGCGCCGGTGAAGTGATGATCCATGAGCTTGTTCACCAATGGTGGGGCCTTGGCAATATGTTTGATACTTCGGATTCCACAAGTCCCTGGTCGGCCGAAGGTCTGACCGTCTACACCACCTACCGTATCGTCAAAGAACTATATGGGGAAGCCTACGCCCAGGAACATTACATCGACCAATGGCAGCAGGCTGTGGACGACTACTATTTGGATTTCTATGTACGCAATCCCGATTACCTGGCGAATCTGCCGGAGGATAAGCAGCTGGAGATTACAGGGAACCTGACCTATGTGCGGCAATACTGCGAGATGCCGCTCAAAATTTTGAAAGCAGAGCAGCTGGTGGGCGGCGAAGATGCTTTTGATCAAATCCTGAATCGTCTGTTCAACCGGGAACTGGACCCCATGTATCCCTATCTGACCTATCAGGATTTCTTAAACGCCTGCGGGCTGGCAGAGGAGGATCTGAACCTTGATTAAGATATTTCAATATGAGTGCAAACGCCTGTTGTGGAACAAATTCTTTTTTGGCCTTTTGCTGATCCTGCTGTTCTATGGGTGGCAGGTGCTGAACAGCGTGACTATTTTAGGGGTGTCTCACACCGCCCCTTTCTCTCCCTGGAGTTTCGGGGATTACCTGAGCCGCATGATTCCACTGCTGTGGATTGGTGCCCTCTTCTTTTTGACATTCTTCACATCCGGTAAAGCGCAGCGGGTAAACACCCTTACGGATGCCACCCCAGTTTCTCCGAGACGATATGCCCTGGCCCGGTGCGCCGCAGCCCTAACCGGAACCGTATTACTGGCTTTGGTTTGTATCGCGGAAACCGTTTTCTTTTACGGGCAGTATTTTAGCTGGTACAGTTGGGGGCAACTGATTTTCCCGGTTTTGATCACACTGGTTCCGGCGCTGATATTTGCGCTCGGGAGCGGCTGGCTGTTGGGTCAGATCCGGCCTTGGCTGGTCTATGTATGGATGTTAGTTCCCTTCGGGTGCATGGCCCTGCCACTGCCTGATGCCTTGAAAATTTGGAATGGACAGTTCTTTGGCGAGTACCCATTAACGCTTGGGACTTTAGACCCTGGCTTCTCTATGCCGGCTGCAGTTCTTATCGTTCAGTGCGTATTGTTTGCCGTGGGTATCGTCCTGTTGATGATTCGTCCCGCACATTCCAAAAGATAATAAGCGGGCGAAGTTTGAACGATTGGAGGTGAGCTGCTTGGGAAGTTTATAATTCTATCATTTAGGGACGATGAAGAAGCCCTTTTTAGCAAAGCAATATCGGCCCTCTCGTCTGTCGCAGACTTTTCCACGGCAACCGCCTCCGCAGACACACCGCTGCTCTTTGGCTCTCTGCAAATCGATCCGCAATGCAGGCTGGTGTGGAAGTCCGGCCAGGCGGTGGAGCTGACGCCGATGGAGTTTGATATTCTGCTTCTGCTGGCCCGCCGGCCGGGGCAGGTGTTCTCCGCCCGCCAAATCTATGAGGCTGTCGCGGCGGACTCCTTTGACGCCAGCTGGACCGGGATCTCCAGCATGGTCTATAAGCTCCGCCGCAAGCTGGGCGCCGGTATCATTGAGACCGTCCGAGGCCACGGTTACAAATTTGTTGCCCCAGGCACCTCACCAAAATAAAGCAAGCGCACAACGGATTTTCTTCCGCTGTGCGCTTCTTTTATTCCTCACGCCGGTAGTGCGGCTCCGGCACATAGGGCTCATTCTGATATTTGCGGTATTTCTCCGGTATCTCAGTCGGCTCCTCCAGGCTCTCCTCACTGTAATCAATCGGCTCATCGCAAACCGCATCCAGCAGTATGCGCTCCAAATGCTCAAATTCTGAAAACTGATCCAGGGAGGCCATCACAAAAGAGTCGCGGACATAGCCGGCACTGGCAGCCATCAGCTCCTGATCCATAAAGTATCCATGATGCTCCACAAAAAAGGTCATCATCATTACAACCGTTCGGGTATTGTCCTCCCGGAAGGGATGCACCTGCCAGATTGGCGGAAAGAGACTGGTAAGCTGATGAACAAATTGTTCCCGGCTGATGCCGTTCCAGTGAGCAGTTCTCAGCCGCCCAAACGCCTCGTCGAGATCTTCCTCGATCCTGTCTTCGTTGCTGTACCAAACGCTTCGGCCTGCCAGCAGCTTCTCCCGCTTCTCGATATTGATGATGCGGTACTGACCGGCCCATTCGTAAATGTCGTCAAACAGGGTCCGGTGAATCTCCCGCAGGCCATCCGGAGAAAAATCCTGAAAGCCCTGTTCGTATAACAGCATCATATTTGCTCTGGATTGCTCGGCTTCGATGCGATCCAGTGTTTGCTCATTTTTGATGCCCAGCTTGTTTTTCAAGACAGGCACATCTTCATACAGGTACGGGTCAGACACGGCTCTGGCGCTCCTGCTCCGCGATCCGGCGATGATATGCCAGCAATGCCTGCTTCATCTGTTCGCCCGTCAGCTCACCGCGGGCCCAGCTGGCAGACAGCGACCGTGCATAGCTGGAAATCGGCGCGCCCTCAATGGCGTTGATCGCGTCGGCCGTCTTGACCGCTGCAATCCGTTTCTTTTCCAATGGACTCATCGCGCCTTCACCCCCTCCATTGATTTTAGTATAACACAGAACAGGCCTGTTTCCAATAGGTCAGGCCAATGCGAATCTTGCTGAATTAGCAACAGGTCTCAATGATTTCCTGTTCAGTGGTGCCGCCGATGGCCAGCTGGTATTCAGTTTTGATAATTTAGGGCTGGCCGGTCTGATAATAAATGCGTTTAGCAAATTAAAACTTCTTATTTCAAATTAAAAAGAACACTTTCATAGTCCTTAACGAAATATTTTATATTTGTGCGTCCTTTCTGAATAATTGTGTGACCTTCTGCTTCCAGCTTTTCCTTTTGTGCTTCTATACCGCCGGGATATTTTGCGTTCAATTCCCCATTTGCCTTTAAGGTTCGCCAATACGGGGTTTCATCCTCGGAACGCTGGTAACTCGCCCATGCTGCAATAGATACAAAAATCCCGGCTGTGATAGGCTCTGTGAAATCCGCCCCGTTCAGTTCAGCAAAATATTCACGGATTTTTCCGATAGTGATTACTTTGCCGTAAGGAATTTGTTTCATCACCTTGTCATAGTCAATCGGTGGGGCAAAGTACATTCTGCTTCCGCCATATTTCTCAATGCTTTTCTGATCAGTAATGGTCTGAACTTTAGGCATATCCTTGCTATCGTGTAGCATTGCATTAAAATCTTTTTTATCTTCATTTGCCATCTCTCAACACCTCCCGTCTTAATTATAGTGGAGCAACCTTTGCCATGCAATGAGGCAGTTTGAGAATAATTTAAAAAAGTATTGCTGCATCTGAATAAATCTGCTGGGCGGAACAGCTTGCAGCGCAAGGTGTTCCCGGGCGGCAAGTCAATTTTTAAGCCCACGGGAAAGACCCTGAGACGGTGATCTCAGGGCCTTTCTCATAGACTTAAATCCGGAACAGGTCAATCGCCCGCATCAGCGTGATGCACAACTCCTGGTACAGATCCTCGTCCAGTCTGCCGTTGATCACGGCATACTTGAGCAGCAGGGGCCGATACATGAGCAAAATGCTTGTGATGGCCTCATGGTCACCGTCCTTGGCTCGCCGTAGCATCTGTTCAAATGTCATATCCGTTCACCCCCTCGATGCTCTTCTTCAACTTCCGAATGGCCCGGTAATACACCGCAGCCGCACCCTTATACGACAATCCCAGCTGCACACCGATCACATCGAATGGGCGCTTGTCCAGCACGCGGGCCAGGAACACATACCGTTCCCGCTCGTCCAGCTGTTTCAAGGCATACAGGAGCGCGCTGCTCTCGATTTTCTCCCAGAGGGGCAGCCGCTCCATCACTTCCTGCTCCAGCGTTTGGCTCACGGCAAAGATCGTATCCGTCAAAGTCTCCTGATTGCTGTACGCATAAAGGGCCTTCAGATAATCCCGCTGGGTGCGCCTGACCGCCTGGATTAAATAGCCTGTAAACTTGATTTGCAGTTCTTCCTCTGCTCGTCCATTATTTCGTTGCCACATGGCCTTATCCTCCAAATAGTTCAAGAATTTTAAGGGAATTCTTGAACCTTTGGCGGAGACCGGCACCGAACTAACGGGCGTCTTGCCTTGCCATATAAAGAAACGCGGCCGGCCGCACACCGCAAAGGTGAGCTGCCGGCCGAGTGATACACATAAAGAAGTCCGTCATGACTTCCGGCGCCCGCAGGAGGAGGCTTATCGCTCGATTTGCGATGTTCCCGCCTGCTCCCGTGAAAAGGGCGGCGGAAGAACCGTATTGTAAAGTAAGCTGTGTGTCGAAATGTAAGCAGATGGACGAACCTCTTTATGTGCATGATCCATTTTTCCATCATGCACTTCTGGCTCCCTGCCATCTGGACCACACTTTGCACACGAGCCCGCCGCTGCTATGGGCTGGCGGCGGGCCTGCCAATCATCTTAGGTGCAGTGTTGTTCCAAAAACTTTGTTGATTTTTGTCGGATTACAAAAGAAAAGGCGGCCTCATTCTCTTTGGAATAAGACCGCCTGTTGTAACTTGAAATTACCTCTGCTGTTTTGAATTTTCCGTCTCATAGACATCCCTCCCATTCTTTCTATCTATTTATGGTTTCAAAACGCCATATTAAGTGTAAATGTCAAAGATCGCTGGATTTTGACTGAACGACAATTTTTCCCATCAGGCGGTTATTTTCATCAAAATCTTGCAGCTTCAACACAGAGAAAAAGGGCGGGCAAAGATCTGTTTTCTCTGCCCGCTCCTTCTAAACAAGATTTATCCCTGATGCTTGACCTTCAAGTGCTGAAAACTGTCCTCACTGATAGCGTGCTCCATCCGGCAGGCGTCGGCCTCTGCTGTCTCCTGATCTACGCCGGCTTCTATGAGCATTTCCGTAAAAAAGCAGTGTTTCTCATAGGTTCGCTCAGCCACCTCGCGGCCCACATCGGTCAGACGAATGAAGCCGCCCTCATCCCGTTCAACAAATCCGCCGGCCTGCAGCGTTGTAATGGCATGGGTGATGCTCGGTTTGGTGAATCCCATGTGCCGGGCCACATCTACGGAGCGTACCATACCGAGTTTCTTTTGGAGAACAAGGATAGCCTCCAGGTAATCTTCACCGGATGCGGTGGTATGTCGCTTTTTCTCCATGTGTTCCTCCCATGCCATTCGTACCAGCAAAGAAAACATATTGGCTCCTTTTTGTTACTGTGTTTTATCACCGGACAGCTTCCAGTTGATTGCCTTTTCTCTAACATTCACAAAATCGGCATAAATACCAGGCTGCTCCATCAACTCCTGATGTGTACCTCGTTGGGCAATTCCGCCATTTGCAATAACAACAATCTGCTGGGCGTTGCGAACCGTTTTCAGCCGATGAGCAATGATAATAACAGTCTTATCTTCTGTTAGTTTCTCAATGGCCTGCTGGAGTTCCGCCTCATTTTCCGGGTCCACACTGCTTGTTGCTTCGTCCAGAATGATGATAGGGGTATCCTTCAAAATAGCCCGTGCAATCGAAATCCGTTGTTTTTCGCCGCCGGATAGAGTAGCGCCGCTCTCGCCAATGACGGTATCATAACCATTTGGCAGTGCCATGATAAAATCATGGCAGCACGCACTCTTTGCAGCTCGGACAACTTCTTCGTGAGTGGCATCCGGTTTGCCAAACTTGATGTTGTTCTCGATGCTGTCCGCAAAGAGAAAAACATTCTGAAAGACCATGCTGATATTAGAGAGTAAGCTGTCCAGCTTATACTCCCGTATGTCGGTGCCTCCCAGTTTGATACACCCTTCATCTACATCCCAAAAACGAGCAATCAAGCTACACAATGTCGTTTTACCAGAGCCAGACGGACCGACTATCGCCGTAGTGGTTTTTGCCGGGATCGTCAGGTTGACATGGTTCAAAATTCGGTGATCGCCATAAGAAAAGCCAACATCCTGCAATTCAATCGTGGTATCTTTCGGAGCAATATCTTTGCCGGACAAATCCATTACTGGTGTATCGTCAATAGCGTCCACCTTGTCGATGGAACTTTCGATTAACCGAAGGGCAAAGGACTTTCCTCCCGCGGCCTCCAGTTCGCTGAAAATCAGGAAGGACGCAACACACATCAGCAGGCAGTACACCAGTGTCATGCTGCCTTGCAGATAGAACAGGATAGAGCAAAACATGATTGCCACACTCGCCAATCGCAAAACAAACAGTTGCACCATTCCGTAAGGTCCGAAAACGGTTTCCAGTTTTGTATTGCGTGCGCGGCTTTCCTCAATGGCCTGTTTCATTTTTTGGTTCGACCCACCACCGAGATTAAAAGACTTTACGATGCCCATACCCTGGATGTATTCCAGGGTAGCGCCTACCAAGTCCTCCTGCGCCGCCTGCCGTTTAGGAGATACTTCCTGTGATTTCTTTTGAAGGGCGGAGTTGCAGAGCAAAAACATCGCAATCCCCAGGCAAGCCAGCAGACCAATCCTCCAGTCAAAGAAAAACATCACAATGGTAATAACCGTTACATGGATAAAACCGTGGATTACTGTAATTAGAACCGATGGCGCATTATTCTCCACATCGCTGATCGTTGTGGTGACGGTAGAGGTCAGATCCCCCAGGCTATGGCTGTTAAAGTAGCCCATCGGCATATACTTCATTCTGTCGCCCACATGGATGCGCTTATCCGCGCACATAAAATAGCCAACTCTTGTTTGTGAAAAGTCTGAAATATAGCTGCAAACGATTTTTCCAATCACCCCTGCCAAAAGAAGCAGAAAAGCGAACAGAATATCCTGCCCTTTGACTCCTTCCACTAACCCGTTGAGGATCAGAAAAAGAGCGCCGATCTGAAACATATCAAAGATTGAGTGCAGCAGGCTGAACACCACTGACTTTTTCAGAACCCCTTTCCAGCGGCCGGAAAAAGCATAGATTTTCTTTAAGGCAGTAATCATGCCGTTGCACCTCCTTCATCACGGCTCCCAATATGGGCCTGCCACATTTCTTTGTAAAGCGGGCATTTTTGCAGAAGTTCCTCATGTGTTCCGGTTGCCTCGATCCGCCCTTGATTCACCACCACAAGCTGATCTGCGCCTGTCACTGTATAGAGTCGATGAGCGACCATAATCAGAGTCTTGCCCTGTACCAATTTAGAAATAGCCTCTTGAACCAGACTTTCATTCTCAGGGTCAAGGTAAGCTGTTGCCTCATCGAAAATAATAATAGGGGCATCTTTCAGCATGGCTCTGGCGATGGCAATTCGCTGTCGTTCACCCCCCGACAAGTGGCCGCCTGCACCTCCCACAATCGTGTCATACCCATGCTCCAGACCCATGATGAAGTCATGACAACCGCACTTTCGGGCAACATCTTCTACTTCCTGATCGGTGGCCGACAATCGCCCCATACGGATGTTTTCACGGATACTTTCATCAAAGAGGTAATTATCCTGCGATACATAAGACACATAAGAGGAAAGCTGCGACAGGGGAATCTTCTTCAAATCCACCCCGCCAAGAGTAATCACGCCGGATGTTGCCTCCCAAAAGCCGGTAATCAATTTCGTAATCGTTGACTTGCCAGAACCGGAAGGCCCTACTAAAGCTGTCATCGTTCCAGGTTGTATTGTCAGATTGATATGATCCAATATGGGCTTCGGGTCCTTCAGGTCATAAGAAAAGGAAACATCCTGGAAGTGAATAGACAGGTCGTGAATATCAGCATTGTGGTCCGGCCGCACCATTTCCGGGGCATCCAGCAGATTTCCAACCTCTCCAACAATCGTGCCAAGCTGCGAAATATTGTCAGTAAATTTAATCGCTCCCAAAATCGGGCCGACAATACCCAGGGACAAAATCATAATAGTCAGAAAAACCGGAGCGGACAGGGTTCCATGTTGATACAAAATTGCACCAATGGGAAGAACCGCCAACCAAACACTGGGCCAGATCGTATTGCTCATAGACATAAACAACTGCGTGTCCTTCATCCAGTCAACCGCATAACGGGCATCGTCATTGACCGCGTCGGAATACTTCTGATAAGAGTTGGCCGACTGATTGAATGCCTTGATAACCTCAATACCGCCTACATACTCAATAATCGTGGCGTTCATTTTTTGAACCCGTTTCATCAAGCCGGAAAATCGTTCGCTATACCCCCGTGACATTCCCATATAGCACAGAAAACCAATGGGCAAAGTCACAAGAGAAGCCAGCGCCATGCGCCAGTCTAAAATAAACAGATAGACAATAATACACAGCGGGACGAACAGATTCGATGTCATCTCCGGCACCAGATGTGCGAGGATCGGCTCCATGCTCTCTACCCGATCAACGATGACATCTTTGAACCGGCCAGAGGACTGATCCATGATGTAACCCATTGGCACCCGTGAGAGTTTGTCGGCAATTTTAATACGGACTTCTTTCAAAGTCTGGAATGTCGCGGTATGAGATACGGTTGTCGAAAGGGTAGAAAAGAGCAGTTTTAGTGTGAAGCCGAGCAATATTACACCGCACCACAGCGCATAAGTGTTTAGGGCAGTCACGCCATCAATCAGACAAAGCATGATATAAGCGATGGCGAAGTATGGGACCATCCCGCAGGCCACGCCCAAGATAGCCAGGATGATGGAGAGCGCGTAGGCTCTCCGATGTGCGCCAGCCAGTTCCCATAACCGCTTGACTGGCGATGGTGTCTGTTTCATCATCTCTCACCCTCCATTAAAGCAATACGGGGCAGTCGGCTCCTCCCGACCACCCCGCATCGCAAAACTTATGTTATTCTGCCGGAGTGATCTGTGTCACATCCAGGAAAGCATAATCAGAAGCAAAGTTATAATCTGCAATCTTGTCCGTATTGTAGACAATCATATCCATCTGGTGAGTGAGAGGAACATCCAGCACCTGGTCAAGATCTGTATTGATGAGCAGTTCAAACAGCTCCCGCAGCCGGGTATCATCGTTGCAGGTCTTAAACTCGCTCAATGCGGAAATAAACTCATCAGAGTTGTCCAACAGCGGGATGGAAACATCTTCTGGCATTTGAGCCATCATCGCAGAGAACCAGCATTGCGGCATGGCATAATTGAAGAAACCTGCGGTCATAGCGGTAATATCCCATCCCGTGGGTTCCATATAGCTTGCGTACCATTCCATCTTTTCCATGCTCTTAATCTCAACTTCAATTCCAACTTCAGCAAGCTGGCTCTGGATCAAAGTTGCGATGGAACCGATGGTGCTGTCATCCGTGGGGCAGGTAAAGACTATATGAAGCGGTGTTCCATCCTTTTCCCGGATTCCGGTGGACTCATTCATTGTCCAACCGGCATCATCCAGGAGCTGATTGGCTTTATCCATGTCATAGCTATACTCAACAGTGCCGCAGATGTCTGAGTAAGGTGTTCCCTCCGGAACAATCGTATTCGCCACAGGCTCATAGCCATAGGTCAGGCCCTCAGAAATAGCTTCCTTGTCAATGGCATAGGCTAACGCCTGGCGCACGCTCAAATCAGCCAGATTCCCATTGAAATTCAGAATGATATTGCGGATCGTCGAGCCGGAAGGCGCAAACTTGCCCTCAATCCCCTCAATGGCGGTGGCCTGGTTATAGTCCTCATAGCTCAACTCAGCGGAGCCGTAAATCAGGTCAATCTCACCGGTCTGTAATGCCTGCACACGGGAGGCATTGTCAGGAATGTACTTCGCTACGATTTTGTCGTAGTAGGGCTGCTCACCCCAATAGTTTTCGTTGCGGACAAAGGTGGTGTACTGGCCCGCCACATATTCATCATAGATGTAAGGGCCGGTTCCGGCATAACCGTTGACGGTCTGGAAGTCTCCCTGGGTAATCAGTTTCGGAGAAATCATAGTGCAGACATCCGGCCAGCAAAAATCGTTGATGTATGCAAAGTATGGCGTATCATAGGTCAGACGGATGGTGTATTCATCCACCGCCTCAATATTGGTATAGTTGACAACACCGGGCAGCGATGCGAAAGACGGGTTGATATGCCAGGACTCAATATTGGCAATCGCTGCCTCTGCATTAAAAGGTTCTCCATCATGGAAGGTCACACCCTGACGTAGATAAAAGGTAAGCTGTGTGCCATCTTCACTCAGTTCCCAATCTTCCGCCAGCACCGGTTGGATCTCCCCATCCACATATTTCACAAGACCCTCATAAAGCAGTTTCTGAGTGGGGCGGTTATCCGCAATCATATAGAGGGGAGAAAGGGTTGTTGTTTCGCCAATCGTGGCGATGTTCAAGACCTTTTCGCTCGTTTCCGTTCCGCTTGTTTCATCTGCGGTGTCGCTGTTGCTGGGGCTTCCGCCGCAGCCGGCAAGCAGACCCATACACATAACAGCGGCAAGAGCGAGGCCCAAAACACGTTTGGTTCGTTTCATCTCGTTTCGTTCCTTTCTGTGATTTTATATTTATCGAACGGCCTTTTTAGTAAATTTGCCGTGTTCGATCTCATAAATGACCTCGCAGAGCCGCGAGGCAACTTGAATGTCATGGGTAATGACCAAGTAGGCGCAGTCATGCTCCTGCTCATATTTATCCAAAAGTTGAAGGACCGCTTCTGTTGAAATCAAATCAAGGCCTGCGGTTACTTCGTCCAGAATTAGAAATTCCGGTGATATAGACAGGGAGCGCAGCAATGCAAGCCGCCGCTGTTCCCCGCCTGACAGTTTTCGGACCGGAGTATCAAGGAGGCTTTTGGATAAACCGGTTTGTTCCATCAATTCAGCAATACGGTTTTTTCGCTGCGACGGAGAAAGATCAGTCAGATTTACAAGGGCTTCCTCTACATTTTTGGATGTACTCCATGATGGATTTAGTGTTCCGCCAGCATCCTGAAATACCGCTTGGATCTTGCCTCGATATTTTCTCCATTCACGCAGACCCCATTTTGTGGTATCAACGCCATTGATAAGGACACGTCCCTCAGAGGGGCGTTCCAGTCCAATCATCAATCGAGCCAGGGTGCTTTTTCCGCTGCCGCTTTCGCCCATAATGGCGATGCTATGGCCCTGCTCCCATATCAGTGAGGCGTGATCCAATGCACAAAATGTTTCCCCCTGCGCATCATAGTAGGTTCTGGTGAGGTTATCTAATTCAATGCAGTCCATTTCCAGTTCACCTCCTCCCGGTGACAGGCAGCTTCGGCAAATCGTTTGGTCCACGGCTGCTGCGGATGGATGAATAGCTGCTCAGTCGCCTGTGTTTCAATAATTTTTCCATGTTCCATCACATGAGTGATAGGGCATAGGGCTTTCATTGCCTCAGTATCATGGGAGATGAACAAAATCGCTGCTGTTTCTTGATATTCCCTCAGTAACTCCAGTAATAAATCCCGATTTGCTTCGTCAAGGGCGCTGGTCGGTTCGTCTGCCAAAACATATTTAGGCTTCGTCCCCAAAATTAGCGCCATAGCAATCCGCTGAAGCATACCACCGGATAACTCTCCAGGATATGCACTCAGTACTCGCTTCGTATCGGTCAGGTTGACTTTCCTCAGCACATTTTCCGCAAGCGCATGGGCCTGTTTTTTATCCAAACCAGTGTGCATACGGAGCGTTTCAATGATCTGCCGCTCCATCTTTGCGTGTGGGAAAAACGCTGTCATTGGGTTTTGCGGAATAAATCCAATCGTTTCCCCGCAAAGCATTCGGCGCTCCTTCGCACTATGCGTCAGCAAATTATCTCCATCCAGGAGAATTTGACCCTGTGGGATTTCCAGATCGCCGCCGTTCATCCCCATAATGGATTTAATCAAAGTTGTTTTTCCGGAGCCGCTGGCTCCAGTCAGTCCAATACAAGTCCCTTCGTCAATAGACAATGAAACATCGGTTAAAATCGGTGCGTTATTTTTTACTTTCACGGTCAGATTTTTGATTTCAAGCATCAGGCACCCTCCTTTTCCAAAAGCCGCCCCAAGTAGTTGAAACAGAGGGAGCTGATAAAGATAAAGAGGATCGGATAAAGGAGCAACTGCGGATGAGTTCCGGCCAATGCCCTTGCATCGGAAAGCATAACACCCCAATCAATTACATCATCGCCCAGAGAAAGGCCGATGAATGAGAAACCGGAAATCGCAATAATCATTTCTGCGCAGGAGAGGCAGATAAATTGCACGATGTCACGGATAATATTGGGAAGGATATGTACCAGCATGATCCGCACCTTGCTTGCACCGCAGGCAATTGCACACATGATGTATGCTTTGTCGTACTCAACTTCAATCAAAGTTTTGACCAGCTTAATCATCCGAAGGATTAAAGATGCCGTCAGTGCCACCAGCATGGTGGGAATACTGTTTCCCCAAATACCGATGAAAATAATCAGATAAGCCACCGGCGGTATCGCTGTAACTGCGTTCAAAATACTTTCTGCAAGAATATTTCTACGGCGGCCTGTCTTTGCCAGTAAGATGCCAAAGAGGATACCAAGCAAAATAACTATGGCCGATCCGACCAGCACAATGCCTAAAGTTGTTTTCCCTCCTTCAAGGATACGCGAAAACTCGCAGCGGCCGAAATCGTCTGTCCCAAACGGATATTCTGCGCTGCTGGGTAGATATTTGTCCCGAATATTTGTGGCCGTCGGATCGTGAGGAGCAAAAAAAGATCCGAACAGGAAAAACAGCAATATTACAATCGGAATTGCATACGAGAGAATATGTTTTGTCCGGCTCATAGTCTGGCCCCCTCTCTCGCAGAAGCATCCCGTTGCAAAATCCGCCGTAGTATATCCGAAAGAATATTGAACATTACCAGCGAAAACGCAAGGAACAGAATTGTTGCGTGGATAACTGGCGAATCCCGATACAGCACGCTGTCAATGATTAAGTAGCCAAGCCCCGGCAAGGAAAACACACGTTCTACAATCGCAGAACCGGCCATGCAAAGTCCGAGCATCTGACAGAAGCTGGGCAAAAGTGTTACAACCGCGCTGGGAAGTGCATATCGTAACAGGATTTTCCCTTCAGATAAACCTCTGCAACGGGCATAGAAAGCGCTGTCCTGCTCCATTTCTTTTTGGATGTTATTCGCCAGCATGGGTGAAAACAGGGCGATACACCCAATGGCGATACAGACCGCTGCCGGGAGATACCGCATCAGTCCCGTGTTTCCTACCACCGATGTCAAACCGAGCTTGACAGCAAAAATATCGAGGTAGGAACTGGCAAAGAAAAAGGATGGGATGGACACCCCTGCAATGCACAGAAAAATCAGCACATGGCCAATCATTCTTTTTCTTGTCAGATAACAAAGACAGCCGAACAGAAGAATGAAAACTGCTTGAATAACGGCTGAAATCAATACAATCGTTACGGTAATGCCGATAGCCGTTGTGACTTTCTCAAACACTGGCTGCCCACTTACAAAGGATTCCCCAAAATCTAAATGGAGCGCATCCCGTACCCAAGTCACATACTGTACGGGCAGCGGGTCATTGAGGCCCATATCTTCCCGCAGCGCCTCCATCTGCTCATCCGTAAAGCTAAATGCGGCAAATGACCGGCGAGCATACGCTTCTGCCGGATCAATGGGCGATAGGCGCACAAGCAGGAAAGAAATCAGCGTGACAACAACGAGCGTTATAAGCATTTCAAGGACTTTATTGACGATAAATCGCCTTGTTGCCTTGCTCATTCGTTTCCCTCCTAAAAAAATAAGCTTTGTAGTTAGACATCGCTAACCACAAAGCTTATAATACCCCATATTCAATTATTGCTCCACTCCAAGAAGCCTCAATCTATCCAAAAAGCCAATCAATTTCTGCTCTTTCTGTATTCGCTGGGAGACTGCCCTATAATTTCCTTAAAGGCGGTAGAAAATTTATTTGGATTTTCGTAACCAACTATTCCCGCTATTTCTGCTATCGACATCTTTGTAGTAACCAGCAGCTTGGTGGCAGCTTGCATTTTGTACTCGCGCTGAAATGCATGGATCGGTTTTCCATAGACCGCCTTGAAGCAGTCTTTCAGGGCGGTAAGGCTCATTCCATATCTATCCGCCATACTTTTTAATGTTTCTCGACTATCCAACTGAGCCGATAACTCTGCTTTCAACGCTTTTACTTTCTTAATCTGAGTAGCAGAATAATATGCCGCCGTTTCAAAGTTATCTTGAGGAAGCATTTGTGAAAGCAGGAAAAAACTCTCCAATGCTTTTAATCTCAAGTACCCCAATGGTGCAGTATCCTTTACTTCACAGATTTCTTGAAATACATGAAGAAGGTTCGGTGGAGTTTTGACAACAGAGCAGCTATGCCCAGCGCAGAATTTTTGTGCTAACTCCGTGAGGTCTATTGATACATCTTCTACAACATTTTCAAAAACAGGTCCCGTTACATCTAAATCGACAATAAATGCAACCCCATCATAATATCCGATAGGAAACGATGGAGGTTCCTGCTCTGGCGAAAGTATGCTTACCGCAAAATCTCCTTCACCTAAGTATGTGACATACCCACGCTTATATTCGCACTCAAACCGCCCTGTGCGACAAAAAGCAATCTCCAAGATATTGGGCATTGCTTTATTTCGCATACGACATGAAAATGCTTCAAAAGTAGAATATGCCAAATCAATTCCAGGAAATAGATGATAGCAGTGCATAAAGCCATTTTGCGTATCACATCGCATCTGATATTTAATTTCGCTGTCTGTTTCTTTCATAATCGCTGCTCGTGTTTCGAAAATATCTGAACTTACTATTTTTCCAAACTGCCCCATGATAAAGTATCTCCTTTTTGAGTTAGCAGTAACTAATCAAGAAATATAATAACATATTACCATTGAAAAGTCTATTATTTAACTCATGCCATCTAATAGATCTATGAAATCCTCAGACACTATCTTGCTAAAACCCGGGCAAAACACTTTTTGTATAATTCCGTTTTACAATTCCTGTCCTTGGACATATTTGCACTATGGACAGTTTTTGCTGCTCTGCTAATTTCACTGCCAACTCTACTCCGCTGCTGCCCTTTGTTTCATCATCACACACGGCCACCAGGCAATCAGCGTGTTCTACCATGTAGGCAGTGCGCTCCCGATACCCTTGGGCCCCCACGATTTTGCTGCCCATTACAAACTGGTCGCAGTTTTCCTTCAGATGGCGCAGACGCTCCCGACTCTTTGGGTCCCATCGCTCGTCATGGCCCGGAAACGGGTAGACCAGCACGATCTCCAGCTCCTGGTACTCTTCCTGCCTGCGCATTTCCAGCAGGATCTCACCAGCCCATAGATCGACGCCGAGGGCCCCACCAACATAGAACCGGCGCACACCGCGCCGGTACAGTTCCGCAAAAACATCGTGCAGCCGCTTCTTCAGGCGCTTACACGAGGTCATATATTCCTGATACTTAAATTTGAACCGTGTAGGCCGCTGACTGGTAATTGCACACGAGTAAAACTGGGACATCTCATCTCCTCCAGAAACTTTTTTCTCAATATAGCCCATTATACTTGCTATGGCTGAGTAAGTTCAACTATGGCCGCTTAATTTTTTATGTTATAGCGGATAAAATATAGCTATAGCATGGAGGGTTACGAATGGGCGAACTTTTGAAAGAAATGGGCCAGCGGATGCTGGACCGGCGCAAACAACTAAAACTGACACAAGAGGCTCTGGCCAAGATGGCACATGTCACGCCCCAGACCGTTTCCACTGCGGAGCTGGGCACAAAAGCCATGCGGCCTGAAACGATGCTGAAGATCTGTGATGCGCTTGATATCAGCACAGACTATCTCCTGCGCGGTCAGGTCATGGAAGGCGACACACGCCTGCTCAATCAAAAGGTCTCGTCGTTGACTCCCTGCCAATACCGACACCTGGAAAATATTATCGACAACTTCATCGCGGCTATACAGGAAGAAAAAGAGGTATGAGCGCCAGCGGCAATGCAGCCCTCATACCTCTTTTTATATCATCTCCCCTGGCGAAAAGCTTCCATTGTGCTGGAGATCAGGCCGAGGATCGCATCATCTGCCTCCGGTTCCTCTCCCAGCTCCGACACATATTCCGGCTCCGGCGTCCGCTCCTGCGGCACCGGGGCCGTTGTTGTTTCTGCATCCGGGCAGGCGGCGGGGGCGGCGGCAGGCTTTTCAGAGTGCCTCGTCTCCTGGAGCAGAATCTCACGCACGATGGCTTCAATGGCGGCCCGGTCTATGGCCGGTGCCGCTGCTCTTAACGGTTGTGGATCATCCGCGAAGTGGGTATCGTAGAAAACGACTGCATTGGCGATATACTGTGCTTTCCCGTGGTCAGGCTGTTTTTCCAGCAGTTCGACCGTTGCTAAATGGATCGGGTCGCTGATATTGAACCGCAGGGAAAAACGCCCCCGTTCTTTCTTGGCCGCCATAGCTGTCACCTGCCCGCAGCTTCAAGGCGGTACAGATACTCATATCCGGCTGCATTGGCGTTGATATTGGAGACGAACAACGGCTTACCCACTTTTCCGGATGCCTCAATCTGCCGGCGCAATAGAATGGCGCCGCCGCCTACAAAGACCACCGTGCAGTAGCGCAAGTCCAGCATCCGCTCCCGCAGGGTGCTGAACAGGTCGTTGACGAACTCCTGTGCCAGCTGCTCCACCAACCGGACTACCGACGGCGGGTACTGCGTCTGCTTGCCGGTGAGGATGGCGTCCACATCCCCCTCATCCAGCAGCAGATCCAATTCTGCGTTGCCCCTGGACCTGATCTTATTGTAAAGCAGGATCACGCCGTTTTCCAGCGAATCACAGGAGCTGAGGTCAGCTTTTCCGTTTTTCATCAGCAGATAGTCTGCCGTGAATCCGCCAATGTCCACTACTACCGCCTTGGCCTCATTCATCAGAGTGTGGAGCATGGTGGCTGCCGCCGCGTAGGCCTGGGGATAGCAGGCCACATCATCAATGCTGATGGCGTAGTGCTTGTCCCGATACTGGAATTCTACGATCCCTTTCTTCTGGAAATAGGCAGTGAACTTTTCCGCCTGGGCGCCGAAATGGGCCGGCGGCAGCCCCACCGGCAGCTGGATGTGGTACAGTTCTTTCTCATCAACGCCGCGGGCCGTCAATTCCTCCGCAATCGCAATCAGGGTGAGGATAAAAAAGCGGTCATCCCCAGTCTTGTCCTTGCGGTAAGGAATGCGCTCGTTGGAGAGCGTATAGTAGTTGTCGCCGTATTGCAAGCTCGGCCCAAACGGCCGGGTCATGCTCTGCTGCAGGCCGGAAACGAACGGGGCGCAGTGAACCGTCTTGATTTGTTTATTGCCATGATCGACACCAATTAACATAGGTGAATGCCTCCTTTTTTGCTTTATACATATCCTTTACGCCTGGATGACGCCTTTCTCAACAGGAGAAGTCAAAATTATTGGAATAGCTGCACCTCAAAAATTAAGAGATGCAGCTATAATTTTTTATCAGCCTGTTGACATCTGTATTTGTCCGTTATATACTGTACTTGTAACGGCAATACAGCAGATAACAGATTGTGAGGTGGGAACTTGGAGATCGTCGTAAGCAACAAGGCAAGCCAGCCGCTGTATGAACAGATTGCCTCGCAGATCAGAGCGGCCATTATCAGCGGTGAATTGCAGGCCGGCGAGGCGATACCTTCAGTGAGGTCCTTGGCAAAGTCTTTGCAGATCAGCATTTTAACCGTTCAGAAAGCATACGCCACTTTACAGGAAGATGGTTTTATTGAAACGACCGCCGGGAAGGGCTGCTATGTATCGGCGCAAAACCAGGACTTCTATTTGGAGGAACAGCAAAAAAGGATAGAAGAAAAATTTGCAGAGGCAATCAAGATTGCCCGCACAAGCGGAATATCTCTGAATAAACTGACCGAACTGCTCACACTTATGTATCAGGAGGATGAATGAGAATGAATGATGCCTTGACCATTTCGGGTTTAACAAAAACCTATAAGGACTTTGTTTTGGATGGGGTTTCTTTTTCCGTCCCCAGCGGTTCCATTGTAGGATTGATTGGCGAAAATGGAGCCGGAAAAAGCACTACGATCAATGCAACACTTGGCCTCATCCAGAAAGAGGCCGGTTCTGTCTCGGTTTTGGGCAAAGAAGAACTGGATAATGAGATAAAGGAGCAGGTTGGCGTTGTATTTGACGGCAGCAATTATCCGGAAATCCTCTCTCCCAGAAAGCTCAACCGGGTTTTGAAAAACATCTATCAATCTTGGGACGAACGCGCCTTTCTTAACCTTTTGAAGAAACTGTCCCTGCCGATAGATAAGCCGATTAAGCAGTATTCCAGAGGTATGAAGATGAAACTGGCAATCTCTGCCGCTTTATCTCACAACTCTAAACTGCTGATTTTGGATGAAGCCACCAGTGGGCTCGACCCTGTTATTCGAGACGACATCTTGGATATTCTTCTGGACTTTGTTCAAGATGAAGACCACTCTATTTTGATTTCTTCCCATATTACCACTGACCTTGAGAAGATTGCTGACTATATCGTTTTCATACACGAAGGAAAAGTCGTTTTTTCAAAGCCTAAAGATGAACTGACGGAGCAGTACGGTATCATCAAGTGCGGAGCCGCACAGTTTGATGCACTGGATAAATCCGACATCATTGTGTATCGAAAGATGGATTATGAATGGCAGGTCCTGATTTCCGACCGAACCGCCATGCAGAAAAAGTATCCTAAAGCGATGATTGTGCCAGCAACGATTGATGAAATCATGTTGCTCTATGTAAAGGGGGAAAAATGATGAAAGGCATTTTGTTAAAAGATCTCTATATCGCCAAGAGCGGCATTATTGTCACACTCACAGCCCTGTTTGTTTTGGCCTTTGGGCTTTCATTTTTGCTTGACGCAAGTTCGATTTTGATGCTCGCACCAGCCATTTCTACTGTTGCTGTTTACATGAGCATCACCAATGACGCAAGTTCAAAGTGGAATAAGAATGTAATCACGATGCCCGTATCGAGAGATCAAATTATTGGGGCGAAATATATCCTTTACCTCTTTCTTTCTGCAATAGGAATAATTGTTGTACTGGCATCGCTCGGGATATTGTCCTTGCTTGGCATGACAATAACACTCTATTCGTTGCTCTTTAATGCAGCCATCGGAATAAGTGCAGCTTTATTTGCAGGCGGTATCAGCCTTCCTTGTGTCTACTTTTTTGATGCGGAAAAATCACAAATTGTTTATATAATAGCCTTTGTGGCATCAACAGGGATTATTACAGCTCTCGTACTTCTGATAAACTTGTTTATTCCGGTAAAAGACAATATCCTTTTGGCCTTCTATATTGTACTGGCAGTCTCATTTGTCTGTTTTGCAGTTTCTTACAAAATTGCAACAGCAGTCTATCGCAAGCAGGATATAATCTAAATCGAATTGCAATATCAACGATGAGAGGTTGCCCACATGGGAAGCTGATAATCCGATTCTTCAGCGCCGCCTCGGCTCTGCTGGGGTGGCGTTGATTTACTTCAGGGTAACACAGATTTCCGAAACAGCCTACCTTGTTGATCTGGACAAATGGGCCTGTTCTCCCTTTTGGAGTTCATTAGTATTTTCGCGTACTCAAAGTTTTTCTTCACTTCTTTGCCTTTATGCTTTATCTACTGTTTACTATGGTTTCACAAAAATGGGGGCTTGGAAAATGCTAAAAAATAGAATCAGGGAGTATCGAGCCAAGTATGATATGAAACAGGAAGATTTAGCAAAGTTAGTGGGAGTTCGGAGAGAAACAATAGGAAAATTAGAAAAAGGCATACATAATCCATCATTGGTATTAGCATGGAACATAGCAAAAGCGTTTAATATTTCAATCGAAGATATTTTTACTGTTGAATCTTCAAGTTATATTGATAAATAGCAATAATGCTAAAAAAGAGTGTGGTTCCCTTCGTTATTATTCAGAGTGGGATAGCTTGAAAATGTAAATTTTGCTTACAGCCGAACCACTGTTCTGTCCTACACAGGGTCTTACGCCGCTCTTGCCCTTTTGCCAGGGCGGTATAGGAAGAAATCGCCACATAATAGAAAGAGGTGATCCACATGGGAAGTTTATAATTCTATCCTTCAGCGACGGTGAGGACGCCATCTTTGCAAACACTGTGACGGCTCTTGCTTCTGTTGCGAACTTCTCCACGGTGGCCGCCTCCACAGACGCACCGCTGCTCTTTGGCTCTCTGCAAATCGACCCGCAGCGCAGGCTGGTGTGGCAGGTCGGCCAAATGGTAGACCTGACGCCGATGGAGTTTGACATTCTGCTCCTGCTGGCCCGCCGGCCAGGGCAGGTGTTCTCCGCCCGCCAGATCTACGAGGCTGTTGCCGCGGACACCTATGACGCAAGTTGGACGGGAATCTCCAGCATGGTCTATAAGCTCCGGCGCAAGCTTGGCGCCGACATCATCGAAACGGTGCGGGGCCATGGCTACCGTTTCACACCAGAATAGCAAAACAGCGCCGCCTCGGCTCTACCGGGGCGGCGATGCTTTATCATAGGTCAGTGCAGGTTCCTTAAACAGTATAATTATTAAGTATGGTAGCAATAGCTTCTGGCGCATCTTTGCTAATCTCATGGCCTGCGCCGGGGATGATTTGCAAAGTTGCTTGGGGAAGTAGTCCATTTAACTTTTTCGATGCTTTTAGGTTGGCACTATCTTTTTCACCGCACAAAATAGTGACAGGGCAAGTAATTCCGTTTAATTGTGAGGTAAAATCCAAAGACCGCATAGAGTGGGATAGCTTAATCGTATCCCTTTTTGATAGTCCCATGTTCTCAAAACTCTTGTTGGGCATGCAGCGGAACAAGAAATTTTGAAAATCAATCAGTAATGTTGGTACTTTATATTGTGCGCCGATTAAGATCAATGAATCTACTTTATTCCCATGACGAATAGTAAAATCGAGGGCGAGCAGTGCCCCAAACGATAGGCCACAGATACGAAGCGGCTCTGTAGCGTTAGAATACTGCCGTTCCAAGTCAGCCAAAATCCGGAAATAGGATATTTCATCTCCTGTTGAAGAAAAAAGCTCCGGGCATTCAACATTGGAAGTTGAAAGTTGACAGACTACCTCTTTCCAGTCTTGTGCAGTTTGTCCTAACCCATGTAAAAGAACTGTTTTCATTGTTCGTCTGCTGCATCCCCTTTCCTATGATAAAGCAAATAATCTACCCCAAAGCACACAAGAGAAAGTGCAAGGGTAATCCCGCTGTTGAATATGTCAGATGTAAAATCGAACTGGACTTGTGGCAAAAAATAATCTGAAATATGGGTAATCGCAATCGGCACTGGGATCAAAACCAACAGGGCAAAACCAAATGCTCTCCACATATTTTTCTTGCACTTGCGGAAAATTCCATATATTACCCAGATTGCAGCAATCGCAATTAGCGTTATGCAAATGCCCAGCGTGAATATAACTGACTTTTGCAAAAGCAAGGACAATATTGCCAATAGTGGAATAGGGATAGCACTGATTACAACTAAGGTTTTCAAAACGATCTTTGTTCTGGAAATCAGACTTGGAAGTAACATAAGCCATGCAGCGATGATGGAAACAGCGACAATCAATGACCATGATAACCTGTCCGAAGTAAAGTAGTCGCAGATCAGGCATATGCAGCCAGCAATCAATGCTGCAGCAGAAACGATTACCAAAATAATGCGCTTGCCTCTTTCAGACAAACGATAATTGCGCTTCTTATATGGTAACTCATCCGGCTCGGTCATTTCATCTTTAATAAGATAATCAGAGGACACATTGAAAATGTCGCTGAGCTGAGCTATAAAATCCAAATCAGGGGTCGATTGTCCCAATTCCCATTTTGAAATCGTCTGTCGTGTAACTGTTACCTTTTCAGCGAGTGCCTCTTGTGAAAGTCCTCGCTGCTTTCTCAATTTTTGTATTTTCTCTCCGAGGGTCATATTTTTGTTTCCTCCTGCTATTTGATTTGAGAAAATCATAGCAAATAAGACGCCCTATTTCTACCAACACAAGCGGGAACCGCCGCAACGAACCATTGCGGCGTTGCTTTTTAACGCATAATCAGCTATTTCTTTAATTGTATCAGCGAAAGCAATTTTTTGAAACATGGAAATTGTGAACACGAAGAGAAACAGGTGGGATATGCCCCAACAAGCAAAATATCTGGCCGATATAGCATAAGAGCAGGAAGTCGAATCCCATCCATAAGAAAACCGCCGGGCAGAAGGAAAATCCCTCTGCCCGGCGGCGCTGCGTTTGTTACACGAAATCAGCGTACTGTTTAGGTATGTACGCTGTACTGGGCCTTTGCCAAGTCCTCGGCGCCATGCAGGATGATGCCGCCGCAGATCCCTCTGCCATAAGGCGTGTATTCTTCAAAGAAGAAGCTGTACGGCAGCCCGTCATCATAAATGACGATCTTTTCTGTGCCGCGCCACTGAAAATGCCGCCCCAGGACTCGTCCCAGCTTGCGCCGGAGAACGGGCCTCCGGGCAACCTCATGGAGATTTTTCCGGCTGTGGAACTCATAACGAGGCATGAGCATTTCCGGGACGGAAAGGTGGTGCCACTCTGCGCCATCCATATCCTCTCCATTTTCCACAAAGACATGGAACGGCTCATAGGGTAGCCGAATATTCTCCTGCCAGCCGTGTACTTTACCGGCGCCGATCTCCTGAAGCCAGGTGAACCGGATCTCCAGCATCTTCATGTCACCTGGCCTCTGCGTCAGCCGCAGGACGGCAAAGGAACCGCAGTCACCGGAAATCAGCCGGTTTTGTGGCCGTTGCTCCAGCTGCTGGAGTTCGCTTCTCAAAATGGAAAAACTGTAGGGGGATTTTCGGGTCCAGGATACAGTCCGAATATCCAACATTTCCTTATTGCATCGTAATTTTACCAGAGTACGGTCATTCATAAAATTCATCCTCCTTCTGCGGCGCCGCCGTGCGCATCGCCGCCTGTTCTACGAGGAAAACAGCCCCCGTATATTGCTCTTTATGGGAAGTCACCGCGGCGCCTCCCATAGAATCCAGATACTGCTGTCCATTTTTGGACTTGGAGATATACACATAGAATTGGCTGCCGACATACTGATCGCGGTCATAGCAGCCCAGATAGCGCCTCGCCAGCACAGCGACGGCGCCGATGGCCGCCGCTTTCTGTGTCACCAGGGAAACGGCCAGCTTCATTGCGGTTTTCACTTCTTCATCGTTCAATCTGGAAGTATAGATGCGCTCCAAAAACAGAACCAGCATTTCGTCAGCAGCGCGCTTTTTATCCGCCGATTGCACTTGAGCCAGATCAGCAAAAGAAAAATTAAAGTCCGCAGGTCGTTGAAACGCCCCTTTTGTCAGCCGGATGCAGGCGCGGCCCACAATGTCTTCACCTTTCCGAATCAAGATCATCTTCTTGTTGGAATCGAAGGCTGCCAGCAGGCAGTCCCTCTGGTTTCCGTCCCAGCAGGAAAGGCATGTGGTGCGGGGCAATTCTCCCAGCCTCATCGTAAAGTAGAAATCATCCGCTTCTTCCGCAGAAAATGTTCCCCGCTTCAGCGTGAGATTGGGTTTCCATGCTGCCTCCTGCACCTCGCTGATGGGATAACGGATCTCCCGCCGCAGGTCATCGGCAAAATATTTCAACGCATAGAATTGGCCCATCAGTTCGGCCTGTACGATCCTTCTCAGGGCCTCGATAGCCTTATCGTCACCCTGCAGGTAGCCGTACAGAGCACGCACCATCGCACTGCCGCCGCGCAGCAGGAAATTGGTGACCGGCTCCCTGTGCTGCTCCACAAATTCATCGGTAATGGAAAACCTTTCTTTCAGGTCAAGCCAGTCCCGATCCATCGTCAAAACAGCGGCACGAACCTGCGTCCAGTTTTTCTGTCCGGCAATCACCGCCCCGTTGTTGAGCGCAAAGATCGCGTCCGCCTCGGACTGCATCTCCGGGATAAATACCTGCAGCTGCTCATATTTCCGCAGCAGCCACATGGCCGTCCTCCGGGTCAGACCGCGGATGTGTCCAAAAGTGCCTCGATACCACTTACTGAACGGCTTTTCCAGCAAACACCGGGCAAGCTGTTCCAGTTCCTGGTCTTCCATGTGGTGGCTGACCAGCCCATGCTTCAATAGCTGGCGCAAAGTGAGCAGCCGTCTGTCCACGGAAAGGGGCGTCAGCATGGCGTAGAGCCGGACATAGATTTCATCCTGCTGCCACAGCAGCCACATCTCTTCAAAGGTGTACTGCCTGCCGTCTTCCAGCAGGTCAAAATGGCTGCTGCCGCGTTCTACTGTATCGCACGCCTGCAGGTTCCTGGCTGTGAGGCTGTTGAGGTTGCAGTGTTCACAGAACTTATCCTCAAACAGCAGCGCATACCGTCCCAGCGAAAGGAACAGTTCGCTGTGCTCGCTCACCAGATCCAGAAAATGCTTCTTCCCATGCTGCACTGCATAAGTGAGGATGGGGAATTGATGGCGCCGGATAGAGCTGAAATCCAGATGGAGCCTCCCGGAGTACAGGGCATTGAGATAGCTCAGGTCATTTCGCAGGATCTCCTGCCGCTGTCCTTTGTCCAGCGGCGCTGTGTGCGAGATAAACCAGTTAAGGTCATACTGCCCCGCGTGATTTTCCAGCCACCGCTCAAAAAAGGCATTGAGGTCTTCGGTATCATATTCAAAGGCGGCCAGCAGGCGGCGGAATTTCATCACATCGGCCGTCTCTACCCAGCAAAGGTCTTTGAGCCGTGCCGCGTTCAGATCAAGCGCCACCCCCTGCCGGTAGAGCAGTGTCAGGACCCGCTGAAGGGGCTTGTTCTGTTCCAGCAACTCCAGCGCCTCGCGCGTATTGTTGTTCCAGTTGAACAGGTACGGGCCGAGAAACGGCTGCCGCATCATGTTCTTCTGTGCGTCCGTCAATGCGGATAATTCCTCCCGTTCTGTGGCCGGGAAGGCATTGATGTTGTCAATGATGGCCTCTCCTTCTTCCTCATACTTGATAAACGGCAGGTAGAATTTCATGTAATAAAATCGCAGGGACAAAGGGATATCCGTTCCCGCTGCCGCCAGCACTTGTTCTTTGGGATACTGCGTCAACTGCTCATCGCAGGCTATAGCCGACTGGAGCATACTTGTGATCGACCGGTCATCCACCCCATCATTGCACAGCGCATAGTAGAGCGCCGCAAATTCCGGCGTCCGTACAAGTTCCTTCTGAATTTGCGTATTGTCATTTCCGGTGCGGAGCCTGTTCTGTAATTGAAAAGTTTCCACCTGCTCGCAGGTCTGGTCCAGGGCATCCTCCGGGAATTTTCCCGTCAATCCCAGTTTCAGGCCGCTGCTCTCCATGCGGGCGAGCAGGGCTAAATGCTTCAATGTGTTTGTCATGCTGCTTCACCTCCTACGATGGTTTGCACCATTGTCAATATCTCTCCACGCGGCCGAGGCTCATACATCACAAGACTCCCGCATAGCTCAAAAAATTTCCACATTTCCGCCGCCTCAAGGGTCTGAGCGCAGCCTGCCGGCCATTCCAGCAATTTTTCATAGACCATACCCAGCGCAGCTTTCCTGATCTCACCAAAATGATATCCGTGCATGAACTGGATCAGGGATTCCGCGCTGCCATTATAGCAACTTGCCAGTTTCTCCTGACATTTCATGACCTGCTGCTGCCACTGGCGTTCCTTTTCCTGTTCTTCCTGTTCGGCGGTGGCTTTTCGGTCGGCCTCCATTTCTTCCTTGGAATAGAACCGCTCCTTTAACTGATTTACTTCGTAGCCACTGCAGGCATCGTGTGTCAGAAGCTGCCGCAGCACAGACGCCAGTAGCGGTTTGTCATAGATGCGTTGGATCACCGGGGCCTTCAGGGCACAGAGGACAAACGAATCATAGTATTCCGGCTCTGTCTGAAAGAGCGAGGCATCGATCCAGTCATAAAGCTGGCGGTGCTGCTCCGCTGTCAGGAACGGCCGGACCATAGAGAACGATTGGACTTTTTTGTTATAATAGCTTTCCTTCTTGACAAACTTCTGGTGGAAATAAAAGTTATCTCCGAAAATTTCCTGTAGCTGGGAGAAGGTGTACTGACTGAACAGCTTTTGCGCGAACCGAAAGCACCGCCAGCTGGAGATTTTCAGCGCATATTCCTCTAAAAGCTCCAGAGGATGGGCACGAGCCCCGTCCCCCTTGTGCTGCTCAAAAAACTGCCACAAATTGATCTCCTTTCGCTCCACCAGCAAAACAAAGCTGCGAAGCGTAAGCCAATGGCGCTTGTTAAAATACTCAATATACTCCACACCAGTCAGGGCCTGATACCGCGTAAGCCAGCGCCGCAGCGGGATCGCCGCACGGGAACGGAGCATCTGCACGGTAAACAGTTCCGCATATTCCTCATTACTCAGCTCGTTTGCCAGAATGTCGTATCGCGGGTCGAAGACATCGAAGCGATAAGGGAACTGTCTTTTAATTGTTTGATTCATCCAGAGGATAGTCTGGGGTGCTGTGGGTGCAAGCCCCGTCTGGATGGCTGCCCAGAGATCCTGATATCCCTCGTACCTGACCTCAAATTTCTTGTAAACCTGGAACAGCCAGCTGATGTACGCATAGATCTCTTCCGGCTGTCCATCCGGGCCGTTCAGCAGCATTCGGACGCAGGCCACCGCGATCTTTTCCGCCACAATGCCTTTGGATGAGAGCCGGTCCGGTATCCGGTCGGCCCACACCGCCAGGGAATTTGCCATTGTGATCTCTTCCATGCTGTACCCGGCAGTATGCAAAACCGAAAATTCCCGGCTGTCCGGCTTCATGTTCATGTAGGGCAGCTTCATCAGCGTCCGCAATACCAGATCGTTTTTTCCCCGATAGCGTTTTGCCTCTTCAGCGTAGAAACGGATGAACCATTCCAGCACGCCAAAATCCCGTGCCATAGAAATCGTCCTTTCTGGTCCAAACAGCCGCGTCAGCTGCGGCCGCATGGCCTGATAGCCGGTCTCCGGATCATCAAACAGGGAGAGCACAAACAGAGCCTCCTCCGTCCTGGCGTATTCCCTGGCGGCCAGTTCATCCAGCCGCGTGCGGCGCCGGAGAGCGTCGGTTTCCAGCAGATAGAGCGCGCCTTGCAGGTAAACATCCGTCCCGGCGGTCCTGCGAAGTTTTTGAATAAAATCGTTCCGCTGATTGCCCACAAACATTGTGTCGGCCTGGCACCGGCGGGTGTAGCCCAGGGCCAGCGCCAGCGCGCGCAGGATGCGTATGTCTGGCCCCAGTTTTTCCTCGAAGCGTTCCAGCACTTCGCCGGGATAGCGCAGGCTGTAAGCTTCAAAATAGCTGGAAACATTCTGATCTTCCTGCCAGATTTGTCTCGCTTCCAGCTGACGGTAAAGGATTCTCGCCTCACCGTCCTGGGCTGTCTGTACGACCAATTCAGCAAAGGCGTGATACAGCGTAAGATCTATGTCCTTCTGGAAGGTGCTGTATGCAGGTATAATTTCTTGGGTCACAATATTTCCCTCCTTTTCACTGCGGCCAATGCCCGCCGGTAGAATAGTTCCATTCAATCGTCCCATCTTCGTAAATTTGCGGTCCGTGCGCAGTCAGGCTCCAGCCGTCGGACAGCCTTGTGAAATAGGCTACCGTTTCCCACGGGCGGCTGCTCTCTACAACGCCGGTGCAGCGGTATTGCCTGTCATTGCGGTTGGTGTAAATGCGATTGATAACGGGGACAAAATAGTGTTTTTCCATTTGCATATCCTCCATAAAAAATACAGGGAGAGGGCCGCAGGCAGCCCTCTCCCATTGTCAAACTTTGATGGCCCGGCGTGTTAAGCCACACCGGCCATGCGGAAAAATTCCTCCGGCGTCAGCACCGGGATATCCAGTTCCCGCGCCTTGGACAGCTTGCTGCCGGCTTTCTCGCCGCAGACCAGATAATCGGTCTTGCGGGTCACCGAACTGCCGGCCACTGCCCCCAATGAGGCGATCAGGCTGTTCATTTCGTCGCGGGTGTAAGGCTCGACCTTTCCCGTGACCACAATGGTCTTTCCGGAAAAAGAATTGTCCCTGTTGATGGTCTGGTTGTCGGCCTCCATCGGTTTCTGAATGTTCATCATCATCTGCAATTCCTCCCAAATACAGAAATTTTCTTCCTTGTTAAACCATTCTTGAATGTTGTTGTGCAGCGTCTCTCCAAAGTCCGGGAGCTGTCGGAAGTCATAGCCCCCATAGACGGCATCCCGGAATTCGTCCAGACTGCCGTGAAATTCCCGGCAAAGAACCTTGCTGGCGGTATTGCCGACCATCGGGATGTCCATAGCGATAACATACCGCTCGAATGTCGTGCTGCGGCTCTGCTGGATGGCGTCCCAAAGACGCTGCCAGGACTTTTCACCGAAACCGTCCATCCGGATGATCTCATTCCTATGTTGATCCAGGCGGTAAATGTCCAGATAGCTGTGAATCCATCCGCGGCCAATCAGCTTTTCCAGCGTTCCTTCCGACAGTCCCTCAATGTTCATGGCCTTTTTGCTCACAAAATGGACGAACTGTTTAAGGCGCCGGGTCTCGCAGGCGGCGTTGTCGCAGAACAGGGTCTTGATGACCCGTTCCTCGCCGTTTTCACTGCGGCCACTGGTTTCGTGGATTCTGGTCGGCTCTCCGCAGCAGGGGCACTGGTGCGGGATCACGGCATCCATAGAAAAATTGCCCCGGTCCAGGTTTTCCTCCACATGGGGAATGATCATGTTTCGCTTGCTCACCAGGATACGGCAGCCCGGCGCCAATTCCAGATCCTCAATGAAGGACAGGTTGTGCAGGCTGGCTCTGGACACTTCGCATCCGTCGATCTCCACCGGCTCAAAAATGGCAACCGGGGCAATCTCGCCGGTGCGGCCGGGCGTCCATTCAATCGTCTGGAGCTTTGTCTGGAACAAATCATCCTCAAATTTGAAGGCAAGGCCGTCCTTGTAGTGATGGCCCGTGCGCCCGCAGCTTTTGGACAGCGCGATGTCGTTGTAAGTAATAACGATACCGTCGATGGGAATATCAGCGTCCGCCGCATACTCCTTGAGCTGACGGATACCGTCCTCGGTTTCCTTCTGCGTCAAAGGGCGCTTGGTGACCATGTACTTGCAGGGCAGAAAGCCCAGCGGCCGCAGCGCCTTGAGGCGCTCCGACTTGCGAGGCAATTCCTCCATGCCCTCCAGCACATTGAACGGCATGAACATCAGTCGCCGTCCCAGGCAGGTCCCGGCGTCAAACAGGCGCACCGAGCCGGCCGCCAGGTTACGGCCGTTCTTATAGGGTTTCCCGTCGCCGTCCACCAGAGTGGTTTTCAGCTGCTCAAAGTCGCTGGGGCGGATGAACGCCTCGCCGGTGACCACCAGGCGGTCTTCGTATTGGATATGTGCCGGAATTCCGCTGATGGCGCGGGTGTTGTGGGTCACGATCTCTCCCACATCGCCGTCGCCCCGGGTGGCCGCCTCCACCAGCCTGCCGCCCTCATAGGTCAGCTTGATGGTCAGACCGTCCAGTTTGAGCATGAACATCACCTGATGCTCACCCATAAAGCGGCACAATTCCTCCGTATTCTTCACTTTGTCCAGGGACAGCAGCGGGATCGTGTGATTTGTTTTTTCCAGCCTGCTGACCGCCGGGTAGCCTACGGTGCTGGTGGGCGAGTTCGCCATCTGGATGCCCGTTTGTTTTTCCAGAGCCTGCAGTTCCTCAAACAATCGGTCATAGACCGCATCGCTGACACTGGGGCTGTTGAGGTTGTAATACTCATTGCGGTAGCGGTTGAGCCGGTCGGTCAGCTCCCGTTGCCTTTTCATCCAATTCTGGTCCATCAGGCCGCCTCCTCTTCTAAAACACGGAACGCCATAATCAGCGTCTCCGCCGTATGTTCACCATAGGTGTACGACTTGCACACCCCATCTTCAAATTCCCAGGTACGCGCGGCCCCCCACCAGAGGATGGCGCCGCGTCCGTCATTTCCCGCATTGATTCGGGGATCAGGCGGGTTCAGCGTTTTAGTGTAAAATCCCTGGGTGTTGACCCATGTGACCTCCCGCAGCTGCCCGATGCAGGAAGGGCGGCAATGACCGGTAACTTCCAGACGCACGCCTGGCCGCAGTGTGCGCTTGAGCTGATTGAGATTTTTGATCATGCGGCATCCTCCTTCCTGCGCTGCTGGCTGCCAGAAGCATACCGCCCAAAATTCAGTTCCCGGATGATGCTCTGGATCGTCTCATCATCATCCCATTTTGTGGAGAGGACGGCCCGTTCCGGTCCTTCTCCCACATGAACGCTTACCTCGCTGCCATAAATCTGCATCAGCACATCAGGGCGCTGGGCGCAGACCACGGCCAAATTGCCAAGCTGTTTCATTTTTTCTCCTTTCACGCCGCATAGAGCCAGACCACAACCGGCCGGCTCAAGTCGGCAACCACATAATTTTTCCGCACATGAACCGGGCGGAAATTTCCGTCAAACTCACATTCGGTACTCTGTTCAATACGCCCGCCGGTCTGGGCCAGATGTTCCCGGTAGAGGCGCAGGATACGCAGGCGCTCTTTGGGCGTGTCACTCTCCCTACACCGAAGATTGGAGCAATACACATACCGATGCGGCTCGTCTTTGAGAAGAAAGCCATAGGTCATGTACCGCCGGCACTTGCGTTCCCGCTCCCGTTCGATATGTTTTACATAGGCTACACCCGCCTTGCCGCCTTGGGTCATACAGAGATAGCCCATTTTCCGACGCTGTTCACCCGACAACGAGATCTGCTCCATTTTCTGTCCCGGCAATCCTTTAAAAGCCCGGAAACTCTCAGGCGCATACCTGTAACCGCGTATCTCGTACTCAAATCGTTTTCTCCCCATCTAAGACCTCCATTCTATAAAGTGGGCCGGACGCCCCGAAAGACGCCCGGCCGTTGAACCTGTCTCACGCGGCAGCAGGGAGTGCCTGCGGCTGCATGACTTCCGTATTTTCCATCAAATCGGCTAGCAGCACCTCTGCCAGCAGACGGCCGGCAAGATGCCCGGTGTGAATGATCACACGGTCTTTCTGCATCTGGATGAATTCCTCCTTCCGCAGCTCACGGCTCCGCTCAGCCAGCTTCAGGTCGCTACCGGTAAGGCGGGCCGCAATGACCTTCTGCCATTTGATCAGGAATTCTGTTGCCTGTTCAATATCTTCATACTGCCGGTCAAACAAAGTGCGCTTCTGACGAACTGTTCCATCTGGTTCAATCTCCAGAGTATAGTAAGGATCGTTAGGTTCCTCCGTCCGGCGCAGGAACATGATGAAGCTTTCCCGGCGTTCCATGCGGTCATAGTACCGCTCGCCGGCGCCATCATTGCCGACACAGTGATGAAGCATGCGCCCCTCCTTGATGATTTCAAAGATGTCTTGGGGCGCAAGCACCGTGTAGTCGTCATCGCTGTAGGCATATTTTTCCTGCAGTTCCACACAGATAGCATTGACATGGGGATATTTCGCCGCCATTTTTGACGCCTGCTCTTCCAGACTCCCGGCTTCACTCTGAAGGACCAGTTCATCGTGCCGCTGGCGCAGTTTGCGCACACGGTAGACGATCTCATCGCTGGTGTCATAGTGCAGCCGTTCCGCCATAGCAAGATAGTCCTGCCAGGTGGTCAGCGCCTGCTGGCAGCTGCCATCAAAATACTCTTTTTGCCGCTCCAGATAATTTTTGATCTGCACCAGGCTCATTCGGTCTGCGATAAACACCAGATCCTTGGCGCTGATCTGTTCCTTTTTGCTCCAGCGCAGCATGTCGTCCGTAATACGCTGTCCGGTCCGCTTCTCGAGCTGCAGCCAGGCCAAAGTTTCTGTGTCTCCATCCATCTGCCGCAGGCGGCGGAATTTTGAGGCATCCAGACCCAGAGCGCGGATCAGCCCGGGCTCACTGGGGTTCAGCACCAGCTTCCGCACGTTGTCGCAGTTATGGAAACACTCCTTTGTCAGCCGCTGCAGTCCAGCCTTCCAGATCTGCTCCATCTGGGGAAGCCTTTTCCAGACTGCCAAGTATTTTTCAGGATCAGTGATCGGATGGCTTCGTATCCACTCGGCCAAGCCGGTTTGACGAAGTTCTTTTTTCTCCAGGCTGGGCAAAGTCTTTCCATATACCCGGCCGGATTGATCACCATAATAAGCGTAATAGCAGGGGCTTCCCGCGATCCAGCGTGTTTCCCGCTGGCAGTACATCCCCCAGTAATAGGAACGGATTTCGCCGGTGCGGTCATAAATCGAACGCCGAAACTCATGCCAATAGGGCTCGCTGTGCGGCAGGGTATCCTTTCGGTAGGTCCTGTCCGCCCGGAATTCCCGAACGACAAATCCATCCCTGCACCGCTGGACCAGATAAGCATAATACTTATCTGTTTGAAAATAGCCTGCGCGCCCCAAAGCCTTGAACACCACAGGATGGCGGCAGCGGATACAGCGTCCCTCTTTGTTGTGGTAGGGGTGCCCGGAAATGGGCACCTCCTTCCCGCAGAAGGTGCAGTAACCGGTTTTGGCTCCGCCGCGCTTGTAATGGTAAAATATAAAATTTTCGCGCACGGCCACCTTGTCGGCCCAGTGCGCCCAATCCTTGGGCAGCTCCGGCACCTGGGCAAGATCCTGGTCCCACGGGTCGGTAATCCGTTTGTGGCGCCGCTCCAGCTGCTCATCCCGCACATTCCGTTGAAAATCGAGAATGCCGAGGGCGCCACCGCGCTCGCCGGAAAAATAGTCTTGAACCAGGGCCGCATCTTCCTCGCTGACCCAGCAGGTAGCGTAGTAGTTCCTGCCATGCCATTCCAAACGGTCTAATTTGGCGTCCCGCCATTTTTTCTCCAAGTGATCGTAGGTCAGAAACTGGCGGTTTTCCTTGTCGAGAAACACCTCATAGACAGGGTTGTTTCCATCCAGCCGCAGATGATCCGGCAGGAAAAAAGCGGCTTTCAGAATGCCATCCTGCACCAGACAATTCATATATGCGAAATAGGTGCGGGTAGTATAGGTATGGCCGTAATAAGTCGTCTCCTTTTTGGGCTCGTCCGCCATCGCTGCTTGTTTCATCTCCGGCGATGCCGTCAGCATCGGCATCGCCAGAAGCATGGATTTCTTCAAATTAACTCACCGTCCTTTTCTCAAGATTCGCTCCATACCAGACATCCGGCAAGAGCGTCTTTCCATCAATGGTAGCCACCACAATCTGCTGGATGCTGCCGGTGGCTGGGTCCTCCTTGGCAAAGGCCAATACATCACCCTTCCGGCGGCCTTTGGCTATGGGGTCGGCGCCGCGGACTGCCGCATAGCCGCTCCATGCTTCAGCTCTGTCCTTCCGTACATGTTCGTTCCACTTTCGCTTGGGGTGGTCCGCCATAAAGGCAAGGCCGTGGAGGAACAGTTCTTCTTTCGTCAGCCGTTTAAGGACGGTCAGCTCGGTACAGGAGATCTTGGAATCCACTTCGTCCTCGTCGATGTCCCCACCGGCGTTGACGATGTAGTATTCCGAATGGTCTACATCGCTGTAATAGCTCAGGCAGTCCAAGGGGTCCTCCGCACAATGGAATCCATTTTGGCGGCAGTTGGCCTTTTCCGTCACATTAAGACCCATCTGAAACTGATAACCGATGCAGATCATGCCGGGCCGAAAACCTTTATACGCAATCATGCTCTGCCTCCTCAGCCTGCCTTTGCCATGCCAAAATCCATCAGAGACATCTGCCCGTCAGCAGAAGGCTTTTTCTCCGGCTCCGGCTTTTTCTTCTCAGCAGGTTTTTTCTCGGTTTTCTTTTTCTTGGAGGACTTCACGGAAGACTTGCCATAGTAGGGGCGGGGGACAAATTTTTCTTCCTGCTCCTGGTCCTCTTTGGCGTCCGGATCGCGGAAATAGTCCTCCGACCACTGATAGCACAGGTCATCCGGAATATCGCAGCCATACCCCTGGCTGCCCTGGCCCGGCTGGATGCCGTTTGCTTTCAATTCGTCCTGGATGTACTCCCATGCCTTGCGGCTGATGTACTGGAAGCAGTGAACCATTGTTTTCTTCGGGTGCATGGTGAGGCGGGCAAAGGCCGGATCTTCCAGGCACTTGGTCTGGATATACTCTGACACGCACTCCTTCATATTGCGCCGGGTCAGCTTTTCCACATCACCGCTGACCCGCTGCATGGAAGCAGCCACCACCTCATCGTCACTCATGGCAGCCAGGCGGTCCATCTGTTCCTGCAGGGCCTTCTTCTTTTCCGCCTGTTTTGCCTCCCACTCAGCCTTCCGTTTGGCTTCGGCAGCCTCATGCTCGGCTCGGCGCTTTTCCTCGTCAGCGTCCGTATTGGAGGTATCTGCCTTGGCAGGCTCCGCCTGACCCTCATCGGCATTGTCCCCGTCATCGGTTTCTTCAGCGGGGGTCCCTGCCTCGTCAGGCTGTCCCTGCTTTTCCGGGACCTCGCTCAAATCTTCATCGTCCTCAAAAGCAGGCTGCGGCGCCGGTTCTTCAGCAGGCGGTACAGGCTGACGGCCAGCCGGCGGCACCGGCAGCTCGTCAAAGCTTTCCCTCTCCTCAAAGGCGCGCTCGCGGGTGAGCGGGGCGGCAGACGGTTTGCGGCTTTCCTGCATATCCAGCGACATTTCTGAAAAATATCCCATAATGAACTCCTTTCTGTTGACAAAAATGGCATGGAGCAGGTTAATCCCTGTTCCATGCCATCGTTTACCTGTGTCACAGCACATAAAGTAATGTGCTGAAGCTGTCGAAACAGTAACAAATCACATTGGGATACTGTTCCGACCATTTCTTGATCCTGTTCTGCATCTCCTGCGCTTTTTGTTTGGCCGGGCCATTCCACGGCGGCGGAACCGTCACCGTAAAATATCCCTGCTCCGTGCGGGGCTGCACATCAGCGTTCAAATGAGCGCATTGTTCCAGAAGCGCCAGAAGCTGCCCTCTCTTCGTCTCATTTACAACAACCATTGAAGCCTCTTTATGTCCCTTCCTTGATGTCTTTCTTGGCAAGCATGGGTGAAAACTTGACCTGCGGAAATTCATGCTCCCCATTGACATAGTAGTAAACCCTTCGTGGAGAATGGTCCAATTCTACCACATCAGAGAGAGCCATTGGCCGCCCGTGGCAGTCCTCCGGCAATCCTTCCCGGCAGTCAGCAAACAGGCGCTTCAAAATCTCTGCGTCGCTCTGTTCCACCGGGCAGTAGATTTCGCCAGCCCCGACCATGCGGTACATGGCGGCGGGCGGTTGTTCATAACCGGCCTTTTGTAACGCCGCGAGTTCCTTGAAAGCAAATGGGATGGCTTTCTGCTCGTCCAGTTCCAGCTGATAGAGCACAAACCTCTGTTTCCGCCGCTGGGGTTCCAGCAGGGCGCCGAGGGCATCCCTCCCTTTCTGCAGGAAGGTTTCATGTTCCTCTCTGGTCAAGCCAAGATACTCCGTCAGGCAGGCCTTGTTTTCAGCCAGGTGCTGCCATAGTTCGATGCAGTCCTCAATATGCGCCAGTTCACACAAGCCGCGGAGGTACTGCGCCTTAAAACTAAGTCTATCGATCTCCTTTCTCCGTTGATTTTCCCGGCGAAGCGCCAGCTGCCAATCGTCAAATCCCTTATAGTTGGGATTCCAGGTCAGCCTCCGGCAGTTCATGCCATACTTCCGGGCCGTCAGGTAAATTTTCGACGCCCCGGCCATCGTCATTTGATTGTTGTACTTGTCCATATCGTGGGCTTCAATGATTTCCTCCGTGCCGTTCTGCGCCAGAAGGGCAAACAACGGGTCCAGCGGGCTGGTGTTGTTGGCCCCGGCAATCGCGGCAAAGGTGCGCCCGGTCAGACAATGGGAAATATCTGCTTTCAGCAGCCCCTCGATCACATAGACCACCCGGGCGGATGGGTCACCGATCAGGTGTACCGGACTGCCGGAGCCTGTCCCGTCTGTCTTTGAGGAAGAGGAAAACCAGATGTACTTGGCCCCCGGTTTCTCCGGCGGGTCATCTTTGTGTTTCAGCGGTACATCCAGCATGATCTGAAATCCCTGAAGCCGGCCGTCAAAGCCGATGGCGGGGATCAGGATGCCGGAGGTCTTCTTATAAAATGCCATTGTCCAATGGCCGCTGTCGTCCCGGTAAAATCCGGGTACGCCCTGTACCCTGCATCCCTGTTTGATCAGCCGATCCGTGATAGAGCGGCATAAGAAGGGCGGCGGGGTACTCTTAAAGCCCAGCGACTCGATTTGTTCATCAGACAGCCCGCGCTTTGGTGAGCGCAGATGTTCCCGATGTGCCGGCCGCAGCGTAAGCTGGGCCAGAAGCAGGGATAGTGTCTGATGGATCTCGGCCGGGCTGGCTTTATCCGACTGCGGCACAGTTTTTCGCTCGGAAGAAGAATGACCTGCAGCGGCCGCCCAGGCCCCCGAAGATGGGGACCCGGTGCTGGCCGGCTGCGGTTGGGCTTCATTCCCGGAGCGTGCGTGTTCCTCATGGGTATTGTCACACAGAGCTTCTGCAATCTCCCAATAAGCGTCAGAGGTCGTTGTGTGATTGAGTTTTGCATACAGCGCCAGCATTCCGCCATGTTCGTCGCAGTGATTGCACCGCCAGACATTTTTGACGAAATTGACATTCATCCGTCCGCGGCGGTCGCCGCAGAACGGGCAGTCCACATAGACGCTGTTTGCCTGCTGGCGCCTGACCCGCAGGTGCAGCAGTTCCACGACCTCCATGATGCCGAAGGGAAATTCATCCGGGTACGAGCCCATCTGTCATTCCTCCCTTCATGCCCTCGCCGGGGGCCATATCAGCCGGCCTTTTGAAGCGAATTCAAAACCAGCTGGGCGGCAGCGCGGACCATGTTGTTCTTGCTCTTGCCCGGAATCAGGTAATACCGCAGATTGACAGGGCGCTTCTCAGCCACCTGAGCAATCGTCATGCCCCGGCAGATGCCATCATCTACAACAACCTGCTGGGCCTGCTCCAGTGTCATGACCTTCAGGATATCCTCCACAGGCGTATCCTGTGTGTAAGAGGGAGCCTCTGCTACGGTATCCGCCGCGGCAGTGCCATCTTCGGTCTGCACCGGCTCGGCGGCAGGTTCAGGCTTCTCCATGTGCTGAACCGGCAGCTCCGTCACATTGCCGTGGACAGGCAATTCATCCGCCTGTTCATCCTCCGCCGCCGGCTGTTCCGCTTTTGGCGAAACCTCAACCGGAAGCCTATCAAATTTTTTCTCGGGCTCCACCGGCAGGTGCTGCTCCACCGTTTCCGAAACAGCGTTTTCCTCCGGCGGGGCAGTTGTCACGGTTGCCGTTCTTGCGGCCTCAAACGCCCCTTGCGGCGTTTCAATCGGTCTGGTAGGGGTTTTCCCCTCGGCAGGCGTATCGCCCTTCTGAGGGGTGCTGTGAGGCTCCTGCTGGGGCGCCGCACACACTACCGTACTGGCGGGCGGTTCTACGGCCCTTTCTACGGGCGCTTCGCTCCTCTTTTCCATCGGACCGGCCTGGACGTCGGCGCTTATCAGCTGGATGCCAAAACCGGCGTCCGTAAGGGCCTGACTCAGCGCCTCATTCTGGGCGGCTTTTACGAAATCGCGGCTGTCCTGGGTAGTCTGCTGGGCCGTGCTCATACTGAACGGCTCCGCGTCACTGCGGTCCAGGAATACCTTGGCCTCAAAAATCGCCATCTGCTCCGTGATCCGCAGCGCCGTCAGACGCATACGGCCGTTGGGATGGGCCATGCGGAACCAGAGTTTCTGGTAAGGCAGGTCCAGTTTCAGGGTGTCCTTGGTGCGGCGGAGGAACTTGAGCGGGTCAAAGCCCGGCACCTTGTTCAGTTCAGCGGCCGCAGGCACAGTTTCGTACATCGTTTTCGCATTGCTGTCGTTCATGTCATAAACTCCTTCCTGTGTAATAAATAGGAGACGCGGAGCAATTTTCTGCACCTTGCGTCTCTTTTTAACCAGCGTGTTTCAATTCTTCTTCCAGAGCTGCCGGGACCGGGATTCCGGCCCGCTTGGCATAGGCCTTATAGTACATACCGATGCGCGTGCCCAGAAGCGTATTCCGCTTGACGATTTCATTCCGGTGGATCGCCATAAACAGCACCTGCTTTTGGCCGATCAGCACCACGCGCTTTTTGGCTCGGGTGATGCCGGTATAGAGCAGGTTGCGATAGAGCATGACGGTATGCGCTTTCAAAAGCGGCATGATGACCGTTTCATACTCAGAGCCCATTGCCTTGTGGATGGTGGTGGCGTAGGCAAGGTCCAGATTGACCATATCCTCTACGCTGTATTCCAGTTCTCGGCCCACACCGAAGTCCAGGCCGACGCGCTTGCCATCTTCATCGTCTTTGATATAGCGGATAAATCCCAGGTCCCCGTTGGACACCTTGGCGGTATTCTTGGTCTGCATGATCCGGTCGTTTACCCGGAACACTTTAACGCCGATTTTGATTTCTTCCTCGGCAGAGCGGAACGGGTTGACCACCTCACGGATGGCCTCGTTAAGTTGTTCCGCCGACGCGGCGCCTTCCGAACGGAAGGGGGACAGAATCTGTACCCGGTCAATGCCGCTTTCCGCGATTTCCCGGCAGTAACGGGCGATGATCCGCTCCGCGGCCTCTGCCTGGTTATCACTTGCCATAAATATAAAGTCTGGCCCAAAGTACAGCTTGGTGTTGCCCTCGTTAATGAACTTGGCGTTATAGGCGATCAGGCTGTCCTTGGACTGGCGGAAGATCTGGTCCAGCACCGTGACGGGAATCATGCCGCAGTCGATCAGTTCGCGGAACACATTCCCGGCGCCCACACTGGGGAGCTGATCGGGGTCGCCCACGAGAACAACACGGGCCCCATCCTTGATGCGGGAGAAAAACTTATCAGCCAGCCACATATCCACCATAGAAAACTCATCCACAATGATCAGGTCTGCCGACAACGGTTCCTGTTTCCTGTTGCGGTTGGCGTCATCTTCTTCACTGCCGAGGCCCAGGCCGCTATGGAGCGTCCGCGCCTTGTCAAAGCCAGTGCTTTCCGCCATACGCCGGCTGGCACGGCCAGTCGGCGCCATCAGAACGATTTCGCCTTTCGGGTGCAGGCGGCGGTAGACTTCCAAAATGGTCTTGAGCACCGTTGTCTTACCGGTGCCGGGAGAACCTGTGATAATGGACAGGCTGTGGCGGTAAGCCGCGTAGACCGCTGCCTCCTGTTTGGAAGACAGCGCCAGCCCCATTTCACGCTTGACCTGCTCCAGCACCTGATCAATACGCTCCGGGGCAGACGGTTTTACAAGCCGCATGGCAATGCGCCGGGCCGTTTCATCTTCCTGTGCGAATGTGCGGGGCAGGTAGATGTTATCTTTGACGGATACCACCTCGCCATGAAGAATCATGTCCTGAAGCACATCCGCGACCTCCTGTTCATGAAGCCGGAGAGACGGGACGGGGATCTTTGCGTTGAGAAGCCGAAGAGCCTCCTTCCGCAAAGTTTCACCAGGCAGGAACAAATGTCCTTTGCCGCCCTTGCTGTCCTCCAGCGCCCAGAACAGTGCGCCCTTGACCCGCGTGGGGTCATGCAGGTCGCCGCCGTTTTTCTGAACGATGGCATCTACCCGGAGAAATCCAAAACCGGATACCTGGCACAACTCAAAGGGACTCTTTTTCAAAATATCCACACTGGCGGGCCCAAAGTGCTGGTAAATCTTTAGGGCCGTTTTCGGCGTGATCTTGAATGGGGAGAGCAGCGTCATCAGGTCTTGGAGCATCCGGCTCTCCGCATACGAGGTTTTGATGTCCTCCAGCTTGCTTTCCGTAATGCCCTTGACCTCCAGCAGCCGCTCGGGGTGATTTTGCAGAATATCCAGCGTTTCCACGCCAAACCGGGAAACGATCTGCGCGGCAGTTGCCGGCCCGATGCCTTTGATGAGGCCGGAGGCCAGATAGCCCTCCACACCGTCCCTGGTCTTGGGAACGATCTCACGCCACTGTTCCACCTGAAGCTGCACACCATATTTGCCCTTTGTCCATTCGCCGTCCAGTTCCAGCTCTACCGCATCCGTGCGGGGCAGTTCATAGCCCGTCGCAACAAAGCGGATCAGGTGGTCCTTGTACCGGCGGGTGGAACGAGCCTCCTGGGGCACCTCCTTATCAGCGGTTTTTACGCTGATGATGCAGAACCTGTTTACGGGGTTGTGGTAGATCGTCCCGTCATAAGTTCCTCTATGGATCACTTCTTTTTCCCTCCTTTTATGCCGCCTCGCCGTCACACTTGACTACGAACCGGCGTGACACTGAGACAGTCACATATTGTTCGTAAATGTCCGGGTGGTCCAGCTTCAACCGTTTCAGATTATCCTTGTCGATACCAGGGGTTCGTATCGGATTGTAAGTGACGGTATAGTTCACCCCATCCTGCTGGCAAATGGCTTTGCAGCTTTTCCCCATTTTGGCAATGATGGCAGCCTTCAGCCGCTTCATATCTTCCTCGATTTCCTTTTTGCCGGCTTCTGCGCCTTTTTTCTGCTCCTGAAGCTGGAGAAAACGCATCAGCTTGGCCGTCAGAGATAAATCGAGTGACACAGCGGGGGCCTCCTTGTCAGCGGGGCCAGTGTACCGGCGCACGCTCTCGATCACGAGGTCTCCATCTTCGGTGTAAGGCGGCGGCGTTCTGGTAAGCACATGATTTTCCCAGAAATTCTGCTCCAGGAAAATCATCTCATCCTCATAGGCCAGATCCCTCTGCATATCACGGATAATACTTTCCTGCTCGTTGTTGCCATACAGGCAGCAGAAGAAACAGCGGTCCACATCCATGACGGCCATGTAATGCCGCCCCTGGGACTCATAGTAGGCCGGAATGGTTTCCTCACCATCCAGCCACCAGTTGTCTTTGGCGTTGTAGTTTGTGGTCTTGATCTCCAGAATAGCGGTGGTGCCGTCCGGCAGTTCTACAAAGTAGTCCACATCCGCCAGCATCCAGGGATACTTCGGGTGCTGGAACATCTTTTTGATCTGATAGACCTTGTAGCCGGTCCGGTGCTGGAAGATCTTCGCCACCAGCGGTTCCAACAGGTGTCCCATCTCCAGGGCCACCCAGTTGTCCTCATGGTCCTCGACCACGGCAATGTTCAGCTTGTCATAAAACAGATCCCGGGCCGTCCGCCACGGTGAAATGCCCAGCAGAGCTGCAACATCGCTGCCTCCAATACCTTTCCGGCGGTAGGCAAGCCATTCTTCTTCGGACAAGCCTGCCGTATCCACCAGCACCATGGGCTGATGCCGCTCTTTGACAGCCACACTGCCTGCCGGCATACTCAACACCCCCTCCGCGTCCTGCGGGGAATGACGGGCGCCCGGATCACCGGGCAGTGCTTCTGTGCGGACTGGTTCAGTTTCTGATACTGCCGCCGGTTCTCCATCGGTTTCCTCTTACTCGTCAGAGACTCCTGACTTCGCTTTTTTACATTCATGTTCATACCTGCCTTCTGTAATTTTGATATATCCTCAAAGCCGTTTCCGGCATTTGGGCAGAAAAAAAGCGAGGGTGACAAAGGCCGTAACGCCTGATGTCCATAGCTGCCTATGAACCAAAGTCATCCTCGCTGACGGGAACAAAAGTCCCGGAAAAATAAAAAAGCCAGTAATATACCGGCCCAGAGGGGCGCAGTAATACTACTGGCACAAGTACAATCTTGACTGCGTGTGCAATGCAGATTTTTCAATCCGCGGTACAGAAACTAAGTCTGTATCCCACAAGGGGAGCGCACAAAAATCAATTACAGAAACAGTGTAGCACAACATCTTGCGTTAGTCAAGAAATATCGTCTATATATAGTATATTTCTGTTACTGAAAATGGCAATATGCAAATAAATTTATCTAAAGGCACAGGATTTGCAGAAATTTGGCCGCCATCTCCTATATATAGGGCGTACAGACATGGCATGGGATTCCATAGTCAGTCTGCACGCTCTTTTTGTACCTTGACAAGCCCCATAACCTTTTCCATTGGAGTTATACAGGGATCGCGGACAGTGTGCGATGACCACATGGAGCCCGCCCACGATTGAAATACCGCACAGCGGGCCCTGGCAATACGCGGCGGAAAGCCCCGGCGCAGGAAATGGCCTTTGGAAGAGACACTACACTTCCCGATGAATTTGAATGACTTCATTGTTTTTGTTGAAAACCTTCTTCTACAAACAGTAAAGGATATATGTAATTGCAAATAAAGGAGGGCAATTATGGAAAAAAGAAAACCCAATGACCTTTCACCGGATCAGTGCTTGGCGGTCGATACGGAATCGCTTTGCAAACTGCTCGACTGCGGGCGGCACACGGCCGTCCAGATCGGAGACTTGGCCCACGCCCGCATTACCATGAATTCTCGTGTCCTTTGGAGTGTCCAGCGAGTGAAGGAATATTTGTACGAGATCTCATGCTAACAGAACCTTGCCCATTCCGGGCACAACAACACACAAAACATCGGGAGGTATCAGCCTATGCCAAAAGTTAGAAAAGACAACAAAGGCCGCAACCTGCGGCCAGGAGAAACACAACGCTCAGACGGCAGCTATATGTTTGTCTATAAGCTGGGTAAGAAGAAAAAGTACATTTATGATTTTGACCTTGCCAGCCTGCGGGCCAAAGAAAAAGTTCTCAACCGTGACAGCGAAGACGGTATTCGCACCCAGGAGGCTATGAAAATCACCCTAAATGATATGTTCAAAGTCCTCATGGATACGAAGATCCAGTTAAAGGCTTCTACACGGGCGAATTACGAATATCTTTGGAGCAACTATGTGAAGGATGAGCCGTTTGCCAACATTCCCCTGCCCAACATCCGAAAGAGCGACATCCTGACATTTTACACGAAGCTTTTGAAAAAAGGCTTTGCGATCAATTCCTTGGAAAGCATCAATAACCTGATTCACCCCACGCTTGAATTGGCGGTCGATGATGACTACATCCGAAAAAATCCAAGCAAAGGCGTCTACCGCTCTCTCAAAACAGAGGGAGCCGGGGCGCCCCCGAAGAAAAGAATCGCGCTGACCATGACACAGCAGAAGAACTTCCTTCGGTTCATTTCCAAGTCACCGATGTATAGCCACTGGCTGCCTGTCATGGTCGTGTTGCTCGGTACGGGAATGCGTGTTGCGGAATGTACTGGCTTAACTAAAAATGATGTGGACCTGGAGA
>OLRC01000035.1_pt1 | contig 88135 bp, 62 predicted proteins | sample 1672081 | NCBI WGS metagenome assembly OLRC01 (sample SAMEA3136643, study PRJEB25190) | human gut metagenome | biome: human gut; feature: human-associated habitat; material: faeces | place: Austria | collected 2013
AGTTCCGCACGCAAAGAAGGCCACTTAATGTGGCCTTCGTCTTGCGCAGGACTGTTTGAAATTTTGAGGAAGCACCCGCCCTGCCGGGGCCCCTCGGTTCCCGTTTACGAGAGCGACGTTCTCAGCAACTCGTTGAAGAGCTTCGGGTTGCCCTTGCCGCGGCTCGCCTTCATGCACTGGCCCACCAAAAAGCCGATGACCTTCTGGTTTCCGTCGCGGTACTGCTGCGCCTGATCGGCACAGTTTGCCAGCACCTCGTCCACAATCGGCTGCAGCGCGCCGGCATCGCTCACCTGACGCATGCCGCGCTCGTCGACGATCTTGTTGGGGTCGTCGCCGGTCTGGGCCATGGCCTCAAAGACCTCATGCGCCTGGTTGGAGCTGATGGCATCGGTCGCCAGCAGCTTAGCCAACGCTGCCACCTGAGCCGGCGCGATGCCGGACTCGGCGAGCGACACGCCTGCGCCCTTAAGATAGGCGATCATCTCGTTCACCAGCAGGTTTGCGACCGTCTGGGCCTCCTTGCCAGCCATACCGGCAGCGGCGGCCTCAAAGAACTCGGCAAACTCGGGGTCGCCGGCAATCTGCTCGGCATCGGCCGCCTTAATGCCAAAGTCGGCCTCAAAACGGGCGCGCTTGGCATCGGGCAGCTCGGGAATCTCGCCACGGCAGCGGTCGATGAACTCATCGTCCAGATCGAACGGCGCCAGGTCGGGATCGGGGAACAGGCGATAGTCGTCGGCCGTTTCCTTCACACGCATGACCACGGTGCGCTTGCGGCTGGGCTCCCAGTGACGGGTCTCCTGGTAGATGATGCCGCCCTCCTCGAGCACCTCGGCCTGACGGCAGATCTCGTAGGCAAGGCCGTCATGCAGGCTCTTAAACGAGTTGAGGTTCTTAAGCTCGGTCTTGGTGCCCAGCTTGGTCTCGCCGCGACGACGCAGCGACACGTTGCCGTCGCAGCGCATGGAACCCTTCTCCATGGAGCAGTCGGAAATACCCAGCGTCACAAAGATGCGACGGAGCTTTTCCATAAACAGGCGAGCCTCCTCGGGCGTACGCAAGTCGGGCTCAGTCACGAGCTCAATCAAAGGCGTGCCGCAGCGGTTGTAGTCGACGAGCGACTCGGCCGCGGCGGTAATGCGGCCCTCGGCGCCGCCCACGTGCACCATCTTGGCGGCGTCCTCCTCCATGTGGATGCGCAGGATGCGAATAGGCACCGTGTAGGAACCGTCCTCGCGACGCTCGGGCATCTGCAGGTTGGACGCGTCGTAGCTGGCCAGGTGGCCGGCGCGCTGGTTGCCCTCGCGCATGGTCGACGTCATGGACGTGGACAGACCCTCGGCGTTGGCCGAAGCGCTCGCCAGGCTCTGGGCCTCGGCCTCGCCGAACGCGCAGTCGGGGCGCTCGGCGGCACCGCGACCGGTCACGTCCAGGTCCAAGTGACCGTACATGGCAAAGGCGACCGGACCCTGCGTGGTCTGGAAGTTCTTGGCCATATCGGGATAGAAGTAGTGCTTGCGATAGAACATCGAGTGGCGCTGGATCTCGCAGTTGGTGGCAAGACCGGCCTTGACGATACTCTCGATGGCGCGCTTGTTGGGCACCGGCAGGGCGCCGGGCAGGCCCAGGCACACCGGGCACACGTTGGCGTTGGGCTCGTCATCGTGGCTGAGCCTGCAGTTGCAGAACATCTTGGTATCGAGTGCGGTGAGCTCGGTATGGATCTCCAGGCCGATCACGGCCTCCCAATCCTGCAGGACCTCGGAAAGCTCCTTCATTGCAGCTCGCCTCCCTTCCCGGCAAAATCGGGCGCGACGGAAAGCGCGGGCGCACCCGTAGCGGCATCGGCAAAGCCGCGCTCCAGGGCGCGGGCAAACGTGAGCAGCTGACGGTCCTTAAACGCCGGACCCACCAGCTGGGCAGAAACGGGCAGCTGAGTGTCCTCGCCCAGGCCCAGCGGCACCGAGATACCGCCGTTGCCGCAAATGTTGAGCGAGATGGTGTACAGGTCGGAGAGGTACATCTGCGTGGGGTCGCTGATCTCGCCAAACTTAAAGGCCGTGCGCGGCGAGGCAGGCATGAGGATGGTGTCCACCTTGGCATACGCGGCGTCGTAGTCCTGCGTGATGAGCGTGCGGGCCTTTTGCGCAGCGTAGTAGTACTTGTCGTACACGCCCGAGCTCAGCAGGTAGGCGCCGAGCATCTGACGGCGCTTGGCCTCGGCGCCAAAGCCGTGGGCGCGCGAAAGCGAGCTCTGGTCGGACAGGTTGGCGCAGCCCTCCTCCTGGTAGCCGTAGCGAATGCCGTCGAAGCGGGCCAGGTTGGAGAACGCCTCGGCCGGGCCGATGACGTAGTAGGCGGCGATGGCGGCGTCCAGGTGCGGCAGGTCGACCTCGACCAGCTCGGCGCCCTGGTTCTGCAGCTCCTGGGCGGCGCGCTGAACAGCGGCCTTAACCTCGGGCGTCAGGCCCTCGGCCTCCATAAACGCGGGGATGATGCCCACGCGCTTGCCCTCGATGCTGTCGTTGAGGTGCTCGGTAAAGTCGACGGCGCAATCCTGGCTGGTGCAGTCATACGGATCGTGCCCCGCACCGGTAAGCGCGTTCATGGCCAGCGCGACATCCTCGACCGTGCGGCCAAAGGGCCCCACCTGGTCGAGCGACGAGCCGAAGGCAACTACGCCGTAACGGCTTACGGCGCCGTACGTGGGCTTAAAGCCCACCACGCCGCACAGCGACGCCGGCTGGCGAATGGAGCCGCCGGTATCCGAGCCCAGCGAGAGCGCGACCTCGCCCGCGGCGACGGCGGCAGCGGAGCCGCCCGAGGAGCCGCCGGGCACGCGCTCGGTATCCCAGGGATTGTTGGTGCGGTGGAACGCCGAGCTCTCGGTGGAGCTGCCAAAGGCAAACTCGTCCATGTTGGCCTTGCCCATGGGCAGGCAGCCGGCATCGAGCATGCGCTGGACGCAGGTGGCGGTGTAGACGCTCTGGTAGTCCCCGAGCATGCGGGAAGCACAGGTGGTGCGCGTGCCCACAAGGTTCATGTTGTCCTTGATGGCCAGCGGCACGCCCGCAAGCGGGGGCAGTGTCTTGCCTGCGGCACGGTCGGCATCCACGCGCGCGGCGGCATCGAGCGCGAGCTCGGGCGCCACCTGCAGGAATGCCTGGACCCCGCCCTCGCGCGCCTCGATAGCGGCAAGGGAGGCCTGGGCCACCTCGGTAGCGGTAAAGTCGCCGGCGGCAACGCCCGCAGCGATCTGGGCGGCGGTAAAGGAATCGAAGCTCTGCGCCATTACTCGCTCTCCCCCTCTCCCAAAATGGACGGCACGCGGAAGTAGCGGTCGCGCGCGCTGCCGGCGTTTTCGAGCGCAACGTCGAGCGGCAGGTCGCGCTCGGGCTCGCGCAGGTCGTCGCCCATCACGTTGGACAGGCTTCCGATGGGATGGAACGTGGGCTCCACGTCGGGCAAGTCATATTGCAAGACGGGCTCGAGCATCTGGACGGCGTCGTTCAGGTAGGACGTCATCTGGGTGAGCTCGTCATCGGTCAGTGCGATCCTTGCGTACTCGGCGATGCCGCGCACGTCTTTCTCGCTGAGTGCCATAGGCGCTCCCTTCCGCATAACAGATAAACCGCTCTAGTATACAAGGCAACGCCGCTTGGAGCAGGTGCTTTACCCAAATGCAGCGAAAACGTAACGAGGGCGGCGGGCTGGCAGGCTGCGGGCCGGCAGTTCTGCAGCGAAACCGTCCCGCCCACAGCGAAAACCGCGCCGCCCACAACGAAAACCGTCCCACCCGCAACGAAGACCGTCGCGTCCACAACGAAGACCGCGCCGCCCGAAACGCAAACCATCACAACATTCGACACTTTTCGTCAAAATCGCGATTTTCATCGAATGTTGCGATGGTTTGGAAGTCCCGACCACCACAAAGGCGCTTGTCCCCTTTGTGGTGGTTCTGAACGACGTCTTATGCCGAGGCCTTGGCCTTGCGGCGCTTGCGGACCGCGTGGATCACGATGTCCAGCAGCAACAGCACAATGGCCACGACCACGATGAGCACGGCAAACTCGCGCTTGCCCCAGTGGCGGCCGGCCAGCGACTTTTGCTTGTCGACGTCCTTCTTGTTGTACTTGGTGCGCACGCAGTGCACCAGCAGGCGATGGTCGTTCACGCCATAGGGCGTGCAGGTGACGAGCGTCACCTTGTCGGCGCCGGGCTCGATGGTCAGCGACTCCATCTCCTCGGGCAGCACGACCTCGGAGTCCACCATCTTGTAGGCGAGTGTCTTGTTCATGGTGTGCAGCAGCACCAGGTCGCCGGGCTCCAGCGAGTGGATGTCGTCGAACATGCTCAGGTTGCGCATACCCGAGTGCGCGGTGAGCACGCAATGCGTCGAGGTGCCGCCCACCGGCAGGCTCGTGCCCTCCAGGTGGCCGACGCCCGCCATAAGGACTTCCTCGCTCGTGCCGTGGTAGATGGGCATGCTCACGTCGATGGAGGGGATCTCGACCCAGCTCATCATGGGGTCGCGGTCAAAGATGAGCTGCTGGGCGTAGGGCTCGATCTGGTCGGCGGGAAGCTCGGTGGCCTCGCCCGCCAGCTGCTCGTTAAAGGAGCGCGCCTGGAGCAGGATGCGCTCGCGCTCCTCGGCAGACAGCGCGTCCACGGTGCTGGACACGGTGCTGATCTGGTTGAACACGCCCGAGGCCTCGAGCCGGTCCAAGATCCACGGCCAGGTCATAAGGCCCACGCCAATAAGGATGATGACGATGGTGATGAGCCGGTCGGCCCAGCGCGGCAGCCGCTTGCGACGGCGCTTGGGTTTGGGCTGAGGGCTTGAGCCACCGTTGGCCGCGGCGTTATTGCTCTTCATATGTTTGGCGCTCTGCACCATCGCCGGTCACTCCTCTACAACTCATGTTGTCTAAACAAATAATAGCCGATTAGCGAGCTTCCGCGCCAGACAACGCAGCTAGACTGCACCGTCCAGTCGAGGATAAGCCAGCATTTGAGTTTTCAAAATGTCCCGAATCGGCGGGGCGATTCGGGATACAATGTCAATAGAAAACGACGCACCCCGCGTAAGTGTACGAGAGCGCGGGCGGCCTAGTTTTCAGCTTTTGTTAAATGCCCGGGATCCGACCCCCGGGCATTCTTATTTGCGCTTTCGGCGCAAATGCCGTCCACCGTCCGCACCGCGCGTGCGCCTACGGACCTTAAACCGAACTTCATACGAGTCAAGAAACGCGATGACGAACGTGCCCACCGCCGCGAGGGCGGCGAGCGCGTTAAGGAATTTCAGCATTTGGGGACCTCCGATCGAGTCGTCGGCCGCCCGCGCACGGGATGCGTCGCAAGGGTATTTTACTGCGAGTGCATGCACCCACAGCTGGTAAACGCAATAATTTCAAACATCTGTTCGATAGTTACAAACACGGTTCCTCGTCCGGCGGAGCCTGGCCGCATCGTCCGGGTTTGCCCGACGTGTTTGCGTTTTCAAAATGTCCCGAATCGGCGAAGCGATTCGGGATACAATAGCTACAGGAAACGACGCACCCCGCGTAAGTACTTAGGAGCGCGGGCGACCAGTTTCCGGTGTTGTTAAATGCCCGGGCCTCTAACCCCGGGCATTCTTATTTGCGCTTGTTGCGGCGCAAATGCCTTCTACCGTCCGCACCGCGCGTGCGCCTACGGACCTTAAACCGAACCTCATACGAGTCAAGAAACGCGATGACGAACGTGCCCACCGCCGCGAGGGCGGCGAGCGCGTTAAGGAATTTCAGCATTTGGGGACCTCCGATCGAGTCGTCGGCCGCCCGCGCACGGGATGCGTCGCAAGGATATTTTACTGCGAGTGTATGCACCCACGCCTGGTAAACGCAATATTAGCAAACATCTGTTCGATATTCATACGCTTGTTCCATCGGACGATGGAGGCTGGCTGCGTTCTTCCAAAAAGAACGGGGCAGACTCCAGTGCGGAGTCTGCCCCGAAAAGAGAATGGCAAAGCAAGAACGTCGATGGACGAGAAAAGTGTCCGCAAGTCTCATGGCCAACACATCCCGCCTGCCAAAGGGATGGTGAGCGAGCGTTACTCCTGCTCGGACTCCTCAGCCTGCTTACGGCTGCGGATGAGGTGCGCCACGCCGATGCACAGCACCGCGCCACCAGCGATCCAAGTGAAGGTCACGCCGTTGAGACCGGTCAGCGGGAGGCCAACCTGCTTGGTATTGCCGACGGTGATGTTAAAGGTGCCGTCTGTGTTTGTGGTTGTGCCAGTTTTGGCCTGAAGCTTGTTATCGCCAACCTTACCCTCGCTATTATCGTTGACGCCAGCGATAAGCTTTTCAGATTCGGCCATATGAAGCGCTAGCTTATCAATTTTAGTCCCATCCTCTGACATGGTCGGAACAATCTCGAAATCGAACGGTGAGATATCGGCATAACCCTTGAGATGTTTCTCTGTCACGGTATATTTGCCGGCGTCGAGACCCTTCACTGTAAAATATCCGTCGTCCTTGGTCTGGAATACATGTTCCTTGATGGAGAGGGTGCCGTCTTCCTGAACAAACTTACCATCCAAGTTCTTATCGTTTGGTTTATTCACCTGAATGGTAAACTGAGCACCGTTCAGAGCCCGCTCCGTTCCCAAGTCGACTTTGTTGATCTTGAGGCCGTAGGTGTAGTCCTCAACCGTATCGGACTCCGAGGTGCCAGTGCCACCTGACATGGGGTTGTTGGAATACTCGAGCGTAACGGTGTTAGGATTGACCTTCAGCTGGTTGTTTGCACCCGCAATATTCGCGCTTGCGTTGAGCTTCGCCCTGTAGAAGACAACGATCCGGGTGTTAGCATCTACGCTCGGAACGCCCTTGAGGCCCTTGTCACCGCCGCCGACCTTGAATTCCACCGTGAGAGTGTTGTTGTTACTGGCATCAGCATTCGTCACAGAATACTTGTTCCCATTGATTTTAGTGTAGGTAGTGCCGTTCAGCGCATACACCTCTACCGATCCGTCAACGTAATCAAGGCCGCTGGAAAGCACGTCGGTGAACTTATAGGAATAGGTATCGTAGCTGGCGTAGTTATCCGCAACCTTACCGGTAAGCTTGTAGGTCACTTCCTGTCCGATTTGAGAGTCAGCAACGCCAGCCCAACCAGTTGTCAGCTTCGTGGGATCATCAGAAGTCGCGGCAAGAATCTGCTTGTCGACAGTGGGGATACTGGTCTTCTCAGTTACAGTTACAGCATTACCGCCAACAACAGCAAAAATCGGGGACGTGCCAGTATCCTTCTTGGACGAATCGCTGAGAGCATTGGTCACAAACAGGTAATAACCGCTACCGTTAGAAGTTTCGGGAGTCCAAGCGGTGCCAGCGACGATATCCGACTTGACCGGCACCTCATCCCTGATGGCATTCGCAACTGCATAGAGAATATTATCGGTCGCGATTCGTGTTCCTTTGGTCGATTCCGACCCCGCGGTGCAGTCTCCCGCATGCGCAGTGATGAAATCCGCGACTTCCTGAGGCGTAGGCTTGTTAGGCAGCTTATCCTCAGCCTTCAAGCTGTGATCATTCTCCCAGCTATTAATGGCATAAATCACCTTCGGGCCAACCGTTTCGTTCGCCCACGTGATGTTCTGAGCGGTCTTGCCGCCGTTTTCAGTGTCGGTCACCGTGGCCTTAAAGATCTGGTACGCCTTGAACATAGTGTTCTCGTTACCCTCAACTCGGCTGATCGTGATACTGCCCGCGCCGCTCCCAGCCGCAAACGCCATACTCACCGGGGCCATGACGCCGCCGAAGCTCAGCGCTGCCGTTAGGCCGGCGGTTACTGCCAGGCGTGCGATGTTCTTGCTCATGCTCATCTTCTTTTCCTCTGCTTTCTGCTCGAATTCCATTTGATCTAAATCTGTCTGTCTGTGTCTTAGCATCTGCTTCGCTACGTCTCGCCCCGCTCTCTGTGGGGCTGCCAGCTACTCTTTATGGCTGCCACCTCCCCGCTTGACCAGGAGCGCGACCACGATGAGCGCGGCTCCGGCGACCGCTGCGGCGGCCGCGGCGTACATTGCCATATCGCCAGTCGAGGGCATAAAGCCTCCGGTGGTAATGCTAGGGGGTGTGCCGGTGGGCGTGTTGATGAGCGACGCCTCCAGGCTGCCCGTCGACCCGTCCGCGCTGTCGGCGCGCAGGGGCGACTCGGCGGTGATGGTGAGCTTGGGCTTGGCGGCGGCTACTTGGTCGACGTCCAGGCCCTCGGCCTTGACTGTCACGGAGCGCGTGCCCTCAAAGGCGGTGTAGCCCTTGGGTGCCTTGAGCTCGCGGACCTCCAGCTTGCCCGAGTCCACGCCCGAGACGGCCACACGGCCGTCCTCGCCCGTGGTGACGGTGGCCTTGCCCTCCGCATCCCACGTGCCGTCGGCCGCTAGCGTGCGGCCGCGGTCGTCGGCGATGCTCAGGACCGCCCCAGCAAGCGGCTTGTCACCGTCGCTGCCGCGCTTGGTGAGCGCGAGATCCCAGGTGTAGGCGCACGCATCGTCGCTCGGCGTGCAGGTGAAGCCGGCGTCGCCCGACTGGTCGGCAAAGGGAGAGCGCGGGTAGCGCAGGTAGACCTCGTTGGGGTTGCCCTTCGCGATACCGTGATTGCATGCGCTGTTGAGCGGCGCGTTGTACACGGCGACAACGCGGGCGCCCGCGGTAAAGGCGTCGGCCCCGCCGAGCGCGGCGATCAGGTCGCCGGTGCGCACGGTAAAGGTCTTACCGTCGGCCGCTACCTTGGTGGCGCACTGGGCCGTGATGTCGGTCCAGCCCTTCGCGGGCTCGGTGCCGGCGTGCCCGTCCTTGCCGGTCGAGACGGCGTCGAAGCCGCCGTCCGCGCCCGCCGCCGCGTACACGCGCATGCTCGCGGCCACCTTGGAGGGGTCGAGTCCCGCACTCATGGTGTCGACGAACCGCACCGTATAGGTGTCGTAGGCGGTAAGACCCGCCGGGACCGTGGCAGAGAGGCGCCAGTACAGGTCGTCGGCGACCGTGGCGTCGGCGGCCTTCTGCCATGCGGCGGTGCTGTCCCCCAGCACGTGCTTGGACACCTTGGGGGTCGCCGCCTTGGGCTTGACGGTGACCGCGCTGCCGCCGACCAGAACCATGATCGGCGCGGTGCCGGCCTCGCCCTGAGCGATGGCGTCGTCTTTGGCGACGATGAGCCAGTAGCCGCAGGGCAGCTCGGCCGTCGTGCCCGCGTTAAGGGCCACGGGCTCGGCGTCAGAGCTCTGGAGGGAACGAGCGAGCTGTGCGCTCAGCGCGCTCGTAAGGTGGGAATCGGTGTTGAGCCACTCGGCAGCTTCCTGCGCGGTGGTCTGGGAATTGGGCATGCCGGCGCTGTGCAGCACGGGCAGTGCGGCGTCGCGCATGGCGTCGCTTGCCCAGGCAAGGTCGGTGAAGGTCTTGGCGTCGCTGTCGCCGTCGACGACGTTGGCGCTAAAGATCTGGTAGGCGTCGTAGCTGCTCGCCACGGTGCCGCTCACCGTGATGGAACCGGTCGAGGTCGGCGCGGCCTGCGCGGAAGCGGGGAACACAACCGCGCAGGCGCCGATCAGGAGGGCAAGCAGCGCAAACAAGATCGGGAAGGAGCAAACTTTCTTATTCACGACGCTTACCTCCCTTCGCATTTGCCTTGCGACGAATGTGCATCCAGGCCGCAGCAGCGCAAAGCACCGCCGCGCCGGCAAGGTACGTCAGAGTGACGCCCGACATACCAGAAAGGGGCAGAGTGGTGGAGTAGGTGTTGGTGAAGGTGGGGGTGGACTTGTCGGTGAGGTTCAGTTCTTCGGCACCGACGTCTGCTTTCCAGTTGCCATCGGAGCCAACGGTTCCCTTCTTGTAGGTCACCGCACAGTCGATTCCTCCTTTGGTGTTATCCGTTGCCACAACCTTGAACCTATAGACCGACTGATCAAACTTGTAATGCGGATAGGTCGAGCTTTCCTTCTTCTCGCGCACGTAGTACGTGAAGGTCTTGGAGGCGCCACGGCCAGTAGAGTCGGTCTTGAGCTTGTCGAGTTGATCGAGTTTGTACTCAATCTCGTCGAAGCTCCGGGTCTGAGACTTCTTGCCGTCGGCAGTGGTGGTAATCACGCCGTCGGGGTCGGTCATAACCGTCTTGGGACTATCGAAGTTCTCGTTATCCGCAAACTCGAGCGTGAACTCCTTCATCTCGCCACCCTTAACGACCTTGGTCGCCTTAGGGATCCAAACGCCAGTCGAGTCGTACGCGGTACATACGTTAGTGAAAGTCGGCGAACCGTCCTCACAGATAATTTGATAATAGCCGTCGACATTCTTCGCGACACTCCACGTTTTTTTGTTAACCCACTTCCCAGACTTATCGAGTTCGTACTTGGTCCCGTTGACGTCTGTAATCGTGTAGTTATGGATGAGAAGTTCCTTCTCTTCGTTCGGATTATTTTTACTCGGAACAGTCATGAGCTTGGTCGGCTTATCCTGGGTCCGTACCACAATCTCATACACACTGGAGTCGCACGTGATGTCAGGATCATCGCCGGCATCTTCGACCAAGTAGTATGTGATTTCGTTACCCGTGCCACCCGTTGCGAACTGTTCACCAAGGTCAAACGTGATATTGCCGCTTGCATCATTTTTTGCTGTTCCAACCTCGGTGCAAACGTTGCGATTGAATGTCGTGCCAGCCAAAGGGTTGTCTGAATTCTTGCGATACACCGTAAAGGAGAACTCCTCTTTTTTGAGGTCGCGGCCTTTCAGCTTCTTGGTCGCCTTGAGCTTAAGGCTCGGATAGACATACGTGTCCTCAGGCGCGCCCATGTACAGGTCGCCGTTCGACATGATGCCGCCGCCATGGTCCCAGGAATAGTTGCCGGTGATGAACGTTGTCGCAACTTTTTGCGCATTGATCGCGGCTTCGTCTTGAGCTGTAACACCCGAGCTCAGGCCGATGCTTTTATATACCTGCACGCCACCGTTAGCGGGGATAGTAATGGCTTGCGTAAGCTCTTTACTTCCCTTGTATTTGGCGTCACCGCCGCCAAGCATTTTGCCAATCACCGCCGCGATCGGGGTCTTATGATCCTCCGCCGCAAGGAAGAAGTCCGCGTGGCCGTTTTCGCGAAACTCTTTGGCATTGTAGGCGTCAGCATCCTGGTTCTTTTTGTGCTCAAGGCCTTCGTAGCCACCAGCGGATAGGTGAGGAGTGCCTTCGTTACCGCTATTCTCTTCAGAATTATAATCAGCTTTTGCGTCCTGCTGATCTTTGGCAGACGAATTGCCAAAGATTGCCGTGCCCTCAGTGTTCGTTACCAACGTCTTGCCCGTGGGGCAGACTGCAACGCCACCGCCGTAGCCGCCAGCTTCATTGGCGCTAATGTACGAGTTATATATGAATAGCCTACCAGCAGTATATTCCTTGCCTTGGTTTGAGTTTCCCTGAACAAAGATGCCGCCGCCACCCCAGTCAAAGCGAGACATGCAGTGATTGTTTGTGATGTAGACTTTATTGCCTTCAGTGCCGTTAATCATCGCGTCAACCATCTGGCCCACTCGGATGCCGGCACCTTCAGATCGGTAGCTCACGTTAGAGGCAATAATTCCTCCCGTGATATTCAGCCCCGCCATTCCTGAGCGAGACGTTTGGTCATTCCGTTCGACATCGGTAACGTAAACGCCGCCGCCGGCTTCTTGGGAGTAGTTGCCAGTAATCTGGCCACCGGAAATGGTGACATGGGTGCCGTTCTTGGCAGCAAGCCCAGCACCACCATGGTCACCGTATCCATCCCGGTTGCAGAAGTTGGCATATTTATTGTTGGTGATGAAACCACCAGAAACAGCAATACTACCGCCCACGACCATGACGCCACCGCCGAATCCGGAAGTGTTCTCTAGCGTGCTATTGCCGGAGATTGTGCCGCCAGTCACCTTAACCGTGGAGCCTTCAGCATACACACCGCCGCCACTCGGAGCACTATTGCCAGCAATTACGCCATTGGAGATGCTAAGGCTTGAGTTATAGCGCACTTCGATTCCGCCGCCCGCGCCCGAGCCAGAAGCGCCGCATATATAGCCGCCACGCATGTTGACGGAAGAGCCGTTTTCGGCATAAACCAAACTGCTGACACTGCTCTGTTGCTGTTGCGTGGCACTGCTCTGTTGCTGTTGCGTAATCACGCCACTCTCGAGGTTGAACGTACCGCCCTTGTCGTTAGTTGCGTAGAGATTAATGAGCTTCAGGTTGGCATTGCCGCCGCAAGCCACAATGGCACCCTTGATACCAGCCTCATACGCTTTAAGAGTTTCGTTTGTACCTGTTCCGCTTGCGACCGATTCGGTTACGTAATAGGTAAGCTTGGTCGGGATGTTAGAATCGCCGTATTCCATTGAAGCGAGATTGCTCCATTTGTTTTCTTGATTAGCCGAGATCTCTGTCGCGGCAGCTTGCTGGCTGTCCTTGACGGTCAGCGTCGCGCCGCCGGTGATATTGAACAGAGGCTGATTTGAACTCGTATGCTTAATCTTATGGCCGTTTAGATCCAGCGTGATTTTGCTGCCGTCCTTGCTAAGCGTGATTATCTCGCCGGTCTCGACATCATTCATAAGCTTGAAGTTAGCAACACCGCTTGCATTCGCCAACTTGGTTTTTAATTCGTCAACGTTTTTTATCTCGTCGGGCGCCGCTTCGGTTTGCTCGCCTTCCGTGGCCGCCATCACAGCGTTGCCATCTGCCGGCTCGTTATCTTCGACCTGCAGCTTACCCTCAGGTTGATCCCCAGACTGACCCTGCTCAACACCATTTGAGGGGTCGGCTTCGCCACCCTCGGTCTCGTCACTATTCTGGTTTTCGGTATCCCCATTGTTGGTGTTTTCTACATCAGTAGACCCACTTGAGGAACCCCCCCCCATCACAGTTTCTTCGGTAGAAACCGTCTGGGCATCGTTGGCAATGGCCTGCGAGATCGGGGGCATAACGAGCGACAGTACCAGGCTCAAAACGGAAGCTCCGCACAAAACACCTGCTAGTACACGATGTGTCGCTTTATTACTCTGCTTAAATTTGTCCGAATTCGCTTTCATCGATGTCTCCTCCCCAAGAGACCGCGATCTTGCTCTTTCCCTATCAAACGTATCTGCGCAACCTGTAATTGCGCACGCTTATAGTTCATATTGTAACGATTGTTTGAACATCTAAGCAAAAATACCGATAGTTTTGTAGCGAATTCTCAATTCTCTTGACATTTGCTCGGATTTACCTTCGTTTATTCGCTATATATTTTTTGTTTCTGCTGGTAATATAGTTGTCTATCATTTTTTAATGGCATTAGATTTATTTGCACAACATTTTGCTCAAGAGTAAACATCCTGTAAACAGTCGAAAATCGACCATGAGCGGTAGGTCGTTTACCGGGAGTAATACCCTGCCAAACTGATGAGAATATCTTTAGCCCATCGGTGGTTGGAAGCGTAATGTTCAGACAACTATATTTGATTTTGTGCGCAGATTTTAGGCATCAATTCGCCCAAATCGCCTGAGGCCGCCACAAAGGCACCTGTCCCCTTTGTGGTGATTCTGCCCTAGCGCTACAGCAGATGTTCCTCGATAAAGATCGCGATGCCGTCTTCGTCGTTGCTCGCGGTTACAAAGTCGGCGGCGGCACGGCTGGCGTCGCTGCCGTTTGCCATGGCCACGCCCACGCCGGCGTCGGCCACCATGCAGGTGTCGTTGTCCGCATCGCCAAACACGCAGATGTCCTGGAGCTCCATGTCGTTGAGCTCCGCCACGCGCACAAGGCCGCGGGTCTTGGACACGCGCGGATCCATGAACTCGTAGAGTCGCTGCGTGGTTTGCAGAGCCGCCGCTTTAACGGTGCCATCGGCAAATGTCGACGCTCGCTCAATCACCCGCGGCATTACCTCGGGCGCCATGGTAAACATCACCTTGGTCTGCGGCTCGCGCAAAAACTCGGCAAAGTCGACCACCTTGTAGGGCACGCCGTCGACACGCGACAGGTGCTCGACGCATGCATTGCTCTCGGGCACATAGAGCACGCCGTCCCGAGGGCAAACGGGCGTTGCCGGCAGGCCTGCCATGTGCTTGCAGATGCGCGCGATGGTCTCGCCCGGCAGCGGATAGCTCAGCTCGTTGATGCCGTGCGCGCGGTCGATGACCTCGGCGCCACCGCAGCCCACGAGCACGTCCACCAGGCCTTCGATGCCCCAGAGTTCGTACATGGCCTCGGTCGCGTGGGCATCGCGCCCGGTGCACAGGCCAAAGAGCACGCCGCGCTCGCGCAGGGCGCGGATCGCCGCCACGGTGCGCGGGGACACCGTGTGCTGGCTCGTGAGCAGCGTGCCGTCAATATCGCAGAACACGGCTTTGATGTGACTGAAGGTGGTGTCCATGGGGGCCTTTCTGGGCAGAGCGGCGGTGTGGGGTGTATTCGCAAACGGCGTACATGGTATACCAAGGCGCGGGCGCGGCCTATCAAAGCAAAAACCACCACAAAGGTGCCTGGCCCCTTTGTGGTGGCCGAACCCGAAGGGTGGCCTGGCCGGAGCGCAAACCATCACAGCATTCGACGTTTTTCGGCAAAATCGCGATTTTCGCTGAATGTTGTGATGGTTTTACTGCCTTGCGGCACGATCGAAATGCCGGCGGCCAAACAGCAGCAACGCCGCGGGAACCGCCGTCACGACCATACCCGCCCCGATGAGCGTCTGCTGCACACCAAACGTCGCCGCCAGCCACGGGGCGATCGCCAGCGGGGCCACGCCGGCGAACATATTGCCAAAACCCATGACCGAGTTCACACGGCCGAGTTGCTCGAGCGGAGCCGTCGTTTGCACAATGGTGTTATGAAGCGGGTTGACAACGCCCCAGGCCACGCCCAGGACAATCTGGCCGATAAGGGCCACGCCCACGTACGGTGTCCCCACATAAATCAGACTTCCCACGCCCACGGACATGAGTGCCACGAGCAGCGTTTTGAGGCTGACGAAACGCGGTGGCAAGCGGAGCGCGACCACGGCGCCCAGCACCGCGCCCACACCGCTGGCCGACGAGAGCCAGCCCATCCATTCGACACCGACATGCAGAACATCGCGGTAGAAGAACGACTCCAGCGGGTCGAAGGCACCGTAGCCAAAGTTCGAGAGGAAGATGATGCAGAACAGCAGGGCGAGGACGCTGTTGGTAAAGACCGTCTTGATGCTGGTCGCGAAGGTGATGCGGGAAGATATGTTGGGGTCGGGGCTTTGTCCCGCACGTTCCCCTTCCTCTGCCGAATCGGCATCCGCATCCCCGGCGACATGGCTGGTCTGCGGCCTAAAGCCCCAACCGGCAATGAGCGCCAATGCGGTAAAGAGCATCATGAGCACGAACACCGCGCGCGACGACGCAGCCGCCGCGACAAAGCCGCCCAGCGTGGGACCAACGATGATACTCACGTTTGAAAACATGGCGATGGCGGAGTTGATGTCTTTGAGCTCGACAGGATCGTCGGCGAGGTAGGCTGGATAGGATGTGGCGATGGGCTGGGCAAACCCCATCACGAAGCCCAGGAGCACCGCGCCGAGTAGGACGATGCCGGTCGCGCTGCCAAAAACGAGGATCGCCGCGCCGGTTGCCAGCGTGCCCACGATGCTCAGCAAGAAATGACGGCGCGGGCCCCAGGCGTCAAGCGCCGCGCCGCCTGCAAAGGACCCCAGGATCACGAAAACGTTCATAAAAAGGACGGCCAGCGATGTCGCCACGACCGAGGCATCGTCTGCATAGGTGAGCGTTCCGATGACGCCGATAAAGTAGCTGGTCTGATAACCGGTGTAGATGAGAAAGCGCATCGCCACCAGGCGCTTGGCCTGCACGGACAGCGATGATTGAGGCTTTGAGAAAAGAGAGGCGAGCATGGAGACTCCTTGTTTCATACGAATGCGGACGGCGGGCATTCGCCACCGTCTGTCAAATCAATCTATCCGCATGAAGCATTAAGGACGCATCAAGCCCCTTCTCTCCGTTTTTCGCCCATCATGAACTACTTGGTAGATTGTAAGGCATGTCCCACACATCTACTAAAGCAAAAACCACCACAAAGGTGCCTGGCCCCTTTGTGGTGGAAATGACGTTTGCCCAGATAAAACCTGCCAAAATAAACCTGTCCCTTTTTGGCAGGTTTTAGGCCAGATGGTCTTGAATCAGGTCGCAGATGGCTCGAGCGTCGTTGATGTTGATGGCTCGGGTCGCAAAGCCGGCGTCGAATGCCTGGCGTGCCAGGGCTTCGTTGCAGGCAAGGGCCAGCGTGCGACCATCGACTAGGTCGAGCGAGCTCTTGCCGCGCAGGCGGTCGACACCGGAGCGCGCGACCACGATGTTGTCGAAGCCCTCGGTCTTGTAGCCCTCGATGATCACCACGTCGACATCGTTGTAGCGCGACAGCAGCTCGCGCGCGGACATCTCGTCCTCCTCGCGCGTGTCGGCGTACTCCGCCCAGCGCGTGGCGCAGATGAGGCCCACGTGCTTGGAGCCGGCCTGGTGATGGCGCCAGGTGTCCTTAGCGGGCACATCGATATCAAAGCCGTGATGTCCGTGATGCTTGAGTGAACCCACGCGCAGGCCGCGGCGGGTGAGCTCGGCAATGACCTTCTCGACGAGCGTGGTCTTGCCCGAGTTTTGGTAGCCGATAAACGCGATCGCAGGGACGGCCGGTGCCGGAGCTGCGGGCGCGGCGGCGACGGGTGCGTTCGCGGGCGCGGCACCGTCGGCGGCAGCAGCCTCAACAGCAGCGGCCTGGCGCTCGGCACGATCCCACACGCCCGAGCGGCCGCCCTCCTTGTGCAACAGGCGCACGTCGACAATCTCCATGCCGCGATCGACGGCTTTGCACATGTCGTAGATCGTTAGGCACGCGGCACTCGCGCCGGTCAGGGCCTCCATCTCGATACCCGTCTTGCCCGTCACGCCGGCCGTAACCAGTACGTGAAAGCCAACCTGCCCGTCCGCGCGCGCCGGCGCCCAGCCCTCGGGCGCGTCATCGACAGGCGTCCCCGCCGGAGCGATGGGCGCAATGTCGCACTTGCTCTTGGTAATGAGCAACGGATGGCACATGGGAATGATATCGCTCGTGCGCTTGATGGCCATGATGCCCGCCACGCGCGCGCAGGCGAGCACGTCGCCCTTTTTGGCGCGGTCCTGCAGCACCATGGCCTGCGTCTCGGGGTGCATGAGGATGGTGCCCTCGGCGATGGCAATGCGATGAGTCTCGGCCTTGTCGGACACGTCGACCATGCGTACCTCGCCCTTGGCGTCCACGTGCGTCAGCTCGTCGCGACGGGCGTCACGGGCGGGCTCGGTGGCAGCACTGGCAGTCGGCTGCGCGGACGCGTCGGCGTCGCTGTCAGTAGCCGTGACTTTGTGGGCAGACATCGCGGCCCTGCGAGCGGCCTTGGTGGCATCGGCGTACCTGCTCTTGGCCATATGATCATCCTCCGATTTGGGACATAAATCGTTGCGTGCCCTCAATTATCGCGTGTTCCTGCGGTTTGTGGGCCACGGCATCGCGCCAAATCGAAAGTACCTGCATATCATCACCACGGCGCAGCGCCTCACGCACCGAATACTCGGCATCGCTGAACAGGCACGGACGCACGTTGCCGTCTGCCGTCAGGCGTAGACGGTTGCAATTCGCACAAAAATGATTGGACATGGCGCTGATAAAGCCAACCGTTCCCGCCGCGCCCGGAAAGTGCCAGTAGCGCGCAGGGCCCGCGCCGGCAGGAGCGTCGTTGATGTCGAGCGGCTCGAGCTCGCCCAGACCCGCCGCGGCGACCCCGGCATTGATGCGCGCCCGCAGCTCGTCGCTCGGCACGGTATCGCTCGCATCCCACAGCTCGGGATTGAGCGTGGGAGCATGCGGATCCACAGCGCAATGCGAACTCGTGTGCTCGTCGCCGATGGGCATATATTCGATAAATCGCAGATGAATAGGGCGGTCGACGGTCAGCCGTGCGAGGGCCGCCACATCCTGGTTGAGCCGGCGCACAACAACGCAGTTGACCTTAACGGGCTCAAAGCCCCAAGCCAGCGCCGCGTCGATGCCAGCCATGGTCTGCTCGAGTCGACCTAGACGCGTGATCTTTCCAAAGAGCGTAGGGTCGAGCGTGTCGAGCGAGATGTTGACGCGGTTAAGCCCGGCATCTTTGAGCTGCGGCGCCAGCTTGGGCAGCAGGGCGCCATTAGTGGTGAGCGAGATGTCCTCGATCTGCGGAATCGCGCGGATGTCGCGAATAAGCGGAATGATACGGCGACTGACCAGCGGCTCGCCACCCGTCAGGCGCACGCGGCGAATGCCCTCCCCCGCCACCAGGCGCACGAAGCGGGCGATTTCCTCGGCGCTGAGCAGCTCATCGTGCGCGCGGGGTGCCACGCCATCGGCCGGCATGCAATAGATGCAGCGGAAATTGCACTTGTCGGTAACGGCAATGCGCAGGTAGTTGATATCGCGGCCAAAGCCGTCATGTTGCACGAGCCCGTCCACGCAGCCCTCCCCTCGCGCGGCGTTTTATTCTTCGGAAAACATAATACCCCACGAGAGAATCATGCCGACACCCGTACGACAGGACAGGTCGCTTCGAGCAAAACGGACTTTCCAAGCCCATCCTCAGCATACAGACCATCACAACATTCGATGCTTTTCCCGTTTTTGGCAAAAAACGTCGAATGTTGTGATGGTTTGCCTGCCCACAGCACCCCGCAGAAGGACCAAAACGCCCCTAAAGGCCGCCGTCCCAGTGCCGAATCACGAATTCTCGTAGGTCGTTCTGACGTTTCTGGAACGCTTCGCTTCGGTCGCACTTGAGACCCATAGCGAGCGCGATGGCGTTCATCGCCCGATGCAATTGCAGCTGGTGGGCAAACTGAGTCCCGGTGAGGACGATCATTCTAAAGCCCAGCGCGCTCAGCACGGTCATACGCTCCGCATCCGACGCGCTGCGCTGTTTATCAAGATGGTCCGAGCCGTTGTATTCAATCCCCGTACCGCTCGCAGGCGCATATACGTCGATCTCGAAATACCCGGCCTTTGCGAGATACTTGAACTCGTTGGGAACATCGACCCGATGGTTGAGCTCGATCTTGGCGTATCCCAGCCCTCCCTGAGAACGTTTTGCTACGACCATGATTGCGGCGGCCGTCTCCATGGGCGACCGTGCGCCATCGTGCACGCGCTTGAGCACGGCGGCCGCGCGTATAGCCCCCTGACGAGATCGGTTCTCATTGCAATAAGCAATCAAGTCGGCAACGGTATACCTCTGCCCCATCTCGATATAATCGCCTGTCGACAGATGATTCAAATGGTATCGGGCACAGATTTCGTAGCCATATTCCAGCTGCTCGGGCTCGCTCATCCACGAACCCGCTTGGACAAAGCACATGGCCTCATCAACCACTAGAAGGCCCTCTGCCACCTCGATAAGATGGCCTGGAGATACCGGCGCCCCAAACACGTGGCACCTAAATCCAGCCGGCGTCGAGCGCTCAAAATCGAAGTTGACGAGCGTGTCGATATGATCGAGCTCTTCTCGTGGAATACCGAGCGAGACTAGATAGCCGGCAACGATCCCAACTGCCGTTGAAGCCCTCAGTCCCTTGGCATCGAGTCCCAATTTGGGCAGGCTCGCGGTCGGCTCCGCCTCGTTAGCAAGCGAGTCCTCATCGTATAGGCTGCTTGCTCGCGAGAGCGGCTCGGACGGGCGCGCCACGTTGTGGTACAGCCAGGCAGTCTTATGGGACAGGACGATCGGCAGGTCCATGAGCCCTCCAATAGAGTCGGATAACCAACCTTATTCCCCTGCCCACGGGTCCGCACACCTTCGTGCACAAGAAAGCGATTCCACCCGGTCGAGTGGCAGAAAAACCATCACAACATTCGATGCTTTTCCCGATTTTGGCAAAAAACGTCGAATGTTGTGATGGTTTGAGGCAGGGTGAGGGGCACGGAGGGGTCAAAGTATCGTGCTCGAACGGGTTAATCCAGCTCTTTTAAGCCATGCGCCAGCTGCCAGTACTCGCCGTGCTGGGCGAGTAGCTCTTCGTGCGTGCCGCGCTCGATGATGCGGCCGTGTTCGAGGACCATGATGGCGTCGGCGTCGCGGACAGTGGACAGGCGGTGCGCGATCATAAACGTGGTGCGACCGCGCATGATGCGGTCCATACCGCGCTCGATGAGCTTTTCGGTACGCGTGTCAATGGAGCTCGTGGCCTCGTCCAGGATGAGCACCGGCGGATCGGCGACGGCCACGCGCGCGATGGCGAGCAGCTGACGCTGACCCTGCGACAGGTTGGCGCCGTCGGCCGTGACCGGTGTGTCGTAGCCCCGCGGCAGGCGGCGGATAAACGAGTCGGCGCAGGCGGCCTCGGCAGCGGCGCGCACCTCCTCGTCGGTCGCGTCGAGCTTGCCAAAGCGGATGTTCTGCGCAATGGTGCCGCTAAACAGGTGCGTGTCCTGCAGCACAATGCCGAGCGACCCGCGCAGGCTGGCCTTGGCAATGTGCTTGACGTCGATGCCGTCGTACGTGATCTCGCCGTCATCGACCTCGTAGAAGCGGTTGATGAGGTTGGTAATGGTCGTCTTGCCGGCGCCCGTGGAGCCCACAAACGCAATCTTTTGCCCCGGCTTGGCAAACAGGTTGAGGTCCGTGAGCACGCGGGCGCCCGGCACGTAGGAAAAGTCCACGGCATGGAAGCGCACGTCGCCGGCAAGCGGGACCAAGCCGCACGTGAGCTCGGTGCCGTCGGCGGCCACCGCGCGGCCCGACTCATCAACGGCTGCCACGTCATGCAGATGCCCATACGCGCCCACGCCCTGGCCCTCGGGAATCTTCCACGCCCACGCGGCGTCGCCCGTCTGCACCAGCTCCACGCAGCCCTCGTCCACCTCGGGCTCAAGGTCCATGGCGGCAAACAGGCGCTCGGCACCGGCCAACGCGTTGAGCAAGAAGTTGCCGAGCTGCGTAAACTGGTTGATGGGCATGGCGGCCTGGCGCACAAAGACCAGGTAGCTCGCGAGCGCACCTACGTCGGCGAGCCCCTTGATGCAGAGCATGCCGCCCGCCACGGCGACGATGGCATAGTTGACGTAGCCAATCACGACGGTCATGGGCACCATGGAGTTGGCATAGCTCACGGCGGCGGTGCCGGTGCGGCGAAGCTCGTCGTTGCGGCAGGCAAAGCCGGCGACATTCGCCGCCTCACGGTTAAAGACCTTGATGACCTTTTGACCCGAGACCATCTCTTCGATATATCCGTCCAGGTCGCCAAGCGATGCCTGCTGGGCAGCAAAGAAACGCTTAGAGCGCGCGCCCGAGTAGCGCGCATACAGCACAATGGCCGCATCGCACACGAGCGTGATGATCGTGAGCTGCCAGTTAAGGATGATGAGCATGGCCGTGGTGCCCACAACCTGAATGGCGGCCTGAATCACGTTGGCAAAGCTGTTGTTGAGCGCCTCGGAGACGGTGTCGACGTCATTGGTGAAAAAGCTCATGATGTCACCCGAGCGCGTGCTGTCAAAATAACTGAGCGGCAGCGTCTGGATGTGCGCGAACAGGTCGCGGCGAATATCGGACACCACGTGTTGGGCCGCGCGCACCATAATCTGCGAGTAGCCCAGGGCCGAAAGCACGCCCGCAGCGTAGATGATCGCCGTCAGGATGACCTGCTTGGCAAGCAGTTCCTCCCCGCCCGTGGCCAAACCGTTAACGATGGGGCGCACCATGTAGGTGCCGGCGAGGCTCGCGATGGCGGCGACAGAGGCGAGCACGCCCACCGCGAGCAACGAGAACTTAGCATGCCCCATGTAGGAGAGCAGGCGGCGCACAGTGCGCTTGAGGTCGGCCGGGCGTGCTTGGGCTGCGGTCTTAGGCATGGCGCTCACCCCCTTCCAAGGGCGATCCGCCAGGGACGGAGGAAAACGGATCATTCGCGCAGCCATCGTCGCTGCCGGCGCCGGCGTCCACGTTCCCCGCAAACTCCATCTGCGAGGCGTAAATCTCCTGGTAGATGTTGTCGCCCGCCAGCAGCTCCTCGTGCGTGCCCACGCCGTGGACACGACCGTCGTCCAACACCACAATGCGATCGGCATCCATGACGCTCGCGATACGCTGGGCGATGATGAGCACGGTCGCATCGGAAATCCGAGCGATGTGCTCGCGAATCTTTGCGTCGGTCGCCATATCGACCGCGCTGGTGGAGTCATCAAAAATGAGCACGCGCGGATGCTTGAGCAGCGTGCGCGCGATGCACAGGCGTTGCTTCTGGCCACCCGAGACACCGGCGCCGCCTTGGCCCAACTCGCCGTCCAGCCCGCCGATGCGATCAAGGAACTCGTCCACGCACGCCGCGCGGCAAGCCGCGAGGAGCTCATCGTCCGACGCCTGCGGATTGCCCCACTGCAGGTTCTCGCGCACGGTGCCCGTGAACAGCACATTCTTTTGCAGCACAATGCCCACAGCGTCGCGCAAGGCGACGAGGTCGTAGTCGCGCACGTCGCGCCCGCCCACAAGCACGGCGCCTTCGGTGGCGTCGTACAGGCGCGCAATCAGCTGCACAAGCGAGCTCTTGCCCGAGCCCGTGCCGCCGAGGATGCCCACCGTCGAGCCGCTCTCGATGCGAAGGTCGATATGCTCGAGCACATCCTCGGCTGCATCCGCGCGGTATTTAAAGGAAACGTCGCGAAATTCGATACTGCCGTCCGCTGGCGCCGCAGTCGCGAGGTCTCCCGCGGGGTTGGCGATAAAGGGCTCCTCATCGAGCACCTCGGCGATACGGCCCACACTCGTAAGAGCGCGCGTGAGCAGCAAAAACACATTGGAAATCATCATAAGCGAGTTCATGATCAGCAGCACGTAGCTCATAAAGCCCGTGAGCGAGCCCACGCCCAGCTTGCCGGCGAGAATCATGCGGCCGCCAATCCACAGGATGGAGAGCGCAGCCACGTACATCGACAGCTGAAACACCGGCAGGTTGAGCACCGCGTTGCCAAAGGTCTTCGTCGCAGTGCGCGCGAGCTCGATATTGACGGTGTCGAACTTGGCCTCCTCGTGCTCGGTACGAACGTAGGCCTTGACGGCACGCACGGCGGTGAGGTCCTCCTGTACCACGCCGTTGAGGTGGTCCATCGAGGTCTGGAGTTGGCGGTAGAGCGGACTGACGCGATAGGTGATGACGCCCAGTACGATTGCCAGCACAGGCAAGATGATCGCAAAGACGGTGGCGAGCGGGCGCGACAGCATCAGCGCGTAGATAAGGCCGACGATAAGCGTCACCGGGCCGCGCACCATAGGGCGAAAGCCGTTGCCCACAGCATTTTGGATAACGGTGATGTCCGTGGTCATGCGGGTGACGAGCGAGCTGGCGTCGTAGTTGTCCAGGTTGCCAAAGGCGAGCGTTTGAATCTTTTTGTACTCGGCCTCGCGCAGGTTAGCGCCTAGGCCCGAGGCAACGCGGGCGGACGTGCGGGCATAACCCAAGCCCAGTACCAGCGAAAGCGCAGCGCACACCAACATGTACGCACCCTGTAGCAGCATGTAGTTGATATCACACGCAGGCACGCCCACATCGATGATGTTGGCCATGATGACCGGGATAAACAGCTCAAGCACCGTCTCGACCGACACAAAGAACACGCCGAGGATGGCATCGCGACGGTATGCCCCTAGATAGGAAAACAGTATTTTGAGATTGCGCACGCAGGTTCAACCCCCATCAAACGTTGTTCGCAAACGCACGTATTATTGCGCGCCGAATAATGGTGTCAAGTATTCCGAAATCGTTTTCTGCAAGGTTAGCGCCGGCGGCGAGTTCTCGTGACGTGTGTCCATATTCACTCGGAATAATGGTGCGCGCGACTTATTTCGCCCCACTGCCAACACAAACCTTGACTCTACAATCGTTATAGGGTTTTCACTACACTGGTAGCTAAACGAACCAAGCCAGAAAGTACCCCGCCCATGGAACACGACCTCACACGCGGCAATGTCCTCAAGACCATCGCGGTCTTTGCCCTGCCCTATATGCTCTCGTACTTTTTGCAGATGCTCTACGGCATGGCCGACCTGTACATGATGGGGCAGTTTAGCGGCGCCGCCGGCATCACCGCCGTGGGCAATGGCGCGCAGACGCTCTATATCATCACTGTGACGCTCGTGGGCCTGGCCATGGGAACGACGGTTATCGTCGGCCACGCCGTGGGCTCACGCCGCTTCGACCGCGCCGAGACCGCCATCGGCAACACCATCACGCTCTTTATGGGCGTCTCGGTGGTACTGGCTGCTGTCCTGCTTGCGCTGTGCCCGCAAATCGTGGCGCTCATTGGCACGCCGCCCGAGGCAGTCGAAGGCACCGCCGCCTACCTGCGTATCTGCTTTGTCGGCATTCCGTTTATCGCCGCATACAACATTCTTTCGGCCATCTTTCGCGGGCTGGGCGATTCGCGCTCGCCTATGTACGTGATTGGCGTGGCATGCATCATCAACATCGCACTCGACTTTCTATTTATCGGCCACATGGGGCTCGGCCCCGTGGGCGCGGCGCTCGGCACGGTGACCGCGCAGACGGCCAGCGTTGCCCTCGCACTCGTGTGGCTTAAGAGCCGCCGCACGAACATCCATGTTAAGCGCAGCGACCTGCGCCCCCAGCCCGAGGTGCTCGGCAGCATCCTTAAGATCGGCGTGCCCGTGGCCGTGCAGGACGGCTGCATTCAGGTGGCGTTTATGTTTATCACCGTCATCGCCAACCACCGCGGCCTGGTCGACGCCGCCGCCGTGGGCCTGGTCGAGAAGATGATCAGCTTTTTGTTCATTGTGCCGAGCTCCATGGGCGCCACCGTCAGCGCGCTCACGGCGCAAAATGCCGGCGCGGGCAAGGGCGACCGCGCGCGTCAGGTGCTCAAAGATGCCATGACCATCTCGGTGGTGTACGGCTGCCTGATCACGGCGCTGATGTGGCTGGTGGCGCCGGCGTTTATCGGCTTTTTTGCCAAGGACCCCGCGGTGGTCGCGGCCGGTACCGGCTATATGCACAGTTATATTTTCGACGCAATCTTTGCCGGCATCCACATTTGCTTTAGCGGCTTTTTCGCTGCGTATAGCAAGAGCTACATCGGCTTTGTGCACAACGTACTGGCCGTGGCGCTCATTCGCGTGCCCGGCGCCTGGCTGCTGTCGAATGCCTATTCCAACACGCTGTTTCCCATGGGCATCGCCTCGCCGTGCGGATCGATTTTGTCGGCAGTCATCTGTGTTGTCGCGTTTACCGTGCTCAACCGGCGCGGGACTTTTGACAAGTTGGCAGCATAGCGGGGCGACGCGAAATCGCCCTTATCGACGACATCATCAGCGACGACCCCACAACCTACGTGACGCAGATCACGGTGCCTGTATCGCTAGGCTAGACCGAGCCTCGTCTCCAGCTCGGTCAACGCCTCAAAAGCATCACGAGACACACCTGCCGAGCGCTCACGTTCCGCAATGCGAATTCGCGCCATCAGGTGCTCTTTTGCCTGCCCTTGGGCGTGCTTCGTGCGCCCTTCCGCCTGCGAGCAATTGCGATTCTCTATATCCATTACGCCTCCGGCACCTCACCGGTCGCAAGAATCTGCTCGAGGGCATCCTCATCCAGCACGGGCACGCCCAGCTGTTCAGCCTTGGTGAGCTTGGAGCCCGCTTTGGGACCGGCGACCAGATAGCTCGTCTTCTTTGAAACACTTCCCGAAACCTTGGCGCCGAGCACCTTGAGCGCCGCGCCCGCCTCGTCGCGCGTGCGGTTGACAAGCGTGCCGGTGAGCACGAAGGTCAGGCCCGCGAGCGGCTGTGCGTCGGCGAGCTCGCCCGCCACGCCAGCGTCGGCCGCGGCTTGCGCGTGCGCGGCGCCCAAGTCGACCTCGAGCGACAGACCCGCCTGACGCAGGCGCTCCAGCACGGCGAGGTTCTCGGGCACGGCCAGGAACTGTTTGACGCTCGCCGCAATCTTGGGACCAATGCCCTCGCACTCGGCAATGTCCTCTTCGCTCGCCAAGATGAGCTTGTCAATCGACAGGAATCGCTCGGCGATGACCTCGCCCACACTCTTGCCCACATGGCGGATGCCCAGGGCAAACAGCACGCGACCGAGCGGCTGGCTCTTGGACTTGTTGAGCTCGGCGATGATTTTCTCGGCCGTCTTGAGGCCCACCGGGATGGGGTCGCCCTTCTTGACACCCTTTTTGCTGTTGGAACTGGCATAGGTGCGCCCCGTGTCCAGGCCTGCGATGTCGTCGACCGTGAGCTGGTAGAAGTCCGCGACATCGTGGATCAGGCCAGCGGCGATCATCTTGTCGACGATCTCGTCGCCCAGGCCGTCGACGTCCATGCAGCCGCGGCTCACCCAGTGGAGCAGGCGCTCCTTGAGCTGCGCGGGGCAATCGATGGAGACACAGCGGTAGGCAACCTCGCCGTCCTCGTGGACCACGGGACTACCGCACACGGGGCAGACCTCGGGCATGTGCCAGTCGACCGAATCAGCCGGGCGCTTGTCGAGTACCGGGCCCACGACCTCGGGGATTACGTCGCCCGCCTTGTGCACGATGATAGTGTCGCCCTCGCGCACGTTTTTGCGATGGATCTCGTCGATGTTGTGCAGCGTGGCGCGCGCGATGGTGGAGCCGGCGACTGTCACCGGGTCGAACTCGGCGACCGGCGTGAGCACACCGGTGCGGCCCACCTGGATGCGAATTTCGCGCAGGACGGTCTGCTTTTCCTCGGGCGGGAACTTAAAAGCAATGGCCCAGCGCGGTGCGCGGGCGGTAAAGCCCAGGTCGAGCTGCTGCTGGAAGCTATCGACCTTTACGACCACGCCGTCGATGTCGTAATCCAGGTCGCCGCGGTGCTCGAGCGCTTGGGCACAGAACTCGTGAACCTCGGTCGGCGTAGCGCAGCGTGCCACGTTGGGGTTGACGCTAAAGCCGGCGCCACGCAGCCAGTCGAGGAACTCGCGCTGGCTGTGGACGTGCAGCGGGTCGGTATCGGCGATGGCATAGATAAAGGTGGCAAGATCGCGGCGCGCCGTGATCTTGGGGTCTTTTTGGCGCAGGCTACCGGCGGCGGCGTTGCGCGGGTTGGCGAAGGGATCGCGACCCTCGGCATCGGCCTCTTCATTCAGACGAACAAAGCTGCCCTTAGGCATGTAGACCTCGCCGCGCACCTCGATGGCGCGCTCGCGGTCGACACCCATGTGGGCGAGCGCCGGCTCGGACAGGTGCATGGGCACATCCTTGATGGTGCGCACGTTGAGCGACACGTCCTCGCCCGTGGCGCCGTCGCCACGTGTGGCCGCGCGTACGAAGGTGCCGTTTTGGTAAGTAAGGGCCACGCCCAGGCCGTCGATCTTGAGCTCGCAGGTATAGGTGACGCTACCGGCACCGAGCGCGTCCTCAGTGCGCTGGAGCCATGCGTCGAGCTCGTCCAGATCCATGGCATCGTCCATGGAATACATGCGTGCCATGTGCGTGACCGGCGTAAACTGCTCGCTCACGTAGCCGCCCACGCGCTGGGTGTAGCTGTCGGGCGTCACCAAATCGGGGTAGGTCGCCTCGATTTCCTGCAGCTCAACGAGCATTTTGTCAAAGGCGGCATCCGTGATCTCGGGCGCATCGAGCATGTAGTAGCGATAGGCGTGGTAATCGAGCTCGTGGCGCAGCTCGGCCGCACGTGTTGCCGCCTGGGCACGGGCATCGGTCGGTGCGGTGGCTTCCGCGGTCGTGGGCGTTTCGGTATCGATGTCCACGCCGTCACCAAACAGGCTCGATTGCTCCATAGCGGCACTCCTTCGCTCAATTTCAAACGGATACAAGAGTACCACCGGTCGCAATGGGGCCGGATAGCCCTTTCAAACCGCACCGAATCGGCAGCCAACGAACCGGACTGGACAGTTAGTTCAGATACGTATAAATCCTAGAGCTGGATCAGGCACGAACACCTCCGTTTCGACTAATTTGGGCTCCTCGAGACCATGTAAACGTCCCACTCTCCCTTCCAAACGCCCATCCGAGCCCCATCCCAATCAACAACTGCTCAAAACGTATCCCAAGCTGCTCCAGATTTATACGTATCTGAACTAACTGTCCAGACCATTACGAACCAGGCCTCTTGTCAGCCCCAAGTGATCCGTTTTCCTCCGTCCCCAACGGATCAATGAGAAAAGAGGGGCTGTCCCGCGTTGATGGGACAGCCCCTCTGGCTTCGGTATGTGCGATACGGCTCGTTAGTAACCCTGGCCGTAGCCCTGACCCTGGCCCTGCTGGCCCAACAGCTCCTCCAGGTACTGGCGCAGCTGCTCGTCGGTAATACCGCCGTTGCCGGTGTCGGTCGCGCTGTCATCCTGCTGCTGGCTCTGCAGCTCCTCGTCAGAACCCAGCTCGACCGTGACCTTCTTCTCGTCCTTGCCGCGCATGAGCGTGATCTCGACTTTCTCGCCCACCTCGTGGCTGCGCAGCGCAATGATCAGGCCATCGGCACTCGTAATCTCATCGTCTCCCAGCTTGGTAATGACATCGCCCTCTTGGATGCCAGCCTTGGCAGCAGGACCGTCCTCGACGACGCTCGCCACATACGCGCCGCTGTCGGTACTCAGCTTGTTGGTGCGGGCGTTGAGCGCATTGACACTCGAAAGCGTGGCGCCCAGATACGGATGAACCGGCGTCTTGCCGTCGATAATTTGGTCGGCGATGTTCTTGGCGTAGTTGACGGGAATGGCAAAGCCTACGCCCGAGCTGGAGCCCGAGTAGCTCTCGATGAGCGAGTTGATACCCACGAGCTCGCCGTTGTCGTTGACAAGCGCGCCGCCGGAGTTGCCCGGGTTGATGGCGGCATCGGTCTGGATCATGTTGGCGTAGATGGTGTTGCCGCTGGTAGAGCTCATGGCCGTGGAGCGATAGAGCGCCGAGACGATACCCGTGGAGACAGACTGCTCGTTGCCGAACGGCGAACCGATCGCCATGACCCACTCGCCCACGTTGAGCTTGGAGGAATCACCAATCTCGATCGGCGTGAGCTTGGAGGCGTCGGCGTCCTTGAGCTTGATGACAGCCAGGTCGCTCGAGGCGTCGTTGCCCACGAACTCGGCCTCATAGGTAGTGCCGTCGTCCATGGTCACCACGTACTGGTCGTAACCATCGACCACGTGGTTGTTGGTGAGGATGTGGCCCTCGGTATCGAGCACCACGCCCGAACCGACGCTGCCCGAGCTATCCGACTCATCGGCAGACTGCGAAAGCGAGCCATTCTGGCTACCGCTCGAAGTGGCGGTGATGGAAACGACGGAAGGCAGGGCCTTGGCAGAAACGGCCTCGGCCAGCGTGGTGTCCTCGGAGTCGATGGTGATCTTTTGCGTCGATGAACCCGAAGCACCTGCCGTCACGGCGTTCCTGCCGCCGCCGATATCGAGCGTGCCACTCATAATGAGCGCGATGACCAGCAGGGCGCCGCAGGCACAGCCGGCGAGTGCCGTAATAAAGATCGGCAGCTTTTTGGTCTTGGTCTTGACCACCGTGTGCTTGTTTACAACCTGCTGACCGCCCAGCGGCTGGCCGGTCTGTGTATCGTAAGCCTGCACGTAGGGAATGTTACTGCCGGCAGGCGTCGACTCCACCTGCACACGCGGCTGCTGCTGGGTCTCGCCGGCGTTGCCCGCATCCTGGGGGTGCTGGGAATCGTACTCGCTCATAGCTGCGATCCTTTCGTCAAATAACCAAAGGCCCGCCAAACATGTGGCGGGCCATCATTGTTCACGTTGAGTTGTACCCCAAGCTGGGCAGTCCCGAGCACTAGATGCCAAGATTTCAGCTTTGCTTAAGTAATGACATGCTTATAAGCCAATTCGTTTTATGCCGTCATGGCTATTCGATATAACAGTCGATAGCAAAACTATATGTTGAATCGTTAATAAAGTCCGTAATCGTCGCACCCATGCCTGATCCGCACGTCCACTTATCTTTCTCCGCGTCGTATGGCGTTGGCCCCCACCCCGTTTCATATGATGCTTCGCTTTCCGTGAAGTTATTCATCACGTATTTATCCTTCTGCATGAGCGCGTACCAAGCGTTTGCATACATCACAAGCGGATCGGTTTGGACTATCGAGTACTTTCCGGAACGAATCTCAATTTCTGTTTTATCGTTAAAATAAGCGACCGTGAGCTCAATCTTGGCAAGCAGCGGCAACGTTTCATCTGATTCCCTCTGGATTGTTATGACATCACCGGCCATAGCGTCCGCAGACACAATTTCGCTCTCTGGCGTGAAAATAGTCTCTCTGCTTCTTGTTCGCGTTTTTTCATTGCCATTTTCATCTCTGACCACCGTGTCGACCACGAGCGTCAATCGCTTCCGAGCGTCCGGCAACTCCACGGCTTCTGCCATCCCAGCTCGCATCAAAATAGGAGCCCCTGCCATCAGACCTAAAAACTGCTTTCTATCAATCATTCTTCATTCCCCTTGTCTACTTTATTTGACTTTCTCAGCTGAATGGGGATACAGAACAGTCCCGTCAAGTTCCTTATCTTCCACAAAAACTAGAATCCATTTATCACCTGCTTTCAACCCTGAGACATATCCGGAACTTGACTTACGGCGCATATCGATTTTCTTACGGCAACCACTTGGCATAAGCGCCTCAAATTGCCCGTTATGAACATCCGACAGCGTCTGTACTTCAACTGAAATATGTTCGTCATCTTTTCCACCAACGACCGAGGGGCTCGGTTGATAGGCCGCGACAACCAATATCCCAAGAAATGCGCAAAGAAGCCCCAGCGTTTTACGTATGTGCTTTCTATCATCTTCGCCGTCACTCTCCACAATACGTCCCTTCATGCGATATATAAATCGTTGTGTCATATGGAAGAAAACGCAGCTGATTGAACCAACCGTCCCAGACAACAAGCATATATTTCTTATCATTTGAATATGTATTATGCATAGCAACATATCCCGCAACAGCCATCGCATGAGCGTCATGGCTTGACCTGAGAGTCCCAGAAAAAATACTGAGATTTCCAGAATCTGCAGTTGCCCTGAAAGAATCCCAAGATGGATACCAAGCAAATGATGTCTCAAGCCTTTTCCCGCGCCTAGCACAGAACTCCTTAATAGCCGGGGCAGCATTTGGAGATGGAGTCCTTCCTTGGGTAAAGTAAAGGCCCGTAGCTTGATCGAATGACTTATTTGGATCGCCGGATGTTCCCGATAACTGCCAAAGCTCATGATATAAGTCTGGCAATTTGAGCCGGTTTAGCGTTACATAATGGCTGCTTACCGCAAACATTGCAGACACATCGCAAGCATAGGTCCCCGTTTCTTTAATAACCTCTGATTGTGTAGGCGTTATCATCCCTGAAATTGTTTTACTTGCGTCAATGACATATCCTTGCTTATACAGGTCTTTGGGCGATACGAAAACATCCTCGAACCTGCCTGGAGATCCGCTGCGGCTATTTCCCACAGAAAACACCGCTGTTGACCGGCATCCCTTCTCATCTAAAACAACGTTATTATCCAGATCTGCAATACCAAAAGACAGCTCGTCAAATTTCAAAGCAACGATGTCATCTTGGGATGCGAGAAGAGCTATTTCATCGCTTGTATTCTCAATGGGCATAGGGGCGTTCGGAGCCAAGCAGTATTCGCTGATCCACCAAGATCGCTCTGAATCAAATACGACGTAGCCATAGTTAACGTCATCCCGCTTCGCGCGAACGATATACCCGATTGATTCCCCATCGGAATTCACCATTTTTACTGAGTCACAAGCGGTCACCGGCTCATCCGATACGTCATCAAAGAAAGCTTGCGCTTGCTCCACAGCTATTTGCGGTGTGACACGAACCAAGTCGTCGTCTCCAAAAACCAACCTTGGAGACATCAGGGCGGCAAGCAATACTAGGAATCCGACAATCACCTTTCTCGAATAACGCATTTCTTCCTCCATCCGTGCAGTAGGGAGATACGGTAACTAAATGATATTCGTGAGATAGTGTTATACGTTTGATACTGTTTTTACTGACCCACTTTAAATCGGTGAAAGGTCTTCTTTTTCGCCCTAAACGAGAAAAGGGCACTGGAGAAATCTCCGGTACCCTCACATTCCTCTATTTACTTGCTAGTCCTTAAACAGATAGCCCACGCCGCGGACGGTGGTGATGTGCGCCGCGATCTGCGGGCCCACCTTGGAGCGGATGCGTCGGATGTGCACGTCGACGGTGCGCGTGCCGCCGCAGTACTCAAAGCCCCACACGCGGTGCAGCAGCACCTCGCGGCTGTAGGCGCGGTTGGGGTGCGTCGCCAAAAAGCTCAGCAGCGAGTACTCCATCAGCGTCAGGTCGATAGGCTCGTTATCGAGCGTCACCTGGTAGGTGGCCAGGTTGATCTCGAGGTTATCGATGTTGAGCACATCGTCGGCGGTGACGGTCTCCTCCTCGCCCATCAGGCGCTGCGCACGAGCCTTGAGCTCGTTGGGCGTCGCCGTGGGGCACACAAAGTCGGCATGCGCGTGATTGGGCAGGCGCAGGGTGCCGAGCGCCTCATCGTCGACGATCACCAACATGGGGACGCCGCCGCGATCGTCAAGCCACTTGGCAATCTGATCGATGCGGTCGCTGCGGATGCCATCGGAATCGAGGATCAGCAGGTCAAAGTCGTGCGCCGCAGTCGGCGAATCGGGGGTGGCCAGGCTCACCTCGACCCCCAGGGTGGTCGTCAAGCTGCGGGCAAACTCGTGGAAGCGCGTCGTGCGCGCCATGAACAGGGCACTCTTTTCGGACATATCGGCCTCCAAAGAAATGAGCTCAATCGTACTGGAACAAGCCAGCGCGATTAGGAGTTCGCCAGGTAGTGCTTGATCTCCCACTCGGTGATCGTAGACTCAAACTTATGCCACTCGTCGCGCTTCTTTTTGAGGAAGAAGCTGTGGATATGCTCGCCGAGGGCATCCTTCATAAACTGCGAGTCCTCAAACACGTCGAGTGCCTCTTTAAGCGAGCGCGGCAGCGGCGTGTAGCCGGCCTCGAGCATCTGACGGTCGGTGAGCTTGAGCGTCTCGGCCGTGGCCTCGGGCGGGAGCTCCAGCTTGCGCTCGATGCCGTCGAGACCAGCCGCCAGCGTGACGGCGTTGACCAGGTACGGGTTGGCCATGGGGTCGGGACTGCGCAGCTCGATGCGCGTGGACAGCTGCTTGCCGGGTTTGTAGACCGGGATGCGAACCATGCTCGCGCGGTTGCGCAGGCCCCACGTGGCGTACTGCGGCACGGAGTCGCCGCCCGTGGTGATGCGCTTGTACGAGTTGACCGTGGGGTTGGTGATGGCGCTGATCTCGCGCGCGTGCGCCAGGATGCCGGCCATATAGTGCTTGGCGATATCGGAAAGATGGTACTTCTCGTCGTCCTCGCCCCAAAAGACATTGTTGCCGTCGTGGTCGAATAGCGACTGGCACAGGAACATAGCGCTGCCGTCCTCGCCCGCCAACGGCTTGGGCATAAAGGAGGCGTGGCACCCGCTCTCGTAGGCCTGCTGCTTAATGATGAGTTTGGCCGTGGTGATGGCGTCGGACATGCTTAAGGCCTCGGCGTGGCGCAGGCTCATGCCGTGCTGCGAGCGGCCGGCGGCGTGGAAGGTGTACTCCACGGGTACGGACATCTTCTCGAGCGTGAGGACCGTGTTGCGGCGCAGGTCGCGAGCGGCATCGCTCACCGAAAGATCGAAGTAGCCCACGTTGTCGAGCGGCTCGGGGGTGTGCTCGTCGGGGAAGTAGTAATACTCCAGCTCGGCGCCCACGTTGAGCAGGTAGCCAGCCTTCTCGGCCTTATAGAACATGCGGCGCAACGCATCGCGCGGATCGCCGGCGAAGGGCTTGCGGTCGGGGGTGCACACATCGCAGAACACGCGGGCGACGCCGTTGTGGCTCGGGCGCCACGGCAAAATCTGAAAGGTCGAAGCATCGGGAAACGCCAGCATGTCGGCTTCCTCGGGCGTGGCAAAGCCCTCGATGGCGGAGCCGTCAAAGCCAATACCCTCCTCAAAAGCGACCTCGAGGTCCTCGGGGCTAATGGCAAAGTTCTTGAGGCGGCCGAGAATGTCGACAAACCACAGACGCACAAAGCGGATGTCACGCTGCTCTACGGAGCGGAGTACGTAATCGATGTTCTGCTGGTTCATGTCGCTCCCCTTTCTTTCGGGCGGGTTTCGACTGGTCTATATCGCAGATACTATCGCAGAAAAATGTTTCCGCAGGGTTAAAGCGTATCAAGTGCTCAAAAAACGTGTGCGAACAGGCCGTTGCGAACGAGCGGTTAGCGCGAGGTCGATGCGCGGTGTTCGATGTGGCCGGGGATCTCGATGCGTTTGGGCGCCAGCTTTGCGGCCTCGCCCACGGTGGTGGTAACGACGTCGATGCGCTCGGAAAGGCGCTCGACTACGCGCTCGGCAATGGTGAGGGTGTCCTGCGCGGCCGTGGTAACGCCGCCAAAGAGCACATGGTTCCAGGGGTAGTCGTCAAACGTCGCGATCTTGAGCCCCGCCGGCAGCGAGGGACCAAGCTGCGCCAGCGCCTCGGTCAGACGCAGGAAAACCAGGCCGTTGACGGCGATAAGGCCGAGCCTTTTGCCCGCGTAGTCGCGGATGGTCTTGTCCAAACGGCCAACGCCCGTGGCGCCACCGTCGGCCAGGGTGACGACCTCGCCCGCAAGGCCGCGGCGCGAAAGCTCGTCGGTAAAGGCCTCGGCGCGCTCTCGACGCACGGGGCTATCGTCGCTTGCCTCGGTGAGCAGGCACAGACGCTCGCTGCCCGCAGCTGCCAAGGCGTCTACCAAGCCGGCGACCAGCTCACGGTTGTTAGATGTCACCAGGTCAACACCGCCGTCGGCAACGTCGCGGTCGAGCAGCACGACGGGCAGACGTCCCGCTGCCGCGGCGATCGCCTCGTCATTGCCTCCGCAGGTGTTGACGACCAGGCCGTCCACGCCGGCATCGATAAGTCTGGTGAGCGACTCCGCTTCCTTAGCGGGGTCGTTGCCGCTAATGGCCGTCATGAGCGAGCAGCCGCGCGCCGCGGCGCTGGCGGAAAGGCCCTCGAGCATGGCGCTCGAGAACGGGTTGGCGATGTCAGCCAGAATCACACCGATGAGGTTCGTACGCGAGCTGCGCAGATTGCGCGCGGCGGCACGTGGGCGATAGCCGGTGCGCTCGATAACCGCCGCGATGCGAGCACGGGTCTCCTCGGTCATTTGCCCGGGGCGGTTGTTGAGATAGCGCGAGACCGTGGCCGGGCTCACGCCCGCCTCGGCGGCAATGTCCTTGATTCTCATCTGCGCCATAGCGCACCCCGTTTCCCAATGTCGGCAGTCTGAGCCATTTTAGGCATTTTTTAAAAATCTCGGTTGCAAAACGCTGTAGGTGAGTATACTACAACTCGAAACGAAACCGATTTCGTAAATCGATTTCGGCGAGCGTTGGCACGCAGGTGCAAAGACGCACCCTACCGTCTTGGCACCTGCGTGCCAACGCCATATCAAAGGTGTACGCACGAGTAAAAGGAGCTGCGCGACCATGGGTAAAACGGTTCTTACCTTCGGCGAGATCATGATGAGACTCTCACCCAAAGACCACCTGCGTATTGAGCAGGCAACCGAGTTTGACGTCCGCTACGGCGGCGCCGAGGCCAACACTGCGCTTTCCCTGGCCTACCAGGGCGACAAGGCCGCTTACGTCTCCGTTGTCCCGGCCAACCGTCTGGGCGAGTGCGCCCTGCGTTCGCTGAAGGCCTACGACGTCGACACCACGCGCGTCGTGCGTCAGGGCGACCGTCTCGGCTCCTATGTGTTTGAGGTCGGTGCCTCGCAGCGCGGCAACGGCTGTGTCTACGACCGTAAGTTCTCTGCCATCAACATGGCCAAGCGCGACGTCTTTGACTGGAACGAGATCCTCAAGGGCATCGATGTCTTCTACTTTTCCGGCGTGACGCCCGCCGTCTCCGATGAGATGGCCGCTGCCTGCAAGGATGCGCTCACCACCTGCCGCGCCAAGGGCATCACCACCGTGTGCGACGTGAACTATCGCGGCAAGATGTGGTCGCCCGAGAAGTCGCAGGACACCATGAAGGAACTCCTGCCGCTCGTCGACATTTGCATCGCCAACGACGAGGATGCGCCTGCCGGCCTCGGCATGACCTGCGTCTCTGGTTCCCTCGCCCACGGCATCGAGGAGCGCGACACCTACGTCGAGATGGCCCGCCAGATTTGTGCCGAATACGGCTGCAAAAAGGTCGCCTCGGTCGTCCGCAACATCTCCTGCGTTGAGCGCTCCATCTGGATGGGCATGCTCTTTGACGCCGAGAGCGGCGAGCACTGGTTCTCCCCTGCTCACGACGTACACGTGCTCGAGGGCGTTGCCGCCGGCGACGCTTTCAACGCCGGCCTCGTCCATGCCCTCATCAACGACTTTGACCCGCAGGACGCCGTCAACTATGCGATTGCGGCTTCGATCCTCAAGCTCACCATCAAGGGCGATTCCAACTTGGTGACCGCAGGCGAGATCGCAGCCGTGGCATCCGCCGCCGACGGTGGCACCCGCGTCGCGCGCTAGTCCGTCTCCATTCCGCGGGCCGCAGCTTTCCAATCCCATACCCCTGCGGCCCGCTCCCCGATTCCTCCAGCCGGGCAAAACCACCAGTCCCATTCCGGTTTTGCCTGGCATTCCCTACATGACTGGTCGAGCAGCCGGTTTTGGAATTGCTTGAACCCCAAGCGGTGCCTCCGATAACCAATCCAAAATCGGCTCCTGACCAGCACATTTGGTAATCACGCGCCCATGCGCGCCACACATCGAAAGGAACATCATGTTCGATCAGTTCTACACCACGCTTGAGTCCCTGGGCATCGTGCCGGTCGTTGTGCTCGACAAGGTCGAGGACGCCGCCCCGCTCGCCCACGCTCTTATGGCGGCTGGCATGAAGTCCGCCGAGGTCACCTTCCGCACCGTCTGCGCCGCCGAGTGCATCGCCGCTATGGCCGAGGCCGAGCCCGAGATGTGCGTTGGCGCCGGCACTGTCCTGACCGTCGAGCAGGTTGAGCAGGCCCGCGCCGCCGGTGCCAAGTTCATCGTCTCCCCGGGTTACAACGAGGACGTCGTGAAGCATTGCATCGACATCGAGCTGCCCGTCCTTCCCGGCACCGTGACCCCCTCCGAGGTCACCGCAGCCGAGAACCTGGGCCTCAAGGTCACCAAGTTCTTCCCCGCGTCCCAGTATGGCGGCCTGAACACCATCAAGGCCCTCGCCGCTCCGTTTGTCGGTCACCGCTTTATGCCTACCGGCGGCGTGAGCACCGCCAACGTCGAGGAGTACCTGAGCTCCTCCGCCATCATCGCCTGCGGTGGCACCTGGATGGTCAAGCCGGCCCTGTTTGCCGACGGCGACTTCTCCAAGGTCGAGCAGATCGCCCGCGAGGCCATGGACGTCGTCAAGAAGGTCCGCGGCTAGGTTTAGCTCTCTATCGTGAAAGGGGGCGTGCCCTAGACCTCGCCCCCTTTCTTTTAAAGCGGCTCGGAAGCGCGCCGTTTCCGTCACGAACAAGAACCAAAACCGTCTTGTATGCTGATAGAACGTGACGGAAGCGACACGCCTCCAAGCCGCTTTGCCTACTCGGCTGGCCGTCGCGCTCAACTAAGCCACTTCGACAAAAGCCGAGCCACCAAAACAGCTGCGGTGCCGTCTGGAGGAATGGACCCTTGCTTCCGGTCTTTTCCTCCAAGCGGCGCCGCAGCTTTTTCGTGCCCCGATGTGCCCCGTCACTTGCGGTGGAATAGGGACTGTTTGCGCCACCTAGGCCGCAAAACAGTCCCTATTTCACCGCAACTTATATGGGGATTGATTAGATGAACGAGTCTTTGGACAGCTCAAAATAGTCAGGATGTAAGGCGATAACCGGGCCCTGCTCCTCGGGCATCAGGTGCAGGTGTGTCTCGGCCAGATAGCTCGCCGTGTCGGTATCGCCCTTTTTAATGGCCTCGAGAATTCGGCGATGCTGCCGACGAATCGGCTCCCAATCCAGATCCTGAGAGACCATACGCAACCAGTTGTATCGCTCAAAATGCGTATTGACGCTCTTCATCCAATCCCACAACATGTGGCGGCCGGCAATCTCAAAACACGTCTCATGGAACAGGTTGTCCAGATCGAAAAAGCGACGCGTTTCGCTATGGTCGAGCGACTCGGACTCGGCAAGAATCTGCTCGAGCCGATGCTTTTGCTCGGGCGTGGCGGCCGAACAGCATTTAATAAGCACGCTTCTCTCGAGCTTCTCACGCAAGAAGCAGGCGTTTTCGGCGTGTTCCATGCTGATCTTAGAGACGTAGGTGCCGCTTTTGGGGCGCGTTTCCACCAGCTCCTGCTCACGCAGGCGTACAAAGGACTCGCGAATGGGCGTGCGCCCGATTCCCGTCTCCTTTTCCAGACCAATCGCCGAAAGGCGCGTGCCGGGCTTGAGCTCGGCATAGATGATCTTGGAGCGCAATGCGTTGTATGCCTGATCTTGCAGGCTCTGATAATGCTGGTGTTGTTCCATAAAGCCCTCGGATAAGTCCTCGGTTAGTCGAATACCACCATGCAATACTATCGCATCCCCCGCCCCCTTATAAGTTGCGGTGGAATAGTTCCTGCTCAAGGCCTTCAGCAGCAAAAACAGGAACTATTCCACCGTAACTACAGCCAACGAGTTGTTGCGATTAGGTGAACGTTCACCTTTTTATTGTTTTTCTCTTCGCAAATAAAATCCCGTGCGTATACTTAGGCTCAAACGAAACCGATTTCGTTGAGCGTGGGCAATAGGATGCTAAGACGCATCCTACCATCTTGGCATCTTATCGCCCACGCAATGCCATTTGCTTTCTTCCCGTCTCGTTGGACCTTTAGTCCCATTCCGGCACAGCGAGACACTTCCTAGACGACTGACCGTGGGGCCGGCTTTTCTGCTTTTGCAGCAGTGCCTCCGATAACCCTCTTTTGCCGGCCCGGGTCAGCTTTTTCACACAACCGAAAGGACGGGTAGCAACATGCGACCGCTCATCATCATGCATGGCGAGAACATCGACTGGTGCCATACCGTCATCAGAATGCTGATGTATCTGGTGGGCGTTGCAGTACTGGCACTCGGTATGAGTCTCCAGACGGCATCCGGCCTGGGCGTCGCCGCGCTCACGTGCTTTGCCACAACCCTATCCATGCTCACTGGCAAGACGCTCGGCTTTTGGATCACCGCAACCTACGTCGCCTACATCGTGGCGCAATTAGCCATCTTGCGAAGCGAGTTCCAGCCGCGCATCCTGCTCGAGTTGTTCTTCTCAACGCTGATTGGCGGCTTGACCGACCTCTTCATGGCGGTCAACCCACTGCATCCCACGGCACTCCCCACACAGATTGCGACCATGCTGCTCTCCCTCGCTGTCACCGCATTTGGCGTAAGTCTCGTCGTCAACATGGGCGTTGTCCCCAACGCGCCCGACGGCTTGGTGCAAGTCATTGCCGAAAAGCTTAAACGCCGCTTTGGTGACGTAAAAGTCGTGTTTGATTGCTCACATGTCGCCGCCTCGCTCGCGTTGTCGCTGATCTTTATGTACAACCTGGGCGGCTTTGGCGTCACGACCGCCATCTCGGCACTGTTCCTGGGCCATGTCATCAACGTCGCCAACAAGCTGTTCGCCCAGCGCTTTATCCGCGCGGCATTCGGAAAATAGCACCACCGTAAGAACCCGCGAACAGCGCTATACGTTGCTATATCTCACCATACTTTGCTATATCTTGCTATACTTTGCTATATCTTGCTATATCTTGAGCAAAGGTGGCTCACATGCAAACAAACCCTTTTAAGCCCACAGCAGGTAAAACACCTCCCACGATTATCGGCCGCGAAGATGTGCTCGAAGAATTCAATGAGGGCCTCGTCAACGGGCCTGGTGCCCCGGGGCGCCTAATGCGCATAGCCGGCGTCCGTGGAACGGGCAAGACGGTCCTCCTTGACGAGTGCTCACGTTTGGCGCAAAGCCGTGGCTGGACGGTCATAAAAGAGGTCGCAACCGAGGGACTTTGCCAACGCATTCTCGAACAGCTGCAGCCCAAATTCCAGGCCAAACACGCCAGATTTGAGCCCACCGTAGCTGGCATATCCATCGGCAGCATAGACATTGAGCGAATCGGTCCATCGCTACGCGACGCCATGAGACAGACAATATCCAAGAATGAAAATGGCCTGCTCATCACTCTCGACGAGGTTCAAGACGCAGAGCTCGATGAGGTCCGAACGCTCTCCATTGCGATTCAGCAGGTTATCGGCGAAGACCTTGATATCGCCTTTGTTTTTGCGGGGCTGCCTTCGATGATTGAAAGCATCATCAACGGAAAGACACTTACGTTTTTGCGCCGTGCCCTCCCCTTTGACCTGAAGGCTGTGGCAGTAACCGAAGTGTCGTACTCCCTCGAGGAAACCATTGAAGCGTCTGGCATGGAGTTGCAGCCAGGTATTGCCGGCCAACTTGCCGAGGCAACGCAAGGTTATCCTTTCATGATCCAACTCGTTGGATACTACGCATGGCAGTTGGCAAGACGCGCACATACACCGATTATTGGAGAAGAAGAAGCCGAGCGCGGCATTGCAACGGCACGCGAACGCTTCTGTGCCATGGTGATTGAGCCCGCGCTACAGCGCATTCCGCCCACGTGCATCGCTTATCTGCTGAGCATGGCATCTTTGGGGCAGACGAGCTCGACCAGCATGGTTGCCGATGCCCTAAACAAAACGCCTCAACAGGTGAGTTCCGTCCGCAGCCGCCTGTTAAGAGAATCGATTATCGAGGCTCCCTCGTACGGCAAGGTCTCATTTGCCATCCCCTACATGCGCGACTACCTCTACGAGCACAAAGCCGAACTGGAAGTTGAACTGTAGAAACGGCAACTGCCCTGCAAGACGAAAACCGTTTTCGTACGGATTAAAGCAGACGTAAACGATTTTCGTCTTGATTTGCGTACGGAATTAAGACGTAAATTGCGCTTTCGTACGCTTATTACCAGACGCAAATTGTTTTCGTCCGGCCATGCGTCCCCAATCTAGACGAAAAGAGCCCCGAGCTCGTATTGAACTGCATCCCAATTCTTGGACGGGCGCCGATGCCCTGATCTCTGCCATGTCGAGGTGCGAGATCAAATCCTTGGCGCGCTCGCCGGAGTGGTATGCCTTGTTCGGCGCCACCTTCCTGTAGAGCTTCTTGAGCTTCGTCTTCCCCTTGTTGCCCGGCGGCATCTCCGTCTCAGGTGGCAGCCCTAGGAAGGACAGGACGCCGGGCAGGTCGCACAGCATCACGTCCTCAATGTCGGCCTTGGCCGCCAGGTCGACGACTCTCTGCGCTGTCGGCGAGATGTTCGGGGTGCTGCTACCGCCCGCTGGTTCGGAAGCTGGCGGGCAGTAGCGGGCAGTAGCGGCAGTAGCGGTGTGGCTCGATAGGCCCGAATATCCGTAAGGAAGGTGCTCGCTCTCATATGTGCTGATATGCCTCGCCTCGCGAACCTTGGGATGCTTCCTGAGGTAATCCCTCAATTCGAGCCACTCTTTATGCTCATAACGCTTCGAAATCGTTTCCCCGTCGACAGTTTCCTTCACATAATGGTATGTTCGAACGCCTTCGAACTTGCCGAACCCGTTCTCGACGCTGAAGTTTCTGAACCAGCGCGAAAACCCATTCAGGTCCATGAAGTTGACTTGGGGATGCCTGTCTTTCGTTCGTTCGAATGAGTGGACGAGCGGAGTGCCTTTGACTTGTTCCAGGCCGAAGGCTTCCATTTCGCGGGCCTGCTCCTTTTTCCAGAATTCGAGATACGACGTCAGCGTCTCGCTTATCGAGATCCTCCGCACGCTTTTCTTGCTTTTGGGCGAGCGAACGCTTCGATCGGCCGCGAACTGCTGCTCAATGAGGATGCTTCTGTTCTCGACGGAGACATCGGACCACGTCATCCCGAGGGCTTCTGCCCTTCTCATGTCGGTGTCGAGCATGAGCATCACGCATGTGATGTGCGCGTCCGGTTCTCGATTGAGTAGGATGTCGAGTAGGCGAGCGGCGTGATGGTTCCTTCGCGGTTGTCGTGGAACTTTTTTGCGTACGAGCCGACGGTGTCCCTCGATTTTTGGACGTAGGTGCCGCTGTTGAGTTCTGCCTTGTAGGCTTCGAGTGCGGCGTCGACCTCTCGGCTTTTGGTGGTATGTATGGTCTGCCACGGCGAATAGCGGTATTTGCCCGTGACCGGATCCTTGCCGAGGCTGTGACGGTAGCGCCACGTGTATTTGTCGCGGCGTTGCTTCGTTCCTTTGCCTATGACGAGAGGTCGGTCGTTCATCGTGTTCCTTGCCTGAAGTGCCTGAGAATCGCGCTCGGTTGCGCGGAATGGCGCAAAGGGCTGGGGCGGGTGGGCATTACCCTTGGTGGTGGGCCCTGCGTGGGGTCACACCCCAAGGGTAATGCTCCGCCTGACCGCTTTCAAGCTCGTTGTGGGTCGAATTTGGGTCGAAATGTCTGAATGAAACAACGTCGTAGCGACCTCATAACCCGAAGGTCGGTGGTTCAAATCCGCCCCCTGCGACCATGAAACTTCAGGTCGGAAGCATAAAAGCTCCCGACCTTTTTCTTTGTCTAGGGGTTTCGGCATCTCTCGTTCTTTGGGTACCTCGAGGCGGGCAATCAGATAGATGCTTACGAGTATCATAGGGTCTTTTTACGTCGCGGTCGTGTCTCGTACTGGTGCGCCGCTCTTTGTGGGACGTGTCACTTTGCCATAGGTTGTCCGGCGGCGGGGCGCAGGTCGTTCCCCGTGGCGCCGCTCTTTTCGACGCTACGCTGCCTGGCTACTCGTTCCACTGGTGCTTTTTCATGTCGACGCAGCCGTTGTCTCGGAAGGCGACTCCTTCCTCCGTCAGTAGTGCTCGCTGGTCGGGGAAGTTTGGCGCGAGGCGTCCCGCGTGGTTGACGACGCGGTGGCAGGGATAATCGCCGTAGCGATCCGCCTCGCTCAGCACCGCTCCGACCAGGCGAGAGTTTTTCTCCCTGCCGATGAGGCGCGCTATCTGACCGTACGAGGCGACGCATCCCGCCGGAATCTCTGCCACGACGGAGAGAATCTCATAAACCAAATCTTCGTCCAGGACTTTTCCCATCGTATCGCTCCCGTGTTCGCTTTTGCCTTCGGGGGCGCGGCGCCGATCACCCGTGCTGCGATTTTCGCAGCTCCCCTTACCGAAGCATCGAGGGAAAGCGCGTGCGTGTCAAGGTTGTCTGGTCCAGTTGCTGGCTCGATGCCTCGAGATGTTCGCCTCAAGTGCGACCTGCCCCTATTGGAAAAGGATGCCGAAGATGTATTTGGTGATGGCGGAGCGGCGGATGACCCCCACGAGTTTGCCCTCGTCATCAACCACAGGAAGCTTCTTGAACTTATTCTTCGCCAGCAGCGCGGCGACGCGGGCGATGCTCTGCTCGGGACGGGCACACACTACCTGGCGCGTCGCGAAATCCATAACGCAGCGATCCTTCAGGTCTTCGATGCGCTGCTCAAGGCTCTGATCGTCGAAGTACAGCATGGACGCGTCGCCGCCCGTGAAGATGGTGTGAGCGCGATGCTGCGCGATGGCTCCCATGACATCGCCGTCGGAGATGAACCCGACCACCTGGTTGCGCTCATCGATTACGGGCATGCTGCTCACCTCGTTTTCGGCGAGCATGCGCACCACGTCGGAAATCGTGCAATCCTGCGTGCAGGTGAACGGCTCTTCAATCATGATGCTCGAAACGGGCGTCCCCTCGAGCTCGAGCGGGATGCGCTCGGACAGAATCTCGGACATCGCTTATGCCTCCTTCGTTTTCGGTGCGGTTTTCTTGGTGCGCACGCTGAATATGGCGCAGATAAGGGAAACGAGGCCGATTGCCGCGCACACCTTGTAAGCGACGCCCGCGCCCACGGCGGTGGCTACTTGGATGCTCGTATCGACGCCGGCCGACGCGGTGACGCTTGTCATGACCGTGATGATGAGCGCCGTGCACAAACCGCCGGCGACCTGGCGGCCGGTGTTCGCGATGGCGTTGCCGTGGGCGATCATGTCATTTTTCAAGGCATTGACACCCCATGTGTTCACCGGCATGTTCGCGAGCGACTGGCCGGCGGACTGCAGCATGCAGAACAGCGCAACCACCAAGATGGGCGTGTTTACCGTCGAAAGCGAGAGCAGGAACAGGGCGCCGGTCATGAGGGCCAGGCCGACGATCGAGATGGCACGCGGACCGAACTTGTCGAACACCACGCCGGAGATAGGGCTGATGATGATGCCCACCGCCGCGGCGGGAAGCATGGCCATGCCGGTTTCGAAGGCCGAAGCGCCAAGCGAGGTTTGCAGCAGCAACGGCAACAGCGTGTTGGTGACCAGGCATGCAGCGTTGATGAGCGTGACGATGATGGCGGCCACGCGGAACTCGCGCGTCTTGAGCGTGCCCAGTTGAAGCAGCGGGTCCTCGATTTTGCCCTGGCGTACGACGAACAGCACCAAGCACACGACACCCGCGACGATCGAGCCGAGCACCACGGGGTTGCCCCAACCCATCGACGAGGCGCTCGAGAACCCGTAGAGAAGTCCGCCGAAGGCGATGGTGGAGAGGACGACCGAGGACAGGTCGAGCTTGGGGTTCTTCAGCTCGCCCACGTTTTTCAGCATGAACACGCCCAGCACCAGCACGAGAATTGCGAGGGGGACGATGGCGCCGATCATGGTGCGCCAGCCGTACGTGTCGATCACCGCGCCGCCTACGACGGGGCCGACCGCGGGACCCGCCGACATGACGATGCCCGCCATGCCCATAGCCGTTCCTCGTTTCTCGACGGGGAACACCAGCATGGGAACCACCGAGACAAGCGGCATGAGCACGCCTGAGCCCGCCGCTTGCAACACGCGACCGATGATGAGGAACAGGAAATCAGGGGCTGCGGCGCACAGCAGCGTGCCCAGCGCGAACACCAGCGTCGCCCCGAAGAATAGCGCGCGGGTGCTGAACTTGTCGATAAGGAACGCCGAAACGGGGACCATGATGCCGCTCACCAGCGGGTATATGGACATGATCCACTGGGCAGTCGAGGCATCGATGGCGAAATCGGACATGATGACCGGCAGCGCAGGCGACATCACCGTTTGGTTCAGTAGCGCCAAGAAGGCACCCAGGACGACGACCGCGACGATGCGGATCTGGGTACCGGTAATGCGCCCATTGGCGGGCGCGACCGTACAATTATCAGACATAAGCTTCCTTCGTATCTATTCGATTCTTCGCCGAAGGCGCGCCGGCCCACGGGCGAAATAACATGCACGTGCTATGCGTGCATCAGATACGACAGGAAGAAAGCGGCTGCTCAGAGCGCACTTGGGGAACAACAGGAGAGGCCCCATATACCAGGGGCCGCCGAATTGCGATGTATGCTTTGGTCAAATCCTTCATAGCGGGGAGGTATTCTAGCAGCCGTCTTCGCCCCTTTCAAGGGATGTAACCCAGACGTTGATTTTCTTCACCGAGGCGCCATCGCTGACGGGTGGCGTGCTTCTCTATCGCCACACCGCGGGGCGAGGGAACGCCGCGGCGAGCTTGTACATCGGCTATGTGTGCAGCTGCGAGCGTGTCGCCGGCGCGCGCTGGGCGCCAGTCCGATCCGGCCGACTCTTGCCGACGGTCGGTCGCCGTCCTCCTCCATCTCCGCCTGCTCTGTTTTTGCTCGGCTCCCTTGTCGTATCATGGACGGACGAGAATTGAGCGAAGGCGGTACGTATGAACATCCAGATATTCGGCACGAAGAAAAGCTTCGATACTAAGAAGGCGCAGCGCTATTTCAAGGAACGTCGTGTGAAGTTCCAGTTCATCGACTTGAAGGAAAAGGGGATGAGCAAAGGCGAGCTCGAAAGCGTGGCGCGCGCCGTCGGCGGGATCGACGCTGTGATCGATCCAAAGGCGAAAGATGCCGACACGGTTGCGCTCGTACAGTATCTTGCTGCCGACCAGAAGTTCGAAAAGGTGCTCGATAACCAGCAGATTCTTCGTGAGCCCATCGTTCGCAACGGCCGCCAGGCAACCGTTGGCTACGAGCCTGACGTGTGGAAGGGCTGGGAATAAAGTGAAGCGCCCACGCCCGTGGTTTTATCCACGGACGCGGGCGCTTGCGTAAGACGTCTCTTGTCGTTTGAGTGGAGCGCCCCGGCGGCGCTGAACAACGCGCCCCGGTGACGTGGCTGAACTCGAGGCTCTTTGTGCCGCGCATCTATGAGAGGAGATATTTGATGCGCATGGGCGCTACTCCATGTAGCCACCCTGAATGGCGGAAACTGCATGCTCGGTAAAGAACTTGAGCGTGCCGGAGGTGTAACGATTAGCCTTGGGCTTCCAAGCGGCTCGGCGCTCGGCCAGGACGGCGTCGACCTCGGCCGGCTCCATCTCCTTGCCGGCGATGCCCACGATGGACAGCGAGCGCTCGGGGATGTTGATTCGGATAAGGTCGCCCTCCTCAATCAGGGCAATCGGGCCGCCCACGGCAGCCTCGGGCGAAACGTGACCGATAGCCGGGCCCTTGGAGGCGCCGGAGAAGCGGCCGTCAGTGATCAGGGCAATGCTCGCGCCCAGCTCGGGGTCGCTGGCGATAGCCTCGGTGGTGTAGAACATCTCGGGCATGCCAGAGCCCTTGGGGCCCTCGTAGCGAATGATGACGGCGTCGCCGGGCTTGACCTCGTGCGTCAGGACGGCGTGGATAGCGTCCTCCTCGCAATCGAACGGACGTGCCTTAAGCGTGGCCTGGAACATCTCGCGCGGAACAACCGTGTGCTTGACGACGGCGCCCTCGGGGGCAAGGTTGCCGTGGAGAATGGCGATGGAGCCATCGGTACCAAAAGCCTGGTCAAACGGGCGAATGATGTCCTCGCGCTTGAGGTTCCACTTCTCCAAGTAGCGGCCGCACTTCTCGTAGTAGCCGTTGTTTTTAAGGTCCTCGAGGTTTTCGCCGAGGGTCTTGCCGGTGACGGTCATGACATCGAGGTGGAGCATCGACTTGATCTCCTCCATGATGCGCGGCACGCCACCCGCATAGTAGAAGAACTGCGCCGGCCACTCACCTGCGGGACGAACGTTGAGCAGGTAGTGGGCACCACGGTGCAGACGGTCGAAGTCGTCGGCGGACATCTCGATGCCAAACTCGCGGGCGATCGCAGGGATATGCAGCAGCGAGTTGGTGGAGCCGGAAATGGCGCCGTGGACCATGATGAGGTTCTCGAAGGACTCCTTGGTCACGATGTCGCGCGGGCACAGGTTGTGTTCGGAGAGCCACACGGACTGACGGCCGGCCTCGCGCGCAAACTCACGCAGATCGGAGCTGGTTGCGGGCAGCAGGGCCGTGCCGGGGAGCATAAGGCCCAGAGCCTCGGCGGTAACCTGCATGGTCGACGCGGTGCCCATAAAGGAGCAGGCGCCGCAGCTGGGGCATGCGTTGTGCTTGGCAAACTCAAGCTCCTCGCGAGAGATCTCGCCGCGCTCGTAGCGGGCAGAAATCGCGCCGAGCTGCTCCAGGGTCAGCAGGTCGGGGCCTGCATCCATGACACCGCCGGTAACGACGATGGAGGGGATGTTGATGCGGCCCATGGCCATGAGGTTCGCAGGCAGGCCCTTATCGCAGCTGGCGACAAAGACGCCGGCGTCGAACGGGGTGGCCTTGGCATGGATCTCGATCATGTTGGCGATCATGTCGCGGCTGGGCAGCGAGTAGTTAATGCCGTCGTGTCCCTGGGCCTCGCCGTCGCAGATATCGGTGCAGAAGTAACGAGCACCGTGACCGCCAGCCTCGGCAACGCCAGCACGGACCTCCTCGACCAGATCAAACAGGCCGGCAGAACCCGGGTGCGAGTCGCCGAACGTCGACTCGATAATGACCTGCGGCTTGTCCAGATCTTCGATGGACCAGCCAGAGCCCAGACGCAGCGGGTCCATCTCGGGGCTGATGGTGCGAAACTTGCCGGAACGCGGCTGCAGCTTGGCAACCAAGTCGGCTGCCTCCTGCTGAATCTGTGCCTTGGTCTTCTCGTCCATAATGCTCTCCTCTTTTGGTTTGAACGGTTGTACCAATCGTTGGTTAATGAATCAGGTGAAATGGGTACCGAGCGATGCACTCGGCGGAAGATGCTTAGCTACGCGAACTAGGCGAAGAACGAAATCACCAGGGCGCAGGCAAGACCCGAAAGGCCGATGAGCGTCTCCATAACGGTCCAGGACTTGAGGGTGGTCTTCTCGTCAATCTCCAGGAACGAGGAGCACATCCAAAAACCGGCATCGTTGACGTGCGAGAGGGCCGTGGCACCGCCGCAGATAGCAAGACAGATAGCGGCACGCATGAGCACCGAGGCTCCTGCAACCGCGGGCATGGCGGCCATAATGCCCGATGCCATGGTCATAGCGACGATGGAGCTGCCGACAGAGGCACGCACCATGACGGCAATCAAAAAGGCAACGACCACCAAAGGCAGCGGTGAGGCCTCGAGCATAGGGCCGATAACCTGGCCCAAGCCGCAGTCTTGCAGCATCCAGCGAATGACGCCGCCACAGGCGATAACCAGCAAGATCATGCCGACGGGCTTAAGAGAGCGGTCGAGCAGGGACTTGAGCTCGGCGCCGGAGTAGCCGCGCCGCGCGCCCAGCAGATACATCGCGACGAGCGTGGCGAGCGTCAAAGCGACAAACGGCTTGCCCAGGAAGGCGAGAATCGAGGCGAGCTCGGCGGGCATGGGGATATAAGAGGACAACGTGCCCAGCAAAATCAGACAAAGCGGCGTGAGCACGATGGCAAGCACCATGCCAAAGGAGGGAAGCTCCTTTTCGTCGCTCGCACCCTCGGCAGAGGTAAAGTGCTCCGGAACATCGGTAAAAATGCGACCGCCCACGTTGCGACCCCAGATGACGCCGGCGATCGCCATGGCGATGAAGGCGGTAGGGATACCAACGAGAATCATGGTGCCCAGGTCGACACCGAGCGTGCCGGCGACCAGAACCGAACCGGCCGATGGCGGCACAAACGCATAGCCAGCGGCAAGTCCTGCGAGCAGCGCGATGCCGTAGTAGAGCGTCGACTTTTTGGTCTGCGATGCCACGCTAAACGCAAGCGGAATCAAAACGACTACGCCCGCCTTAAAGAACACCGTAGTGCCGATAACCAGACCGGTAATGCCCAGCGCCCAGCTGGAATGACCCTGCCCAAAGGTATCGATGAAGGTCTGGGCGATCTTCTTGGCGCCGCCGCTCTCCTCAAGAATCTGGCCAAACATCGAGCCGAGGCCAATGAGCAGGGCGATGTTTTGCAGCGTGGTTCCCACGCCCTTGGTGACAGTGTCCGCCACCAGGTCGAGCGGCATACCGGCGCCGATGCCGATCGCGAGCGCCGAGACCATCATCGAAAGCACAGGATGCAGCTTGAACTTAATGATGAGCGCAAGCAGCAGCGCGATGCCCACGATAGCGGCGATGACCAGCCTGGTGGGGTCGGCCATAAACGTTGGGTCTGACATCTTTCCTCCAATTCATCAGACCTTTTGAATTCGTCTGATGACTATAGCGTGTTTTGGAAAGGTCTGATGTTTCATTTTGGAATTTGTTCGAAATACATCTGATGTATTTGGTAAACGGTCGTATTTGCGCTGCGAACGGTATATCTAAGCCGCCCGACTCAAATCCAGCGGCCAATATCGCATCCGTGGTGCGCTAAAATAGCTCAGATGAATTTTGTAATGAAAGGTATAGTTATGGCCCGCGCCGAATCGGGACTCCCCGAGCAAATATCGGAGAAAATCATTCAATTGATTCTGGATGAACACCTTGAGCAAGGCGATCGCCTGCCCAAGGAAACCGTGCTGGTCGAGCGCTTGGGCGCCGGCAGGAGCACCGTGCGCGAGGCCATGAAGTTGCTGCAGTCGCGCAATATCGTGCGCATTAAGCAGGGTTCGGGCACCTATGTGGCGTCAAACCCCGGCGTTGCCGACGACCCGCTGGGCTTTACCTTTATCGACGACAAGCAGCGTCTGGCGCGCGACCTACTCGAGGTGCGCTTTATGATCGAGCCGCAGATAGCACGCATGGCGGCCGAACACGCAACCAACGACCAGGTCGCCTGTATCAAAGAGCTCTGCGACGAATCCGAGCGCCTGGCCGAGGCCGGTGAGGATTACTCCGCCGCCGACACCGCGTTCCACAATGCCATTGCCGAGAGCTCCGGAAACCTCGTCGTTCCCCGCCTGATGGGCGTGTTCAAGGCATCCGTCCCCCTCTTTATCGACGTGACCGGCAAAAAGCTCGTCGAGGAAACTATCCGCACGCACCGCGATGTGGCCGACGCCATCGCCTCGCGCAATCCCACCGCGGCGCACGACGCGATGTACCTGCATCTGGTGTACAACCGCAACATGATCGCAGAGGGAGCGCAAGAACAGAGCAAATAGACGTCCGCACGGCAAGGGCGAGACCACCGTTTACCTTTTAAAAGTGAACGTTCACTTGTTTTTAGGAGAATCTGTCTTTTAATTCCCCCTCTTCTCCTATACTGACCTTGTATGAAAAGCAAAACTTATATAGATGAACGTTTCTTTTGAAAGGATCGCTATGTCTGATCTTATGGACAGCTTCCGCTTGGATGGCAAGGTCGCGCTCGTGACCGGCGCCACCTACGGCATTGGCATGGCCATTGCCGAGGCGCTCGGAGAGGCCGGCGCCAAAATCGCCTTTAACGCCCGTCACGCCGACAAGGTCGCCGAGGCCGAGAAGCACTACCGCGAGCTGGGCTTTGACGCTCACGGCTATGTTGCCGATGTCACCGACGAGGCCGTCGTCGCCGAGCTCATCGCCAAGATTGAGGCCGACTTTGGCACCACGCCCGATATCCTGGTCAACAACGCTGGCGTCATCCAGCGTACCCCGATGCTCGACATGAGCGCCGAGGACTTCCGCCGCGTCGTCGATATTGACCTCAACGCACCGTTTATCGTGTCCAAGGCCTGCCTGCCCGGCATGATCGCCAAGGGCCACGGCAAGATCATCAACATCTGCTCGATGATGAGCGAGCTGGGCCGCGAGACCATCGCCGGCTATGCCGCCGCCAAGGGCGGACTCAAGATGCTCACCAAGAACATCTGCTCCGAATTTGGCGAGGCCAACATCCAGTGCAACGGCATTGGGCCCGGCTATATCGCCACGCCGCAAACCGCACCGCTGCGCGAGACGCAGCCCGACGGCAGCCGCCACCCGTTTGACCAGTTCATCATTGCCAAGACGCCGGCCGCCCGTTGGGGCACGCCCGAGGACCTGAAGGGCCCCGCCGTGTTCTTGGCTTCTGACGCGTCGAACTTCGTCAACGGTCACATCCTCTATGTCGACGGCGGAATCCTCGCATACATTGGAAAGCAGCCTCAATAAGCGTCGCCGCAACTGCCCATATCAGGTTTCATCCACTCGTTTTTCATTTGAGTTGCGGTGAGATAAGGATTGGTTTTGGCTTCTATCAGGCAAAACAGTCCGTATTTCACCGCAAGTTAGAAATAGGAAGGTAATTCGCAATGAAAATCGCTCTGATCAATGAGAACTCTCAGAACTCCAAGAACCCCATGATCGAGGCTGCCCTTAAGAAGGTCGTCGAGCCCATGGGCCACACCGTCTTTAACTATGGCATGTATGCCGACGCCGACTCCAAGCCCCTCACCTACGTGCAGAACGGCATCCTTGCCGCCGTGCTCCTCAACTCCGGCGCTGCCGACTACGTCGTGACCGGCTGCGGCACCGGCGAGGGCGCCATGCTCGCCTGCAACTCCTTCCCCGGTGTGCTGTGTGGCCACGTTGCCGACCCGCTCGACGCCTACACCTTTGCCCAGGTCAACGATGGCAACGCCGTCGCCATGCCCTTCGCCCTCAAGAACGGCTGGGGCCAGGAGCTCAACCTTGAGTACACCTTCGAGAAGCTCTTTGGCTTTGGTTCGGGCAACGGCTATCCTGCCGAGCGCGTTGAGCCCGAGCAGCGTAACAAGAAGATCCTCGACGGCGTGCGCGCTGTGACCATGCGTCCGCTCGTCGACATCCTGGGCGAGCTCGACCAGGACCTGGTGAAGGGCGCACTTGCCGGCGAGCACTTCCAGGAGTACTTCTTTGCCAACGCAACCGACGAGGCCATCATCGCCAAGGTCAAGGAGATCCTGGGGCTCTAACCGCACGGTTCATTGCTGCTAACGCAAGCGGCGGTCGTCCCATGTACGGGACGACCGCCGCTTTTTGCTATCTACCGACTGACGCCGTGGGGATAGGCCCCACATGCGCCAAGGGGTTGACTAGAGCTCGCAGGCAACCTTGTAGCCATCGCCGATGGCGTCGCGGATGTTGCCGCACTTGTTGGCATCGCCCAGCACGTGGGTGGCAACGCCGGCAGCGGCAAGGTCGTCGGCCAGCTTGGTATTGGGACGATAACCCATGGCAAGCACCAGCGTATCGGCATCGGCGATGGTGTGGACCTCGCCGTCCTTCTCATAGCTGATAGTGTCCTCGGTAATCTCGGTCACCTTGGCCTCGGTCAGCACGTGGACGCCCTTGGAGAGCATGCGCGTGATGAGCACCGCGCGACCGGCGCCGCCCTCGTTGGCGGCAAGCGTCTTGGTCATCTCGATGACGGTGACGTCGCGATTGGCCGGCGACAGGTCGTTGACCAACGGGGCCAGGTAATCGGCCGTCTCGCAGCCAACGGTGCCGCCGCCCACGATGACGATCTTCTTGCCCGGGAAAGCCTTGCCACCCAGTAGGTCGTCAGCCGTCATAACCTGCTTAAAGCCCTGCATGAAGGCCGGGGCGATGGGTTCGGCGCCATAAGCCAGGACGACCTCGTAGCCCGCGTAGTCACGCTGAATGTCCTCAGCCGAAAGCTCGGTGCCAAATACGCATTTCACGCCGGCCTCGGCCAGGCGACGGTACTGATACTTGATCACGCGGGTGAGTTCCTGCTTTGCCGGCGGAACGGCCGCGATACGCATCTCGCCGCCCGGCTCGTCCTGCTTATCCACGAGCACTACGTTGTGGCCGCGCTTGGCAGCAATGTAGGCTGCCTCCATGCCCGCAGGACCAGCGCCCACAACCAGCACGTTCTTAGCCTCGACGGCAGGCTCGTAGCCGGCCTCGTCGCGCTCAACATCGGGATTGACGGTGCAGGAGATGCGCTTGCCAAACATAATGCCGTTCAGGCAGCGCAGGCAGCCGATGCAGGGACGGATGTCGTCGGCGTTGCCGGCAGCGGCCTTATTGCAGAACTCGGCATCGCACAGATTGGCGCGGCCCATCATGCAGATGTCGGCAGCACCGTCCTCGATCAGCTCCTCGGCGATCCAGGCCTCGTTGATACGTCCGACGGTGGCGACGGGAATGTTGACGTGCTTCTTGATCTCGCGCGAGCAGGCGGCATGCGAAGCCTGCTGCGTACCGGCGGCGGGAATCGCGGAGCCGCGCTTGATGGTGGTGCCGCCCGACACATGAATCATGTCGACGCCGGCCTTCTCCAGGCGACGTGAGACGTAGATCATGTCGTTGAGGGTCAGGCCGCCATCGGTGTACTCGTCGCCCGAGATACGGACGTCGATGATAAAGTCCTTGCCGCAGCGCTCGCGAATCTCGGCGATGACCTCGAGCAGGAAGCGCATACGAGCGTCGAGCGAGCCGCCGTACTCATCGGTACGCTTGTTGTAGAGCGGAGTCAAAAAGCCGCCGAGCATACCGTGGGCGTGCGCCGCATGGACCTCGACGCCATCGACGCCGGCCTTCTGCATACGCACGGCAGCGTCGCCAAACTGATGCGTGAGCTCGTGGATCTCGTCGACCGTGATAGGACGCGGCGCCTCGCGGGCATAGGACGGGCCCACAAAGGACGGGGCAATCAGGCGCGGCGTGCCCGGAATGTTAAAGGCCATGTAGGCGGGGTGGAAGAGCTGCGGCATGATCTTGCAGCCGTACTCGTGGACGGCTGCGGCGAGCTTTTCCCAGCCGGGGATAAACGTGTCGTCGTAGCAGCACATGTCACCCGGCAGATAGGTATAGGTAGGCTCGACCGTCACGACCTCGGTGATGATAAGGCCAACGCCGCCCTTGGCGCGGGCACGGTAATGATCGACCAAGTCGTCGGTCACATAGCCATGATCGGCCAGGTTCGTGGACACCGGCGGCATAAAGACGCGGTTCTTGACCTCGGTCGTACCGACCTTGATCGGGCTAAAGAGCATCGGATAGGCGGAAGACTCCATACAGGGTTCCTTTCGTTTAAGCCGCTCGGCGGCAGTTGCTAACTTATCTATCGTACCAGCAACTGCACAACACCCGACCGCACGCACTCCCCTGCCTACGTATCGACCCACAAAAAAGTTGCGGTGAGATACGGAGCAATCGAGGCTTTTGACAGCCAAAACAGTCCGTATTTCACCGCAACTAATGGATGGGATGTGTTAGAGGCCCAGATAGGTAGTCATGCCTTCGACGGCGAGCTTGGCGCCGGCTACGGCGTGAACAACCGTCAGCGGGCCGTTAACCACGTCGCCGGCGGCAAAGACGCCAGGCACGGTGGTCATACCGTTCTCATCGACCGAAAGCAGGCCACGATGGTCGGTCTCTAGGCCGCCCGTTGTAAGCACAAGCTTGTCTTTGGGCACCTGCGAAGCTGCAATCACAACTGTGTCGGCAGACGCATAGTCGAGCTCCTCCTCGTAGCCCACCACGTTGTTGTCCTCGTCAAAGATAGCCGTCTCGAACACCGGACCGTTATCGTCGATGGCGCAGATCGCCTTGCCGCACACAATCTCGGCACCGTCAAGCTCGGTCAGCTCCACCTCGTCATCGATGGCCGAGATATGGCGCGATCGAGCATACACGGTGACCTTACGAGCACCCGAGCGCAGCGCCGTGCGGGCCACATCCATGGCCACGTTACCGGCACCGATGACCGCCACATTCTGTCCGATCGCCACACTCGAAGGATCAACCAGGTAATCGATACCAAACAGCACGTTGCCGCGCGACTCGCCGGGAATACCCAGTTTGCGAGCTCGCCAGGTACCGGTACCGACAAAGACCGCGTCGTAGCCGTCACGTAGCAGGTCATCGATGTGCAGTGCGCCGCCGATGGTGGTCGAGGGGCGCACGCGCACGCCAAGCGAGCACATCACGTGACGGTACTTTTGTACGAGCGCACGGGGCAGGCGGAACTCGGGGATACCGTACTCCAGCACACCGCCGATCTCGGGGCGCTGTTCAAATACCGTGACGGCACAGCCCAGCTGGGCCATCTTAATGGCCACGGTAATACCGGCGGGACCGGAACCGACCACGGCAACCTGTTTGCCGCACGACGGCGCGGGCTTCCACTCCTTACGATCCAAATACGCTGTCGAGATATAGTTCTCGATGCTCGAGAAATGCACGGGTGTGCCCTTGCGGCCCTGGATGCAAGCACCCTCGCACTGGCCCGAATGGTTGCACACCATAGAGCAGACCGCGCTCATGGGATTGTTCTGGAACAGCAACTCGCCCGCTTCTTCTAGACGACGCTGTTTGAACAGGTCGATGACCTGCGGAATAGGCGTCTGAACCGGGCAGCCCTTAATCTGACAGAACGCCCTTTTACAACCTAGGCAACGATTCGCCTCTTCGACAATGTGGATAGCCACGCAACTCCCCTTTTTAATGCAATCCAATGGGGGCGACGATAAAGACCCTTCACCGCCGCCCCCATACAGGTAATCTCAATCTGCCGACACGGCAAAAGCCAATGCTATAACTCGCGATGAGAAGCCCCGCAGCGAGCAGACATGTGCTCGAGTGTCGCCAGGCAGTCAGCCGCCGTCGCCGGTACGCTGTTCTCGACCACGCAGGGAATCCCAGGGCAGGCGGCAGCCGCCCAGGCCACCACGGGCTCAAAGTCATATCGTCCCGTCTCGCCCACGCCATGACACACCAGGCGCGAACCCGTACCGTCGCACCATCCGGCTCCGTCCTCGTTATCAACGATCTCAAAATCCTTGGCGTGCAGCACGCGGATCTTACTGCCGCATAAGTAGAGCATGCGCGCGGTGATTTCCTGCGCTTCGTCAACGACACTGGGGTGCAGCAGCGATACCGGGTCGTAGATCACGCCGAGCGACGGGCTCGAGACGCGCTCCAGCACCTCACGGCAGCGATCCGGCGTGTTGACCGTCTCGTTCCAACCGGGCTCGATCAAAATTTGCCCGCCCACGGCCTCGGCCCGATCGCAGACGCGTGCAAGCCCGTCTGTAAACGCTTCGAGTGCCCCATCGGTCATGCGGTCGTCAGCAACGCGGTTCTGCGCATTGGGGCGACCGGTCTCGGTGCCAACCGGGCATCCGCCGAGCATCTGGGCAAAGTTCAGGCATGCCTCGTACTCGGCAATGTTATCCATGAGCTGTTGGCGATCGGGCGTCGCCAAATTCTTATAGCAGCCGAGCACGGCGACCGAAACGCCTGCCTCGTCGAGCACCGCACGCAAATGGTCGGCAAGCTCGCGGGTCAGGCCGCCTCGATCGATCCCCATCGATGCGTAGAGCACCTTGCTCGGCAGCTGAATGCACAAAAAGCCCAGCTCTCCCGCCATGCGAATGCGTTCCTCGACGGTCCCCTGCGGAAGGTCGTGCAAACGTACGCCCGGAGTAATAGCCCCCACGTTATTCACATCCCTTATGAGCGTTGATGCCCGGGGTGTATCCGCCAAACGGGTCCTCGATAGAGCACACGCCCGAGGGAGCAAGCGGGTCATGCCTGCCGGCCAGTTTGTCGTGATGCATGGTCTCGATATAGGCAAGCACCAGCGGCGCCACGCCCTTCGCATCGTTTTTGACGATAGGCTCGCTCATGTAGTAACCAAACGTGCCCTCGCGGTGCGCGGTGTTTCCCAAGCCCGCGACCAGGCAGATGTTGTCGAGCGCCAGCTGCCCATCATGCTCGGACAGGCAGGTCTCGCAGATGCCGTCGAAGGCGCGACGGCCGTACTGGTAGTAACGCTCGCCCAGCACGCCTAGACGCACGCCCTTCATGATGGCATTGGCAAAAATCGCGCTACCAGACTCCTCCAGGTAGTTGGGGGCGATATTGGGCAGGTTGATGACCTGATGCCACATGCCGGTCTTCTCGTCCTGATACGGCAGCATGGCATCGATCAGGTCGTGGAACATCTTGCGAATCTCGTCCTTCTCGGCTGACATCGAAGGCGGCATGAGCTCCCAGGTATCGATGAGTGCCATGGCAAACCAGCCCTCGGCGCGCAGCCAGAAGTTAGCCGAAAGGCCGGTGACCGGGTCGCACCAGAACTGTTTGCGGCTCGCGTCGTAAGCGTGATAGTACAGACCGTTGAGGGGGTTGCGCATCAGGTCATGCACGACCTGGAACATATGGAAGCTGTCCGAGCAGGCACGACGGTTGTGGAAGCTCAGCTCGTACTGCATGTAGAACGGCTGGGCCATATACATGCCATCGAGCCAGATCTGGTTGGGATAGACGGCCTTGTGCCAAAACACGCCTTCTTTGGTGCGCGGCTGGGTCTCGAGCTGGCGGTAGATGGTGTCCATGGCGGCACGGTACTTGGGCTTGCCCACCAGGTCATAGAGCTTGTAGAGGGTCTTGCCCGCATTGACGTTATCGAGGTTGTACTCCTGCGGGTTGTAATGCTTGATGGTACCGTCGTCCTGGACAAAGAAATCGATGTAGTCATCGGCAAAGGTCAGGTAGCGCTGCTCACCCGTGATCTCGTACAGCTCGATGAGCGCCTTGATCATGCAGCCGTCGATATAGTTCCAGGTGTTCTCCTTGCCGGCGCGAATCTTTTCGATATTCCAAGCCGGCGCCTGCGGCGTAGAGGTTTCGATCAACTGCTCGATATAACGGTCCAGGATTTGATTGCAACCCATTGCTGTCCCCTCTGACATAAACGATAGGTGAACGTTACCCCTAGTGTAACGCGAACGGGGAATATAGGGTGAACGTTAACCCTATATTCCCCGCAAACGGCAGACTTTTAGCGGCAAACGGCGGTGAGACCCGCGGCGATGCGATGCGCCAGGCGCTCGTAGCCGGCAGGACTGTAATGCAGACCGTCCGGCATATAGAGCTCGCGGTGCTCCGGCAAAAACGGGCTGATACCGCTTTGCGCATACAGGTCAATCACCGGCACGGAGTAGCGGTCGCAGACCTCGAGCATCGCTCGCACGTAGGCGACCTGCGTCAACCCCAAATGGTTCGCCTCATCGCTTGCCGGGATATCCTTCTCGTGCTTACCACTCGTCTTGCACGGCGTCATAAACACGAGCTTTGCCCGAGACGAGCGCGCCGTGATGGTACGGATCAGGTAATCGAGTGCACCATAGAACTCATGCACGTCCGTGCTGCCGAGCTCGCCAAGCGGCACGTTGCGGCTAAAGTCGTTAACGCCGCCAAAGACAACATAGACATCGGCCGCATCGTCGATACCGTCCAAGCGCTCGACAAACGAATCGGTACGGTCGGCCTTGATGGCGATACGCGAACCCTTGATGCCAAAGTTCTCGACGACCGCGCCTCCCAGCAACGCGCCCAAATGCGAGGTCCACGAGATGTCGTTGCCTCCCCCACCGCAGCCGTTGTCGCCCCAGGTCGTTGAGTCGCCAAAGCAGCAAATGGTCGATTCACTCAAACTCTTCGTTTCCATAATCTTCTCCTCATCCGCCCATCGGCAGTCATACAGGAACGTACCGTTTATTCGCAGCATGCCGAGGGGCTATGCACGGGCGCATTCCGCAACGTGCGAATCGAGCCATTCGATATCCTCGACAAGATGTGCCACGCCCAGATGGTGTTCACCCGGACACACCTCGTGCCGCAGGCCATCTCTGCGACCCAGCAACTTGTAGGCATCGCGCACGATCTCGAGCTGCTCGTCAACATTTTTCAGCCCGCGCGAACCGTTCAGATGATCCTCTTCGCAGCTTTGCACTAACAACGGGCGCGGCGCAATAAGCGAGGCAATATCGCCCATGTCGAGCAAGCGCCAAAGTCCGGGTGTGTAGTTGCAGCTGCAATTGCCGTTGAGGTGCAGCAGCGAATCATCGACACCGTACAGATAGCCCGAGACAAACGCCTTGCGCACACGCGGGTCGAGTGCGGCCAGGTACAACGTCATGTAGCCGCCACCCGAAAAACCAAAGCAACCCAGGTCATCCATGGCAATGTCGCCGCGCGCCTCCAAGTAATCGATCAAGCGCATGTTGTCCCAGACGTTGAGGCCCGCGACCGTAAGACCCAGTGGCTCGGCCATACGTGCTTGATTCAGACACGTACCGCGCAGGTAGCTGTTCTCGTCATCGCCCTGACCCTTCCAGTCACGACGGTATCCCCAACCGCGCGCATCAGGGCAGACGGTCACGTAACCCATGCGTGCCAAACGCAGACCGTAGTCGTAATTGAACTTACGCACGGCATCATCGACAGCCGGCACGCCCGCAACACCGGCTACGCTTGCAGCACCCGCTCCCTGATGGCCATGCGGGCAGATATAACAGCGTTTGAGTCCCCGCTCATCAAGCTTAGGATGAGACGGTTCCAACAGGTAGAACGGCATCCAAACATCGCGCTCGACCTGCAACATCGCATGGGTGCGCACGATGCCGCCGGCAACCCGCACGCGGCTGAGCTCACGAATCTCAATCGGGACGCGGTCCATAAGCGAAAGGCCCAAAACATCGTACAGACGAGTCCTGGTCGCAATCTTCCATGCCTCAAAATCCGCAGGAGTCTTGCCCGTAAAAGCAGCCGAACGCCCCTCGCGCTTCAGCCGGGCACGCAGCGCAGGTTCGTCTTCGCAGTACGTCTCGATGTGCACGGTGCGGCCGTTGGCAGACAGTTCAGCCGTCTCAACCGCATCACCGTCGCCGCCCTCGGGATCCCAGCCATCCCCACCGGCAAGCACCTGCTCGCGAGCGTACCCGGCGGCAGCCATCACATCGAGTTCATTCGCCCACGGCACCCAGCCGGTAGTATCACCCGCCGGCCCATGCAGAATCGCGCCAGCATACTGCACGCAGTTGTGTGCCGCCGGCTTATTCCAATCCCACCAGCCTTCGCGCTTGATATGTCGCCCCAGCCAGCAATCAATCAGCACAGTTTGCGCCCATTCGCGCCAAGGACGACCCAGGTAGACCGAATCCGGCGCCACGCCATCCGGAGCTGTAAACGAACAGCCGTGGAACACAAAGCCGTGCGGCTCGCCTTCGGGCGTCGACGCCGCCGTCACGTAGCCGTTCACGTCCATATCGCGGTTGAGCGAGCGAATCTCGCACCCCTCAAAGTAGACACGCGCGCCGCCAAAGATAAAGTCGACATCGCCCTCGATCCGGCAACGTCGTAAATACTGGCGCCCCACCCGGCGCGGCGCATACTGTTTGGGTCCTATAAACCCGCCCGGTTTGGCCTCATGCGGCGGCAGCGGACCCAAAAACAGCGTGTCTTGGTGTCCCTTAATGCAGCAGGCATCGACAACCAGACGGTCGCCATCGGCATACAGGGCAATCGCTTGACCGACCTCGCGCCCATCGCCCGCATCGTTTTCGATCGTGAGGTTCTCGAGCCGTACGTCGTCGGCATCGACAAAAACGGTATAGGTCCTAAACGTGCCGAGCGTGCCGTCGACGCCCGAGCCGTCCTCCGAAGGCATCTTGGCACCCAGGCTGCCCACGATACGCACGCTGTCGGCCGTCTCTCCCTCAATCGTCACATGCGAGCGATGAATCTCGACCCGCTCGCAATACTCGCCCGGATCGACGCGAATCATCACCGGTTGCTCGGCATCCGGATAGAGCTGATCGGCTGCCGCCAAGGCATCGGAAATCGTTGGATACGCTCCTGCCGCAGCCCTCGAAACGCGCAGCGTATAGATACTTTCGCTCATCGTCCATCACGCTCCCATGCAACGAACTGTTCAGGCCAGCCCTGAACCTGTGGCTGAATATGCTCGGCGCAGCCCTTAAATGCCGTTTGGGCCGTGGCGAGCGATGCCCCATGCTTTCCATGCGGAAAGACATGTAGGCTAAAGCCAATCCCGTGGTCGGCAAGAGTCTGCGCAAGAAGGGGGCTATTTTGAACTGGTACCGATGCATCCTCGGCGGTATGCCACAAGAACGTACGGGGGAAGCCATCGCCCACCATATTCTCGATCGACAACTTTTGAGCCAAAGCGCCATCGGCACCCGTTAGGTGTTCAAACGAACCACGATGAGCATAGGTCCCCGAGCTTACGACCGGGTAGCCCAAGCAAAGTGCGTCAGGCCGAATCGACTCAGGCGATGCCGAAATCGACTCTGCAAGCCAGGATTGGTCCCAAAGCGCCCCGAGCAAGCCAACTAGATGCCCACCGGCCGAAAAACCCATGACCGTAATCCGATCAGGATCGACACAGTACTCTGCCGCATGGCTTCGGACGGTATCGACCGCCCGCGCGAGTTCTTGCAATGCCAGCGGATAGACAGCCGGAGCAACCGAATAGTTCAGTACAAACGCTTGGTAGCCCATCGCCAACAAACGGAGCGCTACCGGCTCGCCTTCGCGCGGCGAAACGTGATCGTAGCCGCCTCCTGGCACGACCACAACTGCAGGCAGCGGTTTTAAAGCATAAGCATCTTCGGTCGGGGCAAAAACATAAGACGTAATCGTGGCAGACGAGCCATCGACCCCGACAGGAATCGTTTTATTGAGCATGTATTCCCTTTCACCATGATGCGTAGCGCAGCGCACACGGCCGTATCGCACAAGGGCTGCATTGCCGATTTATCCGACAATGCAGCCCTGGTCATCAACCCGAGTTAGGAACGAACAACCTTGTCGACGTTCTGGAGCTGCAGCTCCTCGCCGTCCTGGCCCTCGATCACCACATTTTGCAGATCGAGTACCTTGACGTTTTGCGCGATGATGCCCTGGCGTACCATGGGCTCAACGCCGCAGGCCATGGCCGGGACAAAGGGCTCGGCATCCGGCGCGAAGGTCACGTGGACATCCTGGAACGTCAGGCGCGTTACTTTACTCTCGGGCAGGCCCGTGATGTAGGCAGCGGCCGCGTGGCAGTTAGTGGCCTCGATATCGCAAAACGTCGTGGCACCAAAGCCGGGCGTGCGGTCGTCGACAGGCAGCGTCTCGCGAGACTGCACGTAATCGGTCTTGCCGTCCTTGTCGCAGAAGTAGAAGGAGTTGACCACGAAGGGCGTGAGCACCTCGTCCATGCGAATGTGCTCAAAGGTAATGCCCTCGTTGACGGCATCCTTGCCGCGCCCGCGGCGGGTCTTGACGCGCAAGCCGCGGTCGGTGCGCTCAAAGAGGCACTTGCTCACGGTGAGGTCCTTGATGCCGCCGGCAGCCTCGGACCCCAGGACCACGGCGCCGTGACCATCGTGCATGTAGCAGTGAGAGATCAGCACGTCGTGCGTGGCGGGACGAAGCTCGGGCTCAATGCCCAGTTTGCCGCTCTTGATGGCGATGCAGTCGTCACCCACTGAGAACTGACAACCAAGGATGCGAACAAAACCGCAGCTCTCGGGATCGAAGCCGTCGGTGTTGTGGGAGTTCTTGGGACCCTCGATGGACAGGCAGAGCGCATCGACGTGCTCGCACAGGATGGGGTGGATGTTCCACGCCGGGCTGTTGCGGACGGTGAAGCCGGCCAAGCTCACATTCTCACACTCGGATAGGAAGATCATGCGCGGGCGGGCGACCTCGCGGCCCTCCTCGGGGCGAAAGATGTTCTTAAAGTCCTTGTTCCACCAGTTGTCCTCGGCAAAATCAGTCTGACCGTCGATCGCGCCGCGACCATAGATGCACACGTCGTGCACGCTCAGACCCGTAAAGGTAGAGCAGTAGGTCGAGAAGCTCTCGCCCTCCCAGCGGCCCAGGGGCAGCATATCGGTGCCAGCATACCCAGCACCCTCGTCGCCCGTGACCGTACCGGGGATGTAGGCAAGCGCCGCACGATCGTGGCGAGCCAGCAGCACCGCTCCCTCGGCGAGCTCGATGTTGATATTGCTCTTAAGGAAGAGGGACTTGATACGATAGCTGCCGGCGGGAATCAGCACGCGCCCGTCCTTGGGACAGGCCATGATGGCAGCCTGGATGTTGGTGGTGTCATCATGCTCGGCATCGCCCTTGGCGCCACAGTCGCGAACGTTGATGGTAAAAGGCTCAGCCGGCGTGGTGACACCTACGCTCAGCTCACGCTCGCCACAAACAAAACGAACCAGGTTGCGCTTGCCGGGGGTCAGGCCGTCGACATAGGTCTCGACCGTATTCGTGGTACCGGCGGGCTCGTCGTTGACAAAGATCTCCCACGTATCGGCACAGGTAAAGTAGCCGCCGTCGTCAAGCTCGATCACGGCCGCGCGGGCGTTGCGCCAGATAACGTTCGTCTCCATGGATTTCTCCCTCAAAAAGATGCTCTAAAGGCAAATTGTACGCTGTTAAAAAGGGCCGTGCCCGCCGGCGGAATTCCGGTGGCACGGCCCTGTGATTTGGACGATATGTCGGCCTTACTCGGCGGGGGTTACGCTACCGTCCTGGAAGCCAACGTTGTTGTGGGCAAAGCAGTCCTCGTACTTAAAGCCGGAGAGCTCCTCGCAAAGCGCCTTGACCTCGGGCTTGACGTCGGCCATCTTGCCACCCTCCTTGACGCGGTGAATCTCGTCGCAAAGGATGTCGCACTGCTCCTTGTCGATCTTGATGCCGCGGGCAAGGACGGCCGCAAGCAGGAAGAAGCCGGCGCAGCCGATGATCATGTAGCCGCAGATATACAGAGGCACGGTAGCGGGCTGGGTCACGGCGTCGCTATTGCCGGCGGTCTGAATGAAGCCGGAGGCAGCAAGGACGATAGCCCACACGTTGACGGCGATAGCCTGGGCGATCTGCTGGCAGAGCTGCTGCGCAGAGCTGTAGATGCCCTCGCGACGACGCAGGGTGATGAGTTCATCGACATCGGGGATGTAGTTGAGCAGAACATCGGGCAGGTACTGGAAGCCGACGTAGAAGAACTTCCAGATGGCGAAGATGATGGGGTAGGCGATCATGGCGATGGCGACCGTGGAGGTGCCGTTGATCTGACCAAAGGCGAAGTAGTTGTAGGCAATGATGCACGCAGCGCAACCGACATTTGCGAGGTACCAAGACTTGTGGAAGCCCTTCTTGGCCATGAGGGCGACCCAGATGGCGGTGCAGACGATAGCGACGACCTTGCCAGGCATCTCCATCACGGACTCGTAGGACTTAGGAATCTGCAGGCAGTAGACGATGAAGAAGGACAGGCAGGCAGACCAGCAGGCAGCAGCAAGCTTCGTGGAGACCTGTGCATACAGGACCTTGCGGAAGGACTTGTTGCGGAAGGTGGAGATTACGTCGATGAAGAACTTCTTGATACCCTCGCCGACGCTCTCGATCTTCTCCTGAGCGACCTCCTCGGGGGTGTGCTCCCACGTGGACAGGTACACACAAAGCAGCGAGATTGCCATGACCGAAGCGTTGATCGTAGCGATGATGAAGTAGCTGAACGGGTTGGTCTCGCCGAAGGTGCCAAAGCCGAAGCCCACAAGTGCAGCCATCAGGAAGCCGGCGGCGTTACCAAAGAGATGCTTGTAGCCGGTGAGGTACGTACGCTCCTTAAAGTTGTCGGTCATCTCGATGGTAAGCGGCGACAGGTTGGCGGTGCAGAACGTGTACGCGACGTTGTAGATCAGGTACAGTACAAAGTAGTACGGGAAGCCAAACGGCGTAGCCACGAAGATGAGCGGCTCGGCGATCATCATCGGGATGGCCAGCAAGATCCAGAAACGACGACAACCAAAGATACGGCCAATCTTGGTGGCATAGAAGTTATCGGCCACAAAGCCCATCAGCGGGCAAAGAATAGCGTTGACATAGATGGCAAACGAGCTGATCAGTGCAGCCTCGCCTGCGGACAGGCCACACTCCGTGGACAGGAACAGCACCATGTAGCTGTGCGTAAAGGTCAGGGCACCGGAATTGAGCATACCGCCCATACCAAAGCCCAAGCGCGTCCAGAATGTGATCTTACGCTTTTTCCCAATCTTATTAGTCATCGAGCTCCCTCTCTTTTCTCGATTGTCTTGTAACAAGACATTTGAGTCCACACTGACATCTGTCTGCCCAGCATTCAGGGTGAACGTTTAGTTAGATTATGCACGATTGCTTATGATAGGTGAACGTTCACTTGAATAATATCCTTGAACGGTCGATTTTTACCGCTGAACGGACACAATTGAGGCTCTAAGACCTATTGTCTGCTGGTAAAGGTGCCATGCTGGACACCCATGAGATAGGTGAACGTTTATCGTATTTTCCAATTTTTTCACTTAACCACAAAACGAAAACCCCGCCGGGAACACTCCCGACGGGGCCGACGACATAGCGCTACGCTTGGGTGCATTTGCCACTACAGGCAGACGCCGTCCTTCCAGATGCTGATCTCGTGACAGCCACGGCGCTCGGCACTCGTGAGTTTACCGCTCGCCGTCTCCAGCACCAGCTGGTATAGATCGTGAGCAGCCTCGTCGAGCGTGCGCTCACCCGTGGCAATCACGCCGGCGTTAAAGTCCATCCAGTTGGCCTTGTGGTCGCACAGACGCTGATTGGTGAACACCTTGAGCGTAGGCGCCGGCGCGCCAAACGGTGTGCCGCGGCCGGTCGAGAACAGAATCACGTGGCAGCCGGCAGCCGTCAACGCCGTGGTGGATACCATGTCGTTGCCCGGACCGCACAGCATGTTCAGGCCGTGTTTATTTGCCTGGCCGGCATACGGCAGCACGTCGACGATGGGGGCAGACCCGCCTTTTTGCACGCAGCCGCAGCTCTTGTCCTCGAGCGTGGTAATACCGCCGTCCTTGTTGCCAGGGCTCGGGTTCTCGTAGACGACCTCGCCGTGGCTAATAAAGTAGTCCTTAAAGCCATTGAGCATGTCGGAAGCGGCGTTAAAGACCTGCTCGTTCTCACAGCGATCGAGCAGGATACTCTCGGCGCCAAACATCTCGGGCACCTCGGTAAGCACCGACGTGCCGCCGCGGGCGACGACCATATCGCTCACGCGACCGATCGTGGGGTTGGCGGTAATGCCCGAAAGACCGTCGGAGCCGCCGCACTTAAGACCAATAACCAGCTCGGAGGCCAAAATGGGCTCTCGCTTGGCTTGCTTGGCCAGGTCAGCCAGCTCGGCCAGAATCTTGTGGCCCTCGATTTGCTCGTCGGCTACATCCTGGCAGGTGAGAAAGCGAACGCGCTCGTGATCGAAGTCACCGAGCTCGTCGAGCACCTGCTGGTGCGTGCAGTTCTCGCAACCGAGCGACAGGAATAGCACGCCGGCCGCATTAGGATGACGCGAGAGCGCCACCAGCAGACGACGCGTCTGGGCATGGTCGGCGCCGGTCTGCGAGCAGCCAAAGGGATGCGGGAAGTAGTAAACACCCTCCAGCGAGCCATCGACCAGATCCTGGGCCTGCTCACACATGGCACGGGCGACTTCGTTGACACAGCCGACCGTGGGGATGATCCACAGCTCATTACGCGTCGCGGCACGACCGTCGGCGCGGCGGAACCCCATAAAGGTCTCGGGCTCAACCGGATCCACGACCGGATGTGTGGGGTTGTAGGTGTACTCGACCTCGCCCGAAAGGTTGGTCTTGACATTATGTGTATGAAGCCACTGACCGGGCTGGACATCGCCCGTCACATGGCCGATAGGAAGGCCGTACTTGATGACGTCCTCCCCCGCGGCAATCGAGCGCACGGCCATCTTATGACCCTGCGGAATATCCTCCGCGGCCACGACCTCGCCCACCCCGGGAACCGCGACGGCGGTGCCCTTGGCAAGCGGCGACAGCGCGACGATCACGTTGTCGGCCGGATTGATCTGGATAGTGTTCATTACAAAGAGTCCTAACCCTACAGGTTGAGCAGAAGTCGAAGCGCGGGCATGCCATTCCACACCCGCGCCGGAAATTTACGCCTGAGCGTTGGCGAAGGCCTGCTTGGCGCCCTCGGCACGCACGACGGCGAGCGCGCTGACGACAAACTCCTCAAGACCTGCGATCTGCGTAAGGTCCTCGCCCCACATCTGCTCGTTGGTGAGCACGTCGTGCACCAGCTGGGCATCGTCGGCGCCGGCATGGGCGGCGTAGAAGTCGAGCACGAAGGCGTCGTCCTGAGCGGTGTACTCGGTGCCGTCGGAGCGACGCAGGTGCAGGCCGTCGCCCTCGCGGGACACGAGCTCCTGCGTGTAGAAGGAGATGAGCGTAGCGAGGCTCGTCGCCAGGCACTTGGGCAGGTTGCCGGTCTCGGCAACGTAGTCCTTGAGCGTGGGCAGGTCGCGAGCGCGCCACTTAGCCGTGGAGTTGAGGCAGATGGAGAGCAGCGCATGATCAATAAACGGGTTGTCGAAGCGGTTTTCGACGGCGGCGGCAAAGGCCTTGCAGTCCTCGACATCCAAGTCGGCGGCAAGCGTCGGAATGACCTCGTCGTAGAGCATGGTGTTCATGAAGCCGCGAATGGTCTCGTCATGCATGCAGTCGCGCACGATATCAAAGCCGGCAACCCAGGAACCCGGAACGAAGGCGGTATGGGCACCGTTGAGGATGCGGACCTTGCGCTTTTTGTACGGGGTGACGTCGGGAGTCACAAAGACACCCGGAAGACCAGCCTTCACAAAGGGAAGCTTCTCGGCAAGCGACTCGTCACCCTGGATGCCCCACATCTGGAAGGGCTCGCGCACGGCCAGGAAGGGATCCCCGTAGCCCAGACGCTCGGCAACCGCCGCGGCCTCCTTAGGATCGCGGATGCGGCCGGGGACGATGGTGTCGACGAGCGTGGTGCAGACGGTGCAGTCGTTAGCCATCCACTGCGCAAACTCGTCCTCCCAGCCCCAGTCGCTCACATACTGGTTCATGATGCGCAGCAACTCCTCGCCGTTGTGATCGATGAGCTCGCAGGCGAGGACGATGACGCCCGGCTTACCGGCAGCCCAGCGGGTGTGGAGCACCTGGGCAAGCTTGGCGGGGAAGCTCGCGGGTGGCATGTCGTCGGCCTTGCAGGACGGGTCATAGGCGATACCGGCCTCGGTGGTGTTGGAGACGATAATCTCCAGGTCGTCAGAGACGGCGACCTCCATCATGGCGCGGTAGTCGTCCTCGCGGTACGGGTTAATGCAGCGGCTGCAAGCGCTAATCACGCGGGACTCGTCGACCGTGTTGCCGTCCTCCTTGCCGCGCACCAGCACGGTATACAGGTCGTCCTGGGCATTGATACCGTCGGCAAAGCCAAAGGCGCCGCTGATGGGCTGGACCATGACGATCTTGCCATTCCAGCCGGTCGCCTCGTTACCCATGTCAAAGAAGCGGTCAACGAAAGCGCGTAGGAAGTTGCCCTCGCCAAACTGCAGGACCTTCTCCGGCGCGTCCTTGGGAAGAAGATAGCCCTCGTAGCCGATCTTCTCGAGCGTATCGTAGCTGATGTTCTCCATCTATGTGTCTCCTTAGATAGCCGTTAGCGTGTAAGCAAAACGGGGGCGCCGCGTGTGGCGACGGCGCTCCCGGAACCAGGTTTGGATTTAGGCCTCGACGGTGTCCAGGTCAAAGCCAAAGTAGCGAACGGAGTTGTTGTAGCTGATGTCGCGCACGATGGTGCCCAGCAGCTCCATGTCGGCCGGGTACTTGCCCTGCTCGACCCACTCGCCGATCACGCTGCACAGCACGCGACGGAAGTACTCGTGGCGCGGATAGGACAGGAAGGAGCGGGAATCGGTAAGCATGCCCACAAAGTTGCCCAACACGCCCTCGTTAGCCAGAGCCGTAAGCTGCTCGCGCATGCCGACCTCGTTGTCGTTGAACCACCAGGCGGAGCCGTTCTGGATCTTACCGGCAGTCGGAGCCTCCTGGAAGCAACCCATGACGGTATCGATCATGGTGTTATCGATGGGGTTCAGGCTGTACAGGATGGTCTTGGGCAGGCCGCAGGTCTCCTGGATGGAGTTGAGGAAATCGGCGAGCTGGTCGGACGGCGTGTAGTTGGAGATGCAGTCGTAGCCGGTGTCGGGACCGAGTTTGGCGAACATGGCGCGGTTGTTGTCGCGCTTGCAGCCAAAGTGCAGCTGCATGGCCCAGCCCAGACGGACATACTCGCCGGCAACGAACTGCATAAAGGCAGTCTTGTACTTGAGGACCTCTTCCTCGGTAAGCGGCTCGGCAGCCAGACCCTTGGCAAAGATAGCCTCGATCTCGTCGGCGGTAGCCGGGACGTACATAACGTAGTCGAGTGCGTGGTCGGAGGCGCGGCAGCCCAGCTCGTGAGCAACGTCGTAGCGCTTGGAAATGGCAGCCTTCATGCCCTCAAAGTCGCTGACCTCAACGCCGGCAACCTCGGAAAGGTGCTTGCAGTAGTCGGCAAACTCCTGGCCGCGCTCGATGCGCAAAGCGGCATCGGGGCGCATGGCGGGAACGACCTGAACGTCAAAGCTGTCGTCGGCGGCAATCTTCTTGTGCCACTCAAAGCTGTCGGCGGGGTCGTCGGTAGTGCAGATCATGCGGACGTTGGACTGCTTGATCAGGTTGCGGCAGGTAAAGCTAGCCTCAGCGAGCTTGGCGTTGGCAAGGTCCCAGACCTCCTGGGCAGTCTTGCCGTTGAGGACGCCCTCGTAGCCAAAGTAGCGCTTAAGCTCCAGGTGGCTCCACTCAAAGACGGGGTTGCCAACGCAGCGACCCAGGGTCTCGGCCCACTTTTGGAACTTCTCGCGAGCAGGGGCGTCGCCAGTGATAAAACGCTCGTCGACGCCGTTGGCACGCATCAGGCGCCACTTGTAGTGGTCGCCGCCCAGCCAAACCTCAGTGATGTTCTCGAAACGCTTGTCCTCCCAAATCTCCTTAGGAGAAATGTGGCAGTGATAGTCGACGATGGGCATGCCCTCGGCAAAGTTGTGGAACAGCTCCTCGCCGGTCTTGGTGCTCAGCAGGAAATCCTGATCGTCCATAAAGTTTTTCATCAAACAGCCCCTTTGCTGGCAACGCGGGCGCACGGCGCGCTCGTTATCCTTTAGGTGAACGTTCACTATACTAATCTATTGCACCTCAAAAGGTGAACGTTCACCTAACCACCACGGGGTGAACGGTAGATTTTGCCCGTTCAACGGTTGCTGGAGCTGTGACTTGCATGTATTGCGGACTGGTTGGCGTCCCCGATCACCAAACTTGAGCGCTTTTGCTCAGGTGGGTCATGTCCCGACGTACATTTTTGGGAGTATTCAGCATTGGAGCGCGCCGTGCGCCATCCTCAGCGTCCTATTTGGAACGCAGATAGCGCCCGATCGGCATAAAAAGTGCCCCCGATGGCAAATTACGCCATCGGGGGCACTTAAAACAGTCGTTCTGCACCTCATTCAAGGCATGCCAATGCTGAATACTCCCAAAATTGCACGTCGCAAGAGGGGGTACCTGCTCAATCGACTAAATACCCGCAAGTTCGCAGTAGCGGTCGACATTGCTGGCAAATACCATCTCGACGGCGCCCTTCTGGACGGGCACCGTCGGGGTCCTTCCCCACAGCAGATAATCGCCCAGCGTCTTAGCGCCGCGATACGCCAGGCTCGTCGGGTCCTTATAGACAATATTGGTAAAGATACCGCGGCGCAAGGCCAGAGCACTTTCGGGAAACAGGTCGTTGCCGATCACCATGACCTGACCGGCCTTGCCGGTCGAGACGAGCGCGTCGGCAACCACTTCGGAACCAACGGCAAAAACGCTACAGATAAGTTCAGGGGCGTCCGGCGCACTCAAGCGCTTTTCGAGCTCATGCTCGAGTTGTTTGACTTGTGCATGGGCACCTGCAAGATCCTCAACCTGCCATGGAATATCACGTTCGCGCAGGTAATTGTGGAAGGCGCGGGCGGTTAGATAGTGCGAATCGGTATATGGGTCGCCTGTCAAAAGGAGCACGCGGGCGTCGGCCCCAGAAGCATGGACCAGGTTTGCCGCCTGCTCGGCCATAAGGCTGCCTGCCGTCGAATAATCGGCCAAGCTCGCACCCAAACGATTCAAATGCGGACGGTCGCCGTCGACAAGCTCAATCGTCACGCCCGCCTCGGCGATCTGCCCCAAAAGCTCAGTCGCACGATCGTCGCCCGGCGCATAGGCGAGCAAGCCATCAATCTTTTCGCCCACCTGCAGACGCTCGTCGATTTGCTCGAGTGCATCAGCGTAGCCGCCCACGCCAAATTCAACGCGCTCAACCGTAATGCCCCGGTCGATGACCTCCTGTTCAAAGCGATTGCAGCCTTCCCACAGGTAACGGAAAAAGTACGCTCCCTCGCGCGATGCGCGGGGCAGGCAAAACACCAGATTGATATCCTTGCGGCGCAGGCTTGAGGCACTTGTGTTGCGGTGATAGCCCATGGCCTCGGCCTTAGCGTTCACCTTGGCGCGCACGGATTCGCTCACGCCGGCCTTTCCCGTCAGAGCCTTGTGCACGGTATTGATGGAAACGCCAAGCTCGGCGGCTATGTCCTTCATGGTTACGCGAGCGCTCATGCGGTTACTCCGTTATAGATAAGTTGCCAATTAATAGTCCAGTTAACGATACCCCAAAAATACTCTTCGGCTCGCCGTGCTCTCCCTCAAATGCACAAAGCGCCCCGCGAACGGATGCCCGCGGAGCGCTTGGATGTCCGGACCTTATTTGATACCGCGACCCAAGTCTTCGGCGATTTTGTCTACGCCCTTAAGTGCAGCGCACGTCTTTTTGTTGGAGCAATGCCCCGTGCAAACGCCACCCTGAGCGCAGTCGGCGCAGGTGCCCTTGCGGTAGATGCGCACGCACACGGCGGCAAACGCAATGCCGATAACAGCCAGTACAACAATATCGATAGGTGCCATAGCAAGCCTCCTCTAGTTAACCACCACTTACTTTACCCCATTCTCCACCTACAAAAAGGGACAGGTTTATTTTGTTCGGTTTTATCTGGGGAAACGCCACATCTCCCCACCACATTGGTACAAGGCAACCTATCCGGAATGGGTGAAATCATAATCATAGAGCTCATCTCGCTACCTCACTCAGCAATAAGGTTTACCCTGGTGCTATTTTTCTCGATACGATAGACGCCGACCTTGCCTGTAACGCCATAATGCTTTTTAAGTAGACCCATCTCCGCAGAATTGGACTCGATTACGATGAGCTTGTCATAACCCGACAGAAGGTTATCCATATTGGGCTCATAGAACGCGCATATGGCATCGGAATGCGGGGCAAACAAATAATATCGAGCCACATACGTGAAGTAGTACGAAGTCATAAGCCCATCGCGATCGGAACCGAACAGCAAATAACGAGCACCGTCTTCTTTACCCGATGCCGGCCAGCGATCACCGACGACATCTCGGACCGTCGCCGGAAGCGAAGTGTCGTATGTCTTTGTATTGAATAGCATGCCGTTGTATTCACTCGTCAAAAGGCCAAGCGACAAGGCGATGCAGCCCATTACAACCTGTTGGTATCGCCGCTTATGTAACGGCGTTGCATGGCAGGGGGAACCATCGGACCGGAATTTCATCTGCCCCTCAAGCTCAACGGTAACTGCCATCGCCAGGCCGCCGACAAACAATGCAATGATGCTGCAAGCATAACGATCGAATCCAGCAAGCCTCAAGGCCTCGTCCATTGGCATCGAGAAAATGTACATGGCGAGAATACCCACATAGTAAACAATTGTCATGAAATCAAGCGCAACCAGTGCGCGGCGCACATGTGTCAACTGATGCCCAAAGCGCCACCGAGCAGCCGCTAGCAATGCGACAACAGCCAAGTTGCCGAGCAGGAAACCGAGCGCAGGCCTGGTAGTTAAATCGATGGAGGTCGCAAAAAACGTCGAGACGACCTGCGCGATCTGGGCAGTATTCTTACCGCCGACCACCGCCGCGTGAGCAGCATCGCCCACATCGAACTTATTCTTGACGCCCGCGAGCGCCGTGGCCATGTGCCAACTCCACATCAGATAAGTGGAAAAACCCAAAACACCTGCGACGGCAGTTGCACCAAACCAGCGCAGGCGAGCGTTCCAGCTGCGATTCCTGAGAGCAACGTGTCCGCGCGCTAAATGGTAAGCGAGCACAAATGCAACGAATACGACGCCCGTCGACTTCACCACTATGAGCTCCGCCATCAACGGCACGAGCAACTTGAGCTCGCGGCGAACATCACCGTTATAACGATCCACGACTGCCCAGCACGCCATCGTGAGGACCGGGAGCACGAAATCAACCAAAAGGTTATTAATGCGAATCGTTACATTGAAAAACGTAAGGAGCGAGCAGCCAGCCCCTAACACCGCATATGGCAGAAACGAACGGCGATTGCGCACAATACCAAGAACAGCATAAAAACATGAGAAGATAAAGGCTGCCTGAACAACGAGCATTGTTCCCTCGGCATGGCCTAAAAACGTGCATGCGCAGTACAGCAGTGAAGTTGTGCCAAGCGGATAGTTGAAAAACTCAACGAGACCACTTGACGCCGTGGGGAAAGCCCCCGTCTCCAGCATGACCTTGAGCGCTATAGCCCAATGCGTAAAGTTATCGTAATGCTCGAGACGCGCCGACAGCAGGGGCCACAGAAAGATCAACATACCTAGGAGAAAACACGCGTCAGGGAGACCAAAGGGCAATCTAGCAAGACCACGACCATGGAGACAGGGCACTGCCGCTGCACCGGCAATGGCGCCCACCACAACCACCCCCCAGGTGGCAGGGGCAAGCGCACCCACGATTCCACCGGCATACGTGACGACCCCCATGACACACAAGGCACACGCGGGAGCGAAATGCACATCCGTCTCGGTCAAACGATGGATCCAATAGCACAGACCGAAGAGCGCTAGCAGGAACAGCGCCGCACGGCCGAAGGCAGCAATAATCAGCATGCAGCGTCTCCTTCGACATGAGCAGAATCGCGACTGGTCCGCTCCGCATCCCGCGAATCGCCGCATCGATCGCTATCACGCCTGGAGCGGCGGCGGGACCTCCATACGCGGTAACACGAAAGAAGCGCCCTTATCCTCATGCGGACAATACGCACGATATCGTCATAGGTGGTGTTCCAGCTATCAAGCTCCTCGGCGATGCCCGTTTCGCGATCGTACAGCAGCTGATCATAGATGCGACGTTCCTCGAGCGAGCGGTGCTCGATTCGAAACGCCGCGTACCACGGCTCATCATCGCCACATTTGGATTGAAAGAGGCGCACAAGCCTACCAGAAACGCATGTGCAATAGCGACCATCTCCCAAGCGCACCGCAAAGCTGCGTAGCTCCTCGGGAAAGGGATCATCGATGCGCACGAGTACACCACCGTCTGACATGTTGATAGCACGCCCCGCGAAAACACCCACAGGACCCTCGTCATCCATTGCGTCCGAGCTGCAATCGAGGGAAACGCCACCTTCGACCACGGCTTCACCGGTGTCCTCGGCTAGCTTCGACCACTCATCCTCAACCGACAGCGCCGTCAGCACCGCAGGTTCGTCTACGGAGATGCGAGTACTCTTGCGCGGCATGGACCGACCGCCCGAAAAGGCAATAGCATACAAAAGGGCAATCAAGTTGTAGCACAACCAATAGATGATCACAGAACTGTACACGAGCGCCATGCCATACTTTCCCCATGTAAATCTGATAATAGCTGCAACCGAGAGCACCACGAGCAACAGGTGTGGAAGCATGTTCCACAGGCTACCGCTGCGATTGGTCGTCTTGTCTTTACGCGTAACTTTGAACTTGGTCTCGCGGATACCGAGCGTCTCAAGAAATACGGGAATAATAAGTGATGGCGCCAGCGTGGTGTCGATGATTTGACTCCATTTCTGACTGCGAACATTGCTCGAAAGCAATTTCATAGACCTGCTATAAAAGAAATAGCTCGGCAGCCAAAAAATTAGTAACTGCCAGAGTGTGCAGTTAACCACTTGGAAGTCAAACAAGGCAAACATAATGGGCGCAAGAATGAAGATGATGCGGTTGAAGAATGACCACCAGTACAGAAAACTGCACAGATAGGTAATGCGCGCGGAAAAAGAAATCTTGTGAGAAAAGATGACACCCGTGTTTTGGATGCTCTGAATCACACCGCGCGCCCAGCGGATGCGTTGGCGCACCATCGAGCGCACATCCGTCGTCGAGAGGCCGTGAGCTTCGACCTTATCAGTGGCGTAGGTAATATAACCCGCCATCTGCAGACGACAGCTCGTCTCGAAATCTTCGGTGATCGTATGATACGGAAACCCGCCAATCTCCTCCATACCGGCGCGCGATATCACGGCATTGCTACCGGTGTATGCGCAGGCGTTGGAAGAGTTGCGCATCTGGTTTACCTCGCGTGAGAAGAAATCTTGCTCATTAGGAATCTTGTCCTCGGCATACAGATTGAACTGAAAAAGATCGAGATTATAGAAGCTTTGCGGCGTCTGAATCAGACCGACTTTAAGGTCCTCATTGAGTTCGTCCTCGGAACGATAACGCCATGCGCCGGTCGCGCCATCCTGAATATAGCGAGGCAGCAAGAAATAGGGCACGGTATCTACGAGAAAGCTGCTACGCGGAATCATGTCGGCATCGAACGTCGCGATCAGCGGCGAAGTCGTGTGCCTTAACGCGTTGTTGAGGTTGCCCGATTTGGCATACTTGTTATCCTCGCAGGGGATATAACCAATCCCAAGTTCAGCCGCAAGGGAAGCGACCTCTTTGCGGCAGCCATCGTCAGCAAAATAGACGTGCACCCGAGAACGATCGGGATAGTCCATGTAGGTACAGGCGTTCGCCGTCTTGAACAACACGTCAGTCGGCTCGTTGTGCGTAGCGATTACCACGTCAACGTCGGGATAGTCTTCGGGCAAGATTTTCGGCATAACGAGATGTCCGCTGTCGGCCTTAACCTTGCGGTAGTAAAGTTCGAAGGTCGTAAACGCGGTTACTGTCTCAGCGATGAGCAGCAAGACCGCAAAAACCATCTGGGGAATCCCCTGATCAAACGGCAGGGTGAACAGCAGACGCCATAGCAGATAGATGACCATAAGGACTGCAGTGACGATAAAGGTCGTCACATCGCGCTTCCGTGCCCCCTGTTTTTCCACCACGCTTTTCTTGGCTTTCTTAAGCTCATGAACGCTCACGGAATCATCCCCCTATTCAAAGACCCATGACTGCTGGATACGGTAGTTAGCAAAGAACAATGCCGTATCAACAAACGGTTTGATGATGAAGACCGGTATGGGCAGTGCAACGGAAATCAAGAGGACGAGAGCTGCGCTCGCCAACATACAAGCTGCGCACAGGGCGATATAGCGGCAAAGGCTCCGAGAACAGCTGGAATTATCCGCTTTGAAGACGATATTTCGATTCAGCATATAGTTGACAAATGCCGAGACGACCCGCGCAACGACGGTTGCCCACACGATGGCTGCGCTGGTCGCGACACCATGCGACCATAGGAGTACGAGCGCAGAGAACAGTGCCCAATCCAACAACGATGTGCAGAGCGAAGAGAGCGTGTAGCGCGCAAACGCAGAGAATAAGACACCGAGCACGCGAAGCGAATCAACAACGGGACGGAAATGTGATGCCTCGTTGTCACCCTCGTAGACCGTGGTAATGGGAACCTCGAAGATGCCACCCGCACGCCGCGCCAGCACAAGCATCTCTGTCTCGAACTCGTATCCGTCTCGCACCACAGCGAGCATACGGCGCATAAGCGACGCCGGAAGGCCACGTAAGCCCGTCTGCGTATCACTCACATCGACACCGCAGAGCACGCGCATGGCCCCAAGCATAAAATTGTTACCGAGCTTACTGCGCGCAGGAACGCCATTACCGTCGAATCGGCGACAGCCAAGCACCAACGAGTCCTGGTGCAGACCGAGTTCGCGCGCAACGGCGCGGATATCGGCAGGCAAATGCTGACCATCGGCATCTGCCGTGACGGCCCCCGCAACAGTCGGGACCTGTTCCAAGAGATAAGAAAAGGCAGTCTTGAGAGCCGCACCTTTGCCGCGGTTGAGCCCGTGGACAAGAACCGTAGCACCAAGCGCGCGGGCGCGGTCAAACACCACAGAACAGGACGCGCTGCTCCCGTCATCCACCACAACGATCGGTCCCGGCCATCCGAGCACGAGCTCCTCAAGTAGTGCGGCCAGCCGACCACTCGGCTCATACGCGGGAATCACCAAAGCTATCCTATTGTCGATATCTGCCATGATCAAATGGATTCTCCAACATAATGAATCGATTTGCGGACGTCGATTATAACGAAATTGCCCAGCGGTTAAAACAAAAGCCCGAGTGTCGCTGGGACACCCGGGCTCGTGAAAAGGGGCTAATCCTTATTCGGACTTAAGCGGAAACTGCGGCGGAAGCGGTGTTGGTCTCGTCCTCGTCGGTCCATGCGTGTTTGGGCATGGGACGGAAGATCTGGAAGAGCATCGCAACCAGCAGCACGATGGCGACAATCGTCCAGATACCAAACTGCCCAAGGACAAGCAGGTTGTAGAACTGGTTGATGAACAGGCCGATGACCCAAGCGAAGGCGCACTCGTAGCCGATGGCAATCGCGGTCCACTTGCCGGAGTCCATCTGGTTGCGGATAGTACCCATGGCGGCAAAGCACGGAGCGCACAGCAGGTTGAAAGCGCCAAAGGCAACGCAAGCGCCCATAGTCGGGAACATGCCAGCAAACGCGGTCCACAGGCTCGGGTCGGTCTCGGCGGCGTCGGCAACGGACAGCAGCGAGCCGGCGGTGGCGACGACGTTCTCCTTAGCAACAAGGCCAGAGACGGTCAGCGCGGTTGCCTGCCAGGTGCTAAAGCCGAGCGGGGCGAAGATCCAAGCGACCAGGTTGCCGAGCATGGCGAGCACGGAGTAGTCCATGAACTCCTCGGGGATGCCGTCCATCGCAGGCAGGAAGCCAAAGGAACCGTTGTAGCTACCAAAGTTGGACAGGAACCAAACCACGACAGTGGACGCGAAGATGACCGTGCCGGCCTTCTTGATAAAGGCCCAGCAGCGCTCCCACACGTGCAGCGCCCAGGAACGGATCGCCGGGAAGTGGTAGGCAGGAAGCTCCATGACAAACGGGGTCGGACGGCCGGCGAAGAGCTTGGTCTTCTTGAGCATGAGGCCCGAGGCGATGACGGCAAAGACGCCCAGGAAGTAGAAAAGCGGGCTGATCCATGCGGCCGTGGTGGAAGAATCGCCAATGATGGAGCCCATGAGCAGGGCGATGATCGGCAGCTTGGCGCCGCAGGGGATGAACGTGGTGGTCATGACCGTCATGCGGCGGTCCTTCTCGTTCTCGATGGTCTTGGTGGCCATGACGCCGGGGACGCCGCAGCCTGAGGACACGAGCATGGGGATGAACGACTTACCGGACAGGCCAAAGCGGCGGAACACGCGGTCCATGATAAAGGCGACGCGGGCCATGTAGCCGCAGTCCTCCAGGAAGGACAGCATCACGAACAGCAGGAACATCTGCGGCACAAAGCCGAAGATGGCGCCCAGGCCGCCAACGATACCGTCGCAGACCAGCGAATCGACCAGGCCACCGTCCTCGGTGCCACCCGCCACGAGGGCGTCGTGCACCATGGTGGTGATACCCGGGACATAGGGGCCGTACTGTGCCGGGTCGACCGAGTCGGCGTCGTCACCCGCGGCCTCGACAGCCTCATCGTAAGCATCGCGGCCCTGACCGAGCACATACCAACCGTCGGTGCCAAAGAGCTGATCGTTGGTGAAGTCGGTCACCGTTCCGCCCAGGGTGGAAACGGCGATGTAGTACACGCAGAACATGATGACCACAAAGATCGGCAGGCCCAGGATACGGTTGGTAACCACACGGTCGATCTTCTCGGAGGTGCTCATCTTGGCCGGGGCCTTGGTGAGGCACTCATCGATGATGTGCGCGATGACGCCATAGCGCTCACCGGTGATGATGGACTCGGCATCGTCGTCGCAGTCCTGCTCGCACTGGGCGACCAGCTCCTCCACGCGAGCGGCCTTCTCCTTGGTGAGGTTGATGAGCTTGCAGGCGTCTGCATCACGCTCGAACAGCTTGACGGCGTAATAGCGACGCTTGTTAGCGGGAACGCTCGCCGGAAGGTTGTTCTCGATGTGCGTCAGAACGTCCTCGATGGAGGAATCGAACTTGTGCTCCGGCACCTGACCCTTAGAAGCAGCGGACTTTTTGACCTGCTCGAAGAGCTCCTTGATGCCCTTGTTCTTAAGAGCCGAGATCATCATGACCGGACAACCAAGCTTCTTGGAGAGCTTGTCGGTGTCGATCTTGTCGCCATTCTTCTCGACCAGATCGGCCATGTTGAGGGCAACGACCACAGGCAGGCCGGTCTCGATGACCTGAAGCGCCAGGTATAGATTGCGCTCCAGGTTGGTGGCATCTACCACCTGAACGACGACATCGGGCTCGCCGCTCATGAGATAATCGCGCGAGCATTGCTCCTCGGGGCTGTAGGGGGAAAGCGAGTAGATGCCGGGGAGGTCCGTGATGGTAACGTTCTTGTCGCTTAGGAGCTTGGCCTCCTTTTTCTCAACCGTGACGCCGGGCCAGTTGCCAACGTAGCCGTTGGCGCCGGTGATCAGGTTGAAAAGCGTGGTCTTGCCGCAGTTGGGGTTACCCGCCAGTGCGACATGGATCTGAGAATCCGCCATTCAATCCTTCTTCCTTATGTGCCCGCGCTGCTTTCTCCGCACGGGCTGGATAATGTGCTTCAAAGTGCTGCATTAAGTTAGAAAAACCTAACTTTATCTGCAGAAATATACGCCGCAAGCCCCTACTGGACCTCGACGACGGCCGCCTCCTCCTTGCGGATGGAAAGCTCGTAGCCGCGCACGTTGATCTCGACCGGATCACCGAGCGGCGCAACCTTCACGACCTTGAACGAAGTGCCCTTGATGAGCCCCAGGTCCATAAGGTGGCGGCGAAGCGCACCCTCACCGTGAAGCTTGACGATGGTAGAGCTCTCGCCCACCTTAACGTCACCCAACGTCTTCATCCTCTTGTCCCCCTTTCGGTTTTTATGAAATGCTGCGGACTAACCGACGGTCATGATGTGCATGGCAACCTTGGAATCGATGCCAAAGCGTGCGCCCAGCACCGTGACGATGATATTGGCGCCACTCGAGCTCACCACGTGGATTTCGTTGCCCTCGACAAAGCCGAGGTCTTTGAGGTGGTGCTTCATGTCCTCATTGCCCTTTACACGAGACACGCGCACGGTTTCGCCCGCTTTTACCATCGAAAGCGGCATGGCCGGCATCTGCGGTCCGCAAGACATGAGTTGCTCCTAACGTCAGTTCGTCCTCAACATCGACGCGATAAAAGTTAACCACGTCTATGTTCGCTATAGTAAACTAGCACGTGGTTAACTTTTTGGAAAGGGTCCTGTTCAGTTTTTCGAAAAAGTTTCCTATACGAAACAAAAAGGCGCGGCAAAGAGCTGTCCTTTGCCGCGCCCCGTCATGCTTAGAGCGAGAGGTTTCTAATCGACGTAACGCAGGAAGCCTCATCCACGCCCGAAACGCGGAAGATGATGTCCTCGCCGCATTCGCCGTAGAGAGCCATGAGGCCCATAACGTCGCGACCGTCGGTATGGCGATCGCCGATGCTGACTGACACGTCGCTACGATGCTTGGCAATGATGTCATAGAGCAGCGCAACCGGGCGGGCATGTAGTCCCAACGGATCTTTAATCGTCTTTGTAAACTCGACCATGTCCCCTCCCGCGGCATCGCACATTCGGCCGGCAAAACCCAGCCACGTGGTAGTTATTGTAGCGTTAGATGCTTGTCGAGAGCCCCTCCGGATACCCCGTGGTCAAAAAGTGGCAAATATGAGTACTGTCACCAATTTAGTAGCAGCAAAATCGAGAGCAAATTGCCTACTTTGAGCGATTCGAAGAGGTTGAAAGCCGTCAAACCCCCTTTAAAGGGGGTTTGATAAATTGATTTTGAGCCCATTTTTGCTCAAGACCGGCCGATAGATATGGCACTTATTTTGCAACAGTACTCATATTTGGCATTTTTTGCCCACAGGGTCCAAAACCCATGCCCAAAACGCAAAAGGAGGGGCCTCGTAAGGCCCCTCCTTAGGAAAGGGAATCGATTTATTCCACAGCCGTAGATTAATCCTAGCCGCTACTCCATCATGTCGAGGACGGAGGGGCGCAACTCGCTCTCGGCAGCCTCGGGATCGGTCTCGCGCAGACGGTTGATATAGCGGTTGTACCACATCACGGCAAGGCCCAGGAAGACAACCACACCGCCAACGTTGTAGACCAGCGTCAGCCACAGCGGCTGATCGAGCGGAATAGTGCCGCAGATAAGCACGAAGCAGAAGACCACAAGCAGGAATGCAGCAATGACCAGGCCAAAGGTACGCGAACCCATGCGGAAGCCACGGGGCGCAGCGTCGAAGTTCTTGCGCAGCATAAAGTAGGCAAGCAGAATCAGCAGCGGCGGGAGCAGAGCGGTGGCAGCCGTCATGTTGGTGACGATCATGAGCAGGTCGTCGAGGTTGCCAGAGCCCAGAGCCGGGATGATCAGGATGGGGACGACGATGGCGAACTGCAGCCAGGCAGCGCGGGCAGGAATGCCGTGCTCGTTGAGCTCGACGATCTTGCTACCAAAGACGCCCTTGGGGATCTCGGTAAAGAAGACCTTGATTGGAGCGGAGGTCCACATCATGAGGGAGCCCAGCGTAGCAGCGAGAAGGATCAAGCCGATGACGCGCGTGGACACTTCCATGGGAATGCCAAAGTGGGCAAAGACAGCGCCGAATACGTCGAAGATGCCGGTGGAGATGGCAACGCTGCCCTCGGGGATGAACAGGTTAACCAGCAGCGAAGCGCCTGCATACAGAAGGCCGATGGTCAGGCCGGCGATAACGACGGTGCGCACGAAGGCCTTGACGCCACCCTTAAGGTCGTTAAGGAACACGCCGACAGACTCAGCGCCGCCAACGCCCTGGATGATCCAGGCAAGCGTACCGAAGAAGCCCCACGCAGTTGCGAAGTTGCTCATGTCGGGAGCCATGTTAGCGGGAGTAGGAGCCGTAGCGAACTCAACGCCGCCAAAGGCAGCAGCCAGGGACAGCAGGATGAACACGGCGGTCAGGCCGAGAGCCGCGGTCGAACCGAAGGAGGAAATGGAGCCGATCCACTTAGCGCCCTTGGTCGAAACCCACGTGGCGATAGCAAAGACGACGATCTCGATAATGGTGATCCACAGCTGCGAAAGCTCGGCGTTGGCACCAAAGAACACGTAGCTCGCGTAGATGATGACGTTGGGCAGGACGGACGCAAAGAAGAACAGGTTAACGAACCAGTAGCTAAATGCCGTCAGGAACGCCCAGCGACCACCCATCGAGGTCTTAACCCATGCGTACACGCCAGACTCGGAGTCCTTGTTGAGGCCGACGAACTCGGCGGTAACCAGGGTATAGGGGACAAAGTACAAAAGCGTGGCAAAGAAGAACGACGGCGCAGCTGCCAAGCCGATGGCCGCGTTGTTGTTGATGATGTTCTTGATACCGAACACGGCGGCGACCGTCATGCCCAGCAGAGCGAACGAACCGATCGTTCCTCGTTTTTCAGAGCTCATAAGCCCTCCCAATCATCTATTAAATGTCATCTAAAACCGTCCGGACTGCAAGCGCAATCGTGGACGGCGCACCTGCTAAGGGGAATGGGGAAAAGGGAGTCAACAAAGCCATCCCCCTTAACGGCGCAAAGCAAACGTCCAGGTGGACGAATACTACTTGTTGGGGAAGGAATAACCTTCAACCGTCACGTGCAGTACCACGACGCGGGGATCCGCGGCATCGGCCACGACACGGTAGGCCTCGTCAATTTCGACGACGGCAACGCCGCCGGCGGGAATCGTCACAGTCTCCCCCGTACCCTCAAAGCGCTCGCGATCATCGATATCGCTGTAGGCGCGGGTGCAGGTGAGGCCTCCCTTGGGGGCAACCTCGACGGTCAGGTCGCCGTCGAGCGGGGCGAGCACGGCATGATAGCGACGGTGACCGACCAGATCGGCGGTAGCCGCCTCGTGGGCGTTCACCCACCAGTACACCAACGAGTCGCCGATGGAGTACGCCACGTCGTGCTGCAGGTCGGCAACACCATCGAGCGCCTGGCCGGTACGCATCCACTTCCTGACGGACTTCATCTGAGCGTCGAAATCGGCGCGCGAATTAAAGACATGCATGACTTATGCCTCCTTAATGGGTGCCAGCGCCTGAGCCAGATCGGCAGACGTCAGCGGTCGCAGGGACACCTCGAAACTGAAGCTCTCAAAACGGGCGCGATAGGAATCGAGCACCTCGGAACCCCAAGAGTTCGAGCCAAGGCCGAGCAGCTGGTCGTTGATGTTGACCGTAACCGTGTCGCCTGGGACGAGATCGTAGACATGCTTGGCGTTATCGATGGCCTCGCAGCTATAGGGCCATGCCGAGAACGAGAACGGGTTGGAAGCGGCGTCGGTCGGACGAGTCACCAACACGCCGTCACCGTGGCTGGAGCGCAGGGCGACCCAACGGGTGCCCTCGCGGTTAGCGCAATCCTGGGGCATGACATACGGCGTGAACATGTCGTCGACCGTAGTGCGGTAATGGCCGACCGGGTTGGCGCGCAGCGAGTCCGGATAGTTCTCGCCCGGGCCGTGGCCATACCACTCGACGGCACGATCGCAACCGGGGACCTCGAAGGAGATGCCGATGCGCGGGATAATGTCCGAATAGTCGCCGTAAGGCTCGCCGGAAACCTTGAGGTCGACGCGACCGCTCGGAAGCACGGTGTAGACAAGCTCGACGCGCATGCCGAACGCACGGACGGGAGGAGCAATGCGCTGGCTCACGGTAACGACGACCGCATTGCCGTCCTGCTTCCAAGAAACCTTGCGGGTGGACGTCTGCATTACATCGATGAAGTTGTCCTTCCACAGGGAGTCGTACTCCTGGGCGTGGTTGTCGACGAGCGGATGCCAAAAACCAACCTGGGGACCGGAGGCCATGACGTCGCGGCCGGATGCCTTCCACTCGCTCACGGTGCCGCTTACCTTGCTGAAGGTCAGCTCGCCGTTGAGGGAGTGAATGCGAATCTCCTGCTCGGTCTCCTCGACCGTAAGCTCAGGACGAGTGGGGGGCGCGATGGCCGGCGCCAGATGGTTTGCGATGGAAAACTGGCTTGCGCCCAGCTGGAACATCGGCTCGCACCAGGCGTGAGCCGCCATGGTGTAGGCGTGCACGGTCAGCAGGGTCTCGCCTACCGCGGCCTCGTGAATCACCAGCGGAAGCTGGACGGACTCACCGGGGGCAACCGCACCGGGCACGAGCGTCTTGCGGCACACTACATCGCCGTCCACCAGGGTCTCCGCCGACAGGCAGACATCCTCGAGGGTGGTGAACCAACGCTTGTTGGTGACGGTCAGCTCGCCTGCCTCGGCATCGTAGGCCATGCGAACCGGGCAGATGACCTGGCCATACTCAGTGAGGCCCGGGCTCGGCTGCTGCCAAGGGAACACCATGCCATCGATGCAGAAGTTGCTGTTGTTGGGGTAATCGCCGTTGTCGCCACCATACATATCGTAGGCAACGCCGTCCTCGGTCACAGCAGCCAGACCGTGGTCGCACCATTCCCAAATAAACTGGCCCTGGATGCAATCCCAGCGATCGAAGACCTCCTGGTACTCGGACAGGCCCCCGGGACCGTTGCCCATGGAGTGACCGTACTCGCAGTTGATGCGCGGCTTGGGGAACGGATGCTCGCCAAAGTCGTTCATCTGCGAAACACGGGAGTACATCGTGGAAATGACATCAACGGTATCGGCGTTGCGGTCCTCCTCGTAATGGACCGGACGACCATCGAGCTCGTGAGCCTTGGCATACATTGCACGGATGTTGCAGCCATAGCCGCTCTCGTTGCCCATCGACCACATAATGATGCAGGCGTGGTTGCGCTCCTGCATCACCAGGCGCTCAATACGGTCGACGTAGGCCGGCTCCCATGCCGGGTCGTCGGTGACCAGGGCGATATTGCCGATATTCTCGAAGCCGTGGCTCTCCATATCGGTCTCGGCGACCAGCATGATGCCATACTCATCGCACAGCTCGTAGAAGCGCGGGTCGTTGGCGTAGTGGGACGTGCGCACCGCGTTGATGTTGTGCTGCTTCATGAGCTCCAGGTCGCGGCGCATGCGATCGAGGCCCACGGCGCGGCCCTTGTGATCGTCGTGATCGTGGCGGTTGACGCCATGCATCTTAAAGTAAGTGCCGTTGAGGTAGATATGATTGCCCTCGACCGTCACCTCGGCAAGACCCTGGCGATGCGGAACGCACTCGCTGACCTCGTCACCGTCGTAGACCTCAAACGTAAGGTCATAGAGGAAGGGGTCCTCGGGGTTCCAGAAGTGGGCATCGGTCACGTTGCATTCGGCATGGCCGTCGACGCACTCACCCGTAGCCACCACGTTCTCGCCATCGCTGAGCGTAAACACGATGCGGGAAGCGCCCTCGGCCACCGTATCGAGCGTGATCAGAGCGGTATCGCCCTCGCGGTGCGTGCGGAACCTAAAGTCTACCAGATGCGCGGCGGGACGCTGCATAAGGTACACGTCGCGGAAGATGCCCGAGGCCCACCACATATCCTGGTCCTCGATGTAGCTGCCATCGCTGTACTGCAAGACCTTAACCGCAAAAAGGTTGTCGCCCTCGACAAGTGCGTCGGTCACGTCGAACTCGGCGGACAGGCGCGAGCCCTTGGTCATGCCGATAAACTGACCGTTGACGTACAGCTCGCCATAGCTCTCGATGCCGTCGAAGCGAATGATCTCGCGAGCGCCGGCAGGAACAGCGGGAAGATTGACGATACGCTGGTACACGCCCGTGGGGTCATCGGAGGGAACAAACGGCTGATCCACCGGGAACGGGAAGCCCTCGTCGGTATAGGCAAGGTTGCCGTAGCCATCTACCTGCCACAGGTGCGGAACTTCCACGTGATCCCACTCGGGCTCGTACGTGGAGAGCTCCTCGTTGGAAACGGCAGCAGGTCCCTCAAAGAGGCGGAACTGCCACGAGCCGGACAGCTGGACAAACCCGCGCGACAGCTCGCGGCTGTACGTAGCGGCGAGATCGGCGGTCTCGTAACCCATAAAGTACGCATGGGGTGCCAGGCGGTTCCTGTGGGTGAGCGCTTGGTTTTCCCAATCGTTAATGGCGTCCATGGTGATGCTCCTTCGTCATCGTAGTGATTCTTGTGCAACCGGTTGTCCTTATCTTACGGGCGATGCAAAAAACTGTGCAACCGGTTGTCCGCTGAACGGTCGATTTGGCCGGGTTAACGGTGCAACCGGTTGTACAATCGCAACACTTATGTCACCCTGAGTATCGAAACTCAGCGCAAGACATCGTTCTTAAGCTCGTAGGCAACCTCCACGCCCGCTGATATCTCACCCACACGAGACGTATTCGATTTCGGCTTGGTTGCAAAACGACACCGGTCACCGGATATCATGAACGCTGTTCAGGCGCACTATAGTAAGCTGTATCCGCACCAGCCCGTATCAGTGACAACATCGACCACATTTTCCAGGAGACGCCATGACCCAACCAGTTCGCACCGCACCTACGCTTGCCGAGGTTGCCGCAGCTGCCGGCGTGTCGCGCTCCACGGCATCGCGCGCCCTCAACGATTCGCCCCGCATTAGCGAGGAAACCAAAAAGCGCGTCCGCGCGGCGGCCAAGGAAGTCAATTTTGTCCCCAACGCTCGTGGCCGAGCGCTCGCTGTCGGGCGCACGGAAATCATCGCCGTGCTCGTGACCGAGCCCCTGAGTGAACTCTTCAGCGACCCCACCTATAGCGAGTTTTTGAGCGGCATTACCGAGGAACTGTCGGAGTCGTCCTATCTGCCCGTTATCTTGCAGGCGTCTTCTACGCATGAGCGCAACCGCGCACGCGAGCACTTTGAGCGCCGCTCGTTCGACGCCGTGATCGACGTCTCCCCCTACAAGGGCAGCGAGCTGCTCGAGGTGCTGCGCGAGCTGGGCGTACCCACCGTGTTGTGCGGCCAGCTCGAGGGCCACCCCTATCGCGATGTGTTCTCGACGGTCTACTCCGACGACGAAGAGGGCGGACATTTTGCGGCACTCGCCATGAAGGATCGCGGGCGCAAAGATATCGTCGCCGTGTTGGGACCGCAAGACAACCCCGCTGTTGTCGACCGTCTGCGCGGCTACCGCGCCGTCTTGGGCGAAGACCTCCCAGACGCAAACGTTATCTATACCGGCTGGAACAGCGGAGACGGCTATCAGGCCATGCACCAGATCCTCGCGCGCGAGATTGCTTTCGATGGCGTGCTCTGCGGGTCGGACCGTATCGCGGCTGGCGTCATCACCGCACTCAACGAGGCAGGCCTATCCGTTCCGGCGGACGTTTCCGTCGTCGGCTTCGACGATCACGAGATTGCGACGCGCTGCGTCCCCGCGCTCACGACCGTCCGCCAGCCCCTGCGCGAAGAAGGCCACATGGCCGCCAACATTGCGCTCGACATGATCAAGGGCGCCGAGCCCACCACCTCCGTGATGCACATGCAGCTGATCCAGAGAGACTCGCTATAAGAAATTGGGGCAGGCTTTCCGCCAGACAGTTGTTACGGAAAGCCTGCCCCGTTTTGAGTGCTCATTCTGGGGCACAGTTTCCGTTAGACAGCTCAACCGGAAACTGTGCCCCATTATTTTGCCGAATTCTGGGTCGCGCTTTCCCAGAGGGGTAGCGCACAGAGATGTGGTGTAAGAGGCGGGGCATGCCCCGCCTCCGCCCTTT
>OLRC01000037.1_pt1 | contig 87531 bp, 85 predicted proteins | sample 1672081 | NCBI WGS metagenome assembly OLRC01 (sample SAMEA3136643, study PRJEB25190) | human gut metagenome | biome: human gut; feature: human-associated habitat; material: faeces | place: Austria | collected 2013
GCCAGAACGCCGCCGGTCTGCACATCCACCACCCCAGCCGCCCCGGCGCGGCAACAGCCGCTCGGCATCGGCCATCCCCAGCGCCCCGCTGCGTGACCAGCCCAAGGCACCGCGCCCGCAGCGCAGCCGCGCCCAGCACTCCGCCGTGTCCAACGAACCGGGTCTGGATCTGATTTCCCGCCGCCCGCCGAAGCAGAAGTTCGCGAATTTTGAGGATTACCTCGCGGCCCACGGCGGTATGACCGTACCGCTGCCGCCGGCAGCTGCGGACGCGCCGGAGGCAGAGAAACCCGCCCCAGCTGCCGAGGCCACCGAATGACCCCCGAGACTGCGGCAGCACTGCGCTGCCCGGTATGCGGCGGGCCGCTGCTGCTGACCGGCCGCAGCCTGCGCTGCCCCAAGGCCCACAGCTTTGACCTTGCCAAAGAAGGCTACGCCTACTTACTGCCGATGCAGAAAAAGCACACTGCCGACCCCGGCGACGGCAAGGCCATGGTTCGCGCCCGCCGCGCGTTTTTGTCGGCCGGGCACTACGCCCCGCTGATGGCGACGCTGGCCGAGGTCTGTGCCGCGCTGCCGCATGACCATATTGTGGACGCGGGCTGCGGCGAGGGCAGCTATGACAAGTATTTATATGAGACGCTGGGTGCGCCGCAGATTGTCGGCTTTGATTTGTCCAAGGAGACCGTGCGGCTGGCGTCCAAGCTCCTGCCCGGTGCGGCGTTCTGTGTCGGCGGCAGCTTTTGCGCCCCGGTGCGGGACGGCTGGGCCGACCTGCTGCTCAACATCTTCTCGCCCATGGCCGAAGCTGAATTTGCCCGGATGCTGCGTCCAGGTGGACATCTGGTTTACGCCGTGCCCACCGCGCGGCACCTGTTCGGCCTGAAAGAGGTTTTGTACGAGCGCCCCTACGAAAACGAGGTGCGCCAGACAGAATATGACGGTTTTACGTTCGTTAAGGCTGTCGAATCCGAGGCCGTGCTGACGCTGGAAGGCCAGGCCGTGCAGGATCTGTTTGCCATGACGCCGTATTATTGGAACACGCCCGCCAATGGGGCCGCACGGTTAGCGGCGTGCGGGAGCCTGACCACCGAGATCGGGTTCCGCTTTTTGGTGTATCAAAAAATGTAAAGCCTTCCCCCCTGTGGGGGAAGGTGGCCGCGCGAAGCACAGCCGGATGAGGGGCGAGTTTGCCGTTGCCGAACTGTAAAAGGGGAGGCCGGGCAGACTCGCCCCTCATCAGTCCGCTTCGCGGACAGCTTCTCCCGCGGGAGAAGCCATTTTTAAATCTCCTCCGGCGGCACAACGCCCGGGCCATACGGCTCTTGGGCGGGCGGTACGATGACCTCCTGCGTTGTCTCCGCGGGGTCATCCTCGTTGTACTGTTCGTCAGGCACTTCGCTCAAATCCGTCCACAGCTCCTCGCGCTCTTCCTCTGCGCCGTGGGGGCCAAATTCATCAAACATTCGCAAACACTCCTTTATAATAGTGTATAAGTGCGGCCCGGCCGGCCTACACTCTGGGCATAGTCTTTGCAAGGGGTGTGTAGGTTATGCGTTCACATCGCGGGATTTTCTGGTACAGCCTGGGGCTGACGCTGCTGTTGTTGCTGCCCATGGTGCTGACCGTGGCATTTTTCGCCGACCAATACCAGAAGCAGCAGCTTTTGCGCCAGGCATCGGCAGCGGACAGCACGCTGCGCATTGAACCGGGTGCGCAGGGCGTTTACCGGCTGCTACTCATCGTCCAGCAGGAGGAACCGGCCTTTGTGCTGGCCCGGGCAGACGGCCCCAAGCAGGCAGTGACCCTCTGTGCGCTGCCCGGCTCACTGCTCGTCAACGCGCCTGCGGGCACAACGACGCTGTCCGAGTGCGCGTTGAGCGCCGGAGCCGGGCGTGCCGCGCAGCTGTTGTGCGGCACCGTGGCGACTGGCGAGACGGCCGCGCCGGAGCTGCACTATATCGCGGCCACGCCCGCCACCTGGGCCGCCTGTGCGGGCAAGAATGCTGCCGTGCGGTTTGACACGGCGGCACTGCTTACCCCCGCCGCCCGGGAGCGCCTGGGTTATGGCGACGACCCGGTGGCCGCCTGCACCGCCGCCCAGGCAGGGGAGCTGATTGCCGACTTGCAGGGTTCACTGGCCGGGGCAGGGGAGAGCGCCGACGCCCGCGCCGCCGTCTGGGCCGCCTTTGCGCGGCAGGACCCGGCGCTGCTGGCAGCGTTCCCCACCGGACTGCGCAGCCAGAGTGCCCGCCTTTTGACCGACCTGCTGGCCGCCGATTTCAGCGCGTTGGAGGATACGCTGACCTACCTCAGCACCCGCCCCGCGCTGGCCGTGGATTACGTAACCGCCGAAACTGCTAAAGCCAAAGGCGGGGTATGTTTGACGGATGAGGGAATGGCAGCGGTGCGTGATTTGTTATCGTAGGGGTCGGCTTCCCAACGACCTGCGGGCGGGCATTGCCCGCCCCTACGTTGCGTTCCTCGCCACGGCGTCAAAAAATTACAAAAAAATTTGCAAAACCGCTTGACGTAAACCCGCTTGTGTGTTATCATGATAGCACCTCTTTTGCGGGTTTATTTTTTATGCCCTTTTTTCTAGGGCGCCTGCAAGCGCGAGGGAGGCTTATTAACCGATAATGGAGGTGCCGAACAATGACTGTCAAGATCACCCTGGCTTGCACCGAGTGCAAGCAGCGCAACTACAACAAGGAGAAGAACAAGAAGAACTCTCCTGACCGTCTTGAGATGAAGAAGTATTGCCGTTTCTGCAAGAAGCATACCCTTCACCGCGAAACCAAGTGAGGATAGGAGCTTAGAGATGGCAGACAAAAAAGCAGCCACCGCTGCAGCCCAGACTCAAAGCGACAAGCCCAAAAAGAACGACGGCGTGAAGAAAGTTTCTTTCTTCGGTAAGGTCAAGAACTTTTTCAAAGGAATCGGCAAGTATTTCAAAGATACGAAGAGCGAGCTGAAAAAGGTCGTGTGGCCCAGCAAGCATGATGTCAAGAACAATACGATCACCGTTATCGTGGTCGTGCTGATCGCGGCGGTCGTGCTGATCGCGCTGGATCTCATCTTTGGCGGCGCCATTCACCTGTTGATCGGCGCCTGAGCGCGTTGAGCGGAGGCAAAGACCATGGCTGAGCAAGCAAACTGGTATGTAGCACATACCTATTCCGGGTACGAGAACAAGGTCGCTACGGATCTGATGACGATGGTGGAAAACCGTCATCTGCAGGACCTGATCTGCGACGTCAAGGTTCCCACCGAGACCCGCATTGAAGAAGTTTTTGACAAACGCGGCAACAAGACCGGCGAGAAAGAGGTTCAGTCGAAGCTCTATCCCGGTTACGTTTTCGTCAAAATGGTCATGAACGACAACACCTGGTACATCGTACGCAACACGCGCGGCTGCACCGGCTTTGTCGGCCCGGAGTCCAAGCCCGAGCCCCTGACCGAGGCGGAAGTTGCCAAGATGGGCGTCGAAACCACAACCGACATTGAGGTCGAGTACAAGGTCGGTGATACTGTCGAGATCACTGCAGGCCCGATGGAGGGTTCCGTCGGCACTGTGGAGGAGATCGATATTCCTGCGCGCAAGGTGCGCGTAAAGATCACCATGTTTGGCCGCGAGCTGCCCGCAGAACTCGAGCTGCATCAGGTCAAGCTGTTCTGATTTTCAGAACACCCTAGTTTCCGGTAAAGGCCGCGAAAGGAAATTTTTCCTGGGTACGGTTTTTATAGGGCGTGCGGAGGTCGTGCGCCCGTGGGAGGTCTGCACCGCAGGCCGCAACTCACCACAAAATTTGGAGGTGCAAGTATTATGGCACAGAAAATCACTGGCTACATCAAGCTGCAAATCCCCGCCGGCAAGGCAACTCCGGCTCCCCCTGTTGGTCCTGCTCTGGGTCAGAAGGGCGTCAACATCATGGCGTTCACCAAGGAGTTCAACGAGCGTACCAAGAACCAGATGGGCATGATCATCCCCGTCGTCATCACGGTTTACGCTGACCGCTCCTTCTCCTTCATCACCAAGACTCCTCCGGCGCCCGTTCTGATCAAGAAGGCTGCCGGCATCGACACTGCTTCCGGCGTGCCCAACAAGAACAAGGTTGGCTCCATCACGCTGGCACAGGCCGAGGAAATCGCCAAGACCAAGATGCCCGACCTGAACGCCGCTTCTCTGGAAGCTGCTGTCAGCATGATCAAGGGCACCGCCCGCAGCATGGGCGTTACCGTTGAGGGCTGAATAGGAGGGTAATACGCAATGAAACACGGCAAGAAGTATATCGACGCTGCTAAGCTGATCGAGAACAACAAGACTTACGATCCCAGCGAAGCCCTGGAGCTCTGCTGCAAGACCGCTACCGCTAAGTTCGACGAGACCGTTGAGCTGCACGTCCGCCTGGGCGTTGACAGCCGCCATGCTGACCAGCAGGTCCGCGGCGCTGTTGTCCTGCCCAACGGCACCGGCAAGAACGTCCGCGTTATCGCCATCGCCAAGGGCGACGCTGCCAAGGCTGCTGAGGCTGCAGGCGCCCAGGAGGTCGGTGACGACGATCTGATTGCTAAGATCGCCGGCGGTTACCTGGACTTCGACGTCCTGGTCACCACCCCCGACATGATGGGCCGCGTTGGCCGTCTCGGTAAGGTCCTGGGCCCCCGTGGTCTGATGCCCAACCCGAAGGCCGGCACTGTTACCCCCGACGTCGGCAAGGCTGTTACCGACGCTAAGGCCGGTAAGATCGAGTACCGCCTGGACAAGCAGAACATCATTCATGTGCCCATCGGCAAGGCCTCTTTTGGTGCCGAGAAGCTGATGACCAACCTGGACACCGTCCTGGATGCCATCGCCAAGGCTAAGCCCGCCGCTGCCAAGGGCCAGTACTTCAAGAGCGCTACCATCGCCACCACCATGGGCCCCGGCGTCCGCGTTGCTACCAACAAGTATGGTGTTTAATTGAGCGCGTTGCGCATAGGCGCGCTCAATTAAACGACGCAAAGCGGCGTTCCTCTGTTACCCGCCCATGAACATGGGCAATGAATTAAGTAGAGAAATTCCGCTTTTTCTATTGACAAACGCACGTTCGCGTGCTATAATAATTAAGCTGTTTTTGAGACAGCAGGTGCCGCAAGGCATAACGGGTTTTACCCACCTGCCGAGAAACGTGCGTTTGATTGCAATGCTTTCAAGCCCTTTCCCGGCGACGGGAAGGGGCTTTTTACTGTTTAATCACATAAAAAGCCGCTTACCGAAACCAATCTGTAAGTGGAATGAGGTGAATTTCAAATGCCCAGTGCAAAGATTCTGGAAGTTAAGAAGGCTCTGGTTGCCGACCTGAACGAGAAGATCGCTGGTTCTCTGGCCGGTGTTGTCGTTGCTTACAACGGCATCAGCGTCGCTGACGACACCAAGCTGCGTAAGGAGCTGCGTGAGGCTGGCGTGCACTACATGGTCGTCAAGAACACCATGCTGCGTCTGGCTGTCAAGGGCACCCAGTACGAGGGTCTGACCGAGTACTTCAAGGGTGACACGGCTATCGCTCTGTCTCCGGAGGATCCGGCTGCTGCTGCTCGCATCCTGTGCAAGTTTGCTGACGCCGACAAGTCCAAGCGCTTCGTCGTCAAGGGCGGCTTCTGCGATGGTCAGGTTATGGATGCTGCAGGTGTCAAGAGCCTGTCTACCATGCCCAACCGCGAAGGCCTGCTCTCTATGCTGGCTGGCTCCCTCAACGGTATCGTTGGTGGTCTGGCTGTTGCCCTGCAGGGTATCGTCGACAAGCAGGACGAGACTGCTGCCTGATTTCAGGTCAAGCAGGTTGAGCGCACCGGCGCAGCGCTCTTTGAATAAAAACCGCGCCGCTTAAAACTATAAAATTTATGGAGGTAACTACCATGGCTTCTGAGAAGATCACTGCCATTGTCGAGTCTGTCAAGACTATGACTGTTCTGGAGCTGAAAGAGCTCGTTGACACCATCTGCGAGGAGTTCGGCGTTTCTGCTGTTGCTGCTGCCGCTCCCGCTGCCGCCGGCGCTGCTGCTCCCGCTGAGGAGGAGAAGACCGAGTTTGACGTCATCCTGGCTGACGTTGGCGCTAACAAGATGCAGGTCATCAAGACCGTTAAGGAGCTGACCGGCGCTTCCCTGATGGAGGCCAAGAAGCTGGTCGAGACCCCGAACGCCAAGCTGAAGGAGCAGGCTTCCAAGGCTGACGCTGAGGACATCCAGAAGAAGCTGGCTGAGGTCGGCGCTAAGGTCGAGCTGAAGTAATTTAGCTTACCAATAGCTTTTCAAGTACCGTGTGGTTTGTACCGCACGGTACTTTTTGTTTGTACACCTTAACAAAAACTTCATCATATCTTTGTACATTCCCACAGATTTGACCGTGTTCCCGCGTGCTTGCTTTTCGTATAATAATGATGTATCCTTTTTATATTAAATAAAATGGGAAAGTGAGGCTGTATACCCTTGGAGAACGAGAAGCCAAAAGGCAACGGCATGGAAAAATTGGCCGCGTTTATCGTTGATAAGCGCAACCTGTTTTTCCTTTTATACATATTCGCGCTGATTTTCTGCGCCATCGCCACCGGCTGGGTCAAGGTCGAGGATGACATCACGACCTACCTGCCCGACACAACCGAGACACGCCAGGGCCTGACCGTGATGAACGACAACTTCGTCACCTACGGCACCGCCAACGTCATGGTGTCCAACATCACCTACGACACGGCGCTGGAAATCCAGGAACAGCTTGAGGATATCGACGGCGTGACCACCGTTGATTTCGACGACACCGATGAACATTACACAAATGCGTCGGCGCTGTTCAGCGTTAGCTTTGACGGCGAGGTCGGCGACGCCCACGCCGAGCAGGCGCTGCAGGAGATCCGCGACGAGCTGGAAGGGACCTACGACACCTCGATTTATTCCGAGGTCGGCTACGATTCCTCCGCCGATCTGCAGTCGGAAATGGTCGTCATCGTCATCATCGCTGCCATCATCATTGTGCTCGTGCTGACGCTGACCTCCCGCTCCTACGCCGAGGTGCCGGTCCTTATCATGACCTTCGGCGCGGCCGCGCTGCTGAACATGGGCACCAACTTCCTGTGCGGCACGATCAGCTTCATTTCCAACTCCGTCACTGTCATATTACAGCTGGCGCTGGCCATCGACTACGCCATCATTCTGTGCCATCGCTTCAGCGACGAGCACGAGACGATGCCCACCCGCGAAGCCTGTATCGCCGCGCTTTCCAAGGCCATCCCGGAGATTTCTTCCTCCTCGCTGACCACTATCAGCGGTCTGGCCGCGCTGGCGTTCATGCACTTCGGCATCGGCCGCGACCTGGCTACGGTCCTGATCAAGGCTATCCTGTTCAGTATGCTCTGTGTCTTTACGCTGATGCCCGGCCTGCTGGTGCTGTTCAGCAAGCTGATCGACAAGACCCGCCACAAAAACCTGATTCCCAAGATCACCGCCGTCGGCAAGTTCGACATCAAGACCCGCTTTATCATCCCGCCGATCTTCGGCGTCATCATCGTGGCGGCAGCGGTGTTCGCCAACCTGTGCCCCTACTGCTACACCTACACCGATCTGGTCACGGCCAAGCAGAGCGAGCGCCAGATTGCCTACCAGAAAATCAAAAACACCTTCGGCAGCAGCAACATGGTAGCCGTCATCGTGCCGTCCGGCGATTATGAGTCCGAGGGCAAAATTCTCGACGAGCTGGACGGCTGCGCCGAGGTCAAATCCACGATGGGTCTGGCCAACATTGAAGCGATGGACGGCTATATGCTGACCGACGCTGTGACCCCGCGCCAGCTGGCCGAGATGGCCGACCTCGACTTCGAGGTCGCCAAGGCACTGTACGGCGCCTACGCCGTCGACCATGACGAGTACGGCGAGATCATCAACGGTCTGGACGATTATAAAGTGCCGATCTACGACATGTTCAGGTTCCTGGAACAGGAGATGCACGACGGCAACATCACGCTCTCGGGTGATGTGCAGGACACGCTGGACGACCTGTTCGACCAGCTCGATGAAGCCCAGAAGCAGCTGCAGAGTGACGATTACAGCCGTATGGTCGTCTATTTGAACCTGCCCGAGGAGACCGACGAGACGTTCGCCTTCGTCAACAAGATGCACGACATCATCGGCAAATACTACGCCACCGATTCGTTCTACGTTGTCGGCAATACGACGAGCGCCATGGACCTGTCCAGCTCCTTCGGCGAGGATAACCTGCTGATCAGTGTGCTGTCCGCGCTGTTCGTTATCCTGGTCCTGCTGTTCACATTCAAGTCCGCGGGTCTGCCCGTGCTGCTGATCATCGTCATTCAGGGCAGTATCTGGATCAACTTCTCGGTGCCGTACCTGCAGCACACCCCGCTGTACTTCCTCGGCTACCTGATCGTCAACTCCATTCAGATGGGCGCAAACATCGACTACGCCATCGTTATCTCCAGCCACTACACCGACCTGAAGAAGGTCATGCGCCCGCGGGAGGCCATCGTCACAGCCCTGAACGAGTCGTTCCCGACCATCTTCACCTCCGGCTCCATTCTGGCATCGGCGGGTATTCTGATCAGCGTGCTGACCACGAACCCCGTTATCGCCGCCATCGGCACCTGCCTGGGCCGCGGCACGATCGTTTCCATCATGCTGGTTCTGTTTGTCCTGCCGCAGATCCTGATCCTGGGCGACACCATCATCGAGCGCACGAGCTTTGAGATGAAGGGCGTTGCCGGTATGGCCCGCACGGCCAGCGGCACACTGCACATCAATGGCCGCGTGCGCGGCTACATCAACGGCGTCGTAGATGCTGATATCAAGGGCGTGCTGCACGGCCAGTTCAGTGCGAACATTGCCACCGGCACCGAATTTACCGTTGACAAGCCCGACATGTACCTGTCGGAAGAAAACATCCATGAATCCAGCGACGCCGGGGAAGAAACCGCCCCGGATACCCCCGCCGCTGACGACGCTGCGAAAGGAGGCGACGCCGAATGAACCGTATTTTCCAACTGACGCGCCGCCTTTGGGCCGCGCTGCTGGCGCTCTGCCTTGTGCTGGCTTTGACCCTGCCTGTCTTTGCGGAAGGGGAGAGCAGCGCCGACACCACTGAAAAAGAGACTTACCACATCGGTACCATGGACGAGCTTTTACAGCTGGCCGACTACTGCCGCCTGGACAGCTGGAGCGAGAATCGTACCGTCATGCTGGACGCCGACCTGGAACTGACCGGAAGCGGCTTTAGCGGCATCCCGTCCTTCAGCGGCGTGTTCCTGGGCCAGGGGCACGTTATTTCCGGCCTGAGCCTGGTGAACGACGGCTCGGTCGTGGGCTTCTTCCGCTATGTGCAGAAGGGTGCCAACGTCCGCGACCTCGTTGTGCGGGGCCGCGCCATGCCCACCGGCAGCCGCACCACCGTGGGCGGCATTGCGGGCAGCAACGCCGGCACCCTGCATAACTGCCGGTTTGAGGGCGTATCCTCCGGTGCATCCATCGTCGGCGGCATCGTCGGCACGAACCTGGCCTCCGGCGTCATCGAGAGCTGCACCACCACCGGCAGTGTTTACGGTGCGCACTTCATCGGCGGTATTGCCGGTGAGAACCACGGCATCATTGCCAACTCCACCAACACAGCCAATGTGAACACGACGGTGGAGCAGAACGATATTGACCTCTCTGAGCTGACGCTGGGTGACCTGATCGGCACCGAGAACGTGGCCGATATCACCGATATCGGCGGCATCGCGGGCCAGTCCGGCGGCGTTATCCGCGCCTGCATGAACCGCGGCACCGTGGGCTACCAGCACATGGGCTACAACGTCGGCGGCATTGCGGGCAGCCAGACCGGCTACATCGAGGGCTGCGTCAACTACGGCACCGTCTACGCCCGCAAGGAGGGCGGCGGCATCGTCGGCCAGATGGAGCCCAGCAGCACGCTGGAATACACCAAAGACACGCTGCAGGAACTCAGCGATGAGATGGGCACCCTGCAAACGCTGGTCAACCGCGCCTGCGACGACGCCAGCGCCGCCAGCAGCGACCTGTCCAACCAGCTGGACGCACTGAAAAGCAGCGTGACCAGCTCCCGCAACGCCATCGAGAACCTGCTGCAGCAGACCGAGGACGGCATTTCCATCAGCAGCCAGACCGTCAAGACGGACCTGAGCCAGTTCAAGCAGAATTTGAAAAACACCACCGGCGACCCGGAGGACCCCAACGCCACCAAGCAGCCTGACGGCGCGGTCATCGACCCCATCTACTCCACAGGCGACCTGACGAACCGCAATAATGACGACAACGGCGACGATTCGGACAGTGACATCGATCTGCCCGACATCAGCCTGCCGGATATCGGTATCGACACAGGCGATATCGGTAAGGATATCCCGGTGCCCGAGAGCCAGGCCGAGGAGACCCCGACGCAGGACGAGGCCGTCACAGCCCCCGAGCAGCCCGCAGACCCGGCCCCGGCTGAACAGCCTGCCGAAGCGGCGGACACCGCCCCTGTGACCGAGAACGCCCCCGCCGGGCAGAGCGCGGAACCCGAAGCCGAGCGCGAAACCCACGGCCAGCCCGACCCCAACACGGATGCCGACAGCGATACCACCATCGGCCCCCAGCCCACGCCCGACCCGAACCAGGACGACGACGGCTATATCGTCGAGAAGCCGGAGAACCGGGACTTCGGCAAGGAGCTGGTGGACGGCATCAGCGACGCCATCCCGAACTCCGTAGATGTGGAGATCCCCAAAGTAGAGCTGACGAACAAGGACGCCATCACGGCCAGCCGCAACGATTTGAGCAGCAACCTGACCAGCATGGGCGATATCGTCAGCAATCTGAACTCCAACGCAAGCAGCAACTCCCAGGCCCTGATCAACGATGTGCGCGCCATTTCCAACCAGATCAACAAGATCGGCCAGACGCTGTCCGGTGCCAGTGACAACATCAAGGACCCGGATGACGTTGTGGACGATATCTCCGACGAGGACACCGACGACGATGTTGAGGCCAAGGTCACGAACTGCATCAACAGCGGTGTGGTCAACGCCGATATCAACGCGGGCGGCATTACCGGGGCCATGGCCCGGGAGAATGACCTGGACCCCGAGGACGACTACACCACCGCAGGCAGCGAGTCGCTGAATTTCACCTTCAAGACCCGCGTTGTGGCCCGCGACTGCACGAACTACGGCACCGTCAGCGCCAAAAAGCAGAACGCGGGCGGCATCGTGGGTGATGCAGAGATGGGTTCCGTCATCGACTGCAAAGGCTTTGGCACCGTCGATGCCGAGGACGCCACTGCCGTGGGCGGCGTGGCCGGTGTCAGCAAGTCCATTATCCGCGAAAGCTACGCCAAGTGCCGCCTGTCCGGCGCAAAGCAGGTAGGCGGCATCGCCGGAAACGGCGCGACGATTGAGAACTGCCGCGCTATGGTCATCATCGACAACGCCGCCGAGCAGCTCGGCGCGATTGCCGGGTATGTGGAGGACCCGCTGGACGGCAGCGTCACCGGCAACACCTTCGTGGACGAGGGCGTGGCCGGCATCGACAGCGTCAGCTACAAAAACATTGCCGAGCCGCTGAGCTATGCGGATTTTGCCGCACAGGAGAACCTGCCCAGCGACTTTGCCAGCATCTGCGTCCGCTTCGTGACCGAGGATGACACGCTGGTGCAGCAGTATTACATCCCCTACGGCAGCGACTTCCCGACAGACCAGCTCCCGCCGGTGCCCAACCATACGGGCCAGTACGGCAGCTGGGAGGACGTTGACCTTAAAAACATGACCTTCGACGCGACCATCCACGCCGAGTACAGTGACATGAACACCGTGCGCCAGAGCCAGGAGAAGCGCGATAGCCGCCCCCTCGTATTGGTGGAGGGCAGCTTTGACACCACCGACGAGCTGATGCTCCACGAGGTGGACGACGCACCCGCAGCCCTCGGCGTTCTGGTCGAGGCCTGGGGCTTGGAACTGCCCGCCGACACGGGCCACACGCTGCGCTACATGCCGCCGGAGACGACCGACAACACCGAGCTGTGGGTCAAGACAGACGCAGGCTGGCAGCAGGCCGAAACGAGCGTGGACGGCAGCTACCTGACCTGCACCGCCCCCGCCGGGACGACGGAGTTTGCCGCCGTCAAAATTCCCGCCAGCAAGGTCCCGCTGGCTGCCGCTGCCTGCGGTGCCGCCGCCGCGCTGCTGCTGGTGATTTTGTTCATCGTGCGCAAGCGCAAAAAGCGAAAAGCAAAAAAAGCTGCTGAAAAGGCAGAATAAAAGAAAGTCCCTTCTGTGGTGTGACACCACAGAAGGGACTTTTTTGGCTTCCCCCTTGGGGGAAGCTGTCACCGAAGGTGACTGATGAGGGGCAGCCTTCCCACGGCAACCTATTTATGGGCAATAATGGCAAACTTGCCCCTCATCCGGCGCTCCGCGCCACCTTCCCCCTTGGGGGAAGGCTTTTCCTTTAACACGCACCCACAAACGCCGCAAAAATCTTGCGGCTGTCCTCATTGATGGGGAACGAAAACTCCGGGTGCCACTGCACAGCCCAGACAAACTTCTTGCCCGGCAGACAGATGGCCTCGGGGATGCCATCCTCCGACAGGGCCATTACTTGCAGCGTCGGGGCCAGTTTGCGGATGGCCTGGTGGTGCAGGCTGTTCACGGCCAGCTCACACTTGCCCAACAGCTGGTAGAGCGGCCGCGCCGGCACCAGCGTGACACTGTGTACCGGCACATCGTAGGGCGGCTTCTGGTGGTGCTCCGCCGCCGAGGGGTGCTCGGTGGGCAGGTCCTGGTACAGCGTGCCGCCCAGGTAGACGTTCAAAAACTGGATGCCCCGGCAAATGCCCAGCACCGGCTTGTCCTGTTCCAGGGCCAGCGCCAGCAGCTTTGTCTCCATGGCGTCACGCGCGGGGCAGGTCTCGCCGCAGGCGGGCACAGGGGCCGCGCCGTACAGGGCAGGGGAGACATCCTGGCCGCCGGTCAGCAAAAATCCGTCGCAGGTGTCGGCCAGCTGGCGCAGAGCGGCGTCATCGTCGGTCAGCGGCAGCATAATGGGCAGGCCGCCCGCCTGCTCCACACCCCGCATATAACCGGGCAGCATCCAGTAACTCTCCCGCTGGGCATCCACCAGCGGCACAATTCCAATCAAAGGCCGTTTCATTCTTCCCACACCTCACTGTAAAAAATAAAACAGAGAAGCCCTTGCGTGACTTCTCTGTCCGTTGTGCTGATTATACCGCGCCGCGCGGCAAAATGCAAGCCCTACATCGGCGGGTGGTTCGCCTTAAACCGCTTGTCCGTCGGCAGGGTCGTGTATTTTTCGTACAGCTCCCGCAGCAAAACGGTACGGCGCACCATGCCGATAAACACGTTGCGGTCATCCACCACCGGCACAAAGTTCTGGTCGATGGCCGCCTTTAACAGCGTCGGCATATCGGTCGTGACCGTCACAGCCTTGTAGTCACGGCGGCGGGGAAAACTGGAAATGGGTACGTCCTCACTGGCTTCCAGATCCAGGCCGTGCAGGTTTTTCATGCCCCAGAGGATGTCACCCTCGGTGATGCTGCCCACATATTCGCCGTTTCGTTTCAGCACCGGGATGGTAGCGTAGCGCTGGTTCGACCATTTTTCCAACGTCTGGCGCAGGGTGAAATCCTCGTAAATGTACAAGACATCCTGCTTGGGTGTCAAAAAGAACAAAAGGTTCATATCTTAACTACTCTCCTTTGGTAGTGTTGTCATACTTCTGTAACCAGTATATACGTTTGCACTGTAAACTTTGTGAATGGAATGTTAAATCCGCGCAACAAAATAAATTTCTCCGAAATGCCCTGTTCAAGCGGGAAAAAATGGTGTATAATAGCTAATGATTCATATAGTGCAGCTGCGGCTTTAGTCGTGGCTAACCCCGAAAAGGAGGATCGCAGATGATCACCAAGGTCAATCCCTATGGACATATTTCGCTGACCAATGACTACTTCTCCGGCCTGGTCGAGCAGGCCGCCAAGCAGTGCTACGGCATTGCCGCCATGGGTCAGGCCCCGGCCGAAAGCGTTGTGCGCAGCGCCCTGCGCACCGGCAGCCTGCCGCCGAAGGGCGTCACTGTCACGCAGGAGGGCGGCAAGTTGGTCATCGCCCTGCACATCAAGGTCGGGTTCGGCCTGAACATTTCGACCATCACCCAAAGCATTACCCACCGCGTCAAAGACGAAGTTGAACTTGCCACCGGCCTGAAAGTCGCCCGCATCGATGTGTATGTGGACGACATCATTGCCGACTAACAGAATTGTATCTGCAAACATGAGGTGTAACGAAACCATGATTACTGGCCAGACCCTGCGCGACGCCATTCTTTCCGGCGCCAACAACATTGCCAGCCAGCGCACCCGCGTGGATGAGCTGAACGTTTTCCCTGTGCCCGACGGCGACACCGGCACGAACATGAGCATGACCATCGGCGCAGCCCGCGCCGAGCTGGAAGCCATGCCTGACAGCTGCACCGTGGCCGAGGCCAGCAAGACCGCTGCCTCTGCCATGCTGCGCGGCGCACGCGGCAACTCCGGCGTTATCACGAGCCTTCTGTTCCGCGGCTTCTCCAAGGCACTGAAGGATAAGACCGAGGCCTCCGCCGCCGACCTTGCTGCTGCATTGCAGCAGGGTGTTGAGGCTGCCTACAAGGCCGTCATGAAGCCCACCGAGGGCACCATCCTGACTGTCTCCCGCCTGGCTGCCGAGAAAGCCGCCGAGTGCACCGAGCTGGACGTGCCCGCCATGTGGGATGCCACTTTGCAGGCCGGTCAGGCCGCACTGGACGACACCCCGAACCTGCTGCCTGTGCTGAAAAAGGCCGGCGTCGTGGACGCCGGCGGCCAGGGCATCATGCTGATCTTTGAGGGCATGAAGCAGGTGTTCGACGGCGGCGAGATCATTGCCGGTGCCGAGGTCGCCGCCAAGCCCAAAGTGTCCAGCGAAGCCGCCGGCAAGGGCGTCTTTGCCGATGACCTGATGAAGGTCGAGGACATCAAGAACGGCTACTGCACCCAGTTCCTGCTGCATAAGGACGAGGGTGCCAGCGTGGCCCGTCTGCGCGCATTTTTGGAGTCCAACGGTGACTCCGTTGTCGTGATCGAGGACGACGACGTGGCTAACTGCCATGTCCACACCTCCGACCCCGGCATGATGCTGAGCGAGGCCATCAAGTACGGCTACCTGACCAATTTTAAAATTGAAAATATGCACGAGCAGTTCCTGGCCCGCCAGAAGCAGGCCAAGGGCCTCGAGAAGCAGGCTGAGGCCGAGGAGAACAAGACCAGCGAGTTCACCTACGCCGCCGTTGACCCCGAGCGTGAGTACGGCTTTGTGGCCGTAGCTGCAGGCGAAGGGCTGAAGGCTGTGTTCGGCGACCTGGGCGTGGACGCGGTTGTCAGCGGCGGCCAGACCATGAACCCCTCCACCGAGGATATCCTCGCCGCCATCCAGAGCGTGCCCGCCAAGACGGTGCTCGTTCTGCCCAACAACAAGAACATCATCATGGCATCCGAGCAGGCGCAGAAGCTCGCGGACCGCAAGGTCATCGTGCTGCCCACCCGCACCGTGCCCCAGGGCATGACTGCCATGCTGAACTTTGACCCCGACCTGAAGCCGGAGGAGAACGCCGTTGCCATGATGCAGGCGGCGGACCACGTCAGCACGGGTCTGATCACCTATGCCGCCCGCGACAGCGAGTTTGACGGCAAGCCCATCAAGAAGGGCGAGATCATGGCGTTGGAGAACGGCAAAATTGTTGCCACCGGCACCGACCTGGTCAAGATGACCTATCGTCTGGCCCGCGCGATGAAGAAGAAGGATTCTCAGTTCATCACGGTCATTTCCGGCTGCGACGTCAGCGACGAGGACGCCGAAAAGACGACCGATCTGGTGCGCGCCAAGTGCGGCAGCAGTGTCGAGGTCAGCCACATCAGCGGCGGCCAGCCGGTATATTACTACATGATCTCCGTGGAGTAAACCGGACGTTATAACATAAAAAAGGCGAATTTGGGGCAGTTCCGAGTTCGCCTTTTTGGGTATATGGGCGTGGCTGCGGCAAGGCTGCAAAGCCCCTCGCCTTAATCACCCTGTAAAAATTCCACGAAAGGAGGCCGCCACCCTTGCCCACCATCAACGACTCCGTCCAATACCTCAAGGGCGTTGGCCCTGCTTTCGCCAAAAAATTTGAAAAACTCGGCATCGTCACCATCCGTGACCTGCTTTTGTGCTACCCTCGCAAATATATCGACTACACCCAGCCCTACACCGTCGTGTCGGCCCCCTACGATATGGACTGCTGCGTCAGGGCCACCGTCCTGCAAAAGGAGCCGCCCCGGCGCATCACCGGCGGGCGGGTCATGAACCGGGTGCTGGCCGCAGACGATTCCGGGATTTTGTCCATGACTTGGTTCAATGCGTCCTACGCCGCCAACAATCTGGTGGTGGGGGAGACCTACTACTTTGAGGGGCGCATCGGCGGCACACTGACCCGGCGCGAGATTTCCCACCCGCTGGTGCGTACCGTGGCCCAGGTCGCGGCCTGTCCGTTCGTGGCTGTCTACCCGGGCACCGACGGTCTGCCCGCCGCCCGCCACGCCAGCTGCGCCCACGCGGCGCTGGCCTTCGCCGACGAGCTGACCGACCCGCTGCCGCCTGAACTGCTGACCCACTACCGGATGCCCACCAAGGCCGCCGCCGTGCGGGGCATCCACGCGCCCCAGAGCAGTGAAGAACTGGCTGCCGCCCGCCGCCGCCTGATTTTTGAGGAACTGTATTTACTGCAAATCGGCATCTTTTTGCTGCGCAGCCACGGGCGGCGCAAGACCAGCGCCCCCATGCACCCGCTGGACCTCGGTCCGTTCTGGCGCAGCCTGCCGTACCCGCCCACCGGTGCGCAGAAGCGCTCGACCGAGGAAATTGTGGGGGACTTGTGCGGCGAGGTTCCGATGAATCGCCTGTTGCAGGGCGACGTCGGCAGCGGCAAAACGCTGGTGGCGGCGGCAGCTATCTGGTTCGCTGCGCAAAACGGCTGGCAGAGCGCCATGCTGGCCCCCACGGAAATTTTGGCCCGGCAACACGCCGTCACGCTGGCGGACCGGCTGGAGCCCTTCGGCGTCAATGTCACGCTGCTGGTCGGCGGCATGAAGGCCAAAGAAAAACGCATCGCGCTGGAAGCTATCGCCGATGGCCGGGCCAATTTGGTCGTAGGTACGCATGCCGTGTTGACGGACACCGTGGAATTCAAAAATCTCGGTCTCGCCATTGTGGACGAGCAGCACCGTTTCGGCGTGCGGCAGCGCGGCCTGTTGGCGGGCAAAGCCCAAAGCCCGCACCTGCTGGTCATGAGCGCCACGCCCATCCCGCGCACGCTGGGGCTTTTGATGTACGGCGACCTGGATATTTCCGTCCTGGACGAGTTGCCGCCGGGCCGCAAGCCCATCAAAACATGGTTTATCACCGGCAAAAAGCGCCGGGATATGTACGGCTTTTTGGACAAACAAATCGCGGCGGGGCATCAGGTGTACATCGTCTGCCCGGCCATCGAGGAAAACGAGGCCATGGGTGACCTGCAGGCCGTGACGACCTACTACACCGAGACGGCCTGCGCACTGCTGCCCAACCGCCGCATCGGGCTTTTGCACGGCAAGATGAAGCCAAAGGAAAAGGACGATGTGATGCAGCAGTTCAAGGCGGGCGAGCTGGATGTGCTTGTCTCGACGACGGTCATCGAGGTCGGCGTCGACGTGCCCAACGCCACGGTCATGGTCATTGAGAACGCCGAGCGGTTCGGTCTGTCGGCACTGCACCAGCTGCGCGGCCGCGTTGGGCGCGGCGCGGCGGATTCCTGCTGCATTTTGATTTCCGACAACGGAAACGATGCCGTGCGGGAGCGGCTGCAATTTTTGTGCCGCACGTCGGACGGCTTCGCCGTGGCAAAGTACGACCTTGAAACCCGCGGCCCTGGTGATTTCTTCGGCTCCGCCCAGCATGGCCTGCCGACGCTGCGGGTGGCCGACCTTGTGCAGGATACCCGCACGCTGCGGGTAGCGCAGGATGAAGCCAAAGCGTTATTGGCCGAGGACCCGAATTTAATCGACCCGGCGCACCGGGCACTGTCCGATGAGGTGGAGAGGCTGTTTGAGACCGCAGGGGCGATGAACTGAGGCCTTTGGCTTCCCCTGAGGGGGAAATTGTCACCGAAGGTGACTGATGAGGGGACAGACTTACTGTGGCCGCCCATGTATGGGCAATAATGGAACCGCTGCCTTCCCCCAAGGGGGAAGGCAGCGCACCCGAAAGCATCACTCCCACCGCCAAAAAATCCTGCATATCCCTTTTATTTCCCCGCAAAGTTTGGTATACTGATAGGTAACTTTACAAAGGAAACCTTTGCCTATGAAAAAATTCTGCGCGATACTATTTTCCTTCGTGCTCGTGCTGATCATAGCGCTGCCGGTCGCGGCGGAAGGGGAGAGCAGCACCCTTGCGGACAATGCTCCCTCGCTGACCGCCCCGGCTGCCTACGTGGTCAACCTCGACACCAACATCGTCGTGTACGAGAAAAACAGCGAGACGCCGCTCTCCGCCGCCAGCCTGACCAAGCTGATGACGACACTGCTGCTGCTGGAAAATTACCAGGATCAGCTCGACTCCATCAGCCTGACCGCCCCGAGCTATGTCTACGACCTGATTTGGGAGCAGAGCACCAACGCATCCTCGGCCGATATCCGCCGGGGCGAGACGCAGAGCCTGCGCAACCTGCTCTACGCCATGCTGCTGCCCAGCGGCAACGAGGCCGCCTACATCGTGGCGGACTACATGGGCGGCGGCAGCATTGACAACTTTGTCGCCATGATGAACGACGAGGCTAAGGCCGTGGGCTGCACCGGCACGACGTTTGTTGACCCCTGCGGGCTGAACCCCAACAACATCACCACCGCGCGGGACGCCTACCTGATTCTGCGGGCGCTGACCGCCTACGATGTGTTCTCCACGGTCGTCGGCACGCCCAGCTACGATATGGGCACGAACGACCGCTACACGACCCCCGGGACTTATATCATCCAGACCACCGACAAGCTCATCACCAACAGCAGCTACCACCGCGACTACACCAAAGGCGGCAAGACCGGCAGCCTGGGCGAGTGGCAGAACTTTGCCGGGTGGCACAGCCAGGACGGCGAGAGCTACATCAGCATCCTGCTGAACGTGCCCTACGACGCTGACCCCGAGGGGATGCGCCCCGCGCTGGTGGAGACAGCTACCATCATGGACTGGGTGTTCGATACCTACACCATTGCCCCGGCGCTGGACACGACCCAGCCCATCACCGAAGTGCGGGTGGCCTATTCGACCCAGGCCGACACCATCATGCTCTACCCGGCTGACAATATGATGACCCTGCTGCCCAGGGATGGCGGCGCAGCTCTGACCGAACAGGTGTTCAATGTGCCGGATCAGCTTCCCGCGCCCATCAAGCAGGGGGACATTGTGGGCACCGTGACCCTGACCATAGAAGGGGAGACCATCGGCACCGCCGACCTGATCGCCGGCAGCGATGTTTCCCGCAATCAGCTTTTGTACACGATTTCCCGGGTGAGCCTTTTTTTTTCAAGCACATATTTCAAAGTCGTCGTTATCCTGACCATGCTCGTCATCGGTGCTTACCTGATTTTCACCGTTGGCCGCATCCTGCGCATCTGGAGCAAAGAGGTCTGAATATAGGCGTGCCGCCCGGTGCGCTGCAAAATTCCACAGGAGGGTTTCTACCATGTTGGATGTAAAACGCAATTTGACCACTATGACCGATTTCTATGAGCTGACCATGTCGGCGGGCTATCTGGATGAGGGATATGTTGACAAGATCGCCGTCTTTGATATGTTCTTCCGCCGTGTGCCGGATGGCGGCGGCTACGCCATCATGGCGGGCCTGCAGCAGTTCATTGACGCCGTGGACCACCTGAAATTTACCGCCGAGGATATCGACTACCTGCGCTCCACGAAGGCGTTCGACGAGAAATTCCTCGACTATCTGAAGAATTTCAAGCTGCACTGCAACATTTGGGCCATTGAGGAAGGTATGCCCATCTTCCCGCAGGAGCCGATCGTCACCGTCGAAGGCCCGGCCATCGAGTGCCAGCTGCTGGAAACGCTGCTGCTCGTCACCTTCAACCACCAGTGCCTGATCGCCACCAAGGCAAACCGCATCGTGCGCTCTGCCGCAGGCCGCCCGGTCATGGAGTTCGGTGCCCGCCGCGCCCAAGGGTATGACGCCGCCTATTTCGGCGCACGCGCCTCTTATATCGGCGGCTGCGGCTCCACCTCCTGCGTCATGGCCGCCCGCGATTTCGGCATCCCGGCCTCCGGCACCATGGCCCACAGCTGGGTGCAGATGTTCCCGACTGAGTATGATGCTTTCAAGAAATACGCCGAGATGTACCCCGACGCCTGCGTGCTGCTGGTGGACACCTACAATGTGCTGCGCCACGGCGTGCCCGATGCCATCAAGGTATTTGATGAGGTCTTGAAGCCGATGGGCAAGCGCCCGAAGGGCATCCGCATTGACTCCGGCGATATCGCCTACCTGTCCAAGAAGGCCCGCAAGATGCTGGACGAGGCCGGCTATCCCGACTGCACGATTTGCGCATCCAACTCTCTGGATGAGTACATCGTCCGCGACCTGATTTTGCAGGGTGCCCGCGTGGACAGCTTCGGTATCGGCGAAAACATGATCACCGCCAAGAGCGACCCTGTGTTCGGCGGCGTGTACAAGCTGGCCGCCGTGAAAGAGGACGACGGCAGCTACACGCCGAAGATGAAGCTGTCCGAATCTGCCGAGAAAATGACGATCCCTTGTCTGAAAAAGGTCTGGCGTATCTACGACGAGGACGGCAAGGCCATGGCCGACCTCATCACGATGGCCGATGAGCAGGTCGAGACCCTGCACGGCATCACGCTGTTTGACCCCATCGAGACGTGGAAGGAATGCACCTACGTCAACTGCACGGCTCGCTGCCTGTCCACCCCGATTTATGAGAACGGCAAGCGCGTCTACAACTCCCCGAGCCTGGATGATATCAAGAAGTTCTGCAAGGCCCAGGTGGGCACGCTGTGGGACGAAGTCAAGCGTTTTGAGAACCCGCACCGCTACTACGTCGACCTGAGCCAGAAGCTGTGGGATACCAGAAGCACACTGCTGAAGAAGCTGTCGAAGTAAAAAATCTCCGACTTCCCCCTTGGGGGAAGCTGCCGCCCGCAGGCGGCTGATGAGAGGCAGTCTTGCCAATACCGTCCGTTTACGGGTCGCCGCGGAAACGCAGCCCCTCATCCGTCTGCGGGCAGGGCCGCAGACACCTTCCCCCAAGGGGGAAGGCATTTCTTCCCAAAAACTTCCACCATCCTTACAAAACGGTTACAACCATCACCCCCTGCACATACTGTTGCTAACAGCTTGTGCAGGGGGATTTTGTATGTTGGAACGTCTTTCTCTGTTTTGTCTGGGCGGCGGGGCCTATGCCGCACTGGAACTGGCCTGGCGCGGCACCACCCACTGGACGATGTTTCTGGCGGGCGGGGTCTGCCTCTGCCTTTTGCAGGCACTGGCCGCCGGGCCGCTGCCGCTGGCGGTCGCGGCGGCCCTGGGCGCGGCGGGCGTCAGCGGGCTGGAGCTGGCTGTGGGCGCGGTCTGCCGCCGCCTTTTGCATATCGCCGTCTGGGATTATGCCGATGAGTGGGGCAACCTGGCGGGCCTGGTCTGCCCGCGCTACACCTTTTACTGGTTTTTGCTCTGCGGGTGGGTCGTTTTCGTGCTACGGGGCGTTGAAAGTACCGTTTATCACCCTCAAAAATCGGCACAGAAGAGTTAAAGTCCAAATTATCGTACTTTCCATCTGGTATAATAAAGACATACCAGATAAGAAAGGCGATACATACCATGACCCAGCAGTTCAGATACGTCGGCGGCCACATTGAAGTCTTTTCCGAGAGCGGCGAGTTTCTCTTCTCGGCTGATACCATGCAGGAGGCATGGGAGGAATTGTCCGCGTAATGCGTACAGTCGCAACGTGCATATGTACAGTTTGCCGAAATAGTGGAATATATACAAATAACTTTTGTAAGTTTGTACAAAATGCAGCTTGCAAAAGTCAGATCTTTCGCATATAATAAAGACAGAACAAGGGAAGCGGAAAGCCTCCCAAACTACTTGCCCTACACTAGGAAAGGAGACGGGGTTACAATGTTGAAGCTGCACACTTTGGCCGAATGGATGCACGGTTTTCTGGATCCGGAACGGCCCTACGGTCTGCCGGAGGATGTCTACAATGATGTGATCCCTTCGGGCGTCCACAATTTCAACCGCAACGATCTTTTTTAAGACCTCTTTTTAACCCTCGCCCCCGGCGCGGCCCGCAAGCCCCGCGCCGGGGGTATTTTTTTGCAATAATGCGGCACGGTGAATCGTACTATATGTAAAGTCTTCCCCCAGGGGGGAAGGTGGCCGAGCGAAGCGAGGTCGGATGGGGGGCGCACTTGCCGCAGCCACCCACAAATGGGCTATTGCGGGGCATCTGCCCCTCATCAGTCCGCTTCCCCCTAGGGGGGGGAGCCTTTTCACAAAACTTTCCCTTGTTTTTTTCGCCAAAACGCGGTATCCTATAATAAGTATATTATGCCTTTTAAAAAGGAGCTTTTTATGAAACTCATCACCTTTACCGTGCCGTGCTACAACTCGGCCGCTTATATGGATCATTGCATCGAGACCCTGCTCACCGCAGGCGAGGATGCCGAGATCATCCTTGTCGACGACGGCTCCAAGGACGACACCGGCAAAATTGCCGACTCCTACGCTGAAAAATACCCCACCATCGTTCGCGTCATCCATCAGGAGAACGGCGGCCACGGCGAGGGCGTCAACCAGGGCATCCGCAACGCGACGGGCGTCTATTTCAAGGTCGTCGACTCCGACGACTGGCTGGACACCGACGCGCTGCAAAAAGCTCTGGCCGAGCTGCGTGCCCACCTCAACGACGAGCATCCGCTTGATTTGATGATGGCAAACTACGTCTACGAGCACGTTGCCGATAATACGCGCAACATCGTCGATTACAAGGGCATCCTGCCCGAGGGCCGCGTCTTTACCTGGCAGGAGATCGGCAAGTTCCCGCCGAACAAAAACATCCTGATGCACAGTGTCATCTACCGCACCGAGATCCTGCGCCAGAGCGGCATGGAACTGCCCAAGCACACCTTCTACGTTGACAACATCTTTGTGTACCAGCCGCTGCCCCAGGTCAAGACCATCTACTATATGAACCTTGACCTCTACCGCTACTTCATCGGCCGCGAGGATCAGAGCGTCAACGAGGCCAACATGATCAAGCGCGTAGATCAGCAGCTGCGCGTCACCCGCATCATGATGAATGCTGTGGACGTCTACGCCCTGCCGCCGGAGCAGAACAAGCTGCGCGCCTATATGCTGAACTATTTCTCGATGATGATGGCGATTTCCAGCATCTTCCTGACTTTGGACGGCAGCAAGGAAGCGCTGGCCAAGCGCAAGCAGCTGTGGGACGACCTGAAAGCCCACGACGGCCACCTGTACCGCCGCTGCCGTTTCTCGGTAGCCGAGGGCTGCAACCTGCCCGGCTGGCTGGGCAGCAAGATCAGCATTGGCGGCTACCGCATTGCCCAAAAGCTGTTCAAATTTAACTAAAAAGGATTTTTATGCGCAATTACGATGTTATTTTGTTTGACCTGGACGGCACGCTGACCGACTCCGCGCCGGGTATTTTGAACTCGGTACGGTACGCCTGCCGCAAGCTGGGGCTGGAAATACCCAGCGAAGCCACACTGCGCAAATTTTTGGGGCCGCCGCTGATCGACTCGTTCCGCACACTGGCAGGGTTGAGCGACGCCGAGGCCGACCACGCAGTCAGCGCGTTCCGGGAGTATTTCCCCACGAAAGGCATTTTTGAAAATGAGGTTTATGACGGCGTCCCGGCCCTGCTGGCCGATCTGAAAGCCGCCGGGAAAACCGTCATCATCGCCACCAGCAAGCCTGAGGACTTTGCCAAGCGCATTATGGCACACTTTGATTTGGCGCAGTACTGCGATTTTGTCTGCGGTGCCACAATGGACGAGACGCGCACCGACAAGGCTGAGGTCATTGCCTACGCGCTGGAAACGGCGGGCATCACTGACAAGAGCCGCGTCGTCATGGTCGGCGACCGCGAGCACGACGTGGTGGGTGCCAAGAAGAACGGCCTGCCGTGTATCGGCGCTGTCTACGGCTACGGCTCTGCCGAGGAACTGACCGCCGCCGGGGCCGCTGCTCTGGCCGACACGGTGGACGAGCTACACAAACTGCTGCTGGGATAAATCAAATGGGAGACAGCCCGCGCTGTCTCCCATTTTTTATTGGTCCCGATCGTTGTAGTAGAGATACCACCCGCGGAAGCCGTACCCGATGCCAAGAGCGCCCAGCACCAGCAGCATAGCCGCCTTGTCGGGCCAAAGCGGCATATTCCGGGTGCAGACCCAGACCACCGCCAATGCAAGGCATACAAGCACCGGCAGACCGTAGTGCAGAAATCTCTGCACCCGCAGCCGCTTCGGGTCGCCCTCTACCGCCAGTGCCGATGGATCGCACACCTCACACCGCACCCGCAGTATCGGGATATTGCGCACATGGCTCGAATACCGCACGGCCCTGTACTCAATGCCGTCCAGCATAAAATGCGGGGTCATGCTCTCCCTGCTTATGGTCACATCCACACCGTTTTCGTCTGCCCACGCCAGCAGCGCCGCCGTAAAGTCCTGCGGCGTACCGATGGCGGTGTCCGGCGTAAAGGTAAACTGCCGCTTATGCTCGGCAGCCGCCATTTTCCGGTAGTCCTGCACCCAGCCGGTAAACCAGCCGCCCGCCGGGGCAGGGGAGTCCATCCGAGCCAGGCAGTCGTCCACATCCAGTTCTGCCGCCGTTCGGCCGCCGGCGGCCAGCTCCGTGCAGAAGGCTGCGGCAGCCGCCAGCTTTTGCTGCTCGGCCTCCAGCTGTCGGCGCTGGCGCTCAGCAGCCTCGGTCAGCGGCAGTGTACCGCTCAGCACCGCGCGGATATCCTCCACTGGCATATCCAGTGTGCGCAGCACACGAATCAGTTTCAGCGTCCGCACATCGGCATCCGTATAGATACGGTAGTCGTTCTCTGGGTTGCGTGCCGGGGCCAGCAACCCCGCCTGCTCATAGTAGCGGATGTTCCGCGCCGATACGCCCGACGCATCCGCTGTCTGCTTGATGTTCATAACATCACGCTCCTTTCCCGGTTATCGTACACCCTGCACCCACTGGAAGGTCAAGGGTTTTCCCGAAAACAGGCGAAAAATCATAATATTTTAATTTCTACCGTCCGCCCGCCCAGGTTCTCATAAATTCTGTGGGACACCGACAGTACCGTGCGGCCCTCGGACGCCCGGCGCAGGGCTTCCAGCACGCGGGCTTCCGTCTCAGCGTCTAGGTTCGCGGTGATCTCATCCAGCAGCAGTACAGCGGGGTCTGCGGCGGCGGCGCGGGCGATGGACAGCAGCTGCCACTCGCCCTGGGAGAACATCCCCTCGCTGCACACGGTATCGTACCCCCCGGGCATGGCCGCAATGGCTGTGTCGATGCCCGCCAGTTTCGCGGCGTTCTTCGCCATTTCTTCTGTAATCTGCGGGTCGCCCAGCGTGATTTGATCCAGCACCGTGCCGGGCACGCGGGCGAAGTGCTGTTCCACGCAGCTGATGCAGGTGCGGCGCTCACGGTCCGTGATGTCTGCCACATTCACGCCGCCGATCGTAACCGTACCGCTCTCGGGCGGGTACAGCCCCAGCAGCAGCTTAAACACGGTGCTCTTGCCCGCACCGGTGCGGCCCACCAGCGTGACCTGCTCGCCCTGTTTGACGGTCATCGAGAAATCGTTCAGCACGTGCTTTTCTCCATAGCCGAAGGTCACATGGGCCAGCTCCACGTCACCCCGGGCGGCTTTGGTGCGTTCCGCGGAGATCGTGCGCTCCGGCTGTGCCAGAAATGCGTCAATGCGCTTGACGCCCGCCATGGCGGACTGGATAGTCTGGATCTCCATGCCCAAGCTTTCAATGGGCGCAAAAATACGCGATATGTAGTTAATAATGGCCACCGAAGTACCAACCGACATACCAAACAGCGCCAAAGCCGTGCCGTTGCCCGACGCCGAGAGCAGCATAACGATACCCACCACCACGGCGTTCAGCGTCAGCACGGCGGGGGAGTAGATGGCATCATAGAAATTCGTGCGTTCCATCGCGGAATAGCTGTCTGCAATGCGCTGGTCATAGCGGCGCTCCATGTAGGCTTCCATGCCCAGTGCGCGAATCGTGCGGATGTTGTGCAGCGTCTCGGGCACCTGGCCGGAAACGGCGGCCACAGCGCGGCGGTTGTCCAGCTGGGCGGCCAGCATCCGCTTTTGCACATGGCGGGTGAACACCGCAAACAGTGGCAGCACCAGCAGCAAAATCAGCGTCAGGCCGGTATTTTTTACAAAAATGACCGCCATGATAGAAATGATGCGGCAGGCGTCCGCCACCATGCTGATGATGCCTGACGTGAACAGTGCCTCCACCGTGTCCACATCGCCGGAGAACCGCGCAGCCACCTCGCCGGGGTTCTGATCCACCAGCGTGGCGGCGGGCAGCCGGGTCAGCTTGTGGGACATTTCCGAGCGCAGCGCGTGGGTCATCTTCTGACCAAAAACGACCAGCAGACTCTCCTGCGCACTGGATAAAACGCCCTCCAGCGCCAGGCTGGCAAAGTAGGCCAGCACGGCCCAGATCGTCAGCGGCAGTCCCGCCGTCAGACGGTCGATGCAGCGTGCCAGCAGCAGCGGCGGCAGCAGCGACGCCGCAACCGACGCAGCCACGCACAAAATCACGCCAACTGTCAAAAAACAGTGTGCCATGGCCGCCGTGCGCAGGGCGGCAGCCACACCGTTTTTATTGCTCGTTTTCATTTTGCTGCCCTCCTGTCTGGCTTTCGTACAGCTGGCGGTACGCGGGGACCGCCGCCATCAGCTTGTCGTGGGTGCCCACAGTGGTCTTGCCATCCTCCATAAAAACCACCTGCCGCATCTGCGGGAAGTGGTACAGCCGGTGGGAAATCAGGAACACGACTTTATCTTTGGCGTAGGTCTGCAAATTTGCAAACACGGTATCCTCGGTATGGCGGTCCAGCGCCGAGAATGGGTCGTCCAGCACCAACACCGGGCGGGGGTGAGCCAGCGTGCGGGCCAGCGCCAAACGCTGGGCCTGCCCGCCGGAAAGCCGCGTACCGCTGGGGCCGATGACGGTATCTCGGCCCTGCTCCATGGCCCGCACCTCCCCGTCAAGCGCGGCGGCGGCCAGATAGGGCGCGATGTCCTGCGCACCGCCGCAGAGGACGTTATTTTTCACGGTGTCGGCACTCAGCTCTGGGTCATGACCCAGGTAGCCGACCGTGGCGGAGATTTGCCGCGGTGTCAGGTTCGAGAACTCTTTGTCCCCGAACTTTGCCGAGCCGCCGTAGGGCGCTTCACACAGGAACACACGCCCCAGCGTGGATTTACCGCAGGCAACCGGGCCGGTGATGCCGATGATATCGCCGGGGTGCGCCGTCAGAGTAAGCCCTGCAAAAATCGGCTCGTCGGCGTAGGCGAAGGAGAGGTTTTCCAGCGTCACGGCGGTGGGGGCTGGGACCTCCAGCGGAGCCAGCTGCTCCGGCAGCTTCATCAGCGGCTTGATGCGCCGCCAGGAAACCTCGGCTTTTTGGACGGAGTTGAAGAGCTTTGCAACTTTCGATGACTTGACGACCAGTTTCGTGAAGCAAGACAAAAACGTCGTGAACGCGGCAATATTCCAGGCGCACCAACCGGTGCCCAGGACGTTCTTCGCGCCGAACCACAAGATAAACAGCACGCCCGCCTCGGACACAGCCAGGTAGAGCGGCGGCAGCGCCGACTGCCAGACATTGCTGCGCACGGCGGTCCGCTCGTAGTTTTTCAGCACATCCTCGTACCGTTCCTCGCGGGCGGTCTCACAGCCGTAGTTGCGGTAGGTCGCGGCGTTCCGGGCACGATCCAGCGTGGCGGCGCGCAAAACGCCCGCTGCCTTTTTGTAGGCCGCCCCTTCGCGCTGCACCGGCTTTTTCATCCCAGCGGCGCAGACGTAGGAGACCGGCGTAAACAACAGGCTGAGCAGTGCCAGCCGCCAGTCATACACCAGCAGCATAACGATGTAGCCCACCAGCGCCACGCCGGTGTCGAACACCTCGGTCGTGAATTTGCGCATCCCTTCGACGCAGTCGTCCACATCGGAGATGGCTTTGGTCATCAGCTCGCCCGCGCCCTCTTTTTCCAGCGCAGCGCGGCTCTGGCGCACAAGGTTGGCGTAGAGCACGCCCTTCATCCGGCGGTTGATGTTGTTGGCAAAGCGGCGCACGTAAAATCGCTTAATGAACCGCGCCGCCTGCACCAGCAGCGTGACGAGGATGTAAGCCAGCACAAGCATCGCCATGGCGGACGCTGCCGCGTTGCCGCCCAGAATGTCGGCCAGGCATTGGGCCAGCCGCCCCTCAAACCAGGGCACGGCCAGCAGACCGATGTTGTAGATAAGGCCCGACACCGTGACCAACGCCAGCGGCAGCCACTCGATGCGGAAATAATCGCCGATTTTGTCCGGGCGGAATTGTTTTTCACGCTTCATCGTTTGTCTTGTACTCCCTTTGGAAATGCGGAAACCCCGCGCGGCTCTCGGTCTTGGACCGATGGTACAGCTTATCCAGCGTTGCCGCAAAGGCAGCGGCCTCGTCGGCGGGCAGCGCGGCGGTCAGATACTCATAGAAGGCCGCCTCGATCTCTGCCTTCGAGGATTTCAGGTTCTCGGCCTTCCCGGTCGGATACAAAAGCTGGCTGCGCCGATCGTTGGGGGCATCTTCGCGGACAAGATAGCCCTTGGCCTCAAGGTTTTTCGTGCGCCTTGCGATGGCCGCCTTGTCGGCGTGCAGCAGCTCGGCCAAGGCCGCCTGGGTGCAGCCGGGGTGGTGGCGCAGGGCGTGGATCAGGTCGATTTCCGCCGTGCCCACACCCTGTTCCCGCAGGGTGCAGAGGACGAGTTTTTCGGCCTCACGCGCAATTTTTGTGATTTTTCGTTCGGTAATGTCCATAGACGCCTCCCGGGCTTCAGAAAGATGTACCTACATCGTTGTACCTACAACCATTATAGCCTGGTTTTGCGCCATGTCAATAGAGTGGCGCACAAGGTCTGGATATGGTATACTTAGAACTATAAATCGGAATTTATATATAAAGGAGAATATTGATGAAACTGTTTTTATGTTCGCACTTTTCAAGTGTAGGAAGTCTGATAAAGGAAGAAATTGAAAATAAGAAAGTCGCATTTATTCCAACAGCTTCGCTGCGTGAAGGCTACACCGGTTATGTCGGCTCGGCTCGAAAATTATTCAAAAAGTTGGGAGCAATCGTAACTGAAATTGATATTTCAACGGAGGCTTATTCAACGATACAGTCTGTTTTTGAAGATGCGGATGTGATATATTTTACCGGCGGAAATTCTTTTTTCCTTATAGACCAGCTCCGTAAAACGGGAACGGATGAGCTGTTGAAGAAAGAATTGGCAAAGGGAAAACTGATGATTGGTGAATCGGCAGGTGCGATTATATGCGCTCCAAGCATCCAATATATCGAGCAAATGGATGAAAAGCCGGAGGACTACTCACAAGAAGATGATGCAGGGCTTGATTTGATTGATTTCTATGTTCTTCCGCATTATCTTACAGCACCATTTAAGAAAGTTACCGAGAAAATAATGACTGAGTTTTCGGATTTGAATCTATGCCCAATTAACAACCGTCAGGGAATTGTAATTGATGGTGAACGTTCAAAGGTTATTTGCAAAGACTAATTTGAAAATTCCAGTTTGTAGGGGCAGGGGCGTCGAGGCCGCCGCCCCCTACAAGGATATCGTTGTACGAAAGGCGAGGTGCGGCGGCCAGGGGACTGGCCGCCCTGCTTTTTTATTTTCGGGACATACCTCTAAAATCCCTATACCCAAATTGTAAAAAATGTGCTATACTGTTTTCATATATTATGTAAAAGAGGGAATTACCATGTACAAACCCGGTGACGATAAATTGGAAGTCCGCGAACTGCTGGTCAAGGCGTTCGCCAGCGCGTGGGAGGTCGGCGACAAGACCGTTGACCGCGACACCTACATCAATTCCAGCATCAATGTCATTGACTCTTTGCAGGTCGGTCCCGAGATGATCTACGGCGAGGAAGGCCAGGGCCTGCTGGACGCCGAGCTGGACCACCTGCCCGACCTGCTGCGGGCCGACGGCGCATGGGTCTACTACGCCGTGCCCGCCGAGAACTACTTTATCCTGACCTGGATGGAGGACGCCGAGAAGGCCGCCGCCAAGGTCGATTCGCTGAAGGACGAGGACGACAGCCTCGCCTGCATCGTGGATTTGACCCAGGAATGGACCCACACCGAAGAATAACCGCCAAAAACGCCACAAGAGGGGAGGGGAACGCATGAGCCGCGATACGATACGCCTGCCGCACGACGCCTACTGGCTGCTGCAAACGCTGCGCGCTGCCGGGCACAGTGCCTACGTGGTGGGCGGCTGCGTGCGCGACAGCCTGCTGGGCCGTATGCCCGGCGACTGGGACATCTGCACCTCCGCCCGGCCCGACGAAATGCGGGCGCTGTTCCACGACCAGCGGATGATCCTGACCGGCGAAAAGCACGGCACGGTCGCCGTCATTTTGCACGGCAAGCCCTACGAAATGACGACCTACCGCTTAGACGGAAGCTACCGCGACCACCGCCACCCCGACAGCGTGCAGTTTGTGGACGATTTGGCCGAGGATCTGGCGCGGCGGGATTTCACCATCAACGCCATGGCCTACGCCCCCGGCGAGGGCATCATTGATTTGTACGGCGGCCGCCGCGATTTGGCGGCAGGCATCGTGCGGTGCGTCGGCACACCTGCCGACCGCTTTGCCGAGGACGCGCTGCGCATTCTGCGGGCGCTGCGGTTTTCCGCCAAGCTGGGCTTTGCGCTGGATGCCGCCACCGCCGAAGCCGCTTTCACCGCCCGGGAGACACTGCACACCGTCAGCGCCGAGCGGCTGTATTCCGAACTGGACGGCCTGCTGCTGGCCCCCGGCGCTGGGCAGACTTTGGCACAATACGGCGAGATTTTAGGCGGCGTTGTGCCGGAGATCTTACCCTGCATCGGCTGCACGCAGCCCGGAAAATGGCATTGTTACGACGTTTGGCAGCATTCAGCCGCCGCCGTGGCCGCGCTGGATCTGCGCGGCCAGGACACCCGCGGCGTGCGGGTGCTATGCTGGGCCACCTTTTTACACGACATTGCAAAGCCTTTGTGCCGCAGCGTCGGGCCGGACGGCGCGGCGCATTTCAAGGGGCACAACCAGCGCGGGGCACAGCTGGCGCGGGGCATTCTGCGCCGCTTAAAAGCGCCCGCCTACCTGATTGACGGCGCGGTGGGGCTGATTGCCGTACACGACGCACCGCTGCCTGCCGACGATGCCGGGATTTTGAAATTGCTGAACCGCAACGGCGCGATTTTCCTGCGCCGCCTTTGTGCGCTGAAATATGCTGACCTGGACGCCCACGCCAGGACGCCGGAGGTCGCCGCCCGCCGCGCCGATGTCGAGGCCTTTGAGCACCGCATGGACGAACTTGCCAAGACCGGCTGCTACACCATGCGCCAGCTGACCGTGAACGGCGCGGATTTAATGGATGCCGGCATCCCCACCGGGCCGGACGTCGGCGCGACCCTGCAAATGCTGCTGACTGCCGTCATGGAAGGAAAACTGCCCAACGAGCGGGAAGCACTGCTGAAAGCGGTGATTTCATGATTTTGGGCGTCGGCATTGACCTGTGTGATGCAGGCCGCATGGAAAAAAGCATCACTCGGCAGAGCTTTCTTGACCATGTATTTGCCCCCGAAGAACAGGCCCTGCTGGCCGCTTTGGGGGATAAGCACCGGGCCGAGACTGCCGCTGCGAACTTTGCGGCGAAGGAGGCCTTTTTGAAGGCCGCTGGCACCGGCCTGGGCGGCTTTGCCATGCCCGAGCTTGCCGTGCTGCGCCGGGAAAGCGGCGCACCGTACTTTGCCCTGACCGGCGCTGCCGCCGCCTGGGCTGCGGAGCAGAATTTGACTGTGCATGTCAGCTTGAGCCATGAACGTGGACTTGCGAGTGCAGTGGTGATTCTGGAAACAGGCACCCCGTAGGGGCCGGGCTTGCCCAGCCCTCAGCTTTCCCGCAAATGCGCTCCTATTTATAGGCTGCGGGCCTGGTATGTCCGGCCCTTACAATTTTGCTGTCATTTTTCAAGGAGGTTCCCATGCCCGGCAAGACCCAGCGCAGCAGCAATTTAGAATTGCTGCGCATCCTGTGTATGCTGCTCATCATCGGCGACCATCTGACCGGGCAGGGCGGCATTGCGGACTATACCACGCCGCCGTCCTCCTTTGCATTCTGCCTCATCGGCTGCGGGTCGCGCATTGCGTGCAGTGTGTTCATCCTCATCGGTGGGTGGTTTTTGTGCGAACAGCCGTACAAAACACGCCGCCCGCTCTCGCTGTGGCTGTCGCTGTGGCTCTACACGGTGCCTGTCACGCTGCTGTGCAGGCTCGCCGGGCTGGATGTTTCCTTCGGTGCACTGCGGTGGGCGGCGTTCCCGGCCTCGACCCGGCAGCTGTGGTTTATCTCGGACTATCTGCTGCTGTTGCTCTGCGTGCCGCTGCTGAACCGCGTACTGCGCGGCCTGCCGCGCACCGCGCACCGGGGGCTGCTGGCCGTGCTGGCCGTTCCGATGATCCTCTACCCGACGCTTTTCGGCGAGAACGGCATCGTCAGCGACACTGCCTGGATGTTTTTGTATGAGTACCTGCTGGCCGCCTACCTGCGCCGCTATCCAGAAAACCGCCTGGCCCGCCTTTTGCAAAACCGCGCGGCGGCGCTGGCCCTTGGGCTGGGGCTGCCGCTGGTCAACACGGCCATCCGCGCTATGCTGGAAACGCGCGGTCTGACTGACGGCAAGGCGTTCCAGTACGTGGCCTACTACCGTACGGCACTGGGTGCACTGCCCAACCTGCTGGCCGCGCTGGCGCTGTTCTACCTGTTTAAAAATTTGGATCTCGGCTGTGTGCGGTGGGTCAACGCCCTGTCCGGCACGACGCTGGGCGTTTACATTCTGCATCAGGTGCCCGCGTTCCGCAACTTTTTGTGGAACGGCCTTTTGCAGGCCCAGGCGCACCACGGCTCGGTGGTGTACACGCTGTTCGCGATCTTTGCCGTGCTCTTCGGGTGTGCGGCAGTGGACGCCGTGCGCACCCGGCTGGTGATGCGGCCCTTGGAAAACACCAAGCTGTTTACAGCGCTGTGTGAAAAAGGCGATGCCCTCGCTGCAAAAATCACGGCGGATGATTAAAAAGACCTCCCTCTGCTTATACTTTGAGTAACAAGCAAAGGGAGGTTTTTCTTATGGAAGTCCACCGCGGAGAGGTTTTCTACGCCGACTTAAGCCCGGTCGTCGGGTCCGAGCAGGGGGGCATACGGCCGGTACTTATCATCCAGAATGAGATCGGCAACCGGCACAGTCCCACCGTCATTGCGGCAGCCATCACGAGCCGCCAGGACAAAAACCGGCTGCCCACACATATCAGCGTGCGGGCCGACCGCTGCGGCCTGGCGAAGGACAGTATCATTTTGACCGAACAGATTCGCACCCTCGACAAGCGCCGCCTGCGGGAGCGGGCAGGTATCATCCCGCCCGACGACATGCGCCGCGTGGATGAAGCGTTAGGGGTATCCATGGGACTGGAAAGCGCGGATGTGCACACGGATACCGGGTATTTTTGAGAGTGTCGGCTAAAGGATAAACGGCAGGCTCCCGGGAAGCAGCTTTCTTTTGGCCGCAAAAGAAAGCTGGCAAAGAAAACTGCCGCTGTTGCGACGTGGTGCGGGGTTGTGAGTCAGGGGCCACAGTTGAGCGAAGCGAAACTGGGGTGGCGAACAATGTTTGCCCCTGTGGGGCAAACAACCGCAAGAGCGGGTTTGCGAAGCAAACTGGCGGCGCTCGTTGTGCGCCGTCAAGCGGGACCCGCGCCTCGGGGGCGGCGTCCTCGACGCCCCGTCTCTTTCCCTTATCGCCCCTTTACGGCAAAAAGTTCGCCGCCACCGGGGCCAGGATCGCGGTCATGATACCCGCAACCGCAATCGCAAGCCCGCTCATGGCGCCTTCTACCTCGCCCATCTGTAAGGCTTTGCTCGTGCCGATGGCATGGGCCGAGGTGCCCAGTGCCAGCCCCTTGGCCAGCGGGTCTGTAATATGGCAGACCTTGCAGACCGTCTCACCCATCAGGCTGCCAACAATGCCGGTCAGAATGATGACCGCGCCCGCCAGCGCCGCCGCACCGCCCAGCGTCTCGGCCACATCCATACCGATGGCCGTCGTGACCGACTTGGGCAGAAAGCTCACCGCATGGGTGCGCTCGATTCTCAGCACCCACGCCATCGCCAGCACGCTGCCCAAGCTCGTCAGCACACCCGCCGCAATGGCCGCAAAGATCGCGGCCAGGTTCTTTTCCAGCAGCTCCCATTTTTCATACAGGGGGATCGCCAGGCTGACCGTGGCGGGCATCAGCAGCCAGCTGATGGGCTGGGCGCTGGATTTATAGTCGGCGTAGGGCACGCCGAAGCAGCTTAAAAACACGATGACGAAGATGCTGCCCATCAGCAGGGGATTGAACAGTGCCTTGCCGGTCTTGCGGTTGACCCAGACGCCCGCCGCGTAGGCCGCCAGCGTCGCCAGCACGCCCCAGCTGCCGCATTGCTGCAAAAATTCAGCCATTTTTGTGCTCCTTTCTGCCTGCGCATTTCTGCGCGACCATGCCGGTCACGGCCATGACCAGCGCCGTGATGGGCACGATAGCCAGCACGGCGGGCAGCAGCAAATCCATAAGCTGGCTGCCCAGCTCCACAACGCCGGCCGCCGCCGGGACGAACAGCAGCGGGAAGATGCCGGTCAAAAACAGCCCTGTCTCCCGCACCTGGTCGAGCTTGAGCACGCCTGTTTTCAGCGCCGCGACCATCAGCAGCAGGCCGTACACGCTGGCCGGGATGGGCAGCGGCAGCACCACCGCCAGAACCTCGCCCGCCAGGCAGAACGCCGTGATGCGGGCAAACTGGAAAATATACTTCACCTTATTAGACCCTCTTTTTGCAAAATTCCTGTACATCATACCACACCGCTCCATTTTCGACAAGTTGTACATTGTATGAAAAGCGTCCACTTTTTCCCACCTGCGTTGTAGGATTCGGCACTTGTATTTTGGAAACGATTGTGGTATACTAACCGCAAACACAAGATTTTTACTCGAAAAGAGGTTTTGACCATGTCTTTACTGAAAAAACTGGCCGGTTTGGCCGTGGGCGCCGCTACTGTGGGCGCTGCCGTTTATGTTCTGCAGAACCGTGAGCATCACGACGACGAGTACGAGCATATTTGGGGTTCGGAGGACGAGGTCGAGCCTGAGACCGATTCCGCCGAGCCCGCTGACGATGCGTCCGCTGTGGCTGAACCCGCCCCCGCCGCCGCACCTGAAGAACCTGCCGTCCCTGCCGAGGAGGAAAAGCCCGAGGAACCCGCGGAAGTTGAAGAGGCCCCCGCCCCGAAGGCTGCCGACTACGACACCCCCAACGTGAACCCGGTTGAGCTGGGCCACACGGAGGCCCCCCGCACGGCGGACGGCAAGATCGACCCCACCCAGATCGTTGACCCCGCTGTGGCAGGCGACTGGGAGGAGCAGGGCTGCAGGGGCTGATACACCAAACGCGCAAGGCGCATCTTTGTTTTATGGCAAAGGTGCGCCTTTTTGTATTTGTTGCTGCGGGATCGCGCCGCGGCGGGCAGGGGACTGCCCGCCCTACACAAGTGCCACGGCCGTAGGGCGGCCAGTCCTCTGGCCGCCGCACCGTAGCCGCAATTTCCGCGCACAAATGTCCGTGATTTTACTACAAAAGCACTTTACAACTTTACTGCGCTAAAGTATAATAGAATTTGTATTGGACGAGAGAGGTAGGAACGTTATGGAAATTGAACTCAAGAGCTTCACCCCCGCCGAGCAGGCAACTTTCCGCCTGCGTGCCCTGTACGAGGGCGCAGGCTACCGCAAGTACCGCGCATCCCGGTTTGAGGAATACGCCCTCTATCAGGAGTATCAGCGCTTCCTGCCGGATTCCCAGGTCATCACCTTCACTGACCTGGACGGCAAGCTGCGCGCCATCAAGCCTGATGTGACGCTGTCCATCGCCAAGACGGCCCAGCCCGCAGCGGGGGAGTGCAAGCGCTTTTATTATAATGAAGAAGTCTGCCGCCCCAGCCGCGAGAGCCACACCTTCCAGACCATCCACCAGATGGGTCTGGAGAGCATGGGCGCAGTAGATGCCGACGAGCAGGCCGCCGTGGTGCGGCTGGCCCTGCAAAGCCTGGCCGCACTGGATGTGCCCACCGTGCTGGAAGTCAGCCACATGGGCTACCTGACCGGCCTGCTGGACGCGCTGAACGTCCCCGCCGAGGCGCGGGCCAGGCTGCTGGACTTCCTGCGCGCCAAAAACGCCCACGAGCTGCGCACCGCTGCACTGGACGCCGGGCTGGACGACACCGCAGCCGCCGCACTGACCGGACTGCTTGACCTGCACGGCCCGCTGGGCGCGACGCTGACGAAAGCCCGCGCCGCCTGCCTGTGCGACGCCCAGCGCAGCGCCCTGGACGAATTGCAGGCCCTGCAGAACGCCCTGGGCGAGGATGGCCGCGGCACCCAGCTGGACCTGAGCATGGCGGACGAGATGGAATATTACAACGGCCTTGTGTTCACCGGGTACGTGGCGGGCATCCCCCGCGCGGTGCTCAAGGGCGGCCGCTACGACTACCTGATGCAGCGGTTCACCCCCGGCGCAAACGCCATCGGCTTTGCGATGTACTTGGACGAGCTGGAACGCCTGGCCGCGCCGCTGCCCCCCGTACAGCAGCAGGGCGGCGAAAAGACCTGGCTGAATATTGCGCTGCCGAAGGGCCGCTTGGGCAACAAGGCCTACAAGCTGCTGGCGGGTGCCGGGTACAGCGCCACCGAGGATTACAACGACACCCGCAGGCTGGTGGTGGAAAACCCCGACGCCTGCGTGCGGTACTTCCTCGTCAAGCCCAGCGACGTCGCCATTTACGTGGAGCACGGCGCAGCGGATATCGGCATCGTGGGCAAGGATATCCTGACCGAGTCCGGCGCGGATGTGTATGAACTGCTGGATACCGGCATGGGCAAATGCCGTATGTGCGTGGCTGGCCCCGCGAACTTTGCTGACGACGAAAGCCGTGCTTTGCGCGTTGCTACGAAGTTTGTCAACATTGCCCGCGACCACTACGAGCGCCGGGGCCGCGACATTGACATTATTAAATTGAACGGCTCCATTGAGCTGGCCCCGATTTTGGGCCTGTCCGACGTCATCGTCGATATCGTCGAGACCGGCACGACCTTACGTGAAAATGACCTGACCGTGATTGAGGAGTTCATGCCGATCTCGGCGCGGTTTATCGCCAACAAGGCGAGCTACAAGTTCAAATACGCCCAGCTGACCGAGCTGCTGAATAAAATGAAGGAGGCTCTTGCAAAATGATCCGTCTGTATGACTTTGATGAGGTACGCCCCGAGGAAATTTTGAACCGTGATATCCGCGCCGAAGCCGACGTGGAAGCCACCGTCGACGCCATCATCGCGGATGTCCGCGCCCGAGGTGATGCCGCTTTGATCGAGTACGCCGCCAAGTTCGACCACGCCGAACTGACCGACGTCCGCGTCAGCCAAGAGGAGATTGACGAGGCCTTTGCCGAGTTGGAAAAGACAGACCCGGAGTTTATCACGACCCTGAAGATGGCCGCCGGGAATATTCGCCGCTTCCATGAGCAGCAGCTGCACAAAAATTTCGTAGTCAACGACACCCCCGGCATCGTGCTGGGGCAGAAGTACACCCCCATCCAGCGCGCCGGCGTCTATGTGCCGGGCGGCACGGCTGCCTACCCCTCGACCGTTTTGATGGATGTCATCCCGGCCAAGGTCGCGGGCGTCAAGCAGATCGTCATGACGACCCCTGCGGGCAGGGACGGCAAGGTGAACCCCGCCATTCTGGCGGCGGCGGTCATTGCGGGTATTGATTTGATTTTCAAGACCGGCGGTGCGCAGGCCGTGGCCGCGCTGGCCTACGGCACCGAGAGCGTGCCCGCCGTGGATAAGATCGTCGGCCCCGGCAATATCTACGTTGCAACGGCAAAGCGCAAGGTGTTCGGCAAGGTCGGCATCGACATGATCGCCGGACCGTCGGAGATTCTGGTTCTGGCTGACGGTACCTGCAACCCCGCCTGGGTCGCGGCAGACCTGCTCAGCCAGGCCGAGCACGACAAGCTGGCCAGCCCCGTGCTTGTCACCGACAGCTGGGATCTGGCCAAGGCCGTGCAGGCCGAGCTGGAGGTGCAGATCCCGCAGCTGCCCCGCGCCGCCATTGCCCGCGCCAGCGTGGACACGAACGGCAAAATTATCGTCACCGACGATATGAACAAGGCCATCGAGGCCGTGAACATCATCGCACCGGAGCACTTGGAAATTTGCGTTGACGACCCGTTTGCCGTACTCAACTCTGTGCAGAATGCCGGCAGCATCTTCTTGGGGAAAAATGTGCCCGAGGCACTGGGCGACTACTTTGCCGGCCCGAACCACACGCTGCCTACCAGTGGCACGGCGCGGTTCTCCAGCCCCTTGGGCGTGGACGATTTCGTCAAGAAGTCGAGCTTTATTTATTACACCCGCGAAGCTCTGGGTGAAGTCCAGGGCCGCATCGCCAATTTTGCCGAGCACGAGGGGCTGCACGCCCACGCCAAGAGTGTGACGATACGGTTTGAGGAATGAGTTTACCGAAGCGGAAATCCAACCGTTTGCCTCAATTTGATTATGGCACAGTTGGCGCGTATTTTATCACGATTTGTTCCCGGGATAAAGCAAAAGTTTTCGGCCGTGTCGTAGGGGGCGGCGTCCTCGACGCCCCGCGCACGCTGCCGTCGCCGCACGGTAAAATTGTTATCGCGCAAATTGAAGCCATGGAAAATTTTTACCCGGATTTGCAAATTGAAAAATTTGTGGTCATGCCAAATCATATTCATTTGATTATTGCAATCACCCAAGGCCCGTCCGGGGCGTCGAGGACGCCGCCCCCTACAACCGTGCGTGCCAATCAATCCGTTCCGGCATTTGTTTCCACGCTCAAACGTATGACAAACCGCACAGCTGGCACGCAATTATGGCAGCGCGGATATTATGACCACATCATCCGCGACCAACTCGACTATGACACCATCTGGCGCTACATAGACGACAACCCCGCCAAATGGCATCTTGACCAATTCTACATACCGGATGGGGAGGATCACCCATGAGCCGTTATTTTACCAAAACCCTTGCGTCGCTGGAGCCTTACACCCCCGGCGAACAACTGAAAATCGCTGACATCGTCAAGCTCAACGCCAACGAAAACCCGTATCCGCCCGCGCCCGGCGTGGCGGCGGCGGTGGCGGCGGCCGTGCCCGGGCTGCGGCTGTACTCCGATTTGACAAACGGCGACCTGAACGCCGCCATTGCCAGGCATTGGGGCGTGCGCCCGGAAAACATCCTCTGCGGCAACGGCAGCGACGAAAACCTGCTGCTGGCGCTGCGGGCCTTTTGCGATGAAAATACACCGCTGGCCTTTGCCGATGTGACATACAGCTTTTACACGGTGCTGTGTGATTTGCTGCACATCCCGCAGCACGTCATCCCGCTGGAAAGTGACCTGACCATCGACCTTAAAAAGTACTGCGGCCTGCATGAGACGATCGTCATTGCCAACCCGAACGCCCCGACAAGCCTGCTGGCCCCGGTGGACGCCATCGAGGAAGTGCTGAAAACGAACCCCGACAACATCGTCATTGTGGACGAGACCTACGTCGAGTTTGCGCCCGCCGGGTCGAGCTGCCTGCCGCTGCTGGAAACCTACGACAACCTCGTCATCACCCACACCTTCTCCAAAACCCACAACCTGGCGGGGGCGCGGCTGGGCTTCTGCATCGCGCGGCCCGAGCTGATTGCCGATATGAACCGTGTCAAGTTCAGTTACAGCCCCTACAACGTCAATTCCATGACCCAGGCGGCGGGTGTGGCAGCCATCTCCGACGAGGCCTATTTTGCCGATGTAACAGCAAAGGTCATTGCCGAACGCACCCACACCACCGACGAGCTGCGCCGCCGCGGTTTTACCGTGTTTGACTCTGCCACGAACTTTTTGTTCGCCACCACCAATCGGATGCCCTGCAAGGAAATTTTTGAAAAGCTCCGCGCCCGCGGCATCCTCATCCGTCATTTCAACGCGCCGCGCATCTCGGATTACCTGCGCATCACCATCGGCACACCCCAGCAGATGCAGCGTTTCTTCGCGGCGCTGGATGAGATTTTAGGGGTTTAAGGGGTCGATCTTTTTAGGGGAGGGAATTTCACATGATTGCTATTGTTGACTACGGCGTAGGCAACCTGTTCAGCCTGTCGTCCAGTGTCAAAAGCCTGGGCGCAGAGATCCGCGTGACCCGCGATGCCGACGATTTGCGGGCGGCGGACCACATTCTGCTGCCCGGCGTCGGGGCGTTTGCCGACGCTATGGCCAAGCTCGAGGCCACCGGCCTTGTGCCTGTTCTGCGCGAAGAAACACAGAAAAAGCCGCTGCTGGGCATCTGCCTGGGTATGCAGCTGCTGTTTGAAAAAAGCTATGAATACGGTGAACACGCGGGCCTCGGCCTTATCCCCGGCGCAGTCTGCCCCCTGGCAGACGATCTGTCCGACCCCAATCTGAAAGTACCACACATCGGCTGGAACACGCTGGACATCGTACCCGGTCGGGAAAACGACCCGCTTTTTAAGTACATCAAAGACGGCGAGTACGTTTACTACGTACACAGCTACTACGCCAAAAACTGCGCTGCATCAACGCTTGCCACCAGCGAGTACAGCATCCCGGTCACCGGCGCGGTGCGGCAGGGGCTGGTGTACGGCACCCAGTTCCACCCGGAAAAATCCGGCGACACCGGCCTGCGGCTGTTAAAGGCCTTTGCCGAACTGTAAAGGGGAGGGAATACCATGAAATTATACCCCGCTATTGACCTGCGCGGCGGCCAGGCTGTGCGGCTGTATCAAGGCGATTACGACCAGATGATCGTCTACAACGCCGACCCAGTGGCCCAGGCGCAGCAATTTATCGACGCAGGTGCGAAGTATCTGCACGTCGTTGACCTGGATGGCGCCAAGGACGACACCACCGCGAATATGCAGACCATCGCCGCCATTGCAAAACTCGGCGGCCTGAAAATTGAGGTCGGCGGCGGCATCCGCGACGAGGCGCGCATTCGTCAATATCTCGATTTGGGCGTTGACCGCTGCATTCTTGGCACGGTCGCCGTGAAAAATTTTGCCTTTACCCAAGAAATGGCGCAGAAATACGGCGCACAGATTGCCGTCGGCGTGGACATGAAGGACGGTTTTGTGGCCGTCAACGGCTGGAAGGAAGTCACCCCCGAGCCGGGCGTGGCGTTCTGCCGCCGCTGTGCCGAAGCGGGCGTCAAGGCCATCATCGCCACGGATATTTCCCGGGATGGCACGATGCAGGGCACCAACATGGCGCTGTACCGCGAACTTCTGACCATCCCCGGGCTGGAGATCACCGCCAGCGGCGGCATCGCCGCCATGGCCGAACTGGCCGAATTGCAGGCCATGCACTGCCACGCGGCCATCCTGGGCAAGTCCATCTACACCGGGGCCATCGATCTGGCCAAGGCTGTGCGGCTGTACGAGGGGGAGTGAGCGCATGATTACCAAACGCATTATTCCTTGTCTGGACGTCAAAAATGGGCGCGTCGTCAAGGGTGTGAATTTTGAGGGTCTGCAGGACATGGCCGACCCGGTCGAAATGGCGCGGTACTATAACGCATCCGGCGCGGACGAGCTGGTCTTCTACGATATCACCGCCAGCGTCGAGGGGCGCGGACTCTTCACCGATATTCTGCGCCAAGTCGCCAGCCAAATTTTCATCCCACTGACCGTCGGCGGCGGCATCAACACGCTGGACGACTTTGACCGCGTGCTGAAATGCGGCGCGGACAAGGTCAGCGTCAACTCGGGCGCCATCCGCAATCCCGGTATCATCCCGGCTGCGGCGCAGAAATACGGCAACCAGTGCGTGGTGCTCTCCGCCGATATCAAACGTGTGGACGGCAAATTTATGTTGTTTGCGAAGGGCGGGCGCGAGAACACCGGCATCGATGCGCTTAGCTGGCTCGAGCAGGGCGTCAAAAACGGCGCGGGAGAGCTGGTCGTCAACTCCATCGACACCGACGGCGTCAAGAATGGCTTTGATTTGGAGCTGCTGGACGCCGTGGCTGCCCGCTGTGCCGTGCCCATCATTGCCTCCGGCGGCGCGGGCAAAAAAGAGGATTTCCTTGAATTGTTCCGCAATCACCCTGCCGTGGACGCCGGGCTGGCCGCGTCGATTTTCCACACGAAGCAGGTGGAAATCAACAATTTGAAGAAATATCTGCGCACGAACGGCGTAGAGATGCGGGTGTGATTCCCCCTTCGCCATGCAGCCACCCGGTAGGGGCCGCACATGTGCGGCCCGCAACATTCCCAAAAGCGTCCTATTGCGGGAAAGCCGCGGGCCGGGCATGCCCGGCCCCTACTGCGTAACAATAGCAAACCTACACTTTACCTCTTGCCAAAACCCACAAAAAGAGGTACACTAAACTATATTACATTAGGAGTGTCCGACATGGAAATTACCGAAAATTCCAAGACCCTCAAATTTGACGCAAACGGCCTGATTCCCGCCATCGTGCAGGATCATTACACCAAAGAGGTCCTGACCCTCGCGTACATGAACGCCGAGACGCTGGCCCTGACCATTGCCGAGGGCCGCACCGTGTTCTGGTCCCGCAGCCGCCAGGAAATCTGGCGTAAGGGCGATACTTCCGGCAATGTGCAGCGGGTCGTCTCCATCACCGCCGACTGCGACAAGGATGCCCTCGTCATCGACGTTGTAAAGTCTGGCCCCGCCTGCCACACCGGCGCGGAGAGCTGCTTCTTCAACCCGGTCTACGTCTCCGACGAGCTGAAACAGTTCACCTGGCAGGGCCTGTATGAGCTGATCGAGGGCCGCAAGACCAACCCCAAGGAGGGCAGCTACACCACGTATCTGTTCGACAAGGGCTTGGAGAAGATTCTCAAAAAAGTCGGCGAGGAATCCACCGAAGTCATCATTGCGGGCGCAAAGCGCGACAAAGAAGAAACCATCTACGAAATCAGCGACCTGGCCTACCACGTCATGGTGCTGATGATCGAACTGGGCATTTCTGTTGAGGACATCACCAAAGAGCTCGAAAAACGACACGTTATCGACCACAAGGTCAAGCAGGAAAGGATGCAGTAAACTATGGCTGGCGAATACCTGAAAAGCTCTGTACACGTTCATTCCAAATTGTGCGACGGCAAAAACACCCCCGAGGAGATCGCAGTCACCGCATGGCGCGCCGGGCTGCAGACGCTGGGCTTCAGCGGCCACAGCCACACCCCCCACGACCTGGAATACTGCATGACCCAGAGCCGCACCGCCCTGTACAAGGCGCAGATCGCCAAGCTGAAAGAGCGCTATGCCGGTAAGCTGGACATTCTGTGCGGCCTGGAATGGGACCTGTACAGCGATGACGACCCGACCCAGTACGACTACTGGATCGGCAGCGCCCACTATGTAAAAGGCCCCAAGACCGGCAAATATTATGAAATCGACTGGCGCGAGGAGGATCTGCGCGCCTGCATCGACGACGATTTCGACGGTGACGCGCTCGCCGTGGTCGAGGCATACTTTGCCAATGTGGCCAAGGTCGCCGAGAAGAAACCGACGATTTTGGGCCATTTTGACCTGATTAAAAAAATCAACGGCGACGGCAAGTTCTTTGACGAGAACGACCCGCGCTATACCGCTGCTGCCAACGCCGCTCTGATGACCGCCGCCCGCAACCGCTGCGTACTGGAGGTCAACACCTCCGCAGCGTACCGCGGCTTCCGCAAGGATTATTTCCCCTCCGACGCCATCCTGAAGGATTGGCTCATTCTGTCCGGCAACGTGGTCATCACCGCCGACGCCCACGACGCCAAGGCGCTGACCTACGGCTTTGAGGAAGCCGCCGCCAAGCTGAAAGAGCTGGGCTACACCAAGGTGCAGGTACTGGGTAAGGACGGCTTCATCCCCTGCGCACTGTAAAATATTTTTTAAAATTTCCCGCCGCAGTGTAACACTGCGGCGGCTTTTGCGTTTCTATGAGTGAGCGACCTCTGAACTGGATATTTTGAAACCAACCGAATTTCAAAAGGGTTTTTACCATGAAACGTATTGCCGCTTTGACTTTGACCGCCGTTCTCTGCTTTGGCGCACTGACCGCCTGCTCTGCCGCCAAGGATACCACGCCGTGCGCACCGCGCTGGAAAATGCGGAATAAAATTTAAAAAAGTTTGCACGGAAGGGTTGACAACCCCTCCGCTTTTTTGTATAATAATACCTGCATTCTGGCGGCAGCCACTGTGGAGAGGTGTCCGAGTGGTTTATGGAACTGGTCTTGAAAACCAGCGATTCGCGCGAGCGGACCATGGGTTCGAATCCCATCCTCTCCGCCATTTTGTGTGAAAAAGTGAATAGTTTATCACTTTGACTTGTGGAGTAATACTCAAGAGGTCGAAGAGGCGCCCCTGCTAAGGGCGTAGGGTGGGAAACCGCCGCGAGAGTTCAAATCTCTCTTACTCCGCCAGCAAAAGCCATGATGAATCGTAAGATTTATCATGGCTTTTGGTTTTTTATGGCGTTTTTACCCACATCTGCACTTTCCATTCTTTGTACCGATCCACAAAATTTCTTGGATTCTTTTGTGCTTTCTGCCAAGTCTTGCATTGTCTGCGGGAATCCGTTATACTTTTGGTATCCCATTGAAAAAGAGGTGCCCACGATGCGGTTATTTGATGTGCTGGGCCCGGTCATGACCGGGCCGTCCAGCAGCCATACGGCGGGCGCGGTGCGCATTGGCAGCACGGCGCGGCGTCTGCTGGGCGAGCAGCCCGACGACGCAGAGATTTTGCTCTACGGCAGCTTTGCCGCCACCGGGCGCGGCCACGGTACCGACAAAGCGCTGGTGGCGGGCCTTTTGGGGATGCAGCCCGACGACGACCGCATCCCGCGCAGCTTCGCCATCGCCAAAGAGACCGGACTGCACTTCAAAATCGGCACGATCAACCTGCGCGGGGCGCATCCCAACACAGCTGTGCTGCGGCTGACCGGTGTGTCGGGCCGCAAGCTGGAAGTCGTGGGCGCATCCATCGGCGGCGGGCGCATCAACATCTGCCAAATCGACGGAATCACGACGAATTTTGGCGGTGACCACAACACGCTCATCGTCCACAACCAGGACACCCCCGGCCATGTGGCGGCCGTCACCGGCTGCCTGAGCGGCCACGGCGTCAACATTGCCACGATGCAGCTCTACCGCTCGGCGGCGGGCGGCTACGCCGTCATGGTGCTGGAATGCGACGAGCCGATTCCGGACGCCGTCCACGCCGAGCTTGCCTGCCTGCCGGGCATCGTCAAAGTCACCATCCTAAATCTGTAAGGGGGCGGGAAAGATGGCATTTTCTTCAGTTCGCGACATGGTCGAGCTCTGCAAGGAGAGCGGCAAGCCGCTGTACGAGGTCATTCTGGAAAGCGACCTGGCCGAGAGCGGTCTGACCCGCGCCGAGAGCGAGGCCGAGATGCACCGCCTGTGGGCGGTCATGCGCAGCACTAGCGATGGCTACTGCGGGACCGACCGCTCGATGAGCGGCTTTGCGGGCGGCGATGCGGCCAAAGTCAGCGCAGCGGCGGCCCAAGGTGCGCTGTATGCCGACGGCTTTTTTGCCGATGTGATGTCCGAAGCGCTGAAAACCGCCGAGTGCAACGCCTGCATGAAGCGCATCGTAGCGGCCCCCACGGCGGGCAGCTGCGGCGTTTTGCCTGCGGTTTTGCTGCCGTTATGGCGGCGCGGGCTGGCAGATGAGGACGCCGTACATCACGCTTTGTATGTGGCCGCTGGGTTCGGGCAGGTCGTGGCCGCGCGGGCCACGCTGGCCGGAGCCGAAGGCGGCTGCCAAGCCGAGGTGGGTGCCGCCAGCGGCATGGCGGCGGCGGCTCTCGTGGACATCAAGGGCGGCACAGCCGAGCAGTGCGCCGAGGCCTTTGCCATGGCGCTTACGAATTTAGAGGGCCTTGTCTGTGACCCGGTGGCCGGGCTGGTGGAGATTCCCTGCATCAAGCGCAACGTTATCGGCGCAATGAACGCGGTATCCGCCGCCGATATGGCGCTGGCGGGCGTCGTGGGGCACATCCCCGCCGACGAGGTCATTGACGCGATGGCCGAGGTCGGCAACGCCATGAGCAAAGATTTGCGCGAGACCGGCATTGGCGGTCTCGCAGGCACCCCCACAGGCCGTGCGATTTGTGAGATCGTGACGATGAACAGCGGGGAAGAGGAAGATTGACGGCAAACTGCGGCGAGGCTGCGCGGCTGGGTGAGGGCACCCCGCCCTACGCCAAACGCCATCACAAACCACAGGGCGGCATGGCCCCATGCCGCCGACGATAACCCGATGATGCTTATGAGTATTGCCCTGCGGCCGCTCTGCACACCACCATTCCCGCTGGAACGCATTGAGGAAATGACCGCGCTGATGGGCGGAGAAGGAAAGATGCGGTGAATGTTTGCGGGGCGGCAAATACCATCATCCCGATCCAACTTTCTGTTTACAAATTCCACCAATGTGGTATACTGGAAGAAAAAACTCAGGAGGAAACTCTTATGAACGTGAACGATCCGCGCTGGGCGTCGATTGACGCCTTTGTGGAAGGCAACCGCGACAACATCCTGCGTGATATCACCCGCCTGGTGGCAGTCCCCAGTGTCGAGGGCACGCCCGAGCCGGGCGCACCATTCGGCCCCGGCCCCAAGGCCGCGCTGGCCAAGGCGCTGGAAATCGCCGACGAACTGGGCCTGGACACCTTCAACGCCGACAGCTACATCGGCTGGGCCGAGACCGGTAAGATCGCCGACGGCCAGAAGTTCCTTGCCACCATCACCCACACCGACGTTGTGCCCGAGGGCAACGGCTGGGACGCTGACCCCTACACCGTCCGCGTGCGGGATGGCTGGCTGTTGGGCCGCGGCGTGGCCGACGATAAAGGCCCCAGCATCCTGTGCCTGTATGCGCTGAAATACCTGAAAGACAGCGGTGCAGCGCTGAAATACCCGGTGCGTGCGCTGCTGGGTGCCAACGAAGAGACGAATATGCACGACGTAGACTACTACGCCGAGCATTACCCGATGCCCGCATTCTGCTTCACCCCCGACGCCGAGTTCCCGGTCTGCAACGGCGAAAAGGGCGGCTTTAACGGCGAGATCGTCAGCCCCAAGTTTGAGAAAGGCATCATCACCGCCTTTGAGGGCGGCGTGGCCCACAACGCCGTGCCTGACCGCGCATCCTGCACCGTGCAGGTGGGCGCTGGCGCGCTGGTCCAGACCGAAGGCGTGACCTTTGAGGCAGGGGAGGGTGGTTCCACCGTCATCCGCGGCTGGGGCAAGAGCGGCCACGCTGCCATGCCCGAGGGCACCGTCAACGCCATCAGCCTGATCGTGGACTGCCTGCTCAAGAGCGGCGTCTGCACCCCGCAGGAGGAAGCCTACCTGCAGGTGCTGCACACCCTGCACGCCGCCACCGATGGCAGCGCCCTGGGCATTGCCGCAGACGACGGCCTGTTTGACCCGCTGACCATCATCGGCGGCACGATTGAGATGCAGGACGGCGTCATCCGCCAGAGCTTCGACTGCCGCTATCCCACCAACACCGATCCCGAAAAGATGACCGCCGCCATGGAGAAGATCTGCGGCACAGCGGCAAAAATCGAGAATGTGACGAGCCGTGTGCCGTTCTATATTGATGCCGACAGCCCGGCCATCCAGACCCTGATCAACACCTACAACGACGTGACCGACGAGGGCAAGACCCCCTTCACGATGGGCGGCGGCACCTACGCGCGCCACTTCCCGTATGCCGTCAGCTTCGGCCCCGAGCACACCGACATCGTCATCCCGGATTTTGCCGGCCCGATGCACGGTGCCAACGAGGGCACACCGTTTGAAAAGCTGATCGAGGCGCTGAAGATTTATATTCTGGCGCTGCTGCGGCTGCAGGAGATTGATCTGTAAATAAGAAATGGGCACTTGTTTCGACAGGTGTCCATTTTCTTTGTTGGATTGTTAATTTTTATACACCTTTCTTATCCTGCATCGATTGCGAAAATTGTTGCAAATCTTGCGGGTTCGGGGCAAAATGGCCTGTTTATCCCATTTGATTGCTTGACTTGAACCCCAAAGATGATACAATTAAAGTGTATTGTTATCCGCCTGTGCAGGGGAGCAAACCTGACCTGCCGGACGAGAAAAATGAGAGAAACGGGGGAAATCAGATTGTTCAAGTCCCTAAAGCGCTCTGCTAAGGGTGCTGCTGTGCCGCACACGAAGGCGACAGCCGGGCAGCCGACCAACAAGATGCCGGTGCCTGAGCACGTTGTCATTCCCATGTCCATGCACATCGGCGCGCCCGCAGAGCCGGTCGTCAAAAAAGGCGACACCGTCATGGTAGGCACCATGATCGGCAAGGCCGGCGGCTTTGTGTCCGCCAACATCTATTCCAGCGTGTCCGGCACCGTGCAGGATGTCGCCCCGCTGCGTATGGCCAACGGCAGCATGGCTACCGCCGTTGCCATCAAGACCGATGGTGCACAGACCGTTGACCCGGCCTGCGTGCCGCCGGTCGTCACCGACAAGGCAAGCCTGATGGCAGCTGTCCAGGCCTGCGGTCTGGTGGGCGTCGGCGGCGCGGGCTTCCCGACCCACGTCAAGCTGGCGGCCAACACCATCGACACGCTGCTCATCAACGCGGCCGAGTGTGAGCCGTACCTGACTACCGACTGCCGCGAGATGATGGAGTGCAGCGACACGATCATCTCCGGCATCACCGCTGTCATGAAGTACTGCGAGATCCCGCACTGCATCATCGGCATCGAGCGCAACAAGCCCGAGTGTATCGACCTGCTCACCTCGCTGACCCGCGAGATGAAGGGCGTCGAGGTCAAGGGCCTGCCCATGCGCTACCCGCAGGGCGCCGAGAAAACGCTCGTCGAGACCTGCACCGGCCGCGAAGTGCCGCAGGTCGGCCCTTCCGGCAAGCCGGGCCTGCCCGCGGATGCCGGCTGCGTCATCATGAACGTGACCTCTGTGTCCACGCTGGGCAAGTTCCTCAAGACCGGCATTCCTCTGGTGTCGAAGCGCGTCACCGTCGAGGGCGATGCCATCGCCAAGCCCCAGAACATCGAGGTGCCCATCGGCACGCTGTACCGCGACGTGATCGAAGCCTGCGGCGGCATCAAAGAGGGTGTCGAGCTGGGCAAGATCATTTTCGGCGGCCCGATGATGGGTGCCGCCGCCCCCAGCGCAGATTTCCCGGTGCTCAAGCAGAACAACGGCCTGCTGCTGTTCAGCAAGCAGGCTGCCGCCCTGCCTGAGCCTTCGGCCTGCATCCGCTGCGGCCGCTGCATCGAAGCCTGCCCCATGGGCCTGGAGCCTGTGGTCATTGCGCAGGACTTTGCTAACAAGGACTTCTCTGCGCTGAAAGCACGCTGCGTCGATCTGTGCGTAGCCTGCGGCAGCTGCACCTACGCCTGCCCGGCCAAGCGCCCCGTCAGCCAGACGATGGGCCTCGCCAAGGGCTGGTACATGGCCGAGCTGCGGAAAGGAGGCAAATAACCCATGGAAGATCGTCTGATCGTTACCGCCTCGCCGCATATCCGCGAAGCATCCACCACCCGCGGGCTGATGGGCAATGTTGTCATTGCGCTGCTGCCCGCCGTGCTGGCTGCCGGGCTGATCTTCGGCGTGCAGGCCATTGTGCTGGTCGCTGTGACCACGCTGGCCTGTGTGGCGTTTGAATACCTGTATGAAATGCTGCTGAAAAAGCCGAACACGGTGGGGGACCTGTCCGCCGTTGTCACCGGCATCATCCTGGCGCTGAATATGCCTGTCGGTATGCCGCTGTGGATCGCCGTTGTCGGTGCGTTTGTGGCTATCGTCATCACCAAGCAGCTGTTCGGCGGCCTGGGCTACAACTTTGCCAACCCCGCCCTCGTAGGCCGTATCGTGCTGTTCCTGGGCTTCACCTCCCGCATGACCGCTTACGTCTACCCCGACATGGCCGTGGACGCGCTGGCCTCCGCCACGCCGCTGGCCGTGGCGGACAAGACGAGCCTGTCCCTGCTGGATATGTTCCTGGGTCTGCACGGCGGCATGATGGGTGAGGTCTGCGTACTGGCAATTCTGCTTGGCTTTGCCTATCTCGTTGCCACTAAGACCATCCAGGCCACGATCCCGGTCACCATCGTGGCGACCGTGTTCGTGCTGACGGCCCTCAACACCGGCAGCCCCTACACTGCCCTCATCGAGTGCATGTCCGGCGGTTTGCTGTTCGGCTCTGTCTTTATGGCGACCGACTACGTCACCAGCCCCTTCACCACCAAAGGCAAGCTGTTCTACGGCGTGTTCATCGGCCTTATCACCTTCCTCATCCGCCATTTCGGCTCGATGAATGAGGGCATGAGCTACGCCATCCTGCTGGGCAACCTGATGACCCCCTGGTTCAACGCCTGGGGCCACCAGACGCCGCTGGGCTACAAAAAGCCCAAAAAGGCCAAGAAAGGCGGTGCTGAATAATGGCTGAAAAGCAGAATACCGAGAAGCAGAGCGCCTTCAAGGAGCTTGTGCTGCCCGTCATCGTGCTGGTCGTCATCTGCCTGGTCTGCAGCGCCCTGCTGGCTGTGCTGAACGACATCACCGCACCGATCATTGAAGAAAACACCCAGGCCGAGACCCTGGCTGCCTATGTCTCCGTTTTGCCCGAGGGCACGACCACCGACAGCATGACTGCCATCGACGGCCTGACCACCGCCAATGTGCAGGGTGCCGTCAAGACCGCCAACGGCGATGTGGCCGTCAAGGCTGCGGCCTCCGGCTACTCCGGCAAGGACGTCACCGTCTATGTCGCCTTCAGCGCCGACGGCACTGTCTCCGGCATTTCCATCGATGGCTCCACCCAGACCACCGGCATCGGCTCCAAGGTTTCTGGCGACTCCTTTGCCTCCGGCTTCATCGGCTGGAATGGGGGAGAGGTCAGCAGCGGCAGCCCTGTGGACAGTATTGCCGGTGCGACCTACTCCAGCAATGGCGCGTTCAACGCCATCAATGCAGCCATCGACTGCTACAATAACGAGATCAAGGGGGTGCAGTAAGGATGAACGAAAAACCGAGCAAGTGGAAAGTTTTTACGGCCGGTATCATCCGTGAAAACCCTGTTCTGCGCCTGGTGCTGGGCTGCTGCTCGGCACTGGCTGTCACCACCACCGTTTCCGGTGCGTTGGGCATGGGCCTGGCCATGACGTTTGTTCTGGTCTGCTCCAACATCGTTATCTCGGCACTGCGCAAGGTCATCCCGGCCAAGGTGCACCTGCCGTGCTACATCGTCATCATCGCAACATTTGTTACCGTCGTACAGATGGTTTTGCAGGCATTCGTGCCTGACCTGTACAAGACGCTGGGCGTCTACCTGGCGCTGATTGTCGTCAACTGTATCATCCTCGGCCGCGCCGAGATGTTCGCCTGCAAAAACACCGTCGTGGACTCTGCGCTGGACGGCCTGGGCATGGGCATCGGCTACATCCTGACCATGGTGCTGATGTCCTCCATCCGCGAGATCATCGGCAGCGGCACCTGGATGGGCATTACCCTCATCCCCGAGAGCGTGGACCGCATGACCGTCATGAACTCTGCGCCGGGCGGCTTCTTCGTCTTTGGCTGCCTGATGGCCGGCTGCGTCTGGCTGGAGCGCAAGCTGAACAAGCCCATCGAGCGCAAGAGCTGCGGCGACGTGATGCTGGAAAAGATCGACGCCGCTAAAGATGAGCAGAAGGAGGGTGCCGCAAAATGATGAGTACACATATCGCAACGTTTGCCACCATCTTCTTCAGCATGATTCTGGTAAATAACTACGTTCTGGTGCAGTTTTTGGGCATCTGCCCGTTCCTCGGCGTTTCCAAAAAGCTGGATTCCTCCGCGGGCATGGGCGCTGCCGTTATCGTCGTCATGGTCATTGCCACGGCCGTGACCTTCCCGTTGCAGATCTTCCTGCTGGATGCCTATAACCTGGGCTATCTGCAGACCATCATCTTCATCCTCGTCATTGCCGTCCTCGTGCAGTTGATCGAGATTACGCTGAAAAAGTACGTCCCCGCGCTGTATCAGAGCCTGGGCGTCTATCTGCCGTTGATCACCACCAACTGCTGCGTGCTGGGCGTCACCATCCTGGCCGTGCAGGACTACTCCGCTATCGTGGCCGAGTACGGCTTCGGCCTGGCTTACGCCGAGGCGCTTGTCTGCGCCGCCGGTGCGGGTGTCGGCTTCCTGGTCGCCATGCTGCTGTTCTGCGGCGTGCGTTCCCGCGTCGAGGCTGCCAACCCGCCGGAGAGCTTCAAGGGCCTGCCCATCACGCTGGTTTCCGCCGCTATCACCTCCATGAGCTTCATGGGCTTTGGTGGCTTGGTCGAAAACATCATCAACGCGATATTCTAAGAAAGGGGAATGGAGAGAATGAACCCGATCGTATTTGCTATCGTTGTCGTGGTGGTGCTGGGCCTGGCCGGCGGCGTGATCCTTGTGCTGGCTTCCAAATTCATGGCTGTGTATGAGGACCCGCGCATCGCGCAGATCACCGAATGTCTGGCAGGCGCCAACTGCGGCGGCTGCGGCTATGCCGGCTGTGCCGACTACGCCAAGGCCATCGTTGAGAACGGTGCCCCTACCTTCAAGTGCGCACCGGGCGGCGATAAGGCTGCCGATGCCATCAACACCATCATGGGCAATGCCACCGACGACCGCCCCAGCCTGCGTGCCACCGTTATATGTGCGGGCGGCGAGAACTGCGGCAAGCGGTTTGACTACCAGGGCATCCAGACCTGCGCCGCCGCGGCTTCCATCGCGGGCGGCCCCAGCGCTTGTGCCTATGGCTGCCTGGGCCTGGGTGACTGCACCCGCGCCTGCAAGTTTGACGCCATCCACGTTATCAACGGCGTGGCCGTCGTTGACCGCAAAAAGTGTACCGGCTGCACGGCCTGCACTGTGGTCTGCCCGCGCCACGTCATCCAGATGAAGCCTATTGCCCCGCAGCCTGCGGTCAAGTGCTCCAACAAGGACAAGGGCGCACTGGTCAACAAGACCTGCAAGGTCGGCTGCATTGCCTGTGGCCTGTGCGTGCGCAACTGCCCGAATCAGGCCATCTTCCTGAAGGACAATGTCGCTGTCATCGACTACACCAAGTGCAACGGCTGCGGCACCTGCGTTTCCAAGTGCCCGAAGAAGGCCATCCAGTGGGTCGAGGGTGTCCCGCGCTCCATCGACGCCCCCGTGCCCGAGCATGAGGTGCTCAAGACCCGCGTGTAATTCGCGGTAAGACCACGCAAAAAAACAAGCCCGCCCCGAACCGCGAGAAAGCGGCCCGGGGCGGGCTTTGCTGTTAGGAATATTATTCACTCAGTTCGTCGGCCAGGGCGGCGATCTGGGCCTCGCTGGCGGCATTCAGTGCGCCGCGCACGGTGACGGTGGTGGCGGCGTAGGTCAGGTTCTTGCTGCCCTCCAGCATCTTGGTCATGACCTTGGCGGCCATCGGTGCCCAAGAGCCGTTCTCAATAAACGCGACCGTGCGGTTCTGGTAGTTGCGCTCGGTCAGGTGGTGGATGAACTCCTTCATGAAGGGGAACACGTCGGCGTTGTAGGTCGGCGTAGCCAGCACCAGTTTGCTGAACCGGAACGCCTGGGCCACGGCCTCGGCCATATCGCAGCGGGCCAGGTCCATGGCGATCGTCTCGACACCCTTCTCCCGCAGGGCCTCGGCCAGGCGGTTGGCAGCCTCGGCCGTGTGGCCGTAGATGCTGCTGTACGCCACCAGTACGCCCTCGGTCTCGGGGCGGTAGGCGCTCCATGTGTCGTAGGCGGCCAGCACATCGGCCAGCTGCTCTTTGTGCAGCACAGGGCCGTGCAGGCTGCACACGGTCTCGATATCCAGCCCGGCGGCCTTTTTCAGCACGGCCTGCACCTGCACACCGTACTTGCCCACAATACCGATGAAGTAGCGGCGGGCCTCGGGCAGCCACGGCTCCTCAACGTCCAGTGCGCCGAATTTGCCGAAGGCATCGGCGCTGAACAGCACCTTGTCCGCATCGTCATAGGTCATGATGACCTCGGGCCAGTGGACCATCGGCGCGGTGACAAAGTGCAGGGTATGGCGGCCCAGCGGCAGGGTGTCACCCTCCTTGACGACAACGCGGCGGTCGGCGTAGTCGGTGCCGAAGTAGGCCTTCATCATGTTGAAGGCCTGTGCGGAGGCAACGATGGTCGTGCCGGGGTAGGCCTGCGCGAACGCGGCCACCGAACCGGAGTGATCCGGCTCCATGTGCTGCACAACAAAGTAGTCGGGCGTGCGCTCGCCCAGCGCGGCGGCGATCTTGGTGATCCATTCGTCGGTGAAGTGGGCATCGACGGAATCCATGACGGCAACCTTGTCGTCGCAGATCAGATAGGAGTTGTAGGCCATACCGTTGGGCACGTCGTACTGGCCCTCAAACAGGTCAACAAGGTGGTCGTTGACGCCGACATATAAGATATCGTTGGTGATTTCCATAGTTGCAAACCTCCTGATAAAACCGTGTGGGTTGTTATTCTTGACACAGTATAGCACAACTTTAGGAATTTGTCTCGGTTTTTTGCAAAATTTTTGGAAAAATTTTAATAGGCGTCCAGATCAAGATTCTGTGCAAAACATTTCAAAATTTGCGCTTGACAAATGCAGGCAAATCCTATATAATATCATTTGTCAATCGCATATGGATGATTAGCTCAGCTGGTTAGAGCGCTGCGTTCACATCGCAGAGGTCGAGGGTTCGAGTCCCCCATCCTCCACTTGGAAAACCCCATACCGTAATGGTATGGGGTTTTGTCTTTTTTGCGTTTTGGGGAGAGGAGAGGGGACATCCATGAAGATTCAAAAAGTTGCACTGCTGGGGGCCGGGGCTGTCGGCTCCTACGTGATTTGGGGGCTTTCCCGCTGCCCGGGCGTTCAGTTCGGCGTCATTGCCGAGGGCAGCCGCGCCGAGCGCCTGCGCCAGGGCTGCGCAGTCAATGGCGAAATCTTGCGTCCCGCCGTCTGGACGCCGCAGGAGGCACAGGGGGCTGATCTGCTGATCGTCGCGCTGAAATATGGGGCACTGCCCGGTGCACTGGGCAGCATCTGCACCGCTGTCACCGAAAACACCATCGTTATGAGCCTGATGAACGGCGTGGACAGCGAGGAACGTATTGCCGCCGAGGTTGGCGCGGAGCACCTGTTGTATTCGCTCATCAAGATTGCCTCCTGCCATGACGGCAACTGCTATCGCTTTGACCCGGAAGCCACCATCGGCATCATTTACGGTGAACTGCAAGAGCCCTGCCAGAGTGAGCGGGTGCAGGCCGTGGCAGAGCTGTTTGCCGCTGCCGGGCTGCACGCCCGCGTCACCGAGCATATCCGCGAGGAAATGTGGAGCAAGTTCCGGCTGAACGTCTGCAACAATCTCCCGCAGGCAATTTTGGGTGCCGGGGTCGGCTGCTACCAGGACAGCGTCCACATGAAGGCCATCAGCGATGGGCTGCGGGCCGAACTGGAGACGATTGCCGCCGCCAAAGGAATCGATCTGCGCCTTGTGGACGTATCTTCCCGCCACGGCAGCGCCGTCCCGCCGACGGCCCGCTATTCGACCTTGCAGGACCTGGACGCCGGGCGTCACACCGAGATCGATATGTTCTCCGGTGCGCTGATCCGCATGGGCAAAGAGCTCGGCATCCCCACGCCCTACAACGAGTATACCTACCATATGATTAAAGCGCTGGAAGAGAAGAACGACGGGCTGTTTGATTACGACAAAGCCAACCGTAGATCTACGTGGGCTATCTGATGGGCAAGCCTCTTTCTTTGCGAATATTTTCTATAATAAATAAAAATTCTTCACAAAAATCTCTTTACCGCTAAAGGGAGGCCCCTATGTTATTCCTGCAAATCCTGTTATACTGCCCTCGCTGTTTCTTTTGATGGTAAAGTTCCTGGCGCGGGACAGCGGGCGCAACTGCCTGTATTTTTACCCACAGGGCTACCTGGATGAGGCCCAGAAGCGCGGCCTTGCCGCCGTGCTGCTCAGCCAACTGCTGGGCTAAACAGCCCCACTGTAACCCCACCTCTCGCCGCCCGGTGTATGCCGGGCGGCTTTTTCTTTTGGGGGCCGATGGACATTTCCCCGCAACTGCGCTATACTGTTGGCAGAACCGGGAAAGGAGATTTTGTTTATGCAAAACTACCGTTGGGCCACCCTGGGCTGCGGCGTTATCGCCAATGAGCTGGCGCAGGCGCTGGCCAGCCGCGGGCAAACACTGTATTCCGTCGCCAACCGCACCCATGCCAAAGCCGAGGCCTTCGCCGAGAAGTACGGCATTGAAAAAGTCTACGACCAGATCGACGATGTGTTCGCTGACCCGGACGTGGATATCATCTATATTTCCACTCCGCACAACACCCACATCCAGTACCTGCGCAAGGCACTGGCCGCGGGTAAGCACGTTCTGTGCGAGAAATCCATCACCCTGAACTCTGACGAGCTGGACGAGGCCATCCGCCTGGCCGAGGAGCACCACGTCGTGCTGGCTGAGGCAATGACCCTCTACCATATGCCCATCTACCGCAAATTGCAGGAAAAGCTCGACACCGGCGCGTTGGGCGAGCTGCGGCTTATCCAGATGAATTTTGGCAGTTACAAGCCCTATGATATGTCCAACCGCTTCTTCAACCGCAATCTCGCCGGCGGCGCACTGCTGGATATCGGCGTCTACGCGCTGTCCTTCGTGCGGTGGTTCATGACCTCCGCACCGGACGAGGTCGTCTCCCAGGTGCGGTTTGCCCCCACAGGCGTGGACGAGCAGGCGGGCATCCTTTTGAAAAACAAGGAGCAGGAGATGGCGTCGGTCATTCTCTCGCTGCACGCCAAGCAGCCCAAGCGCGGCACGGTCGCCTTTGACAAGGGCTATGTCGAATTCTACGACTACCCCCGCGGGCAGGAGGCCGTTATCACCTACACCGAGGACGGCAGTAAGGAGACGCTGCGGGGCGGCAGCACCGCCGACGCCCTGCTCTACGAGGTCGAGGACATGGAGCGCGCCGTGGCCGGGCAGGGCACGATGCACCTGGACTACACCCGCGACGTCATGCGCATCATGACCGACATCCGCCGCCAGTGGGGCATGACCTACCCGGAGGAGGAATAAGCGATGGTACAGGTCGATCTCATCACCGGGTTCTTGGGTTCCGGCAAGACAACTTTTCTGCGTAAATACGTGCAGTATCTTGTGGCGCAGGGGCATAACGTCTGCATTCTGGAAAACGACTTCGGCGCGGTGAACGTGGACGCCATGCTTTTGCAGGATCTCATTGGGGACAACTGCGATCTGGAAACGATCAGCGGCGGCTGCGACTGCGACACCCACCAGCGCCGTATGCGCACCAAGCTCATCTCGATGGCAATGCGCGGCTTTGACCGGGTCGTCATCGAGCCCAGCGGTATTTTCGACGTGGACGAGTTCTACGACATCCTGCGGGATGAGCCCCTGGACCGCTGGTACCGCTTGGGCAGCGTCATTGCTATCGTAGACGCGAAGCTCGAGAGCGAGCTTTCGCCCCAGGCGGATTACCTGCTGGCGTCGGAGGCCGCCAGCGCCGGGCTGGTGGTCATGAGCCGGGTGCAGCAGGCCGGGGCAGGGGAGTGTGCCGCCGTGGTGGATCACCTGAACCATGCGCTGGAAGGCTGCCACTGCGCCCGCCGCTTTGGCGAAGACGTGCTGTGCAAAGACTGGGCCGCGCTGACCGACGCCGATTTTGCCCGCATTGACGGCTGCGGCTGGCGGCAGACGAGCTATGTCAAGCTGCATTTCGACGAGCATGAGGCATTTACTTCGCTGTATTTCCTCAAGGCGGGCTGCACGGTCGAGCAAATCAAATCCGCCGCACAACTGCTTTTGCACGATGCAAAGTACGGGCACATTCTGCGCATCAAGGGGTTTATTCCCGATGGCGGCGGCTGGGTCGAGCTGAACGCCGCCCGGGATACCATGACCGTGCAGAAAATCGCCCAAGGACAGGAAGTTCTTATCGTGATTGGAGAAGGTCTGGAGAAAGAGGCGATTGAGAGGGTTATTAAGGGGTAATCCCTTTGCCTTCCCCCTTGGGGGACGCCTTTCTAAAACACATCCCCCGCCGGAATTTTCTAGCGGGGGATGTTGTTATTCAGCGCACATTTTCAAAAAATTCTGCGTTTATTCCTCAAATGCCTTGACCCAATCGTACTCCTTGTGGACGGCGCGAGGGTCGTTCTGGGCTTTGCGGGCCGTGTACTCGCCAATGACGGCGGCGGGCATCAGCAGCGCACGCTCCACTTCAGACTGGAACACCAGCTTGGGGTTTTTGATTTTCGGGTTCTTCATCAGGTCTTTCCAGTAGGTGTCATAGTCCATCATCACGGCCATGGCCTCATACAGCGGGGTCAGGCTCTCGTACCGGGCAATGACCTTGTTCAGTGCGTTAAGGAACTGCATGTTGGCCTTGCCTTCCATCATGCCGTCGTCCTTACCTTTGACGTTGCGGCGGCAAAAATAGGCCGTCATCTGCAAAATATCGTCGAATGCCTCCATCTGGCCGGTCGTCAGCCGGGCGGACAGAGCATCGCGGTCGATGTAGCGCAGCAACGCCGCCATGACCTGCTTTTTCGTGGCGGCATCCTCGGGCATCAGCTGGTTGACCGGCTCGGCATCGGTCTCCACAAAGTCGGTCGTCTCAACGATATCAGGCTGCTCGGGCGCGGCATCGTAGCCGCCCAGCGGCTCCGGCACGCCGGAAGTAACGTACATACGGTAATTTTCCAAATCGTCCAGAATGGCCTTGGACAGATAAGGCAGGGGGGCGCTCTTCGTGCGAGCCACCGGAATAACCCGGGTCGCGTAGCGGGCGGCCGTACCCTCAAACCAACGGCGCAGTCCGCCGCAGTTGTCGATGACGTTGTTCACGGTCTGGAAGAAATGCGCGTTGCCGCCATCGATCATCTTGTCATTGCCGCGCGGCGTACCGGCCATTTTGACCATCGCGCCGATCATCGTGTGTACGGCCTCCATCTCGTCGGCGGTCAGCTCGCGGTTCAGCTTGTCCAGCTCGGCTTTGACCTCCAACTCCTGGCGCAGCAGATCCGGCGTAGCACCGTAGGAATAGGGGATCGTCGTCTCAGGCACCGAGACATACTCCAGCGTCAGGATACTCGGATCGTCGTCCAGCGAACCGGTCTCGGCGGGGGTCAGCTTCTTCTTGCCGCGGGACTTGCTGGACATGGACTTCGTGATCTCGTTCAGCTTGTCGTCGGCCACCTGCTTGTCCACAGGCTCGATCGTGACAGCCACGGCAATGACGCGCTGGCGGTCTTTTTCGTAGACTTCGTAGTCAAAATAAATGTCGGTGTGGCCGTTGATCTCGCTCTTGGCCTTGTCCAGCACAGTGCGGCGCACGTGGGCCCAGTTGGTGGCGTTGCAGTCCACCTGCTTTTTCAGCGTCTCGATGTTCCAGACCAGCGGCTCGCCTTTTTGCTTTTTCGTGAGATAAAGGTTCTGGTAGCTCTTGCACAGCTCATAAATTTTCAGGCTGTACTGGCTCTTCATCGGCAGCGTATAGGTGATGTTCATGGTGGTGTAGAACTCTTTTAGCTGGATCAGGTGGGGCTTTAATGCCTGGTCCAGCGTTAAGACAATCTTGCCGGTGCCCTCGTCGATGGTCGCACCGGAAAGCCAACGGAACATCGTAATCTTTTGCGTGCCTGCCAGGCGTATCCACTGCACCTTCGCGTTAGCGATCGCGTCGATGTTGTTGCGCACCTGGGCATACATCGAGCCGTTGTGCGGGTCGACGCCGCAGAGCTTCAGAAACTCATAGATGGACATTTCGTACCGGGGCAGCTCGGTATCCGACGGCTTGATCATTGCAAAAATGTGCAGCATCAATTTTTGCTGGCTCAATGTCAGGGTGGACATAGCGTTCTGGATCAGGTCATTGGATTTGCGCACAATGGTCTGGCTGCCGCGGCCGCTGTATGTGGCAAGCGGGGCCTCGACCTGGGCTTTGGCGGGGTCCTTCTTCGGCGGGCGGCCGGGGGATTTTTTCGGTCCGCGTATCGGGGCGTTGGGGTATAGCGAATCTATGGGGGAACTAGTTTTGTCTTTGGGTACCATGGCGTGACCTCATCTTCTTCAACACATTACACGTATGATAGCAGATTGTGCGTCAAGTGTCAATTATTGTAATATCCGACACATTTTGACGATGCCACTCAAAATCCCTGCTTTTTCGTTCTTGGCTTTTTACTCTCTATTTATATATATTTAGAAATAATGTGTAGCTGTGTCGAAAATTACAACAGAAATGTGCCGCGGATTCCAACTGCGGTGTGCTGTAAATAACAACTGTTTTGTGCGCAAAGCTACAATGTGCCGGGCATAACAACCCGAAAAAATTATTTTTTGGGCAAGAATCGTGCGGTGCCGATTTGGCGGATTTTGGGAACTGTGCGCTGAATAACAACCCCAGAGACGGGATTTTTGAAATTCTGGGAACCATTCAAATTGTGCGCTCGATTCCAACACCCAGAAATCCAAAAAAGATTTTTGCGGGAATTGTGCTGCGAATAACAACAGGGGCAGAAAAATCGGAAATTTTGCAAAAAATAAAATTGTGCCGTGAATAACAACACCCGGCGAAAATTCTTGAAATTGTGTCGAGACTAACAATCTGCCCGGCAAAAGCAGAATTTTTGCGGAATTGTGCGCTGAATAACAACTCCAACAGAAATTTTTGCGGGAATTGTGCCGTGAATAACAACAGGGAAGGTACGCTAAACAGTGATTTTTTGCAAAATGTGCCGTGAATAACAACACCCGTCGCTGCAAAAATGAAATTATACATACTGTAAATTGTGCGCTGAATAACAACCCCCACCCAGAAAATGTGCTGCAAATAACAACATGGGAAAAGCAGGCAGAATTTTTGGAAATGTGCCGTACATAACAACCTTGATTTTGGCCCGGCAACGGAAATGTGCCGCCGATAACAACCCTAAAAAGCCCGTGAATTTTTCCGAATTGTGCGCTGGATAACAATAGATTTTGCAAAAATCCTGCCGCTTGCCCCGGCAAACTGTGCTGTAAATAACAACAGCATTTTTCGCAAACTGTGCGCTCGATAACAATACCAAACCCTAAAATCCTGAGCCGAACTGTGCTGCCGATAACAATACAGTGTGTAGAAAACTGTGCCGGCGATTCCAACACCCAAAATTGCACCCGGCTCCTGAATTGTGCCGCGAATAACAACCCCAGCAGGAAAATTTCCGGGTTGTAACGCTGCGCACAATTCGGATTTCCCCTTTCTAAAAATGTATGCTACAATAACGGCAGAATTTTTTTGCAATTTCCTCTTGACCCTGACGCTGCGTGATACTGTATGCTGAAACTACCGCGAAAGGAGAAAGCGCTATGATGACTGTAAAAGAGGTCAGCCGCCTGACCGGTGTGAGCGTGCGCACCCTGCAATATTACGACCAAATCGGCTTGCTGCACCCCGGCACCCGCACCGAGGCGGGCTACCGCCTCTACGATGCCGCCACCCTGGAGACCCTACAGCAGATTTTGCTGTTCCGTGAGTTGAAATTCTCGTTAAAAGAGATCGCCGTGATCCTGCAAAACCCGCACTTCGACCGGGAAAAGGCGCTGGAACAGCAAATCGAGCTGCTGACCCTCCAAAAACAGCATCTGGAAAGCCTCATCACTCTCGCGGAAAACATCCGACAAACAGGAGGAAATGCCATGGATTTTACCGCATTTGACACGAAGAAGCTCGACGAGTACGCCGCAAAGGCCAAACAGCAGTGGGGCGCAACGGCGGCCTACCAGGAGTACGAGACAAAGAACGCCCATGAGACAACACAGGCCCAGCAGGAAAACGCCCGTGCGTTGATGGCCCTGGTCGCGGCGTTCGGCCACATGCAGACGAAAGACCCGGCTGACCCGGCCGTGCAGGCACAAGTGCAGAAATTGCAGGCGTTCATCACGGAACATTACTACACCTGCACCAAAGAAATTTTGCACAGCCTGGGCCAGATGTACGGTGCGGGCGGCGAATTTACCGCGAACATCAACGCGGCGGGCGGTCCCGGCGCGGCGGAGTTCGCCCGGAAAGCCATCGAGCGATACTGCTGCGGGTGAGTTCCAAACTTGCCCATTGTATCCCGCCGCGATTTGTGCTAGTATCAATAGCAGAAGCCAATAGAGGAGGAAACCGGTATGTTCAGAACCATGCGCCGCTTTAAACAGGAACTTACCCGGGAGGAATGCCTGGCCGTTCTGCGCAGCCAGCCCCGCGGGGTGCTGTCACTGCTGGGGGAGAATGGCTACCCCTACGGCCTGCCCATCGACTACTGGTACAATGAGACTGACGGAAAGCTCTACTTCCACGGTGCGAAGGAAGGACACAAGATTGACGCCATCCGCGCCTGCGATAAGGCGTCCTTCTGCGTACACGACGAAGGACAGCGCGTGGCAGGGGAGTGGCCGCTGCATTTTTGCAGTGTCATCGTGTTTGGGCGCATCGCCCCGGTGACGGATGCCGCCCTGACTGAAACCGCCTGCCGCCGCCTGGCCGAAAAGTTCACCGACGATGCCGCTTATATCGACGCCGAGATCGCCGCGGCCAGGGACCGGGTGCTCTGCCTGGCCCTGACGCCTGAGCATATGACCGGCAAGCGGATCAAGGAGAGTTGATAGGACACGATGAAAAAGACAATCGACACTGCGGCCCTGGTAAAAGAAGCCGCCATCCTGACCGGGGGTGTAGCCATCATTGCGGCTGCCGTGTATTTCTTCCTCGTGCCAAGCCATGCGTCGGTCAGCAGTATTTCGGGCTTGGGCATTGTGCTGGCAAACTTTGTGCCGTTGCCACTGTCCGCCATCACGATGATTTTGAACGTCGTGCTGCTCATCATCGGCTTTTTCACCTGCGGGCGGGAATTCGGTGTCAAGACCGTCTACACCAGCGTCATGCTGCCAGTGTTCATCGCCCTGTTTGAGCGGCTTTTCCCGGATATCGGCTCGCTGACCGACAGCCAGGAACTGGACGTGCTGTGCTATATCCTTGTCGTCAGCGTGGGATTGAGCATCCTGTTCAACCGCAACGCATCGTCGGGCGGGCTGGATATCGTGGCAAAGATCATGAACAAGTACCTGCATATGGAGCTTGGCCGCGCCATGTCGCTGTCCGGTATGTGCGTGGCGCTCTCGGCGGCGCTGGTCTACGACAAAAAGACCGTGGTGTTAAGCATTTTAGGCACCTATTTCAATGGCCTTGTGCTGGACCACTTTATCTATGACCACAACATCAAGCGCCGTGTCTGCATCATCACTGAAAAAGAGGAAGCGCTGCGCCGCTTCATCCTCAGCGACCTGCACAGCGGCGCGACGGTGTATGAATCCTACGGTGCCTACAATATGCAGAAGCGGCGGGAAATCATCACCATCGTGGACAAGAGCGAATACCAGAAATTGATGAACTATATGAACCAGGAGGATCCGCAGGCCTTCATCACGGTCTACACCGTGTCGGACATACGGTATCGGCCGAAAGTGTGAAACCCCATGCAAACCCAAACCGCTGCCAAACCGCAGCAGGATATGACCGCCCAGCTGGCCGAAGGGCAGATCTTCCCGCGTATCTTCCGCGAGCGGGAGACAGAAGTTTAGCGCAGGATCGCAAAATTTCTGAAGAGATAAAAAAGTTTGCAAAAAAAGGAGAGCTTTTTCAAAAAAAGCGTTGACAAATCCCACCGGGCACGCTATAATATATGAGCGTTGAGGGCAGACGCCCAAAACAAAACCCGATGGGGATTCGCATAATGGTAGTGCAGCGGACTCTGACTCCGCCCGTGGGAGTTCGATCCTCTCATCCCCAACCACACCGCAGCAGCTTAGCTGCTGCGGTTTTTCTTTCCGGGGTGTAGCGCAGTTGGTAGCGCGCTTGGTTCGGGACCAAGAGGCCGTGGGTTCAAATCCCGTCACTCCGACTGAAAACCGCCAGATATCGTTTGATGTCTGGCGGTTTTTATTTTGCATTTAAAATAAAATCAAAAACACCGATAGCCTTTCCAGCCGGAAAAGCCATCGGTGCATTTTTTTACTTCAAATTCGGTCGATCTTGGTCGCCGTCCGCTTTGAACATCACGAAATTCTCGGGCTTATTCGTGAAATAATAATACTCGGTGTTCTCGTGCAGGGGCGGGGTCAGGTAATTGGGGATGATGCAGCCGTCGCCCTCGATGCGCTCGGTGAAGCCGGCCGCAAGCCAGACGTCGGCGGGGATGCCGGCGTTGTAGCAGTCCATGTACTCGGCACCCGCGTGGTTTAAAATCGCGTCCAGCGCGGCACCCAGGCGGGGCAGCACGGCGTCCTCACCGATGAAATCCACCAGCCGTACGACGGCGGCACAGCCGGTGTCCTGGGCACAGACCGTGCGGGTCACGACGTAGGCCAGCAGCTTGCCGTTCTCCTGCGCGGCCCAGACGTCATACTTGAAGTGCGGGTAGTGGAAATACCGCCGCCGCATATACCACACATCCTTGCGGGGCGTGTGGGGCGTGGCGGGCATCCCCAGCGAGATCAGGTCGGCGGCGTCCGCCACCTTGGCAAGGCCTAAATCGCGCTGCACAGGGGGCAGGGAATACCGCAGCGGCTTTGCCAGATAGTAGGCGCGGCGGCGGCCCAGGCGGTAGTAGTGGGGCAGACGTTCGGCCTTCCAGCCCAAAAACTGGTAAAACGTGCAGGTGTTGGGGCGGATATTGTTGCAGGCCACCACGTCGGCGTTCAGTAGGCCGGGCAGGGCGTTCATCAATTCCAGCCCGACGCCGTTGTGGCCCTTGGCGGCTACCCAGACGCTGACCCAGATATCAGGCTTGCGCTTGGTGTTGGCCAGTATGTACCCAGCGGCGCTGACGTACCGGCCGTCCTCCTCCGCTACGGCAAACTGCGGGATGCCGCTGCGGCCGGCATAGTAGTGATGGAACAGCTCGGCCCGATTGAGCAGCGGCAGACGCATATCAAAATTTTCGTTGATGAAGTCAATGATGGCGGTATCCTCACCCAGGCGTGCCAGCCGGAAAGTTGTCTCAGACAATGGCAGACCCTCCTGTGACCGGCAGCGTTACGCCGGTGATGAACCGTGCCTCGTCGGAGAGCAGGAACGCCATGGCGGGGACAACATCGGCGGGCGTCGCGTTGCGGCCCATGGGGTTTTCTTCGGCGGCGGCCTGCACGATGAGGTCAGGGGTATCCTTTAAGAAATTCGTCTCCATCATGCTGGGGGCCACGCAGTTGACCGTGACGCCGAAGCGGGCGTACTCGACGGCCAGGCTCTTGACCAGCCCGCCGATGGCACTTTTCGCCATGACGTAGGCGGCGGTGTTTTTGGGCGGGCAGCCGATGGTATAGCTGGTCTGGATGAACAGCACGCGGCCAAACTTGGCCTTGGCCATGGCGGGCAGCACGGCGCGGCAGATGCGCACGGCGCTGTGGACCTGAATTTCCAAATCGCGGTCAAAACGGGTCTGGTCAAAGGCCTTGAACTTGGCGTTGACGACCGGCAGCGCGGGCAGGTGGATGAAATGCGTCGGCGCGGGGGCAGACGCCGCCAGCACCTGCACAAAGGTATCGACTTTGGCGCGGTCGGACAGGTCAACGTCAAAGGGGCACACCTGGCCGGGAAAGCGGGCGCAGAGGTCGGCCAGCTTTTCCAGGTCGCCGCAGCCCTGGGCCAGCACAGTGGCGTCGGGGGCGGCGGTCAGCAGCCGCTCGATCAGTGCGCGGCCCACATCGCTGGTAGCGCCGGTGATAAGATAGGTATAAGACATGGTTTTTCTCCTCTTTATTTCGCTAACCCGGCCTTGATAATGCCGCGGGTCACGCGCTTGCCGTCCTGGTTGGTGATAACGGCCTTGATTTCGGCCTCGCTGCCGATCTCACTGACGTTCACGACGGTGCCCTTGATGGTCAGCGTGTCGCCGATGAAAATGGGTTTGGCAAACTTGCACTCCACGCCGTGCAGCAGGCAGTGCTCGCCGGGCAGGTAGACGCCCGCCAGCGTGGAGAAAAAGCTCGCCCCCAGCATCCCGTAGACGACGCGGCCGGGGTAGCCGCGGCCCTTGGCGTAGTCAGCGTCGATGTGGATGGGGGAGACGTCCCCGGTGATGGCGCGGAAGGCGTCCATCATTTCCGGCGTGACGGTCACGGTAAACTCCTCGGTCAGGCCGGGGGTCATTTCCGCCAGCGTGTAGTGGTTCATGGCAGGCTCCTTTGGCAAAAGCATTTGAAAAAAGGCGGCAGGATGCCGCCCCAAAACGATATTGAGATTTACACCATCCGTGCAACCAGGTCCAGCAGGTCGCCCACGTCCTTCAGGCCGCGGACGTCGGCCAGCTTGAACTTGATGTTGAACTTCTTCTCGATGGCGGTCAGCAGGTTGATCTGCTCCAGGCTGTCCCAGTCCTCGATATCGTCGGCGCAGGTGCTGCGGGTGATCTCAAGGGTGTCATCGTCAAAATTATCGCGGAAAATATCCTGTACCGCGTTCAGAATTTCCTGTTCAGTCATACTGTAACTCCTTTTATATTATGGTAGTTACCTATAATATAGCATAAAAGCAGAGCAGACGCAAGATTTTTACAGCCCATAATCCTCCAACCGTCTCTGCAATTCCACCTCATCCGCTACCTGCACGCCCTGCTGCAGGGCCAGCACGTCGCTTTCGGGCAGAAGGTGGGTGTAAATATCCTCATAGATCGCCAGCGGGCCGGTGCCGTCGGCGGTGTACAGCGCCACATGGCCGCCGCTGTCTTTTAAAAGGTAGCGCGCCGGAGCAGGGGAGGGCTGCCCGCGCAGAAACCACACCATCCCCGCCGCGATGCAAAGCACCGCTGCTGCCGCCAGCAGCGAAAGATACACCCTGCGGATTTGTCTGTTTTGCATAATAATTCCCCCTTGCGTGGATAGTATGGGCACCATTGCAGACAAAAACACCGAAAGTTGTGAATTTTACGTCCGATACTGTACTTTTGACCCCAACTTGTGGTATAATTCATTCTATAACATTGTGCGATTCTGTGTTACGGCCTTTGCCGTGCGCTTTGATACAGACCAAAGGAGGCGGTTCCCATAGAACCCAAGCAGCAGCGCCATATCTCCACCGAGGGCGTAAAGACCACCGCAGGTGCCACCGGCCAGCCCGGCGCACCCGCACCGAAAAAAAAGAAAAAACCGAAAAAGCGCCGCAGCATCATCGGCATGATCTTCAGCTTCATCGGCTGTATGCTCTGCCTGTGCATCATGGCGGCCAGCGTGGGCGGCGTGCTGCTGTCCATGTATATCGTGCAGGTCACGGCAGATGACGCCGAGACCCTTGACCTGGACAACCAGAAAAACAAGCAGACGACGATCATCTACGACCGTTACGGCGACGAGTACGCCCAGCTGACCCGCGGCGAGGACCGCATCTGGCGCGAGCTTTCCGCCATGCCGGACAACCTGAAAAACGCCGTCGTCGCCATCGAGGATAAGAACTTCTGGACCGAACCCGGCATCAACCTCAAGGGCACCATCGGTGCCGCGCTGAACGCGTTCACCGGCAACCGCATCTGGGGCACCAACCGCGGCGCGTCCACGCTGGAACAGCAGCTGATCAAAAACCTGACCGGCGATAACGAGCAGGACAATATGCGTAAGGTGCGCGAGATCTTCCGTGCCTTGGGTCTGGACAACAAGTACAGCAAAGAGACCGTCCTTGAAGCGTACCTGAACACCATCCCGCTGACCGGCATTGTCCACGGCATGGAGGCTGGCTCGCTGCAATACTTCGGCAAGCATGTCGAGGACTTGACCCTGTCGGAGTGCGCCGTGCTGGCCTCTATCACGAAGAACCCGACGAAGTACAACCCGGCCACCAACCCTGAGGAACTCATCAAGCGCCGCAACCATGTTCTGTACGAGATGCAGTCCCAGGGGTATATCACCGAGGCTGAGTTTGAAGCCGCGAAGGCCGAGACCATCACGCTGGTGGAAAGCTCCGCCGCGACCGAGAACGCGACCCGTTCTTCCAGCAACTCCTGGTTCACTGATGCGCTCTACACCGAGCTGCTGAGCCAGCTGCAGGAGGATCTGAACTACACCGCCGACGAGGCGAAGGAACTGATCTTCTCCGGTGGTCTGCGCATTTACTCCACCGTTGACCCCACCGTGCAGGCGGGCATCGAGAAAACGATGTACAACGAGGACGACTTGATCCCTGCCCTGTGGCATGAGGAGCCGGTCTGCCTGCGCGATTATCCTGCGGATTCCAGCAGTTGGGACGAGGTGCAGTACGACGAGGCTACCGGTCTGCCCATCACGAAGGACGGCTATGCGGTCTACGGCCAGGAGGCTATCCCCATCTACGCCGATGAGGAGGGCACGACTCTCAAGACGGGCACCTCCACCGACCCCGACTACCCCAACGACACCACCGTCTACCTCTGCGTGTATGAGAAAGTCCGCACCCAGGCTGCAATGGCAACGCTGGACTACGACGGCAGCATCCTGGGCAACGGCGGCGGCATTGGCGAGAAGAAGTACGACCTGGGCTTCAACCGCGCGACTTCTCCCCACCAGACCGGTTCTACGATGAAACCCATCGGCGCGTATGCGCTGGCGCTGGACTACAAGCTCATCAACTATTCTTCCCAGATCCTCGATGCCCCGTACTACTCTGCGGAGGACAAGAAGGTCCTGAAGGATCAGTATATCGGCGTGATGAGTCCCTATTCCGAGGCAGCCCAGTCCCGCAGCGATGTCTGGCGCGCCTGGCCGACCAACTACGGCGGTGCAGGCGGCCAGGGCAACCCGATGCTCGTCTATGACGCCCTGCAGCAGTCCTACAACACCGTGGCTGTCTGGGTCGGCGATATGGTCGGCGTGGATTACTTGTACAACTTTGTGCATGACACGCTGGAATGCAGCTATATCAACGCCGAGAACGATATGGACCTCGGCCCCTTGGTGCTGGGTTCCCAAAGCAGCGGCCTGACGGTCGTACAGCTGGCCGGTGCCTACACGATGTTCAACACCGGCACCTTCACCACGCCGCACTACTACACCGAGATCACCGATTACCAGGGCAACATGATCCTGGACAACAACAAGTATATCAACACCACTCAGGCCATCAGCGCTGACACGGCCTACATCATGAATCGCATGATGTGGAACGTCCTGCACAGCAGCAAGGGTACTGCCTACGGCAAGGGTCCCGACGGCGAGATGGACTCCGTGGCCAAGACCGGTACGACCAGCAACTACAAGGATTACACCTTCGCAGGCCTGACGCCGTACTACGTGACCGCCATCTGGTGGGGCTGTGACCGCCCGACCGAGATGGACACGCTGGGCAAGGCAGGCAAGAACGCAAGCCCCATCCAGTACGCCTGGAAGTATCTGATGGAGGATCTGCAGGCCGACCTGCCGGTCAAGGAGTTCGCCAAAGGCGAGAACGTTGTGGAAAAGCGCTTTGACACCTCCACCGGCGCAATCGTTTCTGGCGGCGGCGCGGTGGGTTACTACACCGAGGATAACCTGCCCGACAGCAGCTACGTCGTCTCGACCGAGGACGATCCCTACGCCGCCCTGGCACAGGCCGCTGCGGATGCCGCGGCAGGTGCCGAATAAAAACCTTCCCCCTTGGGGGAAGGTGGCGCGAAGCGCCGGATGAGGGGCGCGCTTGCCGCAGCGACCCATTCCCGGGCAATAGAGGCAAAGCTGCCCCTCATCAGTCACCTTCGGTGACAGCTTCCCCCGTGGGGGGAAGCCTCTCTATCAAACCACCTCGACCGCAAAACGGTTGAGGTGGTTTTGTTTTTGTATGAGATACAGTTGTACCCGCACAAAAGATATTGACTTTTCCGCCCTGTGGGCTGTGCAATTTGACAAATTGCACAAAAACCGCTCAAAAAGGCTTGCAACAGGCCCCGGGCCGTGGTATCATGGGACACATCGAGAAACATTTGTACACAAGGGGGAAACACCAATGGCCGAAAGGCGCTTTCTGCTGGTAGATGCAGAGGTTCTGCCGGAAGTTTTTGTCAAGGTGCTGCAAGCCAAGGAGCTGCTGGCCTCCGGCGCGGTGAGCAACATCTCCGCCGCCGCCAAGCAGGCGGGCATTTCGCGCAGCGCATTCTATAAATATAAGGATACCGTTTTCGATGCCGAGACCGGCCGCGAGTCCATCACGGTGGTGGCAACGCTGCTGGATAAGACCGGCGCGCTGCAAAGCCTGCTGTCCGGTATTTCGGCGGCGGGCGCGTCCATCGTGACCATCACCCAGTCCCGCCCGGAGAACGGCGCGGCCCAGGTGGAAGTCACGGTCCGCACCGGCACGATGCAGATGCCTGTGGATGAGATGCTGACCCGCCTGTCCCACCAGCCCTGCGTGGTGGAGATTCACCGCGGGGCGTAACTTCTCTTGGCCGCAGGGTAGGGGCAAGGTATGCCTCGCCCGCGACCTTCCCGCAAGATGCCTTCTGGCTTTAGGCCGAGGGCTGGGTATGCCCGGCCCCTACAAGGCGGCTTCACGGACAGGTACCGAGTGTAAGAATACAGGGGGAAAATTCCAATGGCTAAAATTGCTATCATGGGCTTCGGCACGGTCGGTTCCGGCGTGCTGGAGGTCTGCCGCCGCAACGCGGCATCCATCGCCCGCCGCGTCGGTGAGCCGGTCGAGGTCAAATACATCCTGGATGTGCGGGATTTCTCCGCCTCCCCGGACGCCGCACTTTTTACCAACTCCATCGACACGATTTTGAACGACCCCGAGATCAAAGTCGTGGTCGAGACCATCGGCGGCACCAGATTCGCCTATCCGTATGTGCGCCAGTGTTTGGAGAGCGGCCGCAGCGTCTGCACTTCTAATAAGGAAATGGTCGCTACCTACGGCGCGGAGCTGCTGGCCCTTGCCAAAGCGCACAACGCGGCCTTCCTGTTTGAGGCCAGTGTCGGCGGCGGCACGCCCATCATCACCCCGATGCACCAGTGCCTGGCCGCCAACCACATCAGCCAGATCCGCGGCATCGTCAACGGCACCACGAACTTCATGCTGACCAAGATGAAGCGGGAGAACATGGGCTTTGACGCTGCGCTCAAAATCGCCCAGCAGCTCGGCTATGCCGAGACGAAGGATCCCGGCGACGATGTGGACGGCCGCGATGCCTGCCGCAAAATTGCGATTCTCGCCAGCCTGGCCTGCGGGCATCACGTTTACCCGGATAACATCCCGGCCCGCGGCATCCGCGACATCACGGTCGCCGATATCAAGGCCGCTGAAAAGCTGGACAGCGCCATCAAGCTGATCGCCTGGTACGACGAGGGCGAGGATGGAAACATGGCCGCCGGCGTGGAGCCGATGCTCGTCTCCAACGCGAACCAGCTCGCGGGCGTGGACGATGTGTTCAATGCTGTGCTGATGAAGGGCGATATGCTGGGCGATGTCGTGTTCTACGGCAAGGGCGCGGGCAAGCTGCCCACCGCCAGCGCCGTGGTGGCGGATGTCATCGATGCACTGAAAGAGGGCGTCAAGATCCACGACTCGCTGTTCTGGAAACCTGCCGAAAAGCCCGAGGGCCAGCTGGAGGACAAGAACAGCTACCCTTGGTACATCCGTGTGACCGGCGTTGCAGCGGCGCTGCTGCCCAGCGTGGCCGGTGCGGGCCACACGGTCTTTGAGGAAAACGGCGAGGCCGCTTACCTCATCGACAAGGTCACCGCCGCCGATGTGGCCGAGATCACCAAGAAAATTGAGGTGCTGGGCGGCAAGGTCGCCCTGGCCATGAAAAAACTGGAAGAGTAAGAGGGGACAGGGCATATGGTAACAGTAACGGTCCCGGCCACCAGCGCCAATGTCGGCGCAGGGTTTGACTCGCTGGGGTTGGCCGTCTCGATGCACAACGTTTTCACGTTTGAGGAATCCGACCGCATCCAGATCTCGTCCGTCGATGGCACCCACGTCCCGGCGGGCAGCAACAACTTGGTCTACCGCTCGGCCCGCGTCGTCTATGACCAGCTGGGCATCCCGCTGAAAGGTCTGCGCATCACCCAGCGCAACGATATCCCCATGGCCCGCGGTTTGGGATCCAGTTCGGCCTGCATCGTGGCGGGCATCATGGGCGCCAACGCCCTGCTGGGCGATAAACTGACCGAGCGCCAGATGCTGACGCTGGCAACGGCCATCGAGGGCCACCCCGACAACGTTGCGCCCGCCATGCTGGGCGGCTTTGTCACCAGCGTTATCGACGAAGGCCAGGTATACAGCGTCAAAAAGGATATCGACCCGGAACTCGCCTTTGCGGCGTTCGTGCCGGACTTCCGCCTGTTGACCAGCAAAGCGCGTGCGGCGCTGCCTGCCATGGTCAGCCATAAGGACGCGGTCTACAATTTGTCCCGCGCGGCGCTGGCAACAGCGGCTTTCTGCGAGGGCAACTACGCGCTGCTGGGCGTGGCGACCAAGGACGTGCTGCACCAGAAATACCGCCTGCCGCTTATCGAAGGCGGCGACGATATCTTTGAACTGGCGCAGGATTTGGGCGCACAGGCTGTGTATATCTCGGGCGCAGGGCCTACCATCATGGCCGTTGTCCACAAGGACGACACCGAGTTTTTCACCCGCGCCGAGGCGGCGCTGGCGGCGGATGGCCCGCTGCATCATTTTACCGTGCATCGTCTGCTGGCCGACAATGTCGGCGCAGTAGTCAGTTAAGATAGGGGAGAGGGATAACACCAATGGGCTTGATCGTACAAAAATTCGGCGGCTCCTCGGTCAAAGACCGTGACCGCATCTTCAACGTGGCGCGCATCGTCATGAACACCCGCAACGCCGGCAACGACGTTGTTGTGGTCGTTTCGGCGCAGGGCGACACCACCGACGACCTGATCACCAAGGCGGCGGAAATTACGTCCGACCCGTCCCACCGCGAGATGGATATGCTGCTGGCCGCAGGCGAGGAAATTTCGATTTCCCTGCTGACGATGGCCTTGCAGGAACTTGGCGTCTCCGCCATCAGCCTGACCGGCTGGCAGGCGGGCTTCAACACCGATCGCGCCTACTCCAAGGCCCGTATCAAGCGGCTGGACACCGAGCGTGTCGAGAGTGAGCTTGCCCGCAACCGCGTCGTCGTCGTGGCGGGCTTCCAGGGCTTGAACCGCTCTGACGATATCACGACCCTGGGCCGCGGCGGCAGCGATACCTCTGCCGTGGCACTGGCGGCTGCCCTGCATGCAGACCGCTGCCAGATCTTCACCGACGTCGAAGGTGTCTACACTGCCGACCCGCGCAAGATCCCCAAGGCCACCAAGCTGAAAGAGATCACGTTTGACGAAATGCTCGAGCTGGCGTCCCTGGGCGCACAGGTGCTGAACAACCGCAGTGTCGAGCTGGCCAAAAAGTACAATGTCGAGCTGGAAGTCATTTCCAGCATCAATCCGGTGCCCGGCACCATCGTTAAGGAGGAAACCAAAGTGGAAGGTATGCTCATCAAGGGTGTTGCAAAGGACACCGACGTCGCCGTTTTGACCGTCAAGGATGTGCCGGATGTGCCCGGTATGTCGTTTAAGATTTTCAGCCTGCTGGCCCAGAAGAACATCAACGTGGATATCATTCTGCAGACCACCGGCCGCGACGGCAAGAAGGATATGAGCTTTACCGTGCCCCTGGGCGACGCCGAAAACGCTGTTGCAGCGCTAAAAAACGCCACCAGCCGCATCGGCGGCGGCGACATCACCGTCGACAAGACCTGCGCGAAGGTCTCCATCGTCGGCGCAGGTATGCAGAGCCACTCTGGCGTGGCCTCCACGATGTTCGAGGCCCTGTTCAACCAGAATATCAACATCAAGATGATTTCCACCAGCGAAATCAAGATCAGCGTCATCATCGATGAAGCCGACGCCGACAAGGCCGTCGCCGCCATCCACGACGCATTCATCAACTAAGTTTTTCAGCAATATAGAGGGATTGGGTCGGCCCCCATGCACAGTGCGGTGCATGGGGGCCGTTGGTGTTGTATAAAGGTTTACAGCAGCTTTTTGCCCTGCGCAAACTTTGCGGTCAGCGCACCCCTGCCCAGGTAGGCGTAGCGCTCCAGGCGCTCGGTGGGGGTGAAGGTGCGCATATTTTTCAGTGCGGAGTCGTCCAAAACCAGCGCGTCAAAGGCGTAGCCGTCCTCAAACAGGCCGACGTTCTCGCCGAAATCGGCCCAGAAGTCACCGCCGCCCACAGTCGCCATATACAGCGCCTCGGTCATGGTCAGCGGTTTCTCGCTCTGGTCGATGTACCGCCAGCGCAGCTTGCTGACCTGCACGGCCGCTGCCATCACGGCGAAGAGGTCCAGCGTGTGGCCGCCCGCCACGTCGCTGCCCAGGCCGATGCGCCAGCCGCCGTGCAGGTACTTGGCGGCGGGGGCGATACCCGCAATCACGTTCTCGTTGCTGGTGGGGCAGTGGGCGATCATGACACGGTTGCGCTTCATCAGCGCGGCCTCGGCGTCAGGGGAGTAGATGCAGTGGGCCATCACGGTGGGCACGTCGTTGCCGAACAGGCCAAACCGGCTGTAACTCTCGCCGTAGAATTTTGTGTCGGGGCAAAGCTCGGCCACCCATGCGATCTCGCCCGGGTTCTCAGAGAGATGACTTTGCGCAGGTACGTTATATTCGGCGGCCAGCTCGCCCAGGCCCTTCATGTATTCGTCGCCGGTGCTGGGGGTGAAGCGCGGGGTCAGCATCGGGCGCACCGGGCCTGCGTGCAGGCTGCCTTCCGTGCGGCAGGTGTCCAGCCAGCGGCGCGTTTCAGCCAGGCCCGCGGCGGCGCTCGGCTCACGGTAGGTGTCGGGGCTGTTGCGGTCCATGGCCAGCTTGCCAACAAAGGCTGACAGGCCCGCGTCTTTCAGCTGGTGCATCAGTTCCAGCGTGGCGTCAGTGTGCAGCGTGGCAAAGATGCACGCGCGGGTCGTGGCACTGTTTTTCAAATCGCGCACAAAGTAGGAGTAGCCCAGCTTGGCGTACTCTGGGTCGGCGTAATGGGCTTCCTCGGGGTAGGTGTACTGCTGCAGCCAGTCCAATAGTTCCAGGTCCATGGCCGTGCCGCAATAGCTGTACTGCGGCGCGTGCAGGTGCAGGTCGACCAGACCCGGCGTGATGATGCGGCCGGTGTAGTCAAGGATTTCCACCCCGGCGGGCGCGGTGCGGCTGAACCCAGCGCACAGGTCGTTCTCGCACAGCAGATAGCCCTCGCGCACGCGCAGTGCGTCTGGGGTGGGGGTGTCTATAAAGGTGCCTTTCAGGGCGAAACAATCCATAGAAATGACCTCTCTATATAAAATTGATTTGTAGGGGCCGTGCATACCCGGCCCGCAAGTGTACGGTGGATGCCCCTTTTCATGGGGGCGCAGGGTGGGGTGCCCTCACCCCGCCGCGGCGGCCAGAGGGCTTTCATAATCTCTATTATAAACAATATATAGTATCTGTTGCAAGTTTTTTGTTTACTTTATGCCGTTAAAGCGGTATAATACCAATATCTATTGATGTTTGAAAGGAAAAGCGATTTGGAACGTAAACAACTCGCGCCCGGTGTCTGTATCACGACGCTGGACGCTGCGAAATTTAACCGCTGCCGTATCACGCTGCATCTGCGTTTTCCGGCCCGGCGGGAGTCCGCCACCGATGCCGCCGTGCTGGCCCTCGTGCTGGAGCGCGGCTATGCGGCCTGCCCCGATATGACCGCCCTGTCCCGCCGTTTGGCCGAACTGTACGGCGCTGATTTGGGCGTCGACCTTGCCAGCGCGGGCACCGACCGCGTGCTGTCCGCCGATATCTGCGGCATCAAGGACGCCTACGCCCTGGCGGGGGAGAACCTGACCGACGCCTACGCGGATATCGTGTTCGGCACGATTTTTGACCCCTACCTTGTGGACGGCGCGTTCGACCCCGAGGCCGTGCGCATCGAGACCGAAACCCAGGCCCGCCGCTTGGAAGCTGAGTTCAACTCAAAGCGGCTCTACTGCGTGCGGCAGGCCCGCCGCAAGTTCTACGGCGACACCGCTGCGGGCATCGAGCTGGGCGGCTACCCCGGCGAGCTGGTCAACGTCACGCCGCAAAGCCTCAAGGCCGAGTATGACCGCATCCTCTCCACCGCGTACATTGACGTGATGGTGCAGGGCGTGGACGAGGATCGTGTGGCCGATATGCTGCTGAAAAAGCTGGATGGCATCCGCCGTGACCCGCACCCCTTCGCTGCGCCCATCGCCATGCCCGCCACGCCGCTGCGCCATTTTAAAGAGGAAGTCCCCGGCCTGACCCAGGCCAAGCTGTGTATGCTGTTTACCACCGGCGAGGAACACCCCAACCCGCCCAGCGTCAGCATCCTGCGCGTGGCGATGAGCGTGCTGGGCGGCTCCGCCACCAGTCGCCTGTTCCGCAACGTGCGCGAGAAGCAGTCCCTGTGCTATTACTGCGGCAGCGCCGCCCAGCGGGCCACCGGCGTTATGATGATCGACTCCGGCGTTGAGCCGGGCAAGGAGCAGCAGGCCGAGGCCGCCATCATTGCCGAGTTGGAGGGGCTGAAAAACGGCCCCATCACCCAGGAGGAAGTGGACGACTGCTGCCGCGGCCTGCTTTCCAGCATGGACGCCCTGGGCGACAGCCTGGCCGCGCTGGAAAACTGGTACTATGGCCAGATCACCCGCGGCGAACCGCTCTACCCGCCCGAGTACGGCAAGGTTCTGACCAGCGCCGTGACGCTGGACGAGGTGCGCCAGACGCTGCAAAGTTACAGCTATTCCGTCTGCTACGCCGTGACCGCCGAGCCGGGTACCCAGGGGAAAGGGGGCAGTGAAGATGTTGAATAACGACCACAAAAACTTTGCCGCCGCCCAGGCCCGCGCCGCTGCCGCCGTCAACTGTGAGAGCGTTGTGCTGCCCAGCGGCCTGACCGTGCTCTGCCGCACGATGCCCGGGTACAGCAGCGTCCATGCCATCTATGCAACAGGCTTTGGCTCGATTCACCGCGCGTTTAAGCTGGATGGCAAGCAGGTCACGCTGCCCGCCGGTACGGCGCACTTCCTTGAGCACAAAATGTGCGAGACGCCCAAGGGCGACTCCTTCACCTTCTACGCCAAGACCGGCGCGTCGGCCAACGCCTTTACCAGCTATGACCGCACCTGCTACCTCTTCTCGGCGACCCAGAAAATCAATGAAAACCTCGATATCCTGCTTGGCATGGTGGGCAAGCCGTGGTTCACGAAAGCCACGATTGAAAAAGAGCAGGGCATCATCGGCCAGGAAATCAAGATGTACGACGACAGCCCCGACTGGCGGCTGCTGAACGCACTGTTCCGCTGCCTGTACGCCGACCACCCGCTGCGGGACGATATCGCCGGCACGGTGGAGAGCATTGCCGAGCTGACGCCCCAGATGCTCTACAACTGCACCAAGGCGTTCTACGCGCCGTCCAACATGGTGCTGAGCGTCGCGGGCAAAATCACGCTGGCCCAGGCTGTTGACGCCTGCAAGCGCAACGGCCTCTACCGTGCCCGCGCCCCGCACGAGGTCGAGTGGGACATTCCCGCCCAGGACGGCCCGCTGCCCCACAAAGAGGCGCTTTTCACAATGCCGGTCACGAAGCCCTGCTTCGGCGTGGCCTACCGTGAGGAGCCGCTGGCCCCGGGCGATTTGAAGCGGGAACTGCTGCTGGATATGCTGGGCGATCTGGTTGTCGGCGGCTTGACGAAGCTCTACCGCCGCCTGTATGATGAAGCGCTGGTCAACCCCGAGTTCTCCGGTGACTTTATCGCGGTGCGCGGCGCCTGCGCCGTGGCCTTTACCGGCGAGAGCGACACCCCGCGCCAGGTCGTGGATCTGCTGCAAGAGGAAATCGAGCGGATGCGCCGCGAGGGTGTGGACCACGAGGTCTTTATGCTGGTGAAAAACCAGATGTACGGCGAGCTGTTGGGCGACGTGGAAGCCGTGGACGATGCCGCCGAGGAAGCGGCCGCTGCCTGCCTGAAGGGCCGTACGCTGGCCGATGAGATCGCCGCGCTGGCCGAGCTGACCGCCGAGGATGCCAATGCCTTGATGCAGACAGCCCTGCGGGAAGAAAACCGTGCTTACGTGCAGATCGATCCGGCAGAAAAATAACGAGGATAAGTATAAAATGGTCTATCATGTGCAATTTCCCGGGTTGGGCCTTGACCTGACCGTGAACCGGGTGGCGCTGGCCATCGGCGGGTTCAACATTTATTGGTACGGCGTCATCATCGCGGCAGGTATGCTGCTGGCGATGCTCTACGCCTTCCGCAACGCCGTGGACTACGGCATCGACTCGGACCGGCTGGTGGACGTTGTGGCCATCGGCGCGGTCATGTCCATTGTCTGTGCCCGCATTTATTACGTGGCTATGGCACCTTTTGAGTATCAAAGCCTGTGGGAGATGGTGGATATCCGCAAGGGCGGCATCGCCATCTACGGAGCGGTCATCGGTGCGTTTGTGTTCGGCGGCCTGGCCGCCAAATGGCGCAAGGTGCCGCTGCTGCCGTTGTTTGACCTCGTTTCGCTGGGCTTTTTGATTGGGCAGGGCATTGGCCGCTGGGGCAACTTTGTCAATCAGGAGGCCTTCGGCACGAACACGACGCTGCCCTGGGGCATGTACAGCGAAGGTACCGAGGCGTATCTCAAATCCGTGCAGGTCACGCTGCAGGCAGGTGTTACGGTGGATCCCACCGCACCGGTACACCCGACGTTTTTGTATGAGAGCATCTGGTGCCTGCTGGGGTTTCTGGTACTGTCCCACTTTTTCAAAAAGCGTCGTTTCAACGGCCAGATTTTCTTAAGCTACATCATCTGGTACGGCTTGGGCCGCGCCTGGATCGAGGGCCTGCGCACCGACTCGCTGCTCATCGGCAATACCGGCCTGCGGGCCAGCCAGCTGGTGGCCATCGGCTCGGTCATCGTGGCGGCGATGCTTATGGTCATCGGTCTGCGCAGCGCCAAGGGCAGGGAGCTGACCGTCACGCTGGCCGTGAAGGATATCAAAAAGCAGGCCGAGGCAAGAGACCGCTTCGCGCCGGATACGTTGCCTGCGAATGCGCCCCACGCCGAGTTTGTCAAGGCGACCGACGCCATGAACGAGCGGCTGGACGCGCTGGACCTGAACGAGGTCGAGATCGAAGAGATCGAAGAACCGAAGGAATAAACAGACGCTTCTGCGGCACGGCGATAGGTGCCGCTGGTGTAAGACCCGACACCGTTTTGCCCGCCCCGGCGGACAAAAAATACATTTGAAAGAGGGAACTATTATGGGAGCAACTATCATCGACGGCAAGGCGCTGGCCGCGGCCACCAAGGCAGAAGCCGCAGAGAAGGTCAAGGAACTGAAAGCCCAGGGTATCAACCCCTGTCTGGCGGTCCTTCTGGTGGGGGAAAACCCCGCCAGCCAGGTGTACGTGCGCGGCAAGATCAACGACTGCGCCCAGTGCGGCATCGAGAGCTGTTCCATCAACCTGCCCGCTGATACGACCCAGGAAACCCTGCTGGCCGAGGTAAAAAAGCTGGCCGCCGACCCCGCCGTACACGGCATCCTTGTCCAGCTGCCGCTGCCTGCGCAGATCGACGAGAAAGCCGTTATTGACGCCATCCCGCCGGAGAAGGATGTGGATGGCTTTTCGCCGGTCAACGTGGGCCGTATGCAGATCGGCGAGCCGTGCTACCTGCCCTGCACCCCGGCGGGCTGCATCCGCATGATCGAGTCCACCGGCATCGATATCGGCGGCAAAAACGCTGTGGTCATCGGCCGCTCCAACATCGTGGGCAAGCCTGCGGCGCTGCTGCTGCTGGCGAAGAACGCGACCGTGACCATCTGTCACTCTAAGACCAAAAACCTCAAAGAGGTCTGCGCCGCTGCGGATATTTTGGTGGCCGCCGTGGGCCGCGAGGGCTTTGTGACCGGCGATATGGTCAAGCCCGGTGCGGTGGTCATCGATGTCGGCATCAACCGTGGTGCGGATGGCAAGCTGCACGGCGACGTGAACTTTGAAGAAGCCGCCGAGAAGGCCGCCTACATCACCCCCGTGCCCGGCGGTGTCGGCCCCATGACCCGCGCCATGCTGATGCTGAACACAGTGGAGGCCGCAAAGCGGCAGGCCATGTAAAGGCTCCCCCCCCCTTGGGGGAAGCTGTCCGCGAAGCGGACTGATGAGGGGTAACCTTGCCATTGCAGCCCACTGATGGGATACAACCGCAGACTTGCCCCTCATCCGGCCCTGCGGGGCCACCTTCCCCCCCAGGGGGGAAGGCAAAAGAAATTCTGAAATTTTAACCTTCCCACGCCCGAAAACCCCTTGACAAGCTGTGCAGTTCTATGATAGAATACTAGAGCCGCATGGTATGGGCTCTGTAAGTGTGTGCTTTTATCGGTATGCCGCCCTACGAACCAGCGAGACTTATTGAAAGAGGTTATCCACTATGTACGCAGTTATCAAAACCGGTGGCAAGCAGTACAGCGTTAAGGTCGGCGACGTCGTCTACGTCGAGAAGCTGAACGCTGAGGACAACAGCGAAGTCACCTTCGATCAGGTTCTCGCCGTTGGCGAGGAGGGCTCTGTCAAGGTTGGCGCTCCCGTTGTTGAGGGCGCTTCCGTTGTTGCCAAGGTCGTCAAGACCGGCAAGGGCAAGAAGCTCAACATCCTGACCTATCGTCCCAAGAAGGGCAGCATGGTCCGCAAGGGTCATCGTCAGCCCTACACCAAGGTGGAAATCACCGCGATCAACGGCTAAGGAGGTAAATCACAATGGCACATAAAAAAGGCGTAGGTTCTACCAAGAACGGTCGTGATTCCGAGTCCAAGCGCCTCGGCGTCAAGCGCGGCGACGGTCAGTTCGTTCTGGCCGGCAACATCCTGGTCCGTCAGCGCGGCACCCATATCCATCCGGGTGAGGGCGTCGGCATCGGCAGCGATGACACCCTGTTCGCTCTGGTCGATGGCCGCGTTCACTTTGAGCGCATGGGCCGTGACCGCAAGCGCTGCACGGTCAAGCAGTAAAAGAACCGGTACGGGCGGGCCTTCGCGGCTCGCTCGTTTTTTGTAGTAAAGAGGTATTTTATGGCAACCAGTAATTTTATTGATACCGCCACGATCTGGCTGCACGCCGGCAAGGGCGGCGACGGTGCGGTGACGTTCCACCGCGAAAAATTTGTGGCGGCGGGCGGCCCGGACGGCGGCGATGGCGGCCGCGGCGGTGATATCATCTTTGTGGCGGACGACAACCTGTCCACCCTGATGGACTTCCGCTATAAGCGCAAGTACACCGCGCCCGACGGCGAGAATGGCCGCGCTAAGCGCATGAGCGGTGCCGACGGCGACGACCTGGTCATCCGCGTGCCCCGCGGTACTGTGCTGAAGGAGGCCGAGACCGACCTTGTCGTGGCTGACCTGACCGGATCCGAACCGGTGGTCGTGGCCAAGGGTGGCCGCGGCGGCTGGGGCAACAGCCACTTTGCCACCCCGACCCGCCAGATCCCCAAGTTCGCCAAGCCCGGCCTGCCCGGCGAGGATATGCACCTCAAGCTGGAATTGAAGGTCATCGCGGACGTCGGCCTGATCGGTTTCCCGAACGTCGGCAAATCGACGCTCATCAGCATTATTTCTGCCGCGCGCCCCAAGATCGCGAACTACCACTTTACGACGCTGACCCCGGTGCTGGGCGTTGTCCGCGTCGGCCCCGAGCAGAGCTTTGTCTGCGCCGATATCCCGGGCCTGATCGAGGGTGCGGCGGACGGCGTCGGTCTGGGCCATGATTTCCTGCGCCATGTTGAGCGCTGCCGCCTGCTGCTGCACGTCGTGGACGTTTCCGGCTGCGAGGGCCGTGACCCCAAGGCTGACTTTGAGCAGATCAACCACGAGCTGGCCGGGTTCAGCGCCGAGCTGGCCGACCGCCCGCAGATCGTGCTGGGCAACAAGTGCGATATCGCCACCCCCGAGCAGGTCGAGGAGTTCAAGCAGTATATCGAGGCCAAGGGTCTGACCTTCCTGCCCATCTCCGCCGCAACGCGGCAGGGGGTGGACGGCCTGCCCGCGCTGGTCTACAACCGCCTGAAGGATCTGCCTCCGGTCAAGGTCTACGAGGCCGAGTATAAGCGCCCCGACAAGAACGCCCAGCCCACGCGGCCCTTCACCGTCACCCGCACCGGCGAGCACGAGTTCACCGTCGATGCGCCGTGGCTGGAGCGCATTCTGGCCGGTACCAACGTCGAGGACTACGAGAGCCTGCAGTATTTCCAGACGCAGCTGGGTGATTCCGGCATTCTGGACGAGCTGGTCGCGCAGGACGTGGAAGAGGACGACACCATCAAGATCGGTGAGTACGAGTTTGATTACCTGTACTAAGCAGTGAAAACTATGTTGTTTACACAAAAATCGGAAGTCGACATTCACGAAATGTCGCCGCTGGCGCTGGCCTTTGTGGGCGACGCCGTGCTGGAACTGCTGGTTCGCGCCCGCCTGGTGGGCACGACCCGGCTGCAACCCAACCGCCTGCACACGGTCGCGACCCACTACGTCAGCGCCCACGCGCAGAATTTGGAGCTGGACATCATCGAGCCGATGCTGACCGACGCCGAGGCCGCTGTGCTGCGGCGCGGCAAAAACGCCAGCAAGGCCACGGTGGCCAAGCACGCCACCGTGCAGGAGTACCGCGCCTCCACCGGCTTTGAATGTCTGCTGGGCTGGCTGTACCTGCAAGGAAAGAATGACCGCATCGAAGAGCTTTTCAATGCCCTGTGGGAAGGGTATAAGCCGGAGTAAAACAAAAAAGCCTTCCCCCCTAGGGGGAAGGTGGCCGAAGGCCGGATGAGGGGCGCGTTTCCCGCAATTGCCCGGTAATGGGGTGCAGCAGGAACGCCGCCCTGCATCACTTGCAGTTCTTGCTGTTGGTGGTGTTGGTGGTGTTGGTGCTGCGGTTAGTGGTTTTCTGCTGGGTGCGGTTCGTCGTTTTCTGGGTGCTGTCGCTCGTGCGGTTGGTCGAATTGTTAGTCTGATTCTTTGCCATAGGTGGTATTCTCCTTTCGCAGGTAAGAAAACGATATACAGTCGTTTTTGGACTGCAAGGGTAGTTTGCCCGCCCATGGCTTTTTTATGCAGGGGGAACGGTCATGGAATTTCCACAGGATTTCACCGCGCGGGAGCGTGCGCTCTTGGGCGACCGCTTTGACGAGCTGTATGCCTACGCCACGCCGCAGCCCGCCCGAGGTGTCACGGTCAACGCGCTGCGCTGCACGCCGGATTGGTTTGCCAAACATATGGATTTTGTTGCAGAACCGTCGAAATTCTGTCCCGCCGCCTTTACGACGGCACCAGACTTCCGCCCGGGCCGCCACCCCTGGCACCATGCAGGTGTGCTCTACGCCCAGGAACCCAGCGCGTCCGCCCCGGCAGCGCTGCTGGATGTGCAGCCCGGTATGCGGGTGGCCGACCTCTGCGCCGCGCCCGGCGGCAAGACAAGCCAGCTGGCAGCGGCTTTGCAGGGCCGGGGCCTGCTGCTGGCAAATGAATTTGTCGCGGCCCGCGCGGAAATTCTGCGCCAGAATTTGGAGCGGATGGGTGTGGCGAACGCCATCATTACCAACGAGGACACGGCCCGCCTGGCCGCCGCCATGCCCGGCCGGTTTGACCGGGTGCTCGTCGATGCGCCCTGCTCGGGCGAGGGGATGTTCCGCAAGGAGGCCGCCGCCACAGCTCAGCACAATGACGGCCTTGTGGCCCACTGCGCCGAGTTGGGCGCGGAAATTCTCGAAAATGCGGCGGCCCTGCTGGCCCCGGGCGGTGTATTGGTCTATTCGACCTGCACGTTTGCCCCGGATGAGGATGAAGGGCAGATTGCAAACTTTCTTGCAAAGCACCCCGAGTTCACCCTCTGTGACCTGTCGGCCTGCGGTTTTGGCCGCCCGGGCGAGGGCAACCGCGCCCCGGACCACCCGGACTTCCACGCCGAATATACCCGCCGCATCTGGCCTGCCGACGGCGGCGAGGGGCATTTTATGGCGAAGCTGCAAAAAGCCGCCGCCGCTGAAGCGCCCGCCCCGCCGAAAGTCAAGCCGCCCAAGGCGCTGAAAGCTCCGGCGGAATGGCTCGACTTTGCCAAGACCTACTTCCCGGCGCTGGCATCCCGCCCGCTGGCAGGGGCGGGGGAGTGGCTGCTGCTGCCCGCACCGGGCAGCGAGGGGCTGAACACCGCCAAGCTGCGCGTGGTGCGCGGCGGCGTGCTGGTGGGCAGCGTGCTGAAAAAGCGGTTCCAGCCCGCCCACGCGCTGTTCATGGCCTATGGTGCCCAGTGTACGAACCGCGAGGAGCTGACCCTGGCCGATCCGCGCACCGCCGCCTGGCTGCGGGGCGAGGAGATCGACGCCGCCACTGCGCAAAACGGCTGGTGCGCCGTGCTGGTGGACGGTTTTCCGCTGGGCGGCGGCAAGGTCAGCGGCGGCCGCATCAAAAATCATTATCCAAAGGGTCTGCGGAATCTGCAATAATCCGCTGCGGCCCCTCTTGAAAAGCACGACCTGTTGTGCTATAATAATTTACTGGTAATTATCGGCTGCAACGCCGTTGCCTGTGTGAATACAAATTAGGGGGATTTTTCCATGTCCGGACATAGCAAATGGAATAACATCAAACGTAAAAAGGAAAAGACCGACGGCGCCCGCGCCAAGGTTTTCACCAAGATCGGCCGCGAGATTGCCGTTGCCGTTAAGGAGGGCGGCGGCAACCCTGCTTCCAACTCCAAGCTGGCTGCCCTGATCGCCAAGGCCAAGGCCAACAGCGTGCCCAACGACAACATCCAGCGCATCATCAAGCGCGCCGAGGGCGGCGACAAGACCGAGTACGAAGCAATCACCTACGAGGGCTACGGCCCCGGCGGCATCGCTGTTATGGTCGAGACCCTGACCGACAACCGCAACCGCACCGCGGCCAACATGCGCCACTACTTTGATAAGTTCGGCGGCAATCTGGGCCAGATGGGCTGCGTTGGCTTTATGTTCACCCAGAAGGGCGTCATCGTCGTTGACCTGGAGGACAAGGACCCCGATGAGCTGATGATGGACGCGCTGGACGCCGGTGCTGACGATTTCGATGCAGGCGAGGATGCCGCCGAGGTCACCACCAGCCCCGAGAACTTCACCGCTGTCTGCGACGCACTGGAGAAGAAGGGCTACAAGTTCATCTCCGCCGATGTGGCGCAGGTGCCTTCCACCACCACCACGCTGACCGACCCCGACCAGCTGGTCCAGATGGGCAAGCTGCTGGATGCGCTGGAAGACAATGATGATGTCCAGAACGTCTGGCACAGCCTGGAGAACGAAGAGGATCTGCCGGAATAACCTTCCGCAAGGCTCTTTGCTCCTGAAATAAGACGATAAAAGCCGCTTTTTGTGCTAATTGGCACGAAAGGCGGCTTTTTTGTGCTGTGTTACGGGACTGAAAACGGCTTGGGACCTCCACTGAACAATAAAAATCCCCCGTCGGCAAGGCATACCGGCGGGGGAAAGGGGGAGAGCGTTTTTTAATAGATTATTGCACGCTTGCAAGGAACCGCACAAAGCCTGCGCGGCCAGCCTCGTCCATTTTATAGACACCGGCATCGGCCAATACCTGAGCGAACACATGGCCCACCTCGTCCTGCAGGATGAGGTGCACGGTGTCGCCGTTCAGTTCCGGGTGGCGGGCAAGAATATCCTCGGCCCACTCGGCGTGCTTCTGCAGTTCTTCCGGGTACTGGCTCACCGGGGTGCGGGCCACCAGTGCATCGGCCAGCTCAAACAGCTCCTTTTTCAGGCGGCTGGGCAGCACGGCAAGGCCCATGACCTCGATCAGGCCGATGTTTTCCTTTTTGATGTGATGCAGCTTTGCATGGGGATGGAACACGCCCAGCGGATGCTCCGGGGTGGTGATGTTGTTGCGCAGCACCAGATCCAGCTGATACTTGCCGTCCCGCATCCGGGCAATGGGGGTGATGGTGTTATGTGGCTCGCCGTCGGTCTCGGCAAAGATGAAGCATTTTTCGTCCGAGTAGCCGCGCCATGCGGTCAGAATTTTATCGGCCAGCTCCACAAGACGGGCATCATCCTCGCTGGTCAGGCGGATGCAGCTCATGGGCCAGTGCACGATACCGGCATCCACATCCTCAAAACCGGGGAAGACCCACTTCTTTTCAATGGGAGCCTTGGCCATGGCAAACTCGTAATGACCGCCCTGAAAATGGTCGTGGCTGAGAATGCTGCCGCCCACGATGGGCAGGTCGGCGTTGCTGCCCACGAAATAGTGGGGGAACAGGCCCACGAAATCCAGCAGCTTGCGGAAGGTAGCACGCTCGATCTTCATGGGAGTGTGCTGGTTGTTGAACACGATGCAGTGCTCGTTGTAGTAGACGTAGGGACTGTACTGCAGGTTCCAAGCGCTGTCGTTGATGGTGAGAGGGATGATGCGGTGATTCTCGCGGGCGGGGTGGTTCATGCGGCCTGCATAGCCTTCGTTCTCGGCGCAGAGCTGGCACTTGGGGTAGGCGCTCTGGGGAGCCAGTTTGGCGGCGGCAATGGCCTTGGGGTCTTTCTCGGGCTTCGAGAGGTTGATGGTGATATCCAGATCGCCGTAGGGGGTCTTGGTGACCCATTTCAGGTCGCGTTTGATGCGGTAGCGGCGGATATAATCGGTGTCCTGACTGAATTTATAGAACCAGTCGGTCGCGGCCTGCGGGCCTTCGTTTTCGTAGCGTTCCTCGAAATTGGCGCGCACGATGCTGGGCCGCGGGGTCAATACGCCCATGAGCTTTG
>OLRC01000045.1_pt1 | contig 80229 bp, 74 predicted proteins | sample 1672081 | NCBI WGS metagenome assembly OLRC01 (sample SAMEA3136643, study PRJEB25190) | human gut metagenome | biome: human gut; feature: human-associated habitat; material: faeces | place: Austria | collected 2013
GCATCGACCCGGGGCGGCTCGCTTCGTCGCAGGGTAGGCGTTTCGTTCTTGCGGCCGGTCTGCGGCGGCGCCTTATCGGACGGCGAAAGCGGGAACCGGCGCAGCGGCACGTTCGGAAAAGCCGGAAAAGCCTTGCCGAAGCGGTCGGATTGCGGCAGGGCTTCGCGGTTCGATCAAGCTGACGACCAGCGTGCGGTTCGCCGCTACAGGCGGCGGAAGACCGCGACCACCTTGCCGGCGATGGCGCAGTCGGTGGTGATGATGGGATCCATCGTGGAGTTCTCCGGCTGCAAGCGGATATGGTCGCTTTCCTTGAAGAAGCGCTTCACCGTGGCCCCGTCGTCGATGATGGCCACGACGATGTCGCCGTTGTTCGCCACGGGCTGCTCCTTGACCACGACGTAGTCGCCGTCGTTGATGCCCGCCTCGATCATGCTCTCGCCGCGCACGGAGAGCAAGAACGACGGGGCGTCGCCCACGATCTCGGTGGGAAGCGACAGGGTGTCGGTGATGTTCTCCTCGGCGAGGATGGGGGAGCCGGCGGCCACGTTGCCCACGAGGGGCACGTTCACGATGTTGCTGAAGCTGGGCTGCACCACGTTGGTGGCCAGCGCGGCGTCTTCGAGCTGGTAGGTGAGGGCGATGGAGCGCGACTTGAGCGGATCGCGCTTGATGAGGCCCTTCTCCTCGAGCGCCTTCAAGTGCACGTGCACGGTGGAGGGGGAGGAGAGGCCGAGGCTCTGGCAGACCTCGCGCACGGTCGGGCCGTACCCCTTCTCCCGAATGCACTCCTCGATGCAGTCGAGCACCGCTTGCTGGCGCTTCGTCACTTTCTCGGCCATAGGTAATCCTTTCGTCGCCTCTACGCCTATCGAACAAATGTATGAAATTTCTATTGACATGAACCTTTGTTCGACCTATTATATACGCGAACAAAGGTTCTACGCAAGAGCAGGAGGCCACAAAATGAAGAATTTTGAGATGAACTGCCCCGTCGAGGGAACGTCGGCCCTTCAACCGAAGCTCGATTCGGCACCTGCTCGACGCGCCCGTATCATAGCGTTCCCCCAGCATGCGGTTCTGCCCGACCGCGACGTGCGTGCCGTCCGCGACGGCGCCTCCATCGTTTCGGCCGTGCGCACGGGTTCGGCGCAAGGCGTGGCGTTCGGCCGCGTGCAGCGCTGGCAGGCGGTCGTCGGCGGATGCGTGTTCGCGGCGCTCGCACTCGCCAGCCTGTTCGCAGGGTTCTAGACGAGCCCTTTCCCGGCCCCGCGCGGCCGTTCCATAACCCGCAGATGCTGCGTTTCTGCGGCTGCGTAGCGCCTCCGCCACCCCGGAGGCGCGTCCGTTCGGGGGTTTACGCGCCGCTTGCGGCGTGCTAGACTCGGGCGAGCAGCCAATCATGCCGCGCCGACGCATCCTCATGCGGACGGGCGCTTCGCGAAGGAGAAACGGAACATGAAGCGATAACGAAAGCCCTTTTTCACCCCTTGCATTCATTCATCAGCCGCATCGGGTGCGCTTTCGTCATCGTTCTCGACTTCGCCTCGCGTTTCTTCCTCTTCCGATCCGTGCGGCCTTCCTTCATCGGCATCGCCGAACGCTGAGCAGAGCCACCCGTGCGCCTCTTAGACGGAGGTCGCCATGTTCGTTACCGCCCATCATCTTTCCCATACCTACGAAGGCGCCGACCAGCCTGCGCTCGACGACGTCTCGCTCGCGTTCGCGAGCGGCTGGACGGGCATCGTCGGGCCGAACGGCGCTGGCAAGAGCACGCTCGTGCACTGCATCTGCGGCACCCTGGCACCCGATCAAGGCGCCGTGACGCCCCGCGTGCGCGGCGCGGTGTGCCGGCAATCGACCGCGACGCCTCCGGAGACGCTCGAGGAGTTCGCCTGCGACTACGGTTCGACGGCGGTGAAGCTGCGCTCGCTATTGGAAATCGAGGACGAGCAGCTCTGGAGCTACGCTATGCTGTCCCATGGCGAGCGCAAGCGCATCCAGATCGCGTGCGCGCTTGCCGCAGAACCGCAGGTGCTGGCGCTCGACGAGCCGACGAACCACCTCGATGCTCCCACGCGCGCCCTCGTCGCGCAGGCGCTCTCCTCCTTCAAGGGCGTCGGCCTGCTCGTATCGCACGATCGCGCGCTGCTCGACAAGCTTGTGCGGTCGTGCGTGTTCGTCGAGGCCGGCCGAGCGCTCGCTATTCCGGGGACGTACACCCAGGCGCGCCGGGAGCTCGAGCTGCGCCAAGATACCGTGCGAACCGAGCGCCGGCAGGCGCGCGGCGAGCTGGCGCGCATCAAGGCCGAGCGAGATCGTCGCGCCGCCGTGGCCGCTCGATCGGCCGCCCGGCGCTCGGCGCGTCATCTCGACCGGCACGACCGCGACGGGCGGGAGAAGATCAAGCTCGCCGTCTTCACCGGGCAGGACGGCAAGACGGGCAAGCTCTCGTCCCAGATGGACAAGCGCATCGAAGCTGCAGAGAAGCGTCTCGAGGGTCTCGATGCGAAAAAGGAGCGTCGCGGCTCCTTGGAGCTGGATACCGGGCCTGCAGCGCGCAAGGTGCTCGCCCGTCTTCCTGAGGGCGGCATGTCGCTTGGTTCGGGGCGCGTGCTGCACCACCCCGAGCTGTACCTGGGCAACGAGGATCGCATTGGGCTCGTCGGCAGGAACGGAGCGGGAAAGTCCACCCTGCTCAACGCCTTGCTTCGCCAGGTAACGCTGGAGGAGGGGGTGGCGTACCTTCCGCAGGAGGTGCTCGCTGCCGAGGTGCGCGCGCTGTTCGGCGAGCTGCAGGCGCTCTCGTCGGCCGAGCGCGGGCGCGTGCTCTCCATCGTGGCGCGACTCGAATCGCCGCCGGCTCGCGTGATCGACGGCGAGGAGCTGAGCCCGGGAGAGGTGCGCAAGCTCATGATCGCGCGCAGCCTGCTCTCGTCGCCCCATCTCATCGTCATGGACGAGCCGACGAACCACCTGGACATACGCTCGATCGAGGCATTGCAGGACGTGCTCGACGATTGCGCCTGCGCTCTCGTGCTCGTGTCGCACGACGAGCAGTTCCTCGACGCGCTCGTGGACGAGCGCTGGGTGTTCGAGGTCGAGCAGGAGAAAGGGGAGGTTGGGCTGGGCGATACTCACGTGCGCGTTGTCCGATAGGAAGGAGCGCTTCTCGTGCAGGTTTTTTGCGCGAATCCGACATGTTGATTGAACCACTATATATTGTATGTTAGGCTGAACCCAAAATCGGCAAAGGAGCAAGTATGCGTTGTCCTTCCTGCGGCAATCCAGAGTCGAAAGTGGTCGACTCGAGGCCTTCCGAAGACGGCACGGCCATTCGCCGGCGCCGCGAATGCCTCGAATGCGGACGTCGTTTCACCACCTACGAACGCCTGGGCGACAATCCGCTCATCGTCATCAAGGCTGACGGATCGTCGGAGGCCTACGACCGTCAGAAGCTCATGCGCGGCCTGCTCAACGCCGCGGCGAAGCGGCCCATCGGGCCCGAGCAGATCGCCTCGCTCATCGACAGCATCGAAGCGGAGCTGCGCAACGCCTCCCGTAACGAGATCGGTTCGAAGGATCTGGGCGATATGGTGCTCGTGCGCCTCGCCAAGCTCGACGACGTCGCCTACGTGCGCTTCGCGAGCGTGTACAAGGACTTCCGCAACGTCGAGGAGTTCGCTGCCGCATTGGAGGGATTGCGTTGATAGAGCGCGTTTCGATTCCTTTGCAGCAGATCGACCCCGACCTGCCCGTACCTGCGTACGCCTACGTCGGCGATGCCGGCGTAGATCTGCGCGCCACCTGCGACGACATCTTGAAGCCCTTCGAACGCAAGCTCGTCCCATGCGGCATCGCCGTGGCCATTCCGAGCGGGTACGCCGGGTTCGTGCTGCCGCGCAGCGGGCTGGCTATCAAGCACGGCGTATCGCTGGTCAACGCACCCGGCCTGATCGACAGCAACTATCGAGGTGAGATCCAGGCCATCCTGGTCAACCTCGATCCGCAGAGCGAGTTCGCGATCAAGCGGGGCGACCGCATAGCACAGCTCGTCGTCATGCGCGTGCCCGACGCAGCGTTCGACGTGTGCGCGGAGCTGCCGGATACGGAGCGCGGCGCGGGCGGGTTCGGCAGCAGCGGCGTGAGTCTTTGAACCTGATCCTTCCACCCACTTAGAGTTACTCTAAGCAAGAGCGAAAGGGGCATCGATGGACGCGAGCGAGCACGGAGCTCAAGCCGACAACACGCTGCCATGCTTCGGCATCAGCGAAGTCGCCGACATGACGGGCATCTCCGCGTTCACGATTCGCTACTACGACAAATGCGGGTTCTTTCCCGAACTGGCGCGCGATGCGCGCGGCGTCCGCACGTTCTCGCAATCGGATGTGGCTCAGCTGTACTTCGTCGATGCGCTTCGGAAAAGCGGCCTGTCGATCGAGGGCATCCAGTATTACGTGAAGTTGCAGCGCCGCGGCGCGGCGACGCGCGACGAGCGGCTGGCCATCGTGCGGGCTCAGGAGACGGTGCTCGAGTACCAGCGAGCCGAGCTCGACGAGAGCTTGAAGCGGTTGAGCGCCGCAGGTGTGGAATTGTCGACGGATAGAAAGTCTCGATGACCTTCGTGGTATAGTACTCGCCGAATCCGGTTTGAAGAACCGCGATTTCCATGACCTAGGACTCGTCCGAAGGCGAAATAGGGCCTTAGAACGGCTCTCAGAGCCTCGTTTGCAAAACCCCAGGTCAATGGCTATGAAATTTTGAGAAATAGGGAAAGAGCGCATGACTGACAACGAACATAGGCCGCCTGAGCCGCCTCAAGGGCGCGATCCCGGGCGCGAGCCTGACGATCGCAGCCGGCAGACGACGCTTAACGGCGTCCCGGTTCCGTCGTCGAACATGAACGACCTTCGCGAGCTGAAAAAGGCTCAGACGATGGTCATGGTGGCGAGCGTAGCCGGACCCGTGTCGCTGTTCATCGGCGGCGTGCTTCTCAGCGGCGTGGGACTGGTCTGCGCCATCATCGCGCTCCGCAAGCTGAACAAGCTCATCGAGAAGCGCACGGACTTATCCGCGCTTGCGCAGCGTCTCAAGCGCTCGGCGATCGTCGGCGTTGCCGTGTGCGGCGTGGCGCTCACGCTCAATGCGATTTCGTTCTATCTGATGATGCCCGTAGTGCTCGAGATGATGGAAAGCGGCGATTACGCGGGAGCTGTGACGGATGCCGGGATCGGCGCTGCAGGATCGACCTCGACCTGGGGATAATCTTATCCGCTGTCGAAACCGCATAAAGCGCTGCAGGTTATGTACGGAACCCGCAGCGCTTTGCTTTTTGCTTCCGAATGCTCGCCAGCCCAAACTCCCCTGACCGCTCCTCAATTACCTATTTTATTGATAATCATTGTTATGTAAACCTAGAAGTTAGTCTTGGCTAACGGGTACCGCCGGTCGTTTGCATTCACGTTAGAGAGCATTTGTGCAGGTCAGAGGGTCACTCTCTTCCACTTCTTCAATTTCCAGCTCATATCTTAGAATCACTGTCTTCGACTCTTTCAAAACGTTTTCATCAGATATCGAGTTATGGAGAAGCCGCCTGTTTCAGGGAACACCAGGTCAGGCCTACCGTCATGGCGTTGCAAGACTGGAAGACAGTTTTTGCGGCAAGCATGCCGCCTTATTCTCTTTTCCGGGCGGAGCCTACATCTTCACGATGGCGTGCGGCACCAGGCTCGGCGTCAGGTCCACCTCCTTCGGGTCGATTCTCTCGACTCCATAAGCGCACAAAAGACCCTTCGGGAACAGCGCCATCGCCAGGTTCATCGGGCTCGCCCACCCCATCGACCCCACCATGTAGCTGTTCACGTGGCTCATGCAAGCCGCCATGTCGCGGCCGGTGAGCCTGTCGAAGTCGATCTTGCCCTTGGGAAGGATGCGCCTGAGCTCGGCATGGCGTCGCTCGGCTCTGGGCTTCTGCTGGGACCGCTGAGGGTCCGTGTAGTACAGCCTCAGTCGCCGCTTGCCGTTCTTGCCGTGCTCGATGCGCTCGGCGTCGGCGAACTCGGACCCGCGGTCGCAGACGACCAGGGAGAACACCTTGCCGAACCGGGTGCCGTAGATGTCCTGGAAGGTGTCGATGGCATGGATGACGCTCTCGGTCGTCTTGTCGGGCAGGAGGATGTAGAACTGGAAGCCGATGCGGCGCACGAACATGGTGAGTACGCACTGCTCGTCCTTGCCCTGTCGCCCCACCACGGTGTCCATCTCCACGGCGTTCTCGCGGTCCGCGGCATCAAGCGCCTGGAAGTCCGACCAGCGGCGGCCTTCCAGCGCCGCGCGCGGTATCTGGGGCGACCTTCCCCCGTCTGACGACTTGCTGCGCGGCCTGTAGCGCACCGCTTTGGGCAAATCCAGCTTGGTGAGCGTGCCCATCTTGGCGCCCGCCAGGTAAGTTGTAGAGGCTTCTCACGCCGAAGGGTATGTCATCGGGGTTGGCGGCTATGATGTGCTGCGGGCTCTGCCCCTTGGAGAGGCCGTCCTTGATGACGTCGATGGCGTGCTCGAAGGCCTCCGGGTCGCAGCCTACGCCGCTTCTGGCCTCGCTTCTGCGGGCATCCGCCAAATCCTGGGCGTACTTAGCCTCGTAGAAGCGGTACAGGTGGGAGCATCCGTAGCCTTGCCGCTGATTGCACGAGTTGCAGCAGAAGGGCGTATGCTCCAGCTTCGGGCACGGCGCGCACTCGAAGTCCGGGCAAAGCGAGTTGCAGAGCCAGTCGCGGCACTTTCTGCAAGGCGCTGTGCACATCGTCTTGCAAAGCCTCCTGACCTCGCACGCTTCACCTCCTCGGCCACCACGTGCTGGGTGCGCCCTATCGAGCGCGCGATCCACGCTATGCGGTCGCCCCTGTTCAGGCCGTGTTCTATCGCCACCCTGTCGTCGTACGTGAGCGGGCGCCGGGTCCGCCCCTCCTTCTCGGAATCGGCCATTCGGCCCTCCTTTCCTGTCAGGTTTTCACTGCGGGAAGAAAGGAAACGCCCCTGTTGTGGGGCGCTTGTGGAGTTCACATTATCTGCGGGTTTTTGGGGCTTTGCGGGGAGTTAGGTTTATGCAAGACTGCAAGAGAGAAACTGCCTAACGAGAATTCAATTAACCAACGGGTACCGCCGCCTGCTTGCGCTTCTTGTCCATCACAGCGCGTGTTACGCGCGCAACCGCATAAACGACGAACACCGCTGTATACACCGCGATACTTTGTACCGCAGCGCTACCGCCGTTCATTGCACTCGGTAGAAGCATGGCAAGAACATGAATGTATATCAGTCCATAGAATACGTAAGCCCCCTTCTGCACCTTCTTCCAAGTACGCGTAGACATGTGAGTTTTCACGTGAGACAGCGATGTGACGTCCAATACGGCAAGTAGCCCCACCAGCAGAGCCGCCACGACCAAACCAGCAAGGACATAAGGGTCGGTAATCGTCGAAGCAACCAAACGAGGTACGTACGATACGCTGTACGCCAGCATATGACCGCATATCAAAATACCCGCGAAGATGGAAAGTTCGGCTCGGATAGGTGCCATGTATAGCCTCGTTTTCGAATCTCGAGGGAACACCCCAATGAACATGACCACCACAAACAGTGCCGCGGCAAGCGCACCCTTCTGCATAAGTAAAAACACGATGCCCCGAGCCCACGTGGGTAGCACACCTTGCACTCCTGCCAGATATAGCAAAACTAGTAACGCTGCCAGCGCATACCACGCCCCTGGCGCCTTCTTGATGGCGGGCTTCAATAAAAATGAAGCCGGGACCACGCACGCGAGCACGATAAGAAACACCATGGCAATCACCGTTCCGTTTCTGTCGAAACTTTTTGCACATCAGCTTTGAGCTCGGCGAGGTATCGCGTGCCTAAATCCCCCAAGCATCGATACGCCCCCAAACGGCTTAAAGCACTCACCTGCTCCATGAATGCCGGCATCCAGGCAAGCGCATGCTCTTCGGCGAATTCAGCCAGACGAACCGACCAGACAGCCATTCTAGATTCGTTCCCAGTACGCAATGCCTCGCCTTGCTGGGCGTGCAGGTGGGCAAGGAATTCCAGTTCGCGGAACACGCTGTCTCCCGGCTCGCGGTGCTCGTCAACGGGGGCCACCCCCGCTTCGTGCATACGCCGCTCAACGTCGAGCGCGATCCTCGTACGGAAAAGACTCGGTGCGCCTTTGGCGCCTGAAGCACGATGTTGGAAGCAGCTTTCATACGGCCATATGGGAACCTTAACTCCTGGTGCTAGGAACAAGCGGCTGTATTCACGACGCAGAGTGTCCTCTCTAACCTCGCCTTCGGTAAAAGCCGCTGCGCACCGTTTGGCAAGCGCCTCGTCGGCGGCCGACACCTCGCCGCACGCATCGGCCATGCTCACGCACCAATCGGCGAGAAAATCCCCGTTCACCAACGCATCGGCCAGCCTGCTTTCGGGAAACTCGAAGCCCGCTGCTAAAAGCATGGCCAAGTCGGACAGGCCTATCGCTCGTTGTAGCTCTCGTTCAATGTGCTCATCCATGTAATCCCCTTTGACTCGATCATGAAAAACCGCCGGGCCCGAATACGGACCCGGCGACACCGAAACAGGGAGGGTCTATTCCAGGTAGAAAATGTTCGGACCCGTGCCTGCGCCCTCGCGCAGCTTGCGGTAGGACCGTCCCTTTATCTTCTTGCTCACTTCGGATTCAGGATCATCCAAATCACCCCAATAACGGGCACGACCAAGGCACAGTTGCATGCACGCCGGCACCTCACCGCGGTCGATGAGGTTGTGGCAGAACGTGCATTTCTCTACGGTACCGGCCTCATGTGTGGGAGCGTCGGCTTCGCCCACCACTACGTCGAGGTAGTATTCGGGTTCGCCTTCGACGAGCGTGCGCACGTTATCATAGGGACATGCCATAATGCAGGCGCGGCACCCGATGCACAGCGAGTTGTCGACATATACGATGCCGTCCTCACGCTTCTTCGTGGCGCCTGTCGGGCATACGGTGAGACACGCGGGGTTATCGCAATGCTGGCACTGCACCGGCAAGAAACTCAAGATGCAGTCCGGGAACGTTCCACCCGCATTGTCGTTCGCGATAGCACCATGCACAACCGCGGTTCCGAATGTATCGGGATCGGTGTCCGCCTTCGTATACACGGTGTTGTAGGTAACGCTCTTGGGCAGGTTGTTGGCGATCTTGCACGCGGTCGCGCACGCCTGGCAGCCGACGCAGCGGTTGAGATCGATGGCCATTCCGTATCGAGTCATAGCTTCATACCTCCTAGAGCTTCTCAACGGCTACAGCCTGGTCGAAGTAGCACTGGTTCCTGCACACCTGGTTGTAATCGTTGAACGATATCGTTGCCAAGTCACCGTCGATATGCTCGCGCGTCAGGAAGCTGCGCGGGCAGTTGATGGTCTTGGGCTGCTGCCCCGCGTTGATGACAGCGATCAGGGTAACCGACCCCCGGTCGTTGTACAGTCGTACCGTATCGCCTTCCTTGATGCCAAGGTCTGCGGCATCATCGGGATTGAAGCGGGCAATGGGCTGCTTCTCGAACTCCTTCATGTAGTCCACGTCCCACCACTGCGTATGATTGCGCGTTCGCATATGCTCGCCAAGAACGGTGAACGGGTACTTCTCGCGAATGGGCGCGTCTAAATTGGCCTCGCGAGCCGGCTCCCAATAGAGCATGAGGTGCTCTTTGCTTTCGTCTATCTCCTGTCCGATATCGTAATCCGGAACGATGGTTTCCTGATAGAAACGTGCCCGCTTCGTCATATCTGCGAAGACGCCGCCCTCAAACGCAATGGCCTTATCCTCGTGATGACGGGCGACCTTCGTCTCCTTGAGGCTTTCCAGCGTGACCCCCGCGCGCTTTGCGACGGGGCTGTCCAGCCATAGGCTGATATAATCATCGCCGGTGAAATCGAAGAAGTCCCCATAGTCCATAGCCTCAGCGAGCATCTTGTAAATCTCGAAATCCTGCTTGCTCTCGTAGAGCGGCTCGGCTGCCTTCTCGTTGTAGACGAGATAGGGAACGTTGTAGGCGCGTACGCGCAGATCCTCGCATTCGAACCAATGGCATGCGGGCAGGAGGATGTCGGCATAGAGAGCCGTATCGCTCATGGTCATTTCCTCAACCACGACGAAATCGAATTCCTTGAGCATCTTGATCGTTTCATTTTGCTCGGTTTGGTTGGAGGCGATGTTGGTGCACGAGGCGTAGAAGCACTTGAGCGGGAAAGGTTCGCCCTTGAACGACTGGTTATGCACCATGTCGTAAAGCGCCGTCCAGTTGATATCACGTCCGGCACCCTGAGGCTTTTCGCCTTTCGAGCTGGGTTGGTTAATGCAGCCGGCGGCGTTGCTGATGCCGAACATGCCGCCGCCCGAGATAAGGCCGGCACCCGATTTGCCGATGTTACCGGTGAGCAATATCAAGGCGAATATGCACTCGTAGCTGTAGATGGCGTTGAAGTAGTGGTTGAGACCCTGATTCATGCCCGTAGACACCGGTCCCTCTTGGCCGTACATACGGGCAATCCGCTTGATATCCTCCACAGGCACGCCGGTGATTTCCGAAGCACGCTCGGGCGTCCACTCATAGATGCGATTCACGATAAGGCTATAGACGGGACGAACCTTAAAGCCCCTCACCTCATCGGGAACGTTCTCCAGTGCGGGTTTGACGGCATCAGAGTAAGCCACAGCAGTCTGCGTGGATTCATCCCACACCACTTCGGGGTCAACCGTCACTTCCTTCCCCATGGCATTCTTTGCGGTGGTGGGAGCCACGCCCAAATCGCTCATGCGCAAGAATTTGCCATCGTCCTTGATGAGGAAAGGTGCATCGGTGCTATTGCGGATGAATTCGGTATCTTGCCAACCTTGGTCGAAGATTTCGCGCAAGGCACCGAGAGCCAGCACACCGTCAGTAGCGGGGTGAACGGGCACGAACCAGTCAGATTTAGCCGCATTCGTATTGTATTGGATATCGATGGTGGTGAGCTTCGCCCCCGCCTCCTTGGCGTCGAAATAGAAATGCACAGCCTGCTTCACGGAAACCGCGGGGTTGGTGCCCCAGATGACGATATTTTTTGCATTGCACCATTCGGTAGGATCGTTGAAGGCAGATGCGGGTCCGAACATTTTGGCCATGCGATCTTGAAACGCGATATCGCGGTCAGGCAGGACGCTGCACACGCCCAGGACCTTCTGCAGGCGCTGCATAACCGAACCGTCAGCTGTGCCGCCGCTCAGAAGTGCGGTGTTGCCGCTACCCAGGAAGAAAGCGATGGACTCGGGACCGTATTTGTCAATGCTCTCCTTCCACTTGTCGGTGATTTCCTTGATGGCCTCATCCCAGCTGATTCGTTCGAACTCACCGGTACCACGCTCTCCGACACGGCGCATCGGGTACTTCAAGCGATTGGCACTGTAGACTCGTCCAGGCTGAGCCAAACCCTTGGGGCAGATGCGATCATACTCCGGATTTTCAGGAAAATGTCCCGCCGTCGTGCGCACGATTTGACCGTCGCGCACATGCACGTTCAGATAGCATCCTTGAACGCACTGGGACCGGCAGGCCCCGGAATAAATTTTCTCCTGCCCCGCCTTCGTCGCCTCCGCAGTTGCGGGGGTTAGCCCCCCAGTGTTCGCCGAGCAGCTGGTCAACGCTCCGGCAGCGGTGAGGGCGGCAGCGCCCTTGATGAACGAGCGGCGGGTGAAACCGCGCTGCCCGTGAGAACGCGCGATTGCGTTATCGGTCATAGTTTCTTCCCCCTTCTAAAGTGCGTACGCTGCATAGAACGTGTAGCGTGCAACGACCACGGCCACGAAAAGGCAGGCGAACGTAAGCCATACGGTGACACTCTCGGACAATTTGTCCTCGCGACCTGCGAGCACGGAAATTGCTCCCGCAACGGCAATTATGGCGGCTACCACAAACGGCATCGCGTTCAAGCCCGTTCCATCAAAATGCACGGCCTCGGCCACGAACGCAACCGCCGCCAAAACGGCCAGTACCATCTCGGTGTTGAGGAACGCGCCCTGTTTGGAGAACTGCAGGGTCGCGATGTCCGCGGCATCGCCATCCACCTCAGCAGGCTTTGCGCCCCGTTCCTTCATCACGTGGGCGAGCACGGCCACACCTGCGGCGCCCATGGCCAAGTCACCGAGCACGAACAGTGGGAACGTTGGCCACGATGCCCAAGCCGACACGGCCAGCGAGACGAAGTACGCATTTCCCATGACGCACATCAGCCCCAGTGCGAATACCGCACCCACCGCGCGCAACGCACGCGGCACACTGCCCTTCGTCTTTAAAATAACCAGGTCAATCAAGAGCACCACGCCGAACGCCATCGACCAGTACGCTTCCTGCGCAATCATGGCCGTGGGGTGCGTGAGCGCGGTGAGCAGGCGCTCGGGACGACCTAGGTGCATAGGCAGGCCCAGTAGACCCACCCCCAAAAGCACCAGACACACCAGTGGGAACAGCCACGCACGTTTGGATTCCTTGCCTACCAGGAACACAGCGGCCACCACATAAGCTCCGGCCGCCAAGCCGGCCAATGTGGTGAAACAGAACAACGGAAACTCAGAAATCATCGCAACACCTCGCCATCGGTTTCAGTGCCGAAAGCAGTCTGGCGCCCGCGCGTTGCGCCTCTCCCCCGGCAGACCTTTTCGACATGTAAGCGACGCCTCTCGACCGCGTCGCTTACCGAACGGTCAACCCCCTCCCCGCAGCTGTCGGCTCACGGGTCTCCGTTCAGCGGTATCATAGTATAGTGATTCGCTGCATCAGTCAACAACGATAACAGAATAGTGCGTGAAATGGGTCGCCATTTTTTTCACGTCAATAGCAAGTCGATTCACCATTTCAGGAGGTGCGAGCACAATTTGTGAGATAATGGCCAATGTCACTGTTCATGTAGCGAGCGAGGTGCTGTGTACGGGCCGTTGATCATAGCCTACCTGTTCTTGGGCGGCACCGCTGCGGGGGCGCTGTTCGTGATGTCGGTATGGAGTCTGCAGACTCGCCTATCCTCGGTTCGTGCGCCGCGCCAGGAGACCGCATTCGCTGCGCTACGCAGGCGAACGTACGCTGCAGCCTTCGTGCTGTTGGTGCTTGCCATGACGTGTTTGCTATGGGATTTGGGGGCTCCCCACCGCGCTCCGCTCATCTTCCTGCACTCCCGCCCTACCGTGCTCACATTTGGCGCCTACACGTTGGCGATCGAAGCTGTGCTGACGGTGCTACTGGCGGCCACCTACCTTCTGAAGCGCCCTGCCCTCCAAGGGAGTGCGCTCACCATAGCCGAGTTCCTGTGTAGCGTGGGCGCCATTGTCACGATGTCTTATACGGGCGTGTTCCTGATGAGTGGCGGCATCCCGTTCTGGAACACGTGGGCATTGGTGGGTCTGTTCACGTTCTCGTCGATTTCGGCGGGCGTCTCAACAGTCCTGCTCATCGACTGGTTCACCCAGGGACAAACGCTATTACTGCGTGCCTCAAAACCGCTGCAGAGATGGCACCTGGGCTGCCTGGCGGGCGAAACTGTCTTTTTAGCACTGTTTACATACGACGTCCTCTCCAATCCTTCGGCCAATGCTGCGCGGACCCTGTTGCTGTCGCCCGACATGCTGGCCACTGCCGTGGTGGGTGTGGCGGGATTCGGCATCACGCTGCCCGCTGCCTTGGAAACATACTCGCTGACCCGCAAAGACTGCCGCACCATCCCCGTATCCGACGTCGCTTGCCTGCTGGGTTGCTTGATCCTGCGCTACGTCGTCATTGCATGTGGGGTGCACTAGCATGGAAAAGGTGAACCTGTGACCACGTCCGACAACATAGTGTTCCGCGTCGAGGAAACGTCCGATCTGCCCATTTGGGCGCAGTTGCGCAACCGGGTCGCGTACCTCATCCGCACGGGGGTCTTCAAAGCCGGCGATCAGCTACCCAGCGTACGCAGCTTGGCCGCCGATGCGAAGATTAATTACAACACGGTGACGAAAGCATATCGCGACCTGGAGCTATCAGGACTTATCGTATCGATACGAGGACGAGGCATGTTTGTCCAAAAAGGAGTGTCGATAGACGACGAGGAAACAGGAGCCATCGACGCATTGCTCGAGAGCTGCATCGCCCAGTACCGCGCAAAAGGGATGACCTACGGGGAAGTTCACGAACATCTTGTCACGATGGTGGACGAGCTCGAGCAAAAGGCACGTGAAGCAGAAGCGGAAAGGCAATTGTATGGGACTATCTAGCAAGAAGGCATCGGAAGGCGCGACCTCCTATTCGGCGAACCCACGTTATTCGGAAATCGAGTCCATCAACTCGCCGCGCACCCGTCATGTCGACGATAACGCACCCAACGTGTTCTCGGCCTTTGTGTTCGCCATCACCTTCATCGCCGTGACGGCACTCGGCTTCGTCATCGCGTGCGAGATGAACATCTGGATACTGTGCATCGGTTTCGTTGCAGCTGCCCTAGCTATTATGACCGTGCGCATCGCTTCACAGTGGGAGCACGTGATCGTATTGCGGCTGGGCACGTTCAACCGTATGGCTGGGCCGGGGCTGTACTTCACCATTCCCTTCATTGATCACATTGCCCTGCGAGCCGACATGCGCACCATGCTCACCGGCTTCGGCGCCGAGGAGACGCTCACGAGCGACCTCGTTCCCGTGAACGTGGACGCGGCGGTATTCTGGATGGTATGGGACGCGGAGAAGGCATGCATGGAAGTGGAGAACTACTACGATGCCGTGTTGATGGCGGCCCAAACCGCACTGCGCGACGCCATTGGGCGGAAGAGCATAACGGACGTGACGGTTCATCGCGACAAGCTCGACCAGGAGTTGCGCGAAAAGATCGAGGAGAAGGCGGGGCCTTGGGGCATCTCCATCATCTCGGTTGAGATCCGAGATATCGTGATTCCCAAGGAGTTGCAGAAGAACATGGCTGCAGCTGCGGAGGCAGAACGCGAGAAGGACGCGCGCATCGTGCTGGCCGAGGTGGAGAAAGACGTTGCCTCCATGCTGCTTGAGGCAACCGAGATTTACCGGAAAGACGAGATGGCATTCGAGCTGCGCTCCATGCATCTCTTAAGCGAGGGCGTGAAGGAATCGAACGGCACTATCGTAATCCCAAGCGCCTACTCCGAAGGCTTCAAACGGGAGAAGCCGAAGGAGTAATCGCGACCCAATTAGCATCCAATGCTATTTGAAGATGTCTAACTGAATCTACCCCCTATCCATTCTTATTTATACTGGGCTAGAGAATGTTAGATTGCAGCCCTAAAGGTCTTTATGCAGCATGCCGCAAAACTCAACGATGTCGTTGGCTACGCAAATCTCCTCCCCTTTCTCCAATAGATAAACGCGTTCTTCTTGGGAGAATGCCAGATAAATGTCTTTGCCAACGGATGCGAATGCAGTGAACCCCTCATGTAGCATCTTCACTTTTTCGTTTGCTTCTTTTAGAGTCTCCTCCCCTTTCTTAGGGTCTTGGAGTGCAGGAAGGAGATAATGCAGATGATAGGTCTTGCTTTCTATCTTATCGAACTCAACCGTGAAAGCGCCCCATTGAGGAACAGCGCCATCAGCATTAGAGATGAGTTTGATATATGCCGCGGGTAGCGAATACGCTTCTTTCAAACCCCTGATTATTCTTGGGGATATGCGCTGCCCATAATTCCATACGTTCATCGTGTACAAATTAGCAGTGGGTTGCACGTTTCCCCAAACATCAATCTGTCGACTGGGGTATCCCTCCAAAAGATGGCGTTTGTTACTGGCCGTTTCTTTCTTTTCCTTCTGCTGATCTTCTTCCTTCTGCTGATCTTCTTCCTTCTGCTGATCTTCTTCCTTCTGCTGATTCCGCCTAATAGAGCTCTCCCAACTTCCGAATATCTGTTTCAACTCCCTAATAATCGCTGCTTCATCCACTCCATTAGTATCACGGCTGAAATCATTCTTTTGTTCAGCTTTTTTCTGCGAACGAACAAGATTGCCAGATGAGTTACGTTGCAAGCCGTGCTTCTTCAAGATTTTTTGAACGTATCGTTCATCAAGACCTAGTGCACGGGCGATTGCAGCGCCTGAAGAATCTTGGTGTTTCATGGCATAGGAGACAACAAACTCTTCTTTTTCTAAGGCAGTCATTTCGGTCATTTTATTGTACACGGGTATAGCCCCTACCTTTTTGGATTACTGTCCAGTGATTTTATCATTATAAGTTCCCTTGGATCATGTTGAAATCTAACTACGAACCGCAGGTTAAGAGTTATACGACAAAACGTGTACTTTAAGTCCATTGGCGCGGCAAGTCGAGGCATGGAAATGAGATCGTGCACTGCGACAAGGCGCGCGCCGAGGAACAAAGAGTTTTATTCTTCCGGGATGCGAAAGCCCACGTACGGGATGTTGCCGAAACGTCCGTGGTAGTCGCTTCCACCGGTGCAGACCAGGTGAAAGCGTTCGGCCAGTTCGGCGCAGCGCTGGTGGTCGACGGGCGCGTGGTCGGGGTGGAAGCGCTCGATACCACCTAGGCCGCAGGCGACCAATTCCGGCACGATGTCGTAGCTATCCAGCTGACCGGGGTGAGCGAGGACGGCCAGGCCTCCGTCCTCCACGATTGCGGCCACCGCGTCGCGCGCGTCCACGTAGGCGATGTCGCGATCGCAGATGCCGCCATCCTTGAATAACCGGCGGTACAGCGCACGATAAGCCGCGCTCGGGAATGGCTCATCGGTGAGCGCGGCCATGAGGTGCTGTTTGTATAGACAGGTGGATTTGGAACCTAGCGTGAGCGCACGGTTTACGTCCACCCGATAGCCAGCTTCCTGCAGTCGGTCCAGTTGCCAGAGGGAGTTCGCGTTGCGTCGCTCTAATAGTGGAACGCACAGCGCTTTGAGAGCAGGTGCGTCCTCATGGAGGCCTAACCCGAGAACGTGTACCTTCCGCGCTCGCTGAAAATCATAGGCGCTTACCTCGATGCCGCCCACCACCTCCACGCCGCAGTTTTCGCCCAGCTGAACAGCCTCGTCCAGCCCGCGTGTTGTGTCGTGATTCGTGAACGCGATGCGGCGGATACCGCGCTGGCATGCCTGGTCGAGCACTTCTTCAAATGTGTCGGAGCCATCCGACATCGTGGTGTGCACGTGGAGGTCTCTCACGCCATCATCCCTTCCTGCATGTTGAACTCATGATCGCACAAGCCTTCCATGAATTCGAGGTCGTGGAAGATGCCGAGCATCGTGGTGCCTTCGGCTTTCAGCTGCTCGATGAGGGAGCGCACCTTGAGCTTCGACGCGTTGTCGAGCGAGGCCGTGGGCTCGTCGAGCAGCAGCAGGCGCGGGCGCTTGATCATGGCGGCGGCGATGTTGAGGCGCAGCTTCTCGCCGCCCGAGAACGTGCGGGGGTACAGCTCCCATAGGTTCTCGTCCAGGTCGAAGTGGCGCAGCATGCGCTCGGTCTCCTCTTCGGCACGGGTGCGCTCGTCGGCGCCGTACGCTTCGAGCGCGCTCTTCAGCACGATGTCGTAGGCCGTTTGCCGCGGCAGCGCGTTGAGGAACTGCGAGACGTACCCCAGCTCGTAGGCGCGCAGGTACAGCATCTGGCGCTGCGTGGCCTGCGCCAGGTCGAGCATGCCGAAGCGCTCCGAGTCGTAGAGGATGCGCCCGCGTTCGGGCAGGTTCGTGCGCCAGATGCAGCGCAGGATGGTGGACTTGCCGCTGCCGCTACGCCCTGTGATGCCGACGAACTGGCCCGGTTCGATAGAGAAGGCGATGTTCTTACATCCCTGGATTCGGCGATCCACACGGTGCAGCAAAAACGACTTGGACAGGTCTTCGATGCGCAGGAGGGCTGCCATGTTACACCGCCTTCGCAGTGTTGGGATCGGCGGCGCGCTCGACCTGCGCATGTTCGTCCCGGTCGCGACCGTAGCCGCACGGCTGGTCGGGATAATGTGACCGAAACACGGAATGACCGCCCACGAACGCGCGCGTGACCACCGGCATCGTGCGCGCGGCGCCCTCGCACGAGCCGCACGAGATCTCGCGCACGAGCAGCACGTCGGCGCGCTTGCCCACCGCGATGGAGCCCACCTCGTCGGCGATGCCCGCGGCCTTCGCCGGGTTGATGGTGACCAGCGCGAACGCCTTCGCAATGTCGAGCCCACACTGGTCGCGCAGCGTGAACACCGCGTCCAGCAGCGCCGCCGGGTAGTAGTCGCTGCACAGCACGTCGATGGCGCCGGCCTCCACGCCCTCGCGCGCGCTCAGGTTGCCCGAGTGGCTGTGGCCCAGCAAAACGTTCGGCGCGCCCGCGATGGTGTGCATGCCGCGCGCCCGAGCCGCCCGTGCGATGTCGAGCGAGATGGGGAACTCGGAGATGGTGGCTTCGAGGCCGTCCATGAACGCCAGCTTCTCCTCGCTGTCGTCGTCGTGCGAGGCGATGGACACGCCCCGCTCGCGCGCAACGGAAGCCAATGCGGTGATTTGGGCATACGAAAGCTTTTGGCTTTCCTGCTGCTGACGGACGATTTCGCGTACCTCGTCGTCGGTCACATCGCGGTAGCCCTTCAGCGTATCGCCGAACAACAAAAGGTCGCGGTATTGCCCTTGGCCGGGCGTGTGATCCATGAACGACACAAGATCCACCTTGCCCGAGCGCAGGAACTCCTCGATGTCGTCGTACAGGTCAACGGAATCGAGCTCCACGCGCATGTGCAGGCGGTGACGGATGAGGTGGTCACGCTCTTCGCCGCCGCGCAAGGCCGCCACCTGATTGATGAGCGCGCTCACGTTACTGAAGTCGCGGATGGGCTTGTGGTCAAAGATAAAAGCGCCGTACACGGACAGCGAATGGAAGATGGTGGTCACACCGTGCGACACGAGCTCGCGGTCGGCCTTGTACAGCGACGTGGACAGGTCCATGACCACGCTCGGACGCGGTGAGGCGACGTTCTCCACGTAGTCGGAGTGAATGTCGATGAGGCCGGGCGCCACGTACGCGCCGCGCGCGTCCACCACCGGCAGTACGCCCTTCGCGGCGTCGGGCTGCGCGTCGAAGTCGGTGCCCGCCGGCTCAAGGGCCGCGATGCGCCCGTCGATGATTACGACGTCACAATCGGGAAGCACCCGGTCGGCGCACACCACCGTGCCGCCGCGAATGATGCAAGAATTGTTGTCCATAAGATGGTTCCTTTCGGCGCTACAGCAGCGAGTAGACAAGCTGCTGGGTGTAGGCGTGCTGAGGGTCTTCCAGGATCTGGTCGGTCAGACCGCTTTCGATGACGCGACCGTCCAGCATGACGAGCGTGCGGTCGGCCAGCATGCGGATGACGCCCAAATCGTGGCTGACCACGAGCATGCTGACGTTGAAGTCGCGACGGATCTGCTGGATGAGGTCGAGCACGGCGGCCTGCACGGACAGGTCGAGCCCCGTGGTCACCTCGTCGAGCAGGAGGATGGGCGGGTTGTTCGACAGCGCCTTGGCGATCTGCACGCGCTGCTGCATGCCGCCGGAGAAGTTGCGCGGCGGCTCGGCGGCGCGCGAGAGCGGGATGTTCACGCGCTCGAGCAGCTCCTCGCCGCGATTGCGCATAACGCCCACGTTGCGGTTGCCGGAGGCGATCATCTGCTCCGCGATGTTCGACAGGCTGGAGAAATCCATGCGCAGCCCCAGGTAGGGGTTCTGGTACACCATACCGAACACCGTGTTGCGGATGGCGCGCTGCTGCTGGGACGAAAGCTCCAGCAGGTTCGCCGCACCGCCGTCGAAAGGTAAGGCCCTTACATCGCCGCAGGTTGCCGTCTCGTCGAAGTAGAGGCACTTCATGAACGTGGACTTGCCGCTGCCGGATTCGCCCACGATACCCACAATCTCGGCCGGAAACACATCCAGGCTCACGTCGCGCACGGCGTGCACCGTGCCACAGCGAGGGCATACGTTGCGCTCCAACAGGGCGCCGGGTGCCAGGCAGTGCGGGCATCCCGCGCCGAAGCGCTTCGACACGTGTCGCACGGACAGGCACGGCGCTTCGTCCGCGCCGAAGCGTTGGCTATCAAGCATGGGACGCTCCTTCCTGGAAGTCTTCGTTCGTTTGCGACGCAATCCTTCCTGCGCACCAGGCGGTGTCGTTGCACTGGTAATATGTCTCGCCGGTGGCTTCATCAACAAGCTCGTCAAGGTAGACGCCTGTCGCTCCGCACAGGCGGCAGCGTTTCCCGTCGAAGTTCTCCACCGCGAAGGGATAGTCCTCAAAGTCGAGGGGGACGACGTCGGTGAAAGGCGGCACGGCGTAGATTTTCTTCTCGCGGCCGGCTCCCAAGATCGTGAGGTGCCGCGACTGGTTGAGCTTCAGGTTGTCGAAGCGCGGAATGGGCGACGGAGCCATTACGTAGCGGCCGTTTACGAGCACCGGGTGATCCGCCCCCGTAGTGGTCATGTCATAGCACACAATTTGGTCGAACAGCTCCAACCACGCACCGGTGTAGTCGGCTTCGGCATGCAGCCGCTTCGTTGCGGCCTCGCTAGGTTCGAAGCTGCGAAGCGGTTCAGGCGTAGGCACCTGCAGCACCAAAATCTGGTCGTCGCGCAACGGACGTTCGGGAATGCGATGGCGCGACTGGATAATCGTGGCTTCTTCCGTGGCGTCCGTCACGTCCACGTCGGTGGTGTCGGCCACCAGCTTTTTAATGTTGACGGCGTTCACGCTGTCGTCGCTTCCCTGGTCGATGACCTTGAGCACGTCGCCACGGCCGATGAGCGAGAGCGTGACCTGCAGCCCACCCGTGCCCCAGCCGCGACCGATGGGCATCTCGCGCGACGCGAACGGCACCTGGTAGCCGGGAATGGAGACGCCCTTGACGATGGCGCGACGGATCTCGCGTTTCGACGCCTCGTCGAAGAACGCGTAGTTATAACGCTGCTGCATCGGCCAGCCCCTTCCCTTCCTCACGCGTGCCGCGCACGCTGGACAGCTTCGATTGGAACGTGACGTAATGTGGCAGCTTCAGATGCGAGATGAAGCCCGTGGCCTCGACTCCGTCCACGTGGTAGAGCACGAACTCCTCGTCTTCCGTTGGATAGCGCGCATCCCCCAGGTCAAGGCAGCGGTCGAGCACACTCATGGCGATTGCCTTCGTTTCCGCGCGACCGAACACGCACCCGTATCCCACGGCAAGCGAAAGCTCACCCGCGTTTGCGCCGGGTGCCGATACCGCCTCGCGGGAATCCTCGCCGCGCTCCGACATGAATACACTCTCCACCTCTGTCACCGGAACAGACCCCAAGTAGTATGCGTCTTCGGGTCCTCCCTCTTCCAGAGGGTGGTCGACCGCCACGTCCACGCGTCCGACGCGCAACTCGCCCACCGTGGGATGCGCAGGGCCGAAGCCGCGGATAGCCGCGTAGCCCAGGGCCTCCACGGCCTGTGTCATGCCGCGCGCCAGGGTTTGCAAGCGCACCGAGCGCGGGGCCGGAAACGTGAGCGGCGTCATGGTCGCATCCACCGGCTTGCGATTATCGTCGGGCACGCGATCGACCAGACCTTCGGCGCGCAGGTAATCAAGCACGCGCGGAAGGGTTACGGAAGGCGTTGCCATCGCTTCCGCGGCATCGCCGCACTCCGCATCGGCCGACATCTCGTTCACCTCGGCCACCTTCGCGAAGTGGCGCGCCAACTCTAGGCGCTTTTCAGCCAGTTCGTCGACCCCTTCCGTCTCCAAGTCGAATGCGAGCAACCGGTGGCTGTAGTCGCGCGTGGCGCCTAAAACCTGCCCGCCCGGTACGTCCTTGAACGCGGCCGACACGCGCCGGGAAATGCGCATCGCGCCCGTGTCCACCGGCCGAGAGACGTACGGACGCTCCAGCGTGGAGCGAAACGCCCTCAGCAGGAACACCGCTTCGTCGGGCGAGCCTTGCGCCTGCTTGAGCGCGAGCGCGGCCAAGCGAGGTGCGTACAGCGACGCCTCGCCCATTACTTGGTCAATGAGTTCCGGGAAGGTGCCTTCAATCTCGTCGGTACTCCACGCCGACGACGAGCTGACGCGCTCGTATTCCAGCAGTTTAAGGCTCTCCTCGATGGCCTTGCCGCCGCCGCGAACCGCAACGTAACCCATCTAGCGCACCTCCCCTATCGCGAGCGTGGCATCGCCGCATGTCACGTGCGAGCTGCGCGGAATTGCTACAATTTGGCCTTCGCCATCCACCAGTAAGATATCGATTCCGCAGGGAAACTCGTCGCGGCGCTCCTCCCGGGCTCGCGCCCACTCAAGACGATCGACTGTGAATCGATTGACGTCTCGCACACCTGGGCCGCACACCTCTACCGAAAGCATTGCCGGATCATTGCCTTCGACAACTGCGGATTCGTTAGCAATGCGCGTGCAGCCTACGAACACGGTCGCCCCCTTCTCGGGCGAAACGAGCGTACCGCGGCAAGCTTCCTGAACAGCGCGATTCGCCGTGCGCCCGTCGGCGCGCGTCGGCACGATTACGAAATCCGCCTCCGGCGCACCCACTCGCGTTGCATGCGTCTCGCTCGAGATGTAGGCGGCCAGCGCATCCGACTCTGCATCAGCAACTGCGAAGGTCACGGCCTGGTCCACGAACAGCCGCACCGCCGTTTCCAATGCGGCATCGAGTGCGGCCGGACGTGCGACGGCATCAGGAGCGGCCTCAATCCGGTATACGGTGCCCGGATGCGCGAACGCGTCGAGCACGCTGCGGAACGCCCGCTGCATGCGATGCACGTCCGCGTTCTCCAAGATCATCATGCCTCCACCCCCATGGTCGAGAAGTCAACGCGCGTCGCGGCGATGCGGCGCGCTTCTGCCGCTTCGCGCTCGTTGATGCGCGCAAGCTCGCTTGCTAGCTGCGCATCCCAGCGTTCGGCGCGCGCCACACCCGCTTCGCCTGAAAACGCCGCGTCGATCACGGCCAGTTCGTAGGCACGGCACCGATTGCTGCCCAGCAAGAGGCCGAGGCCCACCTCGTCGCCCACGCGCACTCGACAAGACGTGGCCAACGCCTCGCCCAAATAGAACAGGCTGCCTTGCGCCGTCTCGCGCACCTGCACCATCACCAACTCTTCGCGCGGCTCATCAAGCACGACGAGCGCCGTAGCGCCCAACTCGCTTTCGATTTCCCGCACGATTTCCCGAGCCAGCAAAGGATTTCCCTCCACCAAAGCCCGAGTTCGCTCATATCGTCTCAACAAGCTCCATGCTCCAATCCACATCCCAAATCCAAATTACTAGGGTTCCAAAAAAGCGCTGATGCGTCCTTCAAGAACCGTGAAGAACTCCATCAAATCAGCGAAAGCCGCAACACGAAGAGGCAATAACAGGGTCCAAGCCAGGGAACACTAGTGCTGCACGATGTACCGTTTCCGCAGCTTGGTGGCCACCACTTCGAGCACGACGGCGACGGCCAGGCACAGGTACACGATCAGGCCCACCTCGTGGATGTTGTAGTAGAAGCTGCCGGCCAGGAACAGCTGGTAGCCGATGCCGCCCGCGCCCGCCACGGCGCCCACGGCCACGGCGTTCACGAAGTTGATCTCGAAGCGGATGAACGTCCACGACAACATCTCGTTCACCTTCTCGGGCACCACGCCCTGGAACACCACCTGCCACCACGACGCGCCGCTGGCACGCAAGGCCTCCAGCACGCCGGGGTCCACTTCCTCGAAGCTCTCCGAGTACGCCTTCACCAGGTACGCCACGCTGTGGAACATGAGGCCGATGACGGCCGCCTCCGGCCCCAGGCCGATGGCCACCGAGAACACGAGCACCCACAGGATGGTGGGCACGGCGCGCGCCACGCTCATGAACACCTTGATGGCGTTGCTCACGCCCTTGTTCGACAGGTTGCACGAGGCCAGCAGCCCCAGCACGAACGCGATGATGGCACCGATGAACGTGGTCAGCAGCGCCAACGCCAGCGACACGAACAGGCCCTCGATCACATCGGGCAGCGTGAAGTGCCCGCCCAGGCCGGGCTGCAGCATCATCGTGACGAAATCGTCGATGGCCGCGGCCATCGCCTCAGGAAACGCCACCTTCCCGTAGTCCATCGTGACCAGCGTGAATGCCGTCACCAGCGCGAACGCTCCCAGCACCGCGTACAGCGACACGTTGGACTTGGAGGCCACGTGCACCTTGATCTTCCCCGACCTCGACGTGCGCATTCCGCGCGCTTCGTCCGTCGAACCCATCATATGATCCGCCTCCTCACGAAGTTCGAGATGAGCTCGCAGGCGATGACCACGAGGATGATGGACAGCAGCACGAGCCCCGCGATGTCGTAGCGGAAGCTCTTGTAGTACACGTCGAACACGAAGCCGATGCCGGTGCCGGTCAGGATGCCGATGAGCGTGGCGTCGCGGATGTTCGTCTCGATCATGTACAGCACCCAGCTGACCACCGACGTGATGCTCATCGGCACCACCGCCTGCGCCACGATCTGGCCGTAGCTTGCGCCGCACGCCCGCAGCGCCTCGACCGGACCCGAGCTCATCTCGTCGATGCTCTCCAAAAAGCAGCGGGTCAAATAGCCGAAGCTCGTGAGGAACAGGGCGAAGAACCCGGTGAACTCGCTCTGCTTGAACGAGAACAGCAGGATGAACGCCCAGGCCACCACCGGGATGTTGCGGAACAGCGACGCGACGGCGCGCACGAGGAGGGGCAGCGGCCCGCCCACGCCCACCGTCCGCGAGCCCAGTACCGCGCAGATATACGCCAGGACCGCCGCAGTGCAACTGGAGGCGATCGAGGCGAGAATCGTCGAACCCAGGGCGGGCAGGATGGTGCCCAGCTTCTGGAGGGAGGCGAAGGAGGGGACGAATTGCGTCGCCATCCAAGCGAACCCGCCCGGGACGTCGAGGATTGCCTGCATGAAGTCGAAGCCGACGTAGGTTCCAGAAAGGGCTCCCAACGTCACAAACACCAATGCCGCTGCTATCACGGCCAAGGTGCGCCGTCGAAAGAAACCGCCGTCGTAGATACCTCGGGGAACGGCGCTTGCAGACTGACGCAACAGCCCAGCCGCCTGGCCCCTGGGTTGCAATGTGCGCACCGTCATGCCGCAGCCCCCTTCGTATTTTCAGCGTTATCCGACAGAGGATCGCCCTGGGCTTCGGACGCCGCATTATCCTCGTTTGTGCCGTAGATGTCAGCGATAGTTGCCTCGTCCAACTCTGACGGGGCGCCGTCGAACACGAGTCGGCCCTTCTTGAGCGCCACGATGCGGTCGGAAAACTCCAGCGCGAAGTCCACCTGGTGCAGGTTCACCAGGCACGCCACGCCCAGCTCGTCGGCCGCCCAGCGCAGGTGCTCCATCACCGTGCGCGACGACTTCGGGTCGAGGCTGGCGATGGGCTCGTCGGCCAGTATGAGCAGCGGATCCTGCACGAGCGCACGGGCGATGCCCACGCGCTGCATCTGGCCGCCCGATAGCTGGTCGGTGCGGGTGTAGGCGAACTCGGAGAGGCCCACCTGGTCGAGAATCTCGAACGCGCGGCGCTTCTCCTCCTCGCTGAACAGGCCTAACATGCCCGCAACGGTGGACTTGTATCCCAGGCGTCCCTGCAGCACGTTCTCGATGGCCGTGGCGCGGTGCACCAGGTTGTAGTGCTGGAACACCATGGCGATGCGGCAGCGCGTCTGGCGCAGTTCGCGGCCGCGCGTGTGCGTCACGTCCTGCCCGTCGAAGACGACCGACCCCTGCGTAGGATCAATCAGGCGATTCACGCAGCGCAGCAGCGTTGACTTGCCTGCACCCGAACAACCGATGATGCTAACGAACTCACCTTTCTCAACCTGGAGGCTTACGCCATCGAGCGCTTTCGACCAGCCGTCGTAGCTTTTCGTCACGTCCCGCAGGTCAAGCAGCGCATCGGGCATTACTCGGCCCCGCCCAGCTTGCGGATGGGATCGTACCACGCGTCGTCGGTCTTCACGAAGCAGGTCTTCTCGGAATCCTTCTCGAACAGGCCCTTGGCGCTCTCGTCCTCGGGATCGATGAAGATGGCCTTGTCGTTGGCTACCTTATCGGAGCAGAAGTAGTCGATGATCTTCGTGCGGTCGTCGTCGGAGATGGCTTCCTCGTTGAAACAGATGGGCGAGTTCAGCACCGGCGTGATGGCGATGATGGTGAATTCCTTGCCGCGCACGGTGTCCATGGGTGCCTCCGCATCAGCCTTAGCCTGGTAGACCGCGCCAACGCTGTTGGGCTCGCCGGACACGAGGTCGAGATACATGTCGACGTCCACGTCGTCGAACGCGGCGGCATCGGCATCGCCCGATAGCAGGTTCACTACCGAACCCACGTGCGAGTTGCCAAACAGCACCTCGGAGAAGAACTTCCCGCCCTCGAGCAGCTCGTCGGAGTTGTCCAGGCCGAACTTCTCCACGATGCCGCTCGACGGCACCTTGAAGCCCGACGTGGACGTGGCGGACACGAACGAGAACGACTTGCCCTTGATGTTCTCGATGGAGTAGGTGCTGCCGTCCTTGTACTTATCGGCGTCTTCGGTGCGCACGCAGATGCGGCTGTAATAGCAGGCACCTTCCAGGCCGCCGTCCTCGTCGCTGTTCGTGAACGCAGCCTGCACCTTCGGGTTCTTCTTGTTTGCCTGGACGTAGCCCTCGGGACCCAGGAGAGCCATCTGGGCCTTGCCCGACGAGATGGCCTCAATGGCCACGTTGTAGTCCGTGGTGGTCATGAGCTCGGTCTCGCGTCCGCACGCCGCCAAGATGGCCGCACCGACAGCCTCGCGCGAGGACGTCATGTCGGACGAGGAGTTGTCCGGAAGCCAGACGAATGTGATGGGATCAGTGGATGCGCTGTTGTCGTTGCCGCTGGCCTGCGGTTCGTCCGTGCCCGCAGCCGCTCCGGATCCGCTCGCCGTACAGCCCGTCATCGCGCCGAACATGCTCGCCACCGCGAGCACCGTGCCGCCAGCCACGAACTGCCGCCTACTCAAATACCCTGCTGCCATGGTCGCGCTCCTCTCGCACTCCCGGCTTCCATCGGCCGGGGATCGCATTTATCTTCATCACGTGCTGCTTCCGCAGCCAACGTGCGAGATTCATCGTAAGAAAGGAAGGTAAGAGCGAATTCAAGCGTATGTAAAGAAGCACCCAAGTTCAGGCAAACAAGAAATCAGAGATTTGCAAAGGAATGGTAAAAAACAAGGAAATCCCGCACTAGAGGTGGCTGTGCGGGATTTCCTTGTTCTGAAGCATCTTTGGTCAGGGGAAAGATACTCCTGCATTATAGCAAAACAGGTAGCAAGCAGGGATGAGATTCTTCTTCAATCACCCCTCCCCGCCAGCTATGCTCGTAGCCGAGAAACCTGGAAAGACTACGCTCGCATTCTAGCATGGTGGGAGAAAATAAGCATGTGCAAATTACAAAGTAATTCCGCGTACGCAGAATCACGGAGTATCCAAGGCCTCTTACAGACACGAGAAACGAAAAGAAGCACTATGCCTTTGTAGGATGCCTTCCCGTCGCTTAGAGAGGCTGTCAATGGCTCTGGTTTATCGAGTTGCTCCTGTATTCCTGTCAAACGGATACTGGAATCCTCCAACCAGCCCATTTCCTGGCGGATGTATTCGGCAGGTTCCATCCCGCTTTCCTTGATGACCTTATCGTCGATTTCGATTTCGATGTTGTATTTCATGGCTAGCTCCTTCTTTGTGTGTTCTAAAGCCCTATTTCGGGAGATTTGCGTTCCTTGGCGGGGTTCGTATGACTGTCGTTCTTCTCCGCGACCTTCTCCTTGGCCTCCCGCATCAGATCGTCAAGCGGCTTTTCCAGGAGTTCTTTGGGTGGGATGAACGATTGCAGCTCTTCCTTGGACACTGCTTCATGCTGCTTGATGACCTTCAAAGCCTCTTGCGGCGTGTCGTAGGAGTCGAAGGAAACATGGGCGGTTTTCATGTTCACGATTCTCCACGAGTCACCCATTTCATCAGAGACGATGGCCATGGGGTCTTTGATGTAAGCATCGTGGCGCCACTTCGTGCCGTATCGGAAGGTCCACTCCCCTTCCAGTTCCTGCGTCAACGCGCCATGCTCGGCATACGTCTCCAAGTTGGGGAAATCACCCAAATCGATGGGTTCGATATCAGGGTACTCGGCCGCAAAACCGTTGAGCCCGTAAAAGGTGATGACCTCCATGGGTACACCCTGGCCGTCGTATCGCTCTGCCAAAAAAACGTCGCCGTTCGCCCAGGCGCTGTATTCCTTCATCTCACCTTCCATGCAGGCGATTGCTTGCTCTTTGGTCATCCCCTCCAACTTGAGTTTTTCAGGCGATACGAAGGCGAAACCGACAGCGCCGGAATCCCAGTAATCACCGTAGGGGTTCGACTCCCCGAGCGCATAGCTTACGTTCCCGTGTTCATATCGGTAGATGCCGCGCACTGCGTATCCAGACTGGTCAAGAGCCTGCAGGACATCCTGCATCGTCTTGCAGGTATTTGCTTTTTCTTCGCCAAGCGCAGATTGGGTGAAGTTAAGTGCCGTTTGGTAATGGTTCTCGCTTGGGGAAATGTGTCGGTTCTCCCAGGTGAGGTACGTCCCTAGGCTGTCATAGAAGGTAAAGGGGTTTTCGGGTGAAGGATCGTAGCTGATCGAGATGTAGCAACCATCGATATCCTTGAAGTAAGACTTCTCATTGAATTCGTCTAAGGTCAAACTGTTCATGGGTTCCTCCTTGATATTGGTCAGAGCTCCATCTGGGGTGATTGACGCGCAGCAGGAGCCGCCATATGGTTTAGGTTCTTCTCGGTGGCTTTTTCTCTGGCTTCCGCAATCAGGTCGTCAAGGGGTCTTTCTATGGGGAACTTGAGTGCGGCAGGGTCTTTCCACGCCTCATCCACGAGGCCATACACCTCGTTCACGGTGTATTCTTCGCATTTGGCCCCCTCAATCTGGACATCGAAGCGAATGTTGGAGGTGATATCGAGATCACGCTCCAACTGGATTTCCAGGCCGCTCCCCCCTCCAATCCACGGAGCGAAAATGCCGATGGTGGAGTCCTTCGGTACGGTGAGAACGTCTTGGGGGCAAAGTGTCTTACCCAATTCCGACATGGAAAGATTGGTAAGCACGGTCAACGAACCCTGGATGTTCGGGAAGTTGTGCATTTCCTCGGCGACGGAAGCCAGGAATGGCCCATGCCTGCTGACGCAGACCCCATGGCCGAAACTTTCGTAATCCACCACCGCGCACTTCAGGTCGTTCAGCTCGTAACCCTGTTGTTCCACGAGCCAGGTGATGCCATTGTTCAAGTCCTCGGCACTCAAGATATCCGGTTCATTGAGGTAGTCGCACATGGCCCGGATGCTGCCAAAATCGAGATTGGCCTCCTCCTTCGTCCCGAGGAGGATGTTCACTTTCATCTCTTGGTCGAGATAATGGCTGTAAGGTGGCTCGATGGAATAGTTTTCGATGATGTGGTCATGGGCTGCGCCGAAGAGCAGATCGCCCGGTTTGGCGATGCCAGAACGCTCCACCATTTCATTTACCGCGAGGTCGATGCTTTCCATCCACGCCTCATCGATCTTCGCGTGGAGAATCTCCATGTAGGTTTCCGGTCCCGCCGCGCGCGCATCGTAGGCACTCTGCAGCAAGAATTCATTCGTGTCGCGATAATCAGCGTCAAGATGAATGACGTTGCCCTCAACGGTGAAGGCATCGCGAATGGTGTTGTCGAGGGTCTTCTTTTCAGCGGGACTCAACTTAAACTCGGCGCGTTTGAAGGCGCCGCCATCAATCACGATCTTGTTATAGGGCACGTCCTTGCTGGCGGAAGGTCCGTAATTCATCCAGAAGAAGCCCCCGATTTTCTCATTGGACAAATGGTTGTACTCTCCGCAGATGTCGAGCCAGCGTTGCTCGTTGATGGTTATGCTGGCCGGGTCCAGTTCCGTTCCCCGCTCCCATCCAAGCTGCTCATAGAACGAGGCGATGTGCTCTTCTGGGCCAAGCTCGGCCACCGGCTTAAGTTCAGGGTAATCGACTTGTCTTGTCATGGAGGCCTCCTAGGTTGGAATGGTTTCCTGCACAGGAGAAATCAAACGGCCATGGGCAAATCTGCAGGCTTGGTTGCGTACCTGATGATTTCGGCCCCAATGGAACGGACGATGCCGACCATGAGGGAGTTCCCCATGCAGAATGCCCGCTGGACGTCCGTCATCCTGGTGTCCGTCCAGCCGTCGGGAAAGCCGAATAAGCGCTCGAGCTCTATCGGAGTCCCTAAACCGCAAAAAGAAGATGATCCTGCTTTATGAATACAAGAAGCGGTTCTCCGCAAAGGTGATCGCCGAAAAGTGGAACATCAGTGACAAAACGGTCTATTATTACTACCGGGCTTACGGCGTAACGAAAGGTAATAATCCCATCGAAGAGCGCTCGTCAAGCCAGTGCGAGTCGACTAAGGGCGAGCTTTCTTGCGAATGTACCCCCTCTACCCTACCGGAAATCGAATGCAGCTTTGTGATGACGGGTGAATATGATGGCCAGTCACTTGGCAAAAAGCTCGGTGGGCTCTCCTACATGATGAGCGACAGTTTGAAGTACCAGGTGGAGATCCGCGTCAAGGAGCTTTCATAAATACAGAATACCGCATGAGATATCCACTGTCAGCAGGAATTATACACTTTGGGGCCGCTATTATTTACCAGTGTTTTCAGACATGTTCAGGGATTATAATGGGAATGTGTATTCATATCGGTAGTTCACAGAAATCTAAATCTTTTTTGGTAGTTTGAAGCATTTTTGACATTTTGGGTACGAGGAAAGCGCCGATTCACGCGTCTAGAACGGTGAATCGGCGCTTTTTTCATATACGCCACTCGTACTATGATAGAATCCCATATGGGTAGTTGGCTTCTAAAGTACGCACTTTAGAGCCGATGAACTTCTTTCTGCTGCTCCGCACTTTTTAGGCTAGTGAGTGCGGAGCTATTTTTTCGAATACTCAGATCCAAAATTGCATCAATAGAATAAGTTTCGCGTAATTATTACATGACTCTTACCTTCATGCGACGCACTTCTTGCATGGTTTTTACTTTGCTCGCCTACGATTGAGCACGCCGCTGCATTCGCGCGGCATCCTCGATCGAAAGGACATCATGGATTCCCAACAGCTCGAGTCAGCTTACGACCGCGGAACGTTCGGCGTGTCGCGCCGCACGTTCCTCAAGATGGCCGCCGTCGCCGGCGTATCGGCTGCCGGAGGGATGCTAATTTTCCCCGAGCAGCAGGCCGAAGCCGCGTTCACGCAACCCGAGAGCCAGCATTGGCCGAGTCTCTCCGGCGACAAGATCCGCTTCACCGTGCACAGCGACACCCACGTCGGCGCAAGCCAGAGCAACAACTACCGCGACAAGATACCCGCCGCGTTCTCGGCCATCTACGCCATCGCGCCCGATATCGACGCGCACTTCTTCGTGGGCGACTCGGCGGACTCCGGCCGTCCCGACCAGTACGTCGAGCTCGCGCAGCTGCTGAACGCGAACGCGCGCAAGCCGGTGGGTATCGTCATGGGCAACCACGAGTACTACAACTGGGGAGGCGACCAGAAGCGTGCCCAGGACGCGTTCAAGACGTTCCTCGCCTCGGAGCTGTCCGTGGCAGGCTCGTTCCAGATCCCGGGCGGGGCGAACGAAGGCCAGGTGGACGCCGACTTCACCGTGGGCGGCTACCACGTGCTGGCGGTCGCGCCCGAGCCGGGCGGCTACGATAACAGCTGGTACGGGGCGAAGCGCGACTGGATACTCGAGCACTGCGCAGCCGCGGCGGCGGAAGATCCCGCCAGGCCCATCTTCCTGTTCACGCACCACCCCTTCCCGAACACCGTGTGGTACTCGGGCTCGAACAGCTGGGACGGCCAGTTCGACGAGAACGCCAACACGGCGCAGTCCGGCGCATTCTACCAAGAGTTGAGCAAGAAGTATCCGCAGATCATCCACTTCTCGGGCCACACGCACATCCCCATGGCCGACCCGCGCTCCATCTACCAGGACGACGGGTTCACGCTCATCCAAACCGCCACGTTCGCCAACAACTTCTGGATGGAGAACGACGGGTATGACGAAGGGGGCAGCACGGGCGGCCATCCGAACGCCGGCTGGGACGCGAACCAGTGCGAGCTCGTGGAAATCGACCCGGCGACGCACGCCGTGTCGGTGTACCGCCTGGACTTCCGCAACGGTTGCACCATAGGCGAGCCGTGGGTCATCGAGCCGTCGAAGGGCGTGAGCGGCTTCCGCTACACGCACGCCGGTATGGCCGAACGCAGCAAGCCGCCGCTTGTGCAGGATGGCGCCGAAGTGACGGTACCCGAGGAATCCATCACGGCGAACGGAGCGTCGTTCAGCGTGACGGCCGCCCTGGTGACGCCTGACACTTCGGGCCTCGAGGACGATGTCGTTATCTCGTACCGTGTTGAGGTGAGCAATCAGGCGGCGCCTGAAGCGACGATTTATGATGCGCGCTTCATGTCCGACTACTACAAGGCAGAGGTTAACCGTGCCGAGGTGTTCGAGCGTCCGCTGTTCGGCGCATCTCTCGCCGAGGACACGGCGTACGTGCTGCGCGTGTTCGCCGCGAACCCGTTCGGGAAGGAAACGCTCGTCGGGGAGACGGCGTTCCGCACGGCGGCCCGGATTACGCCAGGCCTGGGCGAACCGCTGCTGTTCGTGGACTTCTCGTCGGGAAGCCATGAGGATGCTGCGCCGACGCCGCACCACGCCGTGCCCACCGGCGCGCTGACCTACGAGAGCGACACGTTCGGCGTGCCCGTGGCCGTGTTCGACGGGTCGTCGGCTGTGGGCTACGACTTCACCGCCGACGACTACGCGGCCGTCGAGCAGTCCGAGACGATCGAGGTGCTGTTCCAGTTCACGGAGAACCCGGCGGACGGCTACTACGACCTGTTCTCCAGCGCGCAGGGCGTCGGACAGGATCTTAGCTACTACGCGCCCCAACTGCAGCACTACATCAACACCGGGTCTGGCTATCTTTGCACCGGGGCCACCGTGCCGCTGAACGCCTGGACGCACATCCTGCTCACCTACGATGGTGCCACCATGAGCTACTACCTGAATGGCAAACTCGTATCGATGATAGAGAACACGGGGGCGATTCCCGCGCCCGGCGCAGCCTTCACTCGCTGGTTCGTAGGTGCTGATGTCCAAGAGGACGGCGAGATGGAGCATCCCATGATAGGCAAGGTGGCGTTCGCGAAGCTGACGCCCGGCGTGGCGACATCCGCGCAGGCCGCCGAGCTGTACGTGGCGGCGGCACCGGTCGCGGCACCGGTCGCGCCTCCGAGCGCCGACGCCATCGGAACGGCCACCGCAGGCGAGGCCTACGTCATTCCCCCGCTGCCGTTCGCCGACGCGAACGGGCGGGAACTGCAGGGCATCCCGACGGTCGTCGGCCCCGACGGGGCGGTCGTGGAGGTCGTTAAGACGGAGGTAGAAGGGGTCGTCTCCTATCGCTTCACGCCCGCCGTCGAGGGCGCTCATACGGTGACATACGCTGCCGGCTACGCACAGAGCCCCGCATTTGAACTGGCCGTGGCTGCAGCTGTCGTGGACCCGGAGAATCCCGGCACCGATCCGGAGAACCCCGGCACCGATCCGGAGAACCCCGGCACCGATCCGGAGAACCCCGGCACCGAGACCCCTGGTACGGATTCGAAGCCGATTCCCCAGCCCGAGCCTGATAACTTTGAAAAAGAGGTCGTTTCGTCCACGCCCGAACCTAAAAAGGTTGTCTCTACCACGCAGACGCCGCAGACGAAGAAACTGGCGCAGACCGGCGACCCCGTAGCCATCGGCGGCATCATCGCAGGTGTCGCGGCTACCGCCGGCGCCACCATCTGCGTAGCCCGCAGCCTCATCAAAGGCGAATTGAGCGAGGAGAACGAAGAAGAAGAAGAGTAGTAGTAGGTTCTCCTTCTATGACACGGCAGGAGGCGTACGAATCCGTACGCCTCCTGCTTTATTGATCGCACAACGCGTTCGAAAAGGACCTAAAATGCAACATCTTAAAGATAGGAGTCAACATGATTGAAAAAGAATAAAAAAATCGGCCAAGCGGGAGAAGACAAGGTCGCCGAGACCCTCAAAACCATTCCTGATAGCCGCTTGATGCGAAACCAGTACGTCCCTTGTGGCCGTGGCTATACCATCGAGGTTGATGCCCTGCTTTTGACACGTAAAGGCATCTTTGTAATCGAGATCAAAAACATTGCCGGCAAGATCGTTGGCAGCTATCGCCTCAACGAATGGACCGTCCATTTGAAAGGCAAGCAAGGCAGAAAGCCTGCCCGTTATAAAATTTATAACCCTATTAAGCAGAACACTCGCCATGTGGAAGCTGTGGCCAGATACCTCCACGTACCCCCTTCGTCTTGCACGAACCTCATCGTTTTCACCTCACGTGCTGAATTGAAAAAAATTCCGCCCAACACCAAGGATTTCACCATTACACAAGAGAACATGCTCCGAAGCATCATGACTCGCCGCCTAAATGGACTCAGCGAGCGATTCACGGACGCCGAGCTGGAATCGATGGCAAAAGCCTTGGAAAGAACCACTGATGTTTCGGATGCTTGCAAGCGCGTACATATCCTGCACACCAAGCAGGCTGAGCGTAAGCGCCTTGTAGAGCGTGAAAAACGGCGTGCAGCAAGGAAGAACCCCTCTTGGAGACCATAACTTTGTTGCAAACATTTGTATGGTTAATTACACTTCTTGCAGAAGCAACATTCGAAAGGGAGCGAACAAAAAATGGGAAGCTTGGCGGTAAGATACGATAAGACATACGTCTCTATCGTTGCGGTCCACGAGCTTAACGGGTGCATCACGCCCTTATCCATCAAATGGCCAGACGGACGGGTGTTCATGATTGACTTCGTCTCCGACCCTGAGAAACGAGCACGCTGCGAGAAAACGAAGGGCTATGCATTCCGCTATACAGTAGCACTAAACGGGAAGACAAGGCACCTTTGGCGTGATGAGAATGGGTGGTTTGTGGAGACTCTTTGCAAGGAAAACGCCCCATCCGTCCAATCGCGAGACCCAAGGTACGGCATAATTCCGGAGTAAGTGCGGTTGTGGGTCAGTTCCCTACCATCCTTGAAAAAGCTTGCTGCTACTACCACTCCATCGCTACGACCCACAACTTCAAAAACGGCAACAAGCGCACGTCATTGGTTTCCTTTACCGTATTCCTAGGCATGCATGGATACTCTGTCGATTTATCAGAGCAAGAAATGGAAGATTACACGGTGGACCTGCAACCGAAGAACGATACAAGACAAACTGCATCCGTATCATGATCGACGAACTCAAACCCCATGTAACGGCAAGGGAGGGAATCCGAGATGACTGAGCGTTTCGAGAGTATCAAGAAGGGGTTGGAGGAAGCCCTTGACTATGAAAAGCGGTGCATTGAGCAGAATGCCTATGAGAAGCAAGTATCTGAAAAAGACAAAACAGAAAGCTTCACCAATACCTATTCAAGCTAGCTGTGAAGATGAAGAAAGAGCCCTTTGATCGACAAATTGTCTACCAAAAGGGCTCTTTCTATTTCATTACCAGAAAAGGGTGACTAAATCTCCGCTTTCACCGTTTCGGCCATGATGTAGCCATAGTTCATCGCAGCGTCAAAGCCCATCGCGTAGACACGACCGTCTTTCTCCTCAATCGAGCCGCAGACGTCGCCGGCTGCGTAAAGGCCCGGAATGGTGGAGCCATCCTCTTTCTGCACATGGCAACTCGTGTCAATCGCCAGGCCACCGGTGGTGAGATAGAGGGTCGGCTCGCAGGTAACCACCCAGATGCCATTGTAGGTATCAAGGTAGGGAAGGTTCTTGCGGCCAAACTCGTCAGCTTCGCCGGCAAGCGCATGCTGGTTGTGCGTGTCAATCGTCGCTTTGAGGTCAGGCAACTCGAGCTCTTCGGCAGCCGCTTCAACCGAATCATAGTGCACCATGTCGCCACGGTCGACGAGGCACTTGTAGATGTCCATCGCATACGCTTCGTTCTTCATCGTGGTGATGTAGCCCGATTCGTCGGTGATATGGAAGAAGCGTCCACCGTTTTCGGGATTGCGCAGTGCTTTGCTCATAACACCATGGTTGTCCGACATGATGTTGCCGAACTGCTTACCGCTTCCGTTGACCATGATGCCGGGCGTGGTCTGATACATGAAGGCAATCTCGAAACGGGAACCTGCCTGCGGGGTCGTGGAGAGGAAGGCCCCGAGGTCTCGACCCATGCACTCGACGGCGGCACCGGCTTCCAAACCGAGCTTGATTCCGTCGCCGGTTGAACCCGGTGCGCAGTTGAATTTATATTCCTCGTAACCAGGATAGTATTCGGCGATCATTTCATTGTTGGCCGCGAAGCCGCCCGAGGTGAGGCAGACAGCCTTTGCCGAAACCTCCCAGGTGCTTCCGTCCTTTCCTTCGGCCTTAACGCCCACAATGCGGTCTTCCCCATCCTTCATGAGCTCGGTCACCGACGTGGCGTACACGATCTGTCCGCCGAGCGCCCCGACACGGTCAACAAGGTACTGCATCGCATATCCGCAACCGCCCATATAGCAACCCGGCGCCAGATACGGTGTGATACCGTAAGCCTTGTTCACGCCGAGGCTGTAGAAGCCCACGCCGATTTTGTGCATCCAGTCGACGAGTTTGCCAGAATTGTCGTACATGGCCGTCTGGTAGGGCATCGCGCCATTGAAGCGGTCATTCTCGGGGATGATGTAGTTCTTCATGACAGCGAGCATGGCGTCTTTGTTGAACATGGGGCTGTCATCGAAGCGACCGAGACTATAGTTGGCTTGCAGTTCGGAGCCTGCCGCGGCAACGCCCGAATAGGTCATGGACATCGAACCGCCGGGGATGTCCTGCTTCTCGAACAAGATGACGCTCTTGCCCTCCTCGAGCAGACGGCACGCACCAACGAGTCCGGCGGTGCCGGCACCCATGAACACGGCATCGACGTCGGCGGTCTGCGCGGTGCCACCAGTGCGCTCAACGGGACCCTTGCTGAAATCAGCAGCCTTTCCACCCGCGTTCTCGATGGCGTTCTTGACCGCCATGGTGACGGCCATCGACGTGGTGGTTGCACCCGTGATGGTGTCAATATCGAGGTTCTTGGTTTCAAGCAGCTTGGCGGCCATCATCGGAGCGGCTACCGAGCCGACGCCGATTGTGTCATCGCAGCGCAGAACCTTGATGTTGGCGATATCGCCACCGGCTACGGTGACTTCGGCGATGAGCTCGTTGTCGTGGCCCATGGCCTTGCCGATCCATTTGCCGTCGGTGAATTGTTCGGGAATCTTCTTCTCGGGAGCCTTTTCTCCATCCTTGGTTTTGGTTTCAGATTTCTGAGGCGCAGAGCATCCAGCAAGTCCACCAAGTGCGGCCAACGAGCCGACCGCAAGGGACCCCTTGATAAAATTCCTGCGATCAAGTTCCATATTGTTCTCCCTCCATGCGACGTTTACGATAGGACATCGTCCGTTTCCATTGGGGCTTTTTGCCCTCCGTATAGGCTATGTCTGCTGAGGGAGGTTCGCATCACCGAATGTCAGGCATTTTTGAGATGGGGTGAGAGTCATTGATTTTGGGTGAGTTTCCCTCTCCCATACCGATTCGCTTGCACAGGCCCGTAAATATACAAATATGGGAACGCCCCCCTTCTCTATCAATTTGATCAATTTTTTCGGACATGGAATATCTGGATGGCATTACAATGGGTTCACGGGAGGTGACTAATGAGCATTGTACGGGAAGGAGCGATTCTGTCCGCCTTTGGATTCGGCTTAACGAAGGCGGCCACATCGCTTGCCTATATGACCGCAATGGGGTCGGTTACATCAAGCATTGGATTCGTATCTGAACTCGATTTCATGATTGCCATGAATCTCGCCGCTTTTGCGACGGGTTTTGGAATCGTGTGGCTTGTTCGTGCGGGACGACTTGCTGAGGGGCATCTCCCCCAGATCCCAGCCGTTGTCGCGTTCGCCGCGGGCATTCTTCTGAATGCCATTCAGGCCTTGTCCGCGCTGCCATCGGCGGTCTTAGCTGAGGTGCTCGGTTCGTTATGCGGCTTCTCAACAACGATTCTTTGCGTATGCTGGCTTGAGATATTTGCGTCCCAGGACAATGCGCAAAGCTCGGTCTATCAAATCGTCTGCGCACTGCTCATCCAAGGTGTTCTAATCTCGTTCCTTCCCTTGATGTCGGGTGCCGGCGTGACAGTAACCGCGCTTGCGTCCATCCTCGGGTCATCTATCTTGCTCAAAAAAGCCCGACAAAGAAACCCGATACCCAAATATTCAACCTCGCTCGAGCAGCGCCCCGAGTCGCGCTTCCGACTGTTCCAATCCTATATATGCCTGTTCGTGCTTGTCGGTGTGGTGGGAATCCTGCATACCTCGGTTCTTGGTTCTTCGTCAGAGTACATCGTGGGCGATGTGAACATGTGGTTTCCGCTCGCGGTCGCAACGGTCATTACGGCGATTCTTGCTTCCGTGACCGTCCGTCGCCCTGATCCGACGAGCGTCTACAAAGGATGTTTCCCGTGCATGCTTGTCATCTTATCGTTGCTGCCGTTCATGGGAGAATTTCTTGGAGCCTTCACCGGACTTGTCATGATCACCTGCTATGACGTTTGCGGCATGATGTTCCTTGTCTTCATTGTGGAGCGATCGCGCACTTTATCGCACTCGAGCTACACGCTTTCGGGACTGTATCTCGGTGGATCTAGCCTGTTTTTGTTCGTCGGCCTCTCCATTGGCCTCTTGCTGGGAAGCTTGAGCGTTGATTATGGGTTGTCCCTTTTGACCCTCCTTGCATTTGCGGCGATTTACCCGCTCGTCATTGCGCTTGTGATTGTGATACGGAAGGGCCGGGTATCGGGCAATGCCGTGGCACCAATAGAGGAGCAACAAGCAATGACCTTGGAAGCCAATCATTGTGTGAGCATGCCGGAAGCGAGTGAGCCCACATTGGGCAGCGAGCCCGAATCTAGCACAGCGGAAACGGATGTTGACGATTCGTATGATCGAAGGATAGCCGACATCGCCGAGGAGGCTGAACTGACGAAGAGGGAACGCGAAATCATGGCACTTTTGGCTCGGGGTCGTTCAGCAAAGTACATCGCCGATATGCTCACCATTTCGGAGAATACGGTGTGGACGCACATCAAGCGCGTATATTCAAAGACAGGGGTCAGCTGCAAGCAGGAGCTCATCGACCTCGTAACGCCGGAAGGGATGATCCATCACGGCTGAGGTCGGCCGCCACTCCAGTCAGATCCAGAATGGCAGATTCTCAACTTACTAGCCATCAACAAAAATAGAATGGGCTGGCACCAGAAGAAATCCGATGCCAGCCCAAATGCGATTCCTACCGAAAAGGGACCCAAAAGCCAGGGGCTCCTTTTGCCCTTTTGGCTATCGCATCTTCCTTGACCGTGCGAACAAGAAAGCAGTCAGGGAAATCGCGATGAGCCCGACTACGCTGACCAGGACTGGAGTCAGGTTGTCGGATGTCTTCGCCAACGTTTTTACGCGTTCACCAAGCTTTTCAGGAGCGAAATCCGTACCGGGCTTTTCAGGCTCAAAGCCGGCATCATTCGAACCGGAATTTACATTGGCGTCGCTGCCCTCACCATTGGGATTCGAGGGATCCAGGATAGAGGTATCCGAAGACGAAGTTTCTTTCTGGACGGCATAGCCGTTTGCACCCTTCACGAGTCCGTAGCCCTCAGCGATGTATTTCTCGGGAATCTCACTGGCGAAAACGCCGCCAGTGATAAAGCCCTTCATCTTCTCGGCCATTATGTCATTGACGATAATCTTGCCGTCGAACGTGCCGTTCTTGATCGTCAGCGTGGGGGTGGGATTCGTACCATCTCCGCCAATCTCGATGTTGCCGTCGATGTTGCCGGTCGTATCCACAGTGACATTGACACCGGAGTAGCCGCCATCCTGGTAGTCGTATACATCGAAGGCAACGGCCCCATCGGGAGCGATGATGCTGGTCGCGCCCTCAATGCTGGTCGTGCCGTTATTGTTGCTCAGGACATATTGCATGTTAGCGCTGCCCGTACCATCAAGGGTGACATCTCGGAGCGTCAGATTCGAGTAGTTCTGGACGAGGATTTTGATGCTATCACTGCCCGCTTCGATTGTTCCATTCTTGATGGTGATATCAGAATCCTTAAGAAGCTGGAATCCGTTGGTCACCGTACCATCAGAGCCGACGGTGGAGGTCGCCGTATAGGTATAACCGTTAAGGTCGATGGTGATGTCGCTGCCACTGGGGACGACAACGCCGGAGCCGCTGGTGTTGTCAAGCAGGGTGATGGTGCTGCCATTCGCAGCTGCATCAACGGCTTCCTGCAGGGAGGTGTAGCAAACCATATGGCCGCTCGAGTCGGTTATGCCGGCAACTGCCACGGCGGCGGCGGCCTCCAGCGTGGTGTAGTAGACAGTGTTGCCGTTGGCATCGGTCATGGAAGCTGCGGCTTCGGCTTTAGCGGTGCTTTCGCTCTTCACCTGGGCCTCGCTCCCTTCCCCAACGAGAATGGCGCTACCCGGCGCGATTAGGTCAGCAGCCGGAACTTCGCCGAAGGTTCCACCAGAGATGAAGCCAGAGGCATTTTCAGTGTTATTGACGCCTATCTTGGTTGCGAAGGTACCACCACTGCTTTGCTGGACGCGGTCTCTACGTAGACCGAAGAACTGTCATTACCCTTAGGGGCAAAAGATCCGCCTTCGATGACCAAGGATGCGAGGTTTTGCTTTTCATTAGGAGATTGCAGCCATACCTGACCATTCAAAACGCCGCTCGTGATTACGAGACTATTGAGATCGCTGGCGCTGTTGGCGAACATGCGAACGGAGCGGTAGACGGATTCAACTACACCGCCGTTGATTGTGACCTTGGCGGTGCCAGACGAGCCATTGGTTAGGTTATCGATACCGTAAGCCATGGCGGAGCCACCTAGATGGGCGATGGTGCCTCCGTTGATGGTCAGGATGCCTCCAGGGCTATTGGTCAAGACCGATGAGTATGCATCCCAGGCTCGATTGTGGATTGCTTCCAGGACAATCTCGCCGTTGCCGACAGAATCATTGATGGTCAGGGTGCCCCTGTTGTCAATCAAACTGAAATTTCCGGTGGCGTTATCTGTCCCGGTGATGGTATGACCATTCAGGTCGAGCTTCATGGATACCCCGACAGGAACAGTGATTGTCTTGTCGACCTCGAAGTCTCCGCCTAGCTCAACCTCACCACTGGTGGCGAATGCGTTTTCCAGCTCCTCTCCATCCATCACCGTGGTTGCACCCCACGCCTGCCCTGGCAAGGCCGTGCATAGCGCGATAGCGCATGCTGCGAGAAGCATAGCAGCTAGGGCTTTGAGACGCCAACCTACCCCCTCCGTACTTCTTTTATACATGTTTTTCTCCATTCTTACTTATGCATAATCCTCACGCGCAACACGCAGCTAACGTAGCTATCGCTGCGTGACATAGTAATTATATTCGGCAAATTAGAAATTTTTGTGAAGAAAAAGTGAGACCTGTAATCGGTCATACCAAACGGCCTTCGTTCTGAAGGTAGCAACCAACTCCCAGCCAGAGATGTAATGACGGGTAACCTGTGATGGGATTCGACACTAGGCTACGTATCTTGTTCAATATACTATACATAAATGGTCAAATGTCTTAGACTGATTAAATACAACCTGCCTACGCAGAGTATGCGGATTGTCCTGCCGATTTCGTCGCGCTGAATGTGCATTTGGGACGGCAAATGAACACATCTCTGTGTTCAAAAAGCTAGGTTTTCGGAACGCGCGGAAATCGAATGCTGGATAGTTTCTCACGTTCTTTTCGTAGGTAGAAAGCGGCAAATTCAAGCGAAAGGATAAGGTTCATGGGATTTTGTGTAAGGGAGACACGAAGTAGTCTCCGAGCCATGACGGTCGCAGCAGTGGCGATCCTCATGGCGATGTTCGCATTGATAATAGCGCCCCCCCCCCCCAGCGCGTGGGCGAGTACCGGTGACAAGACGCTGACGGTTGATGCGGCGGCTATCGGGGATGATGAATCGGTCTACACGACCATCCAGGATGCTATCAACTTCATTGACACGCAGAACGACAAAGAGAATTGGACCATCACGGTCAAAGATGGTAATTACAGTCGCTTTACGGTATTGAACGGACTGAACGGTCTGACAGTGCAGGCGGCCAATGGCGCGAATGTCATTGTGAGCACAGTGAACAGCTCTGATGCTCCTGTTGCAACCAGCGGTGGGTTCCCTGACACGGGCGGTGTGTCTATCAGGGAGGCAAACGACGTGACGCTCGAGGGTCTCACCTTTACAGTGGGTACACAGACGAACCCCTGGTATGTCGCTGCGGTTTCGAACTACACCGAATCTGGCGTGAGGGGCAACAACCTCTCGGTCATCGGATGCACGTTCGCCGGCTCGGGTAGCGCCAGCGGCGTGTTCATCAACACAGGGACCACGCAGTTCTCTGTACAGAATTGCTCCTTCAGCAATCTGAAGGAAGCTGTATCGATGTACGGCGACGGCACTCTGATGAGCGGAGCAAGCGTGACGAGTAACACGTTTGAAGGCTGCTCGTTCGCCCTGCATGGCTATTACGGCGGTACGGGTGACGCCAGCGTGTTGACTTTTGCGAACAATACGGTGATCGGTGGCGACGCCTTACGCTGCAAGGTCGTCGTCCAGGACCAGACGAACACGGGCGCACTCAAAGCCGACGTACGCGGAAATCAGCTAACGAACGCTGTAGTTGGGCTGGTCAACTTGCGTGAAGCTGGAGAGACCGTGTCCGATGTGCTGAATAGCAACACGTTTGGGATGGGAAGCTTTTACGTTGAAGCTGAAGAACCCGGTACGATTGACTTCTATACCGCTTACCAGGTGCCACAGGGCTCCCAGGGAGGTTGGGCCTTGACGGGAGTGGACGATTTCGACGTCGATTGGGGCACGAATCCCGATGGCAGTACGGCCTACATCGGGGAATTGGTGGCTAACGCCAATGCGGAAGGTTCCAATGTCCTCAACATCACGGGCATCGACCCAGATAACCTGATCAAGACGTTCACCTGGTTCAAGGATGGTATATACTGGGTTAGCTATCCGCAAGCGGGTAATCTGACTGTCTCGAAGACCGTCGAAGGGGAAAATGCCGAACCTGACCAGGAATTCGAGTTCACGATCGAGCTGAGTGATACCAGTGTGAACGGTGTGTTTGGGGATCTGACGTTCGTGGACGGTGTGGCGACGTTCACGTTGTGCGATGGAGAGAACGTCACGGCGACCGGTCTGCCGGCGTGCACGCTGGTCGACGGCGCAACAAACACCGAGCTTGCGCCTGTTGCTTATACCGTAACCGAGGCTGAGACCGAAGGCTACGAAGTAACGATTCCTGAAACGGCAAATGGCGTGCTGGCAGAAGGCGGGTTCGTGCAGGTTGATTTCGTCAACACGCCGACGGCGGTTCCTGTAGACCCCACGCCCGCCCCGGCAGACCCGACCGACCCTGGTGAGGATTCGATTGCCATCGAGAAGGTGGACATGCGCGATCCTGCAGCCCGGCTCGCCCCGACAACGAAGTTGCCTGCGACGGGCGACAGTCCTATAGCGCCCCTTGTTGGTTGCCTATTGATTGTTGCTGGCACAGGTGTTTTGATGGCGCGTCGCGCATCATTGCATCGATAATCTCGAGGTAGCAAAGAGATAAGCGATGGAGGTAGCAGCCGCTGCCTCCATCTCATTTCAGAGCTGTTCATTCTTCAGTTGCTCTGGATTTCTCCTTCTCTTCTTTTAGCCACTTATTAAGGGTTGTTCGTGATATACCCAAAAGCTTTGATGCGTCATTTTGCGAAAGAAATCCCGATACGCACTTTTCGTATATATCGGGCCAATTTTTAGGTTTCGCCTTCTTTGGGCGCCCCAATACTACATCTCGTTGCCTCGCGCGCTTGATACCTTCAGCTTGAAGATCCTTGTTTTTTCGTCTCGATATCTCAAAGGCGCGTTCTACAACACAAGCAAGCTCATCCGCCGTTGGGTTCCCCCCCCCCCCATACGTTGCGATTCTTCCACGAGCATGTCTCGAATATTCTTGTCGATTGGTATCCTCATTGATTCAGATCAACCTACTAGCCTCGCGTGATTGATGGAACTTCCATGCTACCAGATACACATTATGTATGCATATTTTACATACCAAATGCGTAACAGATACACGTGCGACTTCAGGATAATCAACTTCAAAATCTCGCATTTACTCTCTTGATCACGCTATCATGCGAACATACAAAACCTGAATTGACAAGGAGAGCTTATGGACTACCCCGTTAAGCGTAACCTCGACGGTTGCTATTTCCGAGTAACGCGGGACGACAAGGTCGAGAACGTATGCTTCACCGACCTCACACCCGAGGAGCGTGAGAAAATCATTCGCGATCGGAGCGCCGAATGGCTGTCAAGCCTCCTATGCCATGTGGCTGATCGTTATTGCACGGTTGCCGATGAGCTCGACATTGAACTTGTGCATGATTAGTCAGAATATTCAGCTTGGGAGCTCTCAGGCGAATCGAGAAATACTTTTACGACTAATCCCCCACTTCGATGCAAAATACAAGCCGTCCTGTTTAGCGCTATGATTCAAACAAATTGTATGAATCTATGCTGCTAATCTTTCCGTATTCTAGTGAATACTAGAATACGCGCTATTTTATGCATTATTGTATACTATTAAAATGAAGCATATAATAGATGAAAAAATGCAGGAATGGACGTGGGTATGATGAACAAGCCTACCTTCGGGAAGGACCAGATCGTTTCGGCTACCACTGTAAGTAAAAAGTTTTCCGAGGTCCGCAAACGCACAAAAAGCATGCCGCAGTTTGTGTCTGATTATAACGAGATAGATACCGTTATCTTGGACTATCAAACGTACGAGAAGATGTAGGCTGAGCTGGCCTATTTGCGCGAGCGTCAGTTCTACGCGACGGCGGCAGAACGCATCCGGCAAGGCGACCGGAGCGGCGTCATCTTGAAAGATGCCATGGGGAATGAAGCCTATGCCGAATACCGCGCCATCGATCCCGATTCGGTTCCCGATGAGGAATTGTTTGACTGATGAATGGGAGATTCACCGTAGAGTTCTACAGCAAAGCCGCGGCAAAAGGGTGCCCGCAAACTGGACGTCTCCGTTAAGAATCTGAATATATTCGCCGTTGCCGGTGTTCCTTCGGAGGAGCCCGGCATTTCCATTTTCTGTGGTGTTGGAGATTGCGATTCTCGCGCAACGAAATCACATCTAGGTGACCAGACCATCGAAAGATCGCTTCTATGATAAATCGTCAGAAAATTAGTTCCATTTAACGAGAGACGAATTTATTTCTTACTTCTCGACCAATCCCCACTTCGATGCAGATAAACGCGCCTTCTCTTTACTGGTTTACTGTATAAAAGTATTCTGAATTTGCAGTTAAAAAAAATACGCCGGCGACATTTCGGGAGATCGCCGGCATAGATGACGTAACTCTGCGAGAATCCGTCATCGCAACGAAGTATATCATAACTGCAGAATGAAATCCCAATATTTGTATGCATCGCCGCATCTCTCTATATACGGCGATTGATACAGAAAACCACTAGCCCTTACTATTGGTTGATTGACAAACCTATGGCATCGCTTTTTGAAGGATTTGTGCGGTGTTGATTTTAGTCTGGCAGACGCCCTTTCGCCGAACGTGCACCCCGTCGCCTTCAGTCCGACAATCCGTCTCCTCGAACGCGAAAACTTGTTTTTATGCGACTTGAGTATATACTGATCTAAGCCTCTGTCAAAAGATGTGTCAGACTAAAGGCAACACCCTCGAGTTTGCCGATTGGAGGTGCTACCGAGCTGAGGACAGGGGCTGGGAAGCAGGCTATTCGGTTCTGGCTTCTCCGGGCTACGCTATCGGTTGACAAAGCACCGCGTAACCCTGCGGCAAGGGGCGACCTAGAAGTGTTACCACTTTGATTCAACCTTTGCTACAGCTTGATCAGCTTCGGTTTGAGCATCACGTCATCTGGCGGGATGGGCTCGATGCCAAGACCGTCGATCAAGTCCGAAGGCAGTACTTGGGAGGCGAGCGTCAAAGGCGCCACGCCTCCCAAGGCCGGACGCGTGTAAGAGTTTACGTGGGAGCTGATGATTGCCACGTCGCGCGGCGTCAAGTCTTGGAACGACGTGCCTTTCGGCAGGATCTTCCTGAGCTCCACATGGTTTTTCTCGCAGGCTCCTTTCTGACCCGATTTCATGGGGTCGCAGTAGTAGACCTTGCAGCGGGCTTGCCGTTCTTGCTGGTCTCGATTCGCTCGTAGTCGAGGAACTCACTCCCTCGATCCGTGAGGACGATTCCGAAGTGTCTGGAGAAGTCCTTGCCGCAAAGCCCTTCGATAAGATCGAGGGCATGAGCGACCTCGTGCTGGCTCTTCTCGGGCAGTAGCATCATGATCTGGAAGCTGTACCGTCGGAATAGCAGCGTCAGTATCGTCTTCTTGTCGCAACGACGACCTTCCACGCAATCCATTTCGACAGCGGACATCTGCTCTTCCATAGACAGCTTTTGAAAATCCTCGTACGCCCTCCCCTTCAGCTCCAGCCGCGGGACGCTTGGTTCCGAGTGCTTTCGGGGCTTTATCGAGACCTTCTTGGGCAGCTCGAGGTTTGCGATATCCAGACACCCTTCGTTGATGTACCTGTAGAACGTGCGGGCGCTGCATGGCAGCTCCTCCCCGTGCGTCGCCCATATGTGGTCGAGGCTCTGCCCCTTCTTGAGCAGCGGCTTTACCAGCTCGACGGCGGCGACCAGCTCCTCCTTCGTGCAGTCTATCCCCCTCCTTGACTCGGTCTTTCTTCTTTTAGCCGTCTCATCGGCCATCTTCGCGTCGTAGAAGCGGTATCCGTACTCACATCCGCTCCCGAACCGTCCAGGACATTCGTTGCAGACGAAAGGGGGCTTCTCGAGCTTCGGACACATGGCTTCTTCGAAATCTTGGCAAAGCCTGTTGCAGAGGCCCTGCTTGCATCGTGCGCAGTAGATCAGACATCCTTTCCTGCAGAGATCCAGCACCTTGCAAGAGTCTTTCTTCTTGCAGACGTTTTTCGTCGTCTGGTAGAGATGGCCGAGGCTTTCCTGCGTTCGGTTCCTCTTCACCTCTTTGATCACAGTTGACGGCGCTACGCCCAGGTGCTTGGCCATGAAGCGGAAGCTCAGTCCTATCCTGTTTCCGTCCTCGATGTAGCAACGGTCACTGTAGGTCAGTTTGCCATTGGGCTTTTCCGGCAAAGTGGTTCACCTCCTCGCGCCCGGAGAAGCCATGTAAACCTTACCGAAGAACAAATGCTGATACAATTGTTATTTCACGAGCTTTTACTGTCTTTGCCTGATTGAGAGAGAACATGGGGACGCAATTTTATACTGCGCAAGAAGAATTCCTACGAAGCATAGACCCAATACAGCTGATCGAGCAAATAAGGAAATTCAGAATGCTCGATTTTAAAGATTTAAGCAAAGGGGAAATTTCGAACGCAATTTACGAGGCGTTATCTTGGAACGGGAAAATCATATATCTCGGAAATATTGGAGCATATCCAGCCAACACTTCCTTTTTCAGGGTTAGAAAATTTTCCAGCAAGATAGATTTAGTCGAAAGATTTAAATCGTATAGCGATTTTTGGGAACCTCCTATTGATTGCGTAACAACGCAAGGCCGGCTCAACGCAGTGGGAAAATCGATGCTGTATACCTCACCAGAGGATCCAATAGTTCCTATAAAGGAGATGCGTATCGAGAAAGGTCAGCTTTATGCGCTGATAAAGTATGATGCGAAAGAAATCATTAGGGTAAACCAGATCGGCCGAGTTGTAGATTATGCCGAACTGGGCATTTCAAGTAAAACCGCCATCTTGAATCACGAAATAGTCAATAGTTTTCTTAGAGACGAATTCAGCAGAGACGTAGGACAAGGAACTGAGTATCTCTACAAGATTTCGGAGACCATCGCAAAAGACTACTTTGATTCACCATCAGAAATGCAAGATGCATGGTCCTACGCCTCCGTACAAGACAAGTTCAAATACAATGTTTGCTTCAGGCCAGAAGTTGCACATAGGCTACTTAGGTTGCAAGGCGCTTTGATATGCAAGAAAGAGGATGGCGATGATATAAAAGTGTATTGTATTGCCTTATGTTCAAAGGATGAGGACGGGGTAAGGTTTTATCCATTGGGCTCAGAAGAGCAAAAAAGAGTATTTCCGAATATAAGCTACTAGACGTAGGGCTTTCTTCGGCGCCACAGCATACAATTTCGTTTACGATTTAACGTTCGATTGACAAACCTATGGCAACACCGTTGCGATTAAGATGTCAATCTGGGTTTTTTTCGACCAGAAGGGGTTGCCGAGCGATAGGAATTGCTCCCCGAAGTGGTTGTTCAAGATATTGGCGCCCGCGTAGTAGAAGCTGAGGAGCGAAATAACAAGCTCGCTGACCGCGGCGAGCATATGCGTCGCTTCCCGAGCAACCCCGAACGCGCTTAGAGCCAAGCCGACGAACAGAAAATCAATGGCGAGGAATATGAAGAACAGCACTTTCGTGGTACGCAGCGCTCCTATGATCATAAACGCAGTCAAGATGAGGTACGCCACGAAAGCGGCTCCTGTTTGGCGCGGATCGAACGTTTCGGCCGTATAAGAGCCGAAGAAGCCGTTGGTCGTCGCCCAGCCGAATGCCATGGCAAGCCAAAACAACCCGTATGCGATAAACGCGGTGCCGCCGAATGCGTTGTTCTTCCTCAAATCGATCAATCCGGCGATAAGCTGAGCGCATCCCCGAGGAAAATGGCCCACCCCATGACAGCCGCCGTCCCGTCGGTGATGCCGAGTTTTGAGAACAGGCCACGAGCGTGACTATCGCCAGCCCGAACAACCCTAGAGCGCTCGGATCAGCCCACGAGCCCCGCTCTTCCTTCTTCATCTCCCCCATGCTCGCAACTCCTTTCGATTAATTCCTACTAAAGTGGTAAATTTTGAGCAATGATACCGGCTTGCGGGCAGCCGAGCACGCCGATGCTCCTTCAGCTACCGAACGTACCTGTTTTGTCGGTGATCGTCCTTTCGCGCATGGGCGAAGGCTCAACTGCGACGTCGGAATAAGCCGGGCAAGCAGTACGGCGGCATCCCGATTTGCCAACGAACGTCTGACGAACCGTCCGCGGCTGGCGGTTCCGGCTTCGTCCGCTCGTAGGATGGCTGCGAGGTGATAGATATGAACGTATTGACGTACGGCGAGTGGCGCGACACGTGCGACACCGCGCATATGCTGCTGCAGATGATGGGAAAAGCGAAGCTGCAATCGATGGATCCGCAACCTGAATGGAAGCAAGTGGTGCTCGATGCCGATGCGAACGGCTTCACCACCGGACTGATCCCGTTCGACGCGGACGGCTTCGAGATTAAACTGAACATCGCGGATGCCGAGATGGCCGCGATGACCGCGGCAGGCGACTGCGCGCGTTTCCCTATCGAAGAGTGAGCGAGCTGTACGGCCGTTTCACGGCGATGCTCGAAAACATCGGGCATCCGATAGCCATCAACACCGTCCCGCAGGAAATGCACACCGAGGTTCCGTTCGATCGGCAGAACATCGCGCGCGGGTTCGATGCCGCGGCTGCACGGCGCTGCTTCCGTCAGTTCTTGTTCGCGCGCGGGGCTTTGAGCGGGTTCGCGGCGCCGTTTCGCGGGAAGAAGATCCCGCCTTCGCTGTTCTGGGGCACCTTCGACATGACGACCGTTCTGTTCTCCGGAAAGCCCTGCCCCTTCGAACGCACGGCTTCCATAGTAGAGCGCGTCGCCTTCGACGAGCAGTTCGTGGAATTCGGGTTCTGGCCGGGCGACGATGCTACGAACGATCCTTCCTTCTTCGTACTGGCCTATCCGTTTATCGAGAAAGGGTCGTCGAGCGATGCGAATGTCGACGAGGCGTTCTTCGATGCCGAGAGCTCCGAGTACTTTCTGCGGCTGAAGGATGCGTTGCGTTACGACGATCCCCAGGCCGCGGTTCGTCGGTTCTGCTCCTCAACGTTCGCGCGCATCATGGAACGGCAGAACTGGGAACGTCGCGACTGGTTCACCGAGCCGTTGCTGAACGGTTAGCCTCCCCCTGCAGCGGTCGATGCGACCGTCTTAGAGCAACTCTAAGACGGTCGCTCGCATTATGCCGTCGCCGATCAGCAAGCCGACAAACCGGGATGGACGCGAGGCTCGCAAGGCCTTATGCTGGAACGACGCATACCAGGAAGGGGAAAACGATGAAACCCATTAAAACGGTCGTGGCGGCTTGCCTTGCCGCGGTCGTGCTGAGCGTCGGAGCCCTATCGCTCGGCGCCTGCGGCCCGAGCGCGGAGGAAGTGGTGCGACAGGGGGTGGCCGACGAGCTGGAATGCCTGAAGACCCACGACGAGGCGCTGCTCGACGAGCTGGCGGCCGACAGCGGGGTGGACCAGCTGGCAACCTACGGCATCGACGCCAAGTCGTTCATAGCCGCTTATCTCGACGGATTCGACTACCGCATCGACGAGGTGAAGGTGGACGGCGACAGCGCCACGGCGACCGTGGTGCTTACCTGCAAGAAGTTCGACGCGTTCGCCCAAGCGCTTACGGAGGCTACGACGGAGCTGGCAGAAGATGAGCAGACGGCCGAGCTCGATGCCGACCAGATCAACGAGAAGGTCGGCCAGCTGGTGCTCGAAGCGCTCGGCTCGGTGGAACCGACCGAATCCAACCCGGTGGAATTGCCGTTCACGCGCACGGACAACGCATGGGGGCCGGCGAGCGGAGCCGAGCAGGCGCTGTCTACCGCGCTGTTCTCAGGCTAGAGTCCGCGTCATCTGCGGCGGTTACGTTTAGGATACTGCACGGTAACCGTTATGAACGCTTTGGTGCGCTCGGTCTGCGGAATGGTATCGTGTGCGCCATGGATACCGTAGGCTCTTTGCAAGGAGGAATCATGGGGTACGTGGTTTCCCTGCTATGCTTCCTAGGCGTGTTGGGATGCGTTTCGCTCGTCCGACGTCTTGCATAACGGGATACGAACGAGAAGGGCCGGCATATACCGGCCCTTCCTCCGTCTTGGAGCCGCAAGGAAACGGAGGCTTGCATGAAGCGCAGGAAGAGCGTGCTCATCGCATTCGGCACGCGCCCGGAAGCGGTTAAGATGGCGCCGGTTCTGAACGCGCTCGAAGCCGACAAGGCGTTCGAGGTCGAGGCGCTCTCGACGGCTCAGCACCGCGAGATGCTCGACCAGACGGCGGCTGCGTTCGACTTGCGCATCGATCATGACCTGAACCTCATGCGCGACCGTCAGACGCTCGACGGGCTCACGGCGCGCATTCTGACCTCCGCGACCCCCGTGCTGGAGCTCGCGGCGCCCGACGCAGTGCTCGTGCACGGCGACACCACCACTGCTCTCGCGCTGGCGCTCGCGTCGTTCTACCGACAGATCCCCGTGGGGCACGTGGAGGCGGGCCTGCGATCGGGAAACCGGTACTCCCCCTTTCCCGAGGAGATGAACCGTCGTCTTATCTCAAGCCTCTCCACCTGGCACTACGCCCCCACCGAAGGCAACCGAGCAAACCTCCTCGCGCAAGGCGTCGATCCGGATAGCATCCGGGTAACGGGCAACACCGTCATCGACGCGCTCCTTGAAACGGTAAGCTCTTCCTACCGCTTCGAGGAGCCGGCTCTCGAAGCGGTCGATTTCGACGGATTGCGCGTCTTAGGGTTGACGTGCCATCGGCGCGAGAACCTGGGCGAACCGATGGAGCGCATGTTCGCTGCAGTACGCGACACGGCAGACGCCCACGCTGACGTGCGCGTGGTGTACCCCGTGCACAAGAACCCCGCCGTGCGCGCGATAGCCGAGAGGGCGCTGGGCGGGCATCCGCGCATCACCCTCGTCGAACCGCTCGGATACGCCGATTTCTCCAACTTCATGGCACGATGCGCCTTCATGCTGACGGATTCGGGCGGCGTGCAGGAGGAAGCACCGGCCCTCGACGTGCCCGTGCTCGTGCTGCGCGACGATACCGAGCGTCCCGAAGCGCTTGAAGCGGGCTGCGCCGCCCTGGTCGGCACGACGTACGAAGGCGTGCGCGCATCGTGCGAGGCGCTGTTGGGCGATGCGGCGCTGTACGCGCGCATGGCGGCCGCTCCCGACCCCTACGGAGACGGACATGCGGCCGAGCGCATATGCAGCGCACTCCATGACGCCCTCGACTAGGAGAAACGCGACACGGCGAGGCCCATCTCGCAAGCGATGTCGTCGACCGAGCGGCCGAGATGCAGCGCGTAAGCCAGCGCCATGCCCGCCTGTGGCAGCTCTACGCTCGTCTCCTCCAGAAGCGTCGCCGCCCCGGCAGGTTGCGGAGCTTCCGCCGCGTTGTCGAACGCGAGAGCGCCTTCGAACGCTTCGAGCAGGTCGGCTGTGCTGGAGAACAGGAAGAACGTCGGTTCGCCCAGCAGAAACGCCAGTTCGTCTCGCTCCGCGCACGAAAGGTCGTCGTCCACGGCGACGATCCATCCTTTTTCGCTCTCGACCAGCGGCAGCGCGGCGAACCGATCCGCCGCGGCGAACGGCATGCGATCCATCAGCTCCAGAAGCACGAGGTCGGGCTGTGCGCGCACGTACATCGACTGCTGCTGCAAGGCGTAAGCCTGCGTGAGGTGCCTCTCTTCGACCAATCCCTGCCTCAGCAGCTCCTGCCCCAACCGCACGCCGCGCGCACGCGCCGATCCCACGGCGTCTTCCAGATGCCCTGGCTCCACGAAACCCCTCTCCAGCAGCGCGTCGCCCAGAAGGCGCCGATAGCGTTCGAGCACCGAAGCGGGGAGAAATTCGTGGTCGGTCTTGTTCCATGCGGGACCTTCCTGCGCAGACGTCGCATTCGAGGTTTGCGCGTCGTCTCCGTCCGTTGCAGGCTTTCTTTCGCCCTCCTCCTCTGCCGCGTTGCCCCGATGCTCGACGACCGGCGCGGCGGCCGCCTTGGCCTCTCGTCCGCGCAGCAGCACGTAGGCGATCTTCTGCCGCCATGCGCGAAACGTCGCGCACATGTTGATGAGGTTGCCCCATAGAAGCCTGAGCGGGAACAGCGGCGGCAGCAGGATGGAGAACGCCATCGTCTTCCAGCCGTACACGTTCGCCAGCGCGCGTCCGCGAAGCACCTGCCGTTCCACCATCATGAACAGCAGAAACACGCACATCCACCACGAAAGGCTGTGCAAGGGGTACATGACGGGCAGCTGCAGCCGCGGCGCGAGCGTCTGCACGAGGAAGTACGCGAGCACGGCGTAGCCCGGCAGCAGCACGAAGTTCGCGAACTTCGCCTTGAGGTCCTTGTACAGAAACGTGCGCTCGGCGAACGTGAGCTCGCTTTTGCCGAACACGTCGGCCATGCTCGCGCTCTGCATCGTGATGCCGTACACCCATCGCGCCTTCTGCCGCACCGCCGCCTTGAACGTCGACGGGAACAGCGAGCGCGTGGCGATGTAGTCCCACACGGTGCGCCCGCGCGCGTCGACGCGCGGCACCTTCTCAAGCACGTAGTGAACGCGGAAGCCGCGCATGCGCAAGGTGAGCGACAGCTTGTAATCCTCGGTCAGGCTGTTGCGCGGCAGCAGGTCCTCGTCGCGAAACGCGTCGAGGACGCGCCGGCCGATGGCGAAGCCCGTGCCCGCCGAAGGAACGAAGCCCAGCTCGTCGCGCATGACCATGGTGCGGAAGTGGTGCTCGGCGAACTCGTCGGCGTAGGTGGACGAGGTCAGCGTCTTGAAGAACAGCCGCAGCCGCGGCATGCGCTGCAGCGGGAACACGGGGAACTGGAGGGCGTCGTAGTCGTCGATCAGGTAGTTCGTCATCTTGAACTCGTTGGGGTGCACCACGTCCTCCGCGTCATGGATGGTGACGCTCGCGAAGCGCACGTCGCGCTCGGCCTCGTATTCCCGGATGGCCCGCACGGTATGGTTGATGTTGGCGGCCTTCGACGTGGGTCCGGGATCGTCTCCCACCACGCACACCACGGTGCCTTCATGGCGCGCCTCGAGCGCGCGAGCCACGGCCACGGTAGCCGCATCGTTGGGGTAGACGCCCAAAAACACCCGGTACAGCGAGCGCGGGTACTGCGCGGAGGCCACGAGGTTGTCCACCACTTCGCCCAACACGGCGTCCTCGTGCCAGGCGGCGATGACCACGGCCAGCATCTTCGGCGGCTTCTCGTTGATGAGCGACAGCTTCACGCGCTTCTTGCCCGTGCCGCGGAACAGCGCGAACACGTCCCACAGCACGTCGTCCGCGCCGAACACGATGAACGCGAGCGCAACGAAGAAGCCGATCCAATAGACGACCTGCTCGTCCATGCCCGCTTCCGCCTCCTTTCCTCGCCTCAGCTCATCTGCCAGCTTGCCCGCGTGAAAACGCCATCGTTGCAGTTCGTCCTCGGTCGATCTCCGAAGCGAGGCAGACGGCAAGCCCGCGCTACGATGCCGAGAAGCATCCGCGAGGAAGGAGCAGGTCATGGCCGGTAGGAAAGGCGCAATCGCGTTCGGTCTCGTGTACATCCCGGTGGAGCTGTTCACGGCGACGCAGGATGACGCCGTACGGTTCAACCAACTTGCCAAAGATAGCATGAAGCGCGTGCGATACGTGAAGACGTGCCCTGACTGTAAACGAGAGCTGAAACCGGAAGACATCGTGAAAGGCTACCAGTACGAGAAGGGCAAGTACGTAGTGGTGGACGACGAGGAGCTGGACGCCATCAAGACCGATGCCGATCGTGCTATGAAGATCGTGCAGTTCTCCGACATCGACGAGGTGCCGCCTCTCTACTTCGAGAAGCCCTACCAGGTGGTAGCCCAGCCCGGCGGCGAGAAGGCGCTCGAACTGCTTCGACGAGCCATGGTGGACGAAGGCAAGATCGCCATCGGCACGACGGTGCTGGGCAATTCGGAAACGCCCATCGCGCTCATCCCCCACGACGATGACCTGGTCATGATGACGCTGCACTATCAGAGCGAGGTTAAGGACGTCCCCAAGACGCTCCAGCACCCCGACGTGGCCGACGAGGAGCTGTCCATGGCGAAGCAGCTGGTGGAGAGCATGACTGCGCCGTTCGATCCGAGCCGCTTCCGCAACACGTACCAGGAGAAGCTCATGCAGCTCATCCAGGACAAGATAGCCGGCAAGCAGATCGTGGCCGAAAGCCAAGAAGCCCAGCCGTCGAACATCATCAATCTCATGGACGCCCTGTCGGCCAGCCTCAAGGCGCGCGACGGCAAGGACGGCGGGCCGAAGAAGCCCGCTCCGGCGAAGAAACCCGCGCGCAAGCGGGCGTCGGCCTAGAGGCTCGCGACGGGAGAGGCCTCTTCGGCAACGCTCTCAGTCTGACGACGATTCGGGCCAGGTCTTCTCCACGAGCCAAACCGAACCGATGCCGACCGCGATGCCGATGACGGCGCCCGCCAGGATATCGGAGGGATAGTGCACGTACAGGTAGAGGCGCGAGAAGGCGATGAGGCATGCGACGGCCACGGCCGAGACCTTGAGCGCCAGCACGCCTCTGCCCTTCCCCGGCAGACAGCACAGCGCCGCGGCAGCGGCGAACGACACCATGGAGTGGTTCGAGGGGAACGAATCGCCCGACGGCGGCGGGATGAGCAGACCGGCGAACTCGTAGGCGACGAACGGTCGTGCGCGCCCGAACAGCGGCTTCAGCACGAACATGCCGAGGATCGCGGTCGCGACGACGGCCAGGAGCACGGCTGCGCCCCACCTGCGGTACCTCGGCTGCGCGACGAGCACGGCGCCGGCGACGAGCCACACGAGGGCGAGGTCTCCCAGATGCGTGGCCAGCAGCATGATCTGGTCGAGCAGCGGCGTGCGCAGATGCTGCTGGATGGCGTCGAGAACGGCGATATCCACGCGAGGCTCCTACGAGCGGGGCGCGCCGGAGTCCAACCACGCGAGAAGCCCCGCGCAACCGGCCAGCACGTCGTCGTACGTGACGTCGAAATCGCCTGTGTACCAAGGATCGGCCACGTCACGCACGGAATCGGCGAACTCGAGCAGCTTGAAGCAGCGGCCCTCCGCAGCCCGTCCCAGCTGGCGACGCATGTCGCGCATGTTCGCCTCGTCCATGCCTACGAACAGGTCCCATTCGTCAGCATCGGCGCGGCGCAGGCGACGGGCGGTCTTGCCGGAGCAATCGATGCCCTGCGCTTCCAGCACGGCGCGGGTGCCGTGATGCACGGGGCTGCCGATCTCGTCGTCGTGCGTGGCTGCCGACCCGATGACGAAGGCGTCGGCCATGCCTCGGCGCGAGACGAGATCCTTCATCACGAACTCGGCCATGGTTGAGCGGCATATGTTGCCGTGGCACACGAACAGGATGCGATGCGGCGCGCTCATCGGCTCTCCCCCTCCTCGGGTTCGAGGACTTCGAGGTAGCGTTCGTACAGCTCGGGCACGGCGCGCTTCAGGCTGACCGGCTTGAACGTTTCAGCATCAACGAGGCAATGGGTGCTCCGTCCCGTGCAGCAGGGCTTCTCGACGTCGAGATCCTGGCCTTCCCGGAACACCTCGTAGGCGTATACGGTCTTCGTCGGGCGCGAGGACACTACGCGCGTGCGCACGACGGCCGTGTCGCCGTAACGCAAAGGCGCGCCGTAGTCGCATTCGAAATGCGTGACGGGCGACAGGTAGCCCGCCTGCTCGATATGGTCGTACGGAAACCCGATAGCCTCGAGGAACCGCGTGCGCGCATCCTCGAAGTACAGCAGATAGTTGGCATGGTAGACGATGCCCATCATGTCGGTCTCCGCATAGCGTATGGTGATTGGCGTGCAAACCCGCATGGCTTCGCTGTCCGTCCTTTGCAATCGGCTACAATGTTCGCATGAGGAATATCGTAACGTATATGGCCGAAGAGCAGCGCACCTTCGCGGAATCACCGTTTAACCCCGTCGACTCGCTTGTGTTCGCGACGCTCGCGTACTTCAACTACGAGGTGGCGCCCGGCGTCGACCTCGCTTCCCCCGACGGCGTCCTGCTGCACGACGTGGTGATGCTGTCCGATTGGGAAGCGCTCACCGCGCACAGCTGGATGGAGGACGCGAAGGACACCGAGGCGTTTCTGCACGTCCTGTCGGCAAGCCGCCGCATGCGCGACGTGCGCGCCTCGTTCTATGCCAACGAGCGATCGGAGATCGTGGAAAAGCAGTTCTCCGCCGTCACGCTGACGTTCCCCGCCGCCGACGGCGAGGTCGCCTACCTCGCGTATCGCGGCACCGACGGCAGTTTCGCCGGTTGGAAGGAAGACTTCAACCTCTGCTTCAAGGAAGTGATCCCTTCCCAATGCACGGCGGCGGCGTACCTGTCGGGCGTGGCGTCGGCGCTCGCCTGCCCGCTCATCGTCGGCGGGCACTCCAAGGGCGGCAACCTCGCCGAGTATGCTGCGCTCGTAGCCGACGAGAGCGCCTTCGAGCGCTTGCGCGGCGTGTTCAACCACGACGGGCCGTCGTTTCTGGACGATCCTTCGCCGCGCATCGACGACGATCGGTTCCACGCCCTGCTGCACAAGACCGTGCCCGAGTCGTCGGCGTTCGGCATGATCCTCGAGCGCCGCGCCGACTACCGCGTGGTGCGATCCTCGGCTATGTCGGTGTTCCAGCACGAGCCTTTCACCTGGTTGACCGAAGACGACGACTTCGTGTACCAGGAGGCGCTCAACCCCTCCGCCGTGTTTTTCGACGAGGCGCTTGACGCGTGGCTGCGCAGCAAAGCCCCCGACGAGCGCGAGCGCTTCATCGACACCATCTACGAGCTGTTCGCCTCCACCGAGGCCGGAACCTGGAGCGAGTTCCAAACCAAGCTGTTCGCAAACACGAGGCAGCTTTTAGGCGCGCGCTCGAAGCTGGACGCGGAGACGAAGAGCTTCATCTGGCAGACGCTGGGCTCGCTCGGAGGCATACTCAAGGACGAGACCGTCAAGCGCTTCAAGCCCGCCCCGCCTGCCTGGCTTCCCCGACGCCGCGAAACGTACGACCCCGAGAAAGGAACCGAAGCATGACCGCTAGCGCGTACGGACGACTGACCCCCCGCATGGCCTGGCAGCTGGCCGCGCCGCATACCTGGCCGGCCGCCATCCTGCCCGTGCTCGTCGCCGTCGCGGCGGCGGCCGTCACCTCCTTCAGCATCTCGGCGACCATGGTATGCGTGCTGCTGGTCATCTGCGTGCTCATGCAGTCGGCGGTGAACACGTTCAACGACTACTACGATTACGTGAAGGGCGCCGACTCGGCCGACGACAACGTCGACCCGACCGACGCGGTGCTGGTGTACAACAACGTGAACCCGCGCGCGGCGCTGGCTCTGGCCGTCGGGTTCCTCGCGGCGGCGTTTCTGCTGGGGGCGTACGTGATCTGGATCGCCGGATGGATCCCGCTCGCCATCGGCGCGGCGGGCGCCGTCGTCGTGGTGCTGTACTCGGCGGGCAAGACGCCCATCTCGTACCTGCCCATCGGCGAGCTGGTCAGCGGGTTCGTGATGGGCGGGCTCATCCCGCTGGCGTGCTACCAGGCGCTTTCCGGGACGTTCGACCTCCGTGCGCTCTTGTGGGCCGTGCCCACCATCCTGGGCGTGGGGCTCATCATGTTCACGAACAACACGTGCGACGTCGAGAAGGACGTGGAATCGGGACGCCGCACGCTGTCGGTGCTGCTGGGACGCGAGCGGGCGCGCAAGCTGTATCACGGCGTCGTGTACGCCTGGGTGGCCGCCATCGTCGTGCTCGTGGCCGCGTTCTTCACGAACGGGCTTCTGGTGATGCCGTTCATGCTGCTGGCAAGCTATCCCCTGCTCAAGGCGCTGCTGGGCAACCCGTTGGCGCCGCAGGCCCGCATCGGCGCCATGGCGCAGGTGTGTAGCGCGAACATCGCATTGGGCGCGTTCTACGCGGCGGCCATCCTGGCAAGCGGCATCGCGGTCGCGCTCTAGCGGAAGGAACGGGATCTCATGGAAGCGACCGTCGCGGCGGGGCTGTAGCGACTCGGGCCGATCTGCCTCGCTCGAAGCACGACGACGCGAGCTCCCGAAACATCGTGCTCGCACGACGCACCGTGCGAGAGACCCTTCCGCTTTCGGGACATCTCGCGTCACGTGGTGGTCGGAAGGGCCGTGCATGCCGTATACTTCCAAGGACGTGAAAACGACGAGGCGGGAGACGCCGCCCGGGGCTGCGGCTACGATGCGGCAACGGCGACGGACGCCGCTTGCGAGGAACAAAGGAGAATGCGGATGGAGATCGCTCGTTTGGTTCTAGGCGTGTTGCTGCTGGTCGCGTTCGCGCTGCTGACGGTGCAGCTGTACAACGGGCGCTGGCTGTTCCTCATCGCCAAGCCCGAGAAGACGAAGAAGGGCACGTTCTTCCCCGAAGGAACCGCTAATACGGGAAAGCGCGCGGCATGGGTGATGGTCGCCTGCTTCGCCGTGACGGCCACGCTCATGGCCTACGAGATGAGCAAGATGACCGGCGTGCCGGCGTTCGCGCAAACCTCCTCCATCCTCAACAACATAGCGCTGGTGGCGTTCTGCCTGAGCCTGCTTTGGACGCTGTTCGCGGGTCGCGACGAGCAGAACTATCGGGACCGCTTCAAGAAGGACGGCGTGCGCCTGCTCGTCTTGCTGCTGGGAGCCTGCGCCGTCATGACCGCGCTCTCGATTCTGTTCGTCTGATCAGCGCTCCTGCGTACGTTCGGTGGCGCGGTCGACGAGGTCGATGAGCTCTTGGCGCGAATGGATATCCAGCTTCGCGTACACGTTGCGGGTGTGGGTTCGCACGGTATTCCACGACACCTGAAGGCGCTTGGCTGCGGCGCCGGCATCGTAGCCCATGGCAAGGCAGCGCAGCACGTCCTTCTCGCGTCGCGACAGCCCCGCCTGATCGGCTAGCGCATCGATGGCCAGCCCGAAGCGCCCCTTTTTGTTCGTATGCGCGTCAGCGTCGTCGGGGCGCGTACCGGGCAGCTCGTCGCCCAGCAGGTCGTCGAGCGAGGCCTCCCCCTCCCCTTCGGGCTTGAACAGACGATCGAACTCCTTCTCCGAGAACAGCACGAACGCGCAGGCCAGCACTGCGAACGCCAGCACGAGGTACAGCACGATCGAGTTGCCCGTGGCTGCTATCTGCGGAAACACGTGCACGCCCGCCAGCCATCCTGCTCCCGACCCCGCCATGAACGCTCCGTAACCGAAGCCGAACACGAGCACGGCCGAGATATGGCGTTGGTACACCACGAACGCGAGGATGCACCACAGCACGAATTCGAAGACCGCCGAGAGGAACGTGACGAGCGCGCTCCATCCAAGGTGCGTGACGCCAACGATGGGACAGAACGCGATGAGCGCCACGACGGCGGCCATGATGACGGAGTAGATCTTTCCGAAATCGAACCGCTCGCCCTCCACGCCGATGGCGGCCGCTGCGAAGACGAGCGCCATCGCCATGCGCAGCAGCATGACCAGGCGCGTGTTGTCCAACGTGACGTCGATCGGCGACACCTCGACGAGCATCGAGCGCAGGGCAACCACGACGAACGAGAACGCGAACGTGACGGCTGCCAGCTTCCAGAACGAGCGCGGGAAGCGGGAGCGGCTCTCGCCGCGCTCCGCCTTCTCGCTCAACGGTGCGATGAATGACAGCGCGGCGGCTCCGGCTGCCGCAAGCGGCATGCCCACGAAGGCGAGGATGCCCGCGAGCGACGGCCCGCCGGGCACGGGCTGCCATGAGGGCGATCCGATGACGGTGAAGTAGATGACTGCGATCGCCACGTGCGACAGCGCCGTGTACAGGATGGCCTTGCGCGGCGCGATGGCGCCGAAGAGCTGCCCGCACTTCAAGCCGACGACGGCCGTGCCCAGCCCCGTGCAGGCGCTGGCGATGTAGAAAAGAGCGGTGATCAGGTCGTACGGAAGCACCTTCGTGAGGTAGTACGGCCCGATGAGGACGATGACGAGGCAGCCGAGCGAAGCGAACGCGCCGCCGGCGATCACCACGGCGGGGCGGTCGAGCAGCTGCCGTATGCGAGCCGCCCGAAAGGTGGACGCCAAGAGCACGATGCCGAACGTCAGCGTGGACACGATGTACATCGTGGATATGTTGGCGCCGTTCATCTCCGTGTCGGAGAGCCATGCCGTGCCGCTGTAGGCGATGTAGGCCCATGCCAGCCAGACTCCCAACGCCAGAAACGGCAGCGACGGGCACGCCTTGACGAGCTTTTCGAAAAATCCCTTCATGAAGCCGTCGACTCCCCCTCCCGAAACGGACGACAGCCCGAACCGCGCGCTTCCCCTCGAGCGTCAGACGGCTTCGCGGATACGGCGATCCTTCGCCGCGCGGACGAGCCGTAAAACGACGTATGCCGCGAACACGATCGAGTATACCGCAACGCTTGTCGTCGCCGCAACGCCGCCATGCAGCGCCGAAGGGGCCAGCATCAGCAGCAGGTGCACGTACGTGAGCAGGAAGAACGGATAGGCGAGCTTCTGCACCTTCTTCCAAGTTTCGGTGTGCATGCGCCTCTTCACCAGGTTGAACGACGTGACGCCCAGCACGGCCAGCAGCGCCAGCAGCACGACCGCCACCGCGAACGAGGCGGCCACGTTGCCGTTCGTCGCCCCGCCCGACGCGATGCGCGGCAGGTACGTGGCCCCGTACACGGCCACGTGGCCGAGCGACAGGAGCCAGGCGACGATGGACAGCTCGGCGCGCACGGGCTTGAGCCACATGCAGGCGCGCGAGCCGCGATTCAGCACGCCGATGTACATGACCACGACGAACAGGGCAAGCGGCAGCAGGCATTTCTGGATAAGAACGAAGAACACGCTCCATGCGTCGCGGGGCATGCCCCAGAACGTCCCCGCCACGAAGGCGACGTCCACGAGCAGGGCCGCCGCGTAGAACGCCATCGGGCAGGCTTTGAGGGGGTTGCGCAGCGCGAAGCAGGCGGCAACCGTGCATGCGAGCACCAGCGCGAACGTCATAGCCTCTCCAACTCCTCCGCCATATCGGCCAGCACCTCGGCGTCGAACAGGAAGAAGCCCTTGCTCATCTTCAGCACGCCGCGGTAGAAACGCGTTTTCACCAAGTGCAGCGCCAGCTCCTCGAAGTCGTCGAACCACGACAGGATATGGTCGTGCAGCACGTGCTGCGAAAGGCGCACTTGTTCGAGCGCGCATTCCGCATCGTTCGCCTCGAGCGCGCGCACGGCCCGCCTCGCCAGGAGAGCCTGGAACTCGCAGAGGTACGACAGGTGGTCGTCGGGGAAGTCGTAGCCGGGGCTTTTCCGCACGCTGTTCTGCCGGTACAGGCGGTACACCTCGTGGTAGGAGTCCTGGAACAGCAGGCCTTCCTCGCTCGTGAACACCGACTCGTAGGGCGTGGCGTAGCGGCCCTTCCACGACGACGTCCCGGCGAAGGCGCCCGTGAAGTCCACTGCCAGCTCCTGGCGCGTGCCGGAGTGCCGCTTCGACAGCGCGCGCTCCATGTCGTGCAGGCCCTCCGCCATGAGCTCTCCCGCGCCGGCGAACGCCGCAAGGCCTCCCTCGGCGATGCGGTCGATCTGCTCTTGGGCGAGCGGCTTGTAGTACAGCGCCGCCACCACGTCGTAGAACGCCGCGCGGCCCTCGAGCGCCGACACGAGGCCCGCGCAGATCCGCGTCTCCATCATCGTGACTCCCCTTTCTCGTTGCTTCCCGACCCCCGGCTTGGACGCGCCGCCGCGTCCCGGCAGGCCTTGGGGGGGTTCGGCCTGCCGGGACGGGTTGCAGCGCGCGGGCTTACGATGCGGACACGCGGTCCGTCGTCACAGGATCGCCCTGCCATGCCGCCGTTGCGGCAGACAATATGTAGACCGTCGCCGGTTTGAGCCCGTGCGGATCGTCAAGCTGGTGGCAGTTCTCCGCGCCAGCCGCCGCAACAGCCTTCGCAGCGGAGCTGTCGGGATCGTCCAGGTCGCCGAAGTAGCGCGCGCCGCAGCAGCAGTTGTGCACGCACGCCGGCACCCAGTTCTCCTCCTCATGTCGCTGGAAGCACAACGTGCACTTCTCCACCACATTCGTGTTCGGATTGAGCGTGCGCACATTGTACGGGCAGCCCTTCAGGCACGATTCGCACCCGATGCACTCCTCGGCATTGACCAGCACCACGCCCGTGGCTTCGTCGCGGTACGATGCGCCCGTCGGGCACACTTCGATGCAGCCGGGGTTCTCGCACTGCTGGCATTGCAGGGGAATCCAGTACTGCTCGATGTCCGGGAAGGTGCCCGTGGGTCCCACGGCGTGCACGCGGTTGTAGTACACGCCCAAATCGACGTTGTTCTCAAGCTTGCAGGCCGCAACGCAGCCGTCGCATCCGCTGCAGCGGTCGAGATCGATAACCAGGCAGTTTCTCATCAGAACACATCCTTCGTCTGAGCTTCGGACAGCATTTCCTCAGTCGGCAGGAACGGCGCGAACTCCTCGGGCTCCACCCATACGTTCGCGGGTTTCTGGGACTTCTCGATCTTCACCGTGAAACCGCGGTTCGTGTAGGAGCCGTACACTTCGTTGAACGGGGCGTCGTTCTTCGTGAGCACGTTCACGTTGCACTCGCGCCAGCCGGCCGTCGGGTTCGTCTGGGACTCGTCGTAGCACTCCGGGTTCCAGAAGCGCTCCATCCACACGGTTTTCGGATGCACGCCCTCGGTGAGGTAGGCGCGCGCGTGCACCTCGCCGCGGCGGCTGGTCACCTTCACCCAATCCATATGTTCGATGCCCAGCTCCTTGGCGCTCGCCGGATTGATGCGGATCTCGGCCGTGGGGAACAGCTCGCGCGACAGCGCGGCGTGGCGCATGGTGCCATGGTGGAAGTACGGCACGCGGCCCGACGTGAGCACGAAGGGGTACTCCTCGTCGGCTAGCGGGCTCTCCGCCGGCTCGATGTACGAGCAGATGGGGCTGTAGTCCTCGCAGGGCTCCTGCGGCTCCGGATAGCAGAACGGATATCCCGTGCGCGCCAGCTTGAGCAGGATCTGGCAGTACACCTCGATCTTGCGGGACTCGGTGCCGAAGCCGGCAGGCAGGCCATCGTCCACCACGGTTTCATGTTGGCCGTAATGGAAGTACTCGCTGGCCGGCGTGACGTAGGGCACGTACTTGTCGGCGTCCTTCACCAGCTCGTCCCAGCTGGGCGCGTGCAGCGTCTCGGCGACGGAGGCCTTGACCTCCTCCTCGGTGGCGCTGCCCAGGTATCCGGGCTTGAGACCGGGCAGCTCGCCGCCCATCTTCTCCGCGCATTTCGCCACCACCTGCGCGGCTGGGATGGAGTGCGACACCGTCTCGCCGATGTGCACGCACTCGTTCTGCAGCCACTGGGTGTTGAGCTGGGTCATGTTCACCATGGGCTCTTCCAGCCACTCGCGCACGGGGAACACGAGGTCGGCGGCCTCGATGTGGAAGGAGGTGAGCATCGGGTACTGGCCGATGATGTAGTCGACCTCGGGGAACACGTCGTACCACGACTTCGCATTGCCCAGCATGGCCAGCTTGTTGCCCGACATGTCGAACCACACGCGCGGCTTGTACGGCTCGCCGGTGGCGATGGCCTCGCGCACCGTGGGGATATGGCTGTGGCACCATGCGTACAGACCCTTGTGGTCTTTCATGCCAAGTCGATCGACGAGCAGCTGGTTCGCCAGCTTCTGCTGCGGGTTCTCCTCCCCCAGCTTCTTGGCGCGCGCCTCGTTCTCGGCATCGCTCATGCCGATGACCGCGCCGATGCCGTACATGTCCGAGAACATGCCGTCGAAGCCGTTGTTGTACGTGACCGGGCGCTTCGTCGGCGGCGCGCCGGCGGCGCCGTACTGCGTCATCGTGCAGCCGGGCTTGTTGATGTAGCCCATGATGGAGTCCAGGCCCATGCAGCCCAGCGGCACCTGCGAGGCGGACTCGGTCATGTCCGAGGCCACGCCGTTCGCGATGCCGGCAACGGAGGCCTCGGCGTAGATCTTGATGGCCTTTTCGATCTTGCCGGCATCGAGCCAGCAGTTCTCGGCGGTGTGCTCGAGCGTCCAGGGATCGGCTTCTTCCTTGTAGATCTGGCCGGCGGTCTTGTACGTCTTCCCTTCGAAGTCGCCCGTCCAGAAGATCTCGGGGTCCACTGCGGCGTCGGCGGGCGCGGAGAACTCGAAGGGCGCCACCGCGTTCGTCTTGAGGTCGTAGCAGACGTAGGCCGGGGTGTTCTCGGGCGTGGTCTGCTGGAAGTCGGGGAACAGCTCCTGCGCCTTCACCGGCAGCTTCGTCTCGGGGTCGATAAGGAAGGGCAGGTTCGTCCAGTACTTCGTGAACTGCTCGTCGTAGAGCTTGTTCTCGAAGATGTAGCGGAACCAGCACAGGAGCAGGCCCGTGTCGGTGGCCGGGCGCACCGGCAGCCACACATCGGCCTTCACCGCGTCGGGCGAGAAGTTGGGATCGACCACGATGGTCTTCACGCCCTTGGCGCGCAGCTCGGCCATGCCACGACCCGATTCTGCCGTCTGGCTGACGGAAGGCTGGGCGCCCCACAGCACCACGACCTCGGCCTTGTTGTCGGGGTCGGGACGGAATATCTCCTGCACGGCGTTGTCGGCGATGGACTGGTCGTTGCCGCCGTAGAACAGTTTCGACATGCTCCAGCGCGGCAGGTAGCACTGGGCGCAGCCAGGCTCGAACACGGTGGGCGACCCGAACGCCATGGGCAGGGTCATGGCCTCCATGAACGAGTAGGCCCCGCCGCCGCCCACGCTGGCGAAGAAGGAATAGGGGCCGTATTTGTCGATGGCGTCGCAGATATGCGTGGCCGCTTCCTCGACGGCCTCGTCCCAGCTGATGACCTCCCATTTGTTCTCGCCGCGCTCGCCTGCCCGCTTGAGCGGATGCAGCACGCGGCGGGGGCTGTACATGGTGTGTAGCTGGTTGAGGCCCTTGATACACAGGCTTCCGCGACTCACCGGCGCGTCGGGATCGCCTTCCAGCTTCACGACGACGCCGTCCTTCAGATACGCGATGGCGGGACACATCTGGATGCAGCCGTGGCAAGACGTCTTCATCCTCACGAGGCCCTCGTCGGCGCCGCCGCCGGACGGAGCCTGCTCCTGCGGAGCCTCCTGCATACAGCCGGCCATCGAAGCGCCGAACGCCGCCGTCGCGCCTACCAGAGCGGACGCCTTGACGAAGCTTCGACGTGTCAACGTGGTTTCAGCCATGTTCTCCAACCTTTCTCGTTATGATGGTTCTACTCGCTTGCCTTCAGATCCCGTAGAAACGCGTCCCCCTCCTCCGTCAGACACCAACCTTCTTTCCAGACCAAAGCGCCCGAGCGCTCCAGCTTGTCCACGAACACGCTGGGCTGCATGCGCCGCCGCTCGCCGTCGATGACGGTTTCCAGCGCGGGGCGCCCGCGCAGCAGTTCCACGATGTCGTTGTAGGCGCGCGGACGAGCTCGGACGAACTCCAGCAGCTCGATATACACGTCAGCGCGTTCCGGCGCGAGCTGCAGCAACTCCACGAGGCGCGCCCGAGGGCGATGCTGCTCGACGAAGCGCACTCCCGCTTCGGTGGTGCGAAACGCTACGGAACGCACGAGGTCGTCGACGGTGTCCTCGTCGAGCCCCTCCTTGTCCTGTTCCATGACAATGGCGCCGCGCTCGTCTCGCTCGATCCTATCCAGCCCGCCGGCGCGCACGAGATGCTCGGCCAGGCGGTACTGGTTCTGGGTAGCGGTTTCGAATTCGGGCCAGGATGCTGCTTCGCGCTCAAGGTCGTCCAACGCGCGCTCCTCGGCGCAGTACGCGAGCATGCGATAGAGCACCTCGCGGTTGAGCGGATGGCGGCATACCGTGTCCTCGATTGCGGCCAGCCGATCCTCGACGGCTTTCGCGTCGACGACGGTTTCATCTTGCATGGCAGTCATGCGCCTCCCCCTTCGCTGCATTCCTCCGATGGGCTAACTTTAGGCAGCGAACGATGGCGAAACTATCTGCATTCTGGATGAAATGTGGAGGAATTATGGCGAAAATTCTCACGCAAAATGCGTGAGTGAGGGAATTTCAGCTGAGAAAACAGGTGGTCGGCGAGCGATTCGCCGTTGTGGGCGCAAAACGGCACCCATGGCAATTTGCGCGTGCCGTGCGGGCGCGACGTCGACCAAAGCCCCTGATAGCGAATTTTTCGATATACGATTTCCTAGTGGATAGCCTCAAGAAAATGTCATGGGTGCCGTTTTGCGCCCACGGCAGCGGAGTCGCTGCGGCGGGGCGACTCCGGTAGGCTTACCTCCAGCGCACTTGCACGAGGTCGTCGAAGGTCGTCGGCAGCGCGGCGAGATCGAACGTCGCCAGCAGCTCTTCGGGCGTTGCGGGGTCGCATGTGGGAGCGAGGCCGGTGATGCCGGCGATATGGCCGATGACGGCTTCGGGCGTCTTGAAGCGCGCGAGCAGCGCATCGAGGGCGGCGTCGCGGTCGCGCTTCGACAGGCGCCGGTCGCGCTCGGCCACGAGCAGCGGGATGTGCGCGTAGGCGGGGTGCGGCAAGCCCAGCAGCTCCTGCAGGTAGAGCTGCTGGGGCGTGGAGCACAGAAGGTCCACGCCGCGCACCACCGAGGTGACGCCCTGGGCCGCGTCGTCCACCACCACGGCCAGCTGGTAGGCGAACGCGCCGTCCGAGCGCTGCACGAGGAAGTCTCCGCAGTCGGCGGCGAGGTTCTGAGCGTAGGGTCCCTGCACCTGGTCGACGAAGGCGACCTCCCGATCGGGCACGATGAGGCGTTGCGCGGGCATGCGCTGCTGCGCGCGGACGGCGCGCTCCCCGTCGCCCAGATGCCGGCAGGTGCCCGGGTACACCGGCTTCTCGCCGCGATGCGGCGCCGAAGCCGCGTGCAGGTCGGCGCGCGTGCAGAAGCAGGGGTACACAAGGCCGCGCTCGCGCAGCTCGTCGTACGCGGCCCGGTAGGCCTCCGTGCAGTCGTGCTGGAAGTATGGCCCTTCGTCCCAAGTCAGCCCCAGCGCTTCGAAGTCGCGCTGCACGGCATCGATGTAGACGGGCTTCGAGCGCTCGGCGTCGAGGTCCTCGATGCGCAGCACGATGCGGCCACCTTGCGACTTGGCCACGAGCCATGCCGTCAACGCCGCAAACACGTTCCCCGCATGCATCCGCCCCGTCGGCGAAGGAGCGAACCGCCCCACCACGGGAGCGGACGACGAGGCGGCTTCCACGCGGGACCCTCTACTTTCTCAAATCTTCGACGTGCTTGGTTTTGCCGGTGCTGCGCTCGATGCCGCCGGGCTCGACGAGCTTCGCCTTCACACCCACCAGCAGCACGCCCTTGAGCTTGTCTTCGATGGAGCGGCGCAAATTCTCCATGTCCTCGTACGAGTCCGAGAACGCCTCGGGCTTGAGCTCCACGTGCACGGTCATGCGGTCGAGGCCGCCTGCGCTCTCCACGACGATGCGGTAATGCGGCGTGACGCCGTCGATGCCGGCCAGCACGTCCTCCACCTGCGAGGGGAACACGTTCGTGCCGCGGATGATGAGCATGTCGTCCGAGCGGGCGCGCACCTTCTGCATGCGGGCCGTGGTGCGACCGCATGCGCAGGGCTCCGTGACCACGCGGGTCAGGTCGTGCGTGCGGTAGCGCAGCACCGGGATGGCCTGCTTTCCCAGCGGCGTGAGGACGAGCTCGCCCATCTCGCCGTCGGGCACGGGCTCGCCCGTCTCGGGATCGACGACCTCCCATAGGAAGTGGTCCTCGGCGATATGCTGCATATCGCGCGAGGCCAGGCACTCGCCCGACACGCCCGGCCCCATGACCTCGGTCAGGCCGTAGTTGTCGGTGCACACGATGTGCATGCGGTCCTCGATCTCGGCCTTGAGGCCCGGCGGGCACGGCTCGCCGCCGAACAGGCCCACGCGCAGCGGGGACTTCGCCCAATCGTAGCCCATCTTCTCCCCCACCTCGCACACGTGCAGCGCGTAGGACGGCGTGGCCACCAGCACGGTGGTGCCGTAGTCCTCGATCATGGCGATGTGGCGCTCGGTGTTGCCGGAGCCGGCGGGGATCATCATGCAGCCCAGCTTCTGCAGCCCGTAGTGCAGGCCGAAGCCGCCGGTGAACATGCCGTAACCGAAGGCCATCTGCGCCCGATCGCCCGGCACGACGCCCGCCATCTGCACGAGCCGCATGATGCAGTCGGCCCACATGGCCATATCGCTTTCGTTATAGCCCACCACGATGGGCTTTCCCGTGGTGCCTGACGACGAGTGCAGTTCCACCACTTCGTCCAGCGGCACGGCGAACAGGCCGTACGGGAAAGTGTCGCGCAGCACGGACTTGTCCGTGAACGGCAGCATGCGCACGTCCTCGAGCGTCTTGATGTCGGAGGGGGTCACGCCCGAATCGTCCATGCGTGCACGGTACCAGGGCACGCGCTCGTACGTCCAGCGAACCTGCGCGACGAGCTTCTCCAGCTGGATGGCGCGGATGCGCTCGCGCGAGGCGCATTCGACAGCCGGATTGTGGATGGGCAGGCTTGAGAAATCGCCTGCCGCGACGGCGGCCAAAGCCGCGCCTTTCACGGTGATGTCGGTCACGCGGATCACCGGCTTTCCGGCGCGACGGGGCGGGCGAGGTCGTCCTGCCCGATGAGCTCGACGGGCTGAGCCGCCAACAGCTTCTCGGCGCGCGCGATGTCCTTGACGGACAGCGCGATGTAGGTGGAGATGAGCGAATAGCTGTACGTCACGTTGATGCCGCAGTCGGCCATGATGCCTATGACGCGCGCCAGCTCGCCAGGCACGTCGTCGAGACGCGCGCACAGGACGTCGGTCTGCGTGGCCGCCGCGCCCATATCCTGCAGCACGGCGAGCGCCTTGTCGGGCGCATCCACGATGAAGCGCACGATGCCGTAGTCCCCCGTGTCGGAGGCGCTGTAACCGCGCACGCTGACATGCGCGTCCTCGAACGCATCGAGCACGCGGCGCAAGTGCCCGGGGCGGCTTTCCAAGAATACGCTGATCTGTTGAACGCTCACGTCTTAAGCCCCTTCCCCGCCCGCAGCCTCGCGAGCGAACGCGAGGCCCGCGCGAAACGCTGCCAAGTTGGCATCGACGGTCTTGGGGGGCACGCGGCACGCGACGACGCGCTCCCATGCCTCTTGCGAGAAGTCGAGGCGGGTCGCCAGCGCCCCTAGCAGCACCACGTTCACCGACTTCGGCGCGCCCACGCCGACGGCGATGTCTCCGGCCGGGATGAGCGTGGCGCCCGCAGCGGCCAGCGTCTCGCGCGCATGCTCGGGCATGGAAGCGCGCCCGATGAGCACGGGAAGCGGCTGGATGGACTCGTCGGCAACGAGAAGGTAGCCGCCCTCGCGCACGTTGGGAAGGTTGCGCAACGCCTCGGTGGTCTCGAAGGAGACGACGCAATCGGCGCATCCCGGGTCGGACACCATGGACTGCACGCCCGCGCGCCCGAAGCGCACGACCGTGGTCACCGCGCCGCCGCGCTGCGACATGCCGTGGATCTCGGACACCTTCGCGTCGTAACCGGATTCCAGCGCCGCATGAGCCAGGAGGTCGGCCGCCAGGATGGTGCCCTGGCCGCCCACGCCGCACAGAAGGACGGTGACAGTATCGTTCGAGGTCATCATGCGACGCCTCCTTTCTCCCCAGCGGGTTGCGCGATGGCGTTCCAAGCGCAGTACTGGGCGCACTGGCCGCATCCGATGCACTGGGCGGCATCGATGAGCGCGTGGTCGTTCGCCGGATCCTTCGCGATGGCCGGACAGCCTAAAGTCGAGCACACGCCGCATGCCGTGCAGGCGTCGGTCACCGCGTAGGCGGGCTCGCGATGCCGGTCGATCAGCACGCAGGGGCTGCGGAACACGAGTACGGAAAGCTCCTCCGAGGCCACAGCCTCCTTGAGCGCGCGGCGAACGGCTTTGGCGTCGTTCGGGTCGACGGTGCGCACGTCCTCGACGCCGATGGCGCGCACGACGCCCTCGAGGTCGAGCTCGCGCGAGAGGCGGCCTTGCAGCGTCTCGCCGTTGAAGGGGTTTCCCTGGCGACCCGTCATGGCCGTGGTGCGGTTGTCCAGCACGCAGACGGTTCCGCGTCCTTGGTTGTACACGGTGGAGATCAGCGCCGACAGGCCCGAGTGCGCGAACGTCGAGTCGCCGATGACGCCCACGACGGGACGGTGGTCGGTGCCCGCCCAGGCCAGCTCGAAGCCATGCGACATGGAAACCGACGCGCCCATGTCGATGGTGGTGTCCATGGCGGACAGCGGCGGCAGCGCGCCCAAAGTGTAGCAGCCGATGTCGCCGGTGACGACGGCCTTCATGCGGGAAAGCTCCTTGAACACGAGACGGTGCGGGCACCCGGCGCACAACGCCGGCGGGCGGCCCGGAAGGCCGGCGGGCAACGGCTCGTGAGCAGGCTCCTCGAAGCCGAACGCCGCTCTGATGAGGCCGGGGGTCAGTTCGCCGTCGCGCGGCAGCGGGCTCTCGAACGCGGCGACCTCGATGCCCAGCGCCCGCACGCCCTCGTCCAGGTACTCGGAAGCCTCCTCCACCACGTAGAGCGCGTCCACGCTCTCGGCGAAGTCGCGCAGCGCCTGCTGCGGAAGCGGCCAGGTGAGGCCCAGCTTGAACACGGACGCGTCGGGCAGCGCTTCCACGACGTGCTGGTAGACGGCGCCGGCGCACACCACGCCCACGGCGCTCCCCTTGCGCACGACCTCGTTGTAGGGGCACTCCTCGGCCCAGGCGCGCAGCGCGTCGATGCGCGCCAGCTGCACCTTGCGGCGGGGCTTGGCGAACGCGGGCATCATGACCCACTTCGCCGGATCGCTTTCGTAGGGCTTGAGCGCGATCTCGGTGCGCTCGCCGGGCTCCACCGGCGTTTTCGTGTGCGACACGCGCACTGTGGAACGGATGAAGACGGGCACGTCGAAGCGCTCGGACACGTCGTACGCCTCGCGCGTGAAGCGCAAAGCCTCGGCGGAATCGGCAGGGTCGAGCATGGGGATGTGGGCTGCGCGTGCGTACCAGTGGGAATCCTGCTCGTTTTGGGACGAGTACATGCCCGGATCATCGGCAGCCAGCACCACGAGCCCGCCGCCCACGCCCGCGTATGCCGCAGTGAACAACGGGTCGGCCGCCACGTTCACGCCGACGTGCTTCATCGTGGACAGCACGCGCGCGCCGGCGACTGACGCCCCGATGCCCACCTCGACGGCCACCTTCTCGTTGACGCACCATTCGGCGTACACGCCGTCCTTCTTCGCGAACGCCTCGAGCGTCTCCGTCGACGGCGTGCCGGGATAGGCCACGCCGATGCGCGCGCCGGCCTCCCATGCCCCCTGGGCTATTGCCTCGTTGCCTGACATCAATTCCATGAGCGAACCCTTCCGTGTGATAAACCCACTGGGGAATTATACGGCAACGCGCACCGCCCGCCCCGGTCAAACGTCCAAAACCGAGCCGAACGGCGCGCGTTTTGCGCATGTTGCCATCCTGGGTGCAGTGCGAAGCGCGCCTGTCGACACGCGAGATCGCGTCTACTCCTCCTTGTAGACCAGGCAGAAGGCGCCGATCTGGATGACGTCTCCCGAGACGAGCCGGCGCGTTTCCACGCTTTCGTTGTTCACCCATACTCCGTTGAACGAGTTGGCGTCGCGGATGACGTAGCCGCCGTCCGCAGGCTCGACCGAAGCGTGCTCGCGCGACACGGTCATATCGTTGAGGAACAGGTCGCACTGCGGGCTGCGCCCGATGGTGAGCGCCTGATCGCCCAGTTGGTAGGTGACCCCGGTCTGCGGGCCGCGCACCACGTGGAGGGCGGCAGCGGCCTGGGGGGCGGCCGCGACGGGCAGTGCATCGTCGCCGAACGACACCGGCTCGAAACGCTGGGTGGATCCGAGCAGCTTGAACCCGCAATGCGGGCAGACCGGAGCCTGCGAATCGATGGGGTTGTTGCAAACAGGGCACATGCTCATGGCGTATCCTCTCTTCAGTCCGGCGCTACGCTGCGGACGCGGTCTTGTCGATGACGAGCGGCGTCTCGTTGAGCGTGATGGAACGCGCCACTTCCTGGCCTCCGGAGAAGCTGCGGAACAGGCGGTCCCACCACACGCCCACGCCCTCGAAGAAGTCGGGCGCGTCGACGTCCTCGCATGCCACGAGGTCCATCGTGGCGATGACGGTGTTGCGCTGCTTGAAGGTGATCGTGCCCACCTTGTCGCCTTCCTTCACGTTGCCCGCCAGCTCGTCGAACTCGAGCGACTGGCTCACGTTGCCGTTCAAGTCGAAGATGGTGACGGCTGCCGCAGGGTCGCGCAGCGTCGCCTTCACCGTCTTGTCGATCCAGCCGGAATGGGCCACCTCAGCCACCACCGGCACCTCGGTGCCGTTCATCGTGGCGGTTTCGGGGCTGTTCGCAAGCTGGTAGGATATCTCGTGCTGGTACACCCATTCGCAGAGGCTCTCGGCGTCTTTGAAACGCTGCGCCTCGGAGGACGAGTTGATGACGATGGCGTACAGCTCGCGGCCGTCCTTGTTGGCGGCGCCCGCGAACGACGGGCCGGCGAGTAGGGTGACGCCAGTCTTCACGCCTATGGCGTACTCGTAGATGTCGAAGAACCCGTCGGTGGTCTCAAGGTAGATGTCGGCCTTCGCGCCGTCGGCGCGCGTCACCTGGATGGTGGTGCTCCCGCCGCCCACAGCCGCGCGAAACGTGTCGTTGGTCATGGCGTACTGCACCACTTTCGCCACGTCGGCCGCCGTGCTGTGCAAATCGCCCGCGTAGGCGTCGAAATCAAGCCCGTGCGGGTTGTCGTACACCGTGTCGGTGCAGCCCAGCTCCTGAGCCTTGGCGTTCATGGCGTTCACGAACACGGCTTCCGGATCGGACGTGCCCGGCTCCATGAGAGCACCGATCGTCTCGGCGATGGCCACGGCGGCATCGTTGCCCGAAGGCACGAGCAGCGCCTTGAGCGCCGCATCGAGATTCATGACGTCGCCCTCTTGCAAGCCCGCCGACGACTCGCCTACCGCGGCGGCGGCGGCGGAAACCGTGACGGGCGAATCGAGCGACAGGAGCCCGTCCTCCACGGCATCGAGGGCAACCACGCCGGTCATGATCTTCGTGATGGACGCGATCTGCGTGGGGCTTTGGGCGTTGCGTTCGAAGTACACGGTGCCGTCGGCCCCCATGACCATGGCGTACTCGGCGTCGATGCTGGGGCACTGCGCCACGGCCAGGCCGCGTGCATCGACCGTTTGGCCGTATACGACGTCTGCCTTGCGCACGTCGGCGAAGGCGGGTGCCGTCCAAGCGGCGCCCGAAAGCGCCAGCGCGCAGGCGAGCGCGCATGCTAGAAGGCGCGCTCGCCCGACGGATGCGATATGCTCGAAGAAGTTAGTCAATGCGGTAGATGTCCTCCGGTCGCACCGGCTCGAAACCGGCATCGGTCAGCTTCTGCTCCAGGTCGTCCGAACCGTCGGCCTTGAGCACGTCGACGGCGTAGTCCTCGTTCACCGAGAAGCAGTAGCCGTACTCGACGTTGGCGTCCTGCTCGTCCATGAACTCGAGGAGCTTCGCTAGGCCGCCCGGCACGTTGGGAACGCGCACGGCCAGCACCGGGGTGACGGTGGCGCGGTAGCCCTGCTCGCGCAGCGCTTCGGCTGCGGCCTCGGGCGTGTCGGTCAGCATGCGCACCACGCCGAAGTCCGACGTGTCCGCCAGGTTCAGCGCGTGCATGTTGATGCCCGCGTCGGACACGGCGCGGCAGGCGGCCGCGAGGCGGCCCTTCTCGTTCTCGAGGAAAACGGTCAGCTGCGAAATCATGCCTTCTTCCCTTCTCTCAGGTCGATGATGCGCTTCGCCTTGCCCTCGCTGCGCTCGATGGTCTTCGGCTCCACGATCTTGATGTCCACGGCGATCTGCAGGTTGCTCTTGAGCTCGGCGGCCAAGCGGCGTTTGAGGTCCTGGAGCTTGCGGATCTCGTCGAACGGGAATTCGGGCACCGTCTCCACGTCCAGCTCGACGTGGTCGAGCGGGCCCTTCGAGGTGAGGATGATCTGGTACTGCGCCGCGATCTCCGGGAAGCTGACGATGACCTGCTCGATCTGGGACGGGAACACGTTCACGCCGCGCAGGATGAGCATGTCGTCGGTGCGCCCCACGATGCGGTCGATCTTGCGGTGGGTGCGTCCGCACGCGCACTCCTCGGGGATGATGCGCGTGACGTCGCGGGTGCGGTAGCGCACGAGCGGGCAGCACTCGCGCGTGAGCGTGGTGAACACGAGCTCGCCGTACTCGCCGTCGGGCAGGGGCTTGAGCGTATCGGGATCCACGATCTCGGCGTAGAAATGATCCTCCGCCACATGCAGGCCGTGCGATTCCGCGCACTCCATGGCCACGCCCGGGCCCATGACTTCGGACAGACCGTACACGTCGCAGTACTGGATGCCCAGCTTCTTGCGGATGTCCTCGCGCATGCTTTCGGAGGCGGGCTCAGCGCCGAAGATGCCGGCCGAGATCTTGAAGTCGACAGCCGGGTCGTATCCCATCTCGATGGCGGTGTCGGCGATGAGCAGCGCATAGGAGGGCGTGCAAGCGAGAATATCGGTGCCCAGGTCCTTCATCATCTGGATCTGGCGCTTCGTGTTTCCCGAGGAGGTGGGGATGACCGTGCAGCCCGCGGCCTCGCCGCCGTAGTGCGCGCCCAAGCCGCCCGTGAACAGGCCGTAGCCGTAAGACACCTGGATGGTGGAGTCCTCGTTGCCGTTCACCATATGGATGCCGCGCGCGAAGCAGTCGCCCCAGTTCTTGAGGTCGTTCGCGGTATGCCCCACTACGGTGGCCTGGCCCGTCGTGCCCGACGACGCGTGGATGCGCGCCACGTCCTTCTGCGGCACGGCGAACAGCCCGAACGGGTAGGCGTCGCGCATGTCCTGTTTCACGACGAACGGGAACTTCGGCAGGTCCTCGAGGGTCTTGAGGTCGCCCGGCTCGACGCCGGCCTCCTTGAACGATCGCTGGTAGAACGCCACGTTGTCATAGGAGTGCTGCACGGTCTTCTTCATGCGCTCCAGCTGCAGGTCGCGCAGCTGCTCTACGGGCATGGTCTCGATGTCTGGCTGATAGTACACCTTGGATGCTCACCTCTCAATTGCTCGTGACGTTGGATGAAGAACCCTCCGTCGCAGCGTCGCTTTTTCCGTCGCCCGCGACTTTGGGACCCTCGACGACGACCTCCGTTACCGGATCGTACACGGAGCTGAACGGATCTTCGTGCAGAACCTCGCCGGATTCGTCCTTGACCGTACGGATAATGGTGATGGTGCGCCCATCGGTTCCGCGCGTCTTGACGTAGCTCGCGTTCGGCGCGAGCGTATCGTCGATCGTCGTCCTCGTCTCGTACTTCCGGCCTTCGCCCCAGTCGCCCGTCGTCGTGGACACCTTGTATCCGGGGTCGACTCCGTATAGTGTAGCCGTTACGGACCCGTCCACACAAGAAAGACGCACCAAAACATCGCTAGCGGAATCGTTTTGCCATACGAAGTCAAGATCGGGCCAGCTGACCGCCGCATCGCGCCCCGTGGGGTAGCTGGCGATGTACAGCGAGTGGTTGTGCCTCGTGAGCACGGGGAATCCTGCATCGTACACGGCGTTGAACACGGTGGTGGCCACCTGGCAGATGCCCCCGCCGATGGCGTCGTCGTACTCGCCGTCCACGATGGCGCCTGCGCCCTTGAAGCCGCGCTCCTCGGTGCTGCAATCCCCCGCCGTCCCGTTGAACGACCAGCTGTCGCCGGGCTTCGCCACGGAGTCGCTGAGGTACTGGGACACGAGCGCGATGTTGTGGTTGCGCGCCTCGGTGCCGGGGCCTGTGGCGTACTCGGTGGTGTAGGAGGCGATGGCGCCGATCACCCCGAGATCCATCGCCTCGTCGAACGGCATCGCCTCAGGTGCGGGACCGGAGCCGATGGCCACTTCGACCGGCGCGCCCGCTCCCACGCCGGTACGCGCTTTGCCGTCATCGCCGAACAGCGCGGCATCCAACAGCCCCGTAGCTTCCGCGACTAGCGGAATGGCGCCCTCGCCATCGGTGCGGACGATCACATCGTCGTCTGCGACCTCGAACGACACGTGCACGGGATCCCCTTTGCCCACCTCGGCGACATGCGCCAGCAGCGCAGGCTTCGCCTTGGCGGCGTCGACGAACGCCGCGAGAGACGACCCGTCGATGCGCGTGGACACCCAGCTGCCGATGTCCGAAGCCGACGCGCTCCAAGCGGCGCCTTCGTACGTGAACCGCGCCCCGTCGGCAATGGCCGCGTTCACAGCGTCGCATGCATCCTGCGCGGCGGACTCGTCGATGCGCAGAGGCGCATGCTCGGCTCGGGCGACGAACGACCCGCTACCGTCCTCCTGACCGAGCAGCAGCTCGTCGAGCGTCCGCCTGAGCTCGTCGCGATCCACCATGAAGCCGTCATGGCCTTCGGTGACCGAAGCCGTGCCGTCCTCCACGACGATCCCGTAGTCGACGCGCGGGTCGCCGATGGCCGCGTCGATGTCGGAAGCCAGCGACTCCACCGCCGTCTCCGCATACGCGGCGCGAGGCTTCAGCTCGCGGTCCGTCGCCAACGCAGCGAGACGCGCCAGGATGCCGCCGTCCTCGCGACCCACGGCGAGCGCCTCGGCGGCCAGCTCGTCGGAAGGAACGCGCGCCTCGAGCGAGGCCGCGTCGGCCGTCCAAGCAAGCTTGTTGGCGCGCGCCTCCTCCAACGCCAGCTGCTCGGCAAGCGCCGCGTCCTGCGCGGCGGCCGTCTCGTCGGCGATGCGCGCCTCTGCTTCGTCGTTCGCGTAGATGGTCACGCTGCCTTGGGCCAGGCGCGCGCCGTAGACCTCGTCGATGAGGGCGGCCAGCTCGTCGGCCGTCTTTCCGGCGGCGTCGATCTGCCCCACCCGCACCCCGGGGTAAGCTTTGTTCGCATTTACGGCGAAGTCCGCAACGCCGAAGACGAGCAGCGCCGCGCACACGACGACCACGGCGAGCGCGATGCGGCTGCGCGCCACGAGAGCCGCGAGCGCGCGGAGCAACGTCGCAAGCCCCTTGCCGACCAGGGCGAGCAAGGACAGCAGCACGCCGCCGACCGCGCCGAGCGCTCGGCGCGCGGCTCCTCCTGCGGGATTCGAGCGCGGCGACTCCTTCGTCCAGACGGCGGGCGTGTTGTAGGAACGGGAACCGCGCGGCCGTTGCGCGGAAGAACGAGCCTGCCGCGACCCCTTGCCCGCGTTCGTCCCGCCGCGGCGGGACGGCGTCGTCGGAGCGCGCCGCGGCGCGGAGGCGGCGGGACGCTGGGGGGCGCGCTCGCGCATCTCGCGCGCAGATGGCGCTCGGCGAGCAGGATCGGGTCGTCCGGTGCGGCTCGCGTTCGCTTTTCTGGGCGTCCGAGCGGCCATGCGCTACCGCGTGCTCTCCGCCTGCGCATCCTTGACAGCACGCAGCTTCCGCAGTGCCGCAGCGATGTAATACGCGGTAGTGACCAGCCCCAGCGCAAGTCCGGCATATACGAACCAGATGCCCCACGAACAGGGCAGCCCGTTCAAACCCGGCAACCAAACCGCGTCCACGAGACCGAGTCCCGGTACGAGCGGCCAGTTCAGCAGCAGGCCGGCGAAGCCGACGAACAAGAGCGTCGTGGCCACCTTGCCCGGAAAGATGACGGCCACACGCACGCGAAAGCGCTTGAGCAGCACCGCGCCGCCCACGAGCAGCAGCAGATCGCGCACGAGCACCACGAGGATGATCCACAGCGGCAGACGTCCCACGAGGAACAGGCCGCACACGCCCGAGATCATGAGGATGCGGTCGACCGCCGGATCGAGCAGCTGGCCCAGGCGGGACACGGCATTCGTCCGGCGGGCGATCTGCCCGTCGATCCAGTCGGTGCCCGCTGCCAGCGCGTACAGCAGCGTAGCCGCGACGTTGAAACCGTTGAGAAGCAGCACGAGGAATACGGGCACGAGGCACAGCCTGACGAACGAGATGATGTTCGGCACGGTGAAGATGCGGTCGCTCACCTGGTCGGCTGCGCAGCCCTCATCCTTCTGTCCCATACGAGCATCCTTCCCTTCCGCGCCGTCTCTCGACGCAAAAACCGGGCCATGCGCTCGGGCCCGGTAGAACGTGTTCCGATTTGCACCATTCTAGCAGGTTTCCCCAGAACCCCGTCCTTGTTCACGTCTTCAACGGGATTTCCATTCGCCCGCGCACCTCGCGCGACGACGGCCAGAGAGTTCCCCTCTGGCGCGTTCGTTTGGTTCATGCACGCTTTTGTCAAGCAGGTGCGGGCATATGGATCCCTTTCGCTTGACAAAAGCGTGCATGAGGAACTGTATCCCCGGGGCCGGAAACGAAAGAAGACCCGGGATCCGTCAAGGTTCCCGGGTCTTCGCAGTTCCGACGGGACTCGTCTTACGCCGTTTTCTTGGTCTCCGGAACCTCGAAGGAGTCGACGTGCTTGCTCGTCGCCGGCGGCGTGTACGTGGGCTCCATGGTCAGGCAGTCCTTCGGGCATTCGCGCACGCAGCTGCCGCACTGCACGCAGCGGAAGCGGTCGATGGTCCAGGTGCGCGCCGGCTTGTCCACTACGATTGCGGCGCAGGGGCAGCGCTTCTGGCAGATGCCGCACAGGATGCATCGGTCAACGTCGTTCACCACATGACCCTTGAGACCCGCGGGAGGGGTTTTCGTCTCGACGGGGTACATGAGCGTCTCGGGCTTCTTGAACAGGCCCCCGAGGGTCATTTTTCCCAGCTTGAAGCTTCCCATGGTCCTCCTACCTTTCCGTGCAGCTGATGCAGGGGTCGATGGTGAGCACGATCATGT